>Ga0335072_10000079_pt1 | contig 188920 bp, 168 predicted proteins | sample Lox_Sample_21_FD_206725 | JGI IMG/M metagenome (GOLD analysis project Ga0335072, IMG submission 206725) | Soil microbial communities from Loxahatchee National Wildlife Refuge, Florida, United States - Lox_Sample_2.1 | ecosystem: Environmental > Terrestrial > Soil > Wetlands | place: USA... | reverse complement strand
GCGCCGGTCCGCTCGGCCTGTTGCGAAGCCGATGCGAAAGCGCTCTCGGCGGCTTCGAGCCGTGCTTCAAGAGCGAGGCATTCCTGCTCGATCGCCTGCAGCGCGGAGGCGCGAGTTTCTTCCGCGGCGGTGTGGCGCGCGGCCGCTTCTTCCGCCTGCTGCGATTCGGCCTGCTGGCGCGCCGATTCCTCGACCAGGCGGCCCGCAAGGCGGCGCAGCTCTTCCATCCGGGTTTCGAGGCGCCCCTGCTCGGCGGCGCGCGCCGCAACACTTTCGGACGCTTCGCGCAGGCCGCTTTCGAGCGTCGCTGCCTGGCTGCGCAGCGCGGCGACGGACTCTTTCTGCACGTCCATGCGGGCCGCGAGATCGATCGCCTGCCGCGCGGCTTGTTCGATTTCCATGGCCAGGCGCTCGGCGCGCGAAGTGAGCTGCGCGGCCTGCTCGCGATTGAAGGTGATGCGATTTTCGGCGCGATCGAGATCGAGCGCGGTCTGGCCGAGCAGATTCTGCGTCTGGCGCAGCTCCGCGTCGAGTTCGTAGGTGCGGCCGCTCAAGCGTTCCTGCTCGCCTTCGAGCTCGTGGACGGATTTCGATTCGCGCTCTTCGGCCGCGTCCATATCGCGCAGCAGATTTTCGAGGCGCGCCGCTTCGATATCGAGATGCTCGGCCTTGCTCGCCAGCACGATCCGCAGCAGGCCGCGCATCTGTTCGCGCAGTTCGGCGTAGCGCCGCGCTTTGGATGCCTGGCGCTTCAGCGAGGCAAGCTGCTTTTCGACTTCGACGAGAATGTCGTTGACGCGCGATAGATTGATTTTCGAGGCTTCGAGCTTCGCTTCGGCGAGCCGCCGCTTCGTCTTATACATCGTGATTCCGGCAGCTTCTTCGATGATGGCGCGGCGGTCCATCGGCTTCGAGTTCAATATCTGGCCGATGCGGCCCTGCTCGATGATGGCGTAGCTATCGGGGCCGAGCCCCACGCCCATGAAAATTTCCTGCACGTCGCGCAGGCGCGCCACGCGGCCGTTGATGATGTATTCGCTCTGGCCCGAGCGGTAGAGCCTGCGGCCGACCACGATTTCACCGGGACGCATCGAGATGGCGGGCTTCTCGGCGGCGCGCTTCCTGCGCGCTTTGATGCTCGCGCCGATTTCGGGAGCGGATTCCTCGGCCGGCGCGCTGGCTGCGTCGCCGAGTGGGACGTCCTGCGCCGCCTGCGCATCAGCGCCTGCGGCTTCGCTGCCGGCGTCCGCGGCTTCATCCATCTGGCCGTCGATCACTTTGGCGACCGCCTCGGAAAGCTCGGGGTCGACCAGCGTGAGCGTCACTTCGGCGAGACCCAGCGGCGGGCGCTTGGCGGTGCCATTGAAGATGCAGTCCGACATGCGCTCGGCGCGCAGCATCTTGTGGCTCTGCTCGCCCAGCACCCACGAGACGGCGTCGACCACGTTCGATTTGCCGCAGCCATTCGGCCCGACAATGCACGTGATCCCGCTGCCGCTGAACGTGATCGGCGTCTTCTCGAAGAACGACTTAAAGCCCAGCAGTTCAACCTTACGGAGTTTTAGCACCCGGCCCTCGCACGGTTCGCCCCTTGCACTTTCGACGGCTGAAGGAGCTTCGGTTCAGTTTTTTGTCGGAGGTCTTGGAGACAAAAACGTTCGGAGGGTCGATAATCGAAGCCCTGCCGCCTGGCGCGTTCGGATCGGCGGTTACGGGAATACACGCTAACATGGCGCATCGGGCGTGTAAAGCGCGCTTTTGCCGGCGGGTTGGCTGACGATTATCCCAAGGGCGACAAGTCCGTACTCGGTTCTCAGGGGCCGAGGCCATCGAATATCGTTACGAATGAGATTACATTTCTGCAAAAATATGGACGGCTGGGAACGGAGCACGATACGCATTGCGTCTCTTGGTTGACACTCTTCAATGGCGGAAGTATCTTTCCGCTCTGTGAGCCGCAGCTCGCTGGCTGCCACATATCCTCGTTAGCGAAAGGCAAAACAATGAAACGGCTCATCTGGCTCGCTCTGATCTGCATGGCGGCGCCGCTTGCGGCTAGCGCGCAGGGTACGGTGGCCAATCCCGTCGCGGCAGGCGTGCAGGAAATCTTCAACCGGCAGTCCAAATTGATTGTGGCCGCTGTCGACGAAATGCCTGCCGACAAATTCGGATATCGCCCCACTCCGGAACAGTGGACGTTCGGAAAGATCGTCGCGCACGTGGCGCAGGCAAGTTACTTCGTGTGCTCCATGATTTCGGACAATCCTGTGCCCAAGGATTTCAAGGTCACCGAGACCGATCCGAAGGACAAGCTGCAATCGGCGCTTCAATCGTCATTCGACTTCTGCTCGCAGGCGGTCAACACGATGCAGGATTCGAAGTTGGGCGATACCATCACCTTCTTCGGAGGTCGCAAGACCCCGCGTGCTCGCGCCGTCCTGGAGCTGGTGGCCGATTTGGCCGATCACTACTCGCAGTTGGCAAGTTACCTGCGCCTCAACGGCATGCTGCCACCCTCGGCGCAACCCCGGAAGTAGCGCGGTTCCGCCAGCCAGCGGGCGCGCTGCGAACCTTGGCGAAATTAGGGATATGAGCTACAGGGGTGTGTTCGTCGCAGGGATCAAGCCTTGAGGTACCACGGCACGTTGATTAGGACAATGCGCTGGCTGCCGTGGAGCAGGATGAGCGCCTTCAGGAGTTCCGCCCGCTGATTGTGCAAAGGATAGTGATACCAGTGCTTTTCCACCAACTCTGGGACGATCACCGCGATCTGGCGGCCGGGATGCTCCTTTTCGATCTCCAGGACGTAATCGAGGATCGGGCGGAGCACCAGCCGGTACGGTGAAGAAAGGGTGACAAGCTCGGGCGGCTTCCGCCCAACCTTTTCGAGCGGCTTCTCGACGACCTCGGGCCACTTGGTGCGCAGGGCGTTCGTTTCCTCTTCCGTGGCCACGTGGACTGCGCGAATGTCGGTCGAGAGCGTCAGGCCGAATTCGAGCGCGCGCTGTGCGACCTTGCCCCAATCCTGTATGGGAACGACCACGATGGGCGGCCCAAGGGATGCGGCGTCCAGCGGCGAGGTGCTGCAGGTTTCGATTGCCACTCGCCGATAATGGCGCCGCACGCGGAGCATAGCCGTCACCATCACGGCGATTAAGAGAACGCTCACCCAGGCGCCCGATGTGAACTTCGCTACGAGCACGACCAGGAGCGTTATGCCGGTGGCGAGGGCGCCCAGGCCGTTGATCATCATGTTCCGCGTGGCGCCGCGCCCGCGCTTCCTCCGCCAATGCCCCACCATTCCGGCCTGCGAGAGCGTGAACGCCAGAAACGCCCCGATCGCAAAGAGCGGGATGAGTCTGTCGGTGATTCCGCCGAACACGATCAGCAAAATCGCCGCAAGGACGAAGAGCACGATGATGCCTTCCGAATAGACGAGCCGCCGGCCGCGAAAGCCGAAGGAATGAGGGAGAAAATCATTCTGGGCCACCATTTTGCAGAGCCGCGGGAAATCGGCGAAGGCGGTGTTGGCCGAGAACGAGAGAACCACAAGCACCGATCCGACGGTCACGTAGTAGAACCAGCTCCGCCCCGCCACTGCCGCCACCAGCATCGAAAGCACGCTTTGATAGCCCGGCCTGCCGGGAAGCGTTGCCGTGATGTCATACACGCGGACCAGGTAGGCAATGCCCGCCAGCAGCACGATCAGCAGTCCGATAATAACGGTCAGCGTTCTCTGGGCGTTCTGCACGGTTGGTTTGCGAAAGGCCCGCACGCCGTTGCTCACGGCCTCCACCCCCGTCATCGCCGTGCAGCCATTGGCGAAGGCCTGCAGCAGGATCCATGTGCTCGCTGCCGCTAACACCGGGCTGGGGTGCGGTGGAAGCGCCACGGCCGGCGCTGGGTGCCCGCCCGCCAGCACCGTCTTGAACAGGCCCGCCGCAATCGCAATCAGCATGGTCCCCAGGAAGAGGAACGTGGGAATCATAAAGACGATGCCGGCCTCGCGAAGCCCTCGCAGATTCACCATCATGATGAAGAGCAGAATCGCGAGGCAGATGAGAAGCGTGTGGGGCTGTAATTTCGGCACGGCGGAGACCAGCGCGCCGACGCCGGCCGATATGCCCACAGCGACCACGAGGATGTAGTCGAGCATCAGGGCTGCGGCGGCCAGCAAGCCCGGATAGACGCCGAGATTCTCGGTGGCCACCGTGTAAGAGCCACCGCCGCCCGGATAGGCCGCAATGGTCTGCCGATAGGAGAGATAGACGATCGCCAGCAGCACGATGATGCTGGCACTCACCGGCACGATATACGCCACTCCCGCGGCGCCGAGGGGAAGAAGCAGCGTGAGAGCCGCTTCCGGTCCATACGCGGCTGAACTCAGCGCGTCCAAGCCGAAAATCGGGATGCCCGCCGAAACGCCGATCTGCTCGGCGCGCTCGTCCCAATTCGCCAGCGGCTTCCCAAGAAGAATGTCGAGGATGGACACGCTGCCTCCGGGAACTGCGAGCGCATAAGGGTAATCGGTAGGTGGGAGGATTGGAATCGGAAAAACAGCTAATCTTCGTCGATTCTTTGCCATATTAGGACCTGGGTTTGGTTTCCATTGGGGGAGCACAACGGAACTTCCGTTCGATTGACTTGTGCGGGCGGGCGTCCTAGGATGGCGCGCACCCGGAGGCATGCTTGGACTCACCCGGTTCACCAGGAATGCGCCGGATTCTGCTGTCGGTACTGGTGTTAGCGGCGATCCTCGCCCTCACGCTCGAAGGCCTGCAGCCGCCCGCGCCAAAGCCCGCGAATGCCCCGGCAAATCAATTCTCAGCCGGGCGCGCGCTCGATACCCTGCACCGCATTCTCGGCAGCGATCAGCCGCACCCGATCGGGACGCCGGCGGATGATGCCGTGCGCGACCGTATCGTCGCCGAACTCACAAAACTCGGGTACCAGCCGCAAATTCAGACGGCGTTTGCGTGCGGCGATTTCGGCAGCTGCGCTACCGTGAATAATGTTCTCGCGCGGCTGGATGGCACGGACACCACGTCGAGCGGCGCCGTGCTGCTTGCGGCGCACTACGATTCGGTGCCGGCCGGGCCCGGCGATTCGGATGACGGCGTGGGCGTCGCCGCAGTGCTCGAAATCGCGCGCGCGCTCAAATCCATGCCGGCGCCGCGCCACTCCGTGATTTTCCTGCTCGATGAAGGCGAAGAGGCCGGCCTGCTTGGCGCGCGCGCGTTTGTCGATTCGCATCCGTGGGCCAAAGACGTGCGCGCGGCCGTGAATCTCGATGCGCGCGGCACCTCCGGGCCCAGCGTCATGTTTGAAACGGGCGGCGCGAATAACTGGGCCGTGCGCCTCTACGCGCAGCGTGCATCGCGGCCCGCCGCGAGCTCGCTCTTCTACACCGTTTATAAAGAGCTTCCCAACGACACGGACTTTACCGTTTTCAAGGCGGCGGGTTACGAGGGCCTCAATTTCGCCTTCATCGGCGATGAAGTGCACTACCACACGCCGCTTGATAATTCGGCGAACGTAACGCCCGCGAGCCTGCAGCATCAGGGTGAAAACGCGCTGCCGGCGGTCGTTGCGTTTGCAAACGCGGACTTGTCGAATATTCCGCGCCGCGATGCCGTGTTTTTCGATCTTTTCGGCCGGGCGACGATTCACTGGCAGGCCCGGCGGAGCTTGCTCTTCGCGGCGCTCGCCGGGCTGCTGATACTTTTTCAGGCCGCGTGGCTGATCCGCGGCAAGCGCGTTGTCCTGCGCGATTTTCTGGTGGGGCTTGTCTGCCTGCCCGTGACGCTTGCCGTCACCGGCGCGCTGGCGGTGATTCTCCGCCAAGGGCTGCGCTTTGCGGGTTCCACTCCGGTCAATTGGATCGCGCATTCGCTGCCGTTTGAGATTGCGTTCTGGGCGCTCGGAGCGGCCGTCGTTGTGGCAAACGGCGTGTTCTTCGTGCGGCGGGCCGGGTTCTGGGGATTGTGGAGCGCCGTGTGGGCCTGGTGGGCGCTGCTCGCCGTGCTGATTTCGTGGCTCGCGCCTGGAGTGTCGTACATTGCGCTCGTGCCCGCGGTCGTTGCAGCTTTGGCGGGCTTGCCTGCCACAGTGCCGCGCGCCGATCGTGCGTTGCTTTCCGGGATCGCGGCGATTGCCCCGCTCGCCACGGCCGCGATCGTCGGCTTCGGCCCGGCGAGCCTGCTCTACGACGCGCTCGGGAACCGCGGCCTGCCGATCGTCGCGCTAACCATTGGACTGCTGCTCACTCCGATCGCGCCGCTGTGCGTCGACTTGCGCGAGGCGGGCGGCTTCCGGGCGTTTGCGTTTCTTTGGACGCCGATACTGGTGGGCGCGCTCGCCACCGTGGCGGCGGTGGTGCTGCCACCCTATTCATCGAAAGCGCCCGAGCGTGTGAATATCGAATACTGGCGCGACGCGGATTCGGGCAAGGCGCAATGGATCGTCGAGCCCGCCTCGGGGCGGCTTCCCGAGCCGTTGCGGCTCGCCGCAAATTTCCACCGCACGACCGGGCGGACGCTGCCATGGATTACGGCTCCCACATTCTTTAGCGACGCGCCAGGCATCGATGCCAGCGCGCCCACCTTCACGATTCTCGAATCGGCGCAGGCCAACGGAAGACACATGTATCAGGCGCTCCTGCGATCCGAGCGCGGCGCGCCTTCAGCGGCCGTATTTTTTCCGCCGGGCGCGGATGTGGAGAATGTGCGCGTGGGCGGGCAGGCGCTTCCCGATGAGAATCCGCGGATTCGCGCATACTTCAATGGCTGGGCCATGTACCGCTGCGACGCGATGCCCGTGGATGGAGTGGAAATCGATTTTTCATTGCCGGTAGGCAAGCCCGTCGAAGTCTCGGCGGCGGATGAAAGCTACGGCCTTCCGCCCGCCGGCGCGTTCCTGCTGATGGCGCGCCCGCTGAAGGCCGCGCCCTCGCAGGATGGCGACACCACCGTCGTCACGCGCCGCGTCCAGCTTCTGCCGTGATCGAGATCGGCCGCGCGGTTTATCTATCTCAACACTCCATCTTGCAGTTAGCTGGCCTCGGGAGTAGATTCGCCAGATGCGATGCCGGGAGCGATTGTGAGGCTTAGAGGTGTCGAATGCCGGCCTCAAAGACTCAGAGGGGATTGGTCCCGCGGTTATGCGCTAGACGAGCATACTGTGTCGAGCGCGCCGGACGGAGCGGGAGGGTTTATTACTACACGGACGGATCTCGGACAGCTGGTTTATGATCTGAAATACGGCCAAAAGAAGGTCAATGCCAAGAAACTGGCGCGGGTTCTCGCAGAGTGGAGTCGCCGCAAATTCGACCTCGGCAAAATTGATGGTCTCCTAGGGATTCCGCCCTCAGCAGCGAGAAAATTTCAGCCGGTCGCAGCGATCGTGAAAAAGATGTCCGAGATACTGTCGCTCCCGGATCTGTCGAGTAAGCTTCGGAAAATGAAGGCGACGAAATCCCTTAAGAATGTCTTAGATCCGATTGAGCGGGCTAATGAACTCGCAGGAGCGTTCAGTTTCGATGGGGACCCGAAAATCAAGAACGTCCTACTGATTGACGATCTCTATAGGTCTGGCACAACTGCAGGCGAAGTTGCCCGTGCCCTCAAGAAAGGCGGCATTTCAAAGGTATACTTAGTAACGGCGACCAAGACTCGAGTCAACCGATGAAAATCGAAAGGCAAAAGACAAATGCATCGAAGCAACCAGCATTGGGGCAGCCGATTCGGGTTTTCTCCGACGAAACCCGATTCCCCGCTAAGCTGCTTAGTTTGAAACACCCCCCGAAGGAACTTCATGCTGCCGGAAATCTCAGGTTCTCCGAGCGACCGAGTATAGCTATCGTGGGATCGCGGCACTCTTCGGACCATGGATTGGAGATTGCCGCTAGAATTGCTCGTATTGCCGCCGAAGCGGGCGTCGTTGTGGTTAGCGGGTACGCAAAGGGAGTCGATACAGCCGCGCATCTCGCGGCGCTGGAAGCTCGGGGCGACACCGTCTTTGTGCTGCCCTTTGGGTTTAAGCACTTCCACGTAAAGCGAGAGCTAAAACCGCTGGTAAGTCCAGAGCACGTGCTTGCGATATCCCAATTTCCTTTCGGACAGCCTTGGTTCGCTAGCGCAGCAATGAAACGCAACGAGATCGTGTGCGGCTTGGCGGATTGCGTAATCGTTGTTGAAGCTGGCGAAACAGGCGGGACAGTTGAGGCTGCGCGCACCGCACGTGCGCTCGGCAAGCGCTTGTACGTCGTAGACTTTCAAGATCCGGCGCCCTCTGCAGCTGGCAATGCATACTTGATCTCCGCCTTGCATGCCCATCCACTTAGATCGCTCCGAGACGTCGCGCTCCTGGTGCGAGAGCTATCAGACAGTAGTCGCGCCACCGAATCGAGCTGCCTGCCCGTTCAATCGGCTCTCTTTTGAGCTTAGCGCTCGTCGTGCGCCTTGTGAATTTGCGCCCGGTCCACGATAATCGGAACCTTCATGGATCAAACGAAACGCTCTCGCGCGGAAGCGTGGTTTCGCTACGCTGACGATCTCGGCATCGGCCCGTATTATCTCGACCGCGCATCACAGCCAAAGCCCGGTTTTTCGGCTGCCCCATCCTCCGTTTTGGGCAGGGTGGGAGCCTCGGACGAGATATCGGCTCCCGTGTCAATTCCATCGCTAGCCGCCCCAGCCACGTCCAAACCGCCGGTTGCAAGCCCCAGACGCGCTATCGATTCCGCCTCTGAGCCGCCGGCGATTCCCCGCGCCGCCGGACCATCGCTCTTCGAGTCCGCCGACCGCATCGAGGGCGATACGCTCGAGCGCATCCGCACCGACATCACTCCCAATTGCACGCGCTGCAAGCTCCACAAGGCGCGCACGCAAATCGTTTTCGGCGTCGGCAATCCGAAGGCGCAGCTGGTGTTCGTCGGCGAAGGGCCGGGCCGCGATGAAGACGAGCAGGGCGAGCCGTTCGTGGGCCGCGCCGGAAAACTGCTCACGCAGATGATCGAGGCGATGAGCCTCAAGCGCGAGGATGTCTACATCTGCAACGTGGTGAAATGCCGCCCGCCCGAAAATCGGCTGCCGGAGAAGGACGAAATCGCCACTTGCTCGCCGTTTCTCATGCGCCAGCTCGGCGTCATCAACCCAAAGGTGATCTGCTGCCTCGGCGCATGCTCGGCGCAGACGCTGCTCGAAACCACGCAAGGCATCTCGCGCTTCCGCGGTGAATGGTTCGACTTTCGCGGCGCGAAACTGATCGCCACGTATCATCCCGCCTACCTGCTGCGCAATCCCGCCGCCAAAAGCGAAGTATGGAAAGATCTGCAGAAAGTGATGGCCTACCTCGGCCTCCAGCCCAAGCGTAGATAATCGATGGGTAGAAGGCTCGTAAAGCGTCGGGACCAGCCACCACAAAGGTGGCAAGCGACGCTAGCGCTGGGTGCCCTTCGCCTGGCCGTTCCTCCTATGAAATTTGTGTGGAAGGTCTGCTTCGCATGGTGGGTGGTTCCGCTTTTTTCTTGGCAAATGCGCCGACGGTTTATTGCCGATATTCGCGAAACGTTCTGGTTTCTTTTTCGAGAGCGTGGAGGACTGATGATCGCGAACCCCCACGGATCGGGCAGAGCGTACCAAGACGAAATTGTATTTTTGGCTGACGACCTGGTCTTCTATTTCTCGACGATTGCGAATCCGGACGAAAGTGGAATGGATGTCCGCGTAGCACCGGCTCAGTTCCCACGCGATTCTCAGGACCTCACGTTCGCGCTGATGCTCCTCGATCCATCGGCACCGGTTCAACGAAGGCTGTGGATTTCGCCGCCGTTCATAGCGCTACATTTGAGAACGGGATTCGACGCGCTGAAGCAAGCTTTTTCGGCCAGCCAATTCGAAGCCACGAAACAGAACATCCGTCACCTTGAGATCCACGGCAACGTCCCGCGAACGTAGCCGCAGACACTTCCCCCAATCCGGAGAACCTTCGCCGGCGGCGAGTCGCTGGCGCGCTAAGCGCTCCCTGCTACACTATTCCGCGCTCATGCCTGCCCGCTATTGCGAAGTCGCGTTGCCTGTTCCTCTCCGCTCGACGTTTACCTACGCCGTGCCGGAGTCGCTCGAAGGCAAACTGAATGGCCAGCCACTGATTGGGCGTCGCGTGGTGGTGCCGTTTCGCCGCCGCGCGATGATCGGCGTGGTCCTCGCCGAATCGGCGAAGCCGCCTGACATCGCGCGCGCCGTATCTGCCGGCGGCGGTGCCGCTGCCGCGCCGGCTATCCGCGAAATTGCCGAGGTGATGGACCCGGTCGCGGCGCTGCCGCCGAAGCTGATTGAGCTGGGCGAGTGGATCAGCCGCTATTACGTTGCGCCGGTCGGCGAAACATTCCGTGCGATGCTTCCTCCTGATGTCGAAGTTCGGCACGACCGCGAATATTCGCTTACCGAGGCGGGCCACGCTTACCTCGACGCGTTGGCACAAAAATTGACTCTGGCGGATGAAGAGCGGGCGGAGGCCGAGCTGTTGCGCCGGTTCGACCCGCGCGAAGCCGAAGGCGAGCCGCATGGACGCCGCAAGCGCGTGAACGAAGCCGCCGCCGAGGCTCTCGTTCGCCGCGGGTATCTTGCCGCGCGCAACATCCTGCGGCACCGGCAGGCGCGCACGCAGAAAATCTTGGCGTGGAATCCTGCCGCGCCCGCCGTGAAACTCGATGCCCGCGCCGAAAAAGTTCGCGAAGCCCTCACGTCGGCGAGCGGCCCGCTGCCGCTGCACGTGCTGATCGCAAAGGCGGGGGTTTCCAGAGCCGTCGTGGAGCGCCTGGAAAAATCCGCCTTGCTGCAGAGTTGGGATGAGCCGTTCACGCCAGGTGAAGACCCGTGGGACACCGATTTCACGCCGCCCTCCAACGTGCTGAACGCCGAGCAAAACGCGGCGCTGGCCGAGATCTGGCGGTGGCTCGTGGCCGGGAAATTCGCGGCGGGGCTGCTGCACGGCGTCACGGGCAGCGGCAAGACGGAAGTGTATCTCGGCGCGATCGAGGCAACGCTCTCGCGCGGCAAGAGCGCCATCGTGCTGGTGCCGGAAATCGCGCTCACGCTATGGGTGGGGCGGCTGGTGCGCGCGCGTTTTGGCGAGCATGTCGCCGTGCTGCACAGCGGCTTGCACGATACGGAACGCGCGCGCGAATGGTGGCGCGTGCGCCACGGCGAGGCGCGGATCGTGGTCGGGACGCGTTCGGCGATTTTCGCGCCGCTCGAAAATGTCGGCTTGATCATCGTCGACGAAGAACAGGAATCGAGCTACAAGCAGGAAGAAACGCCGCGCTACAACGGGCGCGATACGGCTGTCTATCGCGCGCGGCTCGAAGGCGCCGTCGCGCTGCTCGGCTCGGCGACGCCCTCGCTTGAGACGTATCACAACGCGCTGGCCGGAAAATACCAGCTGCTGCAACTCACCTCGCGCGTGGAGAACCGGCCGCTCGCCGCCGTGCGCATCGTCGATCTGCGCGAAGAGTTTCGGCGGCAGCACCGCGCCACGCCTGTTTCCGAATCGCTGCGCGCGGCGATCGCGCTGCGCATCGAAGAAAAGACGCAGGCCATGGTGCTGATCAATCGCCGCGGCTATTCATGGTCACTGATGTGCCGCGGGTGCGGCGCGCTCGTGCAGTGCGAGAATTGCAGCATCGCGCTTACCTACCACAAGAGCCGCCAGCGGCTTGAATGCCACTACTGCGGCTATTCGATTCGCCCGCCGAAGCAGTGCCCGAAGTGCAATTCGGAATACATGTACTACGTCGGCGACGGCGCCGAGCGCGTAGAGGAATATCTGCGCGAGCAATTTCCGGCCGCGCGCATCGCGCGGCTCGATCGCGATACGGTCCGCACCAAGCGCGAATACCAGCAAGTGCTCGGAGCATTCGCAAAAGGCGAAATCGATATCCTGGTGGGAACGCAGATGGTCGCGAAGGGCCACGACTTCCAGCGCGTCACGCTCGTCGGCGTAGTGGCCGCCGATCTTGCCCTCGGGCGCCCCGATTTTCGCGCGGCCGAGAAAACATTTCAGCTGCTCACGCAGGTGGCGGGGCGCGCCGGGCGCGGCGAGCTTTCGGGCGAAGTGCTCGTCGAAACATATTATCCCGAGCACTACGCGATTCAATACGCCGCGCAACAGGACTACGCCTCGTTCTACGAAAAGGAAGCGCAGTTCCGCCGGCTGCTTCACTACCCGCCGTTCACCGCGCTCGCAAGCGTCCTCGTGCGCGACCGCAAAGTGGAGAATGCGATCCGCTGGTCGCGCGCGCTGGCCGCGTATTTCGCGCCATTCGAAGAGCGCGGCGTGAAGATTCTCGGTCCCGCTGCGGCGCCGCTGGCCCGCCTGCGCCGCGACTACCGTTTCCAATTCGTGCTGAAATCGCCGCATCGCGCGATCCTCGGAAAGGCGCTGGCGGGCGCACTCGATTTCTGCGCGGCCAAGCAGTTCCCCGAGACGGCTGTGATCGTCGACGTTGACCCGGTGAGCCTGTCTTAGCCCGTCCGGACCGGGCGGGACCGGCTTGAGGTGGCAAAAGCGGCCTTTTCGGGGCATTTTATGCCCGTTAAGCCTCCCGCTAGGGGGCTGCTCCAGTCCCCTCTTATTGCCGAAAAAAAGGCCGATGAAAAAGCGAAGCCGCGATCAGCGGACGGGCCAGAGCGTGAAGCAGGCGATGAAGATTGCGAGCGCGGCGAATGCCCACGCCCGCCGCGCGGGATCGAGCGGCTGCCAGTAATCGTACACGGGCGGATGACGAAATTTCAGGCTCAGCACGAGCAGCAATCCGCCCCATAAATACCAGCCGCTCCACGCGAGCGCGCCGAGCGCGAGCAGGCTGAGCGCCACGCCGATCGAGATCCGCCGGTGATAGCGGCTCGTGAGGCTGTAGACGATGTGCCCGCCGTCGAGCTGCCACATCGGAAGCAGGTTGAGCGCCGTCACGAAAAATCCCACCCACGCGGCGCGCCCCACGGGATTCAGCAGCACCCAGCTCGGGTTCACGTTGGGATGGAACAGCTCGATGAACACCCGCGTGAGCGGCGCATTGCCGAAAAGGATGGGCGCGTTGAGTTCGACGCCCGGCACCACGCGCGAGGTGGCCACCGCCCAAATCATCGCGGGCGCCGCGATCGCGAATCCGGCCACCGGGCCGCTCAGGCCCACGTCGAAGAGGGCGCGCCGCGTGGTGATCGGCGAGCGAATGCGAATCACCGCGCCGAACGTGCCGAATAACGTGGGCGCCGGAAGGAAGTAGGGATAGCTCACGTCGATGCCATAGAGCTTGCAGGCAACGTAGTGGCCCATTTCGTGGGTGAAGAGAATCGCGAGCAGCGTGAACGAGAACGGCACGCCGAGCAGCAGCATTCGCGGATGCTCGAAGGGCACCAGCATCGTGGCGAAGGGATTGGCATTCTCCGAAAAAGGCTCCTGATTCGCGGCATACGACCGCGCGAACTCCGCGCCCACGGCGAGCGTGGAAACCACGGTGAGCAGAAATAGAATCAGCGCGGGCCACAGCGGACGCCGCCGCGCGGCGGGAGGGCCCGGCTCGATGAGACGCGGAAATTGCAGGTCGATGGCTTCAGGGGGCAGGACGCTGTGACCGTTGCCTGCGCTGAGGCTATCGCTCATAAGAGTTTGGATGCGCGGCTAGAGACACAAGACGGGACGGCGTGGCGGGGACGTGCGGCCCTCTTGCAGGCGTACGCAACAGCTCAGGACTTCGCAGTCGGCGCCGAAGCAGCCGGTAGCGCCTGGAGTTCCTTGCCCGGCTTGAAACGTACGGCCTTGCCGGGAGGAATGTTAACTTGTTGTCCCGTGCGCGGATTGCGGCCGATGCCGGTCTTGCGCGGCTTGACGTTGAAGACGCCGAAGCGGCGCAATTCGATCCGCTGGCCGCGGCCGAGCGCGTTTTTCATGGCATCGAAAACGGTTTCGACCGCCTGCTCGGCCTTGGTGCGCGTAATATTCGTCTTCTGCACGATGGCGTTTACTATATCGAGCTTGATCACCACGACCTCCGGTGAGCCTCAAACTGGGGCGGAAATCTATGCTAGACAGGGGTTTGCAGGTTGTCAAGCGCCCTGCCTCATAATACACTGTGCAACTTCCGGGAGGAACTCGATGTCGGTGAAGTCTGACAAATGGATTCGCAGGATGGCCGCGGAGCACAAAATGATCGAGCCGTTTGCCGACCGCCAGGTGCGCGACGGCGTGATCAGTTACGGCGTGTCGTCCTATGGATACGACATGCGCGTGGCCGACGAATTCCGCATCTTCACGAACGTGAATTCCACGATCGTCGACCCAAAGGCTTTCGACGCGAAATCGCTGGTGGAGTTCAAGGGCAATGTCTGCATCGTGCCGCCGAATTCCTTCGCGCTGGCCCGCTCGGTGGAATTCTTCCGGATCCCGCGCAACGTGCTGACGATCTGCGTGGGCAAGTCGACGTACGCGCGATGCGGGATCATCGTCAACGTGACGCCATTCGAGCCGGAGTGGGAGGGATTCGTCACGCTCGAGATCAGCAATACCACGCCGCTTCCCGCGAAGATTTATGCGAATGAAGGACTCGCGCAGGTGGTGTTCTTCGAATCCGACGAAGTGTGCGAAGTCTCCTATAAGGATAAGAAGGGTAAATACCAGTCGCAGCAAGGCATCGTCCTGCCCAAGATCTGACCGGTTTCTCCCGCAGTTGAGGTGCCCGGAATTTGCGGGGCGTGGTATATTCGCGCACGCTTCGAGCAGCAAAACGGGGGGGAACAGAAACCATGAAAAAGATCATCGTCTTGACGGCGGCCATCGCGGGCCTGTGCCTTTTCGCGGCGGTGCTCGCGCACCCGAGCCGCGCGCAACAATCCGGCCACATGCAGAACGCGGTGGGTCCGGACTGCGATCGCGCGTGCCTCTATGGAGTGCTCGATCAATATCTCCACGCGCTCAAGGACAAAGCTCCCGGAGAAGCGCCGTGGGCGAAATACGTGGAGAATACGGAGAACAACGTGTCGTTGCGCATAGGCGACGGCCTGTGGAACACGATCACGGGGATGGGCGACTACGATCTGCGCTTCGCCGACACGACCAACGGCGAAGTGGGATTTATGGGGATCGTCACCGAGACGCGCACTACCTCCGTATACGCGCTGCGCCTGAAGGTGGAAGACGGAAAGATTTCGGAGGTGGAAACCGTGCTGCGCCGGCCCGAGGGCAGCGGCCCGTTTCCGACTTCGCCGAAGCTGCCGGTGCTGCCGGCGCTGAACGAAATGGTTCCGGCGGATCAGCGGGTGCCGCGCGCGCGGCTCGTGGCGCTGGTCGACGGCTACTTCAACACGCTGCAACTGAACGACGGGAAGCTCTTCACGCAGTTCAGCGACGACTGCAACCGGATCGAGAATGGCCTGCAAACGACGCACAATCCCGACCTGATGAAAATCATTCCGGTGGCGAATCTGGGATGCGCCGATCAGTTCAAGATGGGCAACTACCGGTACGATACGCTACTTCGCGCAAGGCGCTTCCCGCTCGTGGATGAAGAAAGGCAGTTGGTGCTGGCGGCGGGATTCATCGATCATAACGGCGCGCTCGGAACGTTCAAACTGACGGACGGCACGGTGATCGATTCGCCGATGCGAACGCCGAGCACGCTTTGCCTGCTGGAGCTTTTCCGAATCCAGGACGGGAAGATCCGGCAGATTCAGGCGGTGTTCATCGGCGTACCATACGGCATGCCATCGCCGTGGGTGCACTAGATGAAATCGGCGCGTTTTCGAATTGCAATCGCTATCGCTCTCGCTGCGGCGGCGTTTCTCGTCGCCAGCCGCAGCGAAAAAATCCTGGCGCAGACGAAACCGGCCGAAACCGCATACGGCCAGATTGACCGCGCGCGTCTGCTCGCCGCCGACAAGCACCCGGATGAATGGCTCACCAGCGGCCGCGATTTCGGCAAGAGCCACTACTCGCCGCTCGCGCAGATCAACAAAGAAACGGTGAGCCGCCTGGGCTTCGCATGGGGCTACCACACGCACACGATCCGCGGGCTCGAGGCGACGCCGATCGTGGTCGATCGGGTGATGTACGCATCCGGTTCGACCGGAATTGCCTACGCGCTCGACGCGAAGACCGGCAAGGGGCTGTGGACGTTTGATCCCAAGAGCAATCTGGTGGTGAACCGCCGCGCCTGCTGCGATGAAGTAAGCCGCGGAGTGGCGGTGTGGAAGGGCAAAGTCTACGTCGCGGCGTTCGATGGGCGGCTTTTCGCGCTGGATGCGAAGACGGGCGCGGTGCTATGGCACGTTGACACAATTGTCGACCACAAGCGTGGCTATACGGTGACTCAGGCGCCGGAGGTAGCGGGCAGTGTAGTCGTGATCGGCAATTCGGGCGGCGAGTACGATGCGCGCGGATACGTGAGTGCCTACGATCTGGACAGTGGAAAGCTGGCGTGGCGATTCTTCACGGTTCCTCCCGCGCCCGGCCAGCCGCTCGAAAATCCCGAACTCAAGGTGGCGCAGAAAACGTGGGACCCGAAAAGCGATTGGGCCATGGGCGGCGGCGGGACCGTGTGGGACGGGATGGTGTACGACCCCGAACTGAATCTTCTGTATTTCGGCACCGGCAACGGAACGTTTTACGATCAATCGAAGCGCAGTCCATCGGGCGGCGACAATCTTTATATCTCGTCGATCCTGGCGATCAATCCATCGACCGGCAGGCTCGCCTGGTATTACCAGGAAGTGCCGGGCGACCAGTGGGATTTCGACGTGGTGCAGCCACTGATTCTCACCACCCTGACGATTGACGGAAAATCGCGGAAAGTGCTGATGCAAGCGTCGAAGGATGGCTTCTTCTACATCCTCGATCGCAAAACGGGTCAGGTGATTTCGGCGAACGAATTCGTGCCGGTGACGTGGGCCGATCGCGTCGACCTGAAAACGGGCCGACCTGTGGAGGCGGCGGACGCGCACAATTTTCGCAATTCGTCGAACGGCAAGGGCCAGCTGATTCAGCCCTCGCCAATGGGCGGGCACAACTGGAATCCGATGGCGTGGGACCCGCAGACCGGGCTCGTCTACATTCCGACGATTGAGAACGGGCAGAAAGCGGTTTTCTCCGGCAACACGTACCTGCGTGCGTGGGACCCGATTCGCGGGAAAGCGGTATGGAACGTCGGGCCAGGCGACTGGTGGGATCACGCCGGCGTGCTCGCCACCGCGGGCGGGCTGGTGTTTCAAGGCAATGGCGCCGGGCATTTTCGCGCGTTCGATGCCGAGACGGGAAAACTGCTGAAGGATATCGACGTCGGCACCACGATTGTCGCGGCGCCGATGACGTATGAGATCGATGGCGTGCAATACATCGCGGTGATGGCGGCATGGGGCGGGGGCGGCTGGAGCTTCGCGCATCCCGATGCCGCATCCTACCAGCGCGGGAACGAGGGGCGCATTCTCGCGTTCAAACTTGATGGCGGCGCGACGCCCATTCCTCCATTGGTCCCGCCGCCAGGGCCGATTCCGCAGCCACCGCCGCTGACCGCGTCGGCCGACACCGTGAAGCAAGGCGCCGCGCTCTTCGGCGCGAATTGCGCGGGATGCCACATCAATCAGCCGGGCGGCCTTGCGCCCGACCTGCGCCGCATGAGCGCGGCGACGCACACAGAATTCCACCAGATCGTGCTGGGAGGAATCTTCAAGAACGCGGGAATGCCGCCGTGGAACGGGGTGCTGACGCCAGCGCAGGTTGACGCGATTCACGCGTACTTGATCTCGATTTCGTGGGACGCGTATAAGGCGCAGCTGGCGGCGGGGACGAAGTAGAGTGCAAGAAAGAACAGATCCCTCGCTTCGCTCGGGATGACAGAGTCGCCCCTTCTGCCCTCTGGTAGATCAGTGCAGCCAGCGAGGCTCGTCGGATGTCGGCGAGAGGCGGACCTCGAGCACCCACTCGTCGCCTTCAAGTTCGTATGCATGGCAAGCGCTGGACTTCACGAGAGCCGTGACGAAATCGGCGGCGCGCCCCAGTTGTTCCGCCGGGGTTCCCGCGGTCGAGAGCGGGCTCGTCACCGAATGCAGCACTCCATGTTTTCCATCGAGCGCAATTAGCACGTACATGAATCGACGCTAACAGCGGGCCGGAGGGGTGTCCAATTCGAGGTTTGGATGGATGTCATCCACGCCGCGCTCTGCCGTCGCGTCCGCTTCGGCAGAGCGCGGCGGATTCAGAAGCTCAAGCGAGATCCGGGCAGCGGCATATCGGGCTCCGCGCCGGTGGCGGTTCGCATGAATTGGTAGCCCTCCATCGCAACCGCGACTCCCACCTCGCCTGCATTTTCGGGGCGGCTTCGCAGCACGCGCCCCTGGCAGCGGACCCAGACGGGCCCAGCCTGCGTAAGTTCGTGCGGGAGGGTCATGATGATTTCGACGGGCAAATCGCGCTGCAAATCTTTCGGCAAATGAAAATAGACGCCGCGAGAACTTACCTCGCGTGATTCCGTGGTCGCCTCGCCGATCACGTGTTCATTTGCCCAGCGGACGGTCAAAGGAATACGGATCAGGAAACGCCGGGACGTACGCCGCTCTTTCGATGACATACCGAGCCACCTCCGGACCCAGCGTAGGGCCTGGGTCGCTTTCTGCGAATGGAGCGAAAGCATCAATTTTCGCGGCATCGGGAGGTACATCAGTACCAGAACTGCGCCGCCCGCGCAAGATCGCAGCCGCGGCGCGCGAACCAAGGGGCTAGCGGCGGGCGAAGTAGAAGAGCAGCGCGAAAATCACGAGGGGCACGAGAACCATCGCGGCGTAGAGCAGCGTTTTTCGGGTTGCCGCGCTGCGCTTCTTTCTCCAATCCTGCAATTCCGGACGCGCGGCGACGCCGACCTGATCGAGATGCTCGAGATCGAAGGCGAAATCGTGGGCGTTCGGATAGCGATACTGAGGCTCGCGTTCCATCGCGCGATAAATCACTTCCTGCAGGTGAGGTGAAATCGCGGGATCGATCTCGCGCGGCGGCACGGGATTTTCGAGGAGGCGGTCGTTCATCACCTCGAAGGCATTCGATCCGTGGAACGGCATGCGCCCCGTGAGCATTTCATAGAGCATCACGCCCAGCGCGTAGAGATCGCTGCGGGCATCGCTCCGCTTTCCCTTCACCTGCTCGGGTGAAATATATCCGGGCGAACTCATGGCCTGAGACAGCTTCGTGAAGGTGATGCGGCGCGCCCCGGTTTGAGCGGCGAGGCCGAAATCGATCAGCTTTACGTGGTCGTTTGCATCGACCATCACGTGCTCAGGCCTGAGATCGCGGTGCACGATGCCGTGATTGTGGATGTAGGCAAGGGCCTGGCAGATGCCCAGCGCGATTTTAACGGCGCGCCCCGGCGAGAGTTTCTTCTCTTCGTTGAGAATCTGGCGCAGCAGCTTCCCATCGACCCATTCCATCACCATGTAGTTCTGGCTGGGGTGATCCTCGGGAAGAACTTTCATAATGCCGGGATGATCGAGGTGCCGGCCGATTTCGCGCGCGCGTTCGAAACGCTCGACAAAAACCAGGTCGGCATTCATCTCCGGATGCGGGACCTTGAGCGCCACGGGCTTTCCGGTGCGCAGGTCGGTGGCGCGATACACCGCATCGACGTCGCCGGTCGAGACGACGCTGTCGATACGGTAGTGATCCAGTTGTTCGCCGGGCTTAATCTTGGGCTCCTACTTGAGTTCCCGGGCGCTGGTGTTCTCGTCGAAGGCGAGCAGGCCCGTCTTGCCGGGTGTGAGTATACGAAAACTGGCGTCGCCGGGGCGCGATTCCGGACCCGGCACGGGCGCAGGCTCGTCGCCCGGCGTGGCATCGGGGCCGATCTCGATCAGGCCTTCCTCGATATCCTGCTGGGACTGGAGCTGGAATGCGCCGCGCAGTGCGAGCGGCGTCACCAGAGTCGTGAGCAGCACGACCGCGACCATCACAGCTATTTCCGCTTCGCTGAAAATCCCGGTGCTCGCCGCCATCGCGGTGACGATCAGGCCGACTTCACCGCGCGAAATCATCCCGCATCCCACGCGAAGGCTGCGCACGCGGTCCATGCCCGAGCCCAGAGCCGCAAGGCCGCAGCCGAAAAGCTTGCCGACGATCGCAACGAAGAGGATCACGAGCAGCAGCAGCCAGTGGCCGCCAAGCGCGCGGTAATCGCTGGTAAGTCCGATCGAAACGAAAAACAGCGGGATCAGCAGGCCATGGCCGATCGCGTAAAAGCTGCGTTCGATATCCGCCTTGAATTGCGAGCCGGCAAACACGTAGCCGATCAAGTACGCGCCCGTGATCGCAGCGACGCTGCCGAACCATTCGGCCGAAACCGCGTAGACCAGCACCAGAGCCAGCACGCAGCTCGGCACCGCTTCGGTGGCCGTCAGCTTGCGCAATTGGAGAACCAGGAAATCGAGATACTTCTTCGCGAGGACGTAACCGACCACAAAGAAGACTGCCACGCAGATGCTGATCATGGTCATCTGCACGATCAGCGGGTGGCTTGCGGCCAGCGGCGCCTTGCGCTGCAGCCAATCGCTGACATTCGAAGCAACACCGAAGGCCGCGCCCTTTTCCGTGGTGATCGAAGCCGCGAGAAAAGCCAGCACGAAGAGGCCCATCACGTCGTCGATCACGGCAGCGCCCAGAATTACGGTCGCTTCTTTCGAAGCCATGCGTCCTGCATCCATCAGGGTGCGCGCGGAGATCGAGACGCTGGTGGCGGTCAGCGCGCCGCCGAGGAAACATGCGGTGCGCCAGGAAAGCCCGAAGAGGTGCGCGACGCCGGCGCCCAGCAGAAACGGCCAAATCACGCCCGAGAGAGCCACGAGGAAAGCCGTAACGCTCGCTTCGCGCATGCGGTCGATATCCGTCTCAACGCCGGCGATGAACATCAGCACCATGGCGCCGACCTGCGCGAGAAGCATCAGGGCCCCGGTGGCTTGCCCGCCGCTGAAGACGTGCATGTGCATCAAATCCACGGCGCCGGGACCCAGCAGAACGCCGACCATCAGTTCCCCGATGATCGGCGGGACGTTGAAGCGCGTGCAGAATGATGCGGCTAGCTTCGTGGCTGGCAGCAGAATCGCCAGAAGCAGCGCGAGCTGAAGGGCCGGTTGCATGAATCAGCCGGCATCCACCGTAGCCAAAGCCTCCGCTTCGCCGCGATTGCGCGACCAAAGACGCTTGAGCCGGCCCAGCGAGAGCCAGGGCGTGCGATAGCCGTTGCGATCGATGCCGTTGCGCATCAGTTCGCGGAGTGTGGCGGACTGGCGCCGGGCCAGTTCGGCCTGCGCGAGATTTTCCGCGAGCTTGGCCGCATAGTTCGTGTGGTCCACGGCCTTGTCGCAGACTCTCAGGCGCATCCACAGCTCGCCCATCTTGAGGTGCGCGATAAAACTATCGGGGGCCAGGCTCACTGCCTCGCCGAGCTCTTCGATGGCCTGCTGCGGCTGCAGATTGACGCACAGCGCCATCCCGAAGAGAACGCGAAGCTCCGACACGGCCGGATGCTTCTCGACCGCGGCGCGCAGCTGAGCGACAAGCTCCAGCGTCTCGTGTTTTTCGAGCGTCCGCGGATCGGCAAACATGCGCCCGAGCAACGCTTGCGTTTGCCGGGTCACCGGAACCACCGAACCCGATTGCGTGGCGATCATCGCAGCGCCGCCGGCACGCTCCACGATTCCTTCCATTTTGCCTGTTTCATTCATTGGATCGAGCTCCTATAAAAACTTCGAGTCGCGGAGAGACTCGGGCGCAGGCCAGCCGGCCCACGCCCGAGCTACCCGACGACAAGCGCGTCTACGCCACGGCGTACTGTTTCTCAGCTTGCAAGAGGACGTCCGGCTCCGGCTTGACGACAAATTCCGGATAGCCGAGCTGTCCCATCTCGGGGATATCCAGACCGGCGATTTCAGTCTCCACCGAAACGCGCTGCCCGACGAAGAATTCGAGCGCGAGGTTCAAGAGGAAACTGAACGTGAAGACGAAGCCGATCAGGGTGGAAATACCCACGAGCTGCGCAACCAGCTGGCTGGGATCACCGTAGAACAACCCGGTGACAGAACCGGTGACTCCGTTCCAAGCGCCGCCGTAATTGCTCGTGCCGTCCGCGAGGAGCCCCACCGAGAGCACACCCCACAGACCGCACGTGCCGTGAACCGAAACGGCGCCGACCGGATCGTCGACTTTCATCACCTTCTCGATGAAGGCGCAGCTGAGGCAGACGAGAACGCCCGCGACCAGGCCGATGATGCAGGCGCCAACCGTGCTGACGAAGCCGCTGGGCGCCGTAATCGCGACCAGGCCCGCCAACAGGCCGTTGCCGCTCATCGAGTAATCGCACTTGCCGGTTTTAATCCACATGTACAGCAGCGCGCCGAATGTGCCCGTACAACCGGCAAGCATCGTGTCCACTGCGATGGTTCCGATGCGGAGGTTGCCGTTTGCGGAAGCGCCGAGCGTGCTGCCGGGGTTGAATCCGAACCAGCCGAAGGCCAGGATGAAGCAGCCGATCAGCACGGCCGAAACGTCGTGGCCGATAATCGCGTTCGACGATCCATCCTTGTTGAACTTGCCGATCCGGGGACCGATGATCATGGTCACCGCCAGAGCCGTGATGCCTCCGACGGCGTGCACGACGCCCGATCCAGCGAAATCGCAGTAGCCTTTGCCGAGCTGGTTGTTGGTGCCGAGCTGCGAGAGCCAGCCGCCGCCCCATGCCCAGTTGGCATACAGCGGGTAGGTGAGAGCGCCCATCAGCGAGGAGGAAACGCAGAAGGCCAAGAACTTCCAGCGTTCCGCGCAGGCTCCGGTCACGATCGTCAGCGCCGTATCCATGAACACCATTTCGAAGAGGAACAGCACCATGACGCCCACGTCGTAGGTGTGGCCCGAGAGAAAGAAACCGGTTCCTCCGAAGAGGCCCCACGTCTTGCCGAGGATCGTGGTGGTGTGTTCGACGGACAGCGATTGGAGGCCGCCTAAGTTGCCGTTGCCGGCGGAGCCTCCTTGCTGGATCGCAAATCCTATCAACCAGTAGGAGAACAACCCGCACGCGTACACCATGAAGTTCATCATGTACGTGTGGTTCGCATTCTTCACACGGCAGAGGCCGGCCTCGACCATCGCGAACCCCGCCTGCATGAACATGACGAGGTAGCCGGTGACCAGCGTCCAGATGAAGTTGGCCGCGATCTTGTTCTGCCCGACCTGGTTGGCGACGTCGCCGACAGTCAGACCGACTTTCGGATCGCCCACCGGGACGTCGCTGATCGTTCCCGTAAGCGTGCCGCCCGGATCGCCCTTGGCCAAATCGGCCGTGGTGGGTGCCTTCGCCGCGGTGGCCGCCAGTTCAGCAGTCACGGGCGAGGGAGGCGGCGCAGCCGGAGTGGCGGCCGCCGGGGCCTGTGCGTAGGCAGCCACGCCCATCGCCAAGGCGATTGCCAAAACGCAAAGAACGAGTGACAAAGTTCGCAATTCTTTCAGTTTCATCTTTGTTCGCTCCATATAGGATTAGGTTGGCTGCCGCTGGGAAGCCGGCGCTTCTAACTTTTCCAAACCGCGTTCTTGTTGAAGGCCGCCGGCAAAATGACGATGATCCCGAAAAGGCTGACGCCGATCCCGATCAGTGCCAGAATGCCGCGCCCGACCACGCTCGGAGTCAGGTGCATGCCGACGAGCGTGATGATCCATCCCAACGCGCTGCAGCCGGCGCCCATCAGCTTCATCGCCAGCGGCGAGGACTTGAGCGCCGATTTCCCCTCGAGCGACTTGATGCTCAACATCCCGAACAAACTGGCAATCACGCCGACTGCGCCAACCACGAACAACAGCTTCCCCATGCCGCCGGACCAGAAGAAAATGCCGGCACAGAGCACTGTCGCCGCCACCAAAAACAGTGTGTAGTAACTGCCCTGCGATTTATTTGCTGCCATTAGCACCGCCTCCTCGACCCCTGAGGGTCACGCACTGATCGATTGCAAATTGCCGTCCCCAACTTCCATTCGTTGCAACACCCCGTCCTCCAGGAAAAAGCGAAAACCGTACAACTTCGCCCGCATGATGGGAGAAGTCACTTTCTCGACCGGCACGGCTTCCCGGGTCACGCTGCCGAAAATAATCAACTCGGGAGGCTCGCGCGCCGATTGCCGAAAGGACCTTAGCTCGGCGGACTGCAGATCGGGCAGCACGCCGAACAACATCTCGCGAATCGCAACGGCGTCTTGCACCGCCTGAAACGAAGCGCTGCGATCGCGCTCGGCGCGAGGCAGCGACTCATCCCACGTGTCCCACGTGCGGGCCATCCAGTCGCATTCCGCTGTTCGCGGCCACAATTGCAGGCGCAGGAGACGCAAGGGAGACCTCGACAATTCCCCGAAGCGCATCTGCAGGCGCACCTTGCGCACGAAATCCGCGACGTGGAGCAGCCCCTTCACTTCCGGACCAGTTGCTCCTTTGCCTCCGCCCGCGTGGGCAACGCCATGAAGGCGATGAACTGCAAGGCCACCGTCAATTCCAGGATCAGGGGCGTGCCGGCCTGAAGCCGGAGCACGAGCAGCAACGCCACCATCGAAAACCATTGCCACCGCGACCGGCGCAGCCTTTCCATGCGCTTCGGAAGACGCACCAAATCGCCGAAGCCCAGCCTTTCCTCGCTCGTGGCCGGCACCATCGTGCGAATGCACGCCACCGCAAAGAAACCCGCCAAAATCAGCTCGACCAAAATTGTGCTTCGATCCACTCTTCACCTCCTGCGAAAATCGGTTCCACTTCCACTCTTCCCCGAGCCTTCCAAAGGCCGCCGCAGAAACCTGGGCAAACACCGGTCCCCACTGAAGGAGATTCAGCCCGCCCAAAATAAAGCCGTTGTGGGTGCGATGGGCCGCAGACTACCTACACGAACTCGATGCGCTTATTGGATGGACACGACACTGTGTCCCAAGGAAACCCGAACCTGGCAGGGACGTGCTGCAGGCTCTCCGATCAACGCGGAAGGGAGAAAGGAAAGAGCGACAACCTCTCAGTCGCGGGGCAGAGTTTGCGCGAGTTCGGCGCGGCTGTCCAACTCAAACTTCTGATGGCCGCAATCGCAATTCGTAATTTGTTTTTCGAGTAGGGAAGGAGACTAGCGGCCGCGTTTCAATTCTTCGCTGAGGATGATGGCTTCGGCGATTTCCTTCATCGAGCGGCGACGCTGGCGGCTTTCGCGCTGGAGGGTAAGGTAGGACTCTTCCTCGCTGAGCTTCAAATCCCGCTGGAGGATGCCTTTGGCGCGCTCGACCATCTTGCGGGTCTCGAGCCGCTCCGAAAGGCTCGAATTCTCGCTGGCGAGCCTGGCTCTCTCGATTTCAGCGCCCACGAGAAAACCAAGCGTGGCGATCAGTCCCGTCTCGCGCTTGCCGTAAAGGTGCGGCGCGCGATTCTGGATGTTGATTACGCCAACGAGGCGTCCGCCGCTCGCGACGGGTACCGACAAGAAGGCTTCGAAGCGATCTTCGGGCAGTTCGTTGAAAAGCTTGAACCGGGAGTCCTGATACGCGTCTTCCGCGATTACCACGGGCTCGCGATGCTCCGCAACCCATCCCGTAATGCCCTGACCCAGCTTCATTTTCAGCCGGCCGACCACTTCGGGGTGGGGATTCTTCGACGCTCGCAGCACGAGCTCTTCGCCCTCGAGGACGTAGATCATGCAGGAATCGCACTTTACGACGGCGACGACGAATTCGAGAACGTCCTGGAGAACTTCAGGCAGGGGAGATGCAGCCGAGATGCGGCTCGCAATCCGGCTCAGGAGCGCTATATCTGACGCTTCGTTTGCTCGACTCTCGGAACGATCTGCAGGGTTGGCGCGCGCGGAAACGCCCCGTCTATCAGCCGAATGGATAGACCACGACGTATCCATACCCGGCTAAGGCTAGCAATGTGCGTTCAATCGATCAATTATCCGTTGGTATAACGACCCATTCGGCGACCAAAAAGCCTAACGGCGGGGCCGGGGCTTGAGCTTTTCCGCCATGATCACGAGCTCCGCCAGCGAATCCGCCTCCATTTTCTGCATCACGCGCCCGCGATGTACTTTCACCGTGATTTCGCTGAGGCCAAGCTTGGCAGCCGCTTCCTTGTTCATCAGGCCTGTTACGACGAGATCCATCACCTCGCGCTCCCGGGGCGTAAGGCTGTCGACGCGAGCCCGGAGCTTCGATACTTCGGCTTGCTCCTGGCGCTGGATGCGATCGCGTTCAAGCGCCTGGTGGACGGCATCCAGCAGGTCCTTCTTTTGGAATGGCTTTGCCAGAAAATCTACGGCGCCGGCTTTCATGGCGCGCGACGTCATCGGGACGTCGCCGTGCGCCGTGATGAACACGATGGGAATGCGAATCCCGATCGACTCGAGCTCTTCCTGGACCTCCAGGCCATTGCGGCCCGGCAGCTTGACGTCGAGGATCAGGCAGCTCGGCGCTTCGGGGCGCGGGGCGCTGAGGAATTCATCGGCGGAAGCGAACGTCTCTCCGCGGAGACCGACGGATTCAAGAAGATTGCTGATCGCGTCGCGAACCGACGCGTCGTCGTCCACCACAAATATCGCCGGGCTGGGCTCAGTCACTGGCACCTTCCGAATCAACCGGGATCGTGAACTGAAAGAGAGCGCCGCCGGAGCGGCCAGACTCGGCCCATAAATGTCCGCGGTGCGATTCGACAATCGAGCGGCTGATGGACAGACCCATGCCGATTCCCTGGTGCTTGGTGGTGAAGAACGGTTCGAAGATCCGCCCTTCGATTTCGGGCCGGAGCCCGATGCCGGAATCTTCGACAGAAATCGCAATCGATCGAGTATCGTGCCGCCGGGAACCGATCGTCAACGATCGCTCGCGGTCTGCGAGCCCGCTCATCGCGTCCATGCCGTTCATCAGGAGATTCAGCACCACCTGTTGCAATTGCACGCGGTCTCCCTTGACGCGGGGCAGCCCGCCCGTGAGCCGCGTGCGCACGGTAATGCCGCGGCGTCCGGCTTCATCCCGCAGAAACACCGTAAGTTCCTCGATCACTTCGTTCATGTCGAGCCAATCCTGCGCGGGAGATTCCTTCTTGAAAAGCGAACGGATGCGGTCCAAAACGGCCCCCGCGCGCGTGCCATCCTGAATGATGCTCTCTGTGGTGCGCCGGGCCTTGTCCACGTTCGGCGGCGCCGCGGAAAGCCATTCGAGGCAGGCGTGGCCGTTGGTGACCACGGCCGTGAGCGGCTGGCTGATTTCATGCGCGATCGAAGAGGTCAGCTCGCCCATGCTGAATACGCGCGAAAGGTGCGCGAGTTCCGTCTGCGTCTCGCGGAGGGCCTGCTGCGCTTTATCGTGTTCCTGCATGGTCCATCGCAATTCGGCGTTGGATTTCTGAAGCTCGGTGGTGCGTTCCGCCACGCGAACCTCCAGCTGATTGCGGGCCTCCTTCAAGGCTTCCTCGCTGTTTTTCTTCGACGAGCTCACCCAGCTGGCCACCAGCGCGCAGATCACAAACGCGCCGAAGTAAGAGACGTTCGTCGGATCGACAATGAAGGAATGGAACGGTGGAACGAAGAAGAAGTCCGTCAGCAAAGTTGAAAGAAGGACGGCGAATAATCCCGCGCCCGTGCCGCCAAACCATGCGCTCGCCATGACCGCGGCGAAGAACAGGAAAAGCACAGGATAGGGAAAGAAGTAACGCAGTATGAAGGTCAGGGCGAAAGCGATCCCCACCAGCACAGCGGCGGTCGCGTAGGGACGAATCGCGTCGACCAGCCTTTTCGGCCGCGCGGACGCCTTCGAATTTATGGGAGGCGCGCTATCGAGAGCAGTTTCAATGGGTCCAGCGCTTGCCGCCGGGGATGGCGGATGGCCGTACTTCCAATACCCACTGGTTGCTTTCGAGTTCATAGGTCGCGCAAGCGCCGCCCCGCATCAAGGCAGTCACGAATTCAGCCGCCTGGCCCAGCTGTTCGCCGGGCGTGCCGGCAGCTGAAAGCGGACTCGTAACTGGATGCAATAAACCGTGCTCTTCGTCCAGTGCTATTAAGACATACATCAGGCGAGGCTAGCAACCGCCCCGGAGGCTGTCCAATCGTTCCTTTTGATTGGAGCGATTTGCCGCCCCCGAAGCCCGCTTCCCGAACTCCGATTCGCCCGGCAGACATCTGATTATAGGGGCCTTGCCGCCATGGGCAAACCGGCATACACATGCGAAAGGGAGTCCGAGCGGAAAAACGAATAAGCGAGATAGTTCCGGTGCCCGGCTGCCGAAGCGAATCGGCTATGTGTTGTTTTTTCCGCTCGCGATGCTCGTGACCTTGCGATCCGAGACGGCGACTGGCTTTGGCTGGGGGTTGCGCGCCGCGGCCCGCTCGCGAAGGCGCTTGCGTTCGCTCTCGAATGCCGAGGCCAACCAGTACTCGAATTCCGCTTCGTTTGAAACAAACCCTTGATGTTCCACGACGTCAGCTCCTGGGGAGGAATAGTGAGGGCGCGAGTCTGCGCGATGATCGGGAGCGGGTCAATAAACCGGGGCAAAATTTTGTCTTTATCAAATCTTATCGGGTAGCGACCTCAAAGGACAACCTTTAGCTTGGATTAAAACTAGTCCGGCCGAGTACTGGTTCCATGCTAGAATCCGCGCAGCCCCGCATCATGACCTGAAGGATCGCCCATGCAGCCGGCCACGAGCTCGCCGAGCCTCCGCTTTGGTGCCTACTCACTCGATTTGCGCGCGGGCGAGCTTCGCAAGGGTGGCTCGAGAATTCGGCTGCAGGAAAAACCCCTCCGCGTTCTCGCGCTGCTCACCGAGCGCCAGGGCGATCTAGTCACGCGCGAAGAATTGAAACGCCGGCTCTGGCCGGAAGACACGTTCGTCGATTTCGAAACGGGCCTCAACACAGCCGTCAGCAAGCTCCGCGACGCGCTTTCCGATAGCGCCGATAAGCCTCGCTACATTGAAACGATTCCTCGCCGCGGCTACCGGTTCATCGTTCCAATCGAGCGAATTGGGGAGCCCGACGACGTGCGAGTGCAACATCCGGCCGCTTCGGACGCAGCCGCGCGAGCGGTCGAGATTCCGCCGCGCCGCGATCCGAGCGCGGGCGCGGCCGCTCTCGGGAGCGGATCCGGCGAAGCCGTCGAAGAGAGCCCTGGAATTTCAAGCCGTCGCAAAGGATTTCTTTTCGGGCTCGCCTTGATCGCCGCTGCGGCAATCGTCTCGGTCGGGCTGCACTACCTGCGCCCTCGACCGGCGCCCCGGCCCGTCCGTGCAATGCTGGCCGTGCTGCCGTTCGATAATCTCACCGGAGATCCCGGCCAGGATTACGTGAGCGACGGATTCACGGAGGAAATGATCACGCAGCTTGGCGAACTCAACCACCAGCAGATGGGCGTGATCGCGCGCACGTCGTCGATGCAATATAAGAACAGCTCCAAGTCGATCCGGCAGATTGCCCAGGAACTCGGCGTGGACTACGTGCTCGAGGGCAGCGTCCGCAAAGCCGGGGATGGTCTTCGCATCACCGCGCAGCTGATTCGGGCGGACGATCAGACCCATCTTTGGGCGCATGAATACGACCGGCGCATCGGCGACTTGGCCAAGCTGCAGGGCGAGGTGGCCGAAGACATCGCGCGGGAAATCCAGATTCAGCTTACGCCGCAGGAGCAAATCGCCCTCGCCGGCCAAAAGGCGGTGCTGCCGGATGCGTATCGATCGTATTTGCGCGGCCGCTATAATTTGAACAAGCGTTCGATCGAAGGAATGACGACCGCGGTCGGCGCATTCAACGAAGCGATCGTGGAAGATCCCAACTACGCGCCCGCGTATTCGGGCCTCGCGGACACCTACAACCTCCTGGTCTATTACGGCTATTTTCCCGGCAGCCAGGGGATCCCGAAAGCGAGGATGGCGGCGAAGAAGGCCGTGGAGCTTGACGACGATCTGGCGGAAGGCCACGCTTCTCTCGGCTACGTGGATTTCATGTGGGATATGGATTGGCGCGGCGCCGAAAGACAGTTTCAGCGAGCCATCGAACTCGATGATAGCTACGCGCCGGCTCATCACTGGTACGCTTTGCTGCTCGCCGCCCTCGGCCGCCGCGACGCCTCCCTGGCGCAGATTCACGAAGCGCAGCGGCTCGATCCTCTGTCGTTGATCGTGACGACGGCGGCCGCCTACGTTTCGTATTTCGCGCGAGATTACGATTCGGCGGCCGCCCTCTGCGAGAGCGCCTTGCAGCGTGATCCCAACTTCGTGGTCGCTCACACGGTCCTCGGCCTGACTCGCGAACAGCAGGGCCGTCCCGCCGAGGCGGTCGATGAATTTCAGAAGACGCTGGCGCTCTCCGGCAGCCGCCCCACCGTTTCTCTCGATTATCTGGGCCATGCCTACGCGGCCGCCGGCAAACGCCCGCAAGCGGAAGCCGTGTTGGCTGAACTCGACGCCAGGGTGAAACCGGGCGGCGCCAGCCCCATCTATCGAGCTGCCACGCTATTGGCCCTCGGCAGAAAAAATCAGGCGATGGATGCCATCGAAGAGGGCTTCACGCGCGGCGGAGGCGGGCTCGAATGGCTCTACGTGGATCCACGGTTGGAACCATTGCGATCCGACCCGCGCTTTCAAAGATTGCTCCGCGTCGAGGGATTCATTCCGTGAGGGCGATGCACGTGAAAAGACTCCGCTCTCTGGGCACGCTCTTTCTTCTGCTGATCGCGGCTCTTTTCTTCCCCCGCCCTTCGTGGTGCCAGAAAAACGCGGTTGTAGCGGGCGAGTTCATGACGGACCCTCCCACGCTCGTTTCGCTGGGCTTCGAATGGCGAATCTCGGGCGACGAAAATCGCAACGCCCGCGTGGACGTCACTTATCGCAAGAAAGGCGAGCAAGTGTGGCACGAGGCGCTGCCGCTGCTGCGCCTCGAGGGCGAGCAAGTGCTTGGCGGGATCCCGCGCGACGGCGGATTGCATTATTTCAATTACGTCGCTCCCAATCTGTTTGCGGGCAGCATCCTGGACCTTGAGCCTGACACGGAATACGAATGCCGCTTCGTCCTGAGCGATCCCGATGGCGTGAAAGGAAAGGCCGAGCGCACGGTGATCCTGCGCACGCGCAAGCAGCCGGAGCCTGCCGCGGGCGGCCACGTCTACAACGTCTATCCCTTCGGATACAAAGGCGCCAAGCAGGAACCTGCTTTCACGGGCTTGCTCGCCGCATACTATATGGGCGCGGACGAATCCGATCATTCGAATGTGATGCCGCCGCGCGTGCAGCCTGGCGATGTGATTCTGGTCCATGCGGGACTCTACAAAGACAATCGCTTCGTCTATAGCGGATTCGACCGGACGATCGCGGCGTACGGAACGCCCTTCGACGGCACCTATTACCTCACGGCGAGCGGCACGCCGGAGAAGCCGATCGTCATCAAGGCCGCGGGCGATGGCGAAGTGATCTTCGATGGCGACGGCTGCCAGAATCTCTTTAATCTGATGGCGGCGAATTACAACTATTTCGAGGGCATCACCGTCCGCAATACCAACGTCGCATTTCTGCTCGGCTACAAAAACATTGCGGGATCGAGCGGCTTCACGCTCAAACATTCGCGCATCGAAAATGTCGGGCGCGGCGTGGAAGATGATTGGTCCGGCTCGAAGAATTTCTACATCGCGGACAATGTCTTTATCGGGCGGCACAATCCCGAGAAATTGCAGAGTTGGTGGACGCCGGCCGTATGGGCCAAGTTCCCCGGCTATCCCGCGCTCATCACGTCCGAGTACGCGATCAAGATTTACGGCCAGGGCCACGTGGTCGCCTACAATTACGTCGCCAACTGGCACGACGGCATCGATATCGCCACCTACGGCGATCCCGACGGCACGCCCAACGAACTGCGCGACCGCGTGCCCGTCTCGATCGACTTCTACAACAACGATATTTACAACATGGCGGACAATTGCATCGAAGCCGACGGCGGCGCGCACAACATCCGCGTCTTCCGCAATCGCTGCTTCAATTCGGCCGGAGGCGCTCTCAGCGCGCAGCCCATCTTCGGCGGCCCGCTGTACTTCTACCAGAATCTGATCTACGACACGACCACTGGCGGCCCGCTAAAATTCGTCGATACCCCGGCGGGTGTCCTCGTCTATCAAAATACTTTCGTCGGCCAAGGCCGCCTGATGGGACCCGCCTCAAACATCCACTTCCTCAATAATCTGATTCTGGGCGACGGCTGGGCCGAGCCCGTCTTGAATCTCCGCACGTTCACGAATTATTCGAGCTCGGATTACAACGGCTTCCGCCCGAATCCGAATGCCGAAAATGCATTCGAGTGGGATTCGCCGCCATTCGAAGTCGACGCCGACTATCAGGCGTCTTCGCTCGTCACCCGCCATTTCAAATCGCTGGCCGAGTATCAGCGGGCCACCAAACAGGAGCCGCACAGCATCCTCGTCGACTACGACATCTTCGTGCACGCCGCGATCCCCGATAAATCCGACCCGCAGCATCTCTACAATCCCGAGGATTTCGATTTCCGCCTCAAGCCCGGCTCGGCGGCCGTCGATGCGGGCATCCTGCTCCCCACGATCAACGACGATTTTACCGGGAAGGCGCCCGATCTCGGCGCCTACGAAATCGACCGCCCGCTGCCGCATTACGGCCCGCGCACCGAGCCTCTCGGCGCTCCCCCCGCCTCCGCGCCCCGTTCCCTCAGCGGCCCACCTTAGGCGCGTGCATCCGGTCAGATGCCGTAGACGGAAGCAATGTTGGGATAACTCAGCAAAGCGAGGACCTTTCGCCTAGCGCTGAAATCGCGCCATGCGCTGCGCTCGGCATCGCCCGCAAACGCCTCGCGCAACACCTTCAGCGCCACATCGCGCCCAGGCTTCGCATCCTGCGCGCGGTACACCTCGCCCATCCCGCCCGCGCCTATCGCGCCGGTGATTTCGTACGGTCCGAGTTTTGTTCCGCTCGCGAGGCTCATGTGACTCTTTCTGACGCTACTGTACGTTTTCGATCATGCCGATGTTTTCTTCGAGGACTTGCTCTGTTTGAAATGCCACATATCTTCCGTCCGGCGACGCGCTAAACTCGTTGAAGAAACTCTCATGGAGATAGTTGCCGCGGTACAGAACCGGAATAATTGCGGGAGTGCGTGTAAGGCCCTGCCCATTCCAGTCCATTTTCCACAAGACGGCGGTTAAATCAGGACGGCATTCGAGAAGGTCAATCTCGTTACCTTCGCCTCGGCTGAACCACGCAATCCAGCCGCGAAAGATTTGGCGCGGCGGGTTTTTGAAGTCATCCACCCATAGTCCAGCTTTGGGGTCGTCTGCGGTGGTGGGATTGCTCACGTAGGCGACCGAGTGTTCGTCCGGCGACCAAAGCACGAGCCCTCCATATGGCTGTGCAGGCAGCACGCCGAGTTTTTCCGTTTTGCCGTTGCGAGGGTCGAATGCCTGAATTTCCCCGTTTGCTTGGCCAATCAGAACGCGCCCATCCCGACCGACAACCGGGGTTTTTGGGGTGCTGATGTCGGCGAGCTTCTCTGGCGCTCCTCCGGAAATAGAGACGCGCCGAAGCTGCCAGTGCGCAGACACTTCCCTGTTCGGGTTGGACAAAAATAAAATAGCGCTGCCGTCATTCGTCCACTCAGGAAAGATGTTGTTGAGGGAATCTTCAACCAATGCCTGGGCGTTCGACCCATCGACATTGGAAACCCAAATCGCCTCTCTTTCAGCCCCTTTCAGGTTGCTGAAATAGGCCAAATATTTTCCGTCTGCAGAATACGCGGGCCCAAACTGATTTCTCGCGGAGTCCGAGGTAAGAAGCTTGATGCTCGGTTGCCCTGGCTTCGCCTGAAGGTCTAGTTGGGCGATGGCGATTTTCTGGCGGAGCGTCCCGAACACGATTCGCTTGCCGTCGGCGGATACGTCCAAGTCCGCGTCGTCGCCTTCTCCAGCGGTAATTTGCTCGGGCCCGCCTCCGGTGGCCGCAATTTTCCAGATATTGATCGTGCCGCCTCGGCTGGAGGCGAAGTAGATGAAACGGCCGTCCGGCGACCAGGCCGGTGAAAGCGCCAGGGCGTCGTCGTGAGTCAACAGCCGCGTTTTTCCTGAATCGAGATCGCCGACGGCCAGTTCGCCATACGGCGCGCCGTCGGAGTACCTCGCGGCAAAGGCGATCTTGTGGGCATCTGGAGAAAAGCGCGGCTGCGTATCCCAGCCACTTGCCTCCCAGGGCGGCACGGCCAGATGCGCGTTCTCACCCGAGGTGCCGCAAATCCAAATCGCGCCATCGGTCAGGTTGAAGTACGCCAGCGAGTGACCGTCAGGAGACCAAGTTGGATCGATGGCATTCAAGATCACGCGCCTAGGTGTTCCGCCTAGCGCCGGAACTTCCCATACATCCCAGATACCCGACTCGTTGAGGCGCGCGTAAGCGAGCGTCGTGCCATCGGGCGACCAAGTCGGGGACGATTCCAGGTTTGCATCGTTGGTGATCTGGATGAGATTGCCGCCGTGCACCAGGCCGACGTAAACATTGAAATGGCCGTCGCGGTTCGAGACGAAAGCGACCGAGCGCCCGTCGGGCGAAATGGCTGGCTGCGCTTGCACTCCCGCAAAATTCGTGACGGCGCTGAAATGCATCGACCGCGGAGTGGGTGCGGCGAATTTCCAAACAACAAGACCCGATATCACCGCGCCGGCAACCAGGCCGGCTAGCGCCCAAAGGAGGACGCGACGCCAAACGGGTGCGGAGCTCGGCGTGGTTGCAGTTGCTTCTGGCGCCCCCGAAAGAACTTCGTCGAGCGAGATGCGGGCGTCGCCGATGGCTTGCAAGCGCTGCTTTGGGTCCTTTTGCAAGCATCGCTGCAAAAGGACGCGAACCCGCGTCGGCGTCGCTGCGGGGAGCCGGGACCAATCCGGTTCTTCCTTGATGACGGCCGCCAGCGTGTCCGTTACGGTCTCCCCGCCGAACGCCATCTTGCCGGTGAGCATTTCGTACAGCACGCAGCCGAATGCCCAAATGTCCGCGCGGCGATCCACCGCCTTGCCCTTCGCCTGCTCGGGCGACATGTACGCCGCCGTGCCGAGCAAAACTCCCTGCATCGTCGCCATCCGTGTAAGTGTGGGAGAAGTGGAAATATCGAAGGATGCCGGGTCGCCTTCAATCGCTTTCGCTAATCCGAAATCGAGCACCTTCACCGCATCGTCGCTCGTCACCTTCACGTTCGCCGGCTTCAGGTCGCGATGAACGATCCCGCGCTCGTGTGCGTATTCCAGCGCCTCGCAAATCTGCTTCGCAATCGGCGGCACCTCATCGATGGGAATCGCACCCACCGCGATGCGATCCGCCAGTGTCGGCCCTTCCACCAGCTCCATCACCAGCGCATGAGTCGCGCCGGAATCTTCGAGGCCGTAGATCGAAGCAATATTCGGGTGATTGAACGAAGCGAGCACTTTCGCTTCGCGCTGAAACCGGGCCATGCGCTCGGCATCGCCCGCAAACGCCTCGGGCAGCACCTTGAGCGCGACATCGCGCCCCAGCTTCGCATCCCGCGCGCGATACACCTCACCCATCCCGCCCGCACCAATCGCCGCGAGAATCTCGTAAGGCCCGAGCCGACTTCCGGGGTTCAGCGTCATGTGGCGCTGGATTATAACCTCGCAGGCGTGCGCAGAGTAATTCACTCATCGAATAGGCCGGCTTTTTCCGCCCGGCCCAAAACTGCCCCCAAGGACAGGTGCCAGCCGCGCGTGGTGCCAATATGCGCTTACGGGCGTTTCTAATCGCCGGAGAAAACGGGGATGAATGGCTCGGTGCGAGGCGTCGCGCGCGGGTGCTAAACACAGAGATCACGGAGGAAGGCCACGGAGAGCACAGAGCAAAAACATCCACCGCAGAGATGCAGAGAACGCGGAGAATGCGGGGCGCAATTTCGAGCCCGGGGCTAAAGCCCGTTCTATTGCACAGCGAGACCCCTTGCGAGCGAGTTTCTTCTGGCGATTATACCGTGACGGGGTTGGGTTTTGCGGGGTTGATGTGGAGGTCGGCGATGGCTTGTTCGACGACGGTGGCGTCGAGCTTGCCGGCATCGCGCAGTTCGCACAGCGTCGCGAGCACCACGAAGCGCGAGTCCACCTCGAAGAAATCGCGCAGGTCGGCGCGTCCTTCGCTGCGGCCGAAGCCGTCCGTCCCGAGCGAAGCGAGCGGGCGCGGCATCCACTTCGCGATCATATTGGGCAGCGTCTTCAGGTAGTCGGAAGCGGCGACGAGCACGCCGGGAGCATTCTCGAGCTGTTCGGTGACGTAGGGCACGCGCGGCTTTTCCGCCGGATGCAGGCGGTTCCAGCGCTCCGCGTCGATGCCGTCGCGATAGAGCGCCTTGTAGCTCGTCACGCTCCACACGTCGGCTGCCACGCCGTATTTTTCCGCAAGGATTTCCTGCGCGCGCAGCACTTCGTTCAGGATCGCGCCGCTGCCAAACAGTTGCGCGCGCAGCTTCGACTTCTTGTCCGCGGCCGCTCGGAAGCGATACATGCCCCTCAGGATGCCGTCGCGCACGCCTTCCGGCATCGGCGGATGCGCGTAGTTCTCGTTCATCACCGTCACGTAGTAGAAGATATTTTCGCCGTCCTTGTACATGCGGCGAATCCCGTCCTGCACGATCACCGCAATTTCGTAGGCGAACGCCGGATCGTACGCCAGCAGGTTCGGCACCGAGAGCGCCAGCACGTGGCTGTTGCCGTCCTGATGCTGCAATCCTTCGCCCGAAAGCGTCGTGCGGCCAGCCGTCCCGCCGAAGAGAAACCCGCGCGTCCGCATGTCCGCCGCCGCCCAGATGAAATCCGCCACCCGCTGGAATCCGAACATCGAGTAGTAAATGAAGAAGGGAATCGTGTTCACGCCGTAGGTGGCGTACGCCGAACCCGCCGCGATGAACGACGCGATCGAGCCTGCCTCCGTGATTCCTTCCTCGAGAATCTGCCCGTTCTTCGCTTCGTGGTAGTAGAGCAGCATGTCGCTATCGACAGGCTCGTACTTCTGCCCCACGCTTGAATAGATTCCCGCCGTGCGGAAGAGCGATTCCATGCCGAACGTCCGCGCTTCGTCGGGAACGATCGGCACGATCAGATTGCCGATTTCGGGATCCTTCAGCATCTTGCGCAGCATCTGGACGAACGCCATGGTGGTTGAAAAGTCGCGCCCGCCGCTGCCTCCGAGAAACTCCTTGAACAGCTCGTCGTGGTCGGCCACGAGCGGCTTCGAGCGCACGTGCCGCTGCGGCACGTAGCCGCACAACGCTCCCCGCCGCTCCTTCAGGTAGCGAATCTCTTCGCTCTCCTCGGGAGGACGGTAGAACGCCACGTGCATGCACTCGTCGTCGTTGAGCGGGATATCGAAGCGCGAACGGAAGATCAGCAGCTCTTCTTCATTCAGCTTCTTCTGCTGGTGCGTGACGTTTTTGCCTTCGCCTGCTTCGCCCAGGCCGTAGCCCTTGATCGTGCGCGCGAGGATCACGGTGGGCGAGCCTTTGTGCTCGAAGGCCTTCTTATACGCCGCGTACACCTTCAGCGGATCGTGCCCTCCCAATCGCAATCGCCGCAGCTGCTCGTCCGACAGCGGCTCGACCAGCTTCAAGAGGCGCGGATCGGAACCGAAGAAATGCTCGCGCACGTACGCGCCCGAGGAAACGGTCAGCTTCTGATACTCGCCGTCGACCATCTCGCCCATGCGCTTCACCAAGAGCCCTTCGGAATCCTGCGCGAAGATCGGATCCCATTCGCTGCCCCACAGAACCTTGATCACGTTCCAGCCCGCGCCGCGGAAGGCCGACTCGAGTTCCTGAATGATCTGCCCGTTGCCGCGCACCGGCCCATCGAGGCGCTGCAGGTTGCAGTTGATGACGAAAATCAGGTTGTCGAGCTTCTCGCGCGAAGCCAGCGTGATCGCGCCCAGCGATTCCGGTTCATCCGTTTCACCATCGCCGAGAAACGCCCAGACTTTCGCATCCGATACCGGCTTCAATCCCCGGTTCTCGAGATACCGGCTGAAGCGCGCCTGATAGATCGACATCAGCGGCCCGAGCCCCATCGAGACCGTCGGGAATTCCCAGAATCCCGGCATCAGCCACGGATGCGGATAGGAAGAGAGCCCTCCGCCCGGCTTCAATTCGCGGCGGAAGTTTTCGAGCTGCTGCGCGGTGAGGCGGCCTTCGAGAAACGCGCGGGCATAAATTCCCGGCGAAGCGTGGCCCTGGAAATAAACGGTGTCGCCCTCGAACGTCTCGGTGCGGGCGCGGAAGAAATGATTGAAGCCGACTTCGTAGAGAGTGGCGGCCGAAGCGTAGGTCGAGATGTGGCCGCCGATGCCGTTCTCGTGCTTGTTCGCACGGACCACCATGGCGAGCGCGTTCCAGCGGATCAGGCTCTTGATGCGGCGCTCGAGCGCCTGGTCGCCCGGAAAATCCGGCTCGAGCTCGGCCGGAATCGTATTCGTGTAGGGCGTGTTGGCCGAGAAGGGCAGCTTCACGCCGATCACGGTGGCGTGCGTGCGCAGCCGCTCGAGAATCTCCATGGCCACTTCGGGCCCGCTCGACTCGAGCACCGAATCGAGCGACTCGAGCCACTCCTGAATCTCGGCGTCGTCCAGCCCCTGCAAACGCGATACGAGAGCTTCGTTTTCCATCGGTCTGCCAACTATTATACGACGCCGCGCGCGCCATTGCGTTGCACGCGGATGGGATTTCGTGATGCGATGCTTCGCAATTGCTATCTGTGATGGTTGGTGGAGGACGCCGAAGCACGCGACCGGCAGCCCGGCAATCCGCCGCACGCTCCCCAGAATACATCCGGTAGCTTGCCACTATCCCGCGAAAACGAGCCTCTAATGTTTGTATCCACACCATTCGCCTCTTGAATGCTGCGCCAAAACAATTCCTGCTGCGGCGGCACATCGAAAGGGCTTGCCAATCGTTTGCGGATTGTGCCTCAATAGAGTCCCATGCGCACACTCGGCCACGAGCGGCGTTCCACCACCGGCTTCACTTGAACCTCCCTCTAAGCGAGCCGTCGGCCGTTTCCCAATTGACGTTCTAACTTAAGTTCAACTTCCACTGAAGAATTCAGGGAGGAACTATCCGATGTGGCGAAAGACGATTCCATGGAGAGGTTTGTTTCTGCTCGTGATCTGCTGCTGCCTGACGGCGTCCGCGAACGACCATAAATCCGTCCGGCCGGCGCAGGCGTCGTTTCTGATAAAGAACGCCTTCGTAGTGAAAGTGCCGAAGGATGCGCAGACGACGCGCATCTGGTTTGCGGTTCCGCAGGAGGACGCGTATTCGAAAATCACGGATTTCAAGGTCGTGAGCGACGAACCCGTCAGCTACAACTGGGACTCGTGGCGAAATAAGGTGGGCTACCTCGAAGTGCGAGGCGCGGCCAAGCCGGAAATCCATATCACCGAGACGTTCGCTCTGACGCGAACGGAGATGCGCAATACCATCGACCCGAAAGCCACGCGCCCATTGACGGACGCGGAGCGAACGGCGCTTTCGCGCTACTTGACGCCGACAACGTACGTGATCATCAACGACCAGATCAAGGCACTGGCGCAGCAGATCACGGGCGGCGAAACAAATCCGGTGCTGGCCGCGCGGAAGATCTACGACTGGACGCTGCAGAACATCGATTACTGGGTGAAGTATCCCGATCACCTGAAGGCTTCGTCCACCGGAAGCACGGAATATTGCCTGCGCACGAAGACGGGCAACTGCACCGACTTCCATTCGCTGTTTGCTTCGCTGGCGATGGCGGCAGGCATCCCGACGCGCATGGTCTACGGCTCGCTGCTGAAGCCGACGCTCGATGGAGTGCCGGTGGATGCGAGCTATCACTGCTGGATCCAGTTCTACGCGCCGAATCTGGGATGGCTTCCGCTCGATGTTTCGCTCGCGAATATCTACGGGAAGGAATTCCCGCTGACGGATCAAAACAAGAAGCTGGTGGAGCTGACGACGGCGACGGGCTACAAAGGCTTCGATCCCAGCAAGATCGACTACTACTTCGGAAACCTCGACGACCGGCGGGTGGTGTGGTCCGTGGGGCGCGACCTGATGATGCAGCCGCCGCAGGATGACGGGCCGGTGAACTCGTTCCCGAAAGCATACGTCGAAATAGATGGAAAGACGTCGACGGACTGGACGCGCACGTTTACGTACAAGAGCCTGACTCCGGATACCGACCGCTAACAATGATCGCCGAGAAGTGGGATGCCGGGGAGATGGGCTGCGGCGAATTGCTGATCGAGTTGGCCGGGCGGATGAGAGCGCTGGCACCCGGGCAGGTGTTCGAGCTTACGGCACTTGATCCCGGCGCCGTGGAAGACATTCCGGCGTGGTGCGGCTTGACGGGGCATTCGCTTGTTTCCGCGCGGCATCCCGTTTACGAAATTCGGCGGAGAGAAAACTGATTCATCCACATTCTTAGCATTCTCAAAAAGGAGGAAATATGCCGGGAAGCTTTTGCGTCAGCCTCAGCTGTTCGAAGGACAACACCGACAAGGCCACGGTCGGCTTCGTGGTGGCGAATGCCGCGGTCGCGTCCGACAAGGACACGATGGTGTTTCTCAGCATCGAAGGCGTCCGCCTTTCGCAGAAGGGCTATGCGGACGATATCCACGAGCCTGGGTTCGCGCCGCTAAAGGAGCTGATGGACAATTTCGCCAAGGCCGGCGGAAAAATCTTCGTCTGCTCGCCGTGCTTCAAGAAGCGCGGCCTGGCGGAGAATAATCTGGTGGCGGGGGCGACGATCGTGGGAGGCGCGAAGCTCGTCGAGTTCCTGAGCAACGGCGCACCCAGCGTGAGCTACTGAGGCCGAGGAGCATGCATGACGGCTGAATCCGACCTGACACCGGCGGCAACCTGCGACGGCGGCGATCTCGATTGCGGCAGCGGTCTATTGCTGATCATTCGAAATGCAATGGATCCGCTGCCCTCGGGCGCGGTGCTCGAGGTGCGCAGCCGCGAAATCAGCGTGAAAGAAGACTTGCCGGCGTGGTGTCGGCTGGTGGGACACGACATGCTCGCCGCGAAGGCGGGCGACGTGGGATCGACGAGCTATTTCATTCGTAAAAAGGCCGCGGATGCCGTCTTCCGCCAGGATCTCGAACAGGCCAAGAACTTCGTCTGGCGCGCGCGAGTGCGAGGGCGCGGCGGGATGGCCGCGGAGGTTTTCGTCCGCAATCATTCATTCTCGGTGGGCCAGCCCGCGAGCTTCGATACAGCCGACCAGGCGATCAGCGCGGTGGAGTATGTGCTGGGAGCGCTGGGGGCGTGCATCGCAGTGGGCTTTCAGTGGCGCGCGTCGCAAAAGGGCATCGCCGTGCAGAATCTCGAAGTGGCGCTGCAAGCGCGGGCGCAGGACATTCTCGTCTATCTCGGATTGGAAGATGCCGGAAGTCCCCGGCTGGCGGACGTGCGGGCCGTGGTCTACGTGGATGCGAATGCCGATGATGAGACGCTGGCGGAATTGCTGGCCGAGACGGTGCGGCGCTCGCCGGTGACCCAGACGTTCCAAAACGCGGGGTCGTTTCACGCGGAGATTCGAAAGGCATAAGGATGAGGAACGGCGCGAAATACCCCGTAACGGTGGTCGGCAGCTGGCCACGGCCCGCGTGGCTGATCGAAGCGATGAAGCGGCGTTCTCCGTCGCTCGCGGAGCTAAAGGATCAGGCCACGCTGCTGGCGATCAAGTATCAGGAGGACGCGGGAGTCGACATCCTCTCGGACGGCGAGCAGCGGCGCGACAACTTCTATTCCTTTATTTCGGACCGACTGGAGGGCGTCCGGCTGATGACGCTGGCGGAACTGCTCGATTACGTCGAGGACAAGGCTGCGTTCGAAAATTTGCTCAACGCGCTCGATGTGCCGGCATTCGCGATCAAGAATCCGGTGGTAGTCGGGAAAGTGCGAAGGCGCGGACCGCTGGTGATGGACGATTACCGCTTTCTCCGCGAACACACGCGCAAGCCCGTCAAAGTCACGCTGCCCGGGCCGTATCTGCTGAGCCGGTCGACCTGGGTGAAAGGGCTTTCGGAATCGACGTATCCCGACGGCGACAGCCTGGGGAACGATATCGTCGAAGTGCTGCGCGAAGAATTGAGAGAGCTGGCAAACGCGGGCGCGGAGATGGTGCAGTTCGATGAGCCTGTGCTAAGCGAATTGCTGCTGGCGGGGCGGTCGGCGACGCGGACATTCATGTGCGCGGCGCTCGCGGCGAGTTCGAGCCCCGAAGGTGAACTTGAGCGGGCGGTGAGTTTGCTGAATCGCGTGGTGGCGGGAATCGAAGGGCCGACGCTTTGCGTGCACGTCTGCCGCGGCAACTGGAGCCGGAACGAAGATGTGCTGCTCGCCGGTCCCTACGATGGACTGATTCCGTATTTGAATCGGATGAAGCTCGATCAGTTTGTTCTGGAATACGCGACATCCCGCGCCGGCCCGCCGCAAGCCCTCGCACAGTTGCAGCCGCGCGCGCAGGTCGGCTACGGCGTGGTGAACCCGCGCACCGCGGAAATAGAAAAGCCGGAAGAGATTACCGCGCGCGTGCGCGAGCTCGCCAAATTCATCGCGCCGGAGCGCATCTTTCTGAATCCGGATTGCGGCTTTGGTACCTTCGCCGAAAGACCGGTTGCGGACGCGCAGACGGCGTTCGCAAAGCTCAGCGCTCTCTCCACTGCGGCGCGCGAACTGCGCGGGTGATAATTTCGATTACGCCGAAAAAAAGAGAGGCGCGTACGTGCGCCTCTCCCTTCGAACGCAAAGCGCGAACCGCTCTAGAACATGATTTGCGCCTGGATCCACACGCGATTGGCCGTGAAGCCCTTCGCATCGAACGTATTCCCTGTCATGTAGGAATACGCCGTCTGAATCTTGGCGTTATGCCCGTAGAGGTAGTAGTTGAAGCCGACCGAGTGTTCGTCCACACGGTGAAAAGCGAAATTCGGACCGGAATACCACGTATTCGTGTCCGCCCCGGGGGTTGAGGAAGCGAAATCGAGCGCGCCCCAGTTGACGCCCGAAACGCGGCCGATGATTTCCAAATGGCCCGGAATCAGGTAGTAGCCCGCCTGTTCCGCAAAGCCGTACGAATTGAAGCTCGGGAGGCCGGTTCTTTCCGTGTCGCGATAGAAGCCGGTGTTCTGCAGGGTGAAGAATTTCTTCCGGAATGCAACCGTCTGGTTGACGCCGACCGTGCGATCGCCGGCGCTCTGATTTTCGAAAGCCGACGGCGTAGCCACGGGATTGTAGGCGGCCGAGGTCCACAGCGTGAGTTCCGTGGGGGCGCCGGCCGGATTCGGATCGCTCTCCTGGTAGCCGTAAGGCGCCAGCACGTCGTACTGGACGTGACCGATATAGGCGAGTTTGTTGTTGAAGTTTTCCTGGCCGGCCGCATCCAAGCCGGGAACGGAATTGGCGATCATCAGAGCGTAACCGAATTTTCCGATCTGTCCCAACGCTTCGAATCCAACCGCGCGAGACAACGCGAAGGCGTATTCAGCCGAGGAGAAGTCCGCGAAGAGATACTGCCCAGGACTGTCGAAGTTTTCGAGAGAATACGGCGTCCACGACCGGCCCATCTGGACGACCAAGGCCTTGGAGATTTCCTTCTGGGCGAACCAGTCGATGAAGTTCATGCCAATCGTATTGCTCGACGTGCTGCCCTGGAATTGCACGAAGTATTTGACGCTGGGATCGAAGATCGAGCCCGAAAGGGCCAAGCGGCCGAGGTAGGTGTCGAAGTCGCTGGTGTTGCTCGACGGCGCACCGAGTGCGGTCGCGCTGCTATTCGGAACGAACTCCGTGAAGCGCGGCTGGAAGAGACCGTTGATATGCAGCGAGAATTTGTTGTCCTCACTGGCGACGTAGAATCCGCCGTCGTAGATTTTCTTCCAATCGTCCGCCTTGGCGGCGTCGGTCTGCGGCTGCGGAACCACTGCAACGGGCGCGGTGGGCGAGGCCACACCGATGGATGCGCTCGACGCGGTTAGCGCGGCAGATGGGACGGCAGCCGCAACTGCGCGTGCATCAGTTTGCGCGCTTATCTGCTCTTCGAGCTGCTGGACCTTCTGCTGCTGCTCTTTCAGCTCTGCTTTGAGCTCAGATGTCTGCTCTTGAGACTCTTTCTGCTGAGCCATCAGAAGATCGCGCAGCTGTTGCAGCTCATTTTCCATGCGAGCCTCGGCCGGGCTCGCCGGCACGGCCGGAGCTGCCGCCGGACTTGCTGGAGAATTAGCCGCCGGACTTGCTGGGGAAGCTCCATCTTTATCACCCGCCGCCATCGCAGAGGTTCCCGCGAGAAGGCTGAAGGCTATCAAATACGTGGCAAACACTCTCATCTGTTTCTCCTTGAAGGGTTTTCTCACCCACCTGATTGCGAGGAGCCCGGCGGCCGAAACCGCGCGGAGCCTGTTGGGACCCGGGCCGCCGTCCGCGCGCTGAATTACGCAAAAGAAGGCGCGCGAAGGCGAGCTGAAGTCACTTGGGAACTACTTGGAATTAGGAAACGGCCAACGGTCGCTTAGAGGAGGCTGCTTCAAGTGAAGCCGGCGCCGGGGCGCCGATGAGGGTGCGATAAAGCCATGAGGGAGACTATTGATGCACAGTGCGGAGGCGTTTGGCAAGAATTTAAGAAGGACCGTGCGAAACGGAGCTGATCGATTCGAGGGCGAGGCCGCGCGTACGCGGACCGAAGAGGCCAATCGCGAGAATGACCACTAACATCGATGCTGCGATGAATGCGAAAACGCCGCTTACACCGTAGTGTTGCAGAAAAAAGCCGATCATGAGGCTCGTGAAGATCGCGCTGAAGCGGCTCCACGAATAAACGAAGCCGACCGCTTGCGCGCGCACGGGGGTGGGAAACAGCTCGGCCTGGTATGCGTGAAACGCCACCGACATCCAGTTGTTCGAGCAGGTGAGCATCACGCCGAGCAGAATGAGCCAAGCGGGTTCCTTCCGGCCGGCGAACAGCAGGCCGAATGCGCCGATGCAGAGAGCGCTCCAAACGATTTGCCATTTTCGCTCGAACCTATCGGCGATGCCGCGAACCAAGAAAGGGCCGACGGGCGCGCTGATGGCGATGACGAACGAATATTGCAGGCTCGCGGTGGTCCGGATGCCGGCGGCAATCAGCAGCGTGGGCACCCAGGAGGCAAAACCGTAGTAGCCGACGGTCTGCGCGAAATGAAAAACGACGAGCATGAGCGTTCGCCGCAGATAGGGCGGGCGAAAGATTTGAGCGAATTTTGCGCGAACGGTTTGGTACGCCTCGGCGAAGCTTTCCGTCGCCGCGGGTGGAAGCGGGGCGCCCAGCTCCGCGGCCACCCGCTCTTCCATCATCGCGACAGCACGCTCCGCTTCGGCGATGCGGCCGCGAGCAATCAGCCAACGAGGACTTTCCGGAATGGCCCGCCGGATGAACCAGACGAATACGGCGCCGGCCGAACCGAGCAGGACGACCCAGCGCCAGCCGTCGATCCCAAGAGGGCTACGGGGCACAAGCAGCCAGGAAATGAAAGCGACCAACGGTATGGCGGTGAACTGCACGATCTGGTTGACTGCGAATGCGCGGCCGCGCACATCCTTGGGCATCAGTTCGGCGATGTAGGTGTCGATCGTTACCAGCTCGACCCCGATGCCGATGCCCGTGATCACGCGCCACAAGAGAATCCCCGACGTGGTGGCCTGGCAGGCCATCACGATCGAGCCGATGGTGTACCACAGCAGTGAATAGGTGAAGATCGTGCGGCGGCCAAGTTTATCGGCGGCAAATCCGAATGCCAGCGTGCCGATGAATAAACCGGCGAATGTGGCGGCCACGAAGCTGGCGAGGCCCGTGAGGCCGAAGAAGGAAACGGAGGCGGCCGAAAAGAGGCCGCTGCGGACCAGGCCGGGGCCGATGTAGGTCATCAGGAAGAGATCGTAAAATTCGAAACAGCCGCCCAGCGAGAGCAGCAGCACGAGTTTCCAGATGTACCGCGTGGTGGGAAGGCGATCGAGCCGCGCGCTGATGAGAGCGGCTTCTCCGCGAATTGCTGTCTGCCCGGCGAGAGTCATCAAGGCTCGGCGGATTTTAGCAATCGACGATCACAGGGGATAGCGCTTTCAGGCTGCCGCCCGGCCGGCCCCGAAGACGGGGTGATGCGGCGCCAAGGGAAACGAGAAGCAATTGTGCAGCCTAAGTCTCCGGGTTGGACAAAATCCCTTCGGCCCAAAAGTGTTACCCATGTCTTAGGTACGTTCTGTCACCCATGTCTCCGGGCTGGACAAACTTAAAGTGGCGCGCCCGGGAGGATTCGAACCTCTGACCTTGTGCTTCGGAGGCACACGCTCTATCCATCTGAGCTACGGGCGCGCAGTGACGTTCGCGATGCGGATGCGGTGATTGCACGAGGGAACGTCGCGATTCGATTCTACCTTGCCCCACGGATGCGAGCAAAAGAATCCGCCACGGCGCTGACAAGCCGGCGCGATGACGTGCGGCCGCGACCGCACAAGCGGGCGCGCGATGACTTAGGGTGCATGCCGGGCGGATGGTATAATTCCGCGGTTTGCATGCCATGAACGAACTCCTGTCTCACTGGGCGGTAGTTGCCGAAACGCGGGGATTGCGCATTCTCGTCATCGCGCTTCTCGCGTTCATCCTGGCGCGCATCCTGAAAGTCGTCACCTCGCGCCTCGTCCAGGCCTCGAAGGGTCCGACGCGGGTGGCGCAGCTGCGCGAGCAGCAGACGCGCACGATGGCCGGGCTGCTCTACAGCCTCGGCGTCTGGATCATCCTTGCGGTCGCCGTTCTGACGACGCTGCCCGAGCTGGGCTTTGACGTGACGCCGGTTGCGGCGACGGCGGCTGTCGCCAGCCTGGCATTCGGCTTTGGCGCGCAGACGCTGGTGAAAGACCTGATCAACGGATTCTTCATCGTCTTCGAGGATCAATATGTGGTCGGCGATCTGATTCAGCTCAACGGCGAAACGGGGCGCGTGGAATATCTTACGCTGCGGCGCACCGTGCTGCGCAACGCGAGCGGCGCGATCGTCACGATTCCGAATTCACTCGTGGGCCAGGTGGCGAATCTGAATCGAGACTGGTCGCAGGGGTTTATCGACGTGACGGTGCCCTCGGCCGAGGAGATCGGGCGGGCGCTCGCGGCACTCGAGAAAATCGCGAACGATTTCCGGAACGATGCGAACTGGTCTCCGGCGCTGCTCGACGGGCCGCGCGTGCTCGGCGTGGAGTCGATGTCGCTCGACGGCACGGTGCTGCGGATGCAGGTCCGCACGGCGCTCAACCGCAAGGACGATGTATCGCGCGAGCTTCGGCGGCGAATCAAGCTGGCCTTCGAGGGCTCGCAAATCCCGCTTGCGAACACGCACAAAATCGAACTGCAGGGCCACGCAGCATCGGCCGGATCCTGATTTCGCCGCGATGAAATGATTTCCAATTTGATTTGTATTCTACCTTGTACAAGGAGAAAACGATGGGTGAAGTGACGCACGAACAGGTAAACCTGATGCTGAAGCTCTACGACATGCGGCGCGAGCCGGTGATGCGCGAGGCGCGCGACTGGTACTTCAGCAAATTCCGCCCCGCATCGCTCGATGATATTCAGAAGCAGGCGCCCATGGGCAGCAAGGAAAACGCCTACATGCGCATGGTGACCAGCTATTGGCAGATGGTGGCGAGCATCGTGAATCGCGGGCTGATCGACGAGGATTTCTTTTTCGAAAATACGGGCGAGCAGTGGTTCGTGTACGAGCGCATCCGGCCGTTCGTCCCGGCGATGCGGGAGCGCAGCAAGAATCCGAACCAATACCGCAATCTCGAAGAGCACGTGGCGAAACTCGAGGCGTGGCGCGAAAAGCGAGCACCGGGCTCCACGGAGGCGATGCGGCAAATGATGGCCGCCCCGCCAGCCAAGCCCGCGGCGAAGGCAAAGGGCAAAAAGAAGTAGCGAGGGTGTGCGCCAAATAACAGCGGGATCATCGCGAAAAACGGGGCCTCGCGATTCGCGGCCCCAACTTCGCTGGAACTATCTCACTCGCTTACGCGTCCCAAATGGTGTAAGGGTTCCATAGAAGAGGTGCTGCGGTCTCGGCTCTCGTGAGGAGGTGACGCGATGTCATGGAATCGTGCGCTGCGACTTCTCGTTCCCGTCCTGTTCCTTTTGCCCAGCGTTGCAAACTCTCAGACAAATTCACCGGCAGCGACACGGCCCGATTGTCCTGTCGAGATCACAAAGCTCCACCCTTCGTCTTCGTTCACGACCACCGGTCTCAACGTTCACGTTAAGAATACGACGAAAAAAGAGATTGTCGGCCTCGTGTTCGATGTCGCACTGGCGGATGCCGCCGAGGATTGGAAATGGCTGCACCGGGATTTCGACGACACTCGTCCCCTTTACGATTTCGGATGGAACAAACCCATAAAGCCGAACGAAACCAAGACTCTCTCTTGGCCGGCGGATCTGGATTTCCAGCACGGAGGCGGCGGAGCTTTAGTGCTCACGAGCGCCCTGTTTGCGGACGGATCGGATTGGCACGCACCAGAGGACACGGCGGTCTGCAAGCAGGTTTGGTACAACGGCAACAAGAAATCTTTCGTCAAACCGGTGGATCTGCCTCCTCGACAATAACCCGCAAAGCCCGCCCGAAGTGGAGTGACGCGGAGCTTCGGGGCCATGCCGGCATCGGGCTCGTCGGGAGTGGCTTGGACTAGGCGCCCTCTACAATTCGTATTTCGCGCTCAACCGCGCCTTCCAATTTCTTTCGGGCGGCCTTGTAGGCTTCGCTTTCATAAGCGGCAATCGCTTTCTCGACGCTGTCGAACTCAATGATCACCGTTCGCTCAGCGGTTCCGCCCTCAAAGGTCTTCGCAGGAGTGCCTCGGACGATGGTTCGCCCTCCTTGCGCTTGCAACGCCGGCACAGCCAGCTTCGCGTATTCGGCGAGAGCGGCGGGATTCGCAATGCTGCGGTACCAACTGATCCAATAGGCTTTGGGCATTTAGTTCTCCACGGGCGCTTTCCCAGCGCCACGTACAAATCGATCAGCCATTCACGTCACGTTTGTCGGGAGAGATGATGGAGGCGCGGGTGGGAATCGAACCCACGAATGAAGGTTTTGCAGACCTCTCCCTTCCCACTTGGGTACCGCGCCTCGGACGCACAGTATAGCGAAAGACTGGCCGGGTTTCAGCACGCGGGCGCGTGCTGCGGCGCGAATCGACCGGCTTTTTCGAGGCGGCTTCTCCCGAGGCGCGGTTCGCGCTAAAGTGAATGGCGATGACACTTCTTCCGTGGCTCATCGCAGCCATCCTCGCAATCGTAGCGGTGGGCGCGATCGTGTGGTCGGCTGGCCGCAACTCCGAGGCGCAGCTTTCCGCCGTGCGCCAGGAAATGCAGAACTCGCTCGCCACGCAGGGGCAAGCCGTGGCTTCGCAGATCAACGCGCAGGTCACCGTCCAGATCGGGCAACTGGCGCAATCGGTGACGCAGCAGCTCGGGCAAGTTCGCGCGGAGCTGCAAACCGGCGTCACGGCCACGGGGCAGCTGACGAGCGACGCGCAGCGCGAGGTGTCGCGGCGGCTCGAAGCATCCACCGACATGCTCATGCAGATGAACCAGCGAATCGGTGAGATGCAGCAGACCAGCCGGGATCTTTCGAAGACGACTTCGACGCTGCAGGACATTCTGAGCGGCGTGAAAACGCGCGGGGCGCTCGGCGAAACGATGCTGGATACGCTGCTCGCGGACGCCCTGCCGCAGAGCGCGTACTCGATGCAATACCGCTTCGCATCTACCGGCAGCATCGTGGACGCAATCGTGCGCAGCGCCGATCACTTGCTTTGCATCGATTCGAAGTTTCCGCTGGAAGCCTACCGGAGGCTCGTCGACAGCGGCGACGAGGCGCGGCGCGATTTCTCCGTCGCCGTGCGGAAGCACGCGGACTCGATCGCAGAAAAATATATCCTGCCGCACGAGCACACCCTCGACTACGCGCTGATGTTCGTGCCCTCCGAGAGCGTCTACTACGAACTGCTGATGACGCAGGATTCGAAATACGGGCGGCTCGACGAATACTGCCGCGCGAAACATGTGGTGCCGGTTTCGCCCAACGTGTTGTGCGCGTTCGTGAGCGCCGTCGCTATCAGCCTGAAAGGACAGAAATTCGAGGAGAACGCCCGGCATATTTTGGCCGGGCTAGCGGGCGTGAAGAAGCAGCTCGAAATCTTCGGCGATGTTTACGAGAAACTCGGCAACCATCTGCGGCACGCGCAGCAAAGCTACGAAGACGCGGACGCGCGCCTGACGCGCGTGACGAATTCGATCGAGCAGATGTCGCAGGGCGCCCTGCCGGAGGCCGAACCGGTGCAGCAGGTGCTGCTGCCGCCTTCGGAAGAGTAGGAAAACCACGCATTAGCCAGGTCCGCGGCCATGAACCAAACCTGGACGTGCGGCCAGCGATTTAGTGCAGATCGCTCCTATAGAGCGGCGCGAGCCGCGTCGAGCAGCGTACGCAGGTCGCCGGCAATCGTGGCCGAGCGAATCTGGTCCAGCGCGACCGCGACTCGATCGGTATCCTGCGGATGGCGCTCCAGATGATCGATGAGCTTTTGGATATCTCGCTGGGAATCTTTCGGCGCGAGGAATTCCGCCGCCTGGAGATACCGCAGCGCGACCGCGGGATCGGGAGCTGCGATCACGCGAGCGTGAAATGAGAAACTCCCCGAAGCGACCGCCTGCACTCGGATCGCCGCCGTATTTTCCTCGCCGCCGCTCGTGACGGCTTCTTGCGTCTCGCCGCGCAAGAAGCGGAGCACGCCGGGCGTTTGATTGTCGACGGCCAGCCGCAGTTTCTGATCGGAGCCTTGCACGCGCACCAGGAGATCGCCTTTCTTGCCGGGAAGGAGGGCCGGATTCGGCGCCTCGAATGAGAGCGAAACGATCGACGTCTTTGCGGTGAATTGCGCGGTGTCCGTCGCCACGGAAATCGTCGCGGGCCCGGCCTCTACTTTCGGGCCCGGGAGGACGGCGATGCACTCCGGCGACGCGGCGAGCACGAGGCTCAGCTGCCCATTGATTTTTACGAGATTGCCATCGGCGCGGCCGCTCAGCTCCGTTCCGCAAATCGAAAACTGGTCGTGAAGCGAAACGACGGGCGCCACGGAGATCGACGGCGAGGGATCGGCCGGCGGCGGGTCGACGAGCGCGGCGAAGGAAGTTCCGGAAGCTTTCGCGAGAAGGTATCCAGCCGACGCAGGAGCGCTGAACATCACGCGCCCGGTCGGGTCCGTCGTCAACTGCTGATCGCCGACCTCAACTTTCACGCCGGAGGCTAGCCTGCCATCGACGCCGAGGGCCGCGAGAGTGGCTGGACGGCCGGCGACAATTCTGGGGGGCAATACGATGGTGACGTTCCAGGCCGTAAGCGGCGTGGACGGCGCTTGCGCAAACAGCACGGAGTGCGCCGTGAGCCCGGCTGCGGCGGAGAATCCCGCCGAGAGGCAAACTGCCAGCAGCACGGGGGCGATACGCTGTCTCGGAATCGATCGGATCATATTCATGATTCGTGCAAGATCGTCGTCAAACACCGTGGTGCGGCGCCGCCCCAGGCGCCACGTTGCAACGTTACATTGTAGTTCCAAAAGGTGGCGAGCGTCAGGTCAGCATTAGTTGTCGAGGCGCACGACGAAGGTGGTGAACTGCTCGTCGGCATGCAATTGATCCGCGAGCTGCCGCGCCGCTTCCTCCGTCGGCAGGCGCCCCACACGCACGCGGTAGAAGACGCCGCTTGGCGAATCGTAGGTCGCAATACTTACGGACGAGTAGCGAGTGACAAGGCGATCTCGCAGCCTATTCGCATTGTCTTCATTCGCAAACGCTCCCACCTGCACGCCGAAGAAGCCTTGCGTAGGGCTCGGCCCGGACACGACCTCGAGCCGGACGGGCGCGGTGCCCGGACCGACCATGCCGATGGCCTGCGCCGCCGAGAGCGAAAGGTCAATGATGCGATTGGCGACGAAAGGGCCGCGATCGTTGATGCGGACCTCTGTTTGGAGGCCATTCCGGAGATTCGTGACGCGAACCAGCGAGCCGAAGGGCAGCGTGCGATGCGCGGCCGTGAAGGCGTGCATATCGTAAATCTCGCCGTTGGACGTGCGATGGCCGTTGAAGGGGACCCCATACCATGAGGCGACTCCTTCTTCGACGTATTGACCCGGGATCGCGGGCTGCGTCTCGACGGATGGAGGCGGAGCGGAGGGCGCGGACGGCTGCGGCAACGGGGCGGGCGCCGGGGCTTGCGGCGCGTATGTCTTGTGAGCGCAACCCGCAGCCACGAGCGCGACGGCCGAGAGAAGCGCCACCACGGCTGTGCGCTGGAAATTCCTCCGCGAGACGGAGAATCTCACGCGGTATCCCGGTTCACTTGTTTGCACTCAAGTTCGGTATTATAGGAATGCGCTCGCATTCTCGCAAGGAAGCAACGGAACGATGGCATGTGACAGCGCGCGGTCCTATCGCCCGGGCAGACAGGAACGGTAAAAATACATGAGTGGTTTCTTCGGCGGACGCTCGCAGCCGCGACCGAGAATTTGCCCGTCGTGCGGCAACCTGGTCGGCACAGTGGCGACACGGTGCCCGCAGTGCGGCGCAAGCGTGCGATTCTCGCTCGCCGCAGCCAGCCGTTCGCTTGGCCGGCTGATGCCGACTGCGTCACCCGCTACGTACGCGATTCTCACACTCAGCTGCGTGATTTTCGCAGCGAGCTTTCTGGCCACTTTCTCGAAGAACGGCGGCATCGCGATGCCGGGCGGTGGGCTTTTCGGGATTTTGAACTTCGGCGCAATCGACGGCAACGTGCTGGTTCGCCTGGGTGCATCTCTACCATGGTTCGTGAACAGCCGGGAACCGTGGCGCTTCGTGACGGCCATTTTTCTGCACGCGAGCATCCTGCACATTCTTTTTAATATGTGGGTGCTCATGGATATCGGCCCGCAGATCGAGGAGGTCTACGGATCAGCGCGGTTCCTCTTTATCTACGTCATCTCCGGAATCGGGGGCTACGTGGTGAGCAGTTTCTTCGGGCATCTTAGCGTGGGAGGATCCGGGGCAATTCTCGGCCTTTGCGGCGTGGTTTTGGCCATCACGATGGGTTCGCGCAGCACTCAGGCCCAGATGTTCCGGTCATACGTGGTGCGGCTGTTGATCTACATTGCGATTCTGGGTTTCCTCCCATTCGGGCTCGCGCTCGACAACTGGGCGCACGCCGGAGGGCTAGCTACTGGATTTGTGATCGGCAAGATTTTGATGGATCGCGCGCCGGCGTCTCCGGAAGAGCGCAAACGGGCTTACGCGATGGGTTGGGGCGCAGCGCTTCTTGTCGTTGCAAGCTTCGTGATGGCGGGACTCAGCGGGATGGGAAGATAACGGGCCGCTGCTATCTGCACCGCGCTCTATTTCGCCGCGGGGCTTGCGGTCTCCTCGGCACTCAGCTGCCGGGCGACGACGATGCTGTAGTGAATGCCCGAGATCATCACGAAGACTGCCACGCAATACGCGCAGACTTCCCGCAGCAGCCGCAGCGACTCGTTGTCCCAGACGGCCAATAGCAGCACGAGCGTGACGAGCGAAATCTCGAAAAACGTGGTGGCTTTTCCCCAAATGCTCGGTGGAAACGGGCGGTAGCCCGCCGTGAGCAGAATCACGACGCAGGCGACAAGAATCAAGACGTCGCGCCCCAGCACCAGAATCGCGAGCCACCAGCCGATTCTGCCTTTGAGCGCGAGCACGAAATACGAAGATGACAGCAGCAGCTTATCCGCGATTGGATCGAGATACGCACCGAGCGGCGTGCGCTGATTCAAGCCCCGCGCGAGCAGGCCATCCAAGCCGTCGCTCGCGCCCGAGACAATCAGGATTCCGAGCGCCCAATCGTAACGGTCGTACTTGATCGCGATGATGAAAAATGGAAGGAAAGCGAGGCGCAGGAACGTGAGCTGGTTGGGTACCGTGAGGATTCGATTGTGTATCGGCTTCATCTGATTTCATCCGGCGAAAAGCGAAAAGAGGGTCGAATCAGGCGAACTGCCCGAGGTAGTCCACCAGCGAGCGGCCCACCTTCTTTTCGAACATTTCCGCGAGCGACGGAATCGAGCCGCGCGCCTCATCGAGCGCAATCCGCTCGATGCGCAGCATGGGGAAAAACAGCGTCGGCAAACCGATGCGATCGCCCTCCGGATGCAAGACCTGGAGGACAAAATCGTCGAACGAGCCGAGATCGATCCCGCGCAGCGTGACGCCAGCGCTCGAAATTTCCACCAGTTCACCCCAGAGCCGCTCCTTCGGGCTGTGCAGGCTCACGACGACAATCGAGCGCGGCTCCATCGCTCCTCCCAGAAAATTCGGATCAGACGGAAATCGTTCGCAGGCCGGGCGCAAGCTCGAGTTTCGGCTCGGTCAGCTTCTGCACGTCTTCCGGCGTCACGCCCGCGGCCACTTCGCGCAGCAGCAAGCCCTTCGGCGTTACCTGAATCACAGCGAGTTCGGTGACGATCAAGTCGACCACGGCGACGCCCGTGAGCGGCAGCGTGCACTTCTTCATAATTTTCGGGCCGCCATCCTTCGTGGCGTGTTCCATCGCAATGATCACCCGCTTCGTGCCGGCGACGAGATCCATCGCACCGCCCATCCCCTTCAGCATTTTTCCGGGAACCGCCCAATTCGCGAGATTGCCCTTTTCATCGACCTGAAGCGCGCCAAGAACGCTGACGTCGATATGCCCGCCGCGAATCATCGCGAAGGAGTCCGCGCTCGAGAAGAAACAGCAGCCGGGAATCTCGGTAACCGGTTCTTTGCCGGCGTTGATCAGATCGGGGTCCTCTTCACCCTCATAAGGATAGGGCCCGATGCCGAGCATGCCGTTTTCCGATTGCATGATGACTTCGACGCCCGGCGGCAGATAATTCGGGATCAGCGTGGGAATTCCGATGCCAAGATTCACGTAATAACCGTCGCGCATTTCCTGCGCCACACGGCGCGCGATGATTTCCCGCTTGTCCACCGGCGGCGCCATCACGCCACCCCGCGCTTGCGCTTCGGTCCGGGCTCCATCGGCTTCAGGTAGTTCGTGCCCTCGAAGATTGCATCGACGAAAATTCCCGGTGTGTGAACCGCGTCCGGGTCCAAATCTCCCAGCTCGACCAGGTGCTCGACTTCCGCGATGACGTAATCCGCGGCGGTCGCCACGACCGGATTGAAATTGCGCGCGGTTTTGCGGTAGACGAGATTTCCCCAGCGGTCGCCCTTCCATGCTTTCACGAACGCGAAATCGCCGCGGAGCGCGGGAACCAACACATGCGGGCGGCCGTTGAATTCACGCACTTCTTTTCCTTCAGCGACCATCGTGCCGTATCCCGTTGGCGTGAAAAACGCGGGAATGCCGGCGCCGGCGGCGCGCATACGCTCGGCGAGAGTGCCCTGGGGATTCAATTCCATCTCGATTTCATTGTTGAGAGCGAGCTTCTCGAAGAACTTGTTATTGCCCACGTAGCTCGCGATGAGTTTCTTCACTTGGCGATTTTCGAGCAACCGTCCGATGCCGTATCCGTCGATGCCGGGATTATTTGAGGCGACCGTCAGGTTCTTCGTTCCCTGCGTGACGAGCGCGTTGATCAGATTCTCGGCGACACCGCAGGTGCCAAAAGCGCCCATGAGGATCGTCGCGCCGTCTTTCACGCGGCCGATCACCGCTTCGGCATTCGCAACACGCTTGTCCATTCATCTCCCCTACAGCATCTTTATAGCGGAAGGAACGTTTGAGTTTACTACACCTTCCGGGCCGCTTTGCGGCGCTTGCCTCGCCACGCGCTGCTACTTTCGATCGGCGCTTCGATGGCTCACGCCTTCGCGGGCCGCGCCTTTCAGGATGCGGATTCTGGCGGCCACGCGGGCCGCGGCGTCATCCGCGCTCGCCGATTTTTCGATTTCGGCCACGAGCGCCGAGCCGACGACCGCCGCATCGGCAATGCCGCCGAGGACGGAAACATGCGACGGCTGCGAGATACCGAACCCCACGGCCAGCGGCAGCGTGGTGAACCGCCGGACGCGCCGCGCCAGCTCCGGGAGATCCTCGGGGAGGGCGGTGCGTTCGCCGGTCACGCCCGTGCGCGAAATCAAATACAGGAAGCCGCTCGAGACTTCGGCGATTTTCGCGAGGCGGGCATCGGTGGATGTGGGCGCCGCAAGGAAAATCGTGTCGAGGTGACGCGAGCGCATCGCCGCGCGATATTCGCCGGCCTCTTCGGGCGTGAGATCGGTTGCCAGCGCGCCATCGGCGCCGGCCGCGTCCGCGGTGGCGGCGAACGTTTCGACGCCCATCTGCAGGATGGGATTGTAATAGCTGAAAAGAATGAGCGGCACGTCGCTCTTCGCCCGCACGCGCTGGATGAGTTCGATCACGGCCCGAAGCGTGGTCCCGGCGCGAAGGGCGCGTTCGCTGGCGCGTTGAATGGTGGGCCCGTCCGCGACCGGATCGCTGAACGGGACGCCCAGCTCAATTACATCCGCGCCGGCTTCCGCAGACGCGAGGATGATTTTTTCAGTGGCGTCGAGCGACGGGTCGCCCGCTGTGATATAGGCGACGAGGCCCATTTCACGCGCCTCGGCGAGGTGGGCGAACCGGGCGCCGATCCGGCTCGCGCCCGACGGCGCGGATTTTCCGGAAGCCTGGCGGGCCGATGAGGATGACTTCGGAATGGCCGCCTCAGACATAGCGCGAAAGCGTTTCCATGTCTTTATCGCCGCGGCCGGAGACGTTGAGAATCACGAGTTCTTCTTTCTTCATTTTGGGAGCGCGCACGATCAATTCGGCCACGGCATGCGCCGACTCGAGCGCGGGGATGATGCCTTCCCTGTGGGCGAGAGTGCGCGCGGCCTCGATTGCCGCTTCATCGCTTACGGCCGTGTATTCCGCGCGGCCTTCGTCCGCGAGCCATGCATGCTCAGGTCCGATGGCCGGATAATCGAGCCCCGCCGAAATCGAGTGCGTGGGGGCAATTTGCCCGTCGGCGGTTTGCAGCACGTATGTATACGTGCCCTGTAGCACTCCGGGGCGAGCGCCTGCGAATCCTGCTGTCGATGCGAGCCGGGCGGCGTGCTCGCCAAGCGCGTGCCCGCGTCCGCCCGCTTCGACGCCCACCATCTTCACGGCGGCATCGCCGAGAAACGCGTGAAACAGCCCAATCGCGTTCGAGCCGCCGCCAACACAGGCAAAAAGATAGTCCGGCAGGCGCGCTTCGCGCTGCAGAATCTGCGCGCGCGCCTCTTCACCGATCACCTTGTGAAAGTCGCGCACGATTTGCGGATACGGATGCGCGCCGAGCACCGAGCCGAGCAGATAGTGCGACGTGCGCACGTTGGTAACCCAATCGCGCATGGCTTCGTTGATCGCATCTTTCAGCGTCCGGCTGCCGGCAGCGACGCCGATCACTTCCGCCGCGAGCAGGCGCATGCGGTCCACATTAAGGCGCTGCCTCTCCATGTCCTCCGTGCCCATGTAGACCGTGCAGGCTAGCCCGAGGCGTGCCGCAACGGTGGCGGTGGCAACGCCATGCTGCCCCGCACCCGTTTCTGCGATCACTCGCTTTTTGCCCATACGCACGGCCAGCAGGCCTTGCCCGAGGCAGTTGTTGATCTTGTGCGCGCCCGTGTGGAGCAGATCCTCGCGCTTCAGGTAGATTCGCGCGCCGCCCAGATGCTCGGTCAAGCGCGAAGCGAATTGCAGCGGCGTCGGGCGGCCGGCGAAATTCTTGAGCAGGTCGTCGAGCTGCGCGCGAAAAGAGGAGTCGGCACAGGCTGCAGCGTAGGCGCGCTCCAGTTCCTCGAGCGGCGCGACAAGCGTCTCGGGAACATAGCGCCCGCCGTAAGGCCCGTAGCGGCCTCGCGTGTCCGGCACAATCTGCGCGATCGCGCTCATGCTGACCTCTTCGGCTTAGTGTCTTTTTTCTGCGCGTTCTTCGCGGCCCGCATCAGGTTCTTGACGCGCGCCGGGTCTTTCTTCCCGGGCCGGGCTTCCACGCCGCTGCAGACGTCAACCGCGTAAGGCCGCGCCGCACGAATTGCCTCACCTACGTTTTCAGGCGTTAAGCCGCCCGCGAGAAAAATCCGGCCATATTTGCCGACTCGCCGCGCCGTCTCCCAATCGAACGTCTTGCCTGTGCCACCGCGCCGGCGCGCATCAAAGCCGTCGAGCAGCAGCGCGGTCGCCACCTTGTAGGGTTGCAGTTGGCCCGCCGCCAGGGAACGCTTCACGCGAATAGCCTTGATCACGGGAAACGAGCGTTTCAGCCGCGCGACCATCGCCGGTGTCTCATCGCCGTGGAGTTGCAGTGTATCGAGGCCCACGGTTCGCGCGATTTCGAGCATCGTCTGCTCGTTTTCGTTCACGAAAACGCCGACGACTGAAATTTTCTTCGGCAGGCGTCTCACAATTCTCCTGGCCTTCGCGGGTTCGACGTAGCGCGGGCTGCCCGCGTAGAAATTGAATCCCAAAAAATCCGCGCCCTCGGCGACCGCCCGCCGCGCGTCGACCCAATTCGTGATCCCGCAGATTTTCACCTTCACCTTGGCCATGGCATCAGGCGCCCGGATCCGGGCCAGACCCGATCAAAGCCCGCAGCGGGACGGCCGGGTCGGGCTCTTTCATCAAATGCTCGCCGATGAGAAACGCGTCGAAACCCGCGCCGCGCAGCCGCGCCAGATCGCCATGCGTGCGCAATCCGGATTCGCTGACCGCGATGCACTCTTCGGGAATCGCTTCGACCAATTCCAGCGATGTTTCCACGCACACGTTGAAGTTCCTCAGGTCGCGGTTGTTCACGCCGATGATGCGCGCACCCACGGCAATCGCACGCGCAAGCTCGTCGCGAGCGTGCACCTCAACCAGCGGCTCCATGCCGAGCGAACGCCCCAATTCCAGCAGTTCGCTCAGCGCTTCATCCCCGAGGATCGCCACGATGAGCAGGAATGCGTCCGCGCCCGCGGCGCGCGCCTCCCACACCTGCCAGGGATCAATGATGAAATCTTTTCGCAGGACGGGAATGTGCGTCGCCTTTCGCGCCGCTTTCAGGTCCGCGAGCGAACCCAAGAAAAACTCTTCCTCCGTGAGTACGGATAGGGCCGCGGCACCCGCACCCTCAAGCTTCGGCGCCAATTCGGCGGGCGCGTAGTCCCCGCGGATCACGCCTCGCGAGGGCGACGCCTTTTTGAGCTCCGCGATCACATTGAAGCCCGCGCGCGAAAGCGCCCCCGCAAAATCGCGCGGAGGATCGGCCTTGCCTACCGCCAGCTTCAGCGCGACGTCCGGCAGCACACGTTTCCGGTGCGCGATTGACTCGCGCCGCGCCTCGACAATGCGGTCGAGGATCGTCCTCTCGCGTGAAATCGTTTCCATGCGCTTCGTTGGAGAAGGCGCGCCAATCTCGATTGGCGGGTCTACAGCCCAATTTTAGCCTGATTGGAGGCTGCTCGAAGCATGCTATCGGGGCATCGCGGGCCTGTCAATTTGCCGCGTGCGCGGCGACAGGCGAAAGCAGGGGTTCCGAAAATCGGATGGGAATACCGAAATTCGAGCCGCCGAAGCCCTTCAAGATCGCGTAGGTGACGCCAATCACTTTCCCTTGCTGGTTGAAGAGCGGTCCGCCAGAGCCGCCGGAGGTGGTCTGCGCGTCGAACACAATCTTGTCCGGAAGGATATCGCCGATGTGTCCTTGCGTGATGAGAGGATGAATCAGATCGCGGTGCGCCAGCGCATCGAGAATCTGCGAGACGTCTCCGCCGCTCTGAGTCAGAATTTCCTGCGCCGTTTTTTCGTCGGTGCGAGCGAGAATCGCCGCGAGCCCGGTCGCATAGCCCATGAGGACGACCGGATCGCCCGCGGCCGTCGCGCCTTTCGTCGAGTCAATCGAGAGGGCGGGGCGCTTCAGGTCCTGCATGTCGACGCGCATCGCCGCGAGATCAGTGTCCTTCGATATCTGGTCGATCTCGGTGTGAAAAGCCCGCGGATCACCGGGGAAATAAGCCCGAATGGACGATATCTCGGCCTGGAAACCCTGGCTGGTAATCTGGCCGAGTTCGTCGTTGTCCCACCAAGGCTCGGCGACGTGGCGGTTCGTGATGACCCGGCCAGCTCCTACGGTGAACCCCGTGCCGAATACGTCGACCGTTACTTCCGGCCCGTTTCCTTGAAGCGTCAGCAGGGGATTGCCGTCGCTATCCTGGATCGGTTCTCCCTGCGGATTCAGGCCCACGTAACGGAGACGCTGATTCGTATCCTGATTGCGAAAAGCGACGGTGACGTGGAGCAAGCAGACGCTCTGCACATCTTTGGCGATAAAGTTATCCGCGGAGTCGTCTTCCTTCTCGAGGCGCTTCAGCCGCGCGTTGGTTTCGTCCAATTCCTTTTGGAGTGCGGTTGCCTGGCCGTCGGCCGAATTGGCCATCTGGGCCCGCAGATCGGCCGCATGCTTCTGAAGCTCGTCCTTCCCGTCGACCACGCCTCCTGCGGCTCCTTGCTGGTCATGAAGGCGGCGCACTTCGGCCAGCATGACCTGCTGATTCATGATCCCGTGCTCGAGGCGCGTGATTGTTGCGTTGGTACGTTGCACGTCCTTTTTGGCACTATGAAAGAATAAGAAATACGTTCCGGCCATCAGCACCGCGATCGCGAAGACCGCGCCCACGCCGATTTTGAGCCGGCGATCGAGCGAAACGGCGTCGCTCGTCATTTTTTCCGTGACGGCAAGGGCCTGAAATGCGGTCTGGGCCATCTGCTGGCCCTCTTCGGCCAGACGCGTTCGCGCGAGGAGCTGGCTATCCGCCCGGCGCGCGCGGACCTGGGCGCGAACTCGCGCGAGAAGCTCGGCCGGGTCGAAGGGTTGCGAGATCGCGTCGTCGGCTCCAAGATCGAGCGCTGCGGCCCGATCCTCCGCTGCAGGGCCGACGAGCATGATGATGCGGACCTGATCCGTTGCAGCAGACCCGCGAATGGCCGCGATCACATCATGCTCACGGAGCGCCGCGTGTTCGGCGGTCTCAAGATCGGGCGCCATACACGAAAGGGCGCTCAAGAGAAGGATCTCAGGCGCGGATTGGCGCACGGCCTGAAGCCCCTCGCCGGCCGTAGCCAATGCGAGAGCGTCGAAGCCGGCGCCCTGCAATACCCTCCGTAGGTTCTCGCGGCACGCCGGATCCGCTTCGACGATTACAACTCTCTCTGGAGCGTCGCTCACCGACCCTTGCCTTTCGTCCCTCGGCGGCCTCGGCAGCCGCGACCGCCCGCCACTTTGGCGCCTGCTGGGGTTTGCATCTTACTATGACTACTTTCGACGGCTCCGGGATTCGTCGAAAATGCGAGGCAGCCAAGAAGGCTCCGGAGAACTCCATTCGTGCGCCCGCCCGGCGGTGTTAACCTAACGCGGGAATGAAAGCGCTCGATCATCTGAACGCGAAGATCATCCGATGCCGCAAGTGTCCCCGGCTCGTTGCGTACCGTGAGAAGGTGGCGCGCGAAAAGCGTTTCGCTTATCGCGATTGGGACTATTGGGGTAAGCCCGTGCCGGGATTTGGCGACCCGCGCGCCCAACTGCTCGTGCTAGGCCTCGCGCCGGCTGCGCATGGCGGGAATCGCACCGGCCGCGTCTTCACCGGCGACCGCTCCGGCGATTTCCTTTACAGGGCGCTCTATGAAGCGGGATTCGCCAGCCAGCCGACCTCGACTCGGCGGGATGACGGACTCGCCCTCGAAAACGCCTACGTGGCGGCTACCATCCGATGCGCGCCGCCCGCGAATAAGCCGCTGCCCTCCGAAGAGGCGAATTGCCGGCGCTTTTTCGAGAAAGAGCTTGAACTGCTTCGGCCGCGAGCGCTTCTCGCGCTGGGTGGAATCGCCATGCGCGCGTATCTCGGCCTGTTGAAAGAGCACGGTGCGATCAAAACAGCCGCGGCCTTTCCTTTTCGCCATGGCGCAAACTATGAGATCGGCGCCGGCCTGCCGCGGCTCTTCGTCTCCTATCATCCGAGCCAGCAAAATACGTTTACCGGCAAGCTGACCGAGGCGATGATGGCGCGCGTCTTCGGCGACATCCGCAAATTCCTCGAAAGGGACTCCAGCGAATGAGCGCCGGCGCGAACCAGTGGCCCAGCCCGGAGGCGGAGGACGCCGTGATCATGTTTCGTGGCGTGCATTACACGCTGCCCGGCGGCCAGCCACTGCTGCGCGACGTCAACTTTGCGGTGCGGCCCGGAGAAACGCTGGTGCTGCTTGGCCGCAGCGGCGCCGGCAAAACGACTGCGCTAAAGCTCATCAACCGCCTGCTCGAGCCGACCAGCGGTGAGGTGCAGGTCGACGGCCGCACGACGCTCGCATGGGATCCGATCGCATTGCGCCGGCACATCGGGTACGTGATCCAGGAAACGGGCCTCTTTCCGCACTACACGGTTGCGGAAAACGTCGCGCTGGTGCCGCGCCTCGAGCGCAAGTCCGCTCCGCACGTTCGCGCGCGCGTCGAGGAATTGCTCGGCATGGTCGGCCTCGATCCGGCGCGCTACCTCGAACGCTATCCGCATGAGCTTTCCGGAGGCCAGCGTCAACGCGTCGGGGTGGCAAGAGCGCTCGCGGCCGATCCGCCGATCCTGCTGATGGACGAGCCTTTCGGCGCGCTCGATCCACTCACGCGCGCGGAGGTGCGAGAGGAGTTTCAGACGCTGCAGAAGCGGCTCGGCAAGACCATCGTGATCGTGACGCACGACACGAGCGAAGCGCTGCTGCTGGGCACGCGCATCGCGCTGTTCGAGGCAGGCGAAATCCGCGGCGTGTATTCGCCCAGAGAATTCCTTGCGTCGGGCGAGCCGGTTGCCGCGGCGTACGCCGGGCAATTGCGGCGCCTGGAGCAATTCGGGAGGGGCACATGAACGTGATCCAATATTTCGAGCGGCATCCCGACGAGATTCTGCAGGCGACGGTCGAGCATATCTGGCTCGTCGGGATTGCGATGCTGATTGCTGTGGGCGTCGGCGTCCCCCTCGGGATTCTGGTGGCACGGCGGCCTTGGCTCTCAAAGCCGATCCTTGGCAGCGCCAACGTGGCCGAAACGATTCCGAGTCTCGCCCTTTTCGGCTTTCTGCTTCCGGTGCCGTGGCTTGGCGACCGCGCCGCGCGCCTGGCCATCGCCGCGCTCGCGCTTTACGCCTTGCTCCCGATCATTCGCAATACCGCTGCAGGAATCGCCAGCGTCGATCCGGCCGTGCGCGAGGCCGCGCGAGGCATGGGCATGACGTCGCGCCAGATTCTCTTCAAAGTGGAGCTGCCGCTCTCGCTTTCCACCGTTCTCGCGGGCGTGCGCGTATCCACGGTACTGACGATCGGAATCGCGACGATTGCCGCGGCGGTCGGCGCCGGGGGCCTTGGCGAATACATCTTTCGCGGCCTCGCGATGGTGAACAATTCGCTGATCCTCGCGGGCGCCATCCCGGCAGCGCTTCTCGCGCTGGGCGCTGACTTTCTGCTGAGCGTGCTCGAGCGCTCGCTGCGACCCGGGCGATGAGCGGACGATGAGAAGAGTCGCCGCGCTTTTGATTCTCGTCGTGAACCTGTGCGTGTGCGGCTGCGAGCCTCGGCCGCGCGACACAATCGTGGTCGGCTCGAAGAATTTTCCGGAGCAAGCACTGCTTGGCGAGATTCTGGCGCAGCACATCGAAGCGCGGACGCACTTGCACGTGGAACGCCGCTTCTATCTCGCAGGCAGCTTCATCTGCCAGCAGGCAATGCTCGCGGGCCGCATCGACACCTACGTGGAATATACGGGTACCGCGCTCACGGCCATTCTGCATGATCCGGTCGAAAACAACCCGGGCGCCGTCTTCGACCGCGTGCGAAGCGAATACAAACAGAGATTTGATTTCGACGTATTGCCCTCGCTCGGCTTCAACAATACGTTTGCGCTGGTGATTCGCGGCGAGGACGCGCGGCGCCTGCACCTGAAGACGATTTCGGACATCGTTCCGTATGCACCTCAATGGCACGCGGGCTTCGGATACGAATTCATGGAGCGCCCGGATGGATATCCCGGCCTGGCGCGGGTTTACGGCCTGCGATTCGCCGGACCGCCAACGATTCTGGATCTCGGCTTGCTGTACCGCGCGCTGCTTGACAAAGAAGTCGACCTTGTGGCTGGAAACTCGACGGACGGTCTGATTGCTGCGCGCGACCTCGTAATCCTGGAAGACGACAAGCACTATTTTCCGCCCTACGAGGCGGTGCCGGTGGTGCGCGACGATACACTCGAGCGCTATCCCGAGGTGCGCACGGCCATCGCCGACCTCGCAGGCAAAATCTCCGACGAAGAAATGCGGAAGATGAATTACGCGGTAGCGGGCGAAGGCAGAGACATCGAGGATGTGGCGCGCGAATTCCTGCGCTCGAATGGTTTGGATTGAGGCAGGCTGTTCACGAGTGCGGGACCTTAAGCTTCTCGAGTTCTTCCATCACCTCGGCACGAGTGAGGACTCCCTTGCGGATAAGAACGCGCACCGCTGCCGCGACGGCCTCGGGGTTCGTTGGCAGGTCGACCGAACCAAAATCGACGGCCGTATATGAAGGAGACCCCTTCGCCGGTGCAGGAGGAAGCGGGGCAGGCTGGGCTGATGGCGCTGCCTGGGCCGGAGGCTCGAGCGCACCTATCGTGGGGGGAGCGAGCTTGCGCAGAACTTCGAAATCCTGTGGCCGCATCCCGGTAAACGATACGCCCATTCCGAGATTCAGCTGCGACGAGCGCACCCTCGCGGAAAGCTGCAGCGTGGTGTCGCCGGGACTGATGGAGACGTCGACGAACGTATCTACGGGCAACGGCGAGAGCATCTCCATGTAGCAGCCGCCGAGCGAGATGTCGGTGACCGTAGCCGTCATGCGAAGCCCGCCATTCTGCAGCACGATTTGCGCCGCCATCCGGCAGGCGTGCCGGACGAACTGCCGGCGCTCATGGCCCGACCATGGGCCACTCGCCGACGGCGAGACAGTCGGAGGCGGGGGACGCTGAATCGTCGCTTCCGGCCTCGACGGATCGAACGAATCCGCTTCCCACTCTTTTGGCGGAATGCCCCAGATGTATTTTCCGGGTTCGAGGCATCGGAGTCCGGCTTGCCCAGCCTTCGAACTGCCGGCCGCGCCCGCCCATTGGACTCGAAACCAGGCCCGCTGATCGCCATATTCGACCTCAACTTTCTTGCCGGAAACGACGATCCCACTCAAGCCTTTCAGGCAAGCACCCGTACAGCTGATGTCGCGTGTTTCGGCCGTCAGGACGAACGGGGTACCCCTGGAATCCAGACCTCGAACGATAACCGGAAAAGTGACGGCGATGCGTGGCTCTCCACGACGCCCCATACGGCCTCCGACCAAACGCCTATCATCAGCCCCACGCTCGCCTACGAGAGGTATATCCAAGTTAATACGCGTACCAGTACGGGTCAAGCGGAGGGCAACTGGCGCTTTTCAAAGGAGTAACGGCTCCGAAGAAGGCTATCGCAAAAAAAGGCGACGCACCGCGATCGACTTTAGGATCCCTGAAGGTTCTTGAAGTGGGCTTCAAGAGCGGCGCAATACTGATGTTCGGCCTCCAATTCGGCCTGAAGCTTCTTTACCAGGAGTTCGAGTCGGAGAATCTCATTGCGCAGTTTTTGGATATCCGCCGCGGCAGGAGCTGCTGGTCTCGGCTGCGGGGGCGGGGCCGACACGACAGGCCGGTGCGCTGGCGCTGCAACCGGAGCGAAGACTGCCGCTCTCGGCACCATCGAGGCTGTCGGTGCGGCTGTAGCGGGACCGGCCGAGAAGAGCCCGGCCAAGGCGTTTGAAGATCTGCCCGGCTCAGAATCGCTTGCGGACATCTCATCGACCGAAGGACCGGCAACGGTCAAATGAAGAAGGCTCTTCACGCGGGCGATCAAGTCACGCGGCTGAAACGGTTTGCGAATGAGTTCGTCGGCTTTCACCGCCGTCGCTTTCTCAGCGACCGCGCGATTCACGACTCCCGACATCAGTATTACCGGCGTGCCGGCGAACCGCTCGTGCTGCTTGATGAACTGGCAGACTTCGTAGCCGTCTTTGTCGGGCATGATAACGTCCGTGATGACCGCGTCGGGCGCCGCCTCGGCAAATTGGGCGATCGCGGATGCCGCATCCGGGCAGGTGATCACCTGGATGTTCTCCTTGCGAAAGGCGATCTTGATTACTTCGCGCATGGTGGCGCTGTCGTCGATGAAATAGACGGTCGGGGTGCGGGCAGCCGTGAGAGTTTCGGTTTCGCTCATGACGACTCCTTTTCGACGTGCTCGGAATCTTCATCTGCGTCATCGCGCTCGTTTTCGTCGAATTCGCGCATCGCATCGAGAAGCAGATCGGTGGCCGAGCGCAGCACGGTTCTTTGCGCAGCCGTGGCGCCGTAAATAAATTTATAGATTCCGCTGGCCGCGGACTGGCAGGTCTTCACAATCTGCGTCACAGCTTCATCGCCAAAAAGCGGGCCGCTTTCCGCATGGACGATTTCGCCGCCCTCGAAGAAGATGATTCCGTCCGTTTCGGCCCCATTGATATGTAGCGCGCCCGTCTGGTGCGCCTGCCCGAGCATTTGGATTACGCCCGGAAGATCGAGATGCGAAAGGCTGCCGCTGAGCGCCGTATCGGCGGTCGAAAGCATCTGGGTCGGCTGAAAGCCATCCTGCCGGCTGACCAGAAGACTGTGCACGTGCGCGGCGATTTCGGCGGGCGGGCGGCGGCGATCGACAAAGTCATCGCAGCCGGCGCGGTAAGCCTCGAGCTGCGCCTGATCTCCGCCGCTGCCGATGGCAATCAGCGGAATGGACGCCGTCTTGGGGTCGGCTCGCAGGATCGGCGCCATATCGAGAGCGCCCATCTCGCGCAGGTTTGTGGCGCAGAGAATTGCAGCCGGCGCGTTCCATTCAAGCATGGTCAACGCGTAGGCTGCCTGCGTGCTCGGGATCACATCGAATCCCTGTTGCTTGAGGGCTTCGCCCAGACGCTTCGCGAAGTACACGTTGCTATCGATCAAAAGCACTCGCGGGAGACTTGCCGGCGCGTTCATCGCCGAGCCTCCGGGCGAATTGATTGAGCGCTGCTCGGCGCAGCCGACGCAATCAGGGCTTCGAGATTGAGGACCTCGACGGATTCTTCGCCGATCACGATCGTGCCGGCAACGTAAGCGGGGCAATCGCGACCGGGTTGCTCGACTTTACCGGTAGCCATTTCGCACTCGCCGCTCACAGGAATTGCGCTCAGCTCTTGCTTCTCGCCCGCGCAGCGCGCCACGAGATAGAACTGCTGGCCCGATTCCTCCTTGCCGAGGAGCAGAGAACCGGCGTCGTAGACGGGGAGAATACGGCGGCGCCGTATGATCACGCCGGAAACCGAACTCGAAGTGTGCGGAAACGCGTGGAGCTTCACTGGCGGCGCAAGTTCGGCGACCAGCGCCGCAGGCAAAGCGAACCGGTGCGCACCGATGCGGAGCAGCACGAACGAGCTCTGGCTCGCATTGTCGACGGCAATCATGCTTGTGCCGCCCCTTCCATCTCATGCTGCGGAGCGCTCGGCTTGATCGCGCGATCGAGCACGCCGAACTCCTCAGCCGACAAGAATCCGGAGGGCTCGACCACCGGAATCACCGAATCGTCGATATACGCGAGACCGCGATACCAGCGGCGCTCCTGGCCCGCAAACGCTTGTGGCAGCGCGTACACCGCGGGAATTTCCGTCATGCGGTCGATGCGATCGACGAGCACGGCGATTCGCATGCGCCTCAGGATCAGAACAAGCGTCGGCCGCGAGACCGGCAGGCCAAAATGAACGCCTGCGTTTACCACGTAACAGGTTCGACGGCCCCATTCCAGAATGTGGCGCACCTTCGGCAGCACGTGCTGGTCGATTTCGTTGGCCGCTCCGGCCAGACCGTCCGTACTGCGAATTTCCTGCACCGATTCGGCGGCGATCGCAAACATTTGATTCGCCACCCAAAACAGAATCACGGCCTCCGGCTTTCCGCGGCGGGCCGGCTTTTCCTTGCGCTCGTCCGTGGCGTTCATCGGGCACCAGCGGGAACGAGGCGCGCTAGTTTCGCGACGCGCTTCTCAATGGCAGCCGCAATGTCGTCGAGCGGAAGCACTTCGTCGACCGAGCCGGTTTTGATCGCCTCGGCCGGCATGCCGAAAATCGTCGAGGTCGCTTCGTCCTGAGCCAACACCAAGCCTCCGGCCGCCTTTACTGCCTTTACGCCCTTGGCGGCGTCGGCGCCCATGCCGGTCAAAACCACCGCCACCATCAGCGAGCGCGCGTACGCCGAGATCGTCTCCAGCGCCACATCCGCGCACGGACGATATCCATCGATGCGCGGCCCCGGATCGAGCACGATTTTTCCGCTGGACGAGAGCTGCAGATGGTGCGAGCCCGGGCACAGATAGATCACTCCCGGTTGAGGCGTTTCGTTCGTTTCAGCCTCTTTGACGGGCAGCGAAGCGATTTCGCCGAGCTGCACGGTAAATTGCTTCGTGAACGTGGCCGGCATATGCAGCACCAGAAATACAGCCGCAGCGAAGTCTTTCGGCAGCCCCGCGATGACGCGCGTGACGGCGGCGGGTCCGCCGGTGGAGGCCGCAATCGCGACCATCGGAAATTTGCCGCTGGTTTGAGCGAGCGCGGCGCTATTCGCGATTTTCGCGGCGGCGGATAGCGGCGCGTGCGGCATCGGAAGCTTCGAGCGCGTCGCGGTGCGCACCACGCGCACCTTGGCGGCCAGCTTCAGCTTGCGGTTCAGATCCTCGCGCACTGCTTTCATGTCGAGATCGATCCCGCTCGAAGGCTTCGGGACGAAGTCGATCGCGCCAAGTTCGAGCGCTTTCAGCGTGCTTGCGGCGCCCTCCCGCGATTCCGAGCTCACGATCACGATCGGCCGGGGATGCTGCGACATAATCAACTCTGTCGCCTGCAGGCCATCGACGTGCGGCATGTTGATGTCCATGGTGATCACGTCGGGGCGCAGCGAATCGGCGAGAGCGACGCCATCGCGGCCGTCGCGCCCCTGGCCGACCACCTCGAGTTGCGGGTCGGAGTTGATGATCTCCTGGAGGACTTTGCACATGAAGGCGGAGTCGTCCACCACGAGCACCCGTATCTTTTTGTCGGTCGCGTTCATCGTCTCAACTCTGGCGCAGCGGCACGCCGGCGGCCGGGCGCCCCTTGGGCGTTTCCGAACCGATCAGTCCCTCGACGGTCGCAATCAACTGATCTTCCTGCACCGGCTTCGTCAGGAAGCCTGATGCTCCTTCCTTCATCGCGCGTTCCCGATGTTTTGCTCCGGCCCGCGACGTAACCACGAGCACCGGAATTCGCCGCATGAGCGGGTCCTGGCGCAGGTGGGCCATGAGTTCGTAGCCGTTCATGCGCGGCATCTCGAGGTCGGTGATCACCAAATGGCAGCCCACCTGCGCGACGATTTCCGACGCCTCGAGGCCATCGGAAGCGAGCTTCACGCGATATCCGGCCTTCTCGAGCATGCGGCCGACAAATTTGCGTACGCTGATCGAGTCGTCCGCCACGACAACTACGCGGTCGTTCACAATCGCGTCGACGGCTTCGGACGGAATGCTGCCCGAAGCGACCGCTTCGGCGCCCGGCGCGAAGACGCGCGCCGCCGGAGACGACGCGGGAAGCGCGTTGCGCTCGGCGGTATCCGCGGCGACGAGGCGATTCAAGTCGATCAGCAGAATCAAGCTGCCATCCGACGCGATGGTGGTGCCGGGGAAAAGCTTCACGCGGCGCAGATAATCGCCGAGGTTCTTGATGACGATTTCGTCCTTGCCGAGCACTTCTTCCACGACGACTCCCACATGCTTGCCCGCCACCTTCACGATCACCATGTGGAAGTAACCGTTCAGCGGTTCGAGCGGCGGCAACGCCAGCTGCAAATCGAGGCGCACGACTTCGGTGACCACGTCGCGCACGCGCGTGAGCAGCTTGCCGCCCACGTCTTCGATTTCGGCGGGCTTTAAACGGCGGATTTCTTCGACCACCGCGAGCGGGAACGCAAACACGGATGTGCCGCAGCGCACGAACAGCGCCTGCGAAATAATCAGAGTGAGCGGCACCTTCACCGTGAAGCACGCGCCATGACCCTTTTCGGAACGCACTTCGATTTCGCCGTTCAGCGAGTGGACGTTTGCGCGCACCACGTCGAGTCCGACGCCCCGGCCCGCAAGTTCCGACGTGGAGGAGGCAGTTGAGAACCCGGGGCGGAATAGGAATTCGCGCAACTCGCGTTCGGTTAGCTCCGCGGCAGCCACCGGCGATACAGCGCCCGAATCGATCACGCCCTGGCGGACGCGCTCGTAGTCGATTCCGCGCCCGTCGTCTTCGACCTCGATGAAAATGTGGTTGCCGCGGTGATATGCGCGCACCGAGATGCGCCCCTTTTCGGGTTTGCCCGCGTGGCGGCGCGCATCCGGGTCTTCGATTCCATGCGCGACCGCATTTCGAACCAGATGGATCAGCGGATCGGAGATATGCTGAATGATGTTGTTGTCGAGTTCGGTCTCGGCGCCTTCGAGCGCGAGATCGACAGGCTTACCCGTGCTTTGGGCAGCGTCGCGCACCGTCCGCGAAAGCCGCGTGTAGAGATTGCCGATCGGCACCATGCGCGCGGCCGTGATTTCATCCTGCAAGTGGTGCGCGAGCTTCGTGAATTCATCGATGTCCGAATCCACGCGCCCCATGAAGCCTTCGAGTTGCTGGAGGACTTCCGAGACGTCCGCCGAGATTTCCGTCAGCGAGCGTGAAAGGATGTTCACGTCGTCGTAGCGGTCCATTTCGAGTTCGCTGAACTCGAGCAAGTCATTGGACATGATCGGCGCGCGGGCGGCAAAACGCGGCCGGAACGTGTCCATTTGCGGCGCCTGGCTGCCGGGAACGAGCGTCGAGGCGATCCGCGTGAATTCGTGCTTTTCCTGGAACTCCGAAACTTTTCCGGCGAGACGGCTCTTCGAAAAGGTAAGCACTTCGACGAGCTTGCCGAGCTCGGATAGGCGGCCCAGCATGCGCGTCCGGTTGATCACGAGCTCGCCGACCGCATTCATCATGCGATCGAGCCGCTCGAGCGAGATGCGCACGGATTTGGCCTGCGGCAAAGGCTGAGCGCCCGCGGGGCGCGCAGCGGCGAGAGGCGCGGCGGCTTCAACCGCAGAGCCTTCTGCAGCCGGAGACACGTGCGTTTCGGCCGCTCCTTCGTCCACTTCCTCGGGGGCAAGCTCGCCGATCCGCGTCAGCAGCGGGTCGACGGCAGCCGCCATCTCGGCATCGCTCGACCACTGCCGCGTTAGGAACTTACGCAGCACGTCCACCGATTGGAGGCACAGGTCCACGATCTCAGCGCTAGGCTGCAGCGCGCCGTCGCGGAGATGCCCGATCAAATCCTCGACCCGATGCGCGACGGTAGAAAGACGGTGCAAGCCTACCTGTGCCGCCGAACCCTTCACCGTGTGGATCGAACGAAACAGGCGGTGAATGTCGTCCGCATTCGGATTCCCTTCGAGCGCCAGCAGGCATTCGGTCACCGCCTGGAGATGCTCTTCGGCTTCCGGAATGAAAAACTCCAAGACTTCGTCCGGCACTTCGGCGTCTTCCGGCAAGTGCTGGGCAAACGAGGACTCCGCGAATACCTCGGGAACCGGCTCGCCGAATCCAACCGAATCGGATTCCAGTTCACTCGATGCCTCGGCGGACGGCGCGGACGGGAATGCGAAAGCGTAGCGCTGCTTGAACGCAGCGATGTCTGCCGCTGTCTCGATGCCGCTCGTGCTGATCTGGAGCAGATCGAATTCGAGCACGGATATGCCGTCCGAGAGGAACTCCGTGAGCGGACCATGCATATCCGGTGTGAGCGTCGCATTCATCGCGTAATGAAAAATATGCGCCATCTTTGCCGCGACCTCGGAAAATTGCGGAAAGCCGTAGCTTGCCGAAGTGCCGGCTAGCGTGTGCGCCGCGATGTAAAGCTTTTCGAGATCCTCGGGCTTCGTCGACGGCTCCTGCAGCAAGCCGGCATACTCCCGCAGATACTGGAGGTTCTCGGAAGCCTCCTGCAGGAACAGCTCGACCGATTCCTGGTTCGGGCCGTTCACAGCGCTCCTTCCTTTACGGCGGAAATGCGGCGGATTTCGGCCGCGGCTGGAATCGGCTTTCGATACAAGCGGCAATCGCCCAAGACGACGGGCTCGAAGGCGACCGGTGAATTCGAAAGGGTTTCGGCGTGACCGAGGAGGAAATATCCTCCAGGCTCGAGCGCGTCGTAAAACCGGCGAAGAATCGCGAGACGCCGCGCCTCGGAAAAATACATGAGGACGTTCATGCAGAAAATGCAGTCGAATTTCCCCACATAAACCGATTCGGCAAGATTCATCTGCGCGAAGGAAACCATGCGCCGGATGCGGGGCCGGACGTGGAACCCGTGCTTCGTTGAAGCGAAATACGTCTCGACGCGCGCCTCGGGCTCATCCTGCAGACTACGCTTCGAGTAGACGCCGCGTTCGGCATGGCGCAGGGCGCGGCGGCTGATGTCCGTGGCAAGGATTTCCATGTCCCAGGCCTCGGCAAATTTCAGCGATTCACACAGCGTGACGGCGATCGAGTAAGGTTCCTCGCCGGTCGAGCAGCCCGCGCTCCAGATCCGCAACGTGCGCGGATTTTGCCAGAACTTCCGCTCCTGCAACTCGGGCAGGATTCTTTTCTCGAGAGCGGCGAAAACCGCCGGGTACCGGAAAAACGACGTTTCTTGCGTCAACAGCCGCTCGAGCAGGGACTCATACTCGATGCTCGATCCGCGCACGAGCCGCAGCAGCTCGGTCCCGTTCGGCAAGCCCTTTTCGTCCACGTACTCACGGATGCGAGTTGAGAAGAAGCGCTCGCGCGACGAATCGAACAGGATCGCCGAGCGCTGCTCGATCAGCGTGCGAATCTCGGCAAGCTCGGATTCGGCGAGGTGCGCGGTCGTGACTGGGTGCGGTTTCATGGTCGGCGTTCAGCTCCGGCAAACTTCCGCCGGCTCGCGGAGTTTGCCGTTAGCGAATCGCTCCTACCGGCGCGGCAGGCCGGGCTTCATCGGACGACGCGGGCGCCGCGTGCGTCGATTGCGACGATTCCGACGTGCGCCCGGATTGCGACCTGAACTGGGCCAGCGCCTCATTGAGCTGCTCGGACAACTTCACCATGTTTCCGACCGTCGATGCCGTCGAACGCGCGCCCTGCGTCGTCTGCCGTGTGATCCCGGAGATGATCTGCATGGCATTCGCCACGCCTTCCGTGCCGCGCACCTGCTGCTTCGAGGCGAGGGAAATTTCCTGGACGAGTTCGGCAGACTGGCGCACGACGCTCGAAATCGCTTCGAGCGCTTTGCCGGCCTGGTCGGCGAGGCCCGCGCCTACTTCCACTTCGCGCGTGCCTTCTTCCATGACGACCACCGCCTCGTTCGTTTCGGCCTGAATCGCCTTGATGAGCGCGGCAATATCTTTCGTGGCGCTGCGGGAGTGTTCGGCCAGCTTGCGAACTTCATCGGCGACGACCGCGAAACCGCGGCCCGCTTCGCCCGCGCGCGCCGCCTCGATCGCCGCGTTCAGAGCGAGCAGGTTGGTCTGTTCGGTGATGTCGTTGATCACATTGATGATTTCCGAAATTTCGAGAGAACGGTCACCGAGCGACTTGATCTTTTTCGCCGTGGCCTGCACGGAGGCTCGTATGCGCTGCATGCCTTCGAGCGTGTCGCTCACAGCGCGGTTGCCCTGCTCGGCAGCGTCCAGCGCACGGCGGGCCGCCTCGGCGCTGGCCTCGGCGTTGTTCGACACCTGTTTCATCGACACCGTGAGTTCTTCCACGGCGGAAGACGTGTTGGTGATTTCCTGATCCTGCTGCGTGGCGCCGGCCGTCATGTCGTCGGCTGCGTCGAGAATCTGATTGGCGCTGGTGCTCACGTCGATCGCGGCTTTGCGAACGCGCTCGAGCACCTTCGTAAAGTTGTCAAGCATGAAGTTCACGGAATCGACGACGTTGCCGAGCGCATCGTTCGTCACCTTGCCGCGAATCGTCAGGTCGCCGCGAGCCACCTGATTGATCGTATTGAGAAGATCGGTGATGCTTCGTTGCAGCGATTCCTGGGCCTGCTGGTTGGTCACGGCCTGCGAAACCTTCGCGGCGCTGCGGTTGAGGTTCTCGGCGATAAACGCAAACTCATCGTCCCCGCCCACCTCCGCACGCGCGCGGGCGTCGCCTGCCACCAGCCGCTCGGAAAACTTGGCGAGATCATCGACGGGCTTAAGCACGCGCTTGCTCAGCACGAAAACCACGGATAGCGCCCCGGCCAAGGCAAGGCCGACCGCTGCAAACAGCGGTCCGCTCGCGCTGCCCGGCAGAGAACCGAGATCGGTCAACGCAAGCCCGCCCGCCTCCTTGCCGGCGTGATAGGCGAGTCCAAGGACCCCGAAAAATGCGATCGCGGCCCAGAAGACCAGCAGCCAGATCGTGGTGCTCAAGCGAGATTTCATGACTTCCTCCCCATCAACTTGCTCCCGGCAAAACCGCAGTCGCGCCGGTTCATATCACGGGCACCGGGAAAACATCGGTCAAACGCCGCAGGTCGATCACGAGCGCCAGGCGATCGTCATGCCGCAACATCGCTCGGCAGTGAGGCACTTCGGCCGGCGCCTGATCGAGCAGCGCATCTTCAGTCGCCGAATACGTTCCCACCACTTCGTCGGCGGCGATTCCAAGCCGGAGGTCCTCGCGCTGCGCGTCGCCCTCGATCGCGGCAACCACCACGTGCTTCGGCAAGAGTCCCGGGCGGCGGCCCTCCGTGAACGCGATGTCCATCAGCGGCACGATCGTGCCGCGCAGATTGAAAACTCCCATCAGGAACGCGGGCGCCAGCGGAATCCGGGTCACGATGGGCCAGTCCACCACTTCTTCTACCTCGAGTACCGAAAGGCAAAATCGCTCGCGGCCGGCGCGGAATACGCAGTATTGACGCTCCGGGCGGCGCTCTTCCGGAGGCGCGTCGCCATCCAGGAAATCGCCGCCGTCGAGTCCGAGCAGCCCCGCATTTTCGGGGTCAAGAGGCATCAAGCGAATCTCCGCACGGCATTCAGCAGTTCGTCCGGCGTGAACGGCTTCGCGACGTATCCATTGGCGCCCTGTTGCTCGCCCCAGTAGCGGTCGCTCGGAGTGGTCTTCGACGTCACGAGGATCACCGGAATTTGCGAGAAGTGTTCCTGATTCTTCAGGTCGCGGCACACCTGAAAGCCATTGCGCTGCGGCATCACCACGTCGAGCAGAATCACGTTGGGCCGCTCCTCTTCGATCGCCTCTTCGACCCGTGTCGGATCAGATAACGCGACCGAATGAAAGCCTCCCTGCTGAAGCACCGACTGCAGCAGCCGGATTTCGGCCTGCGAGTCGTCCACCACCAAGACCTTCTTCACCACTGGCGCACCTCCACGCTGAAATCTTCCCCGAGATAGAAATGCAACTATGCAGCCACCCGCCGCCTTCTTTCGAAGTGGTGCTGCCTATTTGCAACTCATTTATTTCTTGGCGGTTAGAAGCGAAGGGCGAGAGCCTAGCGGCGGCCGGCGAGGGGATGAGATAGCGGCTCCGTCTCAGCGTGAGATTCCGTCTCACCAGCCTGCATCTCGGTCATTAAGGATGAGAATCGTTGCATCACTTCATTCAGCCGCAGCGCCATCGTGTGAATGGCGTGAATCTGCTCGCGGCTTTCGGCCGAGACGCGGCCCGGATCAAACAACAAAAGATCGGCGTTGCCAAGAACCGACGTGAGCGCGTTGTTGATGCTGGGCCGCATTTCCAGCATGTAGCGCCCCAAAGTCGCGTGGCGCTGGCTCGCTAACGCAAGCCGCTCTGCTCGCTGGGCGCGGCCGACCGCATCGACACGCCGCAGCGCTTCGATGGATACCAAAAGCAAGGTCCGCACCCAATGATCCTGCCGCGGAACGACGAGTACTTGTGGATATTCCTCCCGCAGCGCCGCGACGTCTTCCATTCCTTCGGCCACGTAAACGGCTGCGCTGCTGGGCAATGAGCTGATCGCAGGGAGAATCGCCGAGAGGCTGCCACCGCGCGCGGAGCCTACAATCACGAGATCATATTTCGGCTCGCTTCCAGGCCGCCAGACGTCGCTTGTGACAATCGTGATTTCGGGAACGAGCGGTTCAGCCTGCCAGTGCCCCACAACGGCGCGAGCGAACTCCGTATCATCGGAGACGATCAGAACGTTGGCATCGTTCAAGTGTGGCATCGGTTCTTTCTTGGGCTCGCGCGACGAATCAGGACTTCAGCTTTTCGGCTTCTTCCATAAAGGAGAGAAGGCGCTTCGTGCTGATGCCCAGGTTCACCGCTGCTTCGGTATTCTTCGAGCGCTTGGCCTGCTCGACGCGCCCATGGAAATAGGACACCTCGTTGCGGGCGAGCGTGAGCGCGGCCGTGAGCGCGGTTTCGTCTCCGGAACGTTTGCGGCGGTCGCTGGCCACGGCCAGAAGAGCGCGGGCCACGACGGCGCGACGCAAATCCTCGGACTCCGGTCCGTCTTCACTGACGAAGGCTGCGACTTCCCAGGATGAAAGCAAAACCTTGCTGTCCTGCAAAACCACGGTGGACATCGAGCGCCCGCGCGAAGGCGGAGCCGCGATCAACTGCTCCCAGATCACTTCCAGGCATTTCTCCGCGTCCATCGGCTCGGAAGACCCCGGCGGAACGACGGCGGGCTTCTCGGCTGGCTTGGCTGGCGGCATGCGCTTCGCTACCGGTTCGGGCGCCGGCGCCTCAACCTCCACCACCGACGCGGAAGCGGCGGCAGGTTCATCCTCACTCGCCGCGGATTCATCCGCAAAAAATCCTTCGAACATGATGGACGCGGCCGCTTCGACGTCCGCCTGCGTGGGCGGCGTCACATTGGCCACGCGTTTTGGCGCCGGGGCCACGGCCCATTTCGCCGGCTTTTTTGCGCGCTCAAGGGCATCTTCGAGATCAGTGCGCAGCGCCAGGAGCTGCTCGAACGCATGGCTCACCGAGTTCTCGGTGTAATCCTTCTGAAACGGCTGCCGCCAATTTTCGCAAAAGAACCGAAGCTGCATGGTCTTTTCGGCAGCCGAGAAGCCGGCGCGGCGGCAGTCGACCGTCTTTACGCCAAGCTTCTCGAGCGAGTTGATCGTTTGCCGCACCGCCTGCAAGTCCGCGTGCAACATCCGGATGAAGGCGCGCCGCACGAGGAAGCTGAAGCGGCAGAAGGCCACCAGCGCCGCCGGATCGTAGAACATGGGCCCGGCCGAGTCTTTCAGCATGCGTCCCTGCTCTACGAGGCCCGCCTCCATCAGATCGCGCAGGCTGTGGCACGTCGCAACCTTCGCGAGAATTTTGTCGAGAGGCTCGCACCATTCCAGCGGAGTCGGGTCCGCTTCCGCTAGAACAGGCTTGAGAACGCGCGCCACGTCGTCGAGCGAAATGTCCTTGCTGTACAACTGCTCCGGCACGCACATCGCGAAATACTGCACCAGCAGAAGATCGATCTTGTCTCGGTCGACATCCGTCTTGTCTGGCCTCCGCAACTGGCGGTGAATCAATGCCCGCAGCGCCTCCTCGCTGGCATTCAGAACATCGGAGGCAAGCTGCCGAATTTGATAGGCGAGCGCTCGCTCGTCCACGCTGCTGAGCCATTTCAACACGCTATCGAACGCGCTCCTGGTAGGCCGGGCTGGAGGAAGCTCGCCCATCTCATACGGCAGCGGCGCAAGATTGAATTGAGTTGCCAGCGCGGCGTAGATCGGGTAGACGGCGCGGGCCTCGGACCATTGGGCTGCCAGATCCGCGGGAGCGCTTGCGGCCGGCGGTGGCGCAACCTTCTTGGGCGGATTCATCGTCGTGACGTTAGTTTTCGGTGTCATGGTTTTATGATCCAGTTTCCAACCTCTCCTATGAAGCGCGCTGCCACGGCTTTGCCTCCGCCGTGATATCGCACGGCAACCACGGTTGCGCGCGCGTCGAGCGAGCCATCGGAATTCACCAGCCTCACGCGATCTTCGAATTCAAGCGGCAGCGACGACGAAAAGAGCACCTCATGCGCGGTGCCGAATTCAATCACCGTCTGCTCCTGCAGACGCCGCCGCCCGCCGCCGGCCGTCGTTACGCGCACCGGAATTCGGATCGCCGACGCGCTCGGAAAAAGTTGCGCCAACTTTTCAAGGCACGTCTGTTCGGCTAGCACAGAAGCAGCTACGGCATCGCGCGACAAGGAGCCCCCAAGTCCGCACCGTCCAGTTACACGTGGACAGATGGGATAAGTCCAGGAGGGAACTGCACGAGTGCAGCCAAAGATTTCTCGGGGCAAGCGATCGGAAGTGGTTTGTGCAGCGTGACTTGCGGCTACTGAGTGATGCGCCCAACTATGGCACCGTCTCAGGCTGACACATCTGCGTCTCAAGCATGCGCCGAAACGGGAATTGCAAGAAACCGGATTCAGCGTCTCACAAGCCTACGAAACCGTTTCCACGAACTGCTTTTGCGGCGCACGCAGCGGGATGTTGTAGCGCTTCAGTTTTCGATACAGCGTAGCCCGGCTTATCCCGAGCATCCTGCCGGCCAGGGCTTTGTCTCCGCCCGCTTGCTCGAAAACTCGCAGGATCGTCATGCGTTCCAGATCGGCCAGCGCGGTTGTCGAAAGATCCGCGGCATCTTCGCGCGTCAAGTCCGAATCCCTTGCTCCGCCAATGGTGGGCGGCAAGTCCGATACATCGATCATCCGGTGAGCGCCCAGTGCGATCGCGCGCGCAATGCAATTTTCGAGTTCCCGCACGTTCCCCGGCCAATCGTATTGCAGGAAACTCTTCATCGCCGCAGGATCGACCTGCGTATTCTGGCCCGGCGCGTAGCGCTCCAGAAAGCAGTGGACCAGCTGTGGGATATCAGACCGGCGCTCGCGCAAGGAAGGCAAATGGATCGTGACCACGTTCAGCCGGAAGTACAGGTCCTTGCGGAAAGTGCCCGCACGGTAAGCCGCTTCGAGATCGCGGTTCGTCGCCGCAATCACCCGCACGTCCACGGGAACACTGTCGTTGCTCCCCACGGGACGGACTTCCTTTTCCTGCAGCACTCTTAATAGCTTGGCCTGCATTTCCAGAGGCAGTTCGCCGATCTCGTCAAGAAAGATCGTGCCGCCGTTCGCCGCCTGAAAGAGGCCCGGCTTCGATTTCACCGCGCCTGTAAACGCGCCTTTTTCGTGTCCGAAGAGTTCGCTTTCCATCAGCGTCGGCACCAGGGCGCCGCAGTCCACCGCGATGAAGGGCATCTCCGCCAGTGGCCCGCGAAAATGGATCGCCCGCGCGACCAGCTCTTTTCCGGTCCCGCTCTCGCCGGCGATCAAGACGGGCGTGCGGGTTTCCTTGAGCCGTGAAATCATCCGGAGCACATCCTGAATCTTTGCCGACGTGCCGATGATTCCTTCCATCTGTGTTTCGGTATTCACGCGCTCGCGTAAGAATTGGTTTTCGGTCACGAGCCGCACTTTTTCGCCCATGCGCTGCAGGAGCTGCCGCAGCCGCTCCACGCGAAAAGGCTTTTCGATATAGTCGTAGGCGCCTTGCTTCATCGCATCGACGGCGGATTCGATCGAACCGTGTCCCGTCATGATCGCGACTTCCGTGCGCGGGAGCGCCTTCTTGATCTTGCGCAGCAGGTCCGTCCCGGAAAGGCTCGGGAGTTTCAGGTCCGTGACGACGATATCGGGAGGAGCCGTTTCCAGGGATTCGAGCGCCGCTTCGGCCGTCTCGGCTTCCGCGCACGCGAAATTCAGGCCTTGCCCCACGGTCATGCACAGGCGGCGAATGCTTTGTTCGTCGTCCACGATCAGAAAGCGGAGCCGTGATTCTTCTTTCATGATTTTCCTATCGCCCTTTTCGACTGGGTTCGTCTGCTGCCACGCACGTCAGCGCGCGGCTTCTACCGCCAATGCCTCGGCTACATGCGCCGATACGGGCAGCCGTACGAGAAACGTGCAGCCCACGCCATCCGGATTATTGCGCGCGATGATCTCGCCTCGATGCGCGCGAACGATTCCATAGCAGATGCTGAGGCCGAGCCCGGTCCCCTTCCCCACTTCCTTGGTCGTGAAGAACGGATCGAAGATGCGGTCGGGATGCGAAATTCCCGGGCCGTTATCACGGAAAGCGATCTCGATCTGGCCTTTTCCATGCCGGGTCGTGACTTCGATCTTGCCCGGCCGCTCGACTTCCTGCACGGCGTCGTACGCATTATTCACAATGTTGAGAAACACCTGCTGGAGCTGGTTCGGATCGCCGACCGTCAGCGGCAAATCGTCCTGATAGCGCTCTGCCATCTCGATACCGCGACTCGATAAATCGTAGGCGCGGAGCTTCAAGGTCTGCTGCACAACGGAGTTGAGTTGCAGCGGCTCACGTTGTTCCGGCATTTGCCGCGCGAAACTCAGGAGATTCCGCACGATCGTCCGCGTTCGCTGCGCTTCCTGCAAAATCACTTTCAGTTCGCCCTTCGCCTCTTCCGGAATCTCGGTATTTTCGAGCAGTAAATCGGTGAAGCCGACGATCGCTGCCAGCGGGTTGTTCACCTCGTGGGCAACGCCCGAAACGAGCTGGCCGAGCGCCGCCATTTTTTCCGTATGCATCAGCTTCGCTTGCAGATCGGCCGCGTCGGTCACATCCGTCATCACCACGACGATGCTATTGATATCGCCCTTCTCATCTCGCATCGGGCTCAGGCTGATTGAAAATTTTCCGGCCGCGCCGTCGCCGCGAAACGCCGGAATCTCCAGGTGATCGATGGTGATTCCTTGAAGCGTCCTATCGAGAGCCTCATCGAGAATGGGCCGCCTCGATGGCGAAACCATCTCCACGAGAGGATGCCCGAGCAAATCCTCCTCGCGGTATCCGGCTTCGTAGCAGCGGCGATTGGCGTAGCTCACAAGCTTCGCCGTGTCCAGCACGAGAATCATGCTTTGCGTGTTGTTCAGGATGTTGCGATTGAAGTCTCGCTCGCGGCGATAGCGGCGCTCGGCTTCGCGGCGATCGGTGATGTCTTTGAGGACGTGAATCGTTCGTACTTCGTCCTCTTCAGCCCCGTGAATGCGGGAAGCGGAAACAAGGTAGATGCGATCGCCGGCGGTATGTACGAACTCCTCGTGTGTAGCTTCGGCCCTGCGGCAGAAAGGACAGCGCCCCGGTTGCACGGGCGAATCGAGAAGGCCAAGCTTGCCTACGTCTTTCCCCACGGACTCCGCGGGATGCGTTCCGAGCAGATCGGCGAGTACCCGGTTGAGGCGCAAGACCCGGCCGGCCTTGTCGTGGACGACGATGAAATCGGAGATCGCGTCGATGTCCTCGACCCACTGCTTCCGGGAACGCTCGATCCGCGAAAAGAGCCGGACATTCTCGAGCGCCACCGAAGCGTGGCCCGCCAGAGCCTCGAGCAAACGCTGCTCCGTATCTGACATTTCGCGCTCGGAATCGGCGAGACAGAGCACGCCTAATAGCTCTCCCTCGCTTCCTGCAAGCCGCAATAGGACGACCTCCCGCCATCCCAGTACCGCAGCGAGATCTTTGCCAAGGAGCTTGGGCGCAGGTCCAGCACATAGCGGACTGTGCGATCCCGCAGCTTGTCTCGCCAGCGTGTCTGCCAGGTTCTGTTGGATGGCATGTTCCGGTTGATGAGCGACACCAGCGAGGGACGCAATTTCCCAGGTGCCTTGGATCGAATGGCGCAGCGCCAAAGCCGCCGCGCGCGCCACCATCATTTCCGCGGCGCGAGAAGCCAGCCGCCTGGCGAACTCGACCAGGCCCAGGGAAGGATTCAACTCTAGCGTCGTTGTGGAAAACTGCGTCAACAGGCTCTCGAGCGAGCCATCGACACGTGAAGGTATCTCCCGGATATGTCTCAGTGCACGCATGGAGGATTCGGGGCTTGCGCGCGCCACGCCTATACACTGAAACGTTACGACTGCATCTCATTTTGAGTCAATCAACGCCCCCGGGCCAGTTGTTCTAAGCGCTACCCGGATTCGTCGCAACGTGAGACCCAGGGATCGTCACCCGTTGACCGGTGAGACAACTCCTGCCGCGGCATGCCTCAAAGCGAAGTTCCCGCAAGAGAGTTAACCAACTGCATTCCAGCAACTTACGTGAGCTATTGCCCAATTACATACCCGGAGTCGCCTCTTTCGATCCATGGCATCACCCGTGCACTTTCCGAGGCTGGAGTTCTCTACCGGAATTAGGGACAGGTGCTATGGGGCCCCGTATTTGGATTGTGGGAGTGGTAATGGCAGTGATTTTAGGAGGGGCGGCGCTTTTGCCGCCGCCGGGAATTGCCCAAGAAACATCGTCGATCGGAGCTTCGAAGCGTAAGGCTCGAAACCAGGTAGTGCCTATTTATCCGCCGATCGCGAAACAGATGCACCTGACGGGAAAGGTCAAGATTGAAACGACGATCGCCGCCGATGGGCGCGTGGTCAACACGAGGGTGATTGGCGGCAGCCCCCTGCTGGTCGATGCAGCGATCGACGCAATCAAGCGGTGGCGGTTTGAACCGGGTCCGAAGGACACGACGGAAACATTCGAATTCGATTTTGATAAGCCGGACTGATTGAGGCGCTGGCGCCTTGAAGGGAGCTTTTGGGGCTGATGCATTCTTAAATCGGGGGAGGACGCTTTTTTATGAAGCTTCGAGTTTGGATCGTAGGACTCGGATTGGCGCTAATTCTGGGAGGTTCGGCCCTGTTGCCTCCGAAAGGGACGGCGCAGGAAACATCCACCGACGCCACCAAGCGCAAGGTGCGAAGCAAGGTCGCGCCTGAGTATCCGGCGCTGGCGAGGCAAATGAACGTCACGGGCAAGGTCAAGATCGAAACCACGATCGCGGCCGATGGGCACGTGCTGAACACGAAGGTGATCGGCGGCAGCCCCTTGCTGATCAATGCCGCGCTCGACGCCGTGAAGAAGTGGCGCTTTGAACCAGCGTCCAAAGACACCACCGAAGTCATCGAGTTTGAATTCAGCGGGCAAGACTAACTTGCGACGCGAGCTGGGGGCTCTGCGGGCGGGGAGCGGAGGCTTTTCAACATGACGATTGGCAAGAAGCTATACGTGGGGTTTGGCGCCATCCTGGCGATCATCCTCTTCCTGTTCCTGATCAACATTTTTGCCGTCATGCGCCAGTCGAGCGCGCGCGACGCGGTAAAGTCGACATTCAACGACGTCCAGACGATTGAGGAAGTTCGTTACAAAGTGATGGAAAATCGCCTCAACCTCAGCAATTACCTGCTGAGCGGCGACCTCCGAGACGAAGGAAAAACCAATAAGGGCATCGCCGACCTTCAGACTCTCTTGAAGCAAAGTGAGTTGAGGGTCAACGATCCCAACCTGCGTTCAGCTCTTTCGCAGGTGGAGGACAACGAAAACCAGTGGGCGCAGAGTTTCGCTAAGGACTTGATCGCAAAAAGGCATCAGGTAGATAGCGGAGACGCAACGGTCGCCGACCTGCAAATCAGCTACCTGCAACACGATCCCGCCTCCTGGGTCAATAAATCCACGGGGGTCCTCGATCAGGCCAGCCGTTCGGTGAAACAAGCTCAAGACGAATCCAATGCGTCGTCCGCTGCCGCAAATATGTGGAACGGCATCATGACGACCGTCGGCACCTTGCTCGCTTTGGCGCTCGGAGCCGGCATAGCTTTCTACACGGCGAAATCGATCAAGGAACCTCTCTACCATCTGATCGAAGTGGCCCGCAAGATCGGCGATTCCGGCGATCTCGATCAATCGATCGATCTCCATCGCGCGGACGAAGTCGGCATATTGGCCGAGAATTTCAACAAAATGATCACTCACCTGAAGGAGATGGCTTCCGTTTCCGCGGCCATCGCCGAGGGCGAACTCTCCGTTTCCGTCCAGCCCCGGTCGCAGCAGGATACGATGGCGAGAGCCTTCACGCGCATGACGCACGGCCTTCGCGATCTCGTCCGCCAGGTCCGCGACAGCGCTTCGCAAGTGGCCAGCGGCGCGGGACAAATGGCCGCGGCCTCCGATGAATCCGCGAAAGTAAGCGTGCAGGCCGCCTCCGCGATCGACGAAGTCACCAGCACGATGCACGAAATGAGCATCAACGTGCAAAACGTGGTGAAGAACACGCAGGTGCAGGCCTCGAGCGTTTCCGAAACCTCCGCATCCATCGATCAGATGGTCACTTCCATTCAACGAGTCGCCGACACCGCCAAGCTGCTCGTGGATATCTCACACCGTTCGCGCGAAGAGGCGCAAACCGGAATGGCCACGATGGAAAAGGCCACCACCGGCCTCAACCGCACGAGCCAAGCCATCCAGGCTTCGGCGGAAATCATCGACGTGCTCGGCCGCCGCGCCGACGACATCGGAAAGATCATCGAGGTGATCGACGATCTCGCCGAACAAACGAACCTGCTTGCCCTGAACGCCGCAATCGAAGCCGCGCGCGCCGGCGAACACGGCCTCGGTTTCGCCGTCGTCGCCGAAGAAGTTCGAAAGCTCGCCGAAAAATCGACCCAGTCGACCAAGGAAATTTCCGAGCTGATCCAGGGAATTCAGAAAGAAGCGCGCGAAGCCGTCGAGAATATGGAAAAGAGCACCACCATGGTGCAGGAGGGCCTCCTGCTCAATAAGGACCTCAGTCTCGCGCTCGACAAGATCGCGGACGTGGTTTCCGAGGTCTACAAGTTCTCGCAGGAAATCGGCGCGGCCACGATGGAGCAGTCGAATGGCTCATCGCAGATCGCCAAGGCGACCAGCCGCCTCACCGAAATCACGCAGGAGATCAATTCCTCCGTCGAGGAGCAAGCCTCGGGCGCGCAAGCTGTGGTACGCGCCATGGAGCGCATGCGCGAACTCGTGCAGCAATCGACCTCGAGCTCGACCGAACTCGCCGCAACCGCCGAGCAGATGTCGAAGCTTTCGCGGGCCCTGCTCGATTCGATGGACCGTTTCTCGCTCGAAGAGGGCCACGCGGACAACCGCCGTCTCGCAGGCCGCCGCCTGGCGCCTGCCGAACGGCCCGGCCGCGCGCCTGCGGAATACGCGGAACTGGTGCGGTCCTGAAAGCGGCCACGCAAACGATGGAAAAGGAACTCCAGGTTGTCGGCTTTCGCATCGGACGCGAGACGTTCGGTCTTCCCATCTCGATCGTCCGCGAGATCGTCCGCGTCCCCGAGATCACGTCCGTCCCCAACGCCCCGGATTACATCGAAGGCGTCATCAATCTTCGCGGGCGGATCATCCCAATCGTCGATCTCAGAAAACGGTTCGGAGATAAGGCGTTCGAGGCGAACAAAAAGAATCGCATCGTTGTCGTGGAGATGGAATCGCGCGTCATCGGCCTGATCGTGCATTCCGCATCTGAGGTGCTGCGAATTCCACCTTCGGAAATTGAAGCTCCCCATAATGTCTTCCAGGAAGGCGAGCTCAACTACATCACCGGGGTAGGCAAATTGAAGGGACGGCTCGTGATTCTGCTCGATCTCAGCCGCATCTTGCAGCGCGGCGAGCTCCGTCGCTTGGAGGAAGCCGCCGATGCCGTCGGCGCAGTTCCTGCCGGAGGCGCGGCGCGAGAGCGCTAGGAAATTCTCGAACGGGCCCGAGCATCAACGAGGGACGAATGTCCACCACACTCACTACGCAAGTGCAGCTCAGCGAAGCGGAATTGAAACTTCTGCAAACGCTGGTCTACCAGGAATGCGGGATGTACTTCGACGAACGCCGCACGCATTTCCTGCGCGACCGTCTGCAGCGCCGCCTCAAAGCCTGCCAAATGGACACGTTTTACAACTACTACCGCCTGCTGACGAGCCGGGAAGGCAAGCAGGAACTGACGGCGCTCCTGGAAAACCTCACCGTCAACGAAACGAGCTTTTTTCGGATTCGCCCCCAGCTCGATCTCTTTCAGAAAGTTATTCTCGAGGATCTCCTCAAGCGCAAGCAGGAACGTCGCGACTGGTCGCTGCGCATCTGGAGCGCGGGATGCTCCACGGGCCAGGAGCCCTACACGCTCGCGATCATGGTCTGCGACGCTCTTGCCTACTACTACCTCCGGAATCCGCTGCCCTTCGAAATGCCGACACCAAAGCCATTGATCCCTCCTCCGTGGAAGGTGGAAATTCTGGCGTCGGACATCAACTACTCGGCGCTCGTCACCGCTCAGCAGGGAGTCTATAGCGAGTCGCAGATGGAAAACGTCGATTACACGTGCCGGCTGCGCTACTTCGATAAAGTCGCGGACAAGTATGCGATCAAGCCCGCCCTCAAGAATCTGGTGCAGTTCGACTTTCACAACTTGAAGGCGGAATTCCTGCCGCAGCACAACGACATCATCTTCTGCCGCAACGTGATGATCTATTTCGACGAAGCGGAACAAAAGCGGCTGATCGACAAGTTCCACCGTTGCCTGAATCCCGACGGCTATCTCTTCGTCGGCCACGCCGAGAGCCTTTTCGGCCTCACAACCAAATTCCACATGATCCATCAGAACAACGCGACGGTGTATCAGCGAATCGAGGGGCCGCAGTGAGCTTTCCTTCCGACGAGCACGTTCCGGAACTCCGCGAGCTCTTTTTCGAGAGCGCCGAGGAGATCCTCCAGAATATGAACGAGGCCGGTCTTGCGCTCGAAGAGAAGCCGCACGACAAGGAACAGCTTCGTCACGTTCGTCGCGCCGTGCACACGCTGAAAGGCGATTCGGCCGCTTGCGGGTTTCGGCAGCTGAGCGAGCTAGCCCATGAACTCGAAGATGTGCTGACGCCGGAACTCGCCGAGAAAAATGCCGGCACCATCGCCGAGGTCGTCCTCACAGCTGCGGATACCTTCCACGAAATGCTCGCGGCCTACAGGAACAAGCTTCAGCCGCCCGCAGGTGATGCCCTGCGCGAACGCATCCTGCGTCTGCTGGACGCGTCGGCAGCGCCGAAAGCGCAGGATCCGGCGTCTCAAGCCAAGTTCGAGTGGAATGAATATGAGCGCCTGATGATCACCGAGGCGTTCAGCCGTGGCGAATCGATTTACAATGTCGCTCTCTATATCGATCCTGAAACGCCGTTGCCGGCTGCCGCATTTGAACTGGGCCGGAAGGCTCTCGAAGCCGCCGGGAAACTCATTGCCATCCGCCCGGAAAAGGGCGCCGCCACCGAGCAGGTTCGCCTCGTGGAAGCCGCCCTTTCGACCGGGAAATCCGCCGACTGGATCCGCAAGCGCTGCATGGTCCCCTCGGTCGTCCAAAATATTTCGGTCGAACGGATTCCCGCGCCGCAGCCCGTCACGCGCGACCTGCTCGATATCCTTCTCGAATCGGAAGCTGCCGCCGTCGCTGCCGGAATCAAGCCGGGGCGCACGGATGATGCGGTGCCGGCGGACGACGAGCCTCATGATTCGGCGGCGCCGGCCGGCCTCGCCCACGCCACGGCGGAAAATACGCTACGCGTCGACGCGGGCCGCATTGACACCGTCATGAATCTCGTCGGCGAAATGATCATCAGCAAATCCATGCTGCAGCGAGCGCTCGCGGAATTCGAACGCCGGCACGTCAAAGATCCGCTGCAGGCGAAATTCTCAGACGCCCTTTCGTTCCAGTCGCGCGTGCTTGGAGAACTGCAGAAATCGGTGATGAAGATCCGCATGGTGCCCGTGGAACAGCTGTTCCGCCGCTTTCCGCGCATCGTGCGCGATGTCGCCAAGCTTCGCAACAAGGATATCGGCATCGAAATAGCCGGACAAAACACCGATCTCGATAAAAGCATTCTCGACGCTCTGGCTGAACCGCTGGCCCACGTGGTTCGCAACGCCGCCGATCATGGCATCGAAATGGCGGCGGAGCGCCAGGCGGCCGGCAAACCGCCTCGCGGCACTATCCGCCTGAACGCGTTTCACGATGGCGACCAGGTGGCGATCGAAATCTCCGACGATGGCCGCGGCCTCAATCGCGACAAGATCGTTCGCCGCGCCGTCGCGCATGGAATTATTTCCGCGGAAGACACGCTTCGCCTGAACGACACCGAGGCCCTTCAGCTGGTTTTCGCGCCCGGCCTCAGCACGGCGGATGAGATCACGGAAATTTCCGGCCGGGGTGTGGGCCTTGACGTCGTGAAAACGGCGCTCGATGAACTTAAAGGCTCGGTCGAAATCGAAAGCGAGCCCGGTAAGGGCACCACGTTTCGTCTGCTCGTGCCGCTCACGCTCGCCAGCATTCAGGCTCTGTTGTTCCGCGTACACGGCCGCCTCTACGCCGTGCCGCTCGCGTCGGTCGCCGAAATCACGCGCATCACGGATGCCGAGATTCATCGCGTCGATAATCATGAAGTGTTCCAGCTGCGCGAACAGGTGCTCACGCTGGTGCGGCTCGATAGGCTCGGACCGCAGGCCGTTACCGATCGTGCCAAGCGCGTCTTCGTGATCGTGATCGGCAGCGGAGGCCGCCGCTTCGGGCTGGCGGTCGATAGCCTGATGGGCGAGGAAGAATTGGTGATCAAGCCGCTCGAAGACCAGCTCGTCACGTCCCCGCTTGTCAGCGGCGCCTCGATTCTGGGCGACGGAACGGTCGTGCTGATCCTGAATGTTCCGGCGGTGATTTCGCATCTCTCGCGCATTCCGGCCGTGGGGGCAATCGCATGAGCCAGAAGGTTCGCGTCCTCGTGGTCGATGATTCCGCGCTGATGCGGAAACTGATTCCGCAGGCGCTCGCCGACGACCCGAACATCGAGATTGTCGGCACCGCGATGGATGGCCTAATCGGCCTCCGCAAGATCGAAGAATTGCACCCTCACGTCGTCACGCTCGATCTCGAAATGCCGCGAATGGACGGACTCGAAATGCTGCGCAAGATCACGGGAAAGCATCGCGTGCCCGTCATCGTGGTTAGCGCGCACACCGAAGAAGGCGCTTCGCTCACGCTGAAAGCACTCTCGCTCGGCGCGTTCGATTTCGTCACCAAGCCGCAGGACGCCGCCCTCGGCCGTCTCCGCCAGATCGCATCCGAGTTGGCTCTCAAGATCAAAGTCGCCGCATCTTCGGGCGCGCCAAAACTGATCCTCACGGTGCCGACGCTCAAGCGCAAGGAGCCGCGCCCTTTTTCAACCAAGCCCCGCTGGCCCTCCCGTATCGTCGCAGTCGGAATCTCCACGGGCGGCCCAAATGCGCTGCAGTATCTCTTCTCGCAGCTGCCGGAAGATTTTCCGGGATGCCTCGTCGTGGTGCAGCACATGCCGGAGGGCTTCACGGAAATGTTCGCGCGCCGCCTCGACGAGTCATCCGCCATCGAGGTGAAGGAAGCGCAATCGGGCGACCTTTTGCTCGCCGGCCGCGCCCTCATCTGCCCCGGCAATCGCCATATCAAAGTCCGGCGCATGGAGCACGGCGACATCGCTATTCTCGTCGATCAGCCGCGCGTCAACGGCCATCGTCCTTCGGTCGACGTACTCTTCAATTCGGTCGCGCAGGAGTTTGGCAATAAAGCCATCGCGGTATTGATGACCGGAATGGGCGAGGACGGCGCAGCCGGCCTCGGCGCCATTCAGGCTTCGGGCGGTTTTACCATCGCCCAGAGCCCCGATACGTGCATTGTCGATAGCATGCCCCGTTCGGCGATCGAGCGCGGCTTTGCCTCGCGCGTGGTATCCCTTCCTGCTCTCGCAGGCATGCTGCAGGCAAGGTGCACGCCCGAACGGCAGTCGGATGAAACAGTCACATCTTCTGTAGCAAAAGAATCCTCTGAGGTAGGGCCTTCGCGAAGGAGAACGCTATGAAACAGTTTGAGCCTTTGACACGGAAAAAAGACAACCAGCCGGTCCGCTATCTGATCGTGGACGACTCGGTCTTTGCACGCAAGAGCCTCGCGAAGATGGTGGAGTCGTTCGGCGGCCAGTTGGCGGGCGAAGCGGGCGATGGCTGCACGGCCATCACCGAGTACGCCCGCACGAAGCCGGATATCGTCCTGATGGACATCACCATGCCGCAAATGGAGGGCATCGAGGCAGTCGAGCGCATCGTCCAGGAACATCCCGAGGCGCGCGTCGTGATGGTCTCTTCGGTCGGCTATCAGGACAATATCCTGGCCGCTCTGCAGAAGGGCGCGCGCCACTTCGTCCAAAAACCGGTGAAGCCCGACGCGCTCTACGAAATCATCCGCTACGTGCTCAATGACGACGGCGTCACCGCGCCCGTTGGCGCAGGGGAGAACTTCCGATGAGAATGGACCTGATTCAGCCCTTCATTGGCTCGCTCGATTCCGTTCTCGCGGTGATGATGAAGGCTCCCGCGAAGATCGTGGATCTCGATATGGAAGAGGAGGGCTATCGGCGGAAGGGACTCGCTGCGACGGTCATTTTTAAGGGCCAGATCGAAGGGCGCATTATTCTCGATATGGAGCCTCGCGCCGCCGCTCAGGTTGCGGGCTATCTCAGCGGAGCGGAAGTGGATCCCTCGGAGTCCATTGTTCCCGAGGCTGTCTGCGAGCTTGCCAACATGGTGATCGGCAACGCCGTTACGCAGCTCAACGATCGCGGCTTCCAGTTCAAAGTGTACCCGCCGTCGTTGCTTACGGAAGAGCAGTGTGCGAAGGCCGGGCAGGATTCCGAAGCGACGGTTCTCTGTTTCGAAACTCCGCACGGAAACGTGCACCTGAATATCGCCATGCACTATCACGCACGGCGCACTCGAGAGCGCACTCCCGTTTCCGTATAGCTCCGGCCGCCCAACCCCTACGAAGGGCGTCTCGCTGCTCTTTAGCTGGAGCGCGGTCCCATGCGGCGATACTCCGTCCCATGCCGGAATAATCCCGCCTTCGGCATTTCCTCCGAATACACAATGCGCGCCGGCAAGAAGATATTTGCCGCGTCGGGCGAGTAAGGAACCGCCACTTCGATCGGTGCGTCGGCGTCGTAGCGCCGCTTGCTGCGAAAACACATCCCGACCGGCGAAATATCCTCGCATACCGCCAATTCATCATCGGCGCCATGCTGGCGGATGCAGGCCGTGAGCCGCGTCTTCAGCCGCATGCGCTGGCGTTCTCGTTGCTCCCCTTCGGCTGGAAGCGCTTCCGATGTGTCGCTCGCCCGCTTCCCGCGGGCCGCGCGCGCGTTCAGCTTCTTTTCGTCTTCGTGGGGCGCCTGCGTCCAGATGCTCGGCACGCGGCAGGCCTTGCAATGGCGCGCGATGCCTCGATTCGTTTCGAACGCGCGCAGCTCCATCTCGTTCAAATACACCACTTCGCGGCTGCGGCAGTAATTGCACTCGAGCAGCATGCGCGCCACAGCCTCGGTCGATTCCGCCACGGGCGGAAACTCCACGCCCCAGAGGTCCTTCGAAGAGTCTTCGATTTCGACCCCGTATAAATATCCATCGCGCTGATGGCCAAATTGATTCACCACGCGCACGTCCGTCTCGCGGTGTGATTCCGCGGGCGCCTGCCTCTTCAGGTGGATCGTCTGTTCGGGCGTGAGTTCGCGAGGAAACACGATCACAGCCCCCGTGCGGTTGATCAGCAAGGTTCGCGCCGGCTCCTTGAATTCCTGTCCCTGGCTATCTTTTCCTGAAGCTTCGAGCAATAGGGTCAGCGAGACGCGGTCGCTCCGGCGCGTGGGCGGCGGCGGTAATGCCATTTTCGGGCCTCCTGAGGGCGAGAGGACTTCCCCGGGCCAAGATAACATATCCGCGGCCCGCTTTCGCGGGCGCCGCAAAACTGCGCTTCCATAAGCCACACATCCAAAGCATAATGCATCCCATTGAAATAAACGGAATTGCAAGGGGAAGCGTCGTTCGGTCGGAGGGTGGGTGTATGAGTATCGGGATTGCGCGCGCCTCGATGGCGATGCGCTGGTTTGCCATGTGTGCCTTTTTGGCGCTCGTCTGCGCGCCCTTCGCGCGCGCACAGGGCTCGACTCTTGAAGGCACGGTGCAGGACTCGAGTGGCGGCGCCGTCCAGGGCGCCCAAGTCGAGTTGCGAACCAAGTCCTACTCCGCGCAGACGGCCACGGACGCGTCAGGAATGTTCTCGTTTAACGGGATCCCTGAAAACTCCGGCACTGTCACCATCACGGCGAAGGGATTTCAACCGATCGATCAGCACTGGACCGCGACCTCCGGCGCTGCCGCCCACCTCACGATCGCGCTCCAGCCCCTCACAGTGAACCAGCAAGTGATCGTCACGGCGGCGCGCACCGCCACGCGTCTCAGCGATTCTCCTGTTAGCGACATCGAACTCACGCGCCAGGATCTGCAGGAAACCCCCGCGCTGACGCTCGACGATGAGTTACGCCAGGTTCCCGGTTTCAGCCTCTTCCGCCGCTCAAGCAGTCGCATCGCGAATCCCACCACGCTCGGCGTCTCGCTGCGAGGACTCGGCAGCGGAAGCGGATCGAGCCGCGCGCTCGTCCTGGAAGATGGGGTTCCTCTCAACGATCCTTTCGGCTCCTGGGTCTATTGGGACCGTGTGCCGTCGGCGTCGATAGCCAGCGTCGAGGTCGCACAGGAAGGCGCGTCGAGCCTGTATGGCAGCGAAGCTCTCTCAGGCGTCATCCAGTTTCTGACGCGTCCGCCCACGCCGGCGGGCCTTTCGGTGGACGTTTCCTACGGCAACCAGAACACGCCGAATCTATCGCTCTGGGCTGGCGGTGAAAAAGGAGGCTGGTTCTCCACTTTCGGCGGCGAGGTGTTTCACACCGACGGCTACTATTTGGTTCCCTCTTACGATCGCGGCACGATCGACACGATGGCGAATTCCGAGCATGGCACCGCCGACCTCACGGTCGGCCGCAAGTTCGGCTCGGGCGACGAAATCTTCGCACGCGGCTTGTATTTCGATGATTCACGCAATAACGGCACGCCATACCAAACCAACAGCATTCGCATGGGCCAGGGAGTGCTCGGCGCAAATCTCAACCTCGGCAATATCGGCTCGCTCACGCTGCGCTCGTACGGCGACTTCGAGACGTATCATCAGGGCTTCTCGTCCGTGGCATCTGACCGCGATAGCGAAACGCCGACGGACAAGCAGACGGTGCCCGCCGAGGGAATCGGCGTCTCCGCCGTTTGGAGTCGCTCCGTGGGCACCCGCCAAAGGCTCGTCGCCGGCTTCGACGAGCACGAAGAAATCGGCCGCAGCGACGAAGTCTTGCTCTCTGCGAAAAAGGACACATCGGCCGGCGGGCGGCAGCGCACGATCGGCGTCTTCGGCGAGGATATCATTCAGCTCGCGCCGCGCTGGCTGCTTTCCGTCAGCGGACGATACGATCACTGGCGCAACTTTGACGCATCGCTGTACAGCGCTCCGTTCACTCCGCCCCCGGCTGCTTCGACTACATCTTACGCCGACCGTTCCTACGATGTTTTCGATCCGCGCGCCACGCTGCTGCATCAATTCAACGACCACGTGTCCTGGTCCGCGTCGATCTACCGCGCGTTTCGCGCTCCTACTCTCAACGAACTCTACCGCTCGTTCCGCCAGGGCACCACGACGACGGACGCCAATTCCAGTCTGAGCGCCGAGCGCCTTACCGGCGGCGAAACGGGCGTAGACGTCCACACCTTCAATCAGCGCCTCGAGCTTCGCGGCACATTTTTCTACAACCAGGTAATCGATCCCGTGTCGAACGTTCCGTGCTCTGGGCCGGATATGCCGCCGCCGTGCATCCTCGCCTCGTCGGGAAGCACCCAGGTCCGCGAAAATCTAGGCCGCACCATGGCGCCGGGATTCGAAATCGATAGCGTCCTCAACGTCACGAATCACATCCAGCTCTCGACCGGATATCAATATGTCGATGCCACCATCCTCAGTGCGCCCGGCATCACGCCCACCCTGGCGAACACGTGGGTCGCGCAGGTGCCGCATCATGACCTCACGTTCCAGGCGATTTACTCGAATCCTAAAATCGTCAATGTGTCGTTCGATGGCCGCATGGTCGGCAAGCAGTACGACAGTGTCAACAATCAGTTCCAGATGGGCGGATATTTCCTTCTCGATGCGATGGTTTCCCGCACGATCGGTGATGGCGTTCAGATTTACTTCGCTGGGGAAAATCTGCTCGACCGGGGATATCTATTCTCTCTCAACGGCGGCCCGGAGCTAGGCCTTCCGATCACCGCGCGCGTCGGTCTCCGTTTCAACTTCCCGGAGCGGTAACTTTCTCTTTGGGCGCCACGTGCTGCCTTGCGGGTATCCGCACGCCCTCACGAGCGCTCTCATGTCACCGCTGCGAGAAATCGTCGCCGTGCGTCATGAACTCCGGATAAGCGCCCGCGCCCAGTTCGTGCAGGTCCATTCCTTGCCGCTCGCCCTCGGCCGCCACGCGCTGCGGACGAAACCGGTTTAAGAGCCAGTTCAGCCCGTATGTAAGCGGCAGCACAAATCCGATCAATGTCGCCATGCCGATAATCTGCGCGAGCAGCTGCCCCGGAGGTTCGCCCATCGCATTCGTCCCAACCGCCGGGACGCGCGCAATCACTCCCACGGCCAGCACGCCCCAAAGCCCGCCCATCGCATGCGCTGAAATCGCGCCGCCCGGATCATCCACCGACATGCGCAATTCGAACCATTCCACCGAAAGCGTCACCAGCGCTCCCGCCAACATGCCGATCGCGGCTGCTTCCGGTGGCCGCACGAAAACGCATGCCGCGCTGCTCGCGGCGAGTCCGCCCACCCATCCGTTCGCCGTCAGCGAAACATCCGGCTTGCCGAAACGCACGCCGGTGATCACCGCGGCCATTAGAGCGGAAGCGGCCGCGCACAATGTCGTGTTGATGGCGACCGCCACCGCTTCCCCGGCCCCGGCTCCGGTGAAGAGAATGGCGCCCGCCGAATTGAGCCCCCACCAGCCCACCATCGCCAGCATGCAGCCGAGCACGACGAAACTCGAATTGTGTCCCGGGATCGCCGTCGGAATCCCCTCCATCGTGTATTTGCCGCGGCGCGGCCCGAGGATCCATGCGATCGAAAGCGCGGTCAGTCCACCGACCGCCTGAATTGTCCCCGATCCTCCCGCATCCACGAAGCCGCGCCCGAGCCCGTAATTCTCGCCGAGCTGCGCGAGCCATCCCCCGCCCCATGCCCAGTGCGCGAAGATCGGATACGTCACGCCCGCCAGCAGCGCGGTCGACGCGCACGTCGCCCTCAATCGCCAGCGATCGGCGCCGCTGCCGAGTGGGATCAGCGCGGCCAATCCGACGCTCATCATTCCCAGCAGCGCCGCAAGCGAAGCGGGCGAACCATTGAGCGCCAGATGCCGCAGGAAAAGCGGCTGTGCCCCGATCCAGTTCCATGCCTTGCCGCCCACATTCAAAATGTGCGCCGGTCCGCCTTCGAAGCCCTGCCACGTGAAGCCCCACACGAAATACACCACCGCCGCAATCGACACGGCGCACAGAGACGACATCATCAGATGCGCGGCGCTCCGAGCCCGGCCAAGGCCCGTGTTGATCAGCGCGAGTCCTGCGCCGGCAAACGGCGCCAGAAAGATAAACATCAGGCAGAGCGCTGCTGTAGTCTCAGAAATGGCGGGACCGCTCCCGGGCGTCACTCGTGTTCACCTCGCGGAGCGGGATGCGCGCGGATCACGAGAACCAGGCCCAGAATCTCCACGCCGATGCCGGCCAGCACGAACGCCGCTCTCGGCGCGCTTGCCGCCAGCAGGGCGAGTGCGGTCAAGACGATTCCCCAGCCTGCCAAAAGCAGCAGAAAGCCCAGAAACTTCATCGATGGATTCCTCGGAGCGCGCGCTCGCCATGCTCGCACACGCGGCGTTAGCGTAGCATTCGCGCGAAAACCCATCCAGTCGATTCTTGCGCGCGCGCGGTTGCCCGGCGAAACTCTGGGGAAATCGATGGAGTTGGATACGGTTTTCATTTCCCCGGGCGACCACTGGGAACCCGTCATCCCGAGCGAAGCAAGGGATCTGCTCTTGTCTTTTTACAAGCCGACGCAGCGCCCGGCCGGGGAGTCTCGCTTAATCCGCTAATTCTGTGACGCGTTTCGCGGCACCACGTACAGTCACCGGCTGATCCAGCTGAAAATCAAGCTTGGTCCCGCGAAGCCTCAAGGTCGCGCAACTTTCTCCGCCCCTCGGGGTTTGACCCCCAGCAGCCGAACCGAGTGTTTTCGGCTCCAGCAGTCATCGCTCATAAGGGGTTAAGGAGAATCATCATGTGGAAAATGAAAGCTACGGGTGTGTTCATCGTCCTGCTTGCTGCATTCAGCCTCTCGAGTTGCGGCGGATCGACTTCGGGCTCCGATCCTGGCGGCGAGGATCAGGCTTCCGTCTTCACGGTGGGCACTGACGCTCCGCTTCCAAGCGTCGTCTCTTGCCAGATCATGGTCACCGGCGTCACGATCAACAATGGCACCACCAACGTGCCGGTTCTCACCACGCCGCAAGTTGTCGACTTTGCGCAACTCAGCGGCTTACACCAGCTTCTCGATCTCAACGCCGTCCCGCCGGGGACCTATTCGTCGGCTACCGTCACGATTGCCAGCCCCGTCATCGGATTCATCGATACCACCCAAAATCCGCCCGCAATCAACACAATCAATGGCACCCTCACGCAGTCGAGCGTCACCGTCAATTTCGCGAATCCATTCGTATTGAGCGCCGCCGATCTCGTTGGCTTGCGCATGGAATTCGATCTGCGCCAGTCCTTGCAGACCGATCAGAATGGCCAGGTCACGGGCACGGTCGATCCGGTGTTCCATATGCAGTTGTTGAACGCCACCGACTCTAATGTCTCAATCGACGACTTCCACGCGGGCGTCGTCGGCGTCACCGGAGACAACACGTTCACCGTTCAGGGTCCGAAAGGCCGCCAGTGGACGGTCCAGACGAGCGCCAGCACCGTCCTCGATGATCCGAGCATCCCGGTGAGCTCGTTCACTACGAATACCATCGTCGAAATCTCAGGGCAGCTGGATCCCGTGTCCCATGATATCGACGCCTCCGAAATCGAAGTCGTTTCCAACGACAAATTCGTCCTTGGCGGGCTCTTCACCAGCATCCGTCCGCCGTCGGGCCCGGCTTCGCAGGCCGACTTGTACGTCCGCTACGAATTGCCCGACATCGACGGAATACAGGACGGCCAGATCGAAACGCTCGCGTTGACCGGAAGCGAGCGCTACAAGATCGCGAACATCAACAACCCGATCACCACGCTGCTCTTCAACAATTCGGCGCTGGCTGCCGGGCAGGTTGTCGATATCGGCGGCTCGCTCACCACAACGAACGGCGTTCCGACTCTGACCGTCCATCGCGTCGTTCTGCGGCGACAAGGCCAGGCCGGCACGTGGGTTCCCGGCAGCACCGTCGTGCAATCCGGTAATGCAGGCAGCTTTTCGCTCAACGACGATTGGACAGCCGGCGTGCTCCTCCCGAGCCCGCTCACGGTCCTTACGACAAACGCCACCATCTTCATCAACCTCGATGGATTGTCCGGCCTGAGCGGCTCGCAGGCTCTCCCGATCCGCGTGGTTGGGTTCATCCTCATCAACCCGGCGACAAACCAGCCCGTCATGGTGGCCCGGTCGGTCGAGGAGTTGTCGTCGTCAGATTAGTCTGTGGGAACTCTGTGGCTCGCAAGCGCCGCTGTCTCGCTTCTTCAGGAAACGGGATGGCGGCGTTTCTTTCTTATCAGCAACCGATAGGCGGCAAGAACAAGGCTTCAGTCCGAGGAGATTGTTCGTGTTTTCCGGTAATTCGGGATGCGGAGAGGATGCTACTCGCTTCGCACCGCGATGATGTCTTTCCCGCTCGTGCGCATCTCGATCGCCAGCGGCGGCCTTACTCCGGCCCCCTGCACGATATCGCCACGCACCAATCCACCGTTCGGAGCGCCGCCACCGTAGCGCATCAGGTCGTAGACCGCGTGCGTGCACGGGTTCACCACCATCGGATGCTCTGCGTGAAAATCATACTCGGACGCCAGCTCCGAGAGGTTCGTGACGTATTTCAGTTCACACTCTCCGAATGGCTCCCGCAGGGAAAATCCCCAAAGAGCCCCTCCCGGCAAACGCACGACCATTGCCGGAACAGGTTCGGCTGAAAATGGTCCGCGAAAAAGAAATTCCCTGTCGGACCATGGCTTCGCAAGTTCCGCGGCAGTCGCCACCACCCCGGGGCCAAGCATCAGCTTTTCGGCAGGCTCGCTCTTCGCGGCCGTATCCGGCGAGGCCGGAGCGGCGGCCTCAGGCAAAGGACCCACATTCGGCTGCGCTTGCGAATGGTGACCCGAAAGAAGAATTACGCCGGCCAGGAGCACGATTCCGATTCCCACCGCGACGCCGATCATTTTCGCGCGGTTTTCCCGCGCCGCTGCCGGCTGCGCTCCCGAGGCAGCGGGCGTCCGCGCCGGCCTCTGCTGCTCCGCTTTCTTGGCCTTCTCGCTTGCGGCGGGCACACCGGGGATCACAGGCGCTTGCGGCTTGAAGAGATCGACTTTGTTATCGACTGGCATGCTGGGCTGCGGCGAATCGCACTTTCAAGCTTGAATGGCCCGCACCCGGAATGCAAGCCTCGAAGGCCTCCCTGCTATTGACCTTTTCGCGGCGACAAATTGAAAGCTCAGGCGGGCCGGTTTACCCGGACGGAATGGTGCGCCACGTACTCGTGGAGGTTAGCCAGGATCAGCAACAGCTCAAGCATGCGATCCCGCTGCTCGGGATTGGGATCACCTGCCCCCTCTTCGAGGTTCTTGACGACCGCCAGAGCGTCTGCCAGCAGCCACTCGACGTCGCCCTGGCTCAGCGTCCGTCCCTCGCGGCACCGCGTAAGCATGAGGTCCGTGCGCAGGAAAGCCTCGTCGAGGAAATGATCGAGACACAGTCGTTCAGCCGCCAAAGCGGTGGGGATCGTGTTGGCGCAGGATTCCCTTCGGCATCCACCTGGGGCGGGCGCAGTCATGGCAAAACCCCACGGCCTCGACCCACTTCCGAGGTACGTGTCCGAGAGCCTACCACAATTTAGTTTCGCCGCAAGCGAAGGATGCCGCGCTCGGCCTTTCGATAAACCGCGAAGCGCATTAGAACCGCAAGACAACCCCTGCTGAAATTCGGGCGCTGTTCTGCCGGTCGCGCACTCCATCGTTGAATTCGGTCAGCAGGTATTCCGCTTGGATCAGTCGCACGCTCACGTGCTCCGTGGCGCTCACATCTACGCCGCCGCCCAGGGCCATCGCAAACGTATTTGACGAAGCAAACACCCCTCCTCCCGCCACTCCCTCCTGCTTGCGCGGCCGTATCAGCGCGCCCAGGTCGGGCGGCGGATCGGCCGACGTGTGCGCGCCTCCAAAGAGGGCCTGCGCGAAAGGCGTGAAGCGCCCCCTGCGCAGCGATATTCTGGGCCCGAAGAGATACGTGAACATCGTGCCGTTCAACCCGCCCTTCGTTCCCGAATAGCCTCCGAAATCGCCCGCGATTCCAAGCCAATCCGTGGGGTTGAACGCCGCGGACGCGCTGCCGCCGTTGAGGCTTGCTGTCCCGAGGTCGTTCATGTGGATATACGAATAACCGGCGAAGGTCTCGATACGGGGTGTATCCTGCGCTGCTGTAACTGCCGGAACAAACAGCATCACTCCACAGAGTAGTGCCCACTTTTTCATGATGTCTCCCCAGCCGTAAACTCCCCTCTGGAAATAGGGGCGTGTCAGACGCCAGCTCGTATAGTACTTATATAGTAATATTACCTCATTACTATACGGTTGCGGGCGGCGCGGGGCGTTGCCGTGCACATCAGTTACGGTGCTTCTCTTTGGTGTATCCCGAAAATGCTGTCGAGGGAAAGACGGCGGCGGGAAAAACAAAAAGAGCCTGCGATCGCTCGCGATCGCAGGCCCGAAAAAGCAGCGCTAGTGTGGAACTACCAGCGGAAGACGACTCCCGCTGAAATCCGCGCGTTGTTCTGCCGGTTATTCGCGTTGTCGTTGAGCATCGTCAAGAGATACTCGGCCTGTACCAGCCTCACACCGAGGTGTTCGCTCGCATTCCAGTCCAGTCCCCCGCCGGTGGCCATCGCGAAGGCATTCTGCGAACCGTACGCGCTGCCGGCTGAGGAGTGCACTCCGCCGAAAAGCGTCTGAATGAATGGCGTAATCCGGCCCAGTCGAAAGGTGGTCTTGGGACCGAACATGTACGTATAGAGCTCGCCGTCGATACCGCTATCGAACGAATTCACGCCGGCATGGTATCCGCCGAAATCCCCGACGAGGCCGAGCCAGCTGGTTGGGTTAACCGACACCGATGCGCTGCCGCCATTCAGGCTTGCAGTGAAGCCCGTGCCGCTCAAGCTGGTGTGCAGGTACGAATATCCGCCGAACACTTCGACCTTCGGGGTACCTTGGGCAGGCGCCGCGACGGCCGATAGCAACATGATCCCACACAACAATGCCCAACGTTTCATCGAGATCTCCTGTTTCGCTTCGTCCTGCCGGCCTCGAGCGCGAGCGAGACACCCGGGCTCGCTCTTCGCCCAAAGATATCAACCTGCCGAGGCTAGCACCCGCCGCCTGGGCGGACAAGGCGATGCGCGCGAATCGGCTCCAAAGGATAAACGTCGGCGTGATGGGGAAAACCGCGACGAGATTCTTACGCGGCGGTGCCGTGGCACTTCTTGTATTTCTTACCCGACCCGCAGGGGCACGGGTCGTTGCGCCCGACTTTGGCCGCGGCGCGCACCGGCTTGGGCGCTTCCGCCTGTGCCGGGCCCGCCTGGAACTGGAGATTCTTCTGCTGCCGTTGCTGCCGCTGCTGGATCTGTCGCGCGATCTGGGAATCTGGTGTTGCCGCTTCGCCGCCCGGCCGTTCGTTCGGCTCCCTCGATGGCTGGCTCGCTGGCCTTGCCTGCCCAGGCTCGGCCGGTCGCACGAGGAAGAGGAATCGCACCGCCTCGGTGTCGACCCGGTCCATCATGTCCTCAAAAAGCGTGAATGCCTCGCGCTTGAATTCGACGAGCGGGTCTTTCTGCCCGTAACCGCGCAGCCCAATCCCTTCTTTCAGATGATCGAGCGTCAGCAGGTGATCCTTCCACTGGCCGTCGACGATGTCGAGCAGGATATGGCGCTCGAGCCAGCGCAGTGTCTCAGCGCCGAAAAGCTTTTCTTTTTCCTCATAACGCTCGCGCACTTTTTCCATCAGTTCGTCGGCGAGCTGGTCGTGGTTCAGATTTTCGATGTCGGGAATCGTCGCCTTCAGGTCCATGCCGAACTGGTTCAAGAGTTCGTTCCCGAGCTGCGTCAGATTCCACTGATCGGGGTGCTGCTCGCGCGGGCAATACATTTCGACGAGGGATTGCGCAATGGCCTCACCGCGCTCCAGCACAAACTCCTTCTGGTCCCGCCCCTCGAGGAACGAGCGGCGCAGCGAATAGACCGTCTCGCGCTGCTTGTTCATCACGTCGTCGTATTCGAGGAGATGCTTGCGGGCTTCGAAGTTCTGCGCTTCCACACTTTCCTGCGCGCCTTCGATACGCTTGCTGATCATGCGCGATTCGATCGGCACGCCTTCCGTCATCCCCAGCCGGTACATCAGGGCCTTCACGCGATCGCCGCCGAAAATTCGCAGCAGGTCGTCTTCGAGAGAAAGAAAGAATCGCGACGATCCGGGATCGCCCTGGCGCCCCGCGCGGCCTCGCAGCTGATTGTCGATGCGACGCGCCTCGTGGCGTTCGGTGCCGAGAATGTGGAGCCCGCCCATCGCCACCACTTCGTCGTGTTCGATTTTGCACTGCGCCGCAAACTCATCGTAGATCGGCTTCCACTGATCGAGCGGCACTTGAAAAATCTTGCCTTCCTGCTGAAACAAAACCATCGAAGGCGCGCTCGCGCCATTCGATCCGCTTGCGCTCGCGCCATTCGCGCCATTCTTGCCGTCCGGCGGTGACCCTGATCCGGACCCCGCGCCGGCCGCCGCGGCATCGGCCTGCGCCGGGGTTTCGGTGCCTGCTTGCAAGCCGATTACGGACGCTGCCGGGGCGTACGGCATCGCGATCTTGTTCTTGAGGAAATGCTCGCGCGTCATCAACTCGGGATTGCCGCCGAGCAGGATATCCGTGCCGCGGCCGGCCATGTTCGTCGAGACCGTCACCGCGCCTTTGCGTCCGGCCTGCGAGATGATTTTCGCTTCGCGCTCGTGCTGCTTGGCATTCAGGACCTGGTGCGGGATGCCCGCTTTCTTCAGGTGCTCGGCGATTTTTTCCGATTTCTCGATCGAGATGCTGCCGATCAGCACCGGCTGCCCGCTCTCGAAGTATTGCCGCACGCCGCCGACCTTCGTGCCGTCTTCCTGGACGATCCCGTTCACGGCTGCTTCGTATTTTTCCGCCTCGGTGCGGTAGACCACGTCGGGCGACTCGATGCGGATCAGCGGTTTGTTCGTCGGGATCGCCACTACGTCGAGGCCATAGATCTTGTGGAATTCGGGAGCCTCGGTTTCGGCCGTTCCCGTCATGCCAGAAAGCTTTTTGTACATACGAAAATAGTTCTGGAAGGTGATCGTGGCGAGCGTTTGATTTTCGCGCTCGATCTTCACGCCTTCTTTCGCTTCGACGGCCTGATGCAATCCGTCGGACCACCGGCGACCCGGCATCTGGCGGCCGGTGAATTCGTCGACGATGATTACCTCGCCGTCCTTCACCACGTAATCGACGTCTTTCTCGAAGAGCGTGTGCGCGCGCAAGCCTTGATACACGTGGTGAATCAGTTCCATGTTCTGCGGGTCGTACATATTGCCGAGATTGAGCAGGCGCTCGCACTTCGACACACCCTCCTCGGTGAGCGTCGCGGTGCGCAATTTTTCGTCGAGCGTATAATCCATGTCGACGATCAGCTTCGGAATGATCTTGTCGATCCGGTAGTATTTATCGGTCGATTCCTCGGCGGGACCCGAAATAATCAGCGGGGTGCGCGCCTCGTCGATCAGGATCGAGTCCACTTCGTCGACGATTCCGAACTGGTGCCCGCGCTGCACGCACTGCGCGAGATCGTATTTCATGTTGTCGCGCAGATAATCGAATCCGAATTCGTTGTTCGTCCCGTAGGTGATATCGGCCGCGTAAGCCGCGCGGCGCTGCACGTCGTCCAGGTCGTGAACGATCACGCCGACCGTGAGCCCCAGCATCTTATAGATCGGGCTCATCCATTCCGCGTCGCGGCGGGCGAGATAATCGTTCACCGTAACGATGTGCACGCCGAGGCCGGCGAGCGAATTCAGATAGGCAGGCAGCGTGGCGACGAGCGTTTTTCCTTCGCCCGTCTTCATTTCCGCGATTTTTCCCTCGTGCAGGACGATTCCGCCAATCAGTTGCACGTCGAAATGCCGCATGCCGAGCGTTCGCCGCCCCACCTCGCGCGTCAGCGCGAACGCCGGAACGATCGCCGGCTCGAGCGCTTCCTGCAATTTTCGCTTGTAGTCGGGATCGTCGCGCTCGATATCGGCAAGCCGTTCCCGAACCTCGGCCCGCAGCTCGGCGCCGCGCCCGGCGATCTGATCGTCCCGGAGCTTTTTCATCTCGGGTTCGAGCTCGTTGATCGCGTTGACGACCGGCGTGATCCGCTTGACGTCGCGCTCGTGCTTCGTCCCGATAAATTTCGCGACGACGCCGTCTATGACCTTCTCAACGTCCATGTTTACTTTCTACCACCGAGTCGTTTCTGGGAGGTAATCCCACGAATAGTTAGATGCAGCTCTCCTCTGCATTGTAGCCGCTCGCGCGCGTTCCCGCAAAGGCGCGCGCCGGAGGAGTTGCTTTGCCGCCGCCGCACCGGCGAGCAGCGAAAATCTACCACTTTGGAGGGTGCGTATTTTCCGCACCCAAAGTGAGCAGTAACACTGCTTCCAAGGGAAGCTTAAAAGGGCTTAAATGGCACAAAAAGGACGAATTTGGGAGGATTTTGCCAATGTCGCGCCAGCCGACGCACAAAGAGAAGACACTGCGCGCTTTTGGGGCGTATCTGGACCTGCTCGACGCGGCCGAATGGTTCGAACGCCAGATGCGCGCCCCGCTCGAGGCGTTTGACCTGACCATGGCCGGTTTTCGCCTGCTCGAACTGCTCTACCGCGAGAAGATCATGACAATGCCGGACTTGGCCCGGCGGCGAGGCGCGGTGCGGCAGACGATGGACCCGATCGTCGCGCGTCTGGTGGAACGAGGATGGGTGCGCCGGGTGCTGGTCGCGATGCCGCCGGTCGATCCCGCCGGGACGCATCTGGCGAAATCGATGCGGAACGAGCGGCGGGTGGGCGTGCGGGTGGGCCTGGTGAAGCTGACGCCCGCAGGAAAGCGGCTGCTGAGGGATATGCTGCCGAGCCATTCGAAAATGGTGAAAGCGCTGATGCGCGTCCTCACGGCCCGCGAACAGAAGTTGCTCGGCCGCATTTGCCGGAAGCTGCGCGAGGACGGTTTGGTGCCGTTTGTGCGGGAGATCCGAATGGAGGAGCCCGAGGAGTGAGATTAACAACCGCTGAATTCTGTCGGCTTGACACCTGCTTTGCCTGCTCTTACTCTCGACGTTATGGAAGTGCAATTGACGCCCGATCAGAAGGCATTTGTCCGCCAAGCGATCGAGAGCGGGCGGATTTCGCGCGAGGAAGACGCTGTGAAGGAAGCCCTCTCGCTCTGGGAGGAACGCGAACGCGCTCGCGCCGAGATACTCGCCTCGATCGATGAAGCAGAAACGTCGCTTGAGCGAGGCGAGGGCCGAGTGCTTACGCCGGAGACCGTGCGTGAGCTGACAGAAAATGTGAAGCGCCGCGGACGCGCGCGCCTCGCCGCGGAGCGACCGACGCCTCGCTGATGGGTTGCATCCGCAGTCCGCAAACCGATTCTGACCTCGACGATATCTGGTATTACGTAGCCTCCGAAAGCGGGAGCCTCGAAATTGCCGACCGCCTTGTCGATTCGATCACGGACCAATTTCTTCTGCTCGCCGAATATCCGCACATAGGCCGGCGTCGCGACGAAGACCTGCGCGAGGGCGTGCGCAGCTTTCCGGTGCGGGATTACGTCATCTTCTATCGGGTGCGGGACGTAGATGTCGTCATCCTGCGCGTGCTCCACGGCAGTCGTGACGTCAAAGCTCAGTTCAGCCGTTAATGCGCCCCCTCAACGCGCCCGAACAGAATTCGCTGAGCCGGCCCTGCCGCAAGTTGCGCGAGGGAGACCCGATAAAGTTTGTCCGGGAGATCAGGCTGGGAAGGTTGATCACTGAGGGGGTAATGGGGGCAGAGCTTTGGAAGCCGGCGCGGACAGCGTTCAGTGAGTCCCCGATCGCCCCAATTTCTTTTCGAGCTCTATGCTGAGTTTTGATCGTAGTGCCATCACTTCGGGCGTGGCCTCTTCAAGCGTTTTGAGTTTTTCCTTTCCACCCGGCAGGTTCCACGTGAATGCCGCGCTAAGTCTTTGAAAAACAGCGGCCATTTCACTATAAAGCCCCGCCGTGATCAAGGGCTGAAGAGTTGTCAGGTGAAGCTCGGCCTTGGCGTGATTCTCTTTGGCCTTTTGTTCGTATTGATTCCATCTCAGGTTAACCTGCTCTTGGTTGAATTTCTGGAATGGCTGCAGGAGCTGCTGCTTGCGCGCCTCGAATTGGGCAACTGTAAGCTCCGGCCCACCCTGCTGTCGCACAATGGCGTCTGCCTGGGTTGTCAAAGCGTTCAATGTCGCGAGTAGAGTCTCAAGGGTGCTCGTCAAGTACAACATCTCGGCTTTCGCCGCAAAGAACGATTCCATCAGACCGGTGATGCAAAGATGTATCAAATTGGCTTGGTACCGTTTGAATTGCCAGTCCTCGTCACGCCTCTGCTTCTTAATGTCCCACCAAACGTTGAATGCGGCGGTGACGATAGCCGCGAAGAGACCGCCGCCGATAATGCTTAGCATCGGTTCGGAAGAAATCCAGGACACAGTAGTCCGCCTCGTTTAGTCGGCCGACATTGTATCCTTCAGAAAAGTCTCCAACCAAAAACAATCCCCTTCGAGGGGCATGGCGGCGACAGAGGTCAGGAGACAATGGCCAAAGGCTACCGGTGAACGTCTGCGGCTTTTTCTAGCAGTTCGTGGATTAGGGTTTGGTACGGTTTTTGTTTGCTGCGGGCGAGGCGGCGGAGGCGTGCGAGCAGGCGCGGGTCGACGCGAATGGCGATCAATTGTTTTGCGTGAGCGGACTTCGGGCGGCCGACGCGGCGGGCGCGTTTTAGTTCGGCGGCGGTGGATTCCGGAATGTCGGAGAAGTCAATTTCGCTGTCCGGAATAGGCTTTGCGTTCTTTGCGACTTGCTTGTCTAGCGCTGATGATTCGAATCGTTTCTTTCGCATTTTTCAGTCTCCGGCTCGTATAAACGACGAGCAACACCCTTCCTGCGATCGACATGCCCAGCCTCTTACGCCGATCCTCGTTTTCTGAGTGCTGCGCATCTTCCCAATCGAGCGCCTCAGGGTCCGTAAAGACAGTGGCTGCTTGCTCGAACGAGACACCGTGCTTCTCTTGATTGCGGAGCGCCTTGGCAGTGTCCCACGAGAACACATTTCTGTATATACGCTAATTATCGGCGGGCGTCAATTTAGGAAAGCAAAGGCTGCCGGGCTCGAAGCCATGGCGCCACATGAGAAGAAGACGAAAGCGCGGGCGGGTTTGAAACCCGCCTCTACGAAGCGAATTCCGCGTTACCTTCAACCTACGGCGAGCGTGGGTGCGGCAAGGCAGGAAAAATCCACACGCTCATAAACCGAGGATTGGGGCACGCAGCAGGCCTAAATTCGAAGGTCACCGCTGAAGAAAAACCCGTCCACCTGAAGGCCGCCGCTGCAACGGCTGCGGCGAGAATCACACCACAATTCCAAGGCCACCCACCTGAAAGGTGGCCGCCACGAAGGCGACGGCAAACCGCAAAGGCAACCGTAGGCGCGGCGGCGACGGCAACCGCAGGCGCGGCGGCGACGGCAAACCGCAAAGGCAACCGCAGACGCGGCGGCAACGGTGACCCCAACCGCAGCGGCGACGCCAACCCCAGGAGGGCGCCGAGCGATTCCTTTGCGCCGGTTAGCCGCGGCGTGTAGTGTGTTTGCGGCACGCCGCGTCCTTGCACGGGCGGCCGGAGGTGATTATGAAGACCGGCCTCGTGATTCCATGTGTTGCGGTTCTTAGCTTTGCGCTGGGCATGACGCTTGAATCCGCGCGCGGGAAAGCCGCGGAGCCGGCCGCGCACGTGACCGGCATCGGCGGGATCTTCTTCAAATCGCGCGATCCCGAAAAGCTTGCCGCGTGGTATCGCGAAAATCTCGGCATCGAGCTTACGCCGGAAAGCAACGCCGCCGGAGCGCCGCCCAATCGCGGCTTCGACTGGCGCGAGAAAGACGATCCCGCCAAGACCGGCACGACCGTCTGGGCGATTTTTCCGCAAAGGACGAAATACTTCGGCGCGGGCCCGCAGGCGTTCATGATCGATTATCGCGTGGACAATCTCGACCGGCTGCTCGCGCGGCTGCGCGCGGCGGGCACCGCAGTCGATTCGAAAATCGAGGAGGCTGCCAACGGGCGATTCGCCTGGGCCACCGATTCCGAGGGCAATCGCTTCGAATTGTGGGAGCCGAAACACTGAGAATCGGGACCACTGAGGCCCTGTGCCACGAAAAACGGGACCCGATCGGCAACCGGGACGCTGATTCTTCGCGGCTCGCGTGGACGTTTCTCCGGGGAGGATGGTAAGCTGTCGCCCCGCGAATTGCGTCCGAGTGAGACGCGGCTTGCGACGGCGAAGTCTTTCAGCGCCGGCGGGAATTTCAACGATGGCGTCCGATCCAATCAGCGCTCAGCCTGCGGCAGCCGCCGAAGCTATCGTGTCGCAGCCGGTGTCGTTGCCGCTTACGCGGGCGGCCATTTTTCTGGTCGTGACGATCAAGCCCGCGGACGAAAATCGCGCGGCCGTGCTTTCGCTGTGCGCCGATCTATCGGCGCTTTTGCGGTCCGTGGGCTTTCGCGATCTCGATGCCGCTCTTTCGTGCATCATGGGCATCGGCTCGGACGCCTGGGACCGGCTCTTCGGCACGCTGCGCCCCGCGGAGCTGCATCCCTTCCGCGAAATTCGCTCGGGCGCGCGCCACGCGGTGGCAACGCCCGGCGACCTGCTCTTCCACATTCGGGCCAAGCGCATGGACCTGTGCTTCGAACTCGCGATGCAAATCATGGAGCGCCTGGGAGGCGCCGTCTCGACGGCGGACGAAGTGCACGGATTCCGCTACGTGGACAATCGCGACCTGCTCGGCTTTGTGGACGGCACGGAAAATCCGACCGGCAGCCTGGCGGCGGACTCCGTCTTCATCGGGGACGAGGATGCGGCCTTCGCGGGCGGCAGCTACGTGATCGTGCAGAAATACCTTCACAATCTCGACGCGTGGAACAAACTGCCCACCGAAATGCAGGAAAAAATCATCGGCCGCGAGAAACTCTCGGACATCGAACTCGACGATTCGGTGAAACCGACGAACGCGCACAACGCGCTCACCGTGATCGAAGAAAACGGCCGGGAAATCAAGATCGTGAGGGACAACATGCCCTTCGGCCGGCCCGGGCACGCCGAATTCGGCACCTATTTTATCGGCTACAGCCGTTCGCCGCGCACGATCGAGCAGATGCTCGAAAACATGTTCATCGGAAAGCCGCCCGGCAATTACGACCGCATCCTCGATTTCAGCGCCGCCGCGACGGGCGGCCTGTTTTTCGTCCCGACGGCCTCGTTTCTCGATGGCGTCGATCCGGACCAGCCGGCACGTGCTCCGGCACCCGCGGCGGCCCCTGAGCCGGCCAAATCTTCCAGCTCCATTGCGGCATCAAAGGATGGTTCGCTCGGCATCGGTTCCCTGAAAGGAGAAAATTTTGATGAATAACCTGCATCGCGAGCTGGCTCCGATTTCCGATGCCGCGTGGGCCCAAATCGAGGACGAAACTTCGCGGACGCTGAAGCGCTATCTCGCGGGCCGGCGCGTGGTGGACGTTCACGGACCGGAGGGCGCGTCTCTCTCGGCCGTGGGCACGGGCCATTTGCGCGCGATCACGACTCCGGGAAAGGGCGTGATCTCGCGGCAGCGCGAAGCGAAAGCGCTCGTCGAGCTGCGCGTGCCATTCGATTTGGAGCGCCAGACGATCGACGACGTGGAACGCGGGGCGAACGACTCCGACTGGCAGCCCGCGAAGGATGCCGCGCGCAAGCTGGCCTTCGCCGAAGACCGCGCGATTTTCGAAGGCTACGACGCCGCGGGAATCGTGGGCGTGCGGCAGGGCACGAGCAATCCCAAGAAGTCTCTGCCCGCCGACGTGCGCAAGTATCCGCAAGCGTTTGCGGAGGCTCTGAGCCAGCTGCGGCTGGTGGGCGTCAATGGACCCTATGCAATTCTGCTCGGCGCGGACGCATATACCGAGCTTGCCGAAACCAGCGATTACGGCTATCCGGTGCTCGAACACGTGAAGCGGCTCGCGGAAGGCAAAATCATCTGGGCGCCCGCGATCGACGGAGCGTTTGTGGTGACGACGCGCGGCGGCGACCTCGACTTTTATATCGGCCAGGACGCCTCGATCGGGTATCTGAGCCACACGGAAACGCACGTGCGGCTATACTTGCAGGAAACTTTCACGTTCCTCTATCTGACATCCGAATCTTCGGTCGCCCTGACGGCTCCCTCGAAGCCACGTTGATTACCGCACGCGGGGCCGGACCCATCGCTGCGTGATCCAAGCCATCGGGTCAAGTCCTGACCATGCAAGGAGCGAAACGAGCTCTTTCGAAGGGCGCGTGTGCTATTATTCCGGCCATTGCACGCCGCCATTTCGCCATGCTTATGGACCCCACCGCCATTAGCGACCAAATCGACAGAATCCTGCGCAGTGATACGTTTACCAACAAAGGCCAGCTCAGAAAGTTGCTGGCAATTCTGTTCCAAAACGTGGATTCCCAGTCGACCCTGAAGCCGGACTTAGTGATCCAGGAACTCTGGCCTAAGGAGGTCCGGACGAAACGCTCGGCGGACGTAGCGACAGAAATGAACAGGCTGCGGCATGCGTTGGAATCGTATTACAACGAAGAAGGCAGGAACGACCCCATCGTAATTTACCTCCCCAATCGTTCGACTGCTTCGGCGAACGGTAATCAGTCGAAGCGCTGGATTGCTGCACTACCGCGCGGGGCCACGAAAGATGGGGCGTCGGTGGACGATCTTCCTACCCAGCACATAAATCGCCGTAGAGTTCTGAAGGTATCGATGTCGATAGCTGCCCTGGGGCTTATGGCATACGTCTCCATCCGGACTTTCGCCGGGCACGACGAGCGCCCCCAGTCCGGACGCCTGGACGGGACGGTGCTTAGGATTATGAATGCGGAGGGGGACAACCTTTGGAGCAAGAGTTTTCGCGACGGATTCTGGCACGAGTACTACGATCAGGGAGTGGCGCCTCGTATGTGGTTCGGAGATCTGGACGGTGATGGTCGCACCGACGTTCTTCTGCTCTATCACCCGGCCATTGGCCCAAGATTGCACTCATCGACGCTGATCTGTTATTCGGATCGAGGCAAGGAGAAATGGCGTTGGACGCCGGGGAGGGAGTTGCCGGAACTCCACGGGGCGCCCGCCACGTTCAGAAGTGTTGCGCTTGTCGTTCTAAAAGCAACGCCGAAGAGAGGCCCACGAATCGTCGTCTCGAGTATCCATGACCCTTGGTGGCCCAATCAGATCGCGGTTCTCGATTCCAATGGCAAGACGATCTCCGAGTATTGGCATTCCGGGCATCTGGATCACCTGGCATTGGCCGACCTCGATGGCGACGGACGAGAGGAGATCGTGGCGACAGGCATTAGCAATGGATACCATCAAGCGACAATGATCGTGCTTGACTCTGACCGAGTTTTTGGCGCTTCCGTCGAAGCCGCGCGGCCGGAGCTTCAAATCCACGGCATGGGCAGCGCCCAGGAGAGGCTCCGCCTCTTGTTTCCCCGAAGCGATTTGAATAAAGCGCTGTTCGTGTACAACGCGGCCGGTGAGGCTGCCGTCGAGAATGGCGGCATTCAACTCTCCGTAAAGGAATGCTTGCAGCCCCCAGGATGCCTCATGTGGTACCAGTTCGACAGGCAGTTCCATCTGCTAACTGCCTACGCGGATGAGGGATTCCGGACCGCTCACGCGCAGTTCTACGCCAAGGGCAAGGACGCCCACTCGTTCAGCCCGAAAGAACAGGCCGAATTCGAAAAAATCCGATGCCTGGTCGGTTGCGAAACGGAGTTTGTTTCCGACCATCTACGTTGACATCTTCGTGGTTGGTGACGCCGGTGTATCTCGCCTGGCCTTGCTGAGCGCACTCGAACCGCAAGGTATGCCATTTACATTCGGCGGCTTGGCAAGATTCCGGGGGCCACTTGACTCGGCCGGGTGTTTCCGGCGCCTTCCGGTTCCATTTCATACCAAATTCATGTCATCTCTTCTTCGCCTCTATTGACGTATCTGCAATCTGTTGCAAGGATCGCCCGACTTGCAAGTTCGTTCAACGCCAAGGTCGGGAGAATACTCATGCTTCGTGGATTGTCTGCTCGTTCGTCTATTCATGGCCGGTTTCTTCGGCGTGTGGCGCTTTCAATCGCAGGAAAGCCTCACCGAGTCCGAAGGCTCAGCGCGGTGGCCATTATTTCTCTTACCGCGTTGGCCCTGGGAATTGCACCCCTGACTACCAATGCGGTGACACGTGCCTGGATCAGGGTGAGCGGCAGCAAAGCAGGGTGCCCCGGCTGCGGCGGGCACGCATCGTACGGAAGCCTGGCGAACTCCGCCCGGCGACTGGCCTCCGCCGCCACCACGTCAACCATCACGTCGTTCGACGCTCCCGGCGCTGGTGCGGCCATGCTTCAGGGAACGATCGGCGCCAGCATCAACACGGCCGGAGATATCGCGGGAATCTACCTGACCACGCCCAATGTGGCCCACGGGTTCATCCGCCTCGCGTCTACCGGCGCGATCACCGAGTTCGACGCTCCGGGGGCGGGCACAGCTTTGAATCAGGGCACCTTCGCCGTAAGCATCGATGCAGCCGACGATGTCGCTGGAATGTACGCTGACTCAAATAATGCGTATCACGGGTTCGTTCGAGACGGCGCCACAGGCACCATAACTCAGTTCGATGTTACAGGTGCTCCGACAGCCATCAAGCATCGCGGAACTGTTCCTCTAAGCGTCAACGCTGCAGGGGACATTACAGGGTTATACGTGGATGCGAGCGCTGTTCGGCACGGGTTCGTGCGTACGGTCGCTAATGGCAGCGCCAGCTTCACCACCTTCAATGTCTCCAGTGCGGGTACCAGCGGCACTCAGGGAACAATCCCCATGAATATCGACGCCTCGGGGAATATCACCGGATTTTATATCGACGCAAATGGGGTGTTTCACGGTTTCCTGCGAGCTGCCAGCGGCACAATAACTGCCCCGATCGACGCTCCGGGCGCAGCGGCGGTTGCGGCAGGCCATGGATTCACGTTTGCCGGAAGCCTCCCTGTTGGTCTCGACGCGGCGGGCGGCATCGCCGGAATTTTCTCGGACGCCAACAGCGTGTTTCACGGTTTCGTGCGTGAAGCGAATGGCACGATAAGCACTTTCGATGTGACAGGCGCGGGAACCACAGGTTTGTTTCCAGGAACCACGCCCACCAGCGTCAACGGGGCCGGCGACATCGCCGGGGTTTATGAAGATGCGAATGGAGTGAGCCACGGCTTTGTCCGCGCTGCCTCCGATGGCACGATTACCGCCCCTCTTGACGCTCCGGGCGCGGGCACGACCGGCATGATTGCAGGAACCGTCCCATTCAGCATCAACGCGGCGGACGACATTACCGGAAGCTACGCGGACTCCAACGGAACTTTCCACGGCTTCGTCCTCACTTCTCCGGCGGCGGCCACGCCGACTTTCAGTCCTTCGCCAGGCAGCTATTCGTCGACACAGACGGTGACGATCTCCGATGCAACGACCGGGGCCTCGATCTATTACACAACCGATGGGACAACTCCTACGACTGGATCCACTTCGTACAGCGGTTCGATTACGGTCGACTCGACGGAAACGATCCAGGCCATCGCCGCAGCGGCTGGATTCTCCAACAGCGCCGTGGCCACCGCAACTTACACGATCAATGCGCCCGCCCCCGATTTCCAAGTGTCGGTGGGCCCCACGACGCTGACCATTGTTGCCGGACAAAGCGGGGAAGCCACGTTTACCGTCACGCCTGAAAACGGATTCAACTCGCCGGTGAACTTTGCATGCAACGGCTTGCCTGCAGGGGCGGCTTGCAGCTTCAGTCCCCCTTCTGTCACGCCAGATGGCGCACCGATAGCGAGCACACTCACGGTGACGACCACCGCCCCGAGTGCGGCGCTACGGCTGCCGGGGGGATCTTCTTGGCGGCTGGCCTACGCGGCCGTGTTCCCTCTTCTGGTATTGGCGTTTGGGTTCGGCGCTCGCAGGAGAGAAGGGTTGCGCGGATTGCGGTTCATCGGGTTCGTAATCCTTCTGGTCGTGGCATCCGGACTAACTTCATGCGGTGGAGGGAACTCTGGCGGCGGAAATACCGGGACACCGGTTGGAACCAGCAGTGTCTCGGTCTCCGCTTCAGCGGCCGGAGGCGGCGCAATCGACCACTCAGCCACTCTTACGATCATCATCACTCACTAGCGCACCAAGGGACGACGAGGAATGGAGGAACCGCGGCGCTACATCTGAATACGCGGCAAAAGCTGCATCACGACGCGGCGGAGGAGGCTTGCGCGGCGGCGGGAAGGCGGACGAGGCGCGCTTCCGTGACGGACGGGAGGCCGAGGATTTCCTGCACGACCGATGCGCTGACGTCGCCATCGAGGCCGACGAGCGCGAGCGCTTCGGAGCCGCCCGCAGGGGCGCGGCGGCCGAGGGCGAACGTGGAGATATTGATGCCGAGGCCGCCAAGCGCGGTGCCGATGCGGCCGATCACGCCGGGGACGTCGATATTGCGAGATAGCAGGAGAGTGCCCTCGAGCGGAGACTCGAGCGCGATGCCATCGAGCGCGAGTATCCGCGGCGAGCCATCCTGAGCGACCGCGCCTTCGAGCGAAAATTCCGGGCCGCCATTCGAGACGGAGACTTCGACGGTATTGGGATATCCGCGCTCGCGACGCCGCGTGGTTTCCTGGACGACGATGCCGCGCGCCGCTGTTTCTTCCGCCACGTTCACCAGATTCACCTTTTCATCGAGAACCGCATTGAGCGCACCCACCAGCACGGACCTGCAAATCACGTGCGAGCCGATTTCCGCGGGCTCGCCGGAATATTGAACGCGGACGCGCGTGAAGCTGCGCGACGGCGCGGCCTGCGCGACGAAAGACCCGAGGCGCTCGCCCAATTCGAGGTAAGGCCGGAGGCGGCGGTACTGATCGGGCGAGAGCGCGGGCATATTGACGGCGTTGCGGATCGTGCCGTCGGCGAGGAAATCGCGAATCTGCTGCGCGATCGCGGTGCCGACTTCCTCTTGCGCCTCGGCCGTGGAGCCGGCGATGTGGGGCGTGGCGATCACGTTGGGCAGGCCGACGAGCGGCGAATTTTTGGGCGGCTCCTGCGCGAAGGTGTCGAGCGCGGCGCCGGCTACGTGGCCGGATTTCAGGGCTTCGGCGAGCGCGGCTTCGTCGATCAATTCGCCGCGCGCGCAATTGATGAGGCGCACGCCCTTTTTCATTTTGGCGATGGCCGCGGCATCGATCAGCTTTTCGGTCTGGGCGCTGAGCGAGGTGTGGAGGGAAATTACGTCCGAGCGGCGGAGAAGATCATCGAGCGAGACGAGCTCGACCTCGGCCTCGGCGGCCGCGGCCGGAGTGACGAAGGGATCGTGCGCGAGCACTTTCATTTCGAGGGCGCGCGCGCGGCGGGCCACTTCGGTGCCGACGCGGCCGAGGCCGACGAGGCCCATCGTTTTGCCGCGCATTTCGGTGCCGGAGAAGGCGGATTTCTCCCATTTGCCCGCATGAATCGAAGCGTTGGCCTGCGGCACAGCGCGCGCGAGGCCGAGCATCAGCGCGAGCGTGTGCTCGGCGACGCTGACGGAATTGCCGCCGGGGGTATTCATCACGAGGACGCCACGGCGCGTGGCGGCATCCACGTCGACATTGTCGACACCGACTCCGGCGCGGCCGATGGCGCGGAGACGGCCGGCCTTTTCGAGCAGCGCGGCCGTGACCTTGGTGGCGCTGCGAACCACGAGCGCGTCCGCATCGGCGATTTCGCTTGGGAGGGCGGCCGCGGCGGGCGTGAGCACCTCCCAGCCCGCGTCGCGCAAAAGCGCGATCCCGCGTTCACTGATCTTGTCTGCGACGATAATTTTCATGGGCCAACAAGGTTATCGGGCGGTCGCGGCCGTGTCAATTCCGCTTGCGCGCACGGGCGGATGCAAACGTGATATTCTTTTCCTACAACACGAGGGATCACACGACAAAATGGGATACATCGAACGAATTCAAAGCGATTTGACCGCCGCGATGAAGGAAAAAGACGAGCTGCGGCTGAGCGTGCTGCGGATGATGAAAAGCGCGCTGAAGAACAAGGAAATCGAGAAGATGAAGCCGCTCGACGACATGGAGTCGCTGCAGGTGCTGCAGACGCTGGTGAAGCAGCGGCGCGATTCGGTGCATCAGTTCACGCAGGGCGGGCGCAAAGACCTGGCCGACAAGGAAGCCCGAGAAATCACCATCATCGAGGAATATCTGCCCGCCGCGCCAAGCGATCACGAGATTCATCGCGCGATCGAAGAGGCTATCAACGAGGCAGGCGCGGATTCCTTGAAACAGATGGGCGCGGTGATCAAGGCTGCGCGGACAAAACTCGAAGGAAAGGCGATCGACGGGAAGGTGCTGAGCGATCGCGTCCGCGAGCGGCTGAGCGGAAAGTCCTGAGGCGCGCACGCACCGCCTGCTACTGGCTCTGCCAACCTAGAATCTCAAGAAGCTCGATCTTTCCTTTCCGCGATCCGGCGCTATCCGCATCGTACTGAACCGTCACACGCAGCCCCTTGAGGGACGAACACGGGTTAAAGGCCGCAGGCGGCTGGGAGTCCGCTTCAAAGCGAGTTTGCTCGCCGGGGACAGTGTAGAGGTCGTACGTGCCGTCGGAAGCAGCCACCTGCAAACGCATCGCCGGATTGCAGGCGACATTGGCGACGGTTCCCGTCACCTGTTGCGTGTTTTGTGGGGCCGCGGGCGGCGCGGCCGAAGGTTGCGTTTCCGATGATGCTTGCGGCGGCTGCGCTTCCCGGTGCCTGAGCTCAGGCAGGCCGGCGGGCGCCCCGGACTCGCCCGGCTGATTGCGGCTCTCGAAACTCTCGATCCGGTCGATCGTCTGGATGAGCTGGTCGGCCTGCTCGCGTTCTTGCGGCTGATGGGCACTCGCCCGAGCGCGAGCGGCGATGGTTCGAGCATCGTCGTAGCGATGCGCGTGCAGCAGGACGCTTGCGAGGTCGAGTTGAAAGGCCGTGTTTCCCGGCTCGAGCGCGACCGCCTTTCTGACGAAGCCTGCGGCCTGCGAAAGCGTTTCTTCATTGGAGGAAAGGTAGACGCCCAGCAGCGCATAGGAGGGCGCGAAGCCAGGGCTCTGCGCGATGGACTGGCGCAGATCGTCTTCCACTTGAGGGTTGCGAACCATACCGCTGCTGTGGAGGGTGAGGTAGGCGCGAAGATACCGCGTCAGACCGTTTTTCGGATCGAGCGCGACCGCCTTCGACGCCGGGCCGAGCGCATCATCGAGCTTGCCTTCAAACAATTTCGTCTCCGCCAAGTTCTGCTGCGCGAGGGCGAGATTCGGATCGAGACGGATGGCCTCCTCAAGGAGTGGTTCGGCTGCTTGCATCTTGCCGCGCGCCGCTTCGAATCCGCCTTTTTCGGCGTCGATTTCGGCTTCCGACAACTGATGCACGGTCAAATCCGCGTCGCTAATTTTGGCGGGAGCCGGCACAACCAACTGATAGAAGCGATCGCTCTGCGCGTACGCTTGCAGGGTTCCTTCCAATCGGTGCATGTCGCCGAAGGCCTTCGAGGCTGCCTCCTGCGACGTTGCGCCGTGGTCGAGCGCGTCGAGGTAGGCCAGAAGCATCGGACGATGGCTGCCGTTGTCGCCCATCATCAGATAGTGAACCAGAGCCCAGGACTCCGCGTAGAATTCGGACATTTTGTTCTGCTCGTTGTAGTAGGGAGACGTGTAATCCACGCTCACGAGCGTGGTGAGCGGAATCCACCGGCCCTGCTGAAATGTCTGGATCAGGCCGGGGGCGGGCTGGCCTGAATACGCTTTTGTGTCTTCAATCTGCGTATTGCCGAAGAACTCGGCAAGGCCCTCGGCGAGCCAAAGCGGCAGGCCGGGGAAATAGGGCACGGTCAGAGAATGGTAATACTCGTGGTAGATGGTCGCGTAAGGATTATCGCCGGGGGCATCGAGTTGAACCGCTGCGTAGAACTGGTAGAAATGGTCAAAGAAAATTCCGGCGATATGACCATGGCCCTTGGCCCAATATTCTGGCAGAAGCTCGCGAAGGGACGCCTCGTTCTTGACCGCGAATATGGTGATGGTGGGGCTCGGCGCGTTCTGCTCGCCGGCCAGCAACTGGCGGAAGAGGGTCCGAATCTGCTCGAAGTGAACCGCGGTCTGGCGCGCCTCCTTTTCGCCTGCGTTGCTGATCACGATGAAGTGCGGGCTGCGCACTTCGACCCAAGTCTCAGACTTTGCGCGGAGCGCCGGGGCGCTGAAGAGGGCGATGCCGCACGCCAAGGCCGCGATTGGATTGATGCGCGTCACAAGTGGGACGCCTTTCGCACAAGGTAGAGGTGTTCAGCTCCCTGATGCTCCACGAAGGATACCATCGCGCACAGAGCCGGCACCGCCGCTGCGCGGGCGATTTTCGCGATGCGCATCAGGGTGTGGCGGTTTTCTTGAGCACGGCCGACGATTCCTGGTCCGCGGCCACCTGCTGCAGGAAGCTGCGGATCTCGGGCAGCTTGTCCACGGGGACGATCACGTCCTTCACCTCGAAGGTCCGCTTGTAGTGCAGCACGCCATCCGCAACCTTAACTTCGCTGTGATACGTGGCGTAGTCGCAACTGGCCTCGACGGGCTGCGGCACGCCATCGAGGGCGTATCCGGGCGGGAGCGCGATGTCGAAGACGTCGTCCTGGCGCATCGCCTCCTCGAATTCGATCGGATATTTGCGCTCCTTGTGCTGCGTGAAGAGGGTCAAGAGGCCGACGTCTTCGTTGCCGATGACGTCTGGGCGAAGAATCAGGAGATCGCCGCTCGGGTTCGCATAGCCTCGCGCTGAAAACTTGTAGTCGAGCGAAAGGCTTTCATTTTGCTTTTCGAGGTTGCCGAGCGAACCGCCCAGAAAGACGAAATTATCGAGAAAGCCACCGAGAAACCGCTCGAAGACGTCTGCGCGCTTCGAAGGGGGCGCGTCGAGAAACTCTTTCCGCTGGGCCGCGGCCGGCCCGCCCCATTCAACTTGCTGGACTTCCCCCGAAAGATCGCCGGCGGCCGTGAGATCGAATTTCGCGACGCGAAGCAGGCGGTTGGTGGCAGGCGGCAAGAGCGGCATAGAGATCAATTCGCCTCCGTCCGGCGCGACGAGCAAGCCATATGACTGCTGCAGATACCAGGGAATGTAACCCAGCGGGACGTGCTCGTTGGTGGGATCGAAGATCAGCAAGCGGCCGAGCTTCGGATCATTCACCACGGAGTAGAGGCCGGCGTCCGGGACGGAGTCTGGAAGGCGGACGGCGAGGATCGCGTGATTGAATTCGATCGAAGGATAGGCTGCGTGAACGAAGCCGCGATGCGTGTCGATCAGTACGTAGTATGACTCGATGCCGATTTCATGGAGCATCGAGCTCAGCAAGGTCGCCTTATCCTTGCAATCGCCGAATTGATGGGCAAACACCTCGGCGGCCGGATGCGGTTGATATCCGCCAATCCCGATCTCGACGGCGTAGTAGCGGATGCTGCGCTGCATGTACTCCGTGATCGCGCGCATCTTGCTGAGCGGATCCGAAAGGCCCGAGGTCAACTCCGCAACTTCTTGCTGGATTTGCGGCGACGCGGTGCGGCTCGACTGAGTGAGGCCGGCGTACCACAAACCCACATCCTTCCAGGAGCCGGAGGATTTCGCGCGCAAAGCAGGATCCTGTGGGAAATATTTTAGCCCCGCCCATCCGGCAAGCGATCTCCAAGCGGGCATGTCGGGCTCGATTTCCATGGCCGGGAGATCGTCGATTTCCCAGATGTACGTGTTTGAACCCGATAGCGCGGGCTTCTGCTCGGGGTAGTTAAACCACTTGGTGGTGAATTCCCAGCCAGGGGGAATATCCAGGATGAGTCGCGCGGTCTTCACGGGAACTTCGTCCTGAAATTCCCAGTCGTCCTCAAAAACGTATGGGCGGTTTCGCTGCATGAATTCGAAGCCAACGACGTTGCCCGGGTTTGCTTCGGGAAATTCGAGACTGTCGACCTTCACATCGGTGTATTCCAGGTCGTCGAACATACCGTGTTCGATGATGTCTTTCTGGCCGACTGCCAGTTCATGGCCATTCGCTTCGATCGTCCAGGCCTTCATGTAAGAGATTTTGGTGTCCTTGTCGAAAGGGACGTCCAGGCTGCTGTAGTCCCGGCGAGACTCGGGGCGCAGAAGGCGGATCGCGACGCGGCGGAGGGTATCGATCTCGCCGCTGGGTTGCACGGAGGTTCGGGTCTCATCGAGCAGAATCACGGCGACGGTATCCTTGTCGTACGTGGCAAGCTTTTCCTGGGCGGCGGCGCGGAGCCAATCGGGCGCGGCGGAGTCACCTGCCTTCGCGCGGGGCGCGAAGCAACATGCCAGCGCCGCGGCAAGCAGAGCGGCAAGAATCGAGCTAGTTGTTTTTCGCTGATGTGGCATTCTGCAAGACCATTTGGGCGTCGTCGTTGGTTCGAATCGTTCCGTAAAAAGAGCGGAGGGCCGGATAGGCGTCCTTGGAAAACAGCACGCCCTTCATCGCCATGTGGCGTTTCACTTCGATGGTGTCGCCCTGCGCGTCGACGGCGATGGAGTAGGACGCGGCGCCGACATCGACCTTCTTTTCCGCGGGGATGCTTTCCGCCTTGAAGCCGGAAGGCAGGCGAAGCTTCACATCATCGAGCTCTTCGTAAGGAAACGGAAAATAGATGGGATTGACGCGCTTCTGGGAAGTGAATGAACCGAGATCCTCGGCTTGAAACGGGTCCAGCGGCATCAGCATTCTTTGAAGAGCGCCGCTCGCATAGGAAGGAACCTTGAGCGTGCCTTCCACGCGAACAGGCTGATTGACGTCGTCCCAATTCGAGAGCTTGGTGAGCTGGAACGTGGAGCCTACGGGAAGCCAGCCGCGGATTCGATCTTCGAATTCCTTGGTGCGGCCGGTTTCGTCCTCTCGGCGGTCTTCCTCGCGGAAGAGGGCGGCTCTTTGGCCGGTAAAATCAATCTGAAGCGTGCCGCTGATCGAGCCGTCGGAACTGAGGACGAGATCCGCGTTGCGGACGATGCTGGCGTCGGTCGACGCGGGTTCGGGAGTGACCACGGTCGTTGCGTGTTTGTCGTCCACGCGAATGCCGGCGGCCTCGGTTTCATACCAGGGCAGGATTCCAAAGGGGTAAAAGTGCGCGCCGGGATCGAGATAATATTCCTTCGAGTTTGCGCGAACCCAGACAAGTTCGTCATCGAGCTCGCTCACGTCCTTGCGATCGGGGACAAAGAGGGCGCGACTGCGAGGGGCAATGTAAACCTCGGTGGCCTCGAACCCGGCGGCCCGGCAAAGGCCGATAAAGAGATAATCGATTTGGGTGGAATAGCCGGCGTTACGGCTCAATACGTCCCCGACGTTGGACGCGGGTTTCAGATTTTCGGCCTTCATTTCCTGCTGGGTGCGGGCATCTTCGTCGCTCAGATTGCGAATCTGCTGGACGCGCGCGTAGATTTTGCGGAGCTTTGTCTCGGGAGGATCGGAGGGACTGACGTCCTTGGCGAGATCCTGATTGAGAGCGTCTTTCTTATCGATGAAGTGATCGAGTTGGCCGCCCCACTTCTTCGCCCAATGATCCCAATACTTGGCGGGCGAATCATCCTCGGAAGGGTTCTCCGGATCCGCGTAGTAGAATTCGACCCGCGGCTCCATGGTTCTCTCGGGCGGCATCAAGGGTTCTTCCTCGATGCCGGAAATGTCGTTGACGGTCATGGTGTAGGAATCATCGACCTGCACCTTGGGAACGACGCCTGCCGGCAAAAGAGTGACCCTGTAGCGGGACTGAAGGCCGAGACCGCCGTAGCCCTCGTAGGGCCGGTAAGTGAAGTGCGCCTCACGGGTAAACAAGTCACTCGAGACGACCCATTCTTCGTTGTGAACGTAGCCTGGCTTGGCCTGGCGTGAGTCTTTGTACTCGATAATGCAACCGGGCTCGACGTCTGGAAGGGTGAACGTCTTGACGTAAATCTTCAAGCCGCCGCCGCGGACGGCAGTCGTTTCGAGCACCTGCCCGTCAAACTTCACCACGCTGCCGTCGGGACGTATCGTGCGTCCGGCAATGTAGTTGACGTCCTCCCAGCCCTTGCCGAAGGCGATCTCGACGTGCGCGTGCTTCGTTCCTTCCTGGGTGAAGATCTTGATGCGGTAATAGTCCTCCACCGTGTCGCCATCCGTGTTCGCCTTGCGCGCGTCGATCACACTTTCGCGATACAGAATCATGGCGTCGGCGGCCGGCTGCTTGGGATTGTCTTTGAGAGCCAGATCCTCGGGCGAAATCGGCAGCCACCCCTCCGTGGCGGGCAAAGAGCGGGCACCTGCAAACAGCAGCAGGCACCCAACGGCCGCGCTGAAGACAATGCGATGGGTTGAGTTCATCCGATTTCCCTAGCCTTTCTCACGAATTCGCGCACACACGACGCCATTGCTGTAGCAGTGAATTGCCGGCAAAGCTATCGCAAAATTCGTTGAGCTGTCAATGATTCTCATGGGTGGACGGTACGGTTGTAATACGGCCGTTGAACCCGGTTCTGAAACCACCGTACGATTCCCAAAAGCCCGACCGCAGGCCGATTCTTCTAATTCACCTGCCCACAGCGGTTTGGAGGGCTTTCTTGCGCCTTGCCTGCGCCCCCGTCTGGTGCTACCGTGCCGGATTCGAATTTGGCGGCAGGATTGGGCGCCGGCCGGGCTTGCGAAGGGAGACCAATTGGGGACAAGTTCATGGAGTTCCACGGCACCGCCGGGGGAGTTTCGCCCCTACGTAGGACCCGGAGAGAGCCCGCGGGAGTTCACGCTTCGCGCGATCATTTTGGGCTCGCTGTTTGGCGTGCTGTTTGGGGCGGTTTCGGTGTACGTGGGGCTGCGAGCCGGGCTGACGGTTTCGGCGTCGATACCGATCGCGGTGCTATCGATCAGCATCCTGCGCGCTTTTGGGCGCTCGACCATCCTCGAAAACAACATCGTGCAGACGACCGGGTCGGCCGGCGAATCGGCCGCAGCGGGCGTGATTTTCACGATGCCTGCGCTGATCTTTCTCGGATTTTCGCTGAATACGGAATACTGGCGCGTCTTCTATCTCGCGCTGCTGGGCGGGACGCTGGGCGTGCTCTTCATGATTCCGCTGCGGCGGCAATTGATCGTGAAGGAGCACGGGAATCTCACGTTTCCAGAAGGCACGGCGTGCGCGGACGTGCTGGTGGCGGGAGAGCGCGGCGGATCGTTTGCAGGGCGCGTGTTCTGGGGGCTGGGGCTCGGCGGCGTCTATACATTTTGCATGAACACGCTCGGAATGTGGCCGAGCCAACCGGATTACCAGCCCAAGTGGCTGCCGGGAGCGTCCGCGCGGTGCACGATCACGTCTGAATATCTCGGCGTGGGATACATCATCGGGCCGCGCGTGGCCGGGACGCTTTTCGCGGGCGGCGTGATTTCGTGGCTGGTGATGATGCCGGCGATCCGGTTTTTCGGGTCGCTCGCGCCGGGCGCGGCGCTTTATCCAAGCACGATTCCGATTCCGCAGATGAGTCCTGATCAGCTCTGGGCTACTTATATACGGCCGATGGGCGCGGGGGCCGTGGCCGCTTCGGGATTGATCACGCTGATCAAGACGATGCCGACGATCATGTCCGCGCTGAGCGCTGGGCTGAAGGACGTGCGGGCGAAGCAGGCGGATATGCCCGTGGCCAGCCGAACGGAGCGCGACCTTTCGATGCGCATCGTGATCGGCGGGTCGATCGCGATCATGGCGATGATCTGGGCGTTCCTGAGATTCAAGCCGGTGCCGGGAACGCAGACCGGCTCATTCGCTAACTTGATGGCGGCGCTCTTCATTATTGTGTTCGGATTTTTGTTCGTGACAGTGGCTTCGCGAATCAGCGGACTGATCGGCAATTCGTCGAACCCGATCAGCGGCATGACGATTGCGACGCTGATGGCGACGTGCGCTGTGTTTCTGGTGATTCACTGGACGGCAAACGCGTACGCCGTGCTGGCGCTGACCATTGGCGGCGTGGTCTGCATTGCCGCGGCGATTGCGGGCGCGACTTCGCAGGATTTGAAGACCGGATATCTGGTGGGCGCAACGCCGGCAAAACAGCAGGTGGCGCTGGTGATCGGCGTGCTGGTTTCGTCTCTCGCGATCGGCGGAACGCTGATCCTGATGAACGTGGGGCTCGCCAGCTACAAACCGGTGCAGATTCCGCTCGACATCGACCATTTGCCCGTCGGCGTCCAGCTGCAGAACAACAACTATCCGCACGAGGGCAAAACGTATGAGTTGGTGAACGCAATCGGCTCGGGCGTGATTCCGGACGGCAAATATCTCTACGATCCCTCGACGCACGAGATCGAAATTCAGTGGGAGCAGGGCATCGGCAGCGCCAAGGCGGCGGCGCCGCAAGCGCGATTGATGGCCACCGTGATCAACGGCATTTTGAACCGGCGGCTTCCCTGGCGGCTCGTGTTCCTGGGCGTGTTTCTCGTGATTGCGGTAGAGCTGCTGGGGATTCGCTCGCTGCCGTTTGCCGTGGGGACCTACATATCGATCGGCACGACGATGGCGATGTTCGCGGGCGGGCTGGTGCGATGGCTGGCCGAGCAGGGCATGGAGAAAAAATCCGAATCGGAGAGCGAGGTGAGCCCGGGCTCGCTTTACGCGAGCGGGTTGATCGCGGCGGGCGGCGTGTTTGGGCTGCTGGCGATCGTCATCAACCTGCTGCAGGACCCCGAACTGAGCAGGCACGTGCCGCACTGGCTGGCTGTGGTGCTGCATGTGCCATGGTCGGAAGGATTTTTTGCGGTGGGCGCGAAGTTTATGCCCAATGCGAGCCAGAGCCAGTGGCTGGGCGTGGGGCTGTTCGTGGCGCTGGGGATTACGTTGTTCGTTTCCGCGCGAAAAAAATTGAAACAATCGTAGGACGTGACATAAGCCCCGGACGGAAGAGAGATCCTTCGCCCGGCCAAACCAAAGGCGCCGGGTTCCCTTCGACTCCGCTCAGGGCAAGCAGGATGACGATCCTCGCCGCGTCGTCAACGTGCTTCGCGCAAGAAGCGGGCGGCCTCTTCGGGCGGCGTGGGATTGATGTAGAAGCCGGTGCCCCACTCGAATCCCGCGACCTTCGTCAGCTTCGGCATCATTTCGATGTGCCAATGATAATGATCGTTGATTTCCTCGCCGATGGGCGAGGTGTGCACAACGAAATTGTAGGAAGGGAACGCGAGCGCGTCGTCGAGGCGGCCGAGGAAATCGCGCAGGATGTGCGCGAGATTGCCGTAATTGGGTGTGGGCATGTTTTCGAATGACGAGCTGTGCCGGCGCGGGAGGATCCACGTCTCGAACGGAAAGCGCGGCGCGTAGGGCGCGAGCGCGATGAAATGATCGGTGCTGAGGATGACGCGCGATCCGGTTTCGATCTCCTGGCGAATCATGTCGCAGAAGATGCAGCGCTCCTTTTCGTCGTAGTAGTGGCGGGAATTGTCGACTTCCTCGCGGACGCGCTTGGGGACGATCGGCAGCGCGATCAACTGCGAGTGCGTGTGCTCGATCGTGGCGCCGGCGGGCTCGCCATGATTCTTGAAGAGCAGGATGTAGCGGAAGCGGCGATCGTTTTTCAGATCGAGCATGCGGTCGCGATAAGCCCACAGGGTTTCCTCGACTGCACGGTGAGGCATGGTGGCGAGCGTGTTGCGATGCTCCGGCGTTTCGATGATCACTTCGTGCGCGCCGATGCCGTTCATGCGATCGAAGAGACCTTCGCCCTCGCGGTCGAGGCCGCCCTCGATGCCGAGCGCGGGGAATTTATTGGGGACCACCCGCAACGACCAGCCGGGCGTATCGCGGCCGGTGCCGTTGCGTCCGTAGGCGAGAACCTCGGACGGCGTTTTGCCTTCGTTGCCGGGGCAGAACGGGCACATGCCGACGCCCTTGATCTGCACGCTTTCGCGGACGAAGTCCATCGGGCGCTTTCCACGATCGGTGGAGATGATCACCCAGCGGCCTGTGATCGGGTCCTTGCGAAGCTCCGGCAAGATTTCCCTCCTGCGCGGCAGCCGGAATCGACGATTCCTGGCTGCGTGTTACCTTGCGGCTATTCTATATCGCCTGCGATGAAACGGCGGCGAACGATTCGAGGAATTGCTATCCCGCGTTTTAGCGCGGATTGGGCGCGAACGCTCCCTTGTGCAGACGGACTTCGGGGCGTGAGCCGGGGCGCGTTTCGATCGCGAGCACATCGAAACGATAGGAAGGCGAATCGATGCGGCGCGCGCGGAGAAATTGGCGCGCCACGCGCGCGAGATTGCGGCGCTTTTCGTCGTTGACGGCGTCTTCGGGCGAAGGCTGATTGCGATCGCCCGCCGCGCGCGTTTTCACTTCGACGAACGCGAGGACCGGGCCGTCGTAACCGACCATGTCGATTTCGCCTTTGATGCCGGGGCGCGTGTAGTTGCGCGCGACGACGACGTAGCCGTGGCGGCGAAGGTACCAGTAGGCGTAAGTCTCGCCGCGGACGCCGGTGCGGCGCGCCTCTTCCTTTGCGGCCATCGCGGAGGATTCCGGCGAATCATCCGCGGGGCGTGATTCGACGAGGCCCTTGCGGGCCTTGCGGTCGACGATAGCGAACATCATGCGGGCGAGCATCGCAAACTCCCAAGAAAAGGCGCCAGCCTAAAAAGCAATGCGGCCGCTAGCGGGGTAACGGCAAGAGCAAAAGAACAACCCCAGGGCTGAAGCCCAAAAACGCAGTGCGCGTTTTCGCTGGCCTGGAAGCCTACGCTTCCACCCTACCAGAGCCGGCGGGACGCCGGCGCTACGCGAGAAAATGCGGGTGCTGACTCGGACGCCGAGGTCCAGGACCCGCCGGACGCAGCTACGATGCGCTTTCGACTTCGGTAATGCAAGCGTCGAGGGTGCGAATGGCGAAATCGGCTTGTTCTTCGTCGATCAGGAGCGGCGGGGCGAGGCGGAGCGTGTTTTCGCCCGCGCCGAGAATCAGGACGCCTTTGCGGAACGCCAACTCGAGAACGCGATTGCGCATGAGAGGCGCGCGCTCTTTCGTTTTCTGGTCGCGGACGAGCTCGACCCCGATCATCAGGCCCTTGCCGCGAATATCGCCGACGATTTTGTGGCGCTCGCGCCAATCGGCGATGCGCGTGAGGATGAATTCGCCCATGCGGGCGGCATTAGCGATCAGGCCGCCTTCGAGCAGATCGATCGTGGCGAGCGACGCGGCGATGGCGACGGGATTGCCGCCGAAAGTGGAGGCATGCGCGCCGGGCTTCCAATCCATAACATCGGCTTTCGCAATCACGGCGCTGAGCGGCATGCCCGAGGCGATGCCCTTCGCCGTACAGATCATGTCGGGCACTACGCCGGCGTGATCGACGGCCCACCACTTGCCGGTGCGGCCCATGCCGGACTGCACCTCGTCGGCGACAAGGAGAATGCCGTGCTTGCGGCAGAGACGCTCGAGCGCCTGGAGAAATTCGGCGGGCGCGGGGAGATAGCCGCCCTCGCCCTGAACCGGCTCGACGAAGATTGCCGCGACTTCCTGCGGATCGACGAGGCGCTTGAAGAGTTCTTCTTCGATGCACGCGAGCGCGTCAGCAGCGGCGCTCTCGGGCCGGCCGCCGGCTACGCCGCGATACGTATTCGGATACGGAGTATGAAAGACGCCGGCGAGCAGCGATCCAAATCCCTTGCGCTGGACGGCCTTGCTGGCAGTGAGCGAGAGCGAACCCATCGTGCGGCCGTGGAAGCAACCGTGGAAGGCGATGAATTTGTCGCGGCCCGTGTGATAGCGGGCGAGCTTCATGGCCGCTTCGATGGCCTCGGTGCCGGAATTGCCGAAGTAGACGCGCTTGGCTTCTTTGCCGGGCGCGATCGACGCGAGTTTCTCGGCGAGATCGACCATGCCTTGGTAGTAAAAATCCGTGCCGGACATGTGGATCAGGTCGGCAGCCTGTTTCTGGATCGCGGCGACGACGCGCGGGTGGCAATGCCCCGTGGCGACGACGGCGATGCCGGCGGCGAAATCAAGGAACGTGTTGCCATCGACGTCTTCAATCATGGCGCCATGGCCGATTTTCGCAACGAGCGGGTAATCGCGCGTGTAGGACGGCGAGAGCACGGCGCTATCGCGCTCGACAATCTTTTTGGCTCTCGGGCCGGGCAGCCCGGTGATGAGCTGCGGCAATTTCATTTCTGCGGCGGTCTGGGTCTGCATGGTCCCCTCCCGGGCTCATTCATGCGATGGCGAATGTGAATCGATACAGCGGGCACGTGCCGGGTACAACGATTCAGAGGGGAATGTTAGTCGACGCCGAAGAGGTTGGGGCGCTCGAGAGAGGGGACGCTGTGGAGCGAAAGCGCGTGTTGTGCGGAGAAGCTCATTTGTACTTCCAGCGAACCGAACCGTCTTTCGTATCTTCCACTATGATACCAGAATCGGTGAGCTGCAGGCGAATGGCATCGGCGCGCTGGAAATCGCGGCGGCGCTTGGCGGCATTGCGCTCTTCGATGAGGGCGTCGACCTGCTCGGCAGCGAGACGCGGCGCGGCGGCGGTGAAACCGAGCTTGGCCAACTTTTCGTCGTCATCATCGGCGAGGAGCGACAGGATCGCGTCGAACTTTTCCATGGCGACGAGCGCGCGCACGGCATCCTGCTGGAGGAAGGCGCCGCGGTCGATCGCGGTGTTGGCGTCGCGCACGAGATCGAAAACCGCCGCGAGGGCGATCGCCGTATTGATATCGTCCGCGAGCCCGGCATCGAATTCGTTTTCAGCTGTCTCGATTCGCTTCACCATCTCCGCATTCGATCCCGCCGGAAACTGCGTCGCTTTCAGGCGTGCTACGAAATTACGGAGCCGCTCGACGGAATTGCGCGCTTGCGTGAGGCCCTCCTCGGTGAAATTCAGCTGGCGGCGATAGGGCACCGAGAGCAGCAGGAAGCGAATCGTCGAAGGCTTTTGCCCCTTGGCGAAGAGATCGCGCAGCGTGTAGAAATTGCCGAGCGACTTGGACATCTTCTGGCCGTCGATAATCAGGTGCTCGGCGTGCATCCAGAGGCGGACGAAAGGCTTGCCCGTAGCCGCTTCGCTCTGCGCGATTTCGTTTTCGTGGTGCGGGAACGCGAGATCGACACCGCCCGTATGGATATCGAGCGTGTCGCCGAGATACTTCATGGCCATCGCCGAGCATTCGATGTGCCAGCCCGGACGGCCTGGGCCGATGGGCGTCTCCCAGAAATGCTCGCCGGGCTTCGGGGCCTTCCAGAGGGCGAAATCGCGGGCGTCGTCTTTTTCATACTGATCGACGTCCACGCGCGCGCCCGCCTGCATGCCGGTGATATCGATTTTCGAGAGCTTTCCGTAGGCGGGGAATTTCGCGATGCGGTAATAGATCGAGCCGTCGCTCGTGTAGGTGAGGCCCTTTTTCTGCAATTTCTCGATCAGCGCAACCATATCGTCGATGTGGTCCGTGGCTCGGACGAGCTCTTCGGGCATCTGGATGTGCAGCGCGTTGATATCCTCGAGGAACGCCTGGATGTATTTTTCGGTGTACTCGCGGATGCCGATGCCGGCGGCGGTGGAGGCGTGGATGATGCGGTCGTCCACGTCGGTCACGTTCATCACCTGCATCACGCGATAGCCCTGCGAATGCAGGAAGCGGCGCAGAATATCCTGAAACATGAAGGTGCGGAAATTCCCGATGTGCGCGAAGGCGTAGACCGTGGGCCCGCAGGTATAGATGCGCACCTCGCCCGGATGAACGGGCTTCAGCGGCTCGACACGATTCGAAAGCGTGTTGTAGAGATGTATGTCGGGCATCAGCGCCTCTGCGCAAAAGCGTAATTCTATCCGACGCCTCGCCTCGCAGCAAACCGATCCTGCGGCCTGAAAGCGGCTTTCGGCCGTGGTACTCTACCGCTCGCCCGGAGAAGAATTGGAACGCCCAAGGAGTTGCCGCCCTATGCCTGACGAATCCTCTCGCCGATCGATCATCGACGAGGAGCATCTGAAGCTTCTCTCGATCTGCTACATGATCTCGGCCGCGATTTCGGCATGCTTCTTGCTCTTCGGGCTGATGTACGGGGCGATGGGCGCGGTTATTACCGAGGCCGTCAAGCGGACGCCCGAGCTCGCCGCGGGCGCGGACAATGCGCCGCCGCCGGCGCTGATCGGTTGGATTTTCGGGGGAATCGGCGTGGCCGTCTTCCTCGTATTGATCACGATGGCCGGGCTCCAGCTGGGCGTCGCGTTCTCGCTGAAGAAGCGAAAGTCGCGAACGTTTTGCATGGTCGTGGCGGCGTTCGAGTGCCTGGGAGTGCCCTACGGCACGCTGCTCGGCATCTTCACGTTTATCGTGCTCGGCCGGGATTCGGTGATTCGCCTTTTCGAGGCGAGCGCTGCTTCCGGACCGGCGGCGTGATCGAGCCACCGTCCGCAGAACGGCGCCAGAATCGCCCCGTTCCGAACCTTTCCTGCTTTCCGTCCTCGCTCGGCGTGCCTTTCCGCGCGCTTACGTCATACGACACACGCGGGCGCTTTTTCTGATCGTAATTTCATGCTTTCTCTATAGTTTGTTTGTCTCGGAACCGGGGCCAGCAAGGCAATCGAATTCACGGCGTTACTTGGGATCATGCGATTATCGCTCCACTCGCGCGGAGGCCTGAAGAGCGGCGTGCTGGTGTCGCTGATCCTGGGCTGCGCAGCCGCGAGTTTCGCGCAGGACCTCGGCGAAATCGCGCGGCAGGAACGCGAGCGCAGGAAAGAGCAGCCGGCCCGCTCCACGCACGTCTACACGAACGACGATCTCGAACGGCAGCACATTTTGGTTCCGGAAGATCGGGCGCGCGTGCTTGCCGCTCGCGGGAGTGGATCGAATCCCGTGGTTCAAGTCGCGCAGGCGCCTGCTTCTAGGGCACCGGATGTCGTGGTCGAATCCCCGACAGCGATTGTGATAGCAGACCCACCTGCGCCGACCGCGACTCCCGCTGCTCCTATTCCGGCTGCCGTTGCCGCGGACTCAGCCGCGCCGATTGCGCGCTCGCCGTTTTCCGATGGTCGCGTGACGGCGCAACCGAAACTGTCTCCCGTGGATGCGATACGGCGATTGGTGCAAGAGGCTTCGGGGCAAGAGCACCCGGCGACGGTGACACATCGTCGGGCGCCACCCGTGATTTTCTATATTCCATTCGGCATTCGGCCGCCGCCTGCCGCGCGAATTCGATCGGTGCGCGGCAGAACCTCGACGAGCCATGTTGCCCGTACTGTTTTCTCCAGGCCGGAGCGGCACGATCAGATTCTGAACCAAGGACCGGTCGACCTGGGTGTGGCCGGTGTCGTCACCGTCGAGCGGGGCGATTCGCTCTGGGCGCTGGCGAAGCGATATCTCGGGAGCGGCCGACGCTGGCGCGAACTGGCCGCGCTCAATACGCAGATCTTGAATCCGAATGTCCTACACGCGGGCGAATGGATTTGCCTCCCACCGGGAAATATCCAGTCTGCGGATCAGAAAATCAGTCCACGCGCACGCGCGCCCGCGGCCACGGCCCAGGCGAGTGCGCTCGTCGCACCACCTGCGGCTGCTTTTGCTATGCAAATTGCCAACCACCGGCCGCTTACGCGGCCTTAAATCTCAAATAGGTATTCAGCGAACGGTCGTTTCGGGCAGGGGTGTGGGATGGCACCGCTTCGAGGCGAACCGGAAGCGCCAGCTCCCGACGGCTTGCTTCGCACGAGCCGGAGGAAGAGGCAGAAAGACCTCACCCCGGGACGGCGGGGTGAGCTACATGAGGCTGAGGACTTGGTCGAGGATGCGGTTGGCTACTTCGAACTTCGTGAGCTTGGGCAGCGGAATTTCGCGGCCGTCGCGGAGGAAGATTGTCACGATGTTGGTGTCGCCGTCGAAGCCGGCGCCTTCCTGGGTGACGTCGTTGGCGACGATCATGTCGGCGCCCTTGCGGGCGAGCTTGGCGCGCGCGCTTTCGGCGAGCTGGGTGGTTTCGGCGGCGAAGCCGACCAGAATGCTCCGGCCCTTTTCGCGGCCCAGCTCAGCGAGAATGTCGGGCGTGGGTTCGAGCTGTAGCGTGAGCGAGCCTTCGCCGCGCTTGAGCTTTTGCGTGCGCGCGGCAGCCGGGCGGTAGTCGGAAACGGCGGCGGCCATGATGATGACGTTTGCTTCGGCGGAGCGGTCGCGCACGGCGGTACGCATTTCGTCGCTCGTGCGCACGGGAATCCAATCGATTCCGCCGGGGACGGTAAGGTCAGTCGGGCCGCTGACGAGAATCACGCGCGCGCCGCGGCGGCTGGCGGCTTCGGCGAGCGCATAGCCCATCTTGCCGGACGAACGATTGGTGAGGAAGCGGACAGGATCGATATCCTCACGCGTGGGCCCCGCGGTGACGAGCACGGTGCGGCCTTCGAGATCGCGGCGCAAGCCGAGGACGGCGCACACTTTTTCGACGATGGCTTCGGTGGCGGCGAGCCGGCCGGCGCCCGTCATGCCGCAGGCGAGATACCCTTCGCCGGGATCGACCACGTGGACGCCGCGCGCGCGCAGAGCCGCGACATTTTCCTGCGTCGCGGGATGCTCCCACATGTTGACATTCATCGCGGGCGCGACGATCACGGGCGCTTTCGTGGCGAGGTACAGCGTGCCGAGAAAATCGCCGGCGATGCCGTGCGCGAACTGGCCGAGGATGTCGGCGGTGGCCGGCGCAACGAGCAGCAGATCGATGCGCTGCGCGACGGCGATGTGTTCGATGGCGCTTTCGACGTTGGCGGGCGCTGCGTCGCCGGGCGCGAACATTTCGGTGATGACTTTCTGGCCGGTGAGCGCGGCGAAGGTGAGCGGCGTGATGAATTCCTGCGCGGCGCGGGTCATCACGACCTGCACGTCGAGCTTTTCCTGCTGCAGGCGGCGAACGAGTTCCGCCGCCTTGTAAGCGGCCACTCCGCCGGTAACGCCGAGGGCGATTTTCATAACGCGCGAATCCCGGGGCTAAAGCCCCATTTGACCCCTTACCGCGAACGCGTGCGGCTTGGGCGTGCATCCACTGCGCACTTGGCGCGTGCGGGGAGCACGCCCGGGCAAGCCCGGGCGGCAAACAGCGGCAGCAAGCTGCCGCACTCCGCGCGTGCCGATCCAAGTTCTCGGACGCACTCTGAAGGCTCGCGGCTTCCGCCGGAAAGCGGCCGTTTGCTCGAAAAGGGCGCAGCAAGCGGCGCCCCTACGGGAAAACCAGGGCGCGGCGCCGCTATGCGGCGCTCGCTGTCATTTGCGGCGCTTGCCTTCTTTTTCGTCCGCGGGCAATTCGGGCGTTTCGTACTCGAGGAGGCCCTGCTGCAATTCTTCCTCGGCGATGCGCGAGGTCTTGCGCGACCGCGGATTTTCCAGGAGCGGGCGTCCGCCGATCATCAGCTGACGCGCGCGGCGCGAAACGACCACAACGTACGCAAACTGGCTTTCCGGTGCTTCTCTAGAAACAGCCATCAAGATCAGCCTCCAAAGGATTTCAGAATATCGCGAATCTGTTCTTCTTTTTGCGGCGTGAGGCAGCGCGAAGCAAGCGCGATGGCCTGCACCTCGCGGCCGGCACGATCGAGATCGTCGTTGATGATCGTGAAATCATAACGGGTGTAATTCTGGATCTCCTGCCGGGCGCGTTCGAGCCTCCGGCGAATTTCATCTTCGGAATCCTGGCCGCGTTCCCGGATGCGGCGTTCGAGATCGGGGGCCGACGGCGGCAGAACGAAAATGGCGACCGAGCGCGGCAGCTTGCCCTTCACCTGCAAAGCGCCCTGCACGTCGATTTCAAGCACAAGGTCTTTCTTCTGCGCCAGCGCCTCGTCGAGCCACTTGCGAGGAGTGCCGTACCAGTTTTTGCCGAAGACCTGTGCGTGTTCGAGGAATTCGCCCCGCGCCACCATCTGCTGGAATTCCGCTTCTGAGACGAAATTGTACCATTTACCGGCGCTTTCCGTCTTGCGCGGCGCGCGCGTGGTGCACGAAACCGCCAGCAGGGTACCGGGAAGCTCGAGGATCTTCTGCACGAGCGTGGATTTGCCCGACCCGGAGGGGCCGGAGACGATGAGTACCAACGGTTCCTTTTGCGGGTCGCTCGGGCTCATTCGATATTCTGGACCTGCTCGCGCAACTTTTCGATTTCGGATTTGATTTCGAGGCCCATCTGCGTGATTTCGAGGCCCTCCGCTTCATTGCCCGGCGTTTTGGAGAGCAGCGTGTTGCTTTCCCGCTGCATTTCCTGCAAGAGGAAATCGAGCTTTTTGCCGACGTCGGAGGCGCCGACAAGCAGCGATTCGAATTGCTGCACGTGGCTGGCAAGGCGTGCCAGTTCTTCGGAGACGTCGCTGCGCTCGGCGGCAAGAGCCGCTTCCTGCGCGAGGCGCGCAGGATCGAGGTGAGCGTCGCCGAGGAGCTCCTTCAAGCGCGTTTCGAGGCGGCGCGCGAAGGCCGGGCGCGCGCGTTCGGCGAGAACCTCGATTTTGGCCGCGAGGACGGCGATGCTTTTCAGGCGGCCGGACATCTCCTGCCGCAGCGATTCGGCTTCGTGCTCGCGCATGCGATCGAGCTTGTCCAGCGCTTCGGTGAGGCACTTCGCGACGACGCCTTCGAGACGCTCGATTTCTTCGTCGAGAGACGCAGCCGGAGGACCGATCACGCCGGGCAAGCGGAGAATCGAGGCGAGGTCTGGCTCCGCCTGGATCGAGAATTTCGCGCGGAGCGCGTGGACCGCTTCGAGGTAGGCCGCGGCGACCTCCTGATTCACGCCCACAGCCGCAGGGCCGGCAAGCTCGTAGCGAACGGTGAGATCGAGATGGCCGCGGCGGACACGTTCGCGAACGATTTGGCGCATGCGCGGTTCGACCGGCTCGAAACCCTCGGGCACGCGCAGATGCAGATCGAGGAAGCGATGATTCACGCTGCGCACCGAAACCCTGAGGCTGAATCCGCCGAAAGCCGCTTGCGCGTGGGCATAGCCCGTCATGGATTTAAGGCGCTGCGGCTTGGAGGCGTGCGCCGCCTTTGGCGAATCGGCTGGCGCGGATTGAGGGCGCGCTTCAGACATCATTCGGGACCTGCGCCGCGGGATACGGGCTCGGCGTCGCGGAACTGCATTTCATAGAGGCGCGCGTAGACTCCGCCGCGCGCGAGGAGTTCATCGTGAGTGCCGCGCTCGCGAATCGCTCCGTCTTCGAGAACGGCGATCGTATCGGCGCGGCGGATGGTCGAGAGGCGATGCGCGATCACGAAGACGGTGCGGCCGGTCATAAGGTTGTTGAGCGCTCCCTGCACGAGCATTTCGGATTCAGAATCGAGCTCGGAGGTCGCTTCGTCGAGAATGAGGATCGGAGCGTCTTTGAGCAGCGCGCGCGCGATGGCCAGGCGCTGGCGCTGGCCGCCCGAGAGGCGCTGGCCGCGATCGCCGATCAGCGTCTGATAGCCCTGTGGCATCTGGATGATGAAATCGTGCGCGAGGGCGGCTTGCGCGGCGGCGATGATTTTGGCGTCGGGCATGTCGGGGCGGCCGTAACAGAGATTATTGCGCACCGTGTCGTTGAAGAGGATGGTTTCCTGCGTGACGATGGCCATCTGTTCGCGCAGTGAGCGCAAGGTGACCTCGCGGACATCGTAGCCATCGATGCGGACGGCGCCCGACGTCGCGCTATAGAAGCGCGGCAGGAGATTAACAAGCGTGGTCTTTCCGGCGCCGCTCGAACCCACGATGGCGACGACGGCGCCTGCCGGAACTTTCAAGTCGATATTGCGCAGAATCAGCGGGCCGCTGTCGTAGGCGAAACTGGCGCGCTCGAATTCGACCGATTTGGAAAGAGGCGGCAGGATTTTCGCGCCCTGTGCAGCCATATCTTCCTCGGGCAGGTCGAGATAAGTGAAGACCTGCGAGGAGACGCCGAGGGCCTGCAGGAACAGCTGATAGATATTGCCGATGCGCTTGATGGGCTCATAGGCGCGGAGTAGAGCGACCGTGAAGGCGCCGAACGAGCCGATAGTCATGCGGCCGACTTTGATCTCGCCACGGGCAAAGAGGAGCACGAGCGAGACCACGACCGCGCCGACGAGGTCCATCAAGGGCGAGGTGGCCGCGAAGGCCTTGATCCAGCGCATGTTTTCGCGGAGGAGATTGCGCGAAGCCTCTTTGAACTTGCCGATCTCGAAGCCCTCCATGCCGAAGGCTTTTACGACGCGATTGCCGCTCAGCGTCTCCTGGAGGATCTGGCTCAGGTCCGCGAGACGCGAGCGGCTCTTGGCGGAAGAGCGGCGGATGCGCCGGCCGAGATTGCTCACGGGTATCACGACGAGCGGGATCAGCAGGACCGCGCCGACCGCCATGCGCCAGTCGAGCAACAGCAGAACGCAGATGAAAGCAATCAACGTGAAAATCTGGCGGACGAAATCCGCGAGCCAGTCGGAGAACGCGCTGCGCATCTGCTCGATATCGCTGATGACGGCGGAAAGAACGCGTCCGACCGGATTGTGCTGGAAGAAGCCGATGGGCTGCTGCACCACTTTTGCGTACACGCTGTTGCGCAGATCGGTGACGCCCGCCAGGCCCACGTACTGGATCAGGGTGCTGCCCAAGAATTCGGTGACGCCTTTGATCAGGAAAAGGAAAAGAAACGACAAGGCGAAGACGGACCAGACCCAGTGCACCCGCGCGGGCACAAACGAATTGAGGTACACGACGTGCGTGGTGCCGGGAATCGTGAAGAGGGCCAGCTTCTGGATGGTCGAACCCGGGGAAAGGATCACGTCGGCTGCAGGCTTGATCGCCAGCACGGCGAGCCCGTCGATCACGCCCATGACGGCAATCAGGAGGACGCCGAGCGCAAACAGTCCTGTGTAAGGGCGAAGGTATTGCAGCAACCGCTTAATCTCGTCTTTTTCCTTCAAGCGTGGAGCGCCATCCATTCTGTCGATTGGACTTGCCTAGCGTATGCAACCGCGTGCGTGTCTGGCAAGGTGTAATCGCGCCCGGCGTGCGGCGCCGCAAATCCAGGGGCGCTAACCCGGCGATTTGTCCATATCGCGATGCACCACTTTCGCGGTGTATCCCTTGTGCTGCAGCGCGCGGCGAATCACTTCCGCAAGCGCGACCGAGCGGTGCCGCCCGCCGGTGCAGCCGAGCGCAATCGTGAGGTAACTCTTGCCTTCGGCGATGTAGTGCGGAATCAGGTAGCCGAGCAGGCTCTCGATGCGGCGCAGAAATTCGCCCGTCTGCGGAAACGAACGGATGTAGCGCGCGACGCGGCGGTCTTTGCCGGTGAAAGGGCGCAGGCGCGGAACGAAATGAGGATTCGGAAGAAAGCGCACGTCGAAGACGAGATCGGCGTCGGTCGGGATGCCGTAACGGAAACCGAAGCTGACTACGGACACCAGCAACGGGCGGCGGCTCGCCTTCTGAAAACGCTCGATGATGAGGTCGCGCAGCTCGTGGACATTGAATTTCGTGGTGTCGATGATGACGTCCGCAATGCGGCGGATCGGAGCCATGCGGCGGCGCTCGGCGCGAATGCCCTCGGCGATCGAGGCGCCGTGGCTCAGTGGGTGCGGGCGGCGCGTCTCGCTGAAGCGGCGCATCAGCGCGGAGTCGCTCGCCTCCATGAAGACCAGCGTGATGGGATGCCGGCTGCGCAATTCGCGATAGATGCCCGGCAGCTTTTCGATCTGTTCGCCTTCGCGCGCATCGACCAGCAGAGCGGCGCGTTCGACTTCGCCGCGACCCTCTTCGTAGAGTTCAGTGAAAGTCGGAATCAGTGCGACCGGCAGGTTATCGACGCAATAGAAGCCGAGGTCTTCGAAGGTGTTCAGCACGGTGCCCTTGCCGGAGCCGGACAGTCCGGTGACAAGCACAAGTTGGCGGGCGGCTGTCTTGGGAGTTGGACTGTTGGGGGCTGAAGCCTTGCGCGACAAGTGTTTCCGGGCGGGGGGCGTCACGGCGGGCTGGCGCTCAGGCCTTGACCCGGCGGCGATGCGTGCTCGGGATGCGGAGGTCTTCGCGGTATTTGGCAACGGTGCGGCGGGTGACGCGAATGCCTTCGTCGCCGAGCTTCTTGGTGATCTGGTCGTCGGTGAGGGGATGGCTCGCGTCCTCTTCTTCGATCATCTGCTTCACGCGCCTCTTGAGGGAAAGCAGCGACATTTCGCTGCCCTGGGGGCCATTTACAGATTCCGAAAAGAAGCTGCGGAGTTCCAAAACTCCCTGCGGCGTATGCACGTATTTATTGGCCACGGCGCGGCTGACGGTCGAGGGGTGCACGCCGACTTCCTCGGCGACTTCCTTGATCATCATGGGCTTGAGGTGGTCGGGACCGTAATCGAGGTAATCGCCCTGGCGGCGCAAAATCGAATGGCAGACGCGCTGAATGGTGTGTTTGCGCTGCTCGATATTTTTCATCAGCTGGATCGCGGCCGTGAAACGCTCTTTCACGTAGTTGCGCACGTCGCGGTCGGCCGCATCGCGGGAAAGCAGGCGGCGATAGGTCGGATTGAGGCGGAGCTGCGGCAAATCGTCGTCGTTCATGAAAACCTGCCATTCGCCGTCGACCTTGCGGAACTGCACGTCCGGCTCGACCAGGCGAGGCTCGGTTTTGTTGTAGCGGAGGCCGGGCTTGGGATCGAGGCGCTTGATCACGTCCACGGCGCGCTTGACGAGCTCGACTGGACGGTTCAGCGCCCGCGCGACTTCCTTCAGCTGATTGTTCTGCAGAAGCTTGAGATGCTCGGCGATGATCTGCTGCGCGAGCGTATTCTGCGGGTCGATGATTTTGATCTGCAGGAGCAGGCATTCGGGAAGATCGCGCGCGGCAACTCCCGGCGGATCGAATTCCTGCACCATCGTGAGCGCTTCTTCGACGTCTTCCATCGAGTAGTTGCCGGACTGCGCGATTTCATCGAGTGTCGCGGTGAGATAGCCGTTTTCATCGAGGTTGCCGATGATTCCTTCGGCGATCTTGCGCACGGTTTCGGTGCAGATGGCGACGCTCAACTGCCAGGCAAGGTGATCCGCCAGGCTCGAGGGCGAGGAAAGGAACTTGTCGAAGGAAGGCTTCTCAATCTCTTCGCGCTCGCTGCCGGCAACGCGCTCGGCGCCCGTATCGAGATACTGCGTGAAGAAGGAGCCGAAATCGAACTCATCGAAAGGATTGGCGGCTTCGGTCTCGGGAACTTTTTCCGTTTCCTTCTTGAGGAACGCCTCGTCCGTGTAGCTTTCCACCGCTACGCCCTCTTCCTGCATTTCTTCGAGCACGGGATTGGCCATGATCTCCTGGTTGATCATTTCGCGCAGCTCGAGGCGATTGAGCGCGAGAACGCTGACCATCTGCACGAGGCCCGGCGTAAGAATCTGCTTTTGGGCGACGCGAAGATTCAGTTTGGGTGCGAGCCAATTCATAAAATCAGTTGAGCCGGAATCCTTCTCCCAAATAGAGACGGCGAACGTCGGGATTCGCAGCCACCTCGGGGGGAGTGCCGGAAGCGAGTATCCTTCCCTCTGTAATGATATAGGCACGGGTGGTGACGGCGAGCGTATCGCGCACGTTGTGGTCCGTAATAAGCACCCCGATGCCGGCGCCGCTCAGATCGGCGATGATCTTCTGGATATCGATCACCGTCAGCGGGTCAATGCCCGCGAAAGGCTCATCGAGCAGGACGAACGAAGGCGAAAGCACCAGCGAACGCGCGATTTCCAGTCGACGGCGCTCACCGCCCGACAGGACGTACGCCCGGCTGTAACGAACTCCTTCGAGTCCCATTTGCGCCAACAACTCCTCCACGCGATCGCGCCGCTGCTCGACGGTGAGAGACAATGTCTCCAGGATTGCCAGGAGGTTCTCTTCGACCGTCAGCTTCCGAAAAACGGAAGGCTCTTGAGGAAGGTAGCTGATGCCGCTCCGGGCCCGCAGGTACATGGGGAGGTCGGTGATATCCTCGGCGTCCAGCAAAACTCGACCATAGTCCGGACGTGCCAGACCGACCAGGATGTAGAACGTCGTGGTCTTTCCTGCGCCGTTCGGCCCGAGCAGCCCAACCACCTCGCCTTGCTGAATCTCCAGGCTGACGTCATCGACGACTTTCCGACCTCGATAGGATTTCCTGAGATCGGCGGCCTGAAGTTTCAACATGCCGGTTCATTTCTCAACCCGGTGTTTGGTCAGCGTGCGCGAACCTTCTTGCGAATCAATCAAAATCGTATCATTCGCAACAAAGAAGGTCAACGAACGGCCCGTGGCCGTGTTGCTAGAACTGTCGCTGACGGTGGGCTGGCCGCCCGAAAGAACAAACTTTCCGTCGGCGGCGGTGTACTCGCCCTGCTCGGCCATGCCCCGGCGGTCGCCCTGGCGGACGACCACGCCGCCTTGAGCCAGCACGCGGTCGAGCTGCCGGCCGCCGGCCACAGGTGACGCTGCCCCGGCTCGGGCATGGGGCGCTGTCGCGGCCGGAGTGGCCGGGCCTAGGAAGACGTCCAAGGTGCGCGAGGCGAGCGATCCTTGGTCGGAACTCGCGATCACACCGCCTTCGAGATGCGCCTTGCCCTGATCGGCCCAATAGGTGAGGCTCGGCGCGACAACCTTCCAAAGAGTTGGACCTGACGACGCGGAGGAACTCGCCGCATGACTCGATACAGGCTTGCCCGCCCCTATCTCCCCGAACGGCGCGGCGAATGGCCCGGACGCTTGCGGGAAGACCGCGACCACATGGCCGGCCGCCTGCAGTTTCTTATCGTCGCGCCAGAGCTCGATGCGGTCGGCATCGAGCACCGATTCGCCCTGCCAGAGGCGGGCGTGACCGGCGTAGACCACGTGACCCGAGCTGGTGGAACCGACAAGCATATCGGCGGAGATGTGGGCCGCGCCAGCACCGAAACCGACAGCGTCGCCATGGCCGCTAGCGCCGTCCGCCGGCAAATACGTCGACACCACGCCGCCAGAAAGGCGTAGGTCGCCCGACTTTTGGTTAACCGTGGCGCTTGAGGCGGTGGTGCGGCTGACCGCATCGGAAATTACGGGCGAGCCCTCGAGCGTGATCGTATTCGTGGACTGCACGATGCGCGCGTGGTCCGCGCTCGCGCTGCGGTCAGCCTGCTGGAAATGCACGCCCCCGGTCTCATCGAGAATTTCCCAGTCGCCGTTTGCGCCGAACGTGACGGCCATTTCGGCGGCCGAGATCACCTGCGGGGGGGCAGCGCCCGTCTGGCTGTGAACCTCGACTCCCGAATGCCCAAACAGCTTTTCGAGCCGCCTGCCATCGGCGATTTGGGCGACGAACGTCTTTGCCGCGAGCGTGGTTGTCGTGTCGCCGCCGCGCGACTCGATCGTTGCCGGAGCAAGCGTCTCGGCGCTTTCGATTCGCTGCTGCTCGATTGTTTCCGCGTGCGATCCGCGCAGAGGCGCGCCGGCGCTGAATTTCAAGCGCAACACAGCGGTCTTCAGCACGCGCGAGTCCGTTCCCTCGTTTGATTGGGCGATCACGTCGCCGCTGGCCGTGACGTCTCGGACCAGATTTCGACCCTGCAGCATGGCGATCTCGACGCGCTGCGCCGAAAAGCGGTCCGTGCCCGCAGGCGCCTGCCGTGCGCCACTCACTCCGCCATCGGCGAGCACGCGCTCGACCTGGCCGTCGGCATTCAAGAAGGCTTCGAATTGCGCCGCTGTGACGCTGACCTTGGCCCCGCCCTGGTCCGCACGAAGCTGCGGATGCCCTTCGGCGATTACGTCGCGCGCGCGGTTATTTTCGTCGAGATCAACGGCGATCTTTTCGGCGGCGAGCTCGCGCGCGCCCTCGCGCACGATCGCCGGGCCATCGAGCACCACTTGCCTCTGATCGCGATTGATCTCAAGGCTGCTCCCCGAGGCGCTTACCGGCAGGTTGCCGGTCTTCGGGGAAGCGGCGAGATTGAATTCGACGGCACGCTCGACACGCACGACTGAATCCTGCGTGCTGTAGCTGACGCCGATGCCGCGCCCGTGGCCCCCGGGAAAGCTGAATTGCACGGGGGCTGCGGTGGAGGCTTCGCCCGAGTCGCGATTGAACGAGAGATCGCTGGTTTTCACCTGCAGCGCGCCGAGCGCGGATGCGCTGACTGCGCGACCCGCCGCTGGCTTAGCGGCATCGACGTCGATTTCGACGGCGCCCTGGCAGTGGACCACGCCGCTATTGGGCTCGTAACTGCATTCATGGGTGTGGATGTTGTCGTTGCGGCTGCCATCGCGGCCGTAAAGCGTGATCCAAACGTCTTCGAGGAGCGCGCGGTTCTGATCTTTGTATTGGGTGAGGTGCGAAGCGCGGACGGTGAAGAGCGTGCGATTCTGATCCACTTTGGAAAAAGAGAATTGATCGGATTGCTGCGCCACCGTGGCAGGAACGGCGGCGGGTCCGAGGCGCAGCGCGCGCGCCCGGCTGATCGAGCGGTTGACGTACACCCCGGCGACGGCAAGTGCGGCGAGGGCCGCCGCAATCGCAGCCCAACGCGCATAGCGCGCGGCTTCCTGGTTGCGCAACTTGAAAGCCTCCTACGTGATTAGAAGCTGAGTATAGGCACTTGGTTTGCGGGGAACAACAGCCGTCGAATGGCGAGGGCTCAGCCTGCGGGGAGGACGCCGAGGCCGGCGGCAGCTACGCTGTCGCGCGTCGAATTCTTCACGGCGTACATCGCTTCATCGGCAAGGTGCAGCAGCTCGGCTTTCGTGCGGGAGTCCGTCGGATACGAAGCGACGCCCACGCTGGCCGTGACGCCGATATTCAGGCCGGTATCCTTGAGCCATTCCGTCTCTCGGATCAGCTTGTGCAAGCGGCGCGCCACGCCCAGCGCGTTTTCCTTCGAAGTCTGCGGAAGCAGGACCACGAATTCATCGCCACCGTAGCGGAAGGCCAGGTCGATCAGGCGGCATTTTTCCTTGATCGCCTCGCCGATTTCGGAAAGCAGTTTCGAGCCGACGAGGTGGCCATGCGTATCGTTGACGCTCTTGAAATGATCGAGGTCGATGAAGATCAAGGAGAATTCGAACGCGTAGCGGTGCGAGCGGTAAATCTCCGTATCGAGCATGAAATTGAGGTGCCGCGCGTTGTAGAGGCTGGTGCAATCGTCGGTGATCGTGAGCTCGTGGATCCGCTGGACGTGGCGCGCGTTTTCGATGGCGATCGCGGCATAATCCGCCAGCGCTTCGAGAAGCGCCAAATCACGCTGGCTGAAACCCTCCGGGCCGACGCAGTTGATCAACTCGATCACGCCGAGGCATTGCTCGCGGAAGCGCACCGGAACGGCCACGATCGAGCGCGTGGCCGTTTTCGTACGCTCGTCGACCTGGCCGAAGAAACGCGAATCCTTGCTGGTATCGGCCACGACGACAGCCTCGCCCGACTCCGCAACCCAGCCGGCGAGACCCTGACCGACCTTGATGCGGACATCCTTCAGCGCTTCAGCGCCTTTGCCTGTGGCGATCTGGAAGTAGAGCTCCTGCTTATCGAGATCCATCAGCAGCAACGACCAGGTATCGGGGCGCAGCACCTCGTTGATCTTTTCCATGATGGTGCGGAGGACCTGATCGAGCTGCAGAGACGACGTAAGCGCCTTGCCCAGCTCGTGAAAAACGGTGACCTCGTGGCTATCGGGCGCGGGCGGCTCGACGAGATCGGGGTGACGGCGACGCTCCAGGCCGTCGAAGGGCTTCGCATCGCCTGCGCGGCGCGCACGTCCGGCGCCGGGGCCGGTGATGTTGACGTCTTGGGATTCGCGGGACAATAGTTGCATTATAGTGAACACATTTCTCCCCCTGCAACGGACATTCCTGCGCGATTGCCGAAAGGCCAATGGCTCCCGGGACGCCCGCTATCCGGGCGGCATTGACAGGCCTTCCACCCACGCCTATATTTTTTCCCTGGTTCCTTCGGAATGCCCTCGACCCCTTTCGGCGAACATCTGAAACGCGAACGCGAAATGCGCGGCGTCTCTCTCGAAGAAATATCCGCGGCCACCCGCATCAGCACGCGTTTCCTCGAAGCCATCGAAAACGAGAAGTGGGAGGAGCTGCCTGGCGGCGCATTTAACCGCGGATTCATTCGCGCAATCGCCCGTTTTCTCGGCCTTGATGAAGACGGGCTGGTGGCCGAATACGCGCTCGAAACGAAAGGCGCGCACGACGTTCGCCCGACGCCCGAGCATCCCGGCGAGATTTCGCGGAACTGGCAGCCGGCCCTCTTCGCCGCGATCGGCATTGTATTGATTATCCTGGCCGGATGGTTCATCTACCACCGCTACGGGGCCAGGATTGCGGCGCGTTTCCACCGGCATACATCGGAGGTTCCTCACCAGGCACTGGGGATATTTTTTGCCCGCGCGGGCACGGAAGACGAGTCTCAAATCATTCTGGGAGGATCCCATTAGCGCTGAATTGCGCGAACAGGTTCGATCCGGGCACGTGCGCCCGGAGCAGAAGCTGGCCATCTGCGCGGGCAGCGTTCCGCTTAGCGCGGAAGATCGGGTCGAGATGCTCTCCATCCTGGCTGCCGATGCGGATCCATCCATTTCCGAACGCGCCGAGAATGCCCTGCTAACTCAGGGCGTGCAGCATTTTCTCGCTGCCGCGAATCGTGCCGACGCCGATGCTCGCCTGTTTGCCTACTGCGCCGAAAACCTGGCGGAAAAGCCCGGCATCGCCGATGCACTCGCCAAGAATGCGGCGTGCCCCACGGCGCTCGTCACGCGCGTCGCGCTGCGGCTCACCACCGAAGGAATTCAGGCTTTGCTCGACAATCTGGAGCGTTTCATCTCCGATCCGCAACTCGTGCTCGCTGTTTCCAAAACCACGGCCGCGAATAACGAGCAGCGAGGACTTCTGGATGAAATGCACAAGAGCGCGGCGGCCATTACCGAAATCGAGGACGCGGCAAACGAGATCGAGCCCGATCCTGTGAAACGCGAAAGCCTGATGCAACGGGTGGCGCACATGAACGTCGTCCAGCGCCTCACTCTCGCGCTGAAGGGTGGCCGCTCGGAGCGCATGCTTCTGATCCGCGATCCGAACAAGCTCATTCAAAGATGCGTCCTGCAATCGCCGCGGCTTACCGATACGGAAGTGGAGGCCTTCGCCTCGATGAGCAGCCTGCCGGCCGAAACGCTGCGGGCCATTTCGCTCACGCGTCTCTTCATGAAGAATTATTCCGTGGTGCGGAACCTCACGAATAACCCCAAGACGCCGCTCGACGTTTCGCTGCATCTCTTTCCGCGGCTTACGGCCACCGATCTGGTGAAGCTTACGGCGAACAAGAACGTTCCGGAAACTTTGCGGTCGTCCGCCCAAAAACTTCACCGCAAGCGCAAGCTCGGAGGCTAGACACACAACGTGGCCTCCGAACCCAGTCCGAAAATCCGGCACAACACGGCAGCATCGGCCGGGCCGGCAAAAGAGTCTTCCGTAGCGATCAGCCCGCGCGGCGTCGAGCGCCTGCGTTCGGGACATTTGTGGATCTATCGGAGCGACGTTCGCGCGACGCAGGCGGAAGCGGGCGCCATCGTCCGGTTGGTCGACGAGCGCGGCAACTTCCAGGGGCGCGCCTTCTATAGCGACAAATCGCAGATCGCCGTGCGCCTCTTGACCCGCGAGGACCGGCCCGTCGACCGTGACTTCTTCACCGGGCGCCTCCGGCGGGCCGCTGGGTATCGCGATCTCGTCGTCGAAAACTCCCAAGCCTGCCGGCTGGTCTACAGCGAGGCGGACCTGCTGCCGTCGCTGATCGTCGACCGTTACGCGGATTATCTCGTAGTGCAGACTTTGAGCCAGGGAGCTGAGCGCATCAAGGGCCTCCTGGTTGAAATCCTCATCGAGCTGTTTTCGCCGCGCGGCATTCTCGAACGCAACGACCCGAAAGTGCGGCTGCTCGAGGGCCTGGAGCAGCGCGTGAGCGTGCTCCACGGCGAAATTCCTTCCGAGATTCCGGCGCAGGAAAACGGCGTTACCTTCGTTCACGATCTGCTGAAGGGGCAAAAGACCGGCTCGTTTCTGGATCAGCGGGAAAACCATCGCGCCGCCCGCCGCTACGCCTCAGGCGAAGTGCTCGACTGTTTCAGCTATCAGGGAGGATTCGCGCTGACGGTCGCCGACAAGTGCGAGCACGTGCAAGGGATCGAGATGGCCCCCGTGGCTTTGCAAGCGGCACGCCGAAATCAGGAGGTCAATCGCATCTCAAACGTCGATTTCCGTGAAGGGAACACGTTCGACATCCTCAAGGAATACGACGAGGCCGGACGTCGTTTCCAGATGGTCATTCTCGACCCGCCGGCCTTCGCCAAGAACCGCGATAGCATCCCCGCCGCCCAGCGCGGCTATAAAGAGATCAATCTTCGGGCGCTGAAGCTTCTGAAGCCCGGCGGCTTCCTGCTTACGTGCTCCTGTTCCTACCACATCACTGAGCCGCTCTTTCTCCAAATCCTCGCGGAGGCCGCTAACGACGCAAGGAAGGCTATCGTGGTGGCGGAGCGAAGGACGCAGGCTCAAGACCACCCGATTCTTCTGACCATGCCGGAGACCCATTACCTTAAGTGTTTGATAGTTAAGGTATTAGAGTAAATTCGAGGCACCCGACTACGGGGTAGATCTACGTCAAGAAAATACTTGACATCACTACGCTCATATTTTATTATCTTGATGCGCTAATATAGAGCGCCAAATTCCGATGGAGGAAGCTAGCATGTCGATTACCCGATGGGACCCATTCCAGAATCTCGCCACCTTGCAGGACCAGGTCAATCGTCTCTTCGAGACGCCTTTTGCAGGACGCCGCACCGAGAACTCGAATTTGACAGCCTGGGCGCCTGCCGTGGACATCTATGAGACTGAAAATGAACTGGTCATCAAGGCCGATTTGCCGGACGTCAACGAGAAGGATCTCGATGTCCGGGTCGAGAACAACATGCTGACCATCCGCGGCGAGCGGAAGTTCGAGCAGAAGGTGAACGAGGACAATTACCTCCGGGTCGAGCGAACCTACGGATCGTTCAGCCGGAGCTTCAGCCTGCCGACGACGGTGAACACCGAGTCGATTCAGGCCGACTACAAGAACGGCGTATTGACGGTGCAACTGCCGAAGCGAGCGGAGTCGAAGCCGCGGCAGGTGAAGGTTAACGTCACGGCCAACGGCAACTGACGCTGTTTGCAGGTGCGTGTTCAGGGGCTGGACGGACGAGATGCCGGCCAGCCCCTTTTTTTCGCCCTTCGATCCTCGCAGAGTATCTGGAGTATCGGGGGACAAAGTGAGAAGATTTCGCCATGTTGAGATTCGACAAATTGACCGTAAAGGCCCAGGAAGCGCTGCAGGCCGCGCAGGAGATGGGAGCGCGTTCGGGCCAGCAGCAGATTGAGCCGCTGCACCTTTTGTGGGCGCTTGTGGCTCAGGGTGACGGCGTTGTGCCGCCGCTTCTGCAGAAACTCGGCGTGTCGCCCACGGTGCTGGCCGCCGAGGTGGAAAAGCAGGTTGGCCGCCTGCCCAAGGTTAGCGATGCATCGAACCAGTCGCTGAGCCGGGCGGCCAACGACGTTCTCGAGCACGCTTTTGATGAAGCGCAGCGATTGAAGGACGAATACGTCTCAACCGAGCACATCCTGCTCGCCATCGCCGCCGCAGACCGCGATCCCGCCGGCCAATTGCTGGCAAAGAGCGGCGCGAGCCACGACGCGATCCTGCAAGCGATGGCGTCCATCCGCGGCAACGTGCGCGTGACTTCGCAGAATCCTGAATCCACTTATCGCGCCATCGAACAATACGCGCGCGACCTTACCGAAGCCGCGCGGCGCGGGAAGCTCGACCCGGTGATTGGCCGCGACGAGGAAATTCGCCGCGTGATGCAGATCCTCGCGCGGCGCACGAAGAACAATCCGGTGCTGATCGGCGAGCCGGGCGTCGGCAAGACGGCCATCGTCGAGGGCCTGGCGGGGCGAATCGTCTCCGGCGACGTTCCTGAGGTTTTGAAGCCGAAGCGGATCGTGGCGCTCGATCTGGCCGCTCTGGTGGCGGGCGCCAAGTATCGCGGCGAATTCGAAGACCGGCTGAAGGCCGTCCTCAAGGAAGTGACGGAATCCGAAGGGCAGATCATTCTCTTCATCGACGAGCTGCACACGCTGGTGGGCGCGGGCGCGGCCGAAGGGTCGATGGACGCTTCGAACATGCTGAAGCCGGCGCTGGCCCGCGGCGAACTGCGTGCCATCGGCGCAACAACGCTCAACGAATATCGCAAATACATTGAGAAGGATCCTGCGCTCGAGCGGCGCTTCCAGCCCGTGATGATCGGCGAGCCGTCCGTCGAGGACACGATCGCCATCCTGCGCGGCCTGAAGGAGCGCTACGAAGTTCATCACGGCGTGCGCATCAAGGACGCTGCCATCGTCGCCGCGGCGATCCTTTCGCAGCGTTACATCACCGATCGCTTTCTCCCTGACAAGGCAATCGATCTTGTCGACGAGGCGGCGGCAGGCTTGCGCATGGAAATCGATTCGCTGCCGACGGAGATCGATCTGATCGAGCGGCGCGTGATGCAGCTCGAGATCGAGCGCCAGGCGCTGCGCAAAGAATCGGATGCGCATTCGAAGGAGCGGCTGTCGCAAATCGAAAAGGAATTGAGCACGCTCCGCGAGCAATCCGGCGCCCTCAAGGCTCACTGGCAGACGGAGAAGGACGCCATCGGCCGCATCCGCAAGCAGAAGGAAGAAATCGAGAGGCTGAAGGCCGAGGAGCAGCGCTTCGAGCGGGCGGGCGATCTCTCGCGCGTCGCCGAGATTCGCTACGGCAAGCTCGCGGCCGCCGAGAAGGAGTTGAAAGCGGCTCAGGATCGCCTGGCGGAATTGCAGAAAGACCACCCGATGCTGAAGGAAGAGGTGGGCGAGGAAGAGATCGCGAAGATCGTCAGCAAGTGGACCGGGATTCCCGTTGGGCGCCTGCTGGAAGGCGAAGTCCAGAAGCTGGTTCATATGGAAGAGCGCCTGCGCCAGCGCGTGGTGGGGCAGGATGCGGCGCTGGCCGCCGTGGCCAATGCGATTCGCCGCAGCCGCTCGGGGCTTAGCGATCCGCATCGCCCGATCGGCTCGTTCTTGTTTCTCGGGCCGACCGGCGTCGGCAAGACGGAGCTCGCGCGAGCGCTCGCGGAATTCTTATTCGACGACGAGCGCGCCATCATTCGCCTGGACATGTCCGAATACATGGAAAAGCATTCGGTGGCGCGGATGATCGGCGCCCCTCCGGGATATGTGGGCTACGAAGAGGGCGGCCAACTGACCGAACAAGTGCGGCGCCGCCCCTACTCGGTGGTGCTGCTCGACGAAATCGAGAAGGCCCACCCGGACGTGTTCAACGTGCTGCTACAGATTCTCGAGGACGGCCGTCTAACCGATGGAAAGGGACGCACGGTCGATTTCCGCAACACCGTGATCATCATGACGTCCAACGTGGGCTCGGCCTCCATCTTCGAGCTGGCGGACAAAGACCCGAAGAAGGCGCGCGAAGAGGCCATGGCCGCGCTGCGCGAGATTTTCCGGCCCGAGTTCTTGAACCGGATCGACGATATCGTCCTCTTCAAGCCACTCGGCAAGGATCAGATCGAGACGATCATCGAGCTGCAGATGCGCAACGTGGTGAAACTGCTCGCGGAACGCCAGATCACTTTGCACCTGACGCCCGCGGCGAAGACGCTGCTCTTCCGCGAAGGCTTCGACCCGGCCTACGGCGCGCGTCCGATGAAGCGGGCGATCCAGCGGCTGATTCAGGATCCGCTGGCGCTCAAGATCCTGGACGGCGAAGTGAAGGCGGGCGACGAAATCAAGGTCGACGCCGACACGAAAACCGGCGAGATGAAGTTTCAACCCGCGACTGCGAAGGCGGGGGCTGCGTAGGGAAAGGCTCCGGGTAACCGACGATGAAGACGTTCAAGACGGCGTTTCTGCTGACGGCTCTGACGCTGCTGCTTCTCGCGCTCGGGCAGGTGTTCGGCGGGCGGGGCGGAATGACGATCGCGCTCGTCTTTGCGATCGTCATGAACGGCGTCGCGTATTTCTACTCCGATAAGATCGCGCTGATGTCGAGCGGCGCGCGCCCGATCAGCCGCGAAGAAGCGCCCCGGCTTTACGCCGTGATGGAACGCCTTGCCGCCAAAGCCAATCTGCCGATGCCGAAGATGTATATGGTCCCGCAGCCGGCGCCCAACGCTTTCGCTACCGGCCGCAATCCGAGCCACGCTTCAGTGGCCGTGACGCAGGGGCTGATGGAGCTGATGAACGACGAGGAACTCGAGGGCGTGATCGCGCACGAGCTGTCGCACGTGCGCAACTACGACATCCTTACATCGTCGATCGCCGCCACCATCGCCGGCGCCATCACGTGGATCGCCAACATGGGGCAGTGGGGCTTGATGCTGGGCGGCTGGGGCGGCCGGGACGACGATCGCGAGGGCGGCGGAATCACGGCTCTTATCATGCTGTTTGCCGCGCCGATCGCGGCGATGCTGTTGCAGCTCGGTATTTCGCGCCAGCGCGAATATCAAGCCGACGCGTCGGGCGCGAGAATGGTCGGGTATCCCAATGGCCTGATCAGCGCGCTCGAAAAACTCGGCGCATACAACCAGCGGATTCCCACGGACATGCCGCCATCCACAGCGGCGCTGTGCATCGTCGCTCCGCTGAGCGCGCGCCAATTTTTCGCAAGCCTCTTCAGCACGCATCCGCCGCTGGAGGACCGGATCGCGAGACTGCGCGCGATGAGCATCACGCGCTGACGCCAATTCCGGCGTTCGCGGATTGACGACATCGTGTTTCCGCCCATCTGGATCTAGTACTGGGTCTTGCACAACTGTCCACTACGCAGAAACCCTTGCAGGCCAAGTAAAAATTGCAGGGTCTGGCAACCCCACAATACCGAATATGCCCGAGAAGAGCCTTCTTAACTCACTTAGGCATAATGGCTTACAGGACTGCCCCCGTTTGGAACGGTTTGGTTCGGGGCGTGCTTCTACAAGCTCAAGCAAGGGGTTTCCACGGAGGGCAAAAAGATGCTCGAAGAAAAGAACGAAGTAATTCATGAAGAAGCAGCGCCACGGTGGATTGGGATCGCCGTCGTAATCCTGGCTATCGTCTCGCTGGCAGGTTTGGGTGTGGGCTGGTCGGCTTCGACGCGATCGCATGAATTGCAGCAGACTCTGGCTGCGCAGACGACGCTGACGAAGCAAAACGACGACATTCTCAATCAGCGCCTAGCGAAGGCTGAAGACACCAACGCGCAGCTTCAAGGCGAGCTCAGCGTGGTAACCGACAAGATGAAGCTTACGGAAAGCGAATTGAGCCGGGCGCGCACGCAGACCAAGAAGATCAAGGACGAAGAGGCGCAGGAACTTTCCGATCTCCAGAACAACGTCAATGGCCAACTGGCGACGAAAGCCAGCGTCGATGACGTCAACAAGCTGGGGACGGACGTGAACGGCGTCAGGACGGATCTCGAAACGACGAAGAGCAATCTGAATATGGCGCGCGGCGAATTCGGCACGTTGATCGCGAAGAACCACGATGAGATCGACGAACTCCGGCGCCTCGGCGAGCGCGATTACTACGAGTTCACGATCACCAAGAAGGGCCAGCGCGAGAAGGTGGGCGACGTGATGGTCGAACTCCGCAGCGTGAACCCGAAGAAGAACCTCTTCACCGTGGCGATCTATGCGGACGACCAGCGCTACGAGAAGAAGAACCGCTCGGTGAATGAGCCGATCTACTTCTTCACCAACGGCAGCCATGCGCCGATGGAGTTCACCGTCAACTCCGTGGGCAAGGACAAGATCAGCGGTTACCTGAGCGTGCCGAAGGCCGGAACGACGCACGCGCAGGCCGCCGGCAACTGACGAGCATCGTTTGCCTGGTCCCTGGGGGCCAATGCAAGCGCGAGGAACGAAAAGGGCGTCCGCCACAAACGGACGCCCTTTTTCTTCTCGCGGATATTTATTCGGCTTTGCTCAAAGCGCGCAGCTTGCGGGCGAGAAATCTCTTGGCGAGCGCGGGGAGCTTCTCGTGCGGAAGTTTTCCCTGTTCGTAAAGCTTCATCTTGGCCTTCGCCGTCTTGCGGCGGCGGCGCTGCCTTTTCTGCGCCACGTAACGCTTGTCGTATGCCATCCGATCCTCTTTCCTTCTCGAATTGCGTGACCTCCGATTGTAGCGGAGAGGCAACAGGATGCAAGCTCGCCGTGTTTTCGCCGCCGAATTCGAGTAGCATTTTCGTCGGGCATTCAAACACCGATTCAGGACAGGTTTCCGAGCTATGGCGACTACGGCCATCCATGCCAGCCGCATTCTGACGCCGGATGAAGAGATCAGCGACGGCGTGATCGTTGTCGAAGGCAGCCGCATCGCGGCCATCGGCCATCGCGATGAGATGCGCCTGCCGCAGGGCGCCGCCGATTACGTCGCCACGGGCATGACGGTGGTCCCCGGTTTCGTCGACGTGCATATTCACGGCGCGGGCGGGCACGACGTGATGGAGGGCGACGCACGGGCGCTCGACCGCATCACCGCAACCGTGGCGCGCCACGGCACCACGTCGATCGTCGCGACGACCGTCACCGCGCCTGTCGAAGACACTTGCCGCAGCCTGCAGGGAATCGCGCAGTACATTCGCGCGCATGAAAACGCCGAGCCCGGCCACCTCGCTGCCGAGATTCTGGGCGTCCATCTCGAAGGACCGTTCATCAGCAAGGCGCGCCGTGGCGTCCACCCGCCGGATGCGCTGGCGAAACCTTCGGTGGCGACGTTCGGCAAGCTCATCGAGGCGGCCGACGGCCTGGTGAAAATCGTCACTGTGGCGCCCGAGCTTCCCGGCGCACTCGAGCTAATTGCTGCTGCGGTCGCCGCTAAGATCGTCGGCGCCATCGGCCACACCGACGCCGATTACGATCAGGCGCGGGCCGCGATTCATGCAGGCGCGCGCCACGCGGTTCACATGTACAACGCGATGCGCCCCTTCGAGCACCGCGATCCGGGCGTTGTCGGCGCGATCCTCACCGATCCCGAGGTCACCGCCGAAGTGATCGCCGATCTCGTGCACGTGGCCGGGCCCGCGATTCAAGTGCTGATCGGAACGAAGGGATTCGACACGGTGTTGCTCGTGAGCGACGGCATCGCCGCCACGGGCATGCCCGATGGCAAGTACCGGCTGGGCAATTTCGAGGTTTCGGTGAAGGATGGCGTGGCGCGAAACAGCGAAGGTAAGCTAGCGGGCAGCACCCTGACCCTCGACCGCGCTTTGCGCAATGTGGTCGCGCTTGGCGTCCCGCTGCAGGATGCCGTTCGCATGGCGACCGTGCTTCCGGCGCGCCGCCTCGGCCTCGCCGGCAAAAAGGGCATCATCGCCGTAGGCGCGGATGCCGACTTGGTCGCGCTGACGCCGGATTTGCGCGTCTCCGGCGTGATGACGCGTGGCGCCGGCCTCGCATAGAGCGGAATCGCCGATGACTTCGCTGGAATTCCAATACGAAATTCCGGTGGAGGAGTTTGTTGCGGCGCAGCTTCTTTACCACAAAGTGCAAGGAGCGCAACCGGCGTACCGGCGGGCAGCCTTTTAGATTCTTCTCGGTGCGGCATTTATCGGTTTAGTTCTTAGCGTGAGGCCTTCTGAGCTGCCAGCCCACGATATTTCAGCGGTGCCTCTCATCATCGTCGCGGTGTTCGGAATCTCCTGGGTCTATGGCGGAATACGTATCTTATTTCCCCGCAGATATTACCGCCGTGTTTACCGATCATCTGAGTTGTCTGACAAATCGTACAAGGCGGAGCTGGATGAAAGCGGATTCCGCGTCGCCGGTGATTTTTGCGAGTGGACCGTAAAATGGCCTGGGCTGAAACTCAAAGGAGAGGACGAACGAGTCTTCATCTTCTGCGCAGCAAACACGATTTTCATCTTCGGGAAAAAGTTCCTGACCAACGAACAGCAGCAGGAACTCCGCAAGCTGGGCGGGCTGCTGTCATAGCACTTTGCCGGAAGAACAGACTCCTGGCCTCGCTCGGAATCAGTGGTTGCGGGGCGCGGAAGGCAACTACGAATTCAGCGGGATTTTCAATTCCTCGGCGAGGCGATGCGGGTCAAAGGGGCTGCAGGCGAAAAAGCGGCCCGCGATTTCGAGCGTGGGGACTTTGCGGCGGCCATTATTCACGCGCAGGACGATCTCTTCGGCGCCGGGCGTTTCGTCGATATTCACTTCGCGGAAGGCGATTTTGCGGTCGCGCAGGAAATGCTTCACGCGGCGGCAATCGCAGCACCACGACGTGCTGTAAATTGTGACGGCTTCATTCATTGCATGTATTTCCAATCGTCCTAATTATTCGATGCGAAGAAAAGAGGCGGGATTCAGCATGGACACGAGATGATAACGGCCCCGCGGCGCTTGCGAAACACATCCTACTTGTGCGACCCGGCGATGCCACCCCATTTGGCGGCCGCCTCCGTCCGCACCACCGCGCGCTCGACGGCAAGCTTCTGCTCCTGCCAATCCGGGCCTCCGGGGTGGGTCTTCGAGAGCTCGGCCTGCGCATGCTCGTGTTCGGCGTGGGCCTTCTCGGCGTCGATTTCCTCGGCGCGCTCCGAAATCTCAGCCAGCACGATCACGCGGTCCGGCAAGACTTCCGCGTAGCCGTGAACGATCGTGACGTAGCGCGTTTCTCCGCTCTTGCGATACGCCAGGATTCCGATGCCAAGCTCGGTGATCAGCGGGGCGTGGCCGGGCAGAATGCCGAGATAGCCTTCCTTGCCGGGTATCTCGACCGCCTGCACGGTTTCCTGCAAGACGTGCCTCTGCGGCGTGACGACTTGCAGTTCGATCGCTTCAGGTAGCGCCATTCGTCTGTTCCCGTTTCACTCGCTTGCGGCTCCGGCCTAGGCCACCGCCGCCATTTTTTCGGCCTTCTCGCGCGCTTCTTCGATTGTGCCCACCATGTAGAAGGCCTGCTCGGGCAGCTCGTCGTGCTTGCCTTCCACGATTTCCTTGAAGCCGCGAATCGTGTCTTCCACCTTCACATACGTGCCCTTGAGGCCGCTGAACTGCTCGGCCACGAAGAACGGCTGCGACAAGAAACGCTCCAAGCGACGGGCGCGGCCCACCACCTGCTTGTCGTCGTCCGAGAGTTCTTCGATTCCGAGAATCGCGATGATGTCCTGCAATTCCTTGTAGCGCTGCAGCACGCCCTTCACGGCGCGGGCCACGGTGTAGTGTTCCTGGCCGAGAATACGCGGATCGAGAATGCGCGAGAAGCTGGCCAGAGGATCGACGGCGGGATAGATGCCGCGCTCAACGATCTGCCGGCTGAGGTTCGTGGTCGCATCGAGGTGCGTGAAGGTGGCCGCCGGAGCCGGATCGGTGTAGTCGTCCGCCGGCACGTAAATCGCCTGCACCGAGGTGATCGAGCCGCTCTTGGTCGAGGTGATGCGCTCCTGCAATTCGCCAATTTCGGTATTCAGGTTCGGCTGGTAACCCACGGCGGAAGGCATGCGGCCGAGCAGCGCCGATACTTCCGATCCCGCCTGCACGAAGCGGAAAATATTGTCGATGAAGAGCAACACATCGAGATGCTCTTCGTCGCGGAAATATTCGGCCACGGTCAGGCCGGTGAGGCCGACGCGAAGGCGCGCGCCGGGCGGCTCGGTCATCTGGCCGTAGACCAGAGCGCAGCGCGATTTTTCGGGATTGCCTGGCTCGATGACATGCGATTCCTGGAATTCGAGCCACAGGTCGTTGCCTTCGCGGGTGCGCTCGCCGACGCCGGCGAATACGGACACGCCGCCGTGCTTCATGGCGACGTTGTGAATCAGCTCTTGAATCAGCACCGTCTTGCCCACGCCCGCGCCGCCGAAAAGGCCGATCTTGCCGCCCTTGAGGTAGGGCTCGATCAGGTCGACGACTTTGATGCCCGTCTCGAACATTTCGAGATTGGTTGATTGATCTTCGAGAGACGGCGCCGGGCGATGAATCGGATAGCGCTTTTCATACTTCACCGGGCCGAGCTTGTCGACCGGCTCGCCGAGCACGTTCATCACGCGGCCGAGCGTGCCGCGGCCCACGGGGACGGAAATCGGCTCGCCGAGATCCTCGGCCTTCATGCCGCGCACGATGCCTTCGGTCGGCTTCATGGCGACCGCGCGCACGCGTCCTTCGCCAAGGTGCTGTTCGACCTCGGCAACGATGTCGAGCGGCTCGGGAACGTCAAATCCTTCGCTGGTGATGCGAATCGCGTGGTGAATCAGCGGAAGGTGACCTTCCTCGAACACCACGTCCACCACGGGTCCGATAACCTCGGTTACGTGGCCGATCTTCTTGTTGTCAGGTGCCATTTGTTTCTCCGTGAATCCGCAAAATCGTGAGTAGTGATTGGTGAGTCGTGATTAGTACCCCAGAAGCTCACCTGATCGCTTTGGTATTCTCATCATCCCAGCCGCTGCTTGAGCGAAGTCATCAGTGCGTTAATCAGTCGCCCTACCGTATTGCAGCCATCCGCAAGCTGCTTGAAATCGTCCTGCTTCAAGTAACCCAAATCACGGCTCAAAATCGAAAAGTAGCGCGTTTCTTCGGCTTCTCCGCGCGCGATCTGCAAAGACCGCAGCAGTTCTCGTGTCGTGCGGCGGCCGAATCCCTCCGCGATATTCGCCGGAACTGAAGCTGCCGACCGGCGAATCTGGGCGACGATTCCGAAGCGCTCCCGGTCGGGGAAGGCCTCGGTAACGCGGTACACAAGGAGCGTCACCGCGTGTGCCTTCTGCCATACCGTTAAATCCGTGAACTTCTCGATCTTCACGGGTCAGTAATCACTAGTCACCACTCACTAATCACGACATTGCGGATGCGGCGCCGCTTACGATCTCGATCAGCTCCTTCGTGATTCCGGCCTGGCGAATCTTGTTCATCTCGAGCGTTAGCTTATCGATCAGTTCGGACGCATTGCGCGTGGCGGCGTCCATTGCCGTCATGCGCGCCGCCCACTCCGCCGCGGACGATTCGAGGAGGATTCGGAATACCTCGGACTCGAGGTAGCGCGGCACGAGGCCGCTGAAAATCTCGGCGACGGGTTCCTCGTAGATGTAATCGACGAGCCACTTCCCGCTGGCGGCGAGATCGTGCGGCAACGCTTCTTCCTGCTCCGGCGTGGCGGCGTGAGCAGCTTCCGGGCGTTCCGACGCGATCACCGAAGGATCGATCGGCAGCAATTTCTCGGTGCGCAGGTTTTGCACCAGCACGTTTTTGAATTCGTTGTAGACCACGTAGACGGCGTCGATCTCGCGCGCCTCGTAAAGCTCGGCGATCTTGCCGGCGATCTCCTTGGCAATCCGGAAGTCCACATTGCCCGAGACGTTGATGTATTCGGCGGCGAACGCCCATCCGGCTCTCTTCAGCGAATTCCGGCCCTTTTTGCCGATGGGAATCACCTGGGTCTTCTTCGAGGAGTTCTCGCGCAGAAAAATCATCGCGCGGCGAATCACGTTCGAATTGAACGCCCCCGCCAGGCTGCGGTCTCCGGTCAAAACGATCACCAGGATTCGCTCTTCTGGGCGCCGCTCGAGCAGCGGATGCGTGGTCGATTCGACGCGGGCCGCGGCTGAGCGCAACACTCGGAGAATTTCGCGGGCGTAGGGCCGCGCGGCAAACACGCCTTCCTGCGAGCGCCGCAATTTCGCCGCGGCGACGAACTTCATCGCGCGCGTGATCTGCTGCGTGCTCTTCACCGAACGAATGCGGCGCCGGAAATCGAGAAGTGTGGCCATCGATCGTCAGTTCTTATTTCGCCGCGGCTGCGGCCGGAGCCACGCTCGCCAGGAACGTTTCCTTGAAGGCCTGAAGCGCCGCGAGCATCTCGGCTTTGAGGGCGTCGTCGATCGCTTTCTTCTCGCGGATCGTCTTGAAAATTCCGGCGTAATTCGTTTCGAAATATGGATACATTTCCCGCTCGAAGCGGCGAACCTCGGCTACCTCGAGGTCGTCGAGAAAGCGATTCGCGCCGGCAAAGATGATCAGCACCTGTCTTTCGACAGGCAACGGCTGATACTGATCCTGCTTCAGAATTTCCACGAGCCGTTGGCCGCGCGCCAATTGCTGCTGCGTGGTTTTATCGAGCTGCTCGGTGCCGAACTGCGCGAATGCCGCAAGATCGCGGTACTGCGCCATATCGAGCCGCAACGAGCCCGCCACCTGGCGCATCGCCTTGATCTGCGCGTTGCCGCCGACGCGGCTCACGGAAATCCCGGCGTTGATGGCGGGGCGCTGGCCGGCGTTGAAAAGGTCGGCTTCGAGATAGATCTGGCCGTCGGTGATCGAAATCACGTTGGTCGGAATGTACGCGGAGACGTCGCCCGCCTGCGTTTCGATCACGGGCAGCGCCGTCAGGGAGCCTGCGCCCAGCGCATCGTTTAATTTCGCGGCGCGCTCGAGCAAGCGCGAATGCAGGAAGAATACGTCTCCAGGGAAGGCTTCTCGGCCCGGCGGCCGGCGCAGCAGCAGGGAAATCTCGCGATAGGATTGCGCGTGCTTCGAAAGGTCGTCGTAAAAGCAGATGGCGTGCCGCTTCGTATCGCGGAAATATTCGCCCATCGCCGCCGCCGCGAAAGGAGCGATGTACTGCATGGTGGCCGGCTCGGCGGCCGACGCAGCCACCACGATGCTGTAGTCCATGGCGCCGTAATCGGTGAGCGTCTTGATCACCTGCGCGATCGTCGACTGCTTCTGCCCGATCGCACAGTAGATGCAGATGACGTCGCCGCCCTTTTGATTGATGATCGTGTCGAGAATGATCGCCGTCTTGCCGGTCTGGCGGTCGCCGATGATCAGCTCGCGCTGTCCGCGGCCGATCGGAATCATCGAGTCGATGGCTTTGATACCGGTCTGGAGCGGCTCGCGCACCGGCTGCCGGTCCACGACGCCCGGAGCCAGGCGCTCGAGCGGGTTGCGCTGATCGGTCTGCACCGGCCCTTTATCGTCGAGCGGCTGGCCGAGCGGATTCACGACGCGCCCCACGAGCGCATCGCCTACCGGCACGGACATAATCGTTTTCGTGCGCTTGACCGTGTCGCCTTCCTGAATCTCGGTGTAATCGCCGAGCAGCACCGCGCCCACCTGATCCTCTTCGAGGTTGAGCGCGATGCCGAAAACGTCGTGCGGGAACGAAATCATTTCGCCCGCCATGCAGCGGTCGAGCCCGTGGATGCGCGCGATGCCGTCGCCCACGGAGATCACCGAGCCGACCTCTTCGACGGCGACCGTCTGCTGATAGTTTTCGATCTGCCCGCGCAGGATCCTTGTGATTTCGTCAGCCTTGATATTGGCCATTCCCGGCTCCTATTCCGTTTCGAGCTGCTCGCGCAGCCGCGTCAATTGCTCGCGCACCGAACCGTCGTAGACGGTCGATCCCACGCGGACGACGGCGCCGCCCAAGAGGGATTCGTCCTGGCGGAAACGGGCTTCGATTTTCTTCCCGGTGCGCCGTTCGAGCGCTTTCGTCATGCGTTCTTTTTCGGCGGCATTCAGCTCGCGCGCCGAGGTCACTTCGGCCTCGGCGATGCCCAGCCGCGCGTTCAATTCCGCCTCGAACGCCTGCTGGATTTCGCGAAGCATTTCCGTCCGGCGATGATTCACGATCACGTATACGAAATTGCGCACCGCCGGCGCCAAATCCATTTTGGCCGCCAGTTCCTCGATCACCGTGTGCTTCATTTCCGGGCCGATGGCGGGGCTTTCGATGAAATTTCGCAGGTCGGCCGAATCGAAAAACGCGCCGACGAAGGCCGCGAGATCTTTTTTCACGCGGTCGCCGGACTTCTGCTCGAACGCGACATCCGCCAGGGCCGCCGCGTATCGCGATGCAAGCGCGCCGTTCAATTGGGGCTCCCCTCGAGCTCAGCGACAAAATTGCGGAAGAGCACTGCTTCCGTCTGCGGCGTGAGCTCGGATCGAAGCAGCGCTTCCGCTCGCTCGACGGCGATGCGCGCCGCCAGCGCCTTTAATTCCAGGCGCGCCGCGCGCTCGGCCGCCACGATTTCCGCCTGCGCCGATCGCTCGATGGCTTCCGCCTCGGCCTTGGCCTGCGCTCGCAGGCGTTCGCCCTCGGCCTGGGCGCCGCGCTTCGCCTCAACGCGCAGGGCCGCGACCTCCGCATCGATTCCCGCGAGTTTGGCCTGCGCCGCGCGGCGATCCGCTTCGGCCGCTTCGCGCGCGCGAGTTCCCTCCGCGATCTTTTCGGAGATTTCCTCCGCATGGCGCCGGAAATATGGAACGGCCTTGCCGAACCCGTAAATCAAAAGTCCGAGAACGATTGCAAAATTCAGCCAGCGGAAGACCCAGCCCGTGGTGGAATCCGCGGGCGAGGGTTGATCGTCCTGCGCGAACACGGGCGCAGCCAGCATAAGGAAGAACGCGGCGAACGTTGCGGCGCGCCGCACACGAATCCATCGCGATACCGGAGCCGGCATCATTGCGCCGCTCCACCGCGCAAAGACGACGGCTTATCGAGAATCGTGCGCGCGATCTGGCTGGCGAGCGCGGGAGCCTGGCGCTCGATTTCGGCGCGGGCCGCGGCCACCTCCGCGGCGATTCTCTTCTTCGCGGCAGCAACGTCTTCCTGCGAGCGCGAACGCATCGCCTTGAGCAGCTTGGCGCGCTCGTCAAGAGCTGCCTGCCGCGCCGCTTCCTGCTCGGCGTAGATTTCGGCGCGGGCTTTGCGAAGGGCCTCGTGGTACGTGTCGAGCTCCTGTTTCGCGGCGGCTTCGACGGAAACTGCTTCGGCGCGCGCGCCTTCGATGCGGGCCGCGCGTTCGGCCATCGCTTTCTGGATCGGGCCGAAAAACGCCCAGCGCAAGAAAGCGTAAAACAGAAGGACGACGACGATCGTGGGCACAGCTTCGAGGAACAACTCGCCGAGTTGGTGGAGAATCTCCATCGTCAGGAAGAGAGCGCTGCGGCTACTCCAATTTTAATATAGGTGTCGCGATGTCGCGGTTTGTGCCCCACCGGCACACACTTCAGGACCAAGCAAAGCAGAAGATTATCGCATCCGCGCTCGTGGTGCGTCAATTCCTTTGGGTCGACCGGCATGAAGGCGCTCACTTGGAAACCGTCCGGGCGCCGGTGGCCGCTTCGCTCAGAAGGGACGTCAGCTGGCCCGGCTCCGCGAGGGGGGGGAAGCATGTGGTTTCGACGCAGACGAATGCTTGCGGCTTGGTTGCGTCGAGGTGCGGCAGGGTTTCGCGCAATGCCGCTGGGAGCGCACCTGCCGCGAGGCGCTCGGGCGTGACGCGCAGGACGACTTTGCCGAAGCGATAGACTTCGAGCGCGGCTCGCTCGAGGCCGATGGCTTTGGGGTCGGCCGCAGCGCCGGTGATGACGACTTGCAGCGGGTGGCGCGCGTGGAGGAGCGCGGCCAAGGCGTACGTTGCGGCAAAGAGACCATATTGCGGGATCAGGCCGACGAACGCTTCGAGCGTCTTTTCGGCCCACTCGCGATAGAGGCGCTTGCCAGTGAGGGCGTGCAGGCGGTCGAGGACGATTGCGGCGACAGAATTTCCGCCGGGCGTGGGCGAGTCCTGCAGCGGCTTACGGCCAACTTCGAGGCCGCCCATCGGCGCGGCGTCCTTGGCGCGATCGAAGAAGCCGCCGCCATCGGGGTCGCCGAAGCGTTCGACGGCGAGACGCATGGCACGCTCGGCAATTTCGAAATAGCGGCGATCGAAGGTCGCTTCCCACGCGTCGAGCAGCGCCGCGATCGTGAACACCTGATCGTCGAGTGAGCCCTCGAGGCGCGGTCCGCCGACGCGATGCAAGAAGCCTTTCGATTCGTCCCACGCTTCGGCGAGAATGCGGTCGAGAGTCTTCAGCGCGAATTCGCGGCAATCGGGGCGGTCGAGAACGCGCGCGGCTTCGAGATAGGCCGAGACGAACATCGCGTTCCATGCAACGTAGATCGTTTCGTCGATGGCGGGCGTCGGACGGCGCTCGCGGCGGGCGGCGATCAGCTTGCCTTTCGCGCGCGCGATGAGCAGCGCGACCTGATCTTCCGGGATTTTCAGCTTCCGGCTGATTTCGTCGACCGGCTCGGCGATCCACAAGACATTTTTCTCGTGATTGTGGTGCATCTCGCCGCGCGGGCCGACGTCGTAATAGAGCTCGATCGCGCGCGCTTCGTCCGGCGTGAGGACCGCGCGCACTTCCTGCTGCGTCCAGGTGAAATAATCGCCGTCATCATCGAGGCTCTGGTCGGCATCCTGGCTCGCGTAGAAGCCGCCGCGCGGGGGATCGGAAAGCACTTCGCCCACCCATGCGATCAGATCCTCGGCCACATGCTTGTAATGCGGTAGGCGCAACGACTGATAGCCGTGGAGATAGTTTTTCAGCAGCTCGGAATTGTCGTACGACATTTTTTCGAAGTGCGGGACGCACCAGCGCTCGTCGACCGAGTAGCGGTGGAATCCGCCGCCGATCTGATCGGCGAAGCCGCCGGCAGCCATGCCATCGAGCGTTTTTTCGACGATGGCTAGCAGCCGCTCGCCGCCGGGCCATTTCTGGCGCTCGAGCAGCAGATCGATCGCCGAAGAGTGCGGAAATTTCGGGGCGTCGCCGAATCCGCCGTGCGCGGGGTCGAAGCGTTTTACGGCAGCGTCGACTACCGCATCGACGACGCGCGCATCGAATTCGCCGCGCGCGCCGTGAAAAATTTCGGCCCGTGCGACAGCTTCTTCGAGGGCCTGCGCCGAATTATCGACTTCGGTGCGGCGCTTTTCGAAGGCGTCGGAGATCGCAACGAGAATGCGCTTGAAGCCGGGGCGGCCCATGGCGTCGTCGGGAGGGAAATACGTGCCGCCGAAAAACGGCTTGCCATCGGGCGTGAGGAAAGCCGTGAGCGGCCAGCCGCCTTGCCCCGAAATCGCACTGATCGCCGATTGATAGCGCGCGTCGACATCGGGACGCTCATCGCGATCAACTTTCACCGGAATGTAGCGCTGGTTGATCATGGCCGCGATTTCGGGATTTTCGTAGCTCTCGCGGTCGATCACGTGGCACCAGTGGCACCAGACGGCGCCGATATCGAGCAGGACGGGCTTGCCGGCGGCGCGTGCCTTGGCGAAGGCTTCCTCGCCCCATTCGTGCCAGTCGACGGGCTGATGCGCGGCCGAGCGAAGATAGGGGCTGGCGGAATTTTTCAGGCGATTTTCGGGGGCCTGGGTCACCTTGGCAACCTGCTCTTACCGTGTCGATTAGAATTGGTCGCCGTCTTTTGTTTTCTGTAGGTTGCAGCGATTTCCAATCGCCAAATGTCGATTAGAAAAACAAGGCGGCAGGCCGGGACGCGGCGAAGCAAGAAAGCCGTGGGGCGAGCGGGCGAAAATCGGCGAATCGCCCCGGCCCCTCGCTCGAGGGGCCGCCGTGTTGCTTCGACCCTGTTCTGGCGACGCATGACTCTCTGCATCCACGCTATCACATGATGCAAATCGACAGGCCATTGTCGATTAGCGCAATCAACTGTAGGATCAATGGTTAGCCGCATCGAACCTTGAAGCGAAAGATGCGATTTTTGGCGCCTGAGGGAGTGCGAACCCGACAGACCGCGGAAACGCTTGACCATTCAGGCGATTCATATTACCTACCTGGCAATGGAAGCAGCAAACTCGTAAGGACGAGGAGGCGTGATGCTGCGAATGATTTCCCTTCTCGCGATTCTGCTATTCGCATCGAGCGCCATGGCGCAATCGGCTTCACAACCCGCGATGCCATCGGATTCTGAAATCCGGCAAATTCTCGTCGACCGGATCGACGTGCAGCACCAGAGCGTGGGCATCGTGGTGGGTGTGATCGGGCCGGAGGGCCGACGCGTCGTCGCCTATGGGCAACTGGCGAAGGGCGACCCGCGGCCGCTGAATGGCGATACCGTCTTCGAGATCGGCTCGGTCACCAAGGTATTCACGTCGCTGCTGCTGGCGGACATGGTGCAGCGCGGCGAAGTGGCGTTGGACGATCCGGTAGCGAAGTATCTGCCGGCGAGCGTGAAAATGCCGGAGCGGAACGGGCGCCAGATCACGCTCGTCGATCTGGCCACGCACACTTCGGGGCTGCCGCGCATACCAACGAACATGACGCCGAAAGATATGGGCAATCCTTATGTCGACTATACTGTCGCGCAGCTCTATCAGTTTCTTTCGAGCTACCAACTGACGCGTGATCCTGGCGCGCAATACGAATACTCGAATCTGGGCGGCGGGCTGCTGGGCCACGTGCTGGCTCTGCGTGCGGGAATGAGTTACGAAGCGCTGGTGCGCTCGCGCATCTGCGATCCGCTCGGGATGAAGGACACGCGGATCACGCTGACGCCGGAAATGAAGGCCCGTATGGCCGTGGGGCACAATCAGGCGCTCGAACCCGTCGGGAACTGGGACTTGCCCACGCTTGCAGGCGCTGGGGCGCTGCGATCGACGGCGAACGATATGCTGACTTTTCTGGCGGCAAATCTGGGATACGTGAAGTCGCCGCTCGCTCCGGCAATGGCCGCGATGCTGAAAGTGCGGAGGCCTACCGGCATGCCCGGCCTCGAGATCGCGCTCGGCTGGCACATCCGCACGATCGACGACAAGGAGATCGTTTGGCACAACGGCGGGACGGGCGGCTTCCGGTCGTTCATGGGCTTCGATCCGGCGGCGCGCACCGGCGTGGTGGCGCTGTCGAACACGTTCACCACCATCGGCGTCGACGACATCGCGATGCACCTGCTCGGTGCCAAATCTCCCTTGGCTCCGCCGGCGAAACAGCATACGCAGGTGAAGATAGACCCAAAGATCTACGACAGCTACCTGGGGACCTACGAATTGGCTCCCAGTTTTATCATCACGATTACGCGGGATGGCGATCACCTGTTCGAACAGGCTACGGGGCAGCAGAAGTTCGAGATTTTCCCGGAGGGCGAGCGCGACTTTTTCCTGAAGGTGGTCGATGCGCAGATCACGTTCGTCACCGATAGCGGCGGCCGAGCGACGGAACTGATCCTGCACCAAAACGGGCGCGACGTGCACGGCAAGCGATTCGAAGGCGAGCCGCCGAAGCCTGCGGAGCACAAACAGGTCAGCATCGGTCCGAAGATCTTCGCCGGCTATGTGGGAACCTACCAATTGGCTCCAGGCATTGTATTTACGATTACGCGCGACGCGGATCACCTATACGCGCAGTTGACGGGCCAGCAGACATTCGAGATTTTCCCTGAAAGCAAGAACGACTTCTTCTACAAGGTCGTTGATGCGCAGATCACGTTTGTGACGGACGGCACCGGCCGCGCGACGGAACTGATTCTGCATCAGAACGGCATCGATCAGCATGCGAAGCGGATCGAATAGCGCCGTAGACCTTGCGCCGCTCGAGCCGAGCCTCGCGTCAATTGGCTTGCTGCTGCGAGGGAATGAACTCTGTGAGGACGGCCTGGCGCATCAGGTTGGGCGGGAGCAAGCCCTGCGCGAGGATGAAATCGTGAAATTTCTTCTGGTCGAATCTCTTGCCGAGCGCCTTTTGCGTTTCCTGGCGAAGCTGCAAGAGGCGCGTGAAGCCGTAGAAATATGAAGTGGCCTGGCCGGGCGCGCGGTAGGTGTAGCGCTCGACCTCCTGCTGGGCGAAAGGCTCGCTCAGGTTTACGTCTTCCGTCAGGATCCGCATCGCGTCCTTGGGTGTGATTTTTCCGGATTGCAGCTCGGGATCGATAAATGCGCGCGCCGCCCGCAGCATCTGGAATTGCAGCGAAATCAGCTGTCCATCGAGCGGCATGTAAGGCCGCGTGATGTATTCGGCATAGAGGCCCCAGCCCTCGACATTGGTGCTGTTGAAGGCGTAGAGCACGCGGGCTTCGGAAACGCCGTGCTCGACCATCGAATCGAACTGCAATTCGTGGCCCGGGCGCGCTTCGTGCGCGATGATGGTCCACGAGGCGGCGTCGTAGGTGAAGTCGTCGAGCTTCTCGGCTTTGGCCTCGCCGGCTGTGGGCGGCATATTCAGCGGAAGCACGAATTCGCCCTGCTCGCCCGTATTGTGGAGCAGCGGAGGTGGAACCATGTGGGGCGCGGGCTGTTCGGCGCTCTCAGCGGGCGTGGCAAGCCGGATGCGCGCGGGGCGATCGGGCAGAGTGACGAGATTGTGCTTCGCGATGATCTCTTCGATCGCGGCGAGGCGCTTTTTGTAGAACGGGAGAATGTCGCTGCCCTTGATTTGATCCTGCTTGAGCCTGCGGCACACGTCGCGATAATCGGTCACCCTCCACTGCCGCTGCGCCGCGATCTGCATGGCGAGCACCTGCATCTGGCCCTGATAGACCTGGAAATCATGGTGCGCCAATTCCTCGAGCTGCGCGATCGGAACGTCGATACCGTAGCCTTCGAGATCGAGGGCATACTCCTCGGGAGGAAGACGGAAATCGGTGCGCGCTTTGGGCAATATCGTCGCCCTGATCCATGCGTCGTAGGCGGTGAGTTCGGTTTGCAGCTTCGCAAACGGCTCTTCCCATCCCGTGAGGCCGTACTGCTTGAAGAGAGCAGGAATGCCCTGGATGTAGTTCTGATTGCGCGCTAGTTCGGTCTCGATTTTTAGCCTCGAAGGAAAAGCCATGCCGGGCTTGGCCATCTGCTCTTCGTCGCGCTGCTCGAGAATTTCGGTGAACGGCTTCGCATAGCCCGGCTCGAGACCCGCATATTCGCGCAATCGGACGAGCGCCGCCTTGCGGCGTTCGGGCGCCACCTGATCGTCGAGCAGCACGCGCAAGCCCTGGAAGACATCCTCGCTCGCGTTTTCGAACGGGACTTTGTGAGCTTGGGCGTAGTCGTACTGCTGCAAGGTGATCTGGATGCTGTGCAGAAGGATTTGCAAATCCTCGCGGACGTTCTTATCGCGCTCGACGGCCAGCGCGCGCATAAGCTTGCGCTGCACGGCCTTGGTTTCGGCGATCTCGGCGTCGTCATCGAGCTTCGTGGGCTGCGAAATTTTATCGTCGAACGCGGACAGTCCCTCGGAGGAGGCGTTTTCGGGCGAATGCCGGTCCTGGACGTCGAGCAGAAGCTGCGTGTAGGCGTTACTTTTCGCGACCCAGCCCGGATCGGGCGGCGCCGCCTGTGGCGCGGCTGTCGCGACGGGATGCGGGGCGACGAAGCAAATCGATAGAACAACTGCCGCCAGAAGGACGCTTGCCGTTCTTTTCAAGTATGAGTTCTCCTTGCCGATACGAAATGCACTGAAAATCATTGCACGATGTGGACGCGCGAGGAAGGCTTTCGTGAACAAAAAAGCGACGCCGTGCGGCGTCGCTTTTCGAAACGGCTTTCGCGTCGTCTCGCGTCGAAAATTTCAGGACACGAGGTTCGTGGTGTTCGTGACCGCCATCCGGCGGACGTCGGCGACGCTGAAGCCCGCGCCGAGCATCTTCTGCGCGAACATCGCGAAACCGTCGGCGACCGGCGGATTGATCGTCTGGCCGAGGTCGGTCGAAAGCACCACGCGCTCGGGGCCGACCTTGCGGACGCTATCGAAGTAGGTTTCCCAGGGTGCTTTGTTCGTATACATCGTGGTGAAGCAGTGCTCGATCAGCGCGCCGAGATCGGCGCATTCGACCTGCTCGGCCGCGGTCATGTTCTGCGACGGGAACTCGGCGTGGGTGACGACGACACGCTTGAGCCCCATTTCCTTGCCCGTTTTCACGAGCTGCAGGATTTCCTTTTTGCTCAGGTGGCCGGTGGCGAGAATCATGTCGTATTTCTTGATGATTTCAAGGCAGCCGCGCGCGGCCGCGTTGACTTTGCCGTCCGGGCCGATCACCGTCATGGGCGCGGGAGAGACTCCGGTGGCGGCGAGTTCGCGCTGAATTTTCGCCCAGAAGGGCAGCTTATCCGTGGGGCCGTCGGTGCGGCCCGCGGTTTCGTTCGCCGCGTCCACGGTCGGCATCCACACGATTTTATTGCCCGAGCGGCCGGCGATTTCGAGAGCCACGGGATTGAGCCCTCCGACGCTGTGATTGAGCGTGATCGCGCCGAAGGCCTGAATGCCCGGAACCGCTTTAGTCACGACTTTCGCGCGTTCGTAGGTGGGCGCGTAGTGCGATTTCAGCACGAAGCCTTTGAGCTTGTGCGACAGGAATTCCTTCGCCAGATCGAGGTCGTCGATGCGCCGCGCGATCACGTCGGGCGCGACGTGCACCTGCAGATCGTATGCGCCTTCGATGGCTTGCCATGCGGTATCGGTGATTTGAATCGGTGCGGCTGCGGTTTCGGCGGCCATGCTGTCTCCTCGGCTTTCTTGTTTTTCTCGCGACGTAATTCCAATCGAATACTCTGCAACCCTGATCGCCATGTGTCAAGCAGGCAAGGGGGACGAACAATGCCAGTTGGCGGGGTGAAGCGCACCACATTCCCTCGTCAAACTAATGGGAAATGGACTTGGGTGCGGGCTCCGGCCCGTCGGGGTAGAGGCGCTCGAACTCCGGGTCGCCGTGAAGCAGGTTGAGGTCCGGATCGCGGCGGGCCCAAACGGAATCCTTGGAGCCGGCTTCCCAGGCTTTGCGCAAAGATTCGAGAGCCTCGGCCTTTCTTTGGAGCGCGCAGTAGATACAAGCCGCGTTGTAGAGAATCGAAGCTTCATTGGCGCGCAGGGTGACGGCCAGATTGAGTTCGCGCAAGGCATCTTCGCCGCGCCCCAATTCGGCGTATTTCGCGGCCAAAAGGACGCGCGCCCGCGCATCCTCTGGCACTTCCTTCAAGTGATGCTCGATCGCACCGACGAACCTGTGGGCCATGTTGCGGGAGGCTTCTTCCTTGCTCATGGCGCCGAGAGAATTCATGATCGGCACGTAGACGTTGTAATCCTCGCCGCTGGCTTCGATGGCAGACTCCGCAACGTCCAGCACTTCCTGATAGCGGCCGGCGGCAAAGAGGGCGCGGCCAAGCAAATAATACGCGCCGTCGCAGCCGCGGTTGCGTTCAATGGCCTTCTTCACCATCCGCACAGCTTCATCGTGCAAGCCGGCGGCGTAGAGAACCCAAGCCTGGCTGACATGGGTTTCGGGCAGGTCCCAGCGGAGGGCGACGGCTCGGCCGGACGCCTCGCGCGCGCGTTCAATCCAAACCTGGTCGCGCGTGAAAATCGAATAGTACATCGCGCAGGCGTTGGCGCAGGCGGCGTAGGCGAGGGCAAAACTGGGGTCCAGAGCGACCGCGTTTTCGAACATCTGCAGCGCGAACTCGACGTCCTGACGGGTCTGCCGCCGAGCGTATCTTTTGCCCCGCAGGTAGAGATCGTAAGCTTGCAGGTTTTCGGTCGGCTTATCCGCGAGGGCCTCGAGTTCCTGGGGAGAAAGCGTCACGCGGAGCGCCTCGGCGATCTTGCGGGCCATTTCATCCTGCACTTCGAAAACGTCCTTCATCTCGCGGTCGAAGCGCTCGGACCAGAGCGGAAAATCGGTGTGCGTGTCCACGAGCTGCGCGCTGATGCGCAGGCGAGCGCCGGAACGCCGCAAGGTGCCAGTGAGCACATACGCCGCGCCGAGTTGCTGGCCGATCTGCGCCGGTGTCACCGATTTGTCCCGGAAGGCCAGCACGGTGGGGCGCGAAAAAGTATTGAGTCCGCGGATCTTGGAGAGCTCGGTGATCACGTCCTCGGTAATGCCATCGCGGAGGTATTCGTCTTCCTTGGCGCCGCTCAGATTCTCGAAATACAAGACGGCCACGGATTTCCCGGTCTTCTGGACGCCGGGATCCGAGTCGGACTTCTCTTTCGCGCGCCGCTTTCCCGATTCGAGATCGCGCTTCAGGCGGCTGAGGTCGGTCTTGAGTTCAGTGGCCGTCTGGCAGCGCAGATTGCGGTCCTTCTCGAGAGTCTTTTCGAGAATGCGCACAAAATCGGGCGGAAGCGAAGGATTCAGTTCCGCGGCCGGTCGCGGATCGCGATTGAGGATGGCCTCGAAGATCACGGCGGAGGTATCACCCGGGAATGGCACCGTTCCGGTCGCCAGCTGATACAGCACGGTTCCGGTTGAGAAGAGGTCCGTGCGAGCATCCACAAGCTGACCGCGGGCCTGCTCCGGAGACATGTAGGAGACCGTGCCGACGGCGGAGCCCGGTGAGGTGAGCTCGTAATCGGTGGCCAAGGTTTTTCCCTCGGCAGCCGAGACGCCCACCGCCATCTCGCCCTGAGCTACCTTGGCAAGACCGAAGTCGAGGATCTTGATTTGCCCCCGCTCGGTGAGGAAGAGATTCGCGGGCTTGATATCGCGGTGCACGATTCCCTTGGCGTGCGCCGATTCCAAGGCGTCGGCAATCTCAATGGATATGGGCAGGAGCTTCTCCATTTCCATCGGATGCCGGGTCATCCTCTGCGCGAGCGTGCCTCCTTCCAGCAGCTCCATCACGATGAAGTGACGCCGCTCGTGCTGCTCGATCGCGTGGATGATGCAGATGTTGGGGTGGTTCAAGGACGATGCGGCGCGAGCCTCGCGCTGAAAGCGCTCGAGCAGCTGGCTATCTTGCGCCATTTCGGGCGGGAGGAATTTCAGGGCCACGCGGCGGCCAAGCTGCGAGTCCTGGGCCTCATAAACGATGCCCATGCCGCCCGCGCCGATCTGTTTGAGGATGTTGTAGTGCGAGATTGTCTGCCCAACCAGAGAGGCCGAGTCCGGCATAAGAGGCACAATCTTAGAGTGTCGCGGAAGGCGAGTCAACGGCGCGTGCTTGGGCCCGCTAGGGATTGTCCGAGCGCGGCTCGAGCAAAGAGCGCTGATCGGCGGGGTAGGTGATGCGGAGGCCCCGCACGCGGGCGAACGGCGTGAGCGTATGTTCTTTCGGCTGCGCGGCGCTGACGATTTCGAGGACGCGAATGCCGCGGACGATAAGTGAGTCGGCGACAAGCGAGCGATGGCAGCGCCAGGGAACTGCCTCGGCGCACATGAAAACCGCCGGCGATGTTTCTTCCGCGAGATGAAGCGCGCGGTCGAGGGCCGCGACAAATTCCGGCGTCTGCATGTAATCCGCGTAGCCGCGAAAGCTCTCGTTGCGCCAGCCGAGATTGATCGAATCTCGCGCGGGATGGCGCAGGCCGCCGAGATCTTTCATGTGCATGTAGCGAACTCCGGCTGCGGCGAGAGAGGCCGCGAGAGCATCGGTATTGAATTGAGGATTGCGGCGCGACTTCGGGATGGTGCGGATGTCGAGGAGCTGCCGGATTCCCTGCGCGCGCAAGAGATCGAGAAATTCGCCGATAGGACGCGTGGAGTGTCCGATCGTGAAGACCGTGAGCGGACTCGTCTTTTCAAGACGCTCCATTGGCTTCCTCTTCATCATAGCCTAAGGATCGACGGGCGCCGCTAGAGGCGAGCCGTTCGCGCAAGCGCCCGCGCTCCGCGGATTCGAAGGGAAATTCCGCTTCTACGGGGATGGCGGGACGAGGATAATGGCGGCTCACGGCCGGGCTTGGCCGCGCGAGGAATTATGGCAAAAGTGAAGGTGCTCTTCTGGGACAACGGCGGTGTGATCCTGACGAATGGATGGGATCGCGGATCGCGCCGGAAGGCCGTTGAAACGTTCAATCTCGATTGGGCGGATTTCGAGGACCGGCACGAGCTGATGCTTAATGCGTTCGAGTGCGGGCAGGCGAGCCTCGACGAGTATATGCGGCGGACGGTTTTTTACCGGGAGCGCGCATTTACCCCGGAAGACTTCAAGAAGTTCATGTTCGACCAGTCGCAGGCGTTCCCGGAGTCGCTGGAATTTCTCGCGAAGCTGACGGCGACCGGACGCTACTTTTCGGCGGCGCTCAATAACGAATCGCTCGAAATCAACGACTACCGCATCCGCACCTTCCATCTGCGCGACTATTTCAAGGTGTTTTTCAGTTCGTGCTACCTGGGCGTGCGCAAGCCCGATCGCGGAATCTACAGCCTGGCGCTGAAAATCTCGCAGTCGGAGCCGGACGAGTGCGCGATGATCGACGATCGCGGATTGAACCTCGAGTGCGCGAAGGAAATGGGGATGCACACGATTCAATTCCAGAACGTCGAGCAACTGCGCGAGGATTTGGCGCGGCTCGGGGTTACGACGGATGGGCGGTAGTAACTAGAAATCGGAAGAGGGATTCTTCGGCCAGGAACCGGCCTCAGAATGACGACACGGGCCGACTTATTTCTAGCTGCGTTTGGCGCTGGCGAGAAACGCGGGAAAGAGAATGATTGGGCTGATCTCGGATACGCATGGATTGCTGCGGGACGAAGCCGTGGAGGCGATGCGGGGTTCCGAACTCATCATCCATGCGGGCGATGTGGGCAAGCCTGCGATCCTCGACGGGCTGCGGCAGTTGGCGCCGGTGGTCGTGGTGCGAGGCAATATCGACAGCGACGCCTGGGGCAAGACGCTGCCGCCGACGGCGGTTGCCGAAATTGACGGCAAGACGATCTACGTGCTTCACGATATTCACGAGCTCGATCTCGACCCTTCCGCGGCCGGATTTCACGTGGTGGTGAGCGGACATTCGCACAAGCCGGGCCGGTTCGAGAAAGCGGGCGTGCTGTACGTCAATCCGGGGAGCGCGGGGCCGCGCCGCTTCAACTTACCGATCAGCGTGGCGCGCCTCGATTTCCGCGCGCAGCCGTGGAAGGTTGATTTCATCGAGCTCGACGACAGGAATTCGCCATGAAAATGGATACACGCGTTTTTCCCGATATCGACGCGCTGAGCCGCGGCGCGCTCGAAGAACTGCTGCGCGTGATGCAGGACGCAATCAAGCAGCGAGGCCGGTTCGCCATTGCGCTCTCCGGCGGGCACACGCCGGCGAAGCTCTACGCGCTGTGGGCGCAGGCGGCGGAGCACGGCGTGCAGACTCCGTGGGATCGCGTTCACCTGTTCTGGGGCGACGAACGCTACGTGGCCCAGGATGACCCGCTGAGCAACTACCGCATGACGCGGGAAACGCTGATCGAGCATGTACCGATTCCGGCGGCCAACGTTCATCCGGTGCCGACCAGCCTGCCGACGCCCGAAAAAGCGGCCGGGGCGTATGAGGCCGATCTGCGCGGATTTTTCGGGAATGACGCGCCGGCGTTCGATCTGCAACTGCTCGGTCTGGGGGTCGAGGGGCATACGGCCTCTCTTTTCCCGGGGTCGCCGGCCCTCGAGGAGACACAAAGATGGGTCCTGCCGGTTGAGGCTCCCGCCAAACCGCCCCGGCGGCTTACTTTCACGCCGGCAGTGCTCGATCAGGGGCGAAATACCTTCTTTCTGGTGGCTGGCGCGGACAAGCGCGAAATTCTGGCCGCTCTGCGGAATGAGCCGGACCCCAAAAGCAGCCAGTATCCTGCGGCCCGGATCCGGCCTGCCGGAGCAACTCTTTGGCTTCTCGATCAAGCCGCTGCCGGTTGAAATATCAGCGCTTATCTGAAACCTGGAAGCGGCGCGCGCGTCTAACCGTTGTCGACCCGAAACATTCCAGAGGGCAGGTTTCTTTAGGGGCAGTTGCATCTCCGGAAGCGGCCGAATCGAATTGTGCATCCACCGCAGGCGCGCGGTATCATGTAGGCTCTGCGGAGCTTGATGATCGGGCACACTCATCGCATCTCGCCGTTCAGACCATGAAGGGTCACCCGTAGCGGAAGGAACAGGGATACAGTCATCGATGAACAGGAATCGCACCCGGCTCTCGATTCTCCTTGGTGTATTCGCACTGCTCGCCACGAGCGGTTGCACGAAGACGGCGCAGACCGCGCCGCCGATTTTCGCGGTGCCCGTCACGGTGGCCAAGGTGACGCAGAAGACCGTTCCCATCAACCTGACGGCGATCGGTTCGGCCGATGCGAACTCGTCGGTCTCGATCAAGGCGCAAGTGAACGCCGTGCTCGATGAGGTGCACATCAAGGAAGGCCAGTTCGTCCAGAAGGGCCAGCTGCTCTTCACGCTCGATGCGGCGCCGTTTGAGGCGGCGCTGGAGCAGGCGCAGGGGAATCTCGCAAAGGATAAAGCCCAGGAGGAATTGGACAACGTCCAGGCGAACCGTTACGAGCAGCTCTATAAGGCCGGTGTGGCGCCGAAAGAGCAGCTCGATACGATGAAGGCCAACGCGGACGCGCAGCAGGCGGCCGTGCGAGCGGACCAGGCCGCGGTAGACGCAGCGCGGCTGCAAGTCGGCTACTGCAAGATTTATTCCCCGATCGATGGACGGACGGGCGCGCTGCAAGTCTATCCGGGAAACATCGTCAAACAGGATGATGTTCCCGTTCTGATCGTGATCAACCAGGTGAATCCCATTTACATCGATTTCTCGATTCCGGAGCAGTACCTCGGGGCGGTGCAGAAGTTCATGGCGGAACGCAGGCTGCAAGTGGAAGCCACGCCCTACGGAGATACGAAGCCGGAGACCGGATATCTCACGTTCATCGACAACTCCGTCGACAACACGACGGGGACGATCAAGCTGAAGGCGACATTTGAAAACGCGGACCATCGCCTGTGGCCGGGACAGTTCTCGACCGTGCTCTTGCGCCTGGCGCAGGATGAAAATGCGACGGTGGTTCCGTCGCAGGCCGTGCAGACCGGGCAAAAGGGCGATTACGTGTACGTGGTGAAGCCCGACATGACGGCGGAAGAGCGGCCCGTGAAGGTGGCCCGCACGATCGGCGGGGATTCGGTGATCTCGAGCGGCGTCCAGCCCGGCGAGACTGTGGTGACCGACGGCCAGCTCCGGCTGCTTCCGGGCATCAAGGTCCAGATCCTGAAAGGTTCGGCGGAAAGCTGAGATAGAACCATGAATATCGTCGAACCATTTATTCGGCGTCCGGTCATGACGACGCTCGTCATGGCCGCCATTCTCCTCTTCGGAATTCTCGGCTATCGCCTGCTCGCCGTCAGCGACCTTCCAAACGTCGATTTCCCCACAATCCAGGTTTCGGCGAGCCTGCCCGGCGCGAATCCGGACACGATGGCCGCCGCGGTCGCCACGCCGCTCGAAAAGCAGTTCTCGACGATCGCCGGCATCGACTCGATGACCTCGACGAGCACGCTGGGCAGCACCCAGGTCACGCTGCAATTTGAGCTGAGCCGCAATATCGATGGCGCGGCGCAGGACGTGCAGGCAGCGATCGCGCGCGCCGCGGGCCAGTTGCCGCCAAACATGCCGACCCCGCCGACCTTTCAAAAGGTGAATCCGGCGGACCAGCCGATTTATTTTCTGGCTCTCACATCCACCACGCAGCCGATCTATACGGTGGACCAGTATGCGGAGACGATTCTCGGCCAGCGGATCTCCATGCTGCCGGGAGTGGCGCAGGTGCAAGTGTTCGGCGCGCAGAAATACGCCGTGCGAATTCAGCTCGATCCGCGGGCGCTGGCGGCGAGGCAAATCGGGATCGACGAAGTCACCACGGCCGTGCAGAACGCGAACGTCAATCTGCCGACGGGCACGCTCTTTGGCCAGCACAAAGCGTTCACCGTGCAGGCTAACGGGCAACTGACGCGCGCCTCGCTCTACCAGCCGCTCATCGTCGCTTATCGCAACGGGTCGCCGGTGCGGCTCGACGAGCTCGGCAACGTCTTCGACAGCGTGCAGAACGACAAAATCTCGAACTACTACAACGACGGGCACGCCGTCATCCTGGCGATCCAGCGGCAGCCGGGGACGAATACGGTGGAAGTGGTAAAAGCGGTGAAACAGATCCTGCCGCAATTCGAAGCCATCTTGCCGCCTTCGATCAAGATGATCGAGATTTACGACCGTTCCGCGGGGATTCAGGATTCGGTGAACGAAGTAAAGGACACGCTTTTCCTCGCGATATGCCTCGTGATTCTGGTGATCTTCCTTTTCCTGCGCAACCTTTCGGCCACCGTAATCCCGAGCTTCGCCCTTCCGATGTCGATCATCGGGACTTTCGCGGTGATGTATCTGCTGAATTACACGCTGGACAATTTATCGCTGATGGCGCTGACGCTTTCGGTGGGATTCGTGGTGGACGACGCGATCGTGATGCTCGAAAACATCGTGCGCCACATGGAGATGGGCGAAAGCCCGATGGAAGCGGCGCTGAAAGGCTCGCGCGAAATCGGATTCACGATCGTGTCGATGACGCTGTCGCTGACGGCGGTATTCATTCCCGTTCTCTTCATGGGCGGGATCATCGGGCGGCTGCTGCACGAATTTTCCGTGGTCATCATGGTGGCGGTGCTGGTATCCGGCCTTGTTTCGCTCACGCTCACGCCGATGTTGTGCAGCCGCTTCATCCGCCCGCAGCACGACCGCAAACACGGCCGCGTATACATGGCGCTGGAAAGCTTTTTCGACCGCCTGCTGAAGAAGTACGACGTGTCGCTGCAATGGGCGCTGCGCCACCGGGTTTTCGTGATGATCTTCTCGATTGTGATTCTCTTCATCACGGTATGGCAATTCATGACCATCCCGAAGGGCTTTCTCCCCGAGGTCGACTCGTCGAGCCTCAATGGATACACCCTCGCGCAGCAGGGAATTTCGTTTGACGCAATGAAGGAACACCAGGAGCAGCTCGACAAGATCCTGATGGCCGACCCGAACCGCAAGGGCTTCTTTTCCAGCCTCGGCACGGTAAGCGGGAGCACCAACTCGGGATTCATCTTCATGCATCTTCTGCCGCCGTCGGAGCGGCCCGAAGTGCCGAGCCAGACGATGCTCCGCCTGATCCGCGAATATGGAAACGTGCCGGTGGTGGGAAGCGTGCTGCGCGCGACGGCGCCTTTGTTCAAGCATCATCCCGACATCACCGAAGTTCTTCAGGGACTCCGCGGCAAAGTGAATTCCATTCCCGGCCTCGCCGTGTATCTGCGGAATCCGCCTCCAATTCAAATCGGCGGCCAAGTGTCCAACAGCCCGTACCAATTCACGTTGCAAAGCCCGGATACGGAAGAGATGTACCGCGTGGCCACTACCTTCGAAGAGAAGATGGAGACGCTGCCCGGCCTTACGGACGTTACGAGCGACCTGCAAATCAAGAATCCGCAAGTTGACGTCAATATCGACCGCGACAAAGCGTCGGCGCTGGGCGTGACGGCGTCGCAGGTCGAGGATGCGCTCTACACCGCGTACGGGCAGAGGCAGATTTCCACGATCTACGCTCCGAATGACGAATATTGGGTATTGATGGAGCTCGAAGATCAGTACCAGAAGGACCCGTCTGCCCTTTCGCTGCTATATATCCGCTCGACCAACGGGAACCTCGTGCCCTTGAGCGCGGTGGCGAGCGTGAGCGAGAGTCTCGGGCCGCTCAGCGTCAACCACCTGGGCCAGCTTCCGGCGGTAACGATTTCGTTTAACCTGAAGCCGGGCGTCGCCATCGGACAGGCCGTGACGGAAATCAACGACCTGGCGCAATCCCTTCCGGCGACGGTTACCTCGCAGTTCCAGGGCAACGCGCAGGCTTTCCAGTCGTCGCTGAGTGGCCTCGGCATTCTGCTGCTGATTGCGATTCTCGTGATCTACATCGTGCTCGGCATTCTCTACGAGAGTTTCATTCACCCGCTCACGATTCTTTCCGGATTGCCCTCGGCTGCCTTCGGCGCGCTCCTTTCGCTGCAGATCTTCGGGTACAGCCTCGATTTGTACGGCTTCGTCGGCGTGATCATGCTGATCGGAATCGTGAAGAAGAACGCGATCATGATGGTCGACTTCGCCATCGATCGCGAGCGCCAGGGGCATACGACGCCCGCCGAAGCGGTCTACCAGGGCTGTCTGGTCCGGTTCCGGCCGATTATGATGACCACGATGGCAGCTCTGATGGGCACATTGCCGATCGCGCTCGGTTCGGGTTCAAACGCGGACTCGCGGCGGCCTCTCGGCGTGGCCGTCTGCGGCGGCCTTATTTTCTCGCAGATGGTTACGCTCTATTTGACCCCGGTGTTTTACACCTACATGGATTCTTTCCAGGGCTGGCTCGAGCGCCGCTTCGGCCGAATCGCGGGACTCGCGCGGCCGCGAGTGGTCGAAGGGCCCGCATCGGCGGACTGACCCTTCGCCTGTCTTCTCGTACCATTGACCCTCCGTTCGGCCCTTCCTTAAGATACGTTTCGACGCGCAAGGCGTCTGGAAACGCAAAACACACATATAAGCCTTTTTTTACAGATGTTTCCGTTTGGGAGACTCGGCCGGAATGCTCTTCAGCGAAGACCTGCCTCACGACATAAAGATGCGAGCCAAAAGGCGCGGTCCGCGAGTGAACTCGCGCATTCGCGTGACGATCGAATGGAATGGAGGCCGCGGCCCATTGCGCTTTGAAGCCGGCTTCACCCGCGTCGTCAATACCTACGGTTGCCTGCTCGTCAGCCCTCGCGAGGTGGATACGCAGCAGCGGCTTCGCCTCACGAATTTGGCCACGCGGCAGGTGGCGGAGGGCGTGGTTGTCTGGAAGGGAACGCAGCGGCCGGATGGATGGGATTTGGGCGTGGAACTCGTGGGGGCGGATCTGGATTTTTGGGGGCTCGAACTTTGAAAAACTATTCTCGGACGTTTACACCGGCGAAGCCATCCGCTGCGCCGGGTGGCGCAAGTGCGATCGCGCCCAGCAAGGTGGCGGCAAGGCCGGCGCCGGAACGAAAGCCGCTGGCGCACGCAATCATGGAACAGGAACGCCGCCGCGGGCAGCGAGTGCTGCTGCGGATACGCGCGCTGATCCACGTGGCTGTGCAAGGACCCGCGACAACTCTGGAAGCGAACACGCTAAGCGTGAACCCGAAGGGCGCGCTCGTCGTGATCAACAAGAATTTGCCGCAGGACACGCGGCTCGTGCTCGAGCACGGCGGAACGAAGGAGCGCGCAGCCTGCAAAGTGGTCCGCCCGGCCAAGGAAATGCCCGAAGGATTCCACACGGCGCTCGAATTCGATCCGCCCGCGCCGGATTTCTGGAAAATCGCTTTTCCGCCCGCGAACTGGCGTTCCGAGGATCTCTAGCGCCGCAGGCGCGCGGCGCATGAGGCGCCTCTAAGAATCCGACACATTTTGGCGCGTGAGCCGCGGCGGATCACCCTTCGGTCGCAGAGCGGCACATGCCTTTCCTGCTGCAGCGCGCGAAGGGCGCGTTCATTTCAATTCCCGACAGGCGAAAACATTAGAAATGTTGACTCCGTTTTCGCGCGGTGCGATTCTCCGAAAACCCCTTCCAGTCGAAATCCACTCAAAGAGAACGGCCCGTGAGGAGGAGTGTCATGTCAAACCGAGAACGTCGCGACTCGCCCCGGAAGGAATGCGCAGTTCCGCTCCGGTTCCGGATTCTTGTAAATGGAAATGGATCTCAGATGCAGCAAACCACTCCGCCTGAGGAGCTGCTCGCACATAAGGTATCGAGCTATTCTCCGTCGTATGAGGGCAAAGCCCTCAATCTGTCAGAGCGCGGCCTCTATTTCACGGCGCGTGAAAAGTTGAGCATCGGCGCGCCGCTTGAAATCTATCTCACGATCCCCCGGGAATTGACGGGCCGAGGCCCCGAGCCGGTGCGTTGCAGGGCGCGAGTGGTGCACGTGGATGAGATCTATCCGCAGCAAGGTGTGAAGGGAGTGGGCGCGATCGTGGATCGTTACGAAACCGTGGCGATGTCTCGCAACTGGGGAAATTGAAGTTGAAAGCGCGGATCGTGGCGCGCGCGGGGCCGCCGTTGGTGTGCGGCCGCCCGGTGCGCGTCACGGTGTTTTCGGTGTGTTGGGCGTGTTGCGCGGCTCGACGGTGAATGTCACTTCGGCCGCGGCCGTATTGCCGAATTGATCGGTCACCTGAACCGCAAGAGTGTGCTCGCCGGGCGGCAATCCTGGAAGTTGAACGAAGTAACTCTCCTTCGGTGAATCCGACAGCAGATCCGTTGGAAATAGAATCTTCCAGTCTCCCGAATCGATGCTGTATTCGGAGCGCGCGATGGCCCCGGACGAGCTCGTCGCGTCCCAGGAAGCTTTCGTATTCAGCAGGCCCGAACCGGCGCGAAGATTGACGATCTGGGGCGGCGTATTAGCCACCTGAAAGCGATCGCTCTGGCGTTCGGCGGATAGCGCTTGATCCGCCGGATTCGAAGGCGAATCGGACGCGACGATCTTCAGGTAGTAAGCGCCGTCAGGCATCGTAGTCGTGTCCCAGGAATAGTATTTCTGCGTCAGCTTGTCCTTCAGCAGACGCCAGGCCTGCTGGCCCTCGCCCCGGCAGTAGACCGAAAAGACCAGGTCGTCATCGTTATCATCATGCGTGCTCCAAAGCACGCTCTGGTAATTCTTGTCGCGGAAACCCTGCGGCGGCACTTCGATCTGCGATCCCTGATTCATGTTTTCCGTGCTGACGGTCGCGAACGACGCGCCGCCGGAGCTCCGCGGATAACGGAGCTGCACCGGCACGGCGGTGCCGGGGCCGCTCTGCTGCATCGGGAAACCCACCACGCGAATGCCGGGATCCTGAATCGCGATGTCGTCGATCACGGGTGCGACGTTCTTTGGCTGGTATGCGAGATTCACCCACGACACATCCGGCGGCAGGCCTTTGTCCGTATCCACGAACACGGCCTTCCATTGGACGAAACGAGCCGGCGGACAATCGGCTTCCGCGCCGGCGGCGCCCTTGTAAGGGCCCGCCCACGCGCTCCAGTTTTCTCCGGGGGTCGAGGTATTGCCCGAGCGGACGTAGAAAGCAACTTTGCCATCGGTGGCGCCGTTCTGTCCCCACCAGGTGATGCGGCCCCAATGCGAGAAAATCTTGGCGTCGAACGCATCCGATTCAAAACTTCCATCCGTCGCGTAACCGGGGCCGAGAGTGAAGATTTTCCCGGGATTCGCGGTGGCCACGAAAACCCTCCCATCGGGCGCCACCGCAAAACCGGTCACCTGAGCCGACTCCGCCTTGGCCACGTTCGCGTACACGTCGTTATCTTCAATCTGCACCACAGCGCCGTCGTTGCCCGTTCCCAGAAGAATTTTCCCCGTTGGCGGAAGACCCATCGCGAATACGAGATCGTCGCGCGAACTCCAGATAGTCTCGGGCGAGCCGTCGGGCGCGATCTTCACCACCTCCGCGCCGCCGGTGGAGGAAATCGGAGGGAAAGAGTACGACGTGATCGATTGCTGCTGTGGCTGAGCCGTCTGCGCCTGCCCGCCGATCACGATGGTCGAGTTTGCCGCTCCCGTGGCAGGAATTGTTGTGGCAGGCGCGGCGGGAGGCGCGATGATTCGCTGGATCAGCGGCGCTTGGTTCTTCTCGCCGATCGAGGCGGCATAAATATTTCCGGAAGCATCCGTAAGCAGCGAAGTGACCTCAGCTTTGCCCGTCTCATAGATCACGAAAGGCGAGCCCGCCGTGGGCGCGGCTTCCGGCGCCTTATGTTCGATGGGGACGCGCAGGATGAGGCCGTCGGGCTCGGTGCCGATCAGCAGGTTGCCCTTCTCATCGAAGGCCAGCGAGCGCGCATGGCGCTCCTGGCTCTGGTAGAAGAGCTGGCCTTTGCCGTCCGGTTCGACCGCGAAAACCTGGCCCTTGTCGCCGGTGGCGACAAACAGCGTTCCGTGCGAATCGAATGCGAGCGCCCAGATATATTTCGCCTTCGGGTCGAAGAAGACGCTCTTCTTTCCATCCGGTGCGACCTGATAGACCTTGCCGTCGGGCGAAGTGCCCACGTAAAGATTGTCTTTTCCATCGAAGGCGAGCGCCTGGGCCACAAGTTCCTGGGATTCGAAGACCGTGGTGGCCTTGCCCGACTCATCGAACCGGATCACCTTCGCGTCCGATCCTCCCGCTGCGTAGAGATGGTGATGGGAATCGAGCTCGAGCGCCCAGACGTACGCGAGATTCGGATCGGCGAACGAATCGAACTTGGGGGCGGGCGCAAGCTTGCCGTCGCTGCGAATGGCGACGCCATGGGCGGTCCCTTTCTCGAATTCCGAGAAGTCCGTTTGCCGCCAGTAGCGCGTGTGCTCCGCCCGCGCCGCAATCGGCACGCCGACCGCGACGGCCAGCAGGCACGCAAGAATATTTCGCCGATTCATGCGATCGACGTCTCCTTTGAAGACGGCTTCACTTCACCGTGATCGCCAGCATGCGCTGGCCCGCAATGAGTTGGTGCATTTCGACCGACCATTCCCCCACCGTGGACTGCCACAACAGCCTCGCGTCGCCGAGATTCCGGCGCTCATCGAGCACGTTGATGGCGGAGGCGGGGACGTTGGGCATTTCCTTGTCTTCGACGAGCATGGTCGGCGTGGGCTGGAGAAGAGTGGCGTAAAGGCGGTCGTTGTGGCGCTCGCGATTGAGCAGCTGGATCAGCTCCTGGAGTCCGGCGAGCTGGCCCTGCGAAGTGGCGGCCTGCAGCTGCACGTTTCGGTTGAGAAATTCGGCGTCGCTCACGGCCAGTTCGAGCGTGCCGCGCGCGGCCTGCATCGGAATCGTCACCGGAATTTCCTGGATGAAAGGCTCGCCGCGATACGGCCGCAAGAGGACTTTCACGGCCACTTTCTCGCCGGGATGCACTTCGCTTTTTTCCACCCAGGCGTTGTCGATCGTAGCCCAGCGCCGCTCGGGCAGCGTCTTCACATGGATGTCGACGCGCTTGATGTCCGGCAATTCATAGGGATTCGAATAGATCAGCGAAAACGCGCTCTGCACTTCGGTGGCGACGAAGAATCCGGCGGGCACCGGCTGATCGCTTGGCGCAAACAAATCCTCGAGCGCCACCGGAGTATGACCCGCCACGTCGATGGTGCCATCCAATTCCAGGGTCGAGCCCTCGCCGTATACCGGGCTGCCGATGATGCCGTTGTATACGGCTGTAGCGACAAGCGTCGGCGCCAGTTGCGGGCTCTCGATCACTTCGAAGTGATACTTCTTGTTGGCGGATGGCGTCTCGAGCGTCAGATCGACGGGAATCATCGGAGGCCCGGCGCCAAGTTTCCCCATCACCGCCGTCTGGCGATCCTGGGTCAGTGTGCCGATCGTGCCGCTTGTAGTGATGATTTTTGTGGAGGCTTGCGAAGACGCGAGCGTCATCAGGACGTGCGCTCGTGAGAGTGGCACGTCTACGCGGCCAAACCCGAACAACGAATGGCCGCATGCGAGAATGAGAGGGCCATTGACGGTCGTTACGGTGCAGCCGGAGCTCAGCGAAAGATCGCCGCGAATCAGATCGAATCCCACCATGTCGCCGGGCTTCAGCTCGGCGTCGGCCGGCGAAGGCGGCACTGTGCCGCCTGCCATTACCGTCATTCCCCACGATGAGAATGCCTTGCCGAAATAGGCGAGCGTCTGGGGATACAGGCCCGCAGCCACGAGCGGCGTTTCGATCGGGACCAGCATCTGGCCCGAGCCAACATTCACGCGCTGGGCGAATTCGTCCGGCAATGGAATCGAAGTTCCATACGCGCTCGGGAATAAAGCAGCGGTCGGCGACACATCCGTTGAGCCCTTCGCAGGGGCGGTCGGGGGAAGTCCCGGCGCCGCTGGAGCGGGAGACACGGGCAAGTGCTCGACTTCAAGCATGTTCTCGATGGGCGTCACCCCGCCGATCGCCTCTTTCGTGAACGTGCCGAGCTTCAAGGCCAGCGCACCGACCAGCCTTCCGTCGATGTAGACCGGGCTGCCGCTCATGCCCGCCACCACGCCGGTCTGCTGCACTTTGTCGCCCAGCAGTCGCACAAGAATCACGTCCTGCTTCGGCCCGACGGCATTGTTGAGTACGCCGATCACCTCGAGATCGACCTTTTCCACCTGGTCGCCCTGAAAAATCGTGTAAGCGACACCCTTCATCCCGGGCTTCACGTCACTCAAGGGGAACAACGCAGGGCCATCGGCCGCGCGAACTGAGAGCGCGCAACAAAACAGCAGGACAACTGCAAGCAGGCCCGCGTATGTGCGCTTTTTCGAGGTGGGCATAAAAAAACCATGATACCCGCGCGTATGGTGGGAAGCAAATAGCCCGGAAGCTCCAGTACCGGCGAGATGCATTTCGCTCACTCCCGGGATTCCTTGCCCACCGGCACCTCGAAAAACATGAGGGCTTTCTGCGACGGCACGATCGTTACATCCGGCACGTAGATGCTGGCGGTTTCGGCAAGCGACATTTCGTCGCCCAGATCGAAAAACACGAAGCCGTGAATCATCCCGTGGGGAGGCACGATGTCTGAATCCAGCGCGAGAGGACCGAGAACGTCGGCGACTTTGTCGGCTTTCTTGTCGGTGGACGAAGGCAGGCCCACGGGAAAGCGGGAGGCATGCGGAGCCGACGGCCCATGCGGGTGTGCGACGGCGGCAGCGACGTCGTGAAGCGAGAGCGTGTCGATATCCTCGTCGCGGGCGCCGCCGTGCGGATGGACGTCGAGCTGGATCGTGCTGAGATCGACGTGCATCGGCAGATCGGTCTCGTTGCGCAGGAAAACCTCGACCGGCAGTATCCCCACGGGCAGCGGATCGGCCGACTTGCCGAATTTGTGTTTCGAGCGATCGGCGTCGGAATACGCATCGGCCGAGACGCTCAGGCCCTCGTGGCGGTCGTGCGGCAGCGAATCGTCGGCCTGATGTGGAGCCTGGGCCGGCGGATTCGCATGCAGTTGCACGGACGCGCACGCAAGCACAATGATTGCAGCGATAGAGGCCGTTCGAGTCATGATCTGCTTGTCCGATGCCCTTGGCGACCCGGAAGTTGTGTGTGCCCCGCGTGCGTCGTCCCCGGTCCGCCCAGCCCCCAAGATGAAACTCAGCTTGACACAAAAGCGGCGGCTAGTGTATCGGTTTGCGCAAACAGAAGGAATCGGAACCATAGGAAGCGAGCTCGCGCTTGTTTCACCTCATCGCGAAGATCGCGTGAGCTGAAGGGGGGAGGATCCGATGGCTAGCCGTAGAGAGTTTCTGCAAGTGGGTATCGCTGCCTTGGCGCTGCCGATTTCGGCGCATGCCGGCCTGGCGCCGGCGGCATCCGCTTTGGATAACGCAGGTCCTTTCACGCCGCTGTACAAAGTGGTCTTCGACGAAAGGTTCCCGGCGAGCGTCGCCTTTGGCGCCGAAGCGCGAAGCCTGGGCCTGCCCGCGCATTCGATCCGCGGCGATATCACCGATCTCTGGTTTCACGATCTCGACGCGCAGTGGAAGAAAAAGCCGGCCGCTGTCGCAGGCTTGACGGCGCAGGGCCCGCTCTTCTGCCTCGAGAGGCTCGCGTGGGATCACGGCATGCGCGTTGTCTTTCGCGGCGACCACCAGTATTTGCCGGCCGGATCGATCGAGCACATCCTTACCGGCCCTGAGAGCGTAGTGAATCAGGCGGCCGGCCTCCAAAGTGACGGCGATGATTGGGCTCCGCGTATCGCGAACCTTGTTGCCCGCGTCCCCGAAGGGCCTTCCGCGCCCTCGAAAGCCGCGATCCGCGCTCGCGCCGCTGCCCCGGCAAGCGCCGAGGCGGAGGAGCTGATTTCGTGGGTCATCGCGCCCGTCGCGGGCGCGCGCATCATGCGCAGAGCCTAGTTCATTCACGCAAACAGTCCGATAGGAGTGTGAAAGATGCGAGTTCCACCCGGCGTGAGCAGCGAGGATTTTTCAACCGCGCTGCAGCAATTCGAAGAAGCGGTCGGAAAAGAGTGGGTGTTCACCAGCGACGCGGATGTGGCGATGTATCGCGACGCCTACTCGCCCTTCTGGGGCGAGCCGGATGAACTTGTGGCATCCGCGGCCGTCGCGCCGGACAACGTCGAGCAGGTGCAGAAGGTCGTAAGGATCGCGAATACCTACAAGATTCCAATCTACCCGATTTCGACGGGCAAGAACCTCGGTTACGGCGGATCAGCGCCAGCATATTCCGGCAGCGTGGTCCTCGACCTGAAGCGGATGAACCGGATCATAGAGGTCAACGAGAAAAATGCGTATTGCCTCGTCGAGCCGGGCGTCAGCTATTTCGACCTCTACCGCTACATTCAGGAAAACGGAATCAAGCTGTGGGTCGACGTTCCCGATCCCGGCTGGGGCAGCCCTGTCGGCAATTCGCTCGATCGTGGCGGCGGCTATTTGCTGCCGCAGTTCCGAAATCACTTCGACTCGCACTGCGGGATGGAAGTCGTCCTCGCCAATGGCGAGTTGCTGCGCACCGGAATGGGCGCGCTGCCCGGTTCAAAGACGTGGCAGGAATACAAAACCGGATTCGGGCCCTGGATCGACGGAATTTTTTCGCAATCCAATTTCGGCGTCGTGACGAAAATGGGATTCTGGATGTGCCCCGCTCCGGATTCGTATCTGGCGGGCACCGTCACGGTGCCGCGCTACAACGATCTCAGCCCGCTCATCGACATACTCGGCTATCTCGAAAACACCGGATGCACGAACGGGATGCCGTTCTTTGGGAGCCCGCTGCTGGCCCGTGGCCCGCTTGGACAGGCCGGGCCCGTGCCCGATCCCGAGCTTACGGCCCTGCTCGATAGGGAAGGCGGCCCCGATCCAGACGCCATGGACGCATACGCGGCGAAAAAAGGCATCCACCACTGGAGCTGCACGGTGAGTTTCTATGGAGGCCCGCAGGCCAACGCCGGAAATTGGGAATTCGCGAAGGAAAGATTCTCGGCGATTCCGGGCGCCAAGTTCGACCTCCACGGCGCGTATAAGCTTCCGCTCACTCCCGAGGTGCAAGCCAAATTCAACCTGCCGCAGTTCGGCATCCCGAGCTTGCAGATGTTTTCGATCGGGGCGCGGTCGGCCACCAACCCGACGCCGGGAGAAGGGCACGTCTGGTTTTCGCCCATCATCCCGAGGACCGGCGAAGCCGTATTCGAGGCCAATCGCGTGTTCCGCCAGGCCGCGAAGGATCTTGGCCTGCCGATCCCGCCTTTCAGCCTGCCGACGTGCTATTGGGAGCGGGCATTCATTTTTCTCTTCGGGTTTCCGATCACGCACGACGTGGAGACGAACAAGAAAAACCGCGCCGCGTTCAAGAAATTGGTCGCGATCGCCGCCGAGCACGGCTGGGCCGAGTATCGGACGGCGCCCGCTTACCAGGCCGCCGTGATGAACACCTATTCCTTCAATAATCACGCGCTGCTGCGGTTCCACGAAACGCTGAAAGACGCGGTCGATCCGAATGGGATTCTCTCCGCGGGCCGATATGGCATTTGGCCGAAGCATCTGAGGGAGGAGGCCAAAGCATGAAGATCATCGGCACGGTTGTGGTCGCTGCATTCGCATTCCTTCTCGCAGCGCACGCGGCGCAGGCGCAGGACACTTCGGACCATGGTGTGAGAGTGAAATCGGCGTGGGTGCGTGCCACCGTCTCGGGCGAGGGCCAACCGAAGGGCTACGTCCAATATCAGGACTACTGCTCGATGTGCCACGGCGAAGGGCCGGGAAGGCCCGGAACAATGGCGCTGCAGGCCAAATACAAAGGCGCCGTGCCGGCATTGCTGGCGGATCGCACGGATTTGACGCCTCAGCTGATCAAGATGTACGTCCGCAACGGCATCTCGATCATGCCGATTTTCCGCAAGACGGAAATCAGCGACGCCGATCTCGACGCCATCGTGGCGTACCTCACGCGTAACAACAAGCACTAGATGGCAGTCCCACAGGAGTGTGAATGCGGCTTCCTCCGGGCGTAAGCGCCAAGGATTTCACCGGCGCGCTCCAACAATTCGAAGAAGCGGTTGGCAAGGAGTGGGTCTTTTCCTCGGACGAGGATACGGACCTCTACCGCGATGCTTACTCGCCCTTCTGGCACGAGCCCGAGGATCCGGTGGCCTCAGCCGCTGTCGCTCCGGAGAGCATCGAGCAGATTCAAAAGATCCTCAAGGTCGCCAACGATTACAAGATTCCCCTCTGGACGATTTCGACCGGCAAGAATCTCGCCTATGGCGGCGCCGCTCCGCTCCTTTCCGGCAGCGTGGTGCTCGATCTGAAGCGCATGAACAAAATCCTCGAGGTGAACGAGGAAAACGCCTACGCCCTCGTCGAGCCCGGCGTCAGTTATTTCGATCTCTACAATTACATCCATTCGAGAGGGCTGAAAGTGTGGCTCGATCCTCCCGACCCTGGCTGGGGCAGCCCGATCGGCAATTCGCTCGAACGCGGCGGCGGGCGCACACCCATGCGCGATCACTGGGCCGCGCACTGCGGCATGGAAGTGGTGCTCGCAAACGGCGAAGTGGTGCGAACGGGCATGGGCGCGCTGCCCGGCTCGAAAACGTGGCAGCAGTATCGCTACGGATTCGGGCCCTACGTCGACGGCATATTTTCGCAATCGAATTTTGGCGTCGTCACGAAGATGGGATTCTGGCTGATGCCCCAACCGGAGGCGTATACCGAGGGCACCGTCTCCGTGCAGAAGCACGACGACCTCATCCCGTTCGTCGACACGCTGTCGTATCTGATGAACTCGCAGATCGTTCAAAGCACGATTCTGCTCGATAGCCCGCTGCTCGATTACCACTCATCGCAGGGCGGCAGCGTGCTCGATATGCCGGGCGGCCCTTCGATTGCGGAGATGGAAAAGCTCGGCCGCGAGAAGAATCTCGCCTATTGGAGCTGCCCGCTGCACTTCTATGGCCCCGCCAAGGTGGTCGAGGCGCAGTGGGAATACGCGAAAGAAAAATTCTCGGCCATTCCCGGCGCCACGTTCAAAGACGGGCGGTCCTATCGTTTTCCGCTCGAGATGAAAGAGGGAGACGGCATTCCGCGTGTCGCCTTCGGAGTTCCCGATCTTTCCGTGTTCGGCCTGCTCCGATCGAGCTACGGGCACCTGGGCTTTTCGCCCATTATTCCGATGACGGGCGAGGCCGTGTTCGAATCGCTGAAGGTTTTCGGCCAGGTATACGCGGACATGGGCGTCGAGCCGAAGAACACATTCTTTGCGCTGCCGTGGTCGTATTTTCCGAGGTCCTTCGTCCTACTCTTCGGATTCCCGATCGAGCACGATGTGGAAAAGAATCGAAAGACGCGCGAGGTCTTCAAGCGTCTCGCCCAGGCGGGCGCCGAGCACGGCTGGGGCGAATATCGCACGCACACCGCGTTCATGGATACGGTTGCAAACACATACTCGTACAACAATCACGCGCTGCGGCGTTATCACGAGACGTTGAAGGACACGCTCGA
>Ga0335072_10000078_pt1 | contig 191661 bp, 162 predicted proteins | sample Lox_Sample_21_FD_206725 | JGI IMG/M metagenome (GOLD analysis project Ga0335072, IMG submission 206725) | Soil microbial communities from Loxahatchee National Wildlife Refuge, Florida, United States - Lox_Sample_2.1 | ecosystem: Environmental > Terrestrial > Soil > Wetlands | place: USA... | reverse complement strand
CAAGCCATCATTACCGGATCATTTTCGTTGACCCGTCAAGCCATGCAACTGGGCTGGCTGCCCGGCTTGCACATCACACAAACGTCTTCAAAGGAATCTAGGCAGATCTATGTGCCCTTCGTGAACTGGTTGATGATGGCCGGGACGCTCGCGTTGACCGTGATTTTTGCCAGTTCAGACAGGCTGAGTGGCGCCTACGGGGCTGCGGTCTCCACCACTATGCTGATGACGACGGCGATCCTCTATCGCATCATGCGTGTGCTCTGGCGATGGCCAGCTGGGGTGGCCGTTGGGATTTTTTCGCTATTCCTGTGCATCGACATGGCATTTTTTGTCGCCAATCTTACGAAAATCGCCGATGGCGGATGGGTGCCGCTGCTGATCGGCGCCCTCATATTCATCGTCATGACGACATGGCATGCCGGCATCGACGCGATGCATCGCCGGCAGGAACGTGACACAACCACTATCGCGGAATTCGTCAGACAATTGCATGGGCACAAAATCAACCGTGTGCCCGGTCGCGCGATTTTCCTAACGCGATTGCGCGGCTGCGTTCCGGTGCTCATTGCCGATCACGTGCGACAGATGGGCGCATTCTACGAGGAGGCGATCGCGCTCACCGTGCACTTCATCGCACGGCCGCGTGTGAGTGCGCAACGTCGGCTTAGCGTCGAGCGATTGGGCGAAGGCTTTTGGCACGTGACGGTTCGCTTCGGCTTCATTGAGAATCCGGACGTCTGTGGTGCGCTCAATCGCGAACGGTCCAAATGCCCGCTGGACCCCGACGGTGCGCTTTATTTCAGCGAACGCGACCATGTTGCGGCCCGTAAACGTAAGCCACGGCTGCCCGCATGGCGGCGGCGGTTATTCTCGTTCATGTATCGCAATTCGGTACAGCCTGCCGACCGGTTCAATTTTCCGAGCGATCAGTTTATACAAATCAGCAGGCAAATCGAAATTTAAGCGCTTAGGACCTGAGCGTGGGTGATTAAAGTGTGGCGGTGCGGGTCGTCCTTTATTTCGTCGCTCGTTTGAACATCGAGGATTGTTCCACCACCGATCAGCAGCCTTTCAGGTGCTTCAATGCGCCGCGGCGCGGACGTTGGTGATCGGCGTCATGTCCAAAAGTTCACGGAACGTGTCCGCTCCGCTCCGATTTCAGCTGTAGGAGGGGCCTAAGGGAGATACTCGATGCGACTTTCACTTGTCCTTGCTGCAGCAAGCCTATTGCTTCTTCCTTCGGCCGCGATGGCCCAACCAAACGCGCCGGTCAGCAATCCGGCGACATCGCAAGCGGCCAATTCAAACGCCGGCAATGCGGGTTCCCTGCGCGAACATCTGCGAACCATGCTGCAGGGTTCTGGATTCTCAGATATTCAAATGATGCCGAGTTCGTTCGTGATCCGAGCCAAAGATCAGGATGGGAATCCCGTCATGATGAGCGTCAGCCCGGGTTCGGTCACCGAAGTTGCGGAAATCGGATCCAATGGCACCGACACGAACCCCTCCGCCGCGGGCACTTCGGAATTCGTGTCCGTCGCAAAGAACGACGATCTAACGTCGAATCTGATCGGGCTCGACGTGTATAATAATGCCGAACAAAATATCGGCCAGATCAAAGACGTTGCATTCGGCCCGCTCGGCCACCCCCAGGCCTACATACTCTCCGTTGGCGGTTTCCTCGGATTGGGCGATCATTACGTCGCCGTTAATCCGTCGGATGTGACGGTCGTGTACAACGATTCCGACAAGAAGTGGCATGCAACGACGAATGCGACTTCCGATCAGCTGAAGGCGGCGCCGGAATTCAAATATAACGGACGCTGGAACGCGAGCCATTCGTAGTCACCTTACTTTAAGCGAGCCTTGTGCAGACGCCGATGCTTTGTCGGCGTCGGCACAACGACAAAGCGACGTTCGAAAAACAACCGGTCCATGGCCGATTACCAAGCCACGAAAATGACCAAGACGGTGGTCGTCACCGGCGCTTCAGCAGGCGTCGGGAGAGCGATTGCGTGCCGCTTTGGGCGTGCCGGCGCCAGAGTCGGGTTGATCGCGCGCGATGCAGCCGCGCTGGCCGAAGTCAAGCGCGAAATCGAAGGACTGGGCGGCTCGGCGTTTGTCGCAGCAACAGATGTTTCGGATGCGGAGGCGATGTTTGCGGCGGCCGACGAAATCGAACTTCAGCTCGGCGCGATCGATGTGTGGATCAACGACGCCATGGTGACAGTGTTCGCGCCGGTATGGCAGATCAGTCCTGCCGAGTTTCGCCGCGTGACAGAGGTTACTTACCTTGGCGCGGTTCACGGCACCATGGCGGCGCTGCGTCATATGCGCCCGCGCGGTCGCGGGACGATTATTCAAATCGGTTCCGCGCTCGCTTATCGCGGCATCCCCTTGCAGTCCGCCTATTGCGGCGCGAAACATGCCATTCGCGGTTTCACGAATTCGCTGCGCAGCGAACTCATCCATGCTCACAGCGCTATAAAGCTGACGATCATGGAACTGCCGGCGGTGAACACGCCGCAGTTTGACTGGGCGCGAACACACATGAAGAAGCAGCCCCGGCCAGTGCCGCCGGTGATCGAGCCTGAAGTGATTGCGGACGCGACGTTTCGCGCCGCGTTGAATCCCAAACGTGAGTATTGGGTCGGCTGGAGCACCATCAAGGTCATTCTCGGCAATATGGTGCTGCCGCAATTTCTTGATTGGTTTTTGGCGCATGCGGCATTTGATGCGCAGGAGACGAAAGAGCCGGTTTCCGCCGAGCGCCGCGATAACCTTATGGCTCCGGTTCATGACTTGCATCGCACTCGGGGCGGGTTCACCACAGAAGCCGCGCGGCACGCTCTCGTCACCAGCGGACCGGCGACGCGGCTGGTTCCCGTGATCGCCGGGTGTATCGCCATGTTGGCTGTTGGTGTGCTGGTAGGCCGGGCCTCTCGTTGAGCTCGTGCGGGCAGGCTTGTGAGGGCGCTATGATCGCTGCGCACGTTGTTCGCCAATAGCGATGGCGGCTCGGGCATATTCCACCTGGCTGAAAACGAGGGGCATATTACCCAAAAACGTGGCGTTCCGGGCATCCATTCCTTCGGCAAACAAGCAAAGTTCGCCGGCAACGGCTTCGGCGCGGCGCAGGATGGCGTCGGCACGTTCGACATCACCGCGTTGCGCCAAGACTTGCGCCAGCCAGAACGAACACATCAGGAAACCGCCTTCTTCCTCTCCGATCGGGCGTGACCCATCCCCCGAAAACTCGCTGGAGACGAAGCGGTGAAGAAACCCGTTGAGATCGAGATGTTCGACGAGCTTGGCTATTGTGGTTGTGACCCGTGGGTGATCGACCGGCAAAAGCCCCATGATCGGGATCAATAGGGCGGCGGCGTCCACGGTTTCAGAATCATAGCGCTGCCGAAACGCTCCGAGGCGATCGCTCCACCCGCGCTCCATCACTTCGGCGATGATCTCTACGCGAACAGCCTCCCATCGTGCCAAGAAATCACCGTTCTGGCCGGTGCGCCGCGCAATTGACAGAGCGCGATCAAGTGTGACGGCGCTCATGACCTTGCTGGTAACGAACTGTTGCTGCGGTCGAAGCTCCCAAATACTCGATCCTGGCCGCCGCCAATTCTCCGCGGTGTAGTCGGCGACGCGGCAGATGGTGGACCAGTATTGCGGCTCCCACTTGCCGCCGCTATCCAGATAGGTGAGGGCGCAGTCCGTGAGATAACCGTAGGAATCGATTTCGATCATGGACTCGGCTGCATTGCCGAATTGAACGGGCTTTGACTGGCGATATCCTTCGATGTCATCGCGCCTGATGGCCGATGCTTTGGAGCTTCCGTCGATCCGGTAGAGAATCTGCAGCGATCCCTCGTCGGCCGCCTGAAGATTTGCGATCCATTGCATGAAGCGCTCAGCGTCTTCCGTGAGACCGAGCTTAGCGAGCAATCCAAGCCCGAGCGAAGCATCGCGGATCCACGTCAATCGATAGTCGTAGTTGCGGCTGCCGCCGATCCGCTCCGGCAACGAGGTCGTCGGCGACGCGACCAAGGCCCCGGTCGGCGCGAAAGTAAGAAGGTGGACCACCATGGCCGAACGCAGGATGCCTTTGCGTCTGGCACCCTGAAAGTCGATCTTGCCGAGCCATCGGCGCCAATACTCAATCGTGTCCCGCAGCGCTTGCGCCGCCGAATCTGCGCTCCATTGCTGTAAGTGCTCGCCGGGTCCGAACACGCACCAAATTTGCTCTCCTGCGCCGAGTTCGATCTCATTGTCCAGCACGCCGCCCGCCGGATGCATCGGCTTCGACGACCAGAAGCCGAGCCCATGGCTTTCGTCGAAGACGATTTGCTGAGCGGAGACTGCGGTTGCAGACATCGGATGCGCGAAATCGTCGCGAGGCTGCAGATATATCCGGCAGCTAGCGCGGCCGCGTGTACAGCGCAACCATCGTACCACCGTGCGGCGCTCTGCGTCTCCCGCGTTTCTGTTATTGGCCGGTGCAATCATGAAATCGAGAAGATCGAGCGAAAATTGATCGTTGCTCCACGTCGTCTGCAGCACCGGCGTATCGGAGGCATAAGACTGGCTGCCAAAATGTCGCGCCCGGGGCCCCAATTTCCACAGTCCCCCCTTGGCCGCATCCAACACGGCGCCGAATGCGGGTGCACTGTCGTAGTTCGGCAGCGTCATCCAGCACAGCGTTCCGTCGGCGGCGACAAGCCCTGCTGTTCTACGATCACCGATGAGCCCGAGCTTCTCGATGGGAGGATAGGGAATGGAGGGAAATTCCGACATGACAAAAGATGATGCGCATCGGTCCGGCAAAGTTCCGCGTTGCAAAAAATCGTGAAAGGAAATCGAACGCGAGATTTGACCAAGTGGAGCGCGGCCTCCTCGGAACACGTTTTCGGCGCAGTATCAAATGCGTCCCAGCCGGAACCTCAGCCGGTAACAACCGTTCAACAAATATACTCACCCACAATTGGCAGCAGCGCCGACCTTGGCGTTTTGCTGAGGTACTAGGAATGTCAAAAACTGTTGGCGATTTTCTCATCGAGCGGCTTCACGCTTGGGGCGTCAAAAAAATATTCGGGTATCCCGGAGACGGCATCAACGGGGTGTTCGGGGCGCTCAATCGCGCCGACGGCGAAATCGAGTTCATTCAAGCGCGTCACGAGGAGATGGCGGCTTTCATGGCCTCGGCCTACGCAAAATTTACCGGCGAGCTCGGCGTATGCATCGCGACCTCGGGTCCTGGTGCTTCGCATCTGGTCACCGGCCTTTACGATGCGCGGCTTGATCATATGCCCGTTCTTGCTATTGCCGGTCAGCAAGCCCGCACCGCGATCGGCGGGCATTATCAGCAGGAGGTCGACCTGCCGAGCCTCCTCAAGGACGTTGCGGGAGCATTTGTCGAGCAGGCTTCCGCACCAGCCCAGGTACGTCACCTGGTCGATCGTGCGGTCAGAATTGCGCTCGGCGAACGCCGAGTCACGGCGATCATTCTGCCCAACGATCTGCAGGACTCGGCTTACGAGGACCCGCCACGCAAGCATGGCACGGTTCATTCCGGTGTGGGCTTTTCCAGGCCGAAGACCGTGCCGTATGACGCAGATCTGCGCCGAGCAGCCGAAGTGCTCAACAGCGGCAGAAAGGTCGCGATCCTGGTCGGCGCTGGTGCGCTCAACGCGACCGACGACGTCATTGCAGTCGCGGACCGGCTAGAGGCCGGTGCCGCCAAGGCGCTCCTCGGCAAAGCCGCACTGCCGGACGACCTGCCGTGGGTGACCGGATCGATCGGCATGCTCGGTACTAAGCCGAGCTACGAGATGATGATGGAGTGCGATACCCTGCTGATGATCGGCTCCGGCTTTCCTTATTCCGAATTTCTGCCGAAGGAAGATCAGGCGCGGGGCGTGCAGATCGATATCGCGCCGGACATGCTGTCGTTGCGCTATCCCATGGAAGTCAATCTCGTCGGTGACGCGGCTGAGACACTGCAGGCACTCCTGCCACTCCTCAAGCCGAAGGGCGACGGCGCGTGGAGGAGCAGAATTAGCAAGAATCTCTCCGAATGGTGGAAGACCCTCGAGGCGCGGGCCAAAGAATCCGCCGATCCAGTCAATCCCCAACTGGTTACCTGGGAATTGTCGCCGCGGCTTCCAGACCGCGTCATTCTCACGAGCGATTCCGGATCTTGCGCCAATTGGTATGCGCGGGATCTCAAGATCAGGCGCGGCATGATGGCTTCGCTTTCGGGCGGCCTGGCGTCGATGGGCGCCGCGGTGCCCTATGCCATCGCCGCGAAATTCGCCCATCCAGACCGTCCGGTCATCTCACTGGTCGGCGACGGCGCGATGCAGATGAATAACATGGCCGAGCTGATCACCGTCGCCAAGTACTGGCGTCGCTGGACCGACCATCGCTGGATCGTCTGCGTCTTCAATAACGAGGACCTCAATCAGGTCACCTGGGAACAGCGCGTCATGGAGGGCGATCCGAAGTTCAACGCTTCGCAGCAAATCCCCAACGTGCCGTATCACAGCTTTGCCGAACTGATCGGCCTCAAGGGGATTTATGTCGACCGGCCCGACGCTATGGGCGCTGCCTGGGACGAAGCGCTCGCCAGCGACCGGCCGGTTGTGCTCGAAGTAAAAACCGACCCTGAAGTGCCACCATTGCCGCCGCACATCACACTGGAAGAGGCCAAGCATCTCACCGAATCTCTCGTCAAGATCGACCCGCATGAAGAAGGGATGATTGTGGGCACCGCCAAGCAAGTTCTTGCCTCCATCATTCCTGGAAAGTGATATGAAATCTGGCATTGGAGGCAGACCGATTGCCGAGCTACGAGCCGAGGCCTATCGGATCCCCACGGACAGTCCAGAAGCCGACGGTACCTACGCGTGGAACGCGACCACGCTGATCGTCGTGCACATCGACGCCGATGGTCACAAAGGCGTCGGTTACACTTATGCGGATACTGCCGTCGTCTCCTTGATCCATGGCGCTCTCGCCAAGGCGATCCTGGGACGCGATATTTTCGATATTCCAGGCTGCTGGATGGCTATGCAACGCAGCGTCCGCAATCTCGGTCGGTCCGGCCTCGCCGCTTGTGCAATTTCTGCCGTGGATACCGCGCTGTGGGATGTCAAGGCGCGGGCGCTTGGCGTACCACTTGCGGTCCTGCTGGGCCGCTGCCGGGACCGGGTCCAGATTTACGGCAGCGGCGGTTTCACGTCCTATTCGGACGAACATTTGTGCGATCAGCTTGCCGGCTGGGTAGAGCGCGACGGTTGCCGCTCCGTCAAGATGAAGATCGGCAGCGAGCCCGACCGCGACCCTGAGCGCGTCCATGCGGCGAAAGCTGCTATCGGCGAACACGATCTCTTTGTTGACGCCAATGGCGCCTTCTCGATCAAACAGGCGCTGACGTTCACCGACGCCTGTGTCGACGCGGATATTCACTGGTTCGAGGAACCGGTCACATCGGACGACGTGCCGGGTTTGCGTTTGATGCGGGTGCGCGCACCGGGTCAAATGGACATCGCGGCCGGGGAGTATGTTTATACACCCGACGATGCGCGCCGGCTTCTCGCGGCGAATGCCGTCGACGTGCTGCAGGCGGACGCGACCAGATGCGGCGGAGTGACAGGCTTCCTGCAAATCGGCGCGTTGTGCGAGGCGCACCATACCGACCTATCGGGCCATTGTGCGCCGGCGATTCACTGTCACGTCGCCTGCGCAGTGCCGCGGTTACGCCATCTCGAATGGTTCTACGACCATGTGCGGATCGAGCACATGCTCTTCGAGGGTGCACCCGTCGTTTGTCACGGAACTATCGCGCCCGATCTCGGACGACTCGGCCACGGTCTTACCTTTAAGCGCCAAGACGCTGAGCGATTTAGGACAAATGTGGAGGCATGATGCGCCATCCCAGTACTCTCGATCTGATCTCGGCTTTGGCATTAGCTGGGCCGGCGATTGCTATATTTGCCCGGCCGAGCGTGGCGTCGCATGCAGGCAAATCTCTGGTTTTGTCAAAGACCAAGCATCTCGACTTTACAACTCCGCGCTGGGGTGCTCCGCGGTCGCGCAGCTCTGTCGCTCCAGCAGCAGCGCGAGAATTTCAACGACTCATAAGTCGGCGTCTTCTTCGACCGCATTTGCAAAAACGAGAACTCACGCGCAGCACCGGCCGACGACTCAACGGTGGCGCCGCAATGCTGTCGCTGTCCGTACTCGCTGACAGTGCGGTCGAACATTATCGCGGGTCGTTCCAGAACCGAGCCATGTACTCGCCGCTTCTTGTGTCGGTTTTGACACTCGGTGCGAGTCTCTTTGGTACGGCCGACATGCGCGCCAAGCGCCATGGGACGCGCGATGCAATTTACACTGCGGCCGCTGCTACCGGCTGCGCTGGCCTCGGATTTCACGCCTATAATATTCTCAAGCGACCGGGCGGATGGAGCTGGCTCAATTTGTTTTACTCGGCGCCGATCGGCGCGCCGATGGCTCTTGCTTTGGCGGGCCTGCTCGGCCGCGGTGCCGAGCGGGTGCGCGATACTCCACAGCATGGTCGCGCAAGCGTGTTTGGTCTTCCCGCCGGCCGCATGCTGGCGGCAGTGACTGCCATGGGGCTTGCCGGAACGGCAGGCGAAGCTGGGCTTATGCACTTCCGCGGTGCGTATCACGATCCAGCAATGCTGCTGCCGGTTACCGCGCCGCCGGTGGCGTCGCTGCTCCTGGGCGCGTCGGCGTTACGACCGGACCGCGCGCTGCATCGTGTCACGCGCTGGTGGCTGCGCCTGACCGCTCTTTTGGGATTTGCCGGCGTCGGCTTCCATGCTTTGGGCGTGTCACGCAACATGGGCGGTTGGCGCAATTGGAGCCAGAATCTGCTCAACGGACCGCCGCTGCCGGCGCCGCCGAGCTTTACCGGCTTGGCCCTTGCCGGCCTTGCCGCTCTTACCTTGATCGAGAGGGCGGAAACCAATGCCTGAGCGTTTTCCCGGCTACGACGTTCTGAAAAAGCGCAATTCGCAATCTTGGAACGATCAAACGCGTGAAGTGATCGATCGGCGCGTCGCAATAAATCCGAATCTGCACCGCTTCTTCAACGAAGAAGAGTGGCAGACAATGCGTGCCGTATGCGAACGTATTGTGCCGCAAACCGTGGCGCGTCCGCATCCGGTGCCGCTCGCTGCCATGGTGGACGAAAAGCTGCACAGCAATGCCGGCGACGGCTACCGCTACGCGGAACTGCCGCCGATGCGCGAAGCGTGGCGTAAAGGTCTTGCCGCGCTCGATGCCGAGGCAAAATCGCGCCACCGTCGGCGGTTCCATGACCTCACGCCGCTCGAACAGGATGCTATTCTGACGGCGGTTCAAACTGGCGATGCAGGCGATCCAGCGTGGCACGATCTGCCGCCACGAAGCTTTTTTGCCAAGCGCGTGCTGCACGACATCGTCAGTTCGTACTATGCCCATCCAACGGCTTGGAACGAGATCGGGTTCGGTGGTCCGGCAAGTCCGCGCGGCTATGTGCGGATGAATTTCGATCGCCGCGACCCCTGGGAAGCATCCGAGGCGCGGCCGGGCCGTGAACAGCAGGCGCGACGGGAGAACGCTCGTGTCGGCTGATGCTCAAGAGGCTCCACGCGCGACCGCTGGGCGGGCGCCTGACGTATTCTATCCTGACGGCTTCGTGCCGATGCGCCAATATGCCGATGCTGAGACCGTGGATTTCGCCATTGTCGGCACTGGCGCCGGCGGTGGCACGTTGGCGTGCAAGCTTGCCGAATATGGCTTGTCGGTCGTTGCGCTCGACGCCGGCGCGTATTGGCGGCCGCTCGAGGATTTTGCCTCCGACGAGCATCACCAAGCCAAACTTTATTGGACCGATGACCGCATCGTCGACGGCGATGACCCGCTACAACTCGGCGCCAACAATAGCGGCAAGTCGGTTGGTGGCTCCACCGTGCATTTTGCCATGGTCTCGCTGCGCTTTCGGCCGGAATGGTTCAAGGCGCGAACAAAACTCGGTTATGGCGCCGATTGGCCGCTCGACTGGCGAGAGATGTGGAAATACTACGCCGAAGTCGAGAACGCGTTGATGATTTCAGGGCCGCTAAATTATCCCTGGGGGCCACCACGACCGCGTTATCCCTACCGGCCGCATGAGCTCAATGCTGCGGCGCTGGTGCTCGCGGAGGGCGCCGAAGCGCTCGGCATCAAATGGTCGGCAACGCCGCTCGCCACCGTCTCGGCGCCACGCGGTCATTCGCCGCCCTGCGTCTATCGCGGCATGTGCGTGATCGGCTGTTCCACCAACGCCAAGCAGAGCGTGCTTGTGACTTGGCTGCCGCGGGCGCTCGCCGCCGGCGCTGAAATACGTGATCTCGCGATGGTGAGCTCCATCGAGCATGACCATGACGGCCGAGTGTCCGGCGTTCATTATTTTCGCGAGGGTCGGCAACGATTTCAACGCGCGCATAATGTCGTAGTCGCCGGCTACGCGATCGAAACGCCGCGGCTGTTGCTCAATTCCGCCAGCAGCCGCTTTCCCGATGGTCTTGCGAATTCATCCGGTCTAGTCGGCAAAAACCTGATGGTGCAAGCGAACCAAGCAGCGTGGGGTACCATGGAGCGCGAAATCCGAAGTTATAAGGGGCCGCCTTCGCTCGCCATCACTGAGCATTGGAATTACGCCGATGAAAGCAAGGATTTTTTCGGTGGCTACGCTTACATGAGCCAAGGCCCGCTGCCGATTACCTGGTCGGGCGTCTTGTCAACTAAGCGAGGCTTGTGGGGTCAACGCCTCCTCGACGAAATGGAAAAATACAACCATCAGGTCGGGCTTAAGATCGTAGGCGAGTGTATGCCGCAGGAACGCAATCGCGTGACCCTGGCGGACGAGCGCGATCAATATGGTTTGCCTGTCGCGCGGGTTACGTACTCCTATTGCGACAACGATAAACGCCTGATCAGCCATTCGCTCGGATTCCTGCGACAGGCGCTCGATGCAGCCGGCGCTACCGAGATTTGGGAGGAGACTGACGACACGTGTCATCTCAATGGCACCGCTCGTATGGGCGACGATCCGCGATCGAGCGTCGTCAATGCCGATTGCCGGTCATGGGACATCCCCAACCTGTGGATCTGCGACGGTTCCGTATTTCCCACCGTCGGCGGAGTAAACCCATCGCTCACCATTCAGGCAATCGCCTGTCGGACGGCTGATAGGATCAAGATGATGGCTGCCCGTGGCGAATTGTGATCGAACGGGCGCTCGCTGGCCGGCGACGAAGCATGCGACAAAACACGCAAAACATGAATGCCTTTTTACGCAACATTTGAATCTAGCGTGGCGTTTCCTTCACGGGGCGATATTCGAAGAACGGAAGAGCGCCATGACAAAACACTTCTTTATGCCGCTCGCAGCGGCTCTGCTAATGACGTCTGCAACGGTGGCCATGGCCGCGAGCGCGACGAAAGCGGCGGACGTACTAGATCTGACTAACGCTCAGCAAATGACCGCCTGGAAAGACATTTATATGCCATCGCTGAATCAGAAGGCGCCATCGGGATTTGATGCGGTTGTTGGTGCTGTGGTTCCGAATGGTGTAGCCATTGCGCCGGTTCCGAACAAGGCCGCTACAGCCGTTCCGGCCCTGCGGCCTTACGACTTTGCAATGACGGAAGGTAAGCTGGTGATCGTGAATCCGTCTGACAAGAAGATCGCCGCGGTTATTGCAAGCTAGCCGTCATTTTGGCGCGTGCAATGCCGACGTCAGCGCAAAACCCCTGGCGTCGGCATCAAAATCGCGCAGCGGCCACAGCATGCGGATGAAGCGGCAGGATTGGCGCGAACCACTACCATGCCGTCGCCTTCCATGATTTCTCGTCATCGGTCCAGTTCGGGCCGGCGGCGAACATCGTACCTTCTTTTTCAAGCTCAACCTGAAAGGCAAGATGCTCCTTGATATTGTCCATCCCCGGCTTGATACCGTTTGTTGGCTTGGTAAAGATCACGAGAAAGCCCTCGCGCTTGCTTAAGCCGATGATTTCTGAGGCGCTGACTACCGTCTCCGACATGATTGCTCTCCTATCGTCTTTGTAGCTCGCTCGGTTCGGCCGTAGTCTTTTGGTTGAAAAGAATTCACTATCCTTATACGCACAAAAGTTGGCGACAATGTCGCCGGATGATGCTGTGGACGGTCGAGCCGTCATGAAGGGCGGCGAGGGTGGCACGCCGTCAAAAGCCGTCGGCATCATCGCCGAAGATCGCATCGCGGGCTCGTGTCGCCTTCGACGATCACTGCGCCGGTCTCCGGCCGCGCGCAATTGCCTCAGGTCCACGGGATGTTCACGCGAGCTTAGTCGGCTATAGCTGGACGATGCCCTCCTTGACCGCCGCAACTTCGCGGTTCGGTTCTACGCTCGTATTGCTTCTTCCCGCGCTCTGGAACCGATTTCCGATCCTCGAGTATGACACCGGCGGCTACTTGGCGCGCTGGTTCGAGGGTACGCTCGTGCCCAGCCGTTCGACGACACCCGTGACCAGCTCGCGGTTTTACGCCGCAACGTCGAGGAAGAAGCTGCGCATCGTCATGCCGGCCGCATCCGCGATGCGATCCGCACGTCCGGCGGATTCCATATTCTGTTGGGCGAGCTGTCCGATAATCCGATTCTGGGGCGGCTCGTGCGCCAACTGGTGGCGCGGACCTCGCTCGTTGTCAGCCTCTACGAGAACCAGAATACGATGAGCTGCTGGCACGACGATCACGGCCAGTTCATCAAACACTTGGAGACGCATGCGGTAACGCCCGCTGTGACTTTTATGCGCAAGCACCTTCAGCATGTCGAGGAGAGCCTCAACCTCGGCAAGCGAAAGCCCTCGCGATTTGATCTACGCGCGATCTACGCGCCCGATGGTTTATCTTAGACGCGCGCGCCATTCGTCGCACGGCAGACTTAGGTCCTCGTGGGCGGTGTTTCTTGCCACCCGAACAAGCACAGAGGCGGCCGGGCGCGCCGATGGCTGCTTCGTGCTAAACGCAGTCATAGAGGGGGCCAACGACCACTCTCCTGAGATTGGCATCCGACAGAGAGCTCCCTTGGATTACGCCATCCTCCCAATGATCTATACCAAATGTTGTTAATTGGCATAGGATTGACTCTAGATTGCATGGTGTCTCTAATCGTTACATTCGTAATTCAGAGTCTGTTCGATGCATGGGCCGCAGTCGCGCGATTATCTTAGCGACGAGTTTTTGGATCGAGTGCGGCGCAGCTATGTGTTGCATGCCCGTTCACGCAAGGCCGGCAGATGCTGGGGTTTGATAAATAGGCGTCGTCACGATATCGATGTCGCGTTGCTTGCGGACAGCAATTTGGAGTTACGTGAGATTTTCGCCGATCCGGCGAGCACCGAACTTTATTATGGGGTCGATAATCTTTGCCACAGCATCGCGCCGGTCTGCGCAGAAGACTTTACGACTGCCGCCCTCACGAACTTCAGAGGCCAAGTAGCCAACTACTTGGCGGGGCAAGTGCTTGCCGCCGCCGCGTCACCCAATGCGCCTGTGGTCGAAATCGGCCCTGGCATGGGGCGCGTCGCCTATCTGGCCTATAGCAGAGGCCTAACTGACTACACGACGATTGATCTGCCGCTTGGCGTTGTTGCTCAAGCCTGCTTTCTTGGTCGCGTCTTACGACCTGATCAGATTTGGTTTCAGGGCGAACCTAACGAGGATTCCACAGACTGCATCAAACTACTCTACGCCCACCAGCTTCCACAGCGACGATATTCAGTGGCGCTCAATGTGGATTCGTTACCGGAAATGCCGGCAACTATTGCTTTCGAATATGCGTGTTGGCTCAGCACTCATGCCGACTTATTTCTTTCAACGAACCAGGAACACTTAGGCGTGTTTAGCGTGTCCGAAGTGGTTGCTTTTGCGTGCAGCGTTAAACCACACGCGCGAAAGGAATGCGCAATCTGGCCAGGATATTTCGAAGAAGCATACTCTTTCGCAGGGGCGTCGCCTCGATTCAGCACAGCCCGCCGGAAAACATTTGAGTTACTAGCGGTACAGCGGCAAGCTGGCCGCTCGCTCGGTTTGATTGGGAGAGTTGGACTCTAGACTCCCGGTGGAACTTGCATTGATCCGCCGCAGGCCGCTGTGCGCTCTGTTCCGCCGCTCAAAATGACTGTTGTCGCTATTGCACAGGACGAAGGGGATGGCAGTGGGAGACGTTGCATCGGCAACTGCCGCGATCGACCCTCCCTACTCGTAATCCCAACAGGTTCAGTTCGGGACGGCGATCAAGCCGAAGTGTTGAATCTCGGGGCGGCGACGGAAATCGCAATGCCGGCACGGTTCTTAGGATCGGACATAATCTGGTGGACACCAGTCGGTTGTGGAATCGGCTCACCATCTTTGGCAAGACCTTCAATGTGAAAGGCAAGCGCTTCTTTTGCCTTGGCCCGCGCTTCATTTAGTGAAGCGCCAGCGGTTGCCAGCCCTGGAAAGTCAGGAAACGATACGCCGTAGTCGCTGTCTGAGTCCTTATGGATTAGGCCAATGTAGTATTTCATGACTCCGGCTTTGATGGATAGCGGCTATGCCAGATCACAGAGATTTTGAGCGGCAGATGATCGTCGCCCGCGCGGTCATGTAGCACAATAAACGGCCGCTGCATAAACTGAAAGAGGGTGATCGTTTGAACCGTGTTGAAGTTCGTTCCCACAAATCCGACCCTTCTGTATGGTAGACGTCGCTTCGCTCAGCGCTGAAACACAATAGTGCTAAATACCGATTTTGCGGGCGCCCTCGCGTGTGTCACGGGCACGTCGTGATCGGCTCCAAAGATCGGCCGATAGCCAAGAGTACGCATCGTTGAAAGAAATTCGTCACGATTGAAGACCCAGGTAGCGATGTGCCGATGTGGGATGTTTAACTGTTGGCGAGCGTAGGTGGGAGCGTCGGTAAATGGCGTCAGTCCGACGATGAAATAACCCGGACTTAAGGCGACGAGTTGCGTGATTGTAGATCGCCAATCAGAAATATATTGAATGGCGCTGCTTGCGTTGACAATGGCGATGTCTTCTCCAACTGGAGGGACTATGTCGTAGATTCCGACAAACGATGCCGTTTTGAAACGCTGAATCAATATCGGATCAATGCGTTTCTTGATTGCCCGACATAACGCGGGTGTTTCTACCAAGATATAGGAAAAGGAGGCTAGATCGAGGCTAGGCACCTGATCCGCGATTAAGCGGAGGCCGGCGCAGGGTCCACCTCCAAAGTCAAGAACCCTTGTCGTCCGTCGGCCAAGTTGCCCGACGATAAGAGGCAAAATCGAGCGACCCTCGCCGTCGAAGGTCGAATACGTGTCGGGTGTTCTTAGTTGCTCGAGCTTGGCCGCGATATCTTCCGCTAAAGCAGCGTCATCGTATCTGCCTTCACCACAAGGCACGTCAGCCAGTGTCTGATAGCAGCCCTCAAAAGTATGCGTCCCAAGCCCGCGCGCTCGCCGCCAAAACGTTTGGACAGGCCGCAAGATTATTGGAGGTGTCAGATCGCTTATGAGCGCGCGAAGCATTACGCAATATCGCCCAGGATTGATGTCTGGCGCAACGCAGATGTCCGTGTTGAGTCGTGACCTGCCCTCAAGGTGGCCCCCGGCACCTTGTCTGTTCTTCACGCAATCCTCGATGTGTGAGAGCGCACGGCCAAGGGCAGCTCAGTGCCATTCTTGGATGTAAGAGGCCGCCAACGGAGGCGGCTCGGCTCATGGCACGGGGCCATGAAAACCGGCTCCACAGAGTCGGCGAGTGTGAGGCCATCTAAGAGTTAGAGCACCCGACCTTATAGACCACAATAACATCCATCTTAAAGGCGCTGGCGTCGTCCAAGAGTCGTTGTAATACCAACCGATCGGTGTTGCCGCCTGGGAAGCCGCCGTTGTCAAACACAGAGCGCAAAACGGTGGCGGAGAGTGAAAGGAAGCGACGCCTCCGGTACGAGGACGCTCGGCATGATCGCGCTTGCCTTAAGCCGCTCGGCTAGCTCTCCCTAACTCCTGAATTTTCCAATCAAAGTGCTATCGTGGTGTGCATCGAACTGGATGCCGCCTGGAGGAGACGATCCTTATGCCGACCGCCACGCAAGTTTCGACCGTCCAGGCCCAGCCGCTGATCGCCGTGCGCAATGTGCGGGCGAGCAGCCAGTGGTATTCGGAACTGCTGGGGCTGAACGCATCCCCCGAACATCCGCACCGGGAGTTTTACGATCGGCTCTTCTCGTGCGGGCGGATCGTCCTTCAGCTTCACGCCTGGGATCACGGGCATCATCCCAACCTTGTCAACCGGGCAGCGGCGCCGTCGGGGCACGGGCTGCTCCTTTGGTTCATGGTTGAGGATTTCAAGGCCGCGGCAGACCGAGCTCGGCACCTGGGTGCTGAAATAATCGAGGACGCCCATGTTAATCCTGCGCCCAATCAGTGGGAGATATGGTTGCGCGATCTGGACGGATATGTGGTGGTGGTTGCTGGGCCTACCGGTGGTACGATTGCGTCATAACGGGCGACACCGGGCAAATTCAAACCGACACACCGGCGACGACGGTCTCAGCTGCACGATACTGACGTGCGGCTCGAGCGCCGTGGCGGCCGAACTTCACGCTCGGGCGAATCCGCCCTAGAACCAACTGCGCGCGCGCTTCCCGCTAAGAAAAAGAGGCTTGTAGCCGATCAGCCCGTAGGCCTGAGTCAGACTGCCAAATCGACGTACATAGGTTTGGCACCCGGGCGTGCCGGGTGCTTTGGCGATGATCTCTCTAGTCAGGCGCCCATGCTCGTGCAGAAGCTGCTTGAGTGTTTGCAGAAGCTCGTAGTTGGTTCGTCGAAGCTTCAACTCACGAGGGCTACGTCCGTCTCGAGCCGGTCGCACATAGCCGATATGCATGTACGCCCGTGCCAAACTACCGAACCGACGGCGATACGTGCCGTAGCCCGGAATGTTTGTGTCCGCCTCAATGATCCGGGCGCTCAGATCCCCATGCTCATAGAGTGCCTGCCGAAGCTTATTCAACAATTCTCCATCCGAAAGAGATCTCACGCGCGCCTTCCGCCCGCGAAACTGGAATTTCTCCGACCGACACCTAAAATATCCAATCAATTCGAAAGCACGGCTGATCTTGCCGAAACGCCTCTGGTAACTTGTACTGCAGGGAATATCGTGGCTTTCGTCTATGAGCTTTTGTGAGAGACAACCGTGTCGTTGCAGCACTTGCCGCAGCATATCCAACATTTGCTGATCGGTCAGGCGCTTCTGGGTCTTTTGGACATTGCGGGGCCACCGCGGCGAAGTTTCGTTAAACCCAACAAGTCTATAGGCCTGTGGAAGGCTTCCGAACCATCTGGCGTAACTGCAGACAGAAGGAACGTCACGGGCTTTTTCGATAAGCGCGACGCTGAGGTAGCCGTGCTTTTTAAAGAGGTGACGTAGCGGTGCGAGCCTTTCTTCCTGTGAAGGATTGCGGAGTGCATGGAGACGCTCTCGCCTGAATTCTTGCGCCGCATCGAATTGAGCCTGCGTCACAATAGCCTTGAAAACGCCGTTGGCACGGACCCATTTGGTTGGCTCGTTTCTGACGAGCTTACCTTTCAATTTCATCGAGGTTCTGTTCCAAACATTGTTACCGAGGTACTTTTCGCAAACCAAAATGCGGACAACACACTGGCCCGTCCACAAACGGCCGTTTACGTTTTTAATATTGCGCTGATTGAGGAGTTTAGCGATCTCGCTTTCGCTTTTTCGCCTTCGGACGAAAGAATCGAAAATCCAGCGTACGACCGCGACTTCTTTTTGCGGCCCGGGAATCAGCACGACGCGGTCAGTGAAGATATTCTTGAGCTCACCGCGTTTGAGCTCACCCTTGGGTACCCCACCTGCGCTCATAAGCAGGCGTCTTAATCCGTAGCCGGGAGAAGCACCCTGCCGATAGCCAAGTTCGACCAAACGTCGCTGGGCGGCGAAGACTTTGGCCGAGAGATCGCGGCTATACTCGGCTGCCGAAAGGCGCTTGATTCCCTTGGCAATGGTCGCAAGGGGGCTGCCATCGTTCTCGAACGGCTCAGCACAATAGCAAAAAGCGACGCCAGCGCGCCTGCAACTATATTCGTAATATGCGCTCTCATCGATGTCTTGGAAGCGTCCCCAGCGGCTCACGTCGTATACGAGAATAACGTCGAACGGCCTGTTCTTAGACTGCACATCTTCGATCAATTGCTTGAGCGCGTCTCGGCCATCGATATGGAGGCCACTTATTCCTGGATCGTAGTACGTAAGTACGATCTCCATCCCGCGCGATCTGGCATAACTCTCATTGACGTCGTTCTGGCTGTTTGGCGAATATTTTTGGTGATCTGTCGACATCCGCACATATTGGGCGGCTCGTATCGTAGGTCTGATCGCCGGGTTGGCGGAGCTCGGAGACGCAAAAGCTTCTTTCACGTCAAGTACCTTTCATTCTGATTCGGTTCACTCACAAAATGCCACGGACAGACAACCGTTTTTTGAACTTACTGCATTTCGTTTTGGCCGATGCCGGCATTGTGGGCGGCCTCTCATCGCCGGCCCGTTCGCGCCGAGCTTGATATCGAGACGCTTGTCGGCACGCGCGGCGCGACTTTCCTTTGTCGCGACCTGAAACCCGCTTAGTTGTCCGCGTTGCGGCTCGCGCGATGTCGTCGTACTGTTTCAGCCGCCGACGAATGTGGGGAAGAGGCAGGCGTGATATACGGCTTGACCCTTTACGGAGATCGCCATGCCAAATCGCCGACAAGTCGCAGCCGCAGGCTTCCTCCTTGCCAGAGGCCTCGCCGAGCCCGCGCTCGCTCAATCAAGTGCATCGCCGCAGGCGCTGGCCGAGAAGTTCGCCGCCACTTTGAGCGCGCATGATATTGACACCTTCGCCGCGCTGTTTGCCGACACTTACGTCAATCACCAGGTCAGCGCCGCCGCGCCGCCGCCGGCCGCGAACGTCAGCCCGAAGCAGGGCACCGTCGCCTTCTTCAAGGCGCGGCTCACCGGCCTGCCGGATCTGAAAGTCGCGATCGAGGTTATGGTCGCCCACAAGGATCATGTCGCGGCGAGCTTCGTCTATAGCGGCACGCACAACGGCACTTATTTCGGCGTCGCGCCGACCGGCAAGACGCTGCGCTTCACGTCCTGCGACATCTTCCGCGTCGAGAACGGCCTGATCGCCGAGCACTGGGGCATGGGCGACATCGCCGGCGTGCTGGCGCAACTACGCGGCTGATCATGGTCGAGCAAGGCGGCTGATATTCAACGCGGCCCCGGCATTTCTATGGTCGGCGGAATGCGTGCTGCTGCGCGGGAAAGCCGACGATGATCAGTGCTTGAAGCCGTTGGAGATCTGGCCGAAGCGCGCTATCTGGGCCTCGCTATTGCCGGAAAGCCCGCCGCCCGTGATCACGCCTCCCTCTGGGCATGGGACAGCGCCAACGTCGGTGATCGCGCCGGTCGCATTGTTGAATTTCATGCGATGGCAGCCGACGCCATTGGCGTTCTTGACCACGATCGCGCCGGAATGGTCCGTCGGCACGGCTGTGCTGGCAACGTTCGGCGTCGGCGGCGCGGCGTTGACATTCGTGACGACGAGATAAGCGCCGATAGCGGCTGCGACCAAGGTACCGCTGCCCAGCACGATGCTCACCTGCTGTCCGAGCGTCAGTCCCTTCGGACGGCTTGTCTTCTTCTTGCGCGGCTCCGCTGAGGCCATGGCGATTGTCCGGTGCTTTGAGGATATTTCCTCGGCGGCGACCATAAGCAAAGCTCATTAACAAAGGACCAAATGGAAATGTGGTTTTCTGCCCGCGCGGGTTGAAAACACAGCATCACGCGACGGTTCCACAACCGTTGATCTCGTATGACGCGCGATGCTCGCGGCCGTCCCATAAATTATATATTGCAATGCTTGTACGGCCTGCCGCGCTGTCTGCGCGTCGCATCAAGCGCAACGCACTATCTGTCCAGAAAATGATGCGAGACTTCGCCCAGGCGCGCCGCAGCGTTGGCGGAGGCGTCGTTGCATTCGCCCGTGCCACGGTCCTTGATCACGCCCGTCGCGTTATCGAATGACAGATGACGGCAGTCGCGCATGTTCGGCGCCAGAATGACGATGGAGCCGGAGCGCATATCCAGCGCCGGGCTCGGCTGCGGCGGGTGCAACTCACTGAGTGATAGGTAACCCGCGCTTGCGGCACCGGCCAGAATGACGCTGCCCAAAATAGGCCGCCACGGCAAGGCCAGCTTGCGCTTGCCTGTCGGCGTTCCTCTCGTACATACGAGTGGTTTGCTCGACGTATTTTGCACGCCGATTTTCCGTCACGTCCGATGTCGCACCCAGGCGCGATCATGGACAGATTTCATTAATAAAGTGCGACGCCGGCGCCGGCGATTTTGGCATTATTGTTGCCTTGCATCGCGAGCGCGTCATTATTTGCTGGCGGCCCGCCAATGCGTCACTGCCGCGGTCAGATCCACCGATATCTTGGTATAATCTCCCGTCGTCAGCGCGTCGGCCTGGGCTTTGCGTCCCGGGGCGACAGTCCGAGACCTTTGCTGCGCATTTGTGGAATTTGGCGTGAAGCTCACGCACGGTCGTGTAACCCGCAGCGTTGCGGGCGGCAGCTGGAATCGTTGGCCCGTAGAGCCACTGGCCGAGCGGGCAAACATTGTCCTTGGCGACCTCGTACGCATCGGGGTCGGCCTTTCCGGTGCCGATAAAGGCTGCGCAGGCACACGATGATGGGCTGGATGAACTTCCGTCGGCGCCTCGAACATCTTGGTGGGCTCCGGCGTACACTGTTCGCCAGGCAGTGTTCGCTGTTACTGGCTAGAAACTTCCCTGTTCCTTCCAGTAGGGAATTTTATCGGCTAAGGCCAATTTCGTGGACTTTCCGAGCGCCATCTTCGGTCTCGCAGGCACAGTTATCGAAACTTCCCTGTATTTTTCCCTGTTAGCAGGGAAATTGGACTATAAGACGGGTTCGATGGTGACTGCGTCCGCCACCACGCATTCCGGCGTTCGTAGCGTCTCCGCAATTCGCGCCGATTTGGCCGTATCGTTCGTGCGGGTCTGTTCTCTGCGATTGCCTCGTCGGACCCTCAACACCGTTTTGGGCCTTTGGTCGCTGCCCGCTAAATTCCGTTTCCCGGAAACAGAGATTTCGGCTCGAAGAGACGCGGTTCGAATGCGGGGTTATTGAGCCCGCGCCGAGCCATCTGACGCCGGCTTCCGCGCGCCTGCTTGCGACAAAGCGCCATATTTTTAAGTCGCTGTCTGATATACGTTCCGATTCTCAATGTGAGAAATATAGAGACATTATGCGGTTGTCCTTCTTCCTCTGTCGAGGGATTGTCCTTCTGATCCTCATCGTTTCGATGGCATCCACACAAGCTCAGTCGATCAATGACAAAGTCCAAATTCGACTGGAAAATCTGTGGGAAAATGCGGCGCCGTCCAATCTGTCCGCGCAGAATGTGCCATTGCCACTGTGGCAATTGGACTTGGCCCAATCATCCGCGGACTCCGTAAACATTCTCGTTGCGGATAAGAAAGATAACAAGTCGCTATTCATTGGCGCGAATGCAAGGGGACCCGGTCAGTTCGTTCCACTTCCCGCGCTCGCAACCGTACCCTCGTATAGCCTTCGGCTCTTTGCAGGACTCGCAGGCCAGATTTGGGTCGAAGGGACACACAATTATCGAATCCGTGCCGGAACGATAGGCAGGATGCTATCAGATGCGTATCTTGTAGAGTTCGATTCCAGCGGGAAGGTCGTCTGGGAACACAATTTTGGGGGCCGAAGCACCAAGACAATTCACGATTTGGCTGCCTTTCCGGACGGTGACGTCGTCGTTGTAGGAAGCTCGAATGACGAACAATGGCTCGCGCGCGTATCGGCGGATTCGCACGTGGTCTGGCAGCGCACCATTGGCCTTCGATCTGCAGCGGCGGTGGCCCTAAGCGGCGACAAAATCGTTGTCGCGGGATTTGATGCCGACGGCGAGGGAATTTGGCACTTCAGCGCAGCCGGCGAGCCGCTGGACAAGCAAGTCATTGAACCGGCAAATGGTCAAACTCACGCTCCCGTTTTCATGAGGCTTTTTGTTGGAAAATCCAACGATGGGCTTTATGTCTTTTGGTCGGAAGGGCGCGATGGCGATCAATCACCACGGGAGCGTTCGCTGAAATTGGCTAAGTTGATTCAAGGCCGGTTAGTTTGGCGCAAGGAATTATCGCAAGCCACGTTGGAAGGCCTTGAGCCCGTTGGTCCGCGCCCCGATCGCAAATCGGGGTTTTGCTTTCCACTAACCGGCGTTCTCTCAAATGGCGATCCGGTCATTGTGTGCCCGGCAGTAAGTGGCGCTGTTATTTCCCGGATCAATTCGACGACCGGCGACATGAAGCAGGTTACCGCGCTATGGCCGCAAACCTCTTCATGCCAGCGGAGCTGGCCCAAGCTGATAATACCAAGACCCGACCAGAGGATATGGTTATTCGGCACCGGGGGCTGCACTTGGCTCGATCAAGTATCGCTCCCAAATTAATTCGCGTGGCAAAGGTGCAGGCTTGTCCGGCAGGCGGGGGTCTACGTCGGCCGCATGTTGAAAGGAGCACGTAGATATCGATCTGATCGGTGAGATGGCGGCTCGAACGGAGTGCGCTCTTCGGGTCCCGGCGATAGTTGGACTACGAGTTGTTAATGAAAGATGACGGGGCAACCGACTGGGCAGCGCGCGTGACGGCCTTGCGCACGCGAGCACCAGGAGCGATCATAGGGTTGTCGGCATCGGTCTACTGACCATGCGGCCAATCCAAATCAAAAATTGGGAGGCGGCCAATGAAATCTCTGCTGCTTGCTTTAATTGTAATCGCAGCGGCGGCTTTGCTCGGCACTCCATCCGAGGCTCGAACTTTTCCGTGGTGCGTGGTGCACGGCAATACCGGAGCGCGGAATTGCGGCTTTGTCAGCCACGAACAGTGTATGAAAACCGCGCGGGGGCTCGGGTTCTGCACGCGAAATCCGAGATATCGCGGATAACTGCGCTATAAGACGGCGCACGACTGCGCGCCACGCAGATGACGTTTAAACGCCGCGTGTTGCCGCGAGAGTGGCTCAGGACAAGTTTGATCCAAGGAAGGACATTTCAGTTCTGCGCTTGGCCTGAGTATAAGCACATTAAAGCTCAGATGAGATCGCTCTGGCTAATTCTTGCAATCTCATCGCATGACGTTCCGCAAATGCAGCCACAGGGAGGTATGATCGAGGCCACCAAACGCTCACTGCGCCGATGCCCTTATTGTGAGAAAAAATCGGCGTGGCAATCGCATGGAAATTGTTTTGGTCGGTCTGATTAGACAGTCGCCGAGCATACCCGTTGTTCCTCACCGATTCTAATTCTTGAAGCAGCCTTTTCGGTGAAATTCGGTACCGCGCCAGCGACCACGCTTCTTGATTGCGCAGCGTATCGACCACCTTCAATACACGTTGATTGGAGAGTGTCGAAAGGTAACACAGTCCGCTTGCCGAAGCGAAAATATTGAGTTCGATCTCAGGCTTGTAGGGATGATTAAACCCAAGTGGACTGATCGCGCGTGTGGATTCAATGATCTGCATCCGGCCTTCGTGCTGAATGTGAAGATCGATAGGCCACCGAATCGCGTCGTTGACGTCGAGTAACAAGGGGGTCGCAACATTGACGAGCCGAGTGATCATGCCCTGATGGGTTTGGTTGCCTCGGTTCGGCGCCGTAATATTCGTACGATATATGCCGTCGGCGAGGCCGCGTCGAACAAATTGCCGACGCGTCAGGGTTTCCAGAAGACGGCGTAGAGTGCTCTTGGGCAGGCCAGAGACTCGCTGCAACTCGTGGAGCGCGCTCGGTCCTCGAGCTCCGAGCAATTCAAGAATATCGAGGGCTCTTTCAAGAGAGCGTGTCTTGCTTGTGGCTCCCATTTTCGCACTGCGGACCACTGTGTGGCACATCCGCCGCAATTGATTGAGCAAATTCGGTCTTTGCGCAAGTATCCCGTCCCGAAAACAAGCCCGGATAAACAGCCGTCGCCTCTGGCGATCAAAACCGGTCTTGATAGGCCTGCGGAGGAAACCAGTGAAACGACCAAATTTCCTGTTTTTCATGACTGACCAGCATCGGGCCGACTATCTCCGTTGCGCCGGCCATCCGGTCCTCAAAACCCCGCATATCGATGCTCTTGCGGCACGCGGCGCCCGCTTTGACCACTTCTTCGTGGCGAGCCCGGTATGCATGCCGAACCGGGCCACCTTCCTGACCGGCCGTTACCCGTCGGCGCATGGGCTGCGGCATAATGGCAATCATCTAAGCCGCCGCGCCACGACCTTCGTGGAGGTGCTGCGGGAGGGCGGCTACAGCACCGCGCATATCGGCAAGAGCCACGTCCAGCCGATGACGTCCAACCCCGCCGTGCCGCGGGTCGATCCGAAGACATTGGGTATCCTGGACGAGGCCTGGAAGGATGACGGCGGCGATTATGGCGAAGAGACGCCGGAACGCTACGCGGGCAATCATCCCTACGCGTTCAAACTTCCCTATTACGGCTACGAGCATGTCGACATGGTCACCAATCACGGTGATCAAGCGCACGGCCATTACGATCAATGGCTACGATCGCAATCGCCGCAGACGTCCGCTTGGCGCGACCGGACTAATCAATTGCCGCACGGCTATATATGTCCGCAGGCGGTCCGCACACCGATACCAGAGGAGTTCTATCCCACGGCGTTCATCCGCGACCGCGCGATCGACTGGCTGCGCAGCCGAAAGGACGACGATCGGCCGTTTTTTGCTTTCGTCTCCTTTCCCGATCCGCATCATCCGTTCACGCCGCCCGGCAAATATTGGGACCTCTACAAGCCCGAGCAATTTGCGGTGCGGCTGCCTTACGAGGCGCATCGCAATCCAGTACCGCCGCTGCAATGGGCGCGCGCCCGCATGCTCGACAACAGTCATGACACCCACTCGCAGGTCGCCTTCATGGCCAAAGAGCAGGAATTGAAGGAGGCAATGGCACTTACCTGCGGCATGATCGCAATGATCGACGATGCGGTCGGGGCGATCGTCGAGGAATTGCGCGCCAACGGGCATTTCGACAATACCGTCATCGTCTTCAACTCTGACCACGGTGACTATCTCGGCGACTTCAATTTGCTGCTCAAGGGCGCGTTGCCGCTGCACAGCATCACCAACGTTCCATTCATCTGGTGCGATCCGGTCGGCCCACATGCCTGCGTGCGGCACGAACTAGCCTCGACTGCGGACCTCGCGCCGACCATCATCGCGCGCGCGGGTCTGAAGCCATATTGGGGCATCCAGGGCAAGTCACTGCTGCCAGCGATCCGCGACGATGTGAAAGTGCGCGACAGCCTCATGATTGAATTTCAGGACAGCGCGCCGCGCCTCGGCTTTGCGCAGCCTGCATTTGTGCGCAGTCTGATCACCGACGGCTATCGTCTGAGCGTCTATAAGGGCGAGCACTGGGGCGAACTGTACGACTTGCACGAAGATCCGGACGAGACGCGCAACTTGTGGGACGAGCCCTCCCGCGCTGTTACACGCGCGCGGCTAACCGAAACGCTGGTTCAGTCGATGATGGATGTCGTTGACCAGAGTCCCCGCGCGATACGGCGGGCGTAAATGGGGAAAATTAAAAAATCGGGAGGAGATCATGCGTCCAAACATCGAGACTTCGCTCTCGCGGCGCGAGCTTATGCTTTCGGGGCTGGCTTGCGCTTCCATTCTTGTTCGACAGGCGCAAGCCACGGATCTGCTGACGTTTGTTTCGCCATTTGAGGCCGGCAGCGCGCCCGATCTCTACACGCGGATTGTGGCGCCGGAGATGGCAAAGTTGATGGGACGCGCGGCGGTCGTTGAGAACCGGCCGGGCGCCGCAGGCAATATTGCGGCCGAGTATGTGGCGCGGCGGCCTGCTGACGGTTCAACGATCATGATCGGTACTGCGGCGTTGTGCGAGATCAACCCGCTTGTCTTCGAACACTTGAAGTGGTCGATGAAAGACTTCGTCCCGCTAGTGAAGGGCGTCGAATCGCCGCTGGTCCTCGTGACCAATCCGAAAGTTCCAGTCAAGACGTTGGAGCAACTCGTAAGCTGGGTCAAATCCAATCCCGGTAAGCTCAACTACGCTTCCTATAGTCCCGGCGCTCCTGGCGATTTTTTGGGTGCTCAGCTCAATCAAGCATTTGGCCTCGACCTCGTAGCTGTGCCGTATCACGGCTCGGCGTCGCAGGTAAGCGCGCTCCTGGCGGACGATTCGCCGCTTGGATTTGCGCAAACGCAAAATTCGCTGCCCTACATCAAAAACGGCAGCCTCAACGCCATCGCTATCACCAGTCGCGATCGCTTCAGATTGTTGCCCAATGTGCCAACGTTTCAAGAGCTCGGTCATCCAGAATTCACGACCATGGTCTGGTTCGGCTTACTGACTCAAGCGGCCACCCCGGGCGATATTGTCGCTAAAATGATTGCCGCGGGCGTTAAGGCGCAGCAAGAAGCCGTCGTTCGCGATCCACTGCTAGCGCAGGGCTACGACATGCCGTCTGAAAGCGGTGATACGTTCGCTAAATCCATTGCTGCAGGAAGAGACCATTGGGCAGCGCTGGTCAAATTGACTGGCTTCAGGGCGTCACGATGACCGGGCGGCAACCGCAGATGGACCCGGTTCAGCCACGAGAGGGCTGTATGAAGTAAACGAGAGCATCCTGGGAGATTGCAGCTGCTGCGGTGACGTCGGAGTTTGGCACGGCGGCGACGTTGACGCGGCCCTGTGGAGTGTCTGCTTTTAGGCGTAAGGAGACCAGTTTTCGATGCATATAAGGCGCTCATAACCGGTAGGTTGGCGGTTCGAGTCCTCTCGGGCAGCGGGCGGCTTTGCGAGCGTCGGCGCTGCGTCATTGTCGCGATTGAGCACGGCGGCGACCATCACGACGCTGAATCCTTGCGCCGTGAACGACTTGGACATGATCTCATTGCGAGGCGATCTAGGCGCCCAATAAGCGATCCCAAAGAACCAAGGTCACAACACAATTGCCAGGGGCCCAGAGACGGTTGCAGACTGCGCTTGCATTAAACCGCGTACCGGCCAGGACAGAGAAGGACGATGCTATTCCTAACGAACCATCTATGGTTATCAAGTTTGCTTCTTCTCGGGGTAACGACAGTGCTTGCCATGGGCGGCCCGATTATCATCCGCAGAAAACTGAGTTTGGAAAGACTAACTGCCAATAATGAGGTCGCAGGCTTCAAGTTTGCAGTCATCGGCGTTCTCTACGCGGTGATTTTAGGGTTCACCGTTATCATTGTGTGGGAGCAATTCGAGGATGCCGAAAAAAACGTCGCCATGGAGGCCGGCGCGGCGGCGACGATCTACCGTTTATCGGATGCAACCGATGCGGCGACGGGAACCAAGATTCGCGACGCAACAGCCAACTATCTCAAGAGAACTATTGGCGAGGAATGGCCCGCTATGGAACGGGGCAAGATAAGCCCCAGCGTTACCCGGGCGCTGAACGACTTGTATACGGCGGTTGGCACTTTTAATCCGAGCGATCGCCGAGGAGAGGTTCTCTTAGCCGCGATGCTTCATCAACTGGACCTGGTTGCTCACGCTCGTCGCGCAAGGTACGTGATGGCCTCCGGCAATGTCCCTGCGGTCATCTGGCTGGGGCTATTCTTGGGAGCCATCGTAACAATCGGCTTCACCTTTTTCTTTGGGACCGAAAATCTCCGCGCGCAGACCACAATGACCGGGGCGCTTTCCATTCTCATCTTTTCAGCGCTGCTCATTATTATCGCGATCGATTATCCCTTTGCCGGGAACGTCAGGATTCAGCCAGACGCTCTTTCCCTTGTACTTGAGGAGTTTGGCGGCGCAACTAAACAGTCGCTGCTGGAGGCCGCTCCTCGAACCGGTGTATTGATTGACGGGCAGTTCAACTTTCGCCAAGGATCATTCGCGGACATGCGGTTGAGCGTAAACTGATACGGCTGCGCGAAACTTGCGTGGTCTCGGTGTCGAGCGGACCGAGCAGTTATCAGCACCCGAGGATCACGCGGCGATGCTTTGCGCTTCGCTGGCGGCGAAATTGCAGCACCTACCCAACACCGGTTTAACTCCGCTTTGCGTTATCAAACGGCCTATGCAATTCAGCGCTCTCGCGTCGCGCCACGATTGTCACATCGAATATCCGGGCTTTTTGTAGAGCGTGTCCCATTTCGTCTTGATGTCAGGTTGATAGACCTGCTTGGCCCAATCCGAGGATTTGACTTCCTCAAGCGCGACGGAGACGGATTCTTCCCCGTAACCGAGCACATCCATCACGTCTTGTGTGATCTTCTCGGCGAGACGTGTCTTCTGCGCCTCTGATTTCCCGGGCCACAGCTTTACGATGACGCGCGGCATCGTCACTTCTCCATTTCCGAGAACACGCGACGGGTAATGCCGATGGCCGTGCTTGCCGTGGGCCAGCCGGCGTAAAATGCGAGATGGGTGATCGCCTCGATGAGTTCCTCGCGCGTGACGCCGTTCTGCAGCGCGAACTTCAAGTGAAACGGCAACTCGTTGATGCGGTATTGCGCAACGAGGCTGGATACAGTCACGAGGCTGCGGTCGCGCGGGGAGAGCTGCGGACGTTTCCAAACATCGCCGAACAAGACATTGTCGGTGTAGTCGCCGAGCGCCGGCGCGATGTCGCCAAAAGGACTTTTCCGGGGTGCGGTGTTATTGGTCATGGCAACATTCCTTTCTTGTGGGGTGTCGTATAGCCGTCGAGGGCTCATGCCTTGCGGGCGTAGCGAGCAGCAAGGCCGCGAAGGCCGCCGCGCCGAGCACCGCCATTGCGGACGCGAGAAAGACTGTACTCAGCCCCGACCGCCCGGCGATAAATCCCGAAGCCGGCGTGCCGAACCCCAGCGCGACATCGAGGAAGGCGGTGTACATGCCCATCACAAGGCCGCGACTTTGCGGCGGTGCACGGCGGACGGCCTCGACGCCGAGCGGCGGCTTTCGTTGCCGTGGTCGAGGCGCTGCGTTATCGGAAATCATTCTCATCCGGCTCATGTCTTCCTCTGGCACAAAGCCGACGGTACGGGCTCTGAAGTTGACGTCCGCTCATCGTGTAAATCGTCGCATTTGCACGAAGCAGGCTCGCTACCGGTGTCCGCTCCTCTTTCGTGAGGCCAAATCCCCAGATTTACCTCTATGTCTTGCCGTTCGCTGGGAAATAGGGCCATAAGACGGGTTCGACGGCGCCTGCGTCCGCCATCAATGTCCGCCACCATCAATTCAGTGGCTTGTCCGAACGTTCTCGAAAGCGGGACTTCACTCGCCGCCGATATGCGCGCCTTTCTCGGCCACCGAACGCTTCATCAGGAAGACGACGAGAATTACCGCAAGCATCGCAACGGCGAACAGCCAGAAGCAGTCAAAATAGGCCAGGGCCGATGCCTGCTGTTGTCGCAGATTCTCCAGCGCCTGCAACGCCAGCTGCTGGGCGGCGGCGGGATCACCGGTCTGCTGCAGGAAACGCGCTTGCGCCTGCTCGAGGAATGACTGCGTGGCCGGATCCAGAGAATGCAGAGTTTCACCGAGCCGCAAGGTGTGAAATTGATCGCGCCTTTCCTGAACGGTTTGCGCCAGCGACGTTCCGACGCTGCCTCCCTCGTTGCGCAACAGACTCAATAAGCCTACGGCCGCACCGCGCAATGCGATCGGCGTATAGAGATAGGCGGCCACGTTTGCCGGCGCGAAACATATCGACAGGCCCAAGACCAAAACAACCCGCGGCCAGACAACCTGGTCCGGACTGATCAAGAGATTCATGCGCGACATCCAATAGTTGCTGACGGCCATCAGCAACAGGCCCGTGCCGATCAACCACCGGGCATCTGTCTTACGACCCAGCATGAGGCCGATGATCGGCATGGCAAGGAGTGCGAAGAACCCGGCCGGCGACATGACCAGCCCCGCGTCCAGGGCGTTGTATCCAAATAGCGACTGAAGCAGGCCGGGCAGAGACGTGCTGGCGCCGAAAAGCACGGCATAGGCGCAGAAGATAATGACGCAGCATGCGCCGAAGTTGCGTTCGGCCAGGGGACGGAAATTGACCACGGGGTTGGGGCTGCGCAGCTCCCAGAAGATCAGCCCAGCCAGGCCCATCACAAAGAGAATGGCCAACGTCTGTACGCGCCAGAACGGATCGCCGAACCAGTCCCATTCCTGGCCCTTGCTGAGCGTCACCTCCCAAGAGACCATGACGATCACCAGCAGCAACAAGCCGATCGAGTCGAAATGAAACGGCCGCCGCCGCAATTCCATGCGCTCGTTGACAAGATAATCCGGGTCACGGAGGAGGGCGTAGCACCCGGCAAGGGCGATGAGACCGATCGGCACATTGATCAGAAAGACCCACCGCCACTGGTACTCGTCGGTCAGATAGCCGCCGAGGGTCGGGCCGATAACCGGTGCGAGCAGGGCCGCCAGGCCAAACAGTGTCATCGCCGTGCCTTGCTTTTCCCGCGGGAAGGCGTCGAGGAGCACGGCTTGGCTGGAGGGCTGCAGACCGCCGCCGGCGAGACCCTGGATGACGCGGAACAGGATGAGCTGACCGAGACTGGTGGCCAATCCGCACATTGCGGAGGCGACCGTAAAAACGGCAATCGATATCAAGAAATAGTTGCGGCGCCCCAGATGCGCGCTCAGCCACCCGGTGATCGGCAGGATAATGGCGTTGGCGGCAAGGTAGCTGGTGATGACCCATTCGCCGTCGTCGACCGTCGCCGACAAGCCGCCGGCGATATAACGCAGCGCTACCAGCGCGATCGTTGTATCGAGCACTTCCATGAAGGTCGGCAGCACGACGACCGCGGCCACCAACCAGACACTCCCTGCCGCGGACGCTCTTGATGGCGAAAGAGCCGCATCTGTCATTTGGCAGTACCGAGCGCGCTCTGGTGGGACAAATCAGGGGCTCCCGACTGCGGCACGGCGCCCGACTGCGGCACATAGCCTTGCAGGAATTTCCCTGCATCGGGCCCGGTCGGCGGCTTGTTCACGTAGACGTAGGGAACGACGGACGTGCCGACGAACAGAGTGTTTTTGTTCGGGTCGTAACCGTCGAGGTCGATTCGAACCGGCAGCCGTTGGACCACTTTGACGAAATTGCCTGTGGCGTTCTCGGGCGGCAATAGTGCCAGCGTCGATCCGGTCCCCATCTCAAATCCGGAGACCCGCCCCTTGAACACGTGCCGGTTTCCGTACATGTCGACATACAGGTCGACGGGCTGGCCGATGCGCAAATCGCGCAGCTGTGTCTCCTTGAAATTGGCGTCGACCCAGATCTCGTTGAGCGATCGGATTGCCATCAGGCTCTGCCCGGGCTGCACATTATTGCCCGGATTGACATTTCGGCGCGTCACAACGCCGTCAATGTCGGCGACGACATCGCAATAACGAAGATTGAGCTCGGCTTGAACGAGATCGCGCTTGGCGGCTTCGAGCTTGGCTTTCGCCTGTTTGACGGCCGGTGCATTGTCCGTAAGTCCGGCGAGCGTCCGGTCGATATTGCCTTGATCCAGACTTTCGAACTGCTTGAGCATCTGTTTCGGCAACTGCTCATAGGAATGAGAAACTCCGAGCTGCGCCGCCGCGCGGATGAGAGCGGCCTGCGCCTGCCGGACGGAAGAGAAAGTTTGATCGAGATCGGGCGGCACCTCGTTGAGATCTCCGCTTTCGGGCTGTGCCGGCAATCCCAAGGAAACACGGATTTGATGGACATCCGCCTCTGCCTGGGTCAGTCCGGCCTGCGCCACCGAAAGTGCGGCTTGCCGTTGATCGTACTCTTCCCGGCTTACGGTCGCCTGCGGCAGCAATTGCTGGGCCCGGGCGAATTCGATTTGCGCCAGCTTGAGCGTCGCCTTGCTTTTATCGAGGGCGGCAACGCTGGCATGCAACGAGGCCACACGGTTATCGACATCCTCAATGGCGTTGCGCAATTGCCAGCTCAGGCTCCTGGCTTGTGCTTCATCGCCGCGCACCGCAGCTATGGCGGCCTGAAGGTCGGCTGCCGCGGTGTCCACGGCTGCTTTCTTCACGGCGACCGCATCCGCAAAAGGCTCCTTGTCCAACTGGACGAGAACATCTCCCTTGTGAACACGATTGTTATCGTCGACCAGCACGTGGGCGACTTGCCCGCCGACGCGAGCAGCAACGAAGGTGACGTGGCCATTCACGTAAGCGTCGTCGGTCGAGACGGTGCTGAGCGTGACGCGGAGCCAAGGAACGCCGAAGATCAGAAGGGCTGTCAGCACCACAGCTCCCAGCACTCCGATCACCAGCTTTCGTTTGCGATGATTTGCCGGTGGGGCTGGCTTGGAAGGAGGATCGGCCTGCTCAGGCCCGGTCGCGTGCTCGACCGGACTGTCTCCTTTACGGGAAACTTCGTTTCGACTCAGCTCGTCGTTATGCGCGCTTTGCATGTCGGCCATGACACCGATATTCCTTCCAACAACCAGCAAAGTCCATTGCGGTTCGAAAACACGCCTGTGCCTTGCGCTTGAAGGACTGAGAGTCAATCATTCGAGGGGGCCCGCGCCTGCCATCAGGCGGCCGGATGCGATTGAAAATGCTGTGGTGATTCCGGAACCGGTTCAGCGAACCAGCGGCGTTCCGGCCCGGCCGGACGGACTAGCGACTTTTCGGCGCATCCGAACGAGAGCGCCTGCTCGTGCGGGCGAGACGGCGTTGCCGGGGCCTTTAGCCTTCCTCCGCTCCGTAGTGCTTGCGCGCATAAGCGGTCGAGATTTTCCCGTCGGCGACATCCTCGCGCACCAGGGCACGGTCTCTTTGCTTTGGATCGCCATAACCGCCGCCGCCGGCTTGTTCGTGGGTGATGACGGTATCTTTGGCAATGCGCATGGTGACTTTGCCGGGGAGCGGCGTGGTTTTGCCTTCCGTCGTGATGAAGCTGCGCGACAGGCCGCCGGGCTCGCCGCCGCTCAGGCCGTAAGGTGCGAACGCCGTGCGATCGGTGCGCAGCTGGAGCAGCGCTTCGTCGGCGAGCACCCGATAGGTGCGTTTGATGCCCAGGCCGCCGCGCCATTGTCCGGCGCCGCAACTATCCGGCACCAGCGCATATTCCTCGACCCGCACCGGATGCTCTGCTTCCATGATCTCAACCGGCATGTTCGAGAGGTTCTGCGACGGATTGGTGATGGCTTCGACGCCATCTTTGTCAGGGCGCCCGCCCCAGGCGCCGCAGATCATGTCGACAATGATGAACGGCTTGCGGTTCTTGCGCAGCCCGCTGATGCAGACCACGCTGTTGCCGCCTTCGCCGGCCGCAGGCACACGATGCGGCACGATCTGCGCCAGTGCGCCCAGCATCGTGTCGAAGATGCGATAGCCGGTTAGCGCGCGCGCCGCGCAAGCGCCGGGCAAAACCGGATCGAGGACGGATGCGTTAGGCACTTTCACGTCGATGCAGCGAAACACGCCGACATTGTTCGGGATGTCGCGGCCGAGCACGCAACGGACACTGAGATAGGTGCAGGATTGCGTGTAGCTTCGGGTCGAGTTCAGCGCCGCGCGCACTTGAGGCGACGAACCGGCATAATCAACGGTCAGCGAATCATCGTTGACCGTGATGGCGACCTTGATCGGGATGGGCGCGTCGGAGAAACCGTCGGAATCCATGTGGTCGACGAAGCTATATGTGCCTTTCGGCCATTGCCGGATTTCCTCGCGTGTCATCCGCTCGGCGTAGTCGATCAGTTCGTGCATGTAGCTGCCGACTTCATCGGCACCATAGCGCGCGAACAGCCGGTTGAGGCCGCGCGCCCCGACCTGCGCAGCGGCATATTGCGCTTGCAGATCGCCCCAGACACGATCCGGCACGCGGACATTGATCTTGATCAGCGTTTCCAATGTCTCGTTGAGCACGCCGCGCGAATAGAGTTTCAGCGGCGGAATGCGCAGGCCTTCCTGGTAGATCTCCGTGGAATCGCTGGCGTTCGATCCCGGCACGCGACCGCCGACATCGGTATGGTGACAAATGACAACGGCGAAAGCGCGCCGCACGCCGCCGTAGAACAGCGGCACGAACATGAAAATATCCGGCAGATGCATGCCGCCATGATACGGATCGTTCATGATCACGGCATCGCCGTCGTGCAGATCGTTGCCGAACTTGGCCAGCACCGCGGCGATTGCCTCCGGCACGGCGCCTAGATGCAGCGCGATAGTCTTGGCCTGCGCGACCATCTGCCCGTTGGCGTCGCAAAGCGCGGCGGAGAAATCCATTACGTCCTTGACGATCTCGGAGCGCGCGATCCGCACCACGGTATAGGCCATGTCGTCGACGACGGAATCGAGGCCGCTTTTGATGACGGCAAAAGTGATCGGGTCGACCTTCACGAGGCGCCTCCCAATTCCATGACGATACTGCCGACGGCATCGCGGCTCACCGCGACATTCGGCGGCACCACGATGGTTGTGTCGAACTCGTCGATGATGAGCGGGCCGGAACGGGCACGGCCGTCGAGCGCCTGCCGGGATACCACCGGTGTCTCGACAAATGGCGCGCCGCGGCCGAACGACACCGCGCGGCTGCGTGCGGTCGTGCTGCCCGGCTGATCGGCCGCCCGCATCGCCCCGAAATCAAGTCGCAAGGCGCGCAGGCCGCGGCCGACCAGGCGCAATTTCACCAGCTCGATTGCCGTCGTGTCGCGGTAACCGTAGGTCTTGAAATATTCGGCGAGAAACCGCTCGGCCATTTGCGCCTTTGCGCCGGGACCGGAATCGAAAACAACGGTGAGCTCGCTGGCTTGGCCCTCGTGGCGTAGGTCCGCTTGCCAGGCGAGCGCAATCTTGTCGGCCGCATAGCCATCGCGCTGCAAACGGCCGATAATTTCGCTTGCGAGGCGATCCATGTCGGCTTTGAGTTCGGAGTCCGGCAGATCGTCAAGACGTCGCAGGATTGCAGTCAGAGACGTGTGCTCGACATCGGCGCCCAACATGCCGACGGCGGAGAACACGCCGGACAGCGGCGGCACGATGACGCGGCGGATGCCGAGCTGCGGCGCCAGTTCGACGGCGTGGATGCCGCCATTGCCGCCCATGGCGATCAGAGTGAAGTCGCGCGGATCGCGCCCGCGCTCCACGGTGACGGCGCGAATGGCGCGGCTCATTGCGGCATTGGCCACGGCGCGAATGCCGTGCGCGGCCTCGATCGCGGTCATGCCGAGTGGCGTTGCGATGTGCTTTTCGATCGCGCGCAGCGACAGCGATTTATCGATCGGCAATTGGCCGCCGGCCAAGGCGGTCGGATTGATATAGCCGAGTACGATATTGGCGTCGGTGACGGTCGGGAAGCTGTTGCCGAGATTATAGCAGGCGGGACCCGGAACCGCGCCGGCCGACTCCGGTCCAACGCGAAGGAGCCCGCCATGATCGATGGTGGCGAGCGACCCGCCGCCGGCGCCGACTTCGGCGATGTCGATCGCCGGAACGTTGAGCATATAGCCGCCGGCCTTGATGAAGCGGCTCGACGTGCTGATACCGTCGCGAAACTCGTATTCCGACGTCATGCTCGGCTCACCGCCTTCGATGACCACAGCCTTTGCCGTGGTGCCGCCCATATCGAAGACGATGGCGTCCATGTCGCCGCGGGCGCGCGCCAGCCGTGTTCCGCCGACTACGGCGCCGGCCGGACCTGACGCGACGACCAGAACCGGCTTTTCGCTCGCAGCAGCCGCCGGGACCATGCCGCCGTTCGACGTCATGACCAGAACCGGCGCGGCGATGCCGATCTTGCGCAGACCATCTTCGAGCCGCTGCAGATAGCGCCGCATCGCCGCCAGCAGATAGGCATTGACCACTGTCGTGCTGGTCCGCTCATATTCTTTCATCTCCGGCAGCACGGCATAGGACGACGTCAACAGCATCCGCGGGAAGGCCGAGCGGATGATCGCTTCGGCGCGCTGTTCGTGCACCGGATTGCGGTAACTGTTGATGAAGCAGATCGCGATGGATTCGATGCCCGCGGCCGCCAGCCGTTCGGCGGCGGCGAGCACGTCGGCTTCGTTCAGAGTCGCAGCGATGGCGCCATCGGCGGCGATGCGCTCGCCGACTTCAAGGCGATGACGTCGCGGCACCAGCGGCTGCGGCTTCGACCAGGTCAGGTCGAACATCTCCGGCATGCGGATACGTCCGATTTCGAGCACATCGCGGAAGCCGCGTGTCGTGATCAAGCCGGTCGCGGCTCCCGATTTCTGCAGGATGGTGTTCGAGGCGACCGTGGTGCCGTGAAGAACCTCGGCCACAGCGGACGGTGGGATCGCGAGTTTTTGCAGCAAAACCGCGACGCCGGTGACGACGGCCTCGCTCGGGTCGGCCGGCGTCGTCGAGACCTTGGCCTCATACAGCACAGCGTCGTCCGCCATCAGCACGATGTCGGTGAACGTGCCGCCGATGTCGACGGCGACACGGACCGTTCGCTCGTCGGCTGTTGCGGAGGGGGTCATCGCATCATATTGCAGGCTTCAGACACGAAATTCCACACCGCGTTTGCGGCCCTGAAACACGTTGAGGAACAGCTCGTCGAGCGCGGGCTTGCGGCGCGTCAGGCCCTGCTCGTTGGCATAGCCGACAAGCGTCGTCAGCGTGGTCTTGTTTCTGTCCGACAGGCCGTATTCCCAGGGATCGTCGCCGAAAATGTCCTCCTGTTCCTCCCAGGCCTCGCGATACCAGACCAGCGGCACGATGCGCGGATTGGTCAGCCGCTTCATCGCGATCTTCTTGGCTTCATTGAAGGCATGAAACAGATTGATCGCGACCCATGGGTTCTTCGCGACGATCTCACGCCGGACGCCGAGCACATGCATGATCGGAAAGACGCTGGTCTTGCGATAATAGGCGAGTTCTTCCGCGCGATAATCCGAAAACAGCCGCGCCACGCGCGGGTCTTTTTCCAGGAGCGGGCGAATGAGATCGGGGTGCAGCAAGGCGTCGATCTCGCCGTCTACCAGCATTTGTTCGACCGAGCTGTCATGCGGCAGGCGCACGATCTTGAGCTGAGATGCGCCGTCGAAACTTATGGTCTCGTCGAGCTCGCAGTACCAGGTGATGGATTCGAGCGGCACGCCATATTCGTGCTGCAGAATGCCGCGCAGCCAGACCAAAGCGGTCGACTGGAATTGTTTCAGGCCGATCCTGCGTCCGGCAAGGTCCGATGGCTTGCGGATGCCTTTCGAGGTGTTGATGAAAATGAAGCCGTGACGAAAGCGGCGGTGCAGAAACACCGGGATGGCGTCGATCTCCATGCCCTGGTCGCGGGCGACAAAATAGGACGAGCACGACACCTCGGCGACGTCGAACTCGCCATTGCGCAGAAAGCGCCAGTGGCGAGTCGTCGAGTCCATGCCTGTGAGAAGATTCAGATCGATGCCTTCCGGCGTGACCGCGCCTTCCTTCAGCGCGCGAACGATTTCGTAATCGCCGCAAGCCAGCGTTAACGGCAGTTTCGACAATGCAGCCTCCCTCGCGAAGAAATGCCTCGTGCTCCGTCTATGGTCGCTTTTCTCCGAAATACTGGCGTCGAGTTTTGCTTCACTCGGAGGCCGGCTGATGGGTCTTGATCTCCCTGGCGTAACGCGCGAGCGCGAGGAAACGATAGAGACCGTGCACGAACTTGCTGTAGGGCAGCAGCAGAAACAGCGCGCAGACCACGCCCAGATGCAGCGCCAGCAGCGGCGCCATGAGCGAACTGCCGCGCAGGAAAAGAAGCGCGAGGCCGGTCGCGCCGGTCGCGAACAGCATGACGATGAAAGCAACGTCCATGCCGGTGCTGCCGGGATCGAGCAGGTCCGGATCGCGTTCCCTCTTGGCGACGAGCAGGCCGATCGGGCCGGTCACGAGGCCAAGGCCGCCGAGCGTACCGAGGATCACCGGCAGGTCGTACCAGGCATAGGGCGCTTCGCGGCCCAGGAAGTAGTGATAGCCGGTGGCGACGATGGTCGCGGCGAAACACAGCGCGAAGCCGTAGAACGTCAGGTGATGAAACAGCTTGCGGCGATCCTTCGGCTCCGTTTCGCTGCTGGCGCAGCCGCCTTTGCCGCCGTCGAGATATTTCAGATGTGCGGCGTCTTTGGTGGCCTGCCACAGCGGCGCCGGCGCGCCAAGCGAAGCCGCGGGCTCGCCGATATCGCGCCAAAACGCAAGCCCACCGGCCGCAACGGCGACGATGGCATAGACGAAGGTCACGCCGAAAATCAGAACCATGATGTTGTGCGGCATGAACAGGTAGAACGCGCCCGGCCCGATGTGCGCGCTCCGCAACGTGGACGGATCGAAATAGCCGTAGAATCCACCGATGAAGACGAGAACGCTCAACACGGCGATCGTGCCAACGGCAAAGCCGTTGCACGCGAACAGGCCGGACAGCAGCCGCGGCCACGCATAGGCGCGGTAGGATTCGATGCGCACTTTGGCAAGCGCGCGCGGCACGTTGACCTCGAATTCGTGCGGCGGCGAGAACTGGCAGTCGAAATAGCAGGCGCCGCAGCCGTGGCAGAGATTGGCGAGGTAATTCAGATCGCCGTCATTGAAGATGCGGCGCATTTCCATGGCCGGGAACACCGCGCAGAGCCCTTCGCAATAACGGCAGGAATTGCACACGACCATCAGCCGGTCGGCCTCGGCGAGAACCGGCGAGGTATGATGCGTCGTCGTATGCATGTTAGTTGCGGGCATTTTTCGCGGCCTCCAGTCCCGCAATTCGTCCGAACACACTGCCGATGGTCATGCCGATGCCGGCGGCATAGCCTTTGCCGAGCACATTGCCGGCCATTATCTCGCCTGCGGCAAACATGTTTGCCGAAGGCGCGCCGCCTTTCATGAGCATGCGCGCCTCCTTGTTCACGCGTGTGCCGAGATAAGTGAAAGTGATACCGGGCCGCACCGGATAGCCGTAGAACGGCGGCTTCTCGATACGTCGCGCCCAATGCGATTTCGGCGGCGTCAGTCCTTCGGTGCGGCAATCGTCGAGATCGGCGTGGTTGAACGTGCCGGGCCGGACAGCGGCGTTGAAGTCGGCGACGGTCTTTTCCAGGATCGCCGGGTCGAGTTCGAATTTCCGCGCCAGTTCGCCGATCGTGTCGGCCTGAATCGGCGGATAGAGCGACGGCATGAACAGCCGCAGCGACGAGGCGTCGAAGATGATGTAGCCGATCTGGTCCGGCTGCTGCGCCACCAGCCGGCCCCAGATCGCGTAGCGTTTCGGCCAGACGTCTTCGCCTTCGTCATAGAAGCGCTTGGCTTCTTTGTTGACGACGATGCCGAACACGACGCAATCGAGCCGGGTAATGATGCCGCCGTCGTATTTCGGCGCGCGCGCGTCGATCGCCACGGCGTGGCATTGCGTCGGATCGCCGACCTCCTGGACGCCGGCATCGAGCAGCATTTTCAGCACCGCGCCGCGATTGTTCGGCGTGCCGCGAATGAGAAAGTTCTCGGCCGCTTCGCCCCAATACTGCTTGAGCCATTCGATGTTGGACTCGAATCCGCCGCAGGCGGCGACGAGCGTGGAGCCGCGGAAGGTTTGGTGCCGGCCGGCACCTTCTACCGTCGCCGACAGGAACATGCCGTTCTGGATATCGAGCTTGGTCACCGGCGAGTCGTAATGGATCTCGATGCCCAATCGCCCCGCGGTCTGATAGAGCGAATTGAGCATGGCGCGGCCGCCGCCGAGAAAGAACGAATTGGTGCGTCCAAGCGTCAGCGTGCCGCCGAGCGAGGGCTGGAAGCGGACGCCTTGTTCCGCGATCCACGTCAGCATCGCTTTCGACTCGTGGATCATGTGTTTGGCGAGCACCTCGTCGGTATTGCCACCCGTGATGCGCAGGAGGTCGTCGAACATCTCCTCTTCGGAATAGGGTCCGGTCAAAGTGTCGGTCGCCGCATCGTGCGCGCAGCGCATGTTGCGGGTGTGCCGGGTATTGCCGCCGCGATAGAATTTCGGCGCCGCTTCGAGCACCAGGACGGAGGCGCCTTCACGCCGCGCGCTGATCGCGGCGCAGAGCGCGGCATTGCCCCCGCCGATGACGATCGTGTCGAATTTCTTGTCAGCATCCATCGTAAACAGCTTCATCTGCAGGGCGCCGAGCACGAGCGGCCGCGCCGCCCGACCCGGCGCCGTGCGGCTCGCGCATTTCTGCTGCCGGGCAACCAGGCGAACGGAGGCGGGAATGAGAGGGCGAAGTGAGGAGCAGACTCTTGAGGGGCCAGCATCCAAGTGAACGGGTTGGAATGTAACCGAATGCCAGCACGGGATAGAACTGCTTTTTGGAATGTAACCGAATGCCAGCACGGGATAGAACTGCTTTAATGGTCGTTGCCCGCATTGAAGCGGATCGTGTTGATTGCATCTGTATCATAATGCGCTAATGTACCGCAATTGGGATAAGTACCAATTTTGGTACAGGCAGGGCCCGGAGCGTTTGGCGTGACCAAGACGATCGGCAAGCGCATTCCGCGCATCGAGGATCGTGACCTCATCCGCGGCAAGGCCAAGTTTGTCGACGATATTCACATCGAGAACCTCTTGCACGCGGTATTCGTGCGCAGTTCATACGCCCATGCCAGGATTCTCTCGATCGGCAGAGAGGCGGCGCTCGCGGCGCCCGGCGTGCGTGCGGTGCTGACGGCGGACGATATCGCTCGGCATGTCGCGACCGACCGGCTGGCGGTGGCGCTGCCGGATCGCACCTACAAACAACAGCGCGACCGGCCGATCCTGGTGAAGAACGAGACGGTTTATGTCGGCGAGCCCATTGCCGTCGTCATCGCGGATACGCCTTATCTCGCCGAGGACGCTGCGGCGCTGGTCGAGATCGATTACGAGCCGCTCCCGGCGGTGACCGATTGTCGGACCGCGCTCGCGCCGGGGGCCGCTCATGTCCACGCCGACGCCGGCACCAATCTTCTGGCCGAATTCTCCAGCGCCTATGGCGATGTCGATGCGGCGTTCGCCGCGGCTGCGCACGTCTTCAAGGCTTCCATTACCCAGCACCGCGGCTGCGCGCATTCGCTCGAGTGCCGTGGCGCGGTCGCCTCGATCGACAGCGAGGGCCGGTTGACGTTGTGGAGCTCGACGCAGACGCCGCTGGTCGGCGCGCGTCTGCTGGCCGAAATTCTCGGCCGTGAGCAGGCTTCGGTTCGCGTCGTTGCACCGGATGTCGGCGGCGGCTTCGGACCGAAGCTCGTCTTCTATCCGGAAGAGGCCGCGGTTGCTGTTGCAGCCATCGCGCTCAACAAGCCCGTCAAATGGATCGAAGACCGCCGCGAGCATTTTGTGGCGACGACGCAGGAGCGCGATCAGTTCTGGGACGCCGCGATCGCGCTCGATGCCGACGGCAAGATCCTCGGTGTGCGCGGCGCGCTGTTGCACGATCACGGCGCTTACACCGCGCGCGGACTGACCGTGCCGCAGGGATCGGCGGCATCACTTACGCTCGCTTATGTGGTCCCCGCCTACAGGCTCGACGTTAAAGTTCTGCTCACTAACAAAGTGCCGGTGACGCCGATCCGCGGCGCGGGGCAGCCGCAGGGCGTCTTCGTCATGGAGCGCCTCCTTGACATCGCGGCGCTGGACATGGGTCTCGACCGCGCGGAAATCCGCCGGCGCAATCTTGTGCCGGCCTCGGCCATGCCGTTCAAAAAGGGCTTTGTCACCCGCGGCGGCGTTCCGATCGAGCTCGATTCCGGCGATTACCCGGCCTGCCAGGCGGAGGCCTTGGCACGCGCGGCATGGCAGTCATTTCCGCAGCGGCAGAAGGCGGCGCGCGAGCAAGGGCGCTACATCGGTATCGGTATCGCTAATTATGTCGAAGGCACCGGCCGCGGCCCGTTCGAGCAGGTCAATGTCCGTGTCGAGACGTCCGGTCTGATCCATGTCGCGACCGGCGCTTCCGCCATGGGGCAGGGCATCAAGACCATGCTGGCGCAGGTCGTCGCCGAGCAGCTCGGCGGCACGGTTGATCGCATTGTCGTCTCGACCGGCGATTCCGCGAAGGTGGCGATGGGTTTCGGCGGCTTCAACAGTCGCCAGACGGTGATGGCCGGATCGTCGGCGCATGCGGCCGCCGTCAAAGTGCGTGAGAAAGTGCTCAAGATCGCAAGCCACTTGCTCGAAGTGAACGAGGCCGATCTCGACATCACCGGCGATCATGTTCACGTCAAAGGCGCCGACATGAAAGTGTCGATGGCGCGGATCGCCAAGGAAATGATCGGTTCGCCGGGTTTTCTCTTGCCTGGAAATATGTCGCCGGGCGTCGAGGCGAGTGAGGCTGTCGTCATCAATGCGATGACTTATGCCAACGGATGCACGGTCGCCGAAGTCGAAGTCGATCCGGAAACCGCCGAGGTCAAGATCCTGCGCATCGTTTTCGTCCACGACGCCGGCAAGGTCGTCAATCCGACCATGGTTGACGGCCAATTGATGGGCGCATTGGCGCATGGGGTCGGCAACAGTCTTTATGAGTGGATGGGTTTCGACGCCGACGGCCAGCCGCTGACGACGAATCTTGCCGATTATCTCCTGGTCACTTCCACGGAAATTCCGCCGATGGAAATCGCGCACAAGGAATCGCCGACGCCGCTCAATCCGCTCGGCGTCAAAGGCGTTGGCGAATCCGGCGTCATTCCGCTCCCGGCGGCCGTCGCATCGGCGGTCGAGAATGCGCTGTCGCCTTTCAACATTCGCATTCGGCAGATTCCGATCAAGCCCGGCGTTTTATTCGCCCAGCTGGCCGGCAGCGCTGCTCAGGTCCGAGGCTGCGCCTGAGCCGTACGCGCCTTTTCGATCAGTTCCCACAGGCGGGGCGGCGTCAGCGGCAGGTCCGTAGGCTGCACATTGAATGCGCTCAAGGCGGAGGCGATCGCGTTGGCGACGGCGGCGCCGACCGGGATGATGCCGCCCTCGCCGGCGCCCTTGGCGCCGAGCGGATTGTGTGGCGCCGGAAACTGCTCCAGCGTGATTGCCCGGATGTGCGGATAGTCGGTGGCGACCGGTATCAGATAATCGGCGAGCGAGCCGACCAGCAGCTGGCCGTCGGCGTCGTAGACGAGGTTCTCGCTGAATACGCTGCCGAAACCCTGGACCGCCGCGCCGACCACTTGACCGTGCAGGGTCAAAGGATTGATCGCTCGGCCGACATCGTCGACCACGATATAGTCGAGCACGTTCACCGCCCCGGTCTTGGGATCGACCGCGACATGCGCGGCCGCGGTGCCGTAAGTATAGGTCCGCTTGTCGCTGCTGAAGGTACCTTCGCCGGTCAGTGGACCCAGAGCCGCGGCTTGCGCGAGCGTCATGGAGCGCCCGTCGCGCGCATGCGCGAGTCCGCCGGAGACAGAGATATCTCCGAGCGCTACGGCGAATGTCCGGGCGGCGGTTTCGCGAAAGGCCTTCAGCACGGTCTCGGCGGCCAGCACGATCGCGGACCCGCCCATCACGGTGGCGCGCGAGCCGTAGGAGCCGAAGCCTTCCTTCAGATAATTGGTCGAGCCGTGCAGCACGCGCACCTGAGCCATCGGGATTTCCAGCGCGTCGGCGGCGATCTGCGCCATGATGGTTTCGATGCCTTGGCCGATCGCCGACGAGCCGACATAGACATCGGCCGCGCCATCGGCCGTGATTTCCATCCGTGCGCTCTCGCGCGGGCCGGACGCGCCGCCTTCGATGAAGCAACCGATGCCGATGCCATGATAGCGCCCGTCGCGCAGCGTTCCGGCCAGGGCCTTCTTTTCGTCCCAGCCGAATTCTTCGAGGCAGCGTTCCAAGGTGACGCGGTAGTCGCCGCTGTCGCATTCGGTATCGCCAAAGCCGTCCTCCGGCGCGATGCCGACAAGCGTGTAGGGCATGTCGCCAGCAGTGAGCAGATTGCGCCGCCGCACGTCGAGATGATCGATGCCGAGTTCGCGCGCAGCGATGTCGATCATGCGCTCGCAGAACAAGCAGCCCTCGAATCGGCCGGGGCCGCGATAGGTGCCGGCCGGCGTCTTGTTGGTGAGGACGCCGTGCCCGGTGAAGTCGAGATTGGGGATGCGGTAAGGCGCGGCGGTAAATTGAATGACGTTGCGCACCGGCGTCATGCCGTTGGGCCGGACATAGGCGCCGATGTCGACATACATGGTGCCGCGCATCGCCACCACGGTGCCGTCCGTTTCGCAGGCGATCTCGACATCGGCATCCATCTGCCGCGCATGGCCGATCGCGGTGAAATGCTCGCGGCGGTCCTCGATCCATTTCACCGGGTGGCCGAATTTCCGTGCGGCGAAGGCGACGAGAAAATCCTCAGGATAAAATTCGCCGCGCGCGCCGAAGCCGCCGCCGACATCGAGCTCGATATAATCGACGGAGGTTTCCGGCAGATCCATCATTCCGGCCATGGCACGGCGATTGAAGAACGGCAGTTTCGCCGCGCCATGAACCGTGAGGCGATTGTCGCCCGCATGCCATTCCGCCAGGAGGCCGCGCGTCTCCATCGGCAGCGCGGTGTGGCGCTGAATGGAAAATCGCTCGCGGCGCGTATATGGAGCCGCGGCAAACGCCGCCGCGGCATCGCCGCATTGCGCGGTAAATGTCGAAGCGATGTTGGTCGTGGTTCCTGGAAACAAGAGGTTCGTTCCGGCCATCGAAGCCTGCCAATTGACGCAGGGCGGCAGTGCGTCGATCTCGATCGCGACGTCTTGCGCGGCGTCTTCGGCCAACTCGGCGCTGTCTGCGAGCACGATGGCCACCGGCTCGCCGACATAGCGGACGTAGCCAGCAGCGATGATCGGCTGCGCGTAAGGCGCGATGGTCGGATTCTTGCGCCGGAATGGAATTGTCGGCACGGGCTTGGCAATGTCGGCGGCGGTAATTACGGCATGTACGCCACGCATTTTTAGCGCCGTCGCAGCGTCAATTTTCACGACACGGCCGAATGCAGCCGGGCTCCGCACGATCGCGGCGTGCCATTGCCCTTCGCGCTTGATGTCGCCGATATATTGGCCGCGGCCGCGCAGGAAGCGAAGGTCTTCCACGCGCTCGATCGGCCGTCCGATATAGGTATTGACCGATCTCATCCGGCCTTCAATTCCTGCTTCTTGGCATAATGCTCGCGCGCTTCAAGCGCCGCCTCGACGATCGGGATATAGCCGGTGCAGCGGCAGAGATTGCCCGAGAGCACATCGCGGATGCGCTCTTCGTCGGCCGCGGGTTCGTCGCTGAGCAGCGCGTGGAGAGTTGTCAGCATGCCCGGCGTGCAGAAGCCGCATTGCAAAGCGTGATGCCTGCGGAACGCTTCCTGCAGCGGCGACAGTTCGTCGCCATCGGCAAGACCCTCGACGGTCACGACCGACGCGCCGGCGGCTTGAACCGCGAGCATCAGGCAGGACCGGACCGCCACGCCGTCGACGATCACGGTACAAGCGCCGCACACGCCGTGCTCGCATCCGGCATGGGTGCCGGTGAGATTGAGATGATCGCGCAGGCAGTCGCAGAGTGTCGTCCGCGGCGCTACGTCGGTTTCGACAGCCTGACCGTTGACCTGAAATCGAAGCTTCATGATGAGCGGTCCCGCCTCGATGCCTTTCTCAGCGCGGCAGGAGATGCCCGAATTTGGCGCGGACGTCGCGTTCGAGTTCTTCGCTCGCGCGTACGACAATGGGGAAGGTCGCGCGCCGGCCGAACGGCTTGCAGGCGTCGATGACGACCCGGGCATTGCGGGGATCGGTTTCCGAATAGGCCATCGGATCGAGCGCCGAGCTCCAGCAGCCGCGCAGGATTTCCATGCCCTCGCGCGGATCGCAGCGCGTGCACATCGCCCAGATCACCTTGTCCATGTCGGCGGGATCGATGTCGTCGTCGACCACGACGACGAAGCGATTGACGTAAGCTCCGGCGTGGCATTGCGACGCAATCAGACCCGCCTGCTTGGCGTGGCCGGCATATTGCTGCTTGATCGCAACGGTCAGCCACAGGCGGCTGCCACCGGCGGCGTGCGACCAGACGCCTTTGACTTCGGGCACGCCGGCGGCCTCGAGCTGGTTCCATACCGCGCCTGAACGGTAGGAGCCGCGATAAAACGAATCGTCATCAGGCGGAATGCCGGGAATGGCGCCAAGCAGGATGGGGTCATTGCGCATCATCATGGTTTCGACGCGGATCGCCGGTTCTTTCTTCAAGCCGCCGGCGTAATAGCCGGTCCATTCGCCGAGCGGGCCTTCGTCGATCTTGTCATTCGGGTAAATGAAGCCCTCGAAGGCGATTTCGGCATGCGCCGGGATCGGCAGTCCGGTCTTCGGGCCTTTGATGATCTCGACCGGCTCGCCGATCAGGCCGCCCGCGGCGTCATATTCATTCTTGCCGTGCGGAATTTCGAGACCGGCAATCATGAACAAGGCCGGATGCATGCCGCAGACGACCGCGACGGGGCAGGGCTCGCCGCGCTCGTGATATTTGCGCTGGATCATGTCGCCGTGCTTGCCCTTCGAGCACATGACGGTCGCCAGCCGCTTGTCATGCGCCTGCACGCGATAGGCGCCGTAATTGATCCAGCCGGTCTCCGGATCGCGCATGATCACCATGTCGCCAGTGCCGATGTAAAAGCCGCCGTCATGCTCGTGCCACTTCGGCACCGGGATCTTGAACAGATCGATGTCGTCGCCGGTGAAGACGTTTTCCAGCAATGCGCCCGATTTCACTTCCATGGGCGGGATGGTCTTGGCGGCTTTCATGTAGCGGCGCCAGAACTGCACCAGTTCGATCTCGCTGCCGCCGGCCGGCAGCCCTACCGTCAGATTGATCCGCCGGATAGAGGTCAGCAGATTGGCGAGGATGCGATAGCCCTTGGGATAGCCGGGGATGTCATCAAACAGGACCGACGGATTGCCGATCTTGCGCTGATAGATGTCGACGATGCCGCCGATCTCGCGCTCGCGATTGGCGCCGGTGATGCGCTGGATCTCGCCTGCCGCATCCATCTCGCTGAGCCACGACCGCAAATCCTGCTTGGAGATGTTGCGGGTCGCGGAAGGCGGTTTCACCATCGTGTTCATGTTTTGCCTCGGTGTTCGCGCCTGCGCCGGATCATCGCTCCGCGCATGCTGCTGTCCTGTCAACTTCCGCTCTGCGCGGTCTGCGTTCTGAGCCGAGCGGCGGCGTCGAGCGCGGCGGCGACGATGTTCTGATAGCCGGTGCAGCGGCATAGATTGCCGGAGATCGCGATCCGCACGTCTTCCTCCGTCGGGTTCGGGTTGTCGCGCAGGAATTCCAGGAGCGTGGTCAAAATTCCCGGCGTGCAGAAGCCGCATTGCAGGCCGTGATTGTCGCGAAAGGCTTCCTGCAACGGGTGCAGCGTGGTGTCGTCGGGCGCGATGCCTTCGATGGTTAAGATCTCGTGGCCGTCGGCCTGGACCGCGAGCATGAGACAAGAGCGCGCAGAGCGGCCGTCGAACAGAACGGTGCAGGCGCCACAGACGCCGTGCTCGCAGCCAAGATGGGTGCCGGTGAGTTTAAGCTGATGCCGGAGAAAATCGGCGAGCGTCACTCGCACCGGCACGGTTTCCTCATAGATCCTGCCGTTGACCGCGATGGCGATTTTCCGCGTCTCGCTCATCATTGCGCTCCGCCGGTCAGACGCCGATGCGCTTTCAGGAGCGCACGGCGCGGCAGCACTGCCGCCAATTGCTGGCGATAGGAGGCGGGCGCGTGAATATCGTCAACGGCGTCGAGGCTGCGCAGCGTCTCACAAATGTCCGTGAGCCGCTTCTCCTCGATCTTCTCGCCGATCAGCGCGCGTTCGACCTCGCGCGCCCGCACCGGCGCCGGACCCATGCCGCCGAGCGTAACGGAAGCGCGCGTGACCTTGCCGTTCGCATCCTCTTCGAGCAGTGCCGCGGCCGAGACGATGGCGAAATCGCCGTGCCGCCGCGCGAATTCGATGAAGGCGTAGCCATGGCGGGCCGGCCAGCACGGAAACGAGACCGCCGTGAGCATTTCGTCGAACTCGATCGCCGGCGTCATATAGGCCGCCGGAAACGCGGCGAAGTCGATGCTGCGCGTGCCGTTCTTGCCGGCCACCGAGACTTTCGCGTCCAAGGCCGCGGCGACCGACACAAGCTCGGCAGAGGGATCAAGGTGACACAGCGAGCCGCCGAGCGTGCCGCGATTGCGGGTCTGGCGATGGCCGACGTGAGAAATGGCTTCATGCATCAGCGGGCACTTTTTCTTCGCGACCTCGGAAAACTCGATGTCGCGCTGGCGCGTCATCGCGCCGATTTCGAGCGTGTCGCCGCGCTCGTTGATGTAGCTCAAGCCTTCGACGCGGTTGAGATCGATCACATGATCCGGCAGCACAAAGCGCATATTCAGCATCGGCATTAGCGACTGACCGCCGGCAAGGAGCTTGGCGTTCTCCAAAGTCGACAGCAAGCCGATGACATCGGCCGTTGTTCGCGGGTCGTGATAGGCGAAATCAGGCGGCTTCATGCGGTATTCCTGCGGCCGGCAGCAAGGCGTTCGTGTTTCGGCTCCGCCATACTTAGCTTCCTCATGATGGCGGCGCCAGCGGCCATCGATCCGATCCTTTTGATGCACCGTTCAGTAGGTGTCGAACATTCTCTGGATGTCATCGGCATTTGCCGTCTTGGCCAAGGCTAACGACAGGAGGATCCGCGCCTTCCACGGCTGCAGATTGTCGGCGGCAACGAAGCCGCGTTTGGCAAGGCTCGGGCTGCGCACCACGCGGCCGGACACGACGCGGCTCGACAGGCACATCAGCAGGCCATTGTCGCTGCGAGCCTTGTCGAAGGCTGCATCCTCGGCCGGCGTCGGCCGGCCGCCGCCCGTCGCGGCGTTGACGATGCCTTTCGCGCCGGCTTTGACCGCGGCTTCGATCATGGCACCGTCGGCATTGGCGTAGGACAAGACAATGTCGACGCGCGGCAGCGCTTGCATCGCACGAACGTCGAATTCGGTCGCAGTCGTATGTTTGCGCCGCGGCGCGTGGTAGTAGATCACATTGCCGTCGGCGTCGGCGAAGCCCAGGGGACCGAGATCACGCGAGGTGAAGGCGTCGACGCGAAAGGTCGCGTTTTTGGTCACGTCTCTTGCGGCATAGATCGCGTCATTCATCACGACAAGGCAGCCGAGGCCGCGTGAGGCCGGATCAGCGGCGACCTTTACGGCGTTGAGAACGTTAAGATAGCCGTCGGCGCTGAGTGCCGAGGAGGGACGCATGGCGCCGACGATGACGACGGGCCGATCGGTTTTCAGCGTGAGATTGAGGAAATAGGCGGTCTCCTCGAGCGTATTGGTGCCGTGGGTAATGACGATGCCGTCGGCGCGATCCTGCTCGAAGATGTCGTGAATCTTGCGATTGAGGTCGAGCCAATCCCTGTCGACCAGAGCCTGGCTCGATACGGCGCGGAACGGAATCTCTTCGACAACGGCACAGTCGGCTAATTCGGGCAGCCGCGCGAGCAACTCGCCGCGGCCAAGCCGCTTGGCCGTCTCGAAGTACCAGGCCAGATCGAGCCGGTCGGCGCCGACGGAATCGATCGTCCCGCCGGTCAATATCAATCCTACGCGCGGTCGCTGTGCCATGCCGAGTTGCGTCATCCGGTGCCGGTCATTGCGGCTTGCCGGCCAAGCCGGCGCGTTCGATCACGGTTTTCCATTTCGCGTTTTCCGTGGCGACGAAGTCCGCGAACTGTTGCGGCGTCATCGGTTGCGCGAGAAAGCCGTCGTGACGGAACCGCTCCCGCACGTCCGGCTGGGCGACGGCAGCGACGACGGCCCGATTCAATTTCGTCGCGATGTCGTCGGGAAATTTTGCCGGGCCCGAAAACGCAAACCAGGTATTGTCGAGCAGCTCGGGATGGCCGAGTTCCTTGAAGGTCGGCAGATCGGGAAAATCCGCCACGCGCTCGGGCGCAGTAACGGCGATGCCGATCAGCGTATTGGCGTGCAGGAAGCCCGACGTCGACGACAGTGTGGACGTCGAAAACGGCACATGGCCGGCGACGACATCGGTCAGCGCCTCGGCGGTCGATTTATAGGGCACGTGTTCGGGCTTCACGTTCAGGGCAGTGGCGATGGCGACGCCCATCAAATGCCCGTCCGATCCCATGCCCGAGGAGGAAAACGTGAAAGCATGGCCCGGCGCATTGGCGTAGGCAATAAAATCGTTCAGCGTCTTGGCATGTGTCGCCTGCGTAGCGGCGAGAACCACCGGGGAGCCGCCGATATAGGCGATATGCTTGAAGTCGCCGAGCGGACGATAGGTCGCCTCGGGGTTGATGACCGGGATCAACGACATCGTCGACAGATTGGTGATGCCGATCGTGTAGCCATCAGGCGCGGCGGCGGCGATCTGCTGCGTGCCGACGATGCCGCCCGCGCCCGGACGGTCTTCGACAATGAACGGTTGGCCGAAGCTTTCCGATAGATGCTGCGCGACAATCCGCGCCAGGGTGTCGCCGGCGCCGCCGGCGCCGAACGGCACGATGATCCGTACCGGGTGTGACGGCCATTCGGAATTGGCCTGGGCGTGCGCCTGGGTCACGACGAAGGGGAAGGCCGAGCCGACCCAAAAAACGCCGGCCAGACAATATGCCGCCAGGATATATCTCGCCGAAAGCTTGCCCATCCGTCCCTCTTTATTAGCCCGGCGGCCGATCTTGTACGGTTATTGGCAAGATCGTCAAGAAATTGGTAATTGTACAAAAATTGGGACGTCCCAGTTCGTGGGCAACCTGTCCGCCTGTATTTCGGCTGTGTGCGGGCGCCCGGGCGCGCCGGCCCGATACTCGCGCGCGCCAACCGCCTGGGCTCAGGCCGGCGGGAAAATGTGCGGGAACTTCGCCCGCAGCTTGCCGCGCAGATCCGCACTGACATCCACGACAGTCGGAAAGGTCTTCTTGAGCTTCATGTCGTAGGGGATGCAGGCGTCGATCAGGATCCGGTTGTTGAAATTGCCGGGCAAGTAGAGCGGGTCGCGCTTGGAGGCCCAGGCTTTCTGGATCAGGTCGATATCGACATTCGGATCGAACCGCGTGCACATCGCCCACAGCACCTGATCGAGCTCGCCGGCGTCGATATCGTCGTCGACGACGACATTCCATTTGCCGGCATAGGCGCCGCCCTGGCATGCCGCCGCGATATGCAGCGCCTGCCGCGCATGGCCGGGATAACGCTGGCGAATCTGCACGACGGTGAAGCGCGTCGCCGGTCCGGCTTCGTGATTCCACACGCCGAGAACGTCGGGCACGCCGGCCGCTTCGAGCGCGCGCCAGATCTGCGCGGCGCCCGCAATGCCTTTGAGCAAACCGGTCTCGTCGACCGGCTTGTGCTGCGGTGCGCAGCACAAGATCGGATCGTTGCGATAAAGGATCGTCTTGACGTTGACGTAGGGCCGCTGTTGCGTGTCGTCGGAGTAATAGCCCATCCATTCGCCGAACGGACCTTCCGGCAGGGTCTGCCCGGGCACGGTCTCGCCTTCGATCGCAATCTCGCAATCGGCGGGAATTGGAAAGCCGGTATAGGGGCCGCGGATCACGTCGATCGGTTCGCCACGCAAGCCGCCGGCCAGATCGTACTCGCTGACATCCGGCATCGGCGCGCCGGACAATAGGAACAGCAGCGGATCCTGGCCGCACAGGATGACGACTTTCATCGGCTGGCCGCGCTCGAAATAGATATCGCGATGGATGCGGCCGTGCTTGCCCTCGGTGATCTGGCAGCCGATGGTCTTGCCGTCATAGACCTGCGAGCGGTATGCGCCGAGATTGAACCAGCCCTTGTCGGGGTCCTGGGTGACCACGCAATCGGCAGTGCCGATGAAGCGCGCCTTATCCTGCTCATGATGGCGCGGTACTGGGAACTTCAGCACGTCGCAGGCGTCGCCCTCGATTACGTTTTGCAGGATCGGACCGTCTTTGACGAAACGCGGCGGAATGGTCTTCATGTCCTGCATGCGGGCGTGAAAGCGTCGGACGATGTCGACCTTGCGCTCCTGTTCGAGCGGCAGACCGAGCGTCAGCGCAACGCGCTTCACCGTGGAGAAGTGCCCATAGAGGGTGCGGAAGCCTTGCGGATAGCCGGGCACCTCGTCGAACAGGATCGCCGGCGCGGTATTGTTGCTCTTTTCGGTCAGCATCTGGGTGATGCTGCCCATCTCGACGTCCCAATGTGCGCCGTTGACATGAAGAAGTTCGCCGATGCGCTGGACTTCGCCGAGCCAGCCGCGCAATCCGTCGCGGTAATAGAGCTTCGGTTTGATTTCGGTGTCGACGAAAGCCATGACTTAAGTCCTCAGGCGAGGGGTTCGGTGAGCGCTGACGATATTGTATTCGATTGTATACAATAGTAAAGCCGGTTATCGGCGGTCGCCATTCAGCGGGCCGCCTGCTCGATCCGGGCCCGGATAAAGTGCGGCGAGATCGGCACCTGCGAAATGCGGATGGAGAATTCGCTGAGCGCGTCCTCGATCGCGGAAATGATCGCGGCCGCGGCCGGGATAGTGCCGACTTCGCCGACGCCCTTGGCGCCCAGCGGGTTCAATTGTGTCGGGCTTTCGGTATAGAACGTCTGCATCGGCGGCAGTTCGGTTGCCGTCGGCAACAGATAATCGGCAAAATTGGTCGCCAGCGGCTGGCCGTCGCCGTCATGGACGATGTGCTCGAAGATCGCATTGCCGATGCCGTGCACGATGCCGCCTTTGATCTGGCCATCGACGATCATCGGGTTGATGAGGCGACCGGCATCCTGCACGGCGACGTAGTTGACGAGCGTGATGCCGCCGGTGTCGCGGTCGACTTCGACCTCGGCGATATGGCTGGCATTGGCATAAGCGAGCGCATCTGTGCGAAAGTTCGACATCGCGTCCAAGCCGGGCTCCATGCCTGCCGGAAAGCCATAGCCCGGTGCGCCGTTGAGGATGCGCGCCAATTCGCCGAGGCTGACGTTGGCGTCTTTCGCGCCGGCAACGTGAACCGTGCCGCCGCTCAATTCGAGATCGCTTTCGTCCGCCTCGATGATACGCCCGGCCAGCGTCTTGGCTTTGGCGGCGACGGCGCGCGATGCGAGCAGCACCGACGAACCCGCGGTGATAAGCTGGCGGCTGGCGAAGCCGCCCAGACCGAGCGGAACCGGACCGGTATCGCCGGCGACGACGTTGATATCGGATGCGCTGAGTCCGAATTCGCCGGCGCAGATCTGCGCCAGCGCGGTGCGTAGGCCCTGGCCCATCGGCGCGGCGCCGGTATAGACCGAAACCTGACCGGTGAGATCGATCCGCACGAGGCCGCTCTCGAACGGGCCACGCCCGGTGCCCTTCACGGCATTCGCAATGCCGATGCCGATATAGCGGCCGGCGGCCCGCGCCTGCGCCTTGCGCTGTGCAAAATCGTGCCACCGCCCGGCGTCGAGCGCGGCCTTTTGCGTCGCCGGATAGTCGCCGGTGTCGTAGACGATCGAGACGCCGGAGCGCGCCTTGACCGGCTTTTCATAGGGCATGTCTTCGGCGGCGATCAGATTGCGCTGCCGCACATCGGCGCGGTCGAGCTTGAGCTTCGCTGCCACAAGATCCATCAACCGTTCCATGGCGAAGGCGGATTGCGGGTAGCCTGCGCCGCGTACGGACGACACCGGCGTCTTATTGGTCAGCACCACGCGCACATCCATGGCAAAAGATGGCACGACGTAAGGCCCGGTCACCGCGGAGGCCGAGTTGTAAGGGAGATTGACGTCTTGCAACGCATAGGCGCCTTGATCGTGAATGAGCGTGCCGCGGATGCCGGCAATGACGCCGTCTTTGTCGGTGGCGATGGCGAGCCGCCAGATCTGGTCGCGCTCCTGCACGGCATTGGTGAAATGCTCGCGCCGGTCCTCGATCCATTTGATCGAGCGCTTCAATAGCTTCGCAGCGGCTGCGGCGGCGATATCTTCGGAATAGACGCAGAGCTTCGCGCCGAAGCCGCCGCCGACTTCGGGCGTTATCACCCTGATCTTGGTGTCGGGCAGGCCGAGCAGGACGGCGATGGAATTCTTCAGGTCGTGGGCCTTCTGGGTCGAGGCTGATACGAGGAGCGAGTCGTCGCCGCTTCTATATTCGACAACGATACCGCGGCCTTCGATGGAATGGGCGCCGCCACGGCACTGGACGATCTCTTCCTCGAACACATGCGCGGCGTTCTTGAAGGCCTGTTCGGCATCGCCGTAGCCGACCTTATAGGTCGCAACGACATTCGACTTGAGCTCCGTGCGCACCGGCGGACTTGTTGCTTGTTCGCTCAGGCGGCAGTCGACCGCCGGCTCCATCACCTCATAGGTGACATCGACCAGTGCGGCGGCGTCTTCAGCGAGATAGCGGCTCTCGCCGAGCACGATGGCGACGGGCTCGCCGACATAGGAGACTTCCTTGTCGGCAAGCGCAAAGGGCCAGACCAAATCGAGGGCCGTGCCGGAATTCGAGTGCCGCCGCATGCGCCGTTGCCGCATGGCCGCGCTGAGCTCGGTGAGCGTGAGGACGGCACGAATGCCGGGCGCGGCCGCGGCGCGGCTGACATCGATCCCGCGGATCGCGGCATGAGCATGAGGGCTGCGGACGAAGCTTGCATGAAGGAGGCCCGGCAACTCGATGTCATCGACAAAGCGGGCGCGGCCTCGCAACAGCGGCTCATCCTCGATGCGGGGCACGCTCCGTCCGATCAAAACTGCGTTCTCCGGGCCTGGGGGTCTCCTGTATTCGATTGTATACATAGCTTCGCCGGTCACAAGCGGCAACGTGGCGGCGGCGCGGCTAGGGACCGGTCAGCCGCGATCGATTCAAATCTTCGCGGCGTGAGCGGCGAAATATTCCAGGCGGTATCTGTGCGCCTGCTGAATGTGGTGACGGGCGGCTTTCTCCGCCGCATCCGGGTCGCGCTTTTCGATGGCGCGGACGATGCGCAAATGCTCGATATCGGACTGGCCGTGGCGCGACGGCATCTGGGCGGTGAGGTTCTGCAACAGCGCCATGGAGTCGTTGAGCACTTCCAGCATTTCCAGCAGATACTGGTTATGGGTGGCCTCGTAGATATGCTGATGGAAACGGCGGTTCAGCGTCACCAAAGCCAGCAGATTGTGGCCTTCTTTGCTGAGCTGCTTCTGCAGCTGGTAGAGCATCGCAATCTCGCTGTCGGTCGCGTGCTGGGCGGCAAAACGCGCGGCGGAGCCTTCCAAAATCTCACGCATCGCATACAAGTCGAAGATCTGTTTGTTGGACAGCTGCGCCACGGCGAAGCCGCGGCCGGGCCGCACCACCAGCAGGCCGCGCCGTTGCAGCCGCTGCAGCGCTTCGCGAACCGGGGTGCGGCTGACACCGAGGCTCTGCGCGATGTCTTCCTCGCGAATCCGCTCGCCTTGGGCGAAGCGCCCCTCCCAGATCGCGTTGCGTAGGCTGTGATAGACGAAATCGGCGCGCGATCCGGTTTGCTCTGTGGCGCGGTCAAGCGCGGTCAGGAAGCTCGAACCGGTTGCCGCAGCGTTCGACGCTGTGCGGCGTTGCGGCGTGCTCTTCTTGACGCGAAGCCGGCGTGCGGTCGATTTCAAAACGGCTTTCCTCCCCGCAATGACCATCATCGGCAGTGTTGCATCGGCAGTGTTGCATCGGCAGTGTTGCATCGGCAGTGTTGCATCGGCCGTCGTGCGCGACGGCCGAGTCGATCGGACCAAGCTCGATCAGTAATGGCTGCGCCGCCCCGATAGATCAATGCTCTTCGCAGCGGCAAAGCGCAGAGACGGCGGTCTGGGGCGGACAACAGCAGGCGCCGTGCCCCGCTTTTGATTTAGCCCGCGCTGTTTCCGGACCGATCCCGTTTTTATTACAGTCCATGCAGTCAACAGCATCCATGGTGCTCTTGTTGTAACAATAAGTGTACAAAGACCAATTGGACTGCTAGATCGGAGTCATGAAGCCCGCGCCCTTTGCCTATCACGCGCCGACGGAATTGCCGGAAGCGTTGAAGCTGCTGGCGACGCTGGCGCCGCAGGACGGGCGCATTCTTGCCGGCGGCCAGACGCTGGTGCCGACCATGGCGTTCCGCATGGCGCGTCCGGCGCATCTCATCGATATCAATGGCATTCGCGAACTTGATGGCGTGAGTGTCGAGCGCGATTGTTTGCGGATCGGCGCTTGCACGCGGCACAGTCATTTCGAGTCGGACGAAATACCGGGGCGCCTGGGCGACCTGTTGCGCAAGGTGGTTCGTTTCATCGCGCATTATCCGATCCGCCAGCGCGGCACCTTTTGCGGCAGCATTGCCAATGCCGATCCCTCGTCGGAATGGTGCTGCCTGACCACGGCACTCGATGCAATCGTTATTGCGCAGAGCGAGCGCGGGACCCGCCGTATCGCCGCCGCAGATTTCCATAAAGCGATCATGACGACGGACCTTCGCGACGATGAGCTGATCACCGCCGTCGAATTGCCGCTCCTTGCCGATGATACACGGACGGGCTTCTGCGAATTCAGCCGCCGCGCCGGCGACTTTGCCATCGCCATGGCGCTCGTGGCGTTCCGCCTGGAACACGGCTTGATCGCTGGGGCGCGTGTCGGCATTGGCGGCGCTGAGGCGACGCCGCGCCGCATCGCCGCAGCGGAAGCTATCTTGATCGGCAAAAAGGCCGAGCCGGAGATCTTCGCAGCGGCGGGAGCTGCGGCGGCTGGCGCAATCGACCCCATCGCCGATACCAACAATCCGGCCGAATACCGTCGTGCCCTGGTCCAGACCTTGGTCGGCCGGGCGCTCGCGAGCGCCGCCTGATGGACAAGGTCGACATCATTCTCGACATCAACGGCGCCGCGCATGAGGTGACGGTCGAGCCGCGGCGCACGCTTGCCGACGTCATTCGCGACGATTGCGGTCTCACCGGCACCCATATCGGCTGTGAGCACGGCGTCTGCGGTGCCTGCACGGTGCTGGTCGACGGCGCGCCGGTGCGGTCGTGCCTGATGTTTGCCGTCCAGGCGCACCGGAAGCGGATCAGAACGGTCGAGGGGCTGCAGCAAGGCGCGGTCCTGCATCCGTTGCAACAGGCCTTCATCGACCATCACGCGCTGCAATGCGGCTTCTGCACGCCCGGCTTTTTGATGCTGACGGTCGGGTTTCTCGAGCGAAAGCAGCATGTCAGCGAGGAGGAATTGCTTGACGTCCTCTCCTCCAATTTGTGCCGGTGCACCGGCTACGAGAACATCGTCAAGGCCGTCAAAGCTGCTGCCTTGCAGATGAGCGCAAGCAAATGAGCACGCAGCTGAAGGACAACCGAGGGACGGGTATCGGCGCCTCGGTGCCGCGGCTCGAGGACGGGCCGCTGGTCACCGGCCGCGGCCAATTTGCCGGTGACATTTCCTTCCCGCGTCAACTGCATATGCGCATCGTGCGCTCGGCCAATGCGCACGGCCTGTTGAAGAGTGTCGATGTCACCGAGGCCAAAGCGCTCCGCGGCGTTGTTGCTGTCTGGACCGCGCGCGACATCGAGAATGTACCGCCGATCGATTTCCGTGAAGGACCCAACGAGAAGCTCGCGCCGTTTCGGCAGTCGGTACTGGCGCGCGACCGAGTCCGCTATGTCGGCGAGCCGATTGCAGCGGTGTTTGCAACCGATCCGTATATCGCCGAAGACGCCGCCGATCTTGTTGCGGTCGAGATCGAGGAATTGCCCGTCATCGTCGACGCGTCGGCGCCCGTTGCCGACTTCGCCGATGGGCTGACGACGGAGGCGACGATTTGCCGGCAAGGCTACGGCGACGTCGACGCGGGCTTTCGCAACGCCGCGCATATCATCGAAATCGATGTCGCCATCGGCCGCCATTCGGGCGTGCCCTTGGAAACGCGCGGCGCCATCGGCCGCTACAGCGCGGCACGCGACGTGCTCGAGCTTCATGGTGCCGCCAAAGTGCCGCATCGGAACCGGGAGTCGCTCGCCCGCATGTTCGGCCGCAGCACGGCCGCCGTTCATTGCTATGAAGGCCAGGTCGGCGGCGGCTTTGGCATACGCGGCGAAATTTATCCGGAGGACATTCTGGTTCTGCTTGCGGCCATGCGTTTGGGCCGCCCGGTGAAGTGGCTGGAAGATCGCCGCGAGCACATGATCGCCGCCAATCAATCGCGCCAGCAGCGCCACATCATTCGGGCGGCGGTGGATGCCGACGGACGCCTCCTCGGCATCGACGATCGCTTCTTCCACGATCAAGGCGCTTATATCCGTACCCATGGCACGCGCGTCGCCGAAACCGCGTGCGGCATTCTGCCGGGTCCGTATCGCCTGCCGAATTTCCGTGTTGCCTGCCATTTCCGGCTCACCAACAAGACGCCGGCCGCGACCTATCGTGCGCCGGGCCGCTACGAGACGAATTTCGTGCGCGAGCGCCTGATGGATGCGATCGCGAAAAAGCTCGGACTGTCACGCGTCGAAGTGCGCCTGCGCAATCTGTTGCAGCCGGCCGACATGCCGCATGAACGTCCGCTCACCGCGCTGGGCGACGAGGTGGTTCTCGATTCCGGTGATTATCCCGGTCTGCTCGCCAAGGCCTTGGCGCGCTGCGGCTGGAACGATCTCGAGCGCGAGGTCAAAGCGCGCCGCGAACAGGGCGAACTGATCGGGCTCGGCCTTGCCGTCTACGTCGAGAAAAGCGGTCTCGGCCCGACCGACGGCGCGCATATCCACGTGCATGACTCGGGCGATATCGAGGTGATCACCGGCGGTGCATCGGTCGGACAAGGTTTTGAAACCGTGATTGCGCAGGTCTGCGCCGACAAGCTCGGCGTCGATTACCGGCGCGTGCGCGTCGTCCACGGCCAGACCGACCGTATTGAATATGGCATCGGCGCGCACGCCACGCGCGCCACCGTCATGACCGCGAATGCCACGGCCGTCGCTGCGGGAAAAGTTCGCGCCAAGGCTCTCGATATGGCGTCGCAGCTCCTGCAGACCGATCCGCGCCGACTGTCCATTATCGCCGGCCATGTCGTGCGGCTCGACGCGCCGGATCAGCCGCTGATGGCGCTCGGCGAAATCGCCAACCACCTGCGTCCGACGTCGAAGACGCGCGGCGGGCGCGAGCCGGGGCTCGGCGCCGACGGCTGGTTCGACACCGCGCATATGACCTATCCCTATGGCGTGCAGATCGCTTTGGCGACGATCGATCGCGGCACCGGCGGCGTGAATATCGAAAAGATGCTGATCGGCTTCGATGTCGGACGTGCCATCAATCCCGTTCTGGTGCGCGGCCAGATCGTCGGCGGCTTCGCGCAAGGTCTCGGCGGCGCTCTGTTCGAGGAGTTCCAATATGACGAACGCGGCCAGCCGCTATCGGTGACGTTTGCCGATTACCTGCTGCCGACGGTGCACGAGATTCCGCAGGTCGACGTTATGATCACCGAGGACGCGCCGAGCGCGACCAATCCGCTCGGCATCAAAGGCGCCGGCGAGGGCGGCATCGCCGCGGTCGGCGCCGCGATCGCCTCCGCGGTCGATGACGCGCTCGGCGACATCGCGACTGTCGCATCGCTTCCGATCAAGCCGCAATGGTTGAAGGCCGTGATCGACGCCTACACGGCCGTTTCGCCGTAGAAGCGCGGGCTTATTCGCCGCTCAGTTATATTTGATCTTGGCGTCGATGATGATCTTGCGCCATTTGTCATACTCAGCTTTGACAAAGGCGGCAGCTTCTTGCGGACTCGTTCCGCGCGGTTCGACGCCCATCTTCCCCAGCGCGGCTTTCAGCTCCGGCTTGGCCAAAGCCGCGTTGACGCTGGCATTGAGCTTGTCCCTGATCTCGGGAGGCAGTCCCGCCGGAGCAAATAGAGTGAGCCAGGTGTCGACGGCAAAATTCGCAAATCCCTGTTCCTCTAGCGTCGGCACGTTCGGATAAACCGGACTGCGCTTGTTGCCGGCGACCGCCACCGGCACCACGCGATTGTCGCCGGTGAACGGCAGTGCGCTGGCGATGCTGGCAAAGGTGAATTGCACCTTGTTGGCGATGATATCCGCAAAAGCGCCGCCGGAGCCTTTATAGGGGATATGCGTTGCTTCGATCCCGGTGCGAAGCTTGAACATCTCGGCGCCGAGATGGCCGGTGGTGCCGACGCCCGGGGAGGCATAGTTGAGCTTTCCGGGGTTGGCCTTTCCATAGGCAATAAGCTGCGCCAATGTCGTTATGTTCATCGCCTGCGAGACGACGACGACGTTCGGCGCCGAACTGACAACGGAGACGGCTTCCAGATCCTTGAACACGTCGTACGGCGGAGGTTCGAGCAACGTTTGATTGATGACGAGCGCAGGATCCACCAGCAACAAAGTATAGCCGTCCGCCGCCGCTCTGATGACGGTGTCGGTGCCGACCACTGCGCCTGCGCCGGGGCGATTCTCCGGCACGATCGTTTGTCCGATCTCGGCGCCGAGCTGTTGCGCCAGCTCCCGTCCGACGAAATCAACGATGCCGCCGGGATTGTACGGCAGGATCAGTCTGATCGGCCGCGTCGGATAAGGCTCGGCCAACGCGGCTGCCGCCGGCGTCAAAGCAACAAAGGCGCTAACGATCGCTGCAAGGCAATTTGTGATTTTCATGCGCATGACCTGTGATCGCTCAACAAAAATGCCCGGCGGGATGGTCAGCTTATTCCGATCATGCAATATTTGTATACAAAATTATACAAAGTGGCCTCGGCTGGAGTGAAGCGGTGTGTGGCCGATCCAGCGCCTGATTTGTCGTCGGCTGTCATCGGGCCGGTCATGCGCCGCCCGCGCGCAACTTCATCGGCCAGCCGTTTTGCCCCGGTTCGGCGGAGGCGGCTGATGCTGCCGTGCCGGCAGCGGTCAGACGCCGGAGGAGGCCGCGGCCAGCGTGTCAGTCTCCATGTCCTGGTCGCGCACCGCGCCGATCAGTTCGGAGACATTTTTGATGCCGCGATCCTCGCACCAGGCCTCAAGATCCTCGATGATGGTGACGAGTGCCGTCGGATTGCGGAAGCCGGCATAGCCGATGCCGACCGCGGTAGCGCCCGCGAGCATATATTCGACGACATCCTCGGCCTTGGTCACCCCGCCGATGCCGACGATCGGGATTTTGACGGCTTTGGCGACCTGATAGACCATGCGCAACACGATCGGCTTCAAAGCCGGCGAGATAAGGCCGCCGAACTTGTTGCCGAGCGCGGGCCGGAAATTGTCGGTCCGGATCTTCAGCGACAGAAACGTATTGGCAATCGCCAGTGCGTCGGCGCCGGCTTCTTCGGCGGCTCGCGCGATCGAGACGATGTCGCCGGCATTGGGCGACAGCTTCACCCAGAGCGGCTTCTTGGTCTTGGCCCGGATCGCCTTGATGCAGTCGCGCGTATAATCCTCGTGCATGGCGAAATTGCCGCCGGTGGCATTGCGCGTCGGGCAGGAAATATTGGCCTCGATCACGTCCACGTCCGGCACGCTCAACTCTTCCGCGAGCGCGGCGAAGTCCTCGATGCTCTCCGACGACACGCTGACGATCAGCGGCGGCTCGAAGCGCGCATATTCCGGCACAATATGCGCGATGAAATATTCGATGCCTTTGCCGGGCAGCCCGATCGATTGAATGATGCCGCCTTCGGTCTCGGCCATCCGCGGCGTGGGATTGCCGACCCGCGGCTCGCGGCAGATGGTCTTGGCCACCAGACCGCCGAGCCGGTTGAGATCGATGACGTCGTTATATTCCCAGGAGAACGCACCGGACGCGGGCATCACCGGATTCTGCAAGGTGATGTCGCCGATCTTCACCGAGAGATTTACCATCCCACGGCCTCCTGCATGTTGAACACCGGGCCGTCCCGGCAGACGCGCTTGAGCACGCGCACGCCGTCGACCTCGAAAGTGCGGACGCAGACGTAGCAGGCGCCGAATCCGCATACCATGATCTGCTCCACGGCGACTTGGCCGGGAATATTATGCTTCCTGCCAATCCGTTGCATCAGCTTGAGCAGCCGGTTGGAGCCGCAGGTGAAAAACGCATCCGCTTTGCCCTCCGCCACGAGTTCTTCGATAATCTTCTCGACATTCTCGACGGCGCTCGAGCCGTCGCTATCGACAACACTGAGGGTGCGGGCGCCGAGACTGTCGAAAAGATCCTTCGACATTACGACTTTGGGATTGCGCGCGCTGAGAATGGCGGTGACGCCGACGCCGTGTTCGGCGGCGAGCTGCGACAGCGGCGCCAGCGTCGCCAAGCCGACGCCGCGGCCGAGCACGACGATGTTCTTCCATTCCGGCTCGAGCTTGAAGCCGACGCCAAGGGGGCCGGCGATATTGAAATCATCGCCTGGCTGCAGCATGCCCATGCCTTGCGTGCCGCGGCCCTCGATCTTGTAGAGAAACTCGATCCGGCCGGCCTTCTTGTCGACGCGATAGACGCTCATCGGGCGCCGCGTCCATACTTCGGCGCCGTCGGGGGAAGGACAGAGCAGATGAAACATCTGCCCGGCATAAGCCTTGAGCGCGTGCTCGTGCACGGACATGACGAGGTGTTTGTATTCCTCGTTGACGAAATCATTGCTGACGATGGTGCCGATGAATTCGCCGACAAGGCGCTGCGGATAATCGTCCCTGTCGCCGACCCGAAGCGCCGCGTTGGTATATTTGCGTTGTGGTTCGCTCGTCGCTGCGCTGGACATGATGTTTTGATGGCCGACCTTGATGCACGTTCGGTTGCGCGCATGACCGCCACTACATAGAGCCGGGCGACGACTGTGTCAATTTTGGTATGGTACTTTTTCTTCTGACGCCATGGCGGCCTTTGGCGCCTCACGCACCGGGCAATGCGCTCTGCCGGCCGTACAAAAATGTCAGATTTACCCTATGATTCTCGTATCCCGGCGCAAACTCCGGGCGGTCGGACCAGTGAAAAAGCCGCGAGCTGAACAGCACGGCGCGGTTGTCGCGATAGGGCACTCTGAGCCGGTCACGAGAGTTTTGTTCCAAAAATGCAACAATACGGTCCTGGTCGGCCGTGTAGTCATGCATCTGCCAATCCTTGGGAGGCGGCACCAAGCTCACGACCAGGCCGCCAGCGTCGGGCTTTTGATTGGCGTCCGTCGGGGTCACCCAAAAATTCACGCTGATCGCACCATCGTCGGCATGAACGTCGATGGCGGATGAAGGCTTGAGTCCCTTGAAGGCCCAGGCCTGTGTCAAAGGGTGATCGGTCAACAGGCCTGCGAACGTGCTGCGGATCTCATTGGCGATCTGCAAAATCAAGGGGCAGGCGAGGCCGTCCTCGAGATAGGACGCTACGAAACCGCCGATATGGCTGAAGTCATGCCAGATCGTGCTTTCGAGCAGAAAAGACCTGAGCCGCTTAAGCGCTTCCGGCGTGAGCAGATTGTCGAAATAGATCGCGCCGGCGTTGCTGGCACGAAAGCCGTGAACGAGAACGCCGAGATCGCAGCGTTCGCCGACCGCGCGTCCGGCCACTTCCGGCGCGGTGCGGAGATTGATCGGACAATTGTAGTCGTCGCCGAGCCGGCCGATCTGCCGTTCGGATAATCTGGTAAGCTGTTCGGGAAAATCCCGCCCCACGTCCTCATAAGTGCGCGCCAGGTCGGTGAAGCGCTGGCCGTTGCGCGCGTGCTTTGCCAGAAAGTGGAACTGCTCGGCATCATGGAGGAGCTTGTCGCGGGTGGCATAAGTGAGCGATTTGCCGGCGAGGTTCGAGCGGTCTTCGCCACGCCGCAACTCGCAAGTGCGGGCAAAGTGATCGAGCGCGCGACCCCTGTTGCCTTCGGCGAGCCACAGAAAGCCGAGAGTGCGGTGCGCCTCGTAGTGTTCGGGCTGCAGGACACAGACACGGCTGAAGCCTTCGATGGCCGCGCGCCGCTGGCCAAGGGAGAGCAATGCGAGTGCGCGATTGTAGTGCGCGGCGGTTGAGTGCGGCTCACGTGCAATCACACTGTCGAAGAGCGCGACAGCCTCGCGATAATGGCCGCGCATCGCGGCGATGGCGCCGAGATTTTGCAGGAGCGCGGTATTGCCGGGCGCGATCGCCAAGGCAGCCCGATAAGCTGTTTGTGCTTCGTCCAGCCGGCCGGCTTGGACATGCGCCTCCGCGGTGGCCGCCAGCGCGGCCAAATCAGTCTCGTCGCGCGCGGTGACGGGGCTCGGGCGGCTCGGTTCTGGCGTCATCCTGCGTCACCGCATGCCTGTCTATCGGGATATTGCCAAGACCCGGCATCGATACCAATATTTGTACGCATCATTTCTGTTTCTAGACATCTTACAAGACATTGTCATTATTATGAAAAGCCACGATCGCAAGTTGGTATCAGTTCTAAAAGTTATCATATGTAATAAAAAAGATATGTTGGGTTGATTTTTGTACAGGCGCTGGATAGCGTCAAGCGCGGCTGCATCCAAGGTCCGTCTCGGCGTCGGCATCGCGGCCCGACATGAGTGTGGCGACCTGGAAGCGGCGACTTGGAAAGCGTGCCGACATGGAATTCGACAATTCGTTCGAGATCCCGCTGCCGCCGGATCAAGCCTGGCCGGTCTTGATGGACGTCGCGCGAATAGCGCCGTGCATGCCCGGCGCTGAACTTACTGAAATGACCGATGCGCGAAACTACAAAGGCAAGATCGCGGTGCGGCTCGGGCCGGTCTCTCTCGCCTTTGCTGGCAAGGTTGCGCTCGAAGATGTCGATGACGCCAAGCATACAGCGCGGGTGAAAGCGCAAGGCAGCGACGCCAAGGGCCGCGGCGCCGCCAATGCGTCCGCCTCCTTCAAGGTCGAGCCGAAGGGCGCCGGCTCGATCGTCCTGATCCATAGCGATTTGATGCTGTCCGGGGCGGTCGCCCAATATGGCCGCGGAGTCGGGATGATCCAGACGACCGCGGCGCAGATCATCGGACAATTCGCCGATAACCTGCGTTCTCAACTCGCGCGACAGCCGGCAGCGTCTGAGGCCACAGCTTCGGCTCCGGCAAGTCCAGCGGGCGCGCTGCCGAAATCGCCAACGATGCCGCCTGCCGCCAAGCCGATCTCCGGCCTTTCTCTGATGCTACGCGTCATCTTGCAGCAAATAACAGCGCTGTTTGGACGGCGCTCGGATTCTTGAGGGCGTCGGCAGTCGCCGCCAAGGATTCATTACATCGGCTCTGATTTCGGAAGCGAGCATTTGCCGGGCAATTTTTGACTGGAGCTTGAAATGAAGCGTCGTGAATACGTCCTTATTATTCTGCTGTGGGCATTCGCTTTGACCGCGTTCGCGCCACGTGCGCGGGCGCAATCTTATCCGGACCGGCCGATTCATCTGATCATTCCTTATGGTCCGGGCGGCATCGTCGATTTCGCAGGACGCGTGCTGGCGCAGAAAGTCGGTGCCGCGCTCAATCAAACCGTTGTTGCCGACAATCGCCCGGGCGCCGGCGGCATCGTCGGCGTCGATTACGTCGCGCACGCGCAGCCCGATGGGTACAACATCGTCATCATGGATCCCGCGATCGTTATCAATCCGACTTTGCAGAAGTCGCTGCCCTACGATCTGTTCAAGGACCTGACCACGATTTCGATCGTCAGCTCGTCGCCGGAAGTTCTGGTCGTCGCGCCACAGCTCGGCATCAAGACCTATGCTGAGCTTGTCGCCTACGGCAAAGCCAATCCCGGTCGTCTCAACTATGCCTCGGCCGGCGTCGGCACGACGCCGCATCTCGGCGCCGAAATGTGGAAGCTCGGCACCGGCATCGATGCCGTGCATGTGCCGTATAAGGGCATCGGCGCCTCGTTCACCGACATGATGGACAACAAGGTGCAGATGGCCTTTTCCAGCATTGCCGGCGCGCTGCCTTTCACCAGCGATGGACGGGTCGTTCCGCTGGCGACTACCGGCAAAGTACGGTCTCCGGTCTATCCGAACCTGCCGACCGTGGCCGAGGCTGGTTTGCCGGGATACGAAGTCGATCTGTGGCTCGGGCTTTATGCGGCGTCCGGTACGCCGCCCGCCGTGCTCGACACGCTCAACAAGGCCGTCGCCACCGCCCTGCAGGATGATGAACTCAAACAATCGTTCGCGAAATTCGGACTGATGCCGCGCGGCACCAGCGTGCAGGGCGGCAATGCTTTCACCAGATCCGAATACGAAAAATGGAAGAAGGTGATCGAGGACGGCCACATCGCAGCCGAATAGAAGTCTCGCTAGCGGAAGCTAAGCTGCGGCGCCGTGCACTGTGCATCGGCGCCGCGGTTTGGTTGATCGAAGTCCTCTAAGCCCGGTCGGGTGCAGTTGCGCGCCACGGGCACGTTGTCAGCCCGACAGTAAGCCATTGTCGGAAATTGTAATTTTTTTGACAATATGCAAGTGATTCGAACCTGTTCCGGCGCTGATCATCCGTGAAACAGACCTCCTCCGGCCGTCCGGACACTCCGGCGGAAGCGCCGCGGCGGAGCTCCGGGAGCCTTGATGGCGTCTGCTAGTCCTCCGTTCCGCTACGACGAGATCGGCGATCGGCTGCGCGCGTTCCGTCTCGGCTCCGGCTTGAGCGCGGACGAGATCGCGCGCCGTCTCGGCATATCGCGTACCGCGCTCTACCGTTTCGAAAAAGGCGAACTGGCGAAGATCGAGACGCTGGAGCGCCTCGCCGAAATGCTCAACGTTTCCATTCCAACGCTGCTCGGCGTCGGCATCGAATATGTTCCCTCCGCCGTGGTTTATTTCGAGCGGATGCGGCAGATCGAGGAAGCCGCCGACCATATCGCGGTTCTCGCCGGGCCGATTTCGTCGCTGCTCGCGTCCGACAAATTCGAGGGAATTCTGGAGCAGGTGCTCAGGGAGAGTCTCGAAAGTTCGAACAACGAGAAGGCGCTTGCGGATATCCCAAAAATCATCGCCATTCTTCATGAGCGCAAGGAAACGTTCCGACGCCGGCGGCCCGGCATCGTCAACTTGATTTCGGCAAGCGAGATCGGCCGTTTCCTGCGCGACGGTTTCGTCGGAACGGCGAAGCTCTCCGAACAGGTCGCGCGCGAACGGCGGCAGCTGGCGCGCGCCGAGATCGAGCATTTCGCCAGAATCATCGAGGAGCAGCCGATCGGCACGCAAATCGGGATCGTCACCGACACGCTGCCGCATTCGAGCTTCCACATCTATCGGCAGCCGGACCGTTCGGTGCTGGTCTTGAGTCCATTCCGGCTCGGCGAGCAGCCGAATATCCATGTCGGCGTGGCGATGATCACCTCGGCGCCGGAAGCGCTTTTGCTGCACCAGAATCTGGTCGAGGAAGTGTGGCGGCGCGCCTTGAAGGGCAATGCGGCGAGCGCTTATCTGAGCACGCTCTTGAAGAATGGATGAGCGGCGAGCCCTCATGTCCCGCGCCACGTCTGATCAACGCCCCAAAAATTCGGCGCCTTATCTGCTGGAGGAGCAGGTCGGCTTCCTGTTGCGGGTGGCGATGCAGCGCCATTCCAATATTTTTGCCTCGGAAATCGTCGGCAACCTGACTGCGCCGCAATTCTCCGCGCTGGTCCGGCTGCTGCAGGAGGGGCCGCTGTCGCAGAACCATCTGGGTCGGCTGATCTATCTCGACGTGGCGACGATCAAAGGCGTCGTCGAGCGGCTGCGCGCGCGCGGTCTTGTGACGTCGAGAAACGATCCGCGGGATGCGCGCCGTCACGTGATCACGCTCACGCCGACCGGCCGGCGGCTGGTCGAGGCGGCCATTCCGCAAGCGGCGAGAATCACCGAGAAGACGCTCGGGCCGCTGTCGGACAAGGAGCAGGCTACGCTGTTGCAACTGCTCAAGAAGCTGGGCTGAACCTTGGCGAAGACTTACAGCGCGAGATAAGTGTCGCGGATGTCCGGCCGCGCATCGAATTCGGCCACGGTGCCGGAGAAGCGGACGCGGCCTTTCTCGATGACGCAGAAGCGGTCGGCGACAAGCCGCGCGAAGCGGACATTCTGCTCGCTCAGCAACAGGCTCAGGCCGTGCCGCTTCATCGACAGGATCGCCTCGATCATCTGTTCGACGATTTTCGGCGCCAAGCCCTCCGAGGGTTCGTCGAGCAGGACGAGCGAGGGATTACCCATCAAGGTCCGCGCGATGGCCAGCATCTGCTGCTCGCCGCCCGACATCCGCCCGCCGAGCCGGGAGCGCAACTCGCGCAGGTTGGGAAAAATGTTGAACAATTGCTCTCGCGTCCACAGCGGCGCTGCCTGGCGCGGGCCCTGGCGGCCGACCGAAAGATTTTCATCGACCGTCAGTTCCGAGAAGATGCGGCGATCCTCCGGCACATAGCCGAGGCCGCGCCGCACCCGTTCATGCGCGGGAAACCGCGCAATCGGCATTCCGTCGAAAATGATCTCGCCGCTGCAATTGGCGACCAGGCCGACAATGGAACGCATGGTCGTCGACTTGCCGGCGCCGTTGCGGCCGATCAAAGCGACGGCTTCGCCTGCGCCGACAGTGAGAGCGACATCATAAAGCACATGAGCGCGGCCATAAGCAGCATTGAGCGCAGCGACGCTGAGTTTGGTCGGCGCGCCGGTCATGACGGTGCTCCAAACAACGAGCCGGCGCCGAGATAGACATCCTGCACCTGTCGGTTGGAACGGATCTCTGCCGGCGAACCTTCGGCTATCAGAACGCCGCGATTGAGAACGAGAATGCGGTCGGCGTGGCCGAATACCGCGTCCATGTCGTGTTCGGTAAACAGGACGCCGATGGTGCGCTCGCGCGCGATCCGCGACACCAGCGCCATCAGCGCGCTGCGCTCGGTCGGCGCCATGCCGGCGGCGGGTTCGTCCATCAACAGGAGCTTCGGGTCGTTGGCGAGCGCGATGGCAAGTTCGAGTCGCTTGACGTCGCCGTAGGCAAGCTCGCCACAGGGGCGCTCGGCCTGATTTTCCATGCCGACCATCGTGAGCAGATCGCGGGCGTCCTCCGCATGGATGCGCGCGGCCCAGCGCCAGGCCCGCCAATCGCGATGATGCGATAAAAGCGCGACCTGAACATTCTCGGCCACGGTCATCGAGCCGAAGGTCGCCGCGATCTGGAACGTGCGGCCGACACCGAGCCGCCAGATGTGGCGCGCCGGCGCGCTGGTGACGTCGCGGCCGAACATGCAGATGCGTCCGGCGCTCGGTGGCAACTGCCCATCGATCATGTTGAAGCAGGTGCTCTTGCCGGCGCCGTTCGGTCCGATCAGCGCCAGCATTTCGCCGGCCCGCAGTGCAAAAGTGACGCCCTTCACCGCCTGAAAGCCGGAATAGGATTTGCTCAGGTTCTCGACGGCAAGGATGCTCATCGCGCTTCACCCAGGGCGAGGTCTTTGCGTTCGCCTGTGCTTGACCGGTTGCGCCAAGCGGCGAGGGCGCCGAGTACGCCTTGCGGAAATGCCGAAACCAGAACGATGATCAATGTTCCGATCACGAGCTTGGAATAGTCGGTCTCGCCGATCACCCAGATCGAAAACGTTTTGTAGAGCGCAGCTCCGACCACCCCGCCGGATACGGTGCCGGCGCCGCCGAGCAAGACCATGGCCAAGGCGTCGATCGACAAGGGGATGCCGAGATCGTCGGGGAATACGCTACCCTTGAGGAAAGCATGCAGCGCGCCCGCGAGCGCGGCAAAGGTGCCGGCCGCGGCGAAAGCCATCCATTGTATCCGATGCCGGGACAGGCCGATCGCTTCGGCGCGCAGTTCGCTGTCGCGTAGCGCCCGCAGCGCATAGCCGAAGGGCGAGAACAAGATCACGCGGAGCGCCGCGATTCCCAGGACCACCAGCGCCAGCGTCAGCCAATAGAAATGCGCGGCGCTCGCCGCCCAGGCGCTCGGCCAGATGCCGATCAGACCGTTGTCGCCGCCGGTCACGTCGGTCCATTGAAACGCGATGGACCAGACGATCTGAGCGAAAGCCAGGGTCAGCATCGCGAAATAAACGCCAGACAGGCGGACGCAGAACCAGCCGAAGATCAGCGCGCTGACGAGCCCTGCGCATGGACCGATGGCGAGCCCGGCAGTCATGCCAAAGTGCTTCAGCGTCAGGGCGGCGCCATAAGCCCCAAGCCCGAAATAAGCGGAGTGGCCGAAGGAGACGAGGCCGCCGGCGCCGACCAAGAGATGCAAGCTCGCGGCAAACAGCATGAAGATCAGAACTTCGCTGGCGACCGTCAGCGCGTAATTTCCGGCGATCAGCGGAAGGAGTGCCGCCGCGACAATTCCGGCAGCAAGCACAAGCCGTCCGCGCACCGACAGCGGCGACCAGCGCATCACCTGCAACCCGCTCGCGGCGCGGCTTGCCGCTTCCGGACGTCCAAGCAGGCCCCACGGCCGCACCACCAGAACGATCGCCATCACCAGGAAGACGAGGACGATGGATATTTTCGGAAAGATCAAAATGCCGAAGGCGTTCAGTTCGGAGACGATGATGGCGGCGAGAAAGGTACCGAGGACGTTACCCAGGCCGCCGATCACAACGACCACCAGCACTTCGGTGATGATCTGCAAGTCCATGGTGTGGCTGACCGCTTCGCGCGGCAATTCGAGCGCGCCGCCAAAGGCGGCGAGGAAAATGCCGAGCGTAAAGACGCTGGTGAACAGCCATTGCTGATTGACGCCGAGCGCCGCGACCATTTCGCGGTCCTGCGTCGCGGCGCGGACCAGCACGCCCCAATGGGTGCGGCGCAAGAGCAGTTGGATGACGATCAGAGTCAACGGCCCGAGTGCGATCAGCAGCAGGTCATAGGTCGGGAAGGGCTGGCCGAACAGGTTGAGCGCGCCCTTGAAGCCCGGCGCGCGCGGGCCGAGCAGGTCGCTCGGGCCCCAGATCAGCACCACGACGTCTTCAACGACCAACGTCACGCCGAAAGTGAGCAGGAGCTGCAACAATTCGTGCGCGGCGTAGACGCGACGCAGCAGCACGATCTCGACCACAGCGCCGAGCGCGGCCACGATGAGCGCCGAGAGCGCGATCGCGCTCCAGAAGCCGAGCGCGCCGGCCAGGTGCTCGCTCAGCGTGAAAGCGACGTAGGCGCCGAGCATATAGAAGGCGCCATGCGAGAAGTTGACGATCCGGCTGACGCCGAAAATGATCGACAGGCCGCAGGCGGCAAGAAACAGCGACGACGCGCTGGCCAAGCCGGTGACGAATTGATTGAAGAGAAAAGCCACCGGCTCGACCCTGACGATGTCGGTTAGTCAGCGCCTCCCGGCGATCAGTTCTGCGGCCGCAGCGCAGTGACCTCGCTTTCCGGCGGCAGATATTTGGCGCCGTCGCGATAGATCACGTCGGTCAGCACGCCTTTGCCGTCCTTGAGCGCAGTCTTGCCGACGAAAGTGCCGAGCGTCGACTGATGATCGGCCTTGCGGAAAGTGATCTTGCCGAACGGCGTTTCCGTGCCGAGGCCTTCCGCGGCATCGACGAGCTTTTCGCTGTCCGTCGACTTGGCTTTGGCGAGAATGGCTGCGGCCGATTTCAAAGTGGCATAGCCGACCACCGAGCCCATTCGCGGATAGTCGTTGTATTTGGCCTGATAGGCTTTCAGGAACGCGGCGTGTTCCGGAATCTTGACGCCATCCCAGGGATAGCCGGTGACGATCCAGCCCTCCGGCGTCTCGTCCTTGAGCGGATCGAGATATTCCGGCTCGCCGGTGAGAAAGCTCACCACCGTGCGCCCCTTGAACAGGCCGCGGGTATTGCCTTCGCGCACCAGTTTGACGAGGTCGGGACCGAACGTGACATTGAGGATCGCGTCCGGCTGCGTCTCGGCAATGGCTGCAACCACGGCGCCGGCGTCGATCTTGCCTTGCGGCGGCCATTGCTCGCCGACCCATTGAATGTCGGGCCGTTTCGCCGAAAGTAATTTCTTGAACACAGCAACCGCCGACTGACCATATTCGTAATTGGGCGCAATGGTCGCCCATTTCTTGGCCGGGAGTTTCGCAGCCTCTTCGGCCAGCATGGCCGCCTGCACGTAATTCGGCGGCCGCAGGCGGAACGTGTACCGATTGCCCTTCGACCAGGTGATCGCGTCGGTCAAAGGCTCGGACGCCAGGAAGAACGTCTTTTTCTGATTGGCGAAGTCGGAGACGGCAAGGCCGATATTGGAAAAGAACGTGCCGACCAGCATGACCACGCCGTCATTGGCGACCAGCTCGTTGGCCGCGGTTACCGCATCGGCCGGCTTGCCGCCGTCATCCTTGGAAATGACTTCGAGCTTCTTGCCGTTGACGCCGCCCGCGGCATTGATCTCCTCGAGCGCGAGCTGCCAGCCCTTACGGTAGGGCTCGGTGAACGACGGTAGGCCGGAATAGGAATTGATATCACCGATCTTGATCGTGTCGGCGGCGAAGGTGGGAACGCTCGCGCCGGCGAGCGTCGCCGCGAGGGTTACGCCTGTCAAAATTGTCGAGATGGTTTTCATCGTTGCTCCAATCAGGTGTTCACTGCGATTTACCGCGGCGTATCTTTATTAGCGAAGGCCGTCGACGCCTTTGATCTCGTTCTTCTTCAAACCGCCGACGCGCGGCAGCGGCCGGCCGGAATCGGTCACGGCGACCGCGACGACAATCTCATTGGCGCGCGGCGCATCAGTGACCCGCACTTCCATGCCGTCAAAATGGCTGCGCACGAAAGCCGCATCCTTGTGGCCGAGCGGGATGTCGAGCGCGACACCCGGCCCGCCGCGTTTCTTCGACGAGGGGATCAGGGCCGCGCCGGTGCCGAGCACCTTGCGCACCGGCGCGCCGAGCTTCGGATGCAGGATCGCCGCCGCATGTTCGAGTTCGCCGTTTTCGCCGACGGCGGCCGCCTTGCCATAGCTCTCCGCTCGCGGCCCTTCGATGCCGAGCGCGGCGACCGCGCGTTTGGCGAGATAGTCACCGAGTTCTTCGCCGATATCGATCAACTGTGAAAGATCTTCCACGTAGCGGCCGGCGAAAGGATTTTCGATCACCGCGACGGCGGCGGCTCGCCGCGTCGGCGGCTCGATCTTCTGATCCATTTCAAGCTGCGTCTCTTCTACGAAAGTGAGAAGCTTCCGGATTTTGGCTTTCATCGGAGACCGCCTCGTTGACTCGTCACAATACCGTAGTCCGCAAGTTTGACGTCTGGCCTACGCAAGTTCAGGTCTCCTGTGCGCTGCAAGGAACGAGGAACCGAGCGTGCGGCTGACGCCCTTCAGATGCAGTGCCGCAGCCGTGATCAGTCCCTGCTTCTGCAGCAGGTCTGCCTGATGCAATCCCCGGGCCAAGGCGCCGTCGATTTCGTCATATGTCAAGTGTCCGACCGTCCGCGTCACCGGGATCGCACCGAGATCGCTGTCGATTTGCAGGCTATTGGCAGGCACACGCTGGATCGCGGGATGCCCCGGCAGGTCGACGGCATTGGCGATCACTGTCGCGGCCGCGTCCGCCATGGCGGCAGTCGGAGCGAGAACGGTGACCGCCTCTGCAATGCCGCGTGAAAAGCTGCGCCCGAGATAGCCGCTCGTCGCGATACCGCGAACATTATCTTCCGCACGGATCTCCGTGGTGCCGAAGAGGCTCGGCAGATCGGGCCGATCGACCAGACCGATCTTGAAGCTCTGCGCTTTGCAAAGATACAGCGCGATGTCGCCGCCGTTATTGACGTAAGCGCGGTTGACCGGCGCTGCCGCGATCATGACGGCGATGATGTCCTCGGCGACGGCGCCGGCCACCGCCGCCATCGGCGTGATGAAGATGTTCCGGGCGAACGGCGACACGGCTTCGACCATGCGGCGCGCGATCGGTCCTTGCGGCATCGCGCACAGGCGATCGGCCTGCGATCGCAACAGATCAAGTTCCCGACACAGCTCGGCGAGGACTTCGTTGAAACGGCGAGCCGCCGCCGCGTAAGCCTTCCGCAAGGCGGCTTCATTGCCGAACGCCTGCACGACGAGATCGATCGGTCCGTGTTGCAGAAGGAGCCGCTTTCCGTCGGGCAGAAACCTCGCGGTGGGCTCATCGCGCATAATGCTTATCCGTGCGAACGCGGCGTGCCGCCCGGCGCAAACGGCCAAGGATTGTCTTGCCGGTGCGGCAGATTGAGCCGGGCCGAGCCGGTTGCGTCGCCGCCCAGGCTCGAGAGCGGCCGCACCGAGTCCATATGGCCGCCAAGCTCTTTGTAATCGGACAGCTTCAAGGTGAATTCGAGCGGCGCGACGATCGCCGGCGTCGGCACATAGCCGAAGGCGTTTGCCGGCAGCCGCGTCACGTCAACCATGAAAGTAATTCCGCCGCCCGGCCACACATAAACCGGCGCGCCGCCGCAGGTCACATAAGTCAGCGCGTCCTTGACCGAGCGTGTCAGGCGCACCGGATTTTCCGTGACGCCGGCGCGCAACGAGCCGCCGGCGCCGGCGACAAAGAGCACGCTCGACAAAGCCGGTTCGCAATTCTCGGCGATGCGCTCCACCGGCTCGATCAGCGCGGCGGGCATGTTTTTTTGCACCGGCTGCAGCGCTTCATCCAATTCGTAATAGGCGGCGTGCTCGCCGGTGGTGGAGACCATGAGGAGACGCATGCCAGGACGCGCGGTCTTCGGATCAAACGGTCCAAGGATCGAGAGCGGGTCGCTGATATTGGTGCCGCCCCAGCCGGTGCCGGGTTCGGCGACTTGAAAATAACGGCCCGGCGTCGAGCGGCGGCCTTTGATCTTGATGCCGGTTCCGGGAATGCCGAGATATTTGCCGGCCTGGTGCTCCGACAGCACGCCGGTGATGTGATCGTCGACGACGACGACATCGTCGACCTTGCCTTCCCATTGTTTGGCGAAGATGCCGATGGTCGCCGAGCCGCAGCCGACCCGCATGCGCTCTTCAGCGAGACCGTTGACGATCGGCGGCTTGCCGGCCTGAACGATCAGGCGCTCGCCGCCGTCAATCGTCATTTCGACCGGCTTGCCGTTGCAGAGCGACAGCAGCGTGTCGCAGGTGACACGGCCTTCTTTCTTCGACCCGCCGGTGAGATGCTTCACGCCACCGAGCGACAGCATCTGCGAACCATATTCCGCAGTCGTGACATGGCCGACGGTCTCGCCTTCGACCCGCACGGCATTGGTTTCCGGACCGAGGAAGCGATCGGTATCGATTTTTATCTTCACGCCGCAATAGCTGAAAATGCCCTCGGTAACGACGGTCACCATGTCGACGCCGTCGACCTCGGCCGAGACGATGAAGGGCGCGGGCTTGTAATCGGGATAGGTCGTTCCGGCGCCGATCGCGGTGACGAAGGTTTCGCCCTGCGTGAGAATGCCGCCGTTCCATTCCGGTGCTTCAGCGAATGGCACGACCTCGCCGCCCTTGGCGATGATGCGGTTGAGCATCACATGAGGGTCGACGCGAACGAGACTGCCATCGACATTGCCGTAGCGGTCGCAAGCCCCAAGCGCGCCGGGCTTGATGTAGCACATCACCGGACAGGCATCGCAGCGTATCTTATCGTCCGCGCCCGCTTCGGGTTCCGTGACGTTCATGGCGTGGTCCTGTGCGGCGGCGACGCGATTCTAATCCCAACGGAATTGAATCGGGAGACGGCTTTCCGCTCGCGCCTGTTGCCTGTGAACACCGATAACCACTTCGCGCATCTGATCCCGGCAGATCATTTGTATACAAATGATAAGGTCGGCCCCTTGCCGGAGTCAAGACGCTTGGCGGCCGGTTCTTGTTGTTTGTTCACTGCGCCGATGAAGCGCGCACCGTCCTTGTAGTGGCTTCGACATCGTCCCATTCCGGCTGCCCAGGCGCGAAACGTCCCCGCAGATAGCGGGCGAGATCGGCAATCTGGCGATCGTCCAGGGCGGTGGCGAAGCTCGGCATCGAGCCGGACGCGTGGCCGCCGCCTTCGAGCAGCAGGCGCAGCAAATTGGCCGGGCCGGCCGCGTGCAGTTTCGAACTCAAACCCAAGGCCGGTCCGCGATTGGCGAGCGGAGGGCCGGGTTCGTGACAGACCGCACAGGCGCCTTCATACAGCCGTGCAACGGCGCTGTTCGCGGCGCTCGAGCTTGTCGAAGCAACGATATTTTCGGCAAGCTTGTCGGCTTCCGCCTGCGGCAGCGCGTCGTTGAGTGAGGCGAGATAGTTCGCCATGTCGCGGATGTCCTCATCCGGCAATTGCTTGAGTTCTTCGATTATCTCGGCCATGGGGCCGGATGCGGTTCCGTGACGTGCCGATGTGCCGGAGCGCAAATAGGCGAAAAATTCGTCCTCGCTCCAAGGGATTGGCGCCAGCGAAGCTTTCGTCAGTGCCGGTGCGTCCCAGCCTTCGGCGGTTCCGCCGGAGAGATAAGCGTGGCCTGCACGCTCGGCGCCGAGAATGTTGCGCGGCGAGTGACAGGCGCTGCAATGCCCGAGACTGTCGATCAGATAGCGGCCGCGGTTCCATTGCGGCGAGCGGGTCGGTTCGGTTTGAAGATTGTCTTGCCGGTTGAAGAGAAGATTCCAGACCGCAAGCAGCGGCCGGATATTGAACGGGAAGGCGAGATGACTTGGCTTGTTTGCTTGGCGCACCGCCGGCTGGCTCATCAGAAAGGCATAGAGCGCCTGCAGATCGGCTTCGCTTGCCGCGGCAAAATTCGGATAGGGGAATGCCGGATAGAGATGGTGACCGTCGCGATGGATCCCTTCGCGCATGGCGCGCTCGAACGCGGGGAAGGACCAATTGCCGATGCCGGTGTCGGGATCCGGCGTGATGTTGGTTGTCATCACGATGCCGAACGGCGTTTGCAACGGCCGGCCGCCGGCGTAGAGCATTCCGTCTTTCGCGGTGTGGCAGGTCGCGCAGCCGCCAAGCGCGGCAAGGGCGCGGCCCATCGCGATGGTCGCGGCCGAATAGGCCGCAGGGTCGGGCCGCGCGATCGGCGCGATCGCCGATCTGATCGGGAAGGCGATTGAGGCGAAGGTGGCGGCGCCGACAAACAAACCGCCGAGGCCCGCCCAGAAGCCGCGGCGTTTTGCGGGCGCTGTCGGGCGCGAAGCAGCGGCAAGCTTGCCCAATCCGGCCAATACGCGCTCCGGCGTCAGCGGCAATTCGCGAAAGCGTACGCCGGTCGCGTCATATACGGCATTGACGATCGCGGCTGCGCTCGGCACCGACGCCGATTCACCGGCGCCGAGCGGCGCCTCATGCTGGCGATCCATCAGCAGGACGTCGACCGCCGGAAGTTCGGGGAAGGTGAGGATCGGATAGCAGCCCCATTCGCGGCTCGCGACTGCGGTCGTCTCGGAGAAGGTCACTTCTTCCTTGAGCACGCGGCTGGTCGACTGCACCACATTGCCGTGGATCTGATGCCGGACGCCGGCCGGATTGATCATCATGCCGGTGTCCTGGCCGACCATTACGCGAGTGACCGTGACTTCGCCGGTCGAACGGTTGACAGCGACGTCTGCGACCCAGGCCGACCAGGCCGCGCCGACGCCAGGCCAATTGCCATGCACGTAGCGCGCCTGGGCAAAGCCGCGGCCGCGCACGATCTCCGCCGACGGCTGATCTTGCGCCCGCGGCCCGACACGGAACTCCCAGCCGGCGCGGGCCGCGGTCGCGCGCGCGAGTTCAGCGGCGCGCGGATCGTTGAGATGGCGCAGCCGGAACGCCACCGGATCCTCTTTCGCCTCATGCGCCAGCTCGTCGATGAAGCTCTCGTGCGCAAACACGTTCGGCAGCGCCGAGACGCCGCGCAGCCATGCCGCGCGCGCGACCGGCGGCATGTCGTAAGCCGTAACCCGCATGTTCTGGTAATTGTAGGAAGGCACTGCCGTGCGGTCGCCCATCTGCGAGGTCGCCGGGTGCGGCGCCACACGGCCGGTCAAAAGCAGCGCCAGGGTCGGTGCAGCATTGGACGGATAGCGTGTTCGAAAGTCATAGGCGGCAAGTGCGCCGGCGGCGCCGAGCGCGCCGGAGACATCCATAATCTGTGCCGCGCCCTTGGGCTCCCACAGGTGTTCCTGTTCACGCGTCAGCTGCACACGCACCGGTGCGCCGGCGGCGCGCGACAACAACACCGCATCGGCCGAAACATCGTCGGCGCAATTGCGGCCATAGCAACCGGCCGCTTCAAGCCGCACGACGTCGATCCGGTGCTGCGGCATGCCGGTCAGCAGCGCAAGATCGGAGCGCAGATTGTGCGGGTTCTGCGTCCCCGACCAGACAGTGATCTGTTCGCCAGCTGCGTCAGCAACCGCGCAGGACGGTCCGATCGAGGCATGCATCTGATAGGGCCAGACATAGCTGCAATCGAGTCGCGTTTTTGCAGAGCCGAGAGCGGCGTTGACGTCGCCTTGGTCCACGAGGCGTCGTTTCTTCGCCGGATGCGCGCGAAGCGCCGTATTGATGTCATCGAGGCGAGATCCGGTCCGCCACGCCTTCCACTTTACTTTGAGCTTGAGCGCCGCCTCGGCGGCATATTCCTCGCGCTCGGCGACGATGCCGACAAAGTCCCGTTCGACCACGACCGCGCGGATGCCGGGAATTCCCGCAAGCGAAGTGCGGTCGACCGCCTCCAGACTGCGCCCGATGAACTCGCCGCTGTCGATACCGGCATAGGGCGGACGCACCACGCGGCCATGCAGCATGCCCGGCACGCGGACATCGTGCACGTAAGTGAATTCGCCGGTGACCTTCGCCGGAATGTCGAGGCGCTTGACGGACTGACCGATGACGCGGTGTTCGCCGATCGGCTTGAAGGCGGCGTCACCGGCGAGCGGCAATAGGATGCGGCGATTGCCGAGCAGGGTTTCGAGCGTGATCGCCGGCGCGGCGTCGTCGCGCCGCCGCACATTGCCGTCAACGATTTTCAGTTCCGCCGTTGCGCATTGCAGCGTCTCGGCGGCAAGCGTGATGAGATGCCGCCGCGCCTGCGCCGCCGCGATGCGCAGCGGCGTCGCGGTGACCTGGATGGTTTCGCTGGCGATCGTAGGTCCCTGATCAGGAGTATGCGATGTATCGCCGAGCACCAATTCGACGGCGGCGAACGGAAAGTCGATCTCCTCGGCAATGATCTGCGCCAGCGCAGTGCGGATGCCGGTGCCGAGATCGACATGGCCGCAAAAAGCGATGACGCGGCCTTCGGCAGTGACGCATACATATATGTCTAAGGCGTCTTCCGGAGGCGCTTCGCTTGGCGTCTGTCTATCACGCGGCGAAACGATGGCAAGAATGCCGCTGCGCTTGAGAAGGTCGCGACGTGATGCCGGCGAGGGCGTTTCCCTTGTCACCCGCCGCTCCCGTCAGCGCGTCGGTCCGCGTTCTTGCGCCAGCCGCGCGCGGCCGCCAGTGCGACGGCCTGCACGATCTCGAGATGCGTGCCGCAGCGGCAGAGATTGAAGCGCAGCGCGTCGCGGATGGCCGCCTCGTCGGGCGCCGGATGAGAGTCGAGGAAAGCCTTCGCGGTCATGATCATGCCGGCGATGCAATAGCCGCATTGCGCGGCTTGCGCGTCGATAAAGGCCTGCTGCAGCGGATGCGGCGCATCCGCGCGGCCCAATCCTTCAAGCGTGACGATGTCGCGCTGCGCGGCGAGCCGCAGCGGCAGTGCGCAGCTGCGCGCCGCCATGCCGTCGACGATCACCGTGCAAGCGCCGCATTCGCCGAGGCCACAGCCGAATTTTGGACTGTTGAGCGCCAGATCGTTGCGCAGGAAATAGAGCAGCGGCGTATCGCCTTCGCCGGTGACGACATGCTGCTCTCCGTTCACGCATAACGTATAAGCAGCCGGCTTTCGCATCCGTCTCAGCCTGCTCGGGTCATTTGGCGACGACGGGGATCTTTTCCGCCGGCGGCGTGTTGCGGCTGCGTCCGCTCCTGACCACGCCGTCGATGACCACCATGCCGATGCCGGGCAGGTCGCCAAGCTGAATACTGTCGAGGAAACTCTTGCCCGCCGAATGCTGCGCCTTGTCCATGAAGACAAAGTCGGCAGCGCGTCCGGGCTCGATCAGGCCGCAGTCGAGACCGCGCATGCGCGCGGTATTGCCGGTGGCGAAGCAGAAGGCGGTCTCCGCCGGCACTTCGCCCAAGGACGCCAGCATCGAAATCATGCGCACGATGCCGAGCGGCTGTACGCCCGAGCCTGCCGGCCCGTCGGTGCCGAGGATGACACGCTGCAACTGGCCGAGTTCCTTGGCCGTGCGCAACGTGTAAAGCGCGGCGCGTTCGTTGCCGTTATGCACGAGCTCGAGACCGCGGCGGCAGCCTTCGCAGATGCAACGGATTTCCTTGTCGGGAAGCGCGGTGTGACCGCCATTGATGTGGCCGACCACATCGGTGTCGGCTTCGAGCACGACATCGGCACCGATCAGGCCCGAGCCTGGAATTGACGGCCCCCCGGTATGGATGGTCGATTGGATGCCGTATTTGCGCGCCCAGATCACCATCTGCTTCGCCGTCACGCCGTCCTTGACGCCGCCGAGCCCGACTTCGCCGAGGAGCTTCACGCCGGAAGCGGCAAGCTCCTTGAAATCGGCTTCAGTCATGCCGGGCTCCAGCACCGGGGCGCCGGCATGGATCTTCACGCCGTTGGGACGAAACGCGTCGAACGCCCGCTGCGCGTAGACTGCCATCGCCTTCAGCCCGACGATGTCGCGCGGGCGGCCCGGCGTATGGACTTCGCCGGCCGAGATCATGGTGGTGACCCCGCCATGCATGGTCGAGTCGATCCAGCCCAATTGATTCTGCCGCGGCGTCCAGTCGCCGGCGACCGGATGGACATGGCTGTCGATCAGTCCAGGGGCGAGCACCGTGCCCTGGGCATCGATAATGGTCTTGGCATTGGCGGTATCGAGTTCGGCGAAACGCCCTATGGCGGTGATCTTGCCGCCGACGGCGACGACGCTGTCGGCATCGTGGATCGGGCGATTGAGATCGCCACTGAGCAAGAGTCCAATGTTCCTGATGACGAGCTTGTCATCGCTTCCGGCGGCGGCCGTCTGCTGCTCAGCCATGGTCTTTGTTTCCCACCAAGACCTCAACGATCCGCAGCACTTTAGGGGCGATTGACAAGATCGGACAAGCTGCGATAATCGTTAGTATACAAACAAGTTTGGCCTGCTGCCCCAAGGATGTCAAGGCTTGAGGGCCGTGGACGCTGTTCGCCGTCAGCCGGATCCAGAGGTTGGGCGGCACGGCCGGCACGTGCGGGCGAAAGGACGTGAAAGACCGATGAACAATTTCTACGAGGAGCGTGTTCTCAGCGTTCATCATTGGACCGAAACGCTGTTCAGCTTCACCACCACGCGCGACGCCGGCTTCCGCTTCAAGAACGGCCAGTTCACCATGATCGGGCTCGAGGGCCGGCCGCTGCTGCGCGCCTATAGCGTCGCCAGCACGAACTACGACGAGAATCTCGAATTCTTCTCGATCAAGGTGCCGGACGGCCCGCTCACGTCGCGGCTGCAAAATCTGAAGATCGGCGATCCGATCATCGTCGGCAAGAAGGCCACCGGTACGCTTGTCCTCGACAATCTCAAGGACGGCCAGCGGCTGTTCCTGCTTGGCACCGGTACCGGTCTCGCGCCGTTTCTGTCGCTCATCCGCGATCCGGAGACCTACGAGCGTTACCAGAAGGTGATTTTGGTTCACGGCTGCCGCAGGATCGAAGAGCTCGCCTACGGCGAGCGGATCACTACGCAGTTGCCGAACGACGAGTTCCTCGGCGAGATGATTCAAGGCCAGCTCATCTATTATCCGACCGTTACGCGCGAGCCGTTCCGCAATCGCGGCCGCATCACCGATCTTTTGGCATCCGGCCAATTGCATGCCGATGCCGCGCTCGAGCCTTTCGACCGCGAGAGCGACCGTTTCATGCTGTGCGGCAGCCCGCAGATGCTCGCCGATCTCAAGACGATCTTCGCGGATTGGGGTCTCGCCGAAGGCAATCATGGCGAGCCGGGCGATTTCGTCATCGAGCGGGCATTCGTGGAACGCTGAGACGACGGCCCGTAATTTTTTGCTGCTGCTACTTGGCGGCGCCGAACTCGCCCGAGAGGCGCACGGCGGCGTCCTGCACCATCTTTACCCGGCTTTTCATCGCCTGATGCGGTAGCCGCCAAACAGGACCGGAAATGCCGAGCGCGCCGATGGCCTTGCCGGTGAAATCGGTGACCGGCACGGCAATGCAGCGGACTTCCGGATTGAACTCGCCGTCGTCATAGGCAACGCCGGTGCGCCGGATCTCTTCGATCTCGCGCAGCAGCAGCGGAATTTCGGTGACCGATTTTTCCGTCGATGGCTTCAGGCCGGTGCGATCCAGGAGCCGCATCAGCTGATCCGGCTGCAGTGACGCCAGGATCGCCTTGCCGAGCGCGGTGCAATGCGCGGGGCGAACGACGCCGACGCGATCGGCGAGCTGGAAGGCGCCAGGCCCGCTCGTTCGCGCAATCACCACGATCGTGTCGCCCATGCGCACGGCGAAATGGCTGCTCTCGCCGGTCTGCCGCGACAGATCTTCCAGGATCGGCGTGGCCAGATTGACCATCTCGATCTCGTCGAGCGCGCTTGCGGCCAGCGCGAACAGCGGCCGTCCGATGCGGTAGCGCTTGGTGTCCCTTTCCTGGCGGATGTAGCCAAGCGCCACCATGGTCTTGGCGAGATGGAATGTCGTCGAATTGTGCAGGCCGACCAGCCGGCTCAGATCGGCAAGCCCGATGCCGTCGCGGTGGCGGGCAACTTCTTCCAGGATACCGAAGGCGCGGCCGAGCGACTGGATGCCGACACGCTGCTTGTCGTCCACGTCATCGTCTGCTGCCGCGCGGACCAGCCGGGCGACTTTGGGGCGGGCCGGCGGCACGTTGCGGGGACTGGGTTTGGCGACGGCTTTGGCGCGCGGTGCCAAGGACGAACCTCCGGGCCTCCAGGCAGGATTGCGGTCTATACCACAATATCAATTGACGTACAGCATTATGAGACATAGCGTGCCGCCGCTTTCTTCGGCCGGCCCCCTGCGAGGCCGCCGCAGACGCGAACGGAGACGCGCACCATGTCGACCAGCAATATGCTCAACGGCGCCCAGGTGATTGTCGATTATCTGGTGCAGGAAAAAGTGCCGACGGTGTTCGGCCTCTGCGGCCACGGCAATATCCAGTTCATCGACGCCCTGTTCGAGCGTAAGCACGACATCAAGACGGTCTCCGTGCATCATGAAAGCGTCGCGGGCTTCATGGCAGACGTTTTTTACCGTGTCTCCGGCCGGCCGACGGCGACATTCACGTCCTGCGGACCGGGCTCGGCGAACCTGCCGATTTCGCTCGCCAATGCGTTTCTGGATTCCGTGCCGTTCATGGCGGTGACCGGCAATGTGCCGACCAGCCAATTCAACCGCGGCGCCTTCCAGGAACTCTATCGGCACTATCAGGCCGACTTTCCCTTCACCGTGCGTTCCTATTGCAAGAAAGTATTTCAGCCGACACGCGGCGAGATGGTGCCGCTTGCGGTGCGCCAGGCCTGGAAGACCATGGTGACCGGGCGGCCGGGCCCGGTCGTGCTCGACGTGCCGTTCGATGTATTCATGGAAGCCGCGGCCGAAGAGGCGCCCAAGCCTGAGGAATGGAGCGCCAATATATCGAGCCGCTGCGGCGCTGATCCGGAAGGCGTTGTCAAAGCTGTCGACATGCTGCTCAACGCCGAACGGCCGGTGATCCTCGTCGGTCAAGGCGTGCGCTGGGGCGGTGCTTGCGACGACCTGCTGCGGCTCGCCGAGCGCCTGCAGATTCCCGTGGCAGCCTCGATGAGCGGTCTCGGCGCCATCAATATGGATCATCCGCTCGCGCTCGGCCTGGTCGCGCGCGCCGGACATTATCAAGCGAACCATGCCACGCGGCAGGCCGACGTTCTGCTTGCGCTCGGGGTGCGCTTCGACGACCGCACCTCAAGCTCGTGGATTCCGGGCTATTCCTTCACCATTCCGCCGACCAGGCTGATCCACGTCGACATCGATCCGGAAGAGATCGGCCGCAATTATCCGGTCGCGCTCGGCCTGATGGCGGACGTGCGCACCTTTTTGCGGCAGCTCCTTGCCGAGCTCGATCGTCGCGCCGATCTCAACCAGCGCGCTGACGCCCGCAAGAAGTGGCTTACGGCGATCGACGGCTATCGCAAGGAATGGGACAAATTTGTCGCGCCCGGATTTTCCGACGATACGACGCCGATCAATCCGCAACGCGCCGCCCTGGAGATCGACAAGGGCCTGCCGGAAGACGCGATCCTTGTCAGCGATATCGGCGTCCACCACAACTGGCTGCTCGGCTTCTGCAAGCCGCGGCGTCCGGATTCGCTGATCGGTTCGATGGGTTTTGGCCCGATGGGATTCGGCGTCGCCGGCGTTCTCGGCGCCAAATTCGCCGCGCCCGATCGTCCCTGCGTTTCGGTCTGCGGCGACGGAGCCTTTTTCATGCACGCCAATGTGCTCGGCACCGCGGTCGAGTACAATCTTCCGGTGGTCTGGGTGGTGTGGAACAATTATGCCTATGCGTCCATTCGCGGCCTGCAGCGCGGTTATTTGAACGGCCGCGAATTGGCCACCGACTTCCACAATCCGCTGACCGGCGAGCGCTACAATCCGGACTTTGCGGCGATGGCACGCTCCGCCGGCGTCGAAGGCGTGCGCGTCGATCGCGCCGCGGATCTCGCCGAAGCGGTGCGCAAGGGCATCGCGGCCAACCGGCCATATTTGATCGATGTCGATATCGCCGCCGACATCAATCCCGCCGGCGCCGGCGTCTGGGAGCTTCCTGGTCTCGGTCAGAGCAAGCCCGGCATCGGCACGCGCTATCAGCCGGCCTGACCACGGACACGGCGTAACCCAAATTCGTCCGTGACTTTTAGATCGTAGATCGGCGTTTTTCAGCTCCGAATTTCTTATTTCAATATCAGCTATGCGTTGTAGTGGGGCAGGGCGGCACGAAAAGATTGAGGCGGCAATCGGCATCGTGGTTCAAAGCGATCAGAAAGGCGTTCTGAAATTCATTTTAGTTAACTCATCTTAAAAACTTAATCGCACCTAATGAGCGTGGATTTTGGCGTCTGACACGGACGCCGGACTGCTACCGCCTTTGGGGACCCGCCATGTTGAATCGCGTAACGATCAGTGCGCTTTTGAAGGCCGTCATCATGACGCTCGGCGTTGCCGTCGTCGTCATGCTGTTGTCGACGGCGTGGGAATCGTGGAAACGATTGGAAACGGCAAAAGAGGCTGAAGCGGCCGCCAATGCCGAGAGCCAGTTGTTCACGGGGCTCTATAATTTGCGCATCGATCGCGCGTCGACGTCCGGCGAATTGAACGGCGACAGAATGGGCTTGTCGCCGGTCCTCAGCCAATCCCGCGGTGCCGAAATGGCGGCGCTCAAATCTGCGCTGGAATATTTGCCGCAGATTGATTTTCCCGGCCAACAGGCGCTGACGGCTGAGCTCGCCGATCGCGTGAAACGCCTCAGCGCGGTGCACGATGAAACCGCGGCCGCGCTCGCCCAGCCCAAGGCGTCGCGACCGGCCGGACTCGCCGAGCGTGCCGTCAAGGAGGCCGATGAGCTTTTCGGGCTTATCGAAAAATTGTCGACGCAAGTCACGATGGCGGTCAAATTGCACGACGCCTTCATCGATCAGATGATGGAGATCAAGCAACTCGCCTGGACAATGCGCAATATGAGCGGCGATGCGACGCTCGTCATCCTCACTCCGATGTGGGGCAAGCCGATTTCGCCGACGGCCATGAACGACTACATCGCCGACGTTAGCAAATACACTGTGACCTGGGCGTCGCTGAAAGAGATGGCCAATGGCCTGCCGTTGCCGGCGCGCCTCACCGACGCGATGGCCAAGGTCGACAGCGTCTTTTTCGCTCCGGACCACGTGGCGCGGCGGATGAAGGTCCTGAATGCGGAGATTGCCGGCCAGCCCACAGGCACGGATTCGGACGAGTGGTCGAAATTCTCGATTGCCGAGCAGGCCCCGATCCAGAATACCGCGATTATCGCGCTCGACGCCGCCAAGGACCGGGCGGCGGAGCTCCACACAAGCGCACTGTGGGACCTCATCGTCCAGCTTTGCCTGATGGCCTGCGCCATTGCCGGCGTCAGCGCAATGATGTGGGTGGTGTCATCCCGCGTCAGCAATCCGATGCGTCAGCTCTCGGCGGCGATGCGCAAGCTCGCCGGCGGCGATTTCGACGTCGTCCTTCCGGGTCTTGAACGCAAGGACGAGATCGGCGCCATGGCGAATGCCGTGGAGGAGTTCAAGGTGCTCACGGCCGAGAAGGCGCATCAGGAGACCGAGGAGGCCGTCCGTCGCCAAAAGGCGGAAGCCGAAGTCCAGGCCATGACCGCTGCCGAACAGCGCAAGAGCGCGGAGGCGCAGGCCCAGGCGGCGCAGGAGCAGGCCAAGATCGTGAAGCTTCTCGCCGACGGTCTCGTCAAGATGTCGGAAGGCGAACTCGGTTATCGGCTCGGCGAAGGCTTCACCGAGAGCTATCGCCAGATCAAAGACGACTTCAATGCCATGGGCACGCGGTTGCGCGAGGCGATCAGCGGGATCACCTCGGCGACCCGCGAAATCTCCAACGCATCGGGCGAGCTGTCATCAAGCACGACGGACCTGTCGCAACGCACCGAGGAGCAGGCGGCGAGTCTGGAAGAAACCTCCGCCTCGATGGAGGAGATTTCCTCCACGGTGCGGCTGAACGCCGAGAATGCGCAGAAAGCCAGCGAGTCCGCGAGCGGCGCGCGTGAAGTCGCCGATCGCGGCGGCCAAGTCGTCGCCAAGGCGGTCGAGGCCATGGCGCGCATCGAGGATTCATCGCGGAAGATCTCCGACATTATCGGAGTGATTGACGAGATCGCCCGGCAGACCAATCTGCTCGCGCTTAATGCGGCGGTCGAAGCCGCGCGCGCCGGCGAAGCGGGCCGCGGCTTTGCCGTGGTGGCGTCGGAGGTGCGCAGCCTTGCGCAGCGCTCCTCGCAAGCCGCCAAGGACATCAAGGATCTCATCACCAATTCGAGCAGCCAGGTGAAGGACGGCGTCGATCTGGTCAACAGGGCCGGTACGGCGCTGCATGAGATCGTCGATTCCATCGAGCAGGTCGTTGGCATCGTGTCCGACATCGCCGCCGCTTCAACCGAACAGGCGACCGGCCTCGAACAGGTCAACCGCGCCTTGAACCAGATGGACGAGGTGACGCAGCAGAACTCGGCGCTGGTCGAGGAAAATGCCGCGACCGCCAAGACACTGGAACAACAGGTCAAAGCCATGGATGAGCGGCTGGCAATGTTCCGTCTTGAAGGCGGATATGACCGCCTGGCCCGGGAAGAAGCCGCCTAGGCGCTTGGGCAGAGCAGGCATGTGAAAAAAGCCCGCCCGCCTTATTTGCCGCATGGCGCCTCGGAACGGCGCCTCAGATCGTAGCGCCGTGCGGCGATTATTTTTCCAGCGTGCTGGGATTTAGAATCCGAATACCGCCGCCTCTCAAGCAAGAGCAAAATCGCTGCGCGGGTGTCCCGATGCGCACGTTCGGCGTTGCGCATTAAAGCGGCAAACGTTGCCAAAGCTTGCAGCTTGAAGGGGGACCTCTCGGGACTATATTCCCGGCCCGACAGTACAAGGTCGGCATGGGCCGTGGCACATGTCGTGATCATCAGGCGCGGTCTTTCAGCCCAATGATGACCGGAATTTTGAATTGGCGTGCGTGAGCATTTGAGGAGCATTCGATGCGATTATCCCGGCGTGGGGTTTTGCTCGCCGCAACCGGTGCGGCGGCCCTGCAGGCGCTGCCGCGCACAGCGCAGGCCGATGACTATCCCTCCCGCCCGGTCCGCATCATCGTGGCTTTTGGCGCCGGCGGGCCGGGCGACGTCTTCGCCCGGCTCATGGCCGAGAAATTCTCCGAGCATTTCGGCCAGCAATTCTTTGTCGAAAATATCGTCGGCGCCGGCGGCAATATCGGTACCGAGAAGGCGGCGAAGTCGCCGCCTGACGGCTACACCATCCTTGTCAACGCCAATAATCAGATCATCAATCCGCTGCTCTATGAGACCGTGCCCTATGATCCGGTGAAGGACTTCGCGCCGGTGTCGCTGGCGGCGGGATTTCCCACTGCGTTTTCAGTCAATACGGCGGCGGTAGCGGCGAAGACGGTCGCGGAGCTTGTTACGCAGGTGCGCGCGACGCCCGGCAAGTTCAGTTACGCCTCGGCCGGTGTCGGCACGCCGTCGCATCTGCTCGGCGAGCGGTTTCGCCAGGCCCTCAATCTCGATATCGTGCACGTGCCGTATAGCGGCTCCGGGCCGGCAACGCAGGCGGTCTTGGCCGGCGACACGCAAATTTGTTTCGCCGGATTGACCGCGGCGGCGCCGCTGGTGCCGACGGGAAAAATCCGCGTGCTCGCGACCATGAGCAAGACACGCTCGCCGGCATTGCCGGACGTGCCGACCATTATCGAGGCTGGCTATCCCGGTCTCGACGGCGAAGGCTGGGAAGGCATTTTCGTTCCCGCCGGCACGCCGCAGAACATCATCACGCTGCTCAACACGCAGACCCGCGCCGTGCTGGCGATGCCCGACGTCAAAGAGCGCATTGAGAAGCTCGGCTTCACGGTCGTCGGTTCGACGCCGGAGGCCTTGGCGCAACAGCTCGCCACGGAGAGCCAGGTCTGGGCGAAAGTGATCAGCGCGGCAGGCCTCAAGCTTAAGTAACCCGCTTCGCTGCGGCTTTCTTATTTCTTCGGCGGTACCGCCGCGAATGTCGAGCCGCGCACGCAGATGCGGCCGCGTGGATCCTGCCACAGCCGCTCGCTCTGATGCAGATAGCCCAGCGCGCGCGCCACGGTCACGAAATTGTATGAAGCAAAGCGCTCGGCGATGTCGGTGTAATAGAGCGGCTCTTTCTCGATCGCAGCGAGGATTTCCACGGCGAGATTGCGCACGGTGATGTTGTCGCCGCCGTTGCCGGCCGCGTCGGCCTTGCCTTTTACATAGTCGTCGATACGCGCGGTGTCGGCATAGGCATAGGTGATGCGTTCATAGTGCTCGGGCGGAATGCCTTCCGGGATCGTCGCGTCGATGCCGACCTTGGCGCCGGTCGGCGCCACGCCGAAACCCTGCGGCAAGCTCGGATCGAGCGGTTTCGCGCGCGCATTGCCGACGATCATGATGTCGCGGTCGCCCTGCACGCGGGTCGCGATCGCCCATTCCACCTCGGTCGGATCGAATATGTCGATGTCGTCGTCGACCACGACGACGTGCTTGAGGTCCATGACGGACAGCGCGGCGAGCAGCGCGTTCTTGCCTTCGCCCGGCTGTTTCTTGATCGAGATCACCGCGTGCCAGAAGGCGCAGCCGCCGAGCGTGACATTGATATCCTTGACGACCACGCCGGCGGTTTTCAGCGCTTGCCGGATTGCGGCGTAGCGCGTCGGCGCCGCGAGCCAGGTGTTCTCCCACGGCATGTGCAGATTGTAGTAGATCGCGTCCTTCTTCATCGCGATGGCTTTGACGCGCACCAGCGGGTTCCAATGCAGCCCGCCCATCAGGCGGGTGAATTCGCCGAACCGGCCTTCCGGTTGGGTCCAGCCGGTCGGCAGAATTTCAGCCTCCAGCACGATTTCGGCGTCGGCGATGCAGGGCAGGTCGATGGTACGGCATTGCGCGAGTTCGACCGGCGCACCGCGCAAGCCGCCGGCGATGGCCATTTCGTCGGTGCCGAGCGGCGCCCGATAGCCGGCGCCGGCGATCTCGATCGGATGGGTACCGATGGAGATCGAAATCGGCAGCGGTTCTTTGCGTTCCAATGCGCGCCGCGCAAACATGCGCATATTGTTGGGCGTGACGATGTCGATGCCGGTCAGATTCTTCTCTTTGACCATGAAGCGGTAGATGCCGCTATTGAGGCCGTATTCCGGGTCGCGCGCGATTACGATGCCGGCGGTGATCATCGGCCCGCCGTCATAGATCGACGACATCGGGATCGGCAGCTTGTAGAGATCGACGTCGTCGCCTTCGAGGAAGATCCCGTCGGCCGGCGATTGCTTCACCGTCTTCGAAGCGATCGGCTTGGTGATGGCCTGCTGCAGCTTGTCTTCGATGTCGCGGTAGGTTTCGGCATGCATCGACATCATCGCCCGCTCCTGGGTGCGGATGATGCCGGAGACCACCGGCAGGTCGTATCCGATCACCTTGTGGAAGAAGAGCGCCGTCTTCGCTTGGTCCACCAGCGTTGCGATGTGGCGGATATCGACTGGCTGATGCAGGTCGACGAGTTCTCCGGCCTGGCGCAAACGGTCGAGGAACTGGCGGAAATTCTCTTGCATGGAGGGTCCTTCGGGCTGGCGGTCGGCCGTAGGTTTAAAGCCTCTGATCGGCAGCGCAATTGCGCTTCCGGCGATCTAAGAAATTTACGGAGAATAAAGCAATTGAATTGATGCCTGTTTATGACATATTTATGCTGCTATAATCGCTGATTATAGTATATTTCACTATTACTGTGGTACAAACTAGAATAAACGAACTGTCGCAAGGGTGGCCGTGTGTCTGGGCCACGTTCCCCACCGGCAGCCTTGGAATTTTATTGGAGTTTCAAATGCCTGAAGCTGTCCGCGCGCGCGCCCCGCTGTCCCACGCCGATGCCGCGCCAGCCGGCACACTTGGACGGCTCGCCGCCGAAATCACCATCGCCTGTAACGGCGCGCCGGGCCGGATGGCGCCTGGCGTGGTTGCGGCCCTTCAGGCTGCTGCCGCCGATCCGATCTTGCTGACGGCGGATCAATGTGTCCCTTGCCCTGACCGCTACGCCCGCCATGTCCTCTATGCCGACCCGAAAGGCCGGTTCACCCTGCTCGCGCTGGTCTGGTCCGGCGGCCAATTCAGCCCGGTGCACGCCCACCACACCTGGTGCGCCTATGCGGTGCACCGCGGCGTGCTGACCGAAACGCTGTTCGGCTTCGATGCTGCGACCGACGAGGCGATCCCCTTGCGCAGCGAAATCCGGCGTGCTGGTTACGGATGCTTCGCCCGATCCGGGCTTGAGCAGATTCATCGGCTGGGCAATGCCGGCCTGGAAGCCGCGATCTCGATCCATGTCTATGGGGTCGAGGCTGGGCAGGTGTGTTCGCATGTGAACCGGGTTCTCGGCGCCCGGAATTGAGGAGATCGGAGTGACGGCAAAGACGATGAAGGCGCTGCTGCTGCGGCAGCACGGCGGGCTCGACAACCTGCAAATGGTCAGCGACTATCCGGCGCCGCAAGCGGTCGAGGGGCACGTCGTCATTCGAGTGCGGGCTTCGTCTTTCAATTTTCACGACCTTTTCACCGTCAAGGGCATGCCGGGCATCAAGGTGCCGCTGCCCGTCATCATTGGCCTCGATCTCGCGGGCGAGATCGCGGAGGTCGGCGCCGGCGTCGCCGGATGGAAAGCCGGCGATCGCGTTCTGGTGAATCCGGTCAACAAAAAGAAAGGCCTGATGGGCGAGATGCTCGACGGCGGCATGGCCGAATATTGTCTGGTCGCCGCCGACCAACTGGTCGCCATTCCCGACGGCGTCGATTTTGCCCAGGCCGCCTCGCTGCCGGTCGCCTATGGCACCGCGCATCGGATGCTGATCACGCACAAAACCGTCAAGGCGGGCGACAGAGTTCTCGTGCTCGGCGCCAGCGGCGGTGTCGGCACCGGCTGCGTGATGCTGGCCAAGCTTCTTGGCGCCGAAGTGATCGCGTGTGCCTCGAGCGAAGAGAAATTGAAACGGCTGAAAGACATCGGCGCCGACGAAGTGGTCGACTATACCAAGGTGGACTGGTCCAAGTGGGCGGTGGAGAAATACGGCAAGCCGCAGCGCCGCTCTTACGAAGGCGGCGTCGACGTCGTGGTCAATTTCACCGGCGGCGACACCTGGGTGCCGTCGCTCCGCTGCATCAAGCGCGGCGGCAAGCTCCTGGTCTGCGGCGCTTCGGCCGGCCACGATCCGAAGGAGGATTTGCGCTACGTCTGGAGCTTCGAGATCAACATCCAAGGCTCCAACAGCTTCTATGATGAAGATCTGAAGGGCCTGATGGCGCTGATCAAGGACGGCAAGATGAAGCCGGTGATCGACAAGGTGCTGCCGCTCGATCAGGCGATCGAAGGCCTGCGCTTGATCCAGGATCGCGAAGTGTTCGGCAAAGTCATCGTGACGCCGTGAGTGAGACAATGAGCGAAGAGATTACACTGGAAAAGGCGCAGGCGATGATCACGCGCGCGCCCTATCATCAATGGCTCGGCCTTAAAGTGACCGGGCTGCACGATGATGGCATCGAGCTCACCGCGACCTGGCGCGAGGAATGGGTAGTCAACCCGGAGCGGCGCTACACCCATGGCGGCGTGCTTGCAGCCTTGGTCGATCTCACCGCCGATTGGGCGATGCTCAAGAAAGTCGGCCGGCCGGTGCCGACCGTCGATCTACGCGTCGACTATCACAGCGCCGCCATGCCCGGCGATCTCACCTGCCGTGGCAAGGTCGTGCGGCTCGGCAGCCAGTTCTCGTCGTCAGAGGCCTCTATTTTCGACGCTCAGGGCAAGCTGCTGGCCAGCGGGCGGGGCACTTATTTCAACGCGCCGCCAAAGGGTTGAGTGCGCATTCTGCGGTAAAGTGAAAGGCAGATGTTTCCGTTCAACAATCTCGGGCAGCTGATCGGCCGGGATCGCGATCCGGACAAGATCGCGGTGATTGATCTCGGCGGCGAGGGCGGCGCGCGCCAATTCAGCTACAGCGCCCTCGACGCCATCGCGAACGGCGTTGCCCGCGCGCTGGTCCGCGACGGCTTCAAGCGCGGCGACCGCATCGGAATTCTTTCAGCCAATCGCACCGAATATATTGCCGCCTGCTTCGGCATCATGCGCGCCGGCCTGGTCGCGGTGCCGGTCAATTTCAAGTTTCCGAAGAAGACCATCGATTTTGTCGTTCGCGATGCCGGCGCCAAGCTGATCTTTTGCGACATCGAGCGGCGCGCCGATTGTCCGGCGAATCTGCCTGTCATCTGTTTTGGCGGCGCTGGCAAGGAGAGCTTCGAGAGTTTCCTCGACGCTGGCCCTTTCAGCGAAGTGACGCCGGAGCCTAACGAGCCGGCAATGTTTCTTTATACGTCGGGCTCGACGGGAATTCCGAAAGGCGTTGTGCTCTCGCACCAGAGTCATCTATGGGTGGTCGAGACGAGGCTCGCCGGTCAGGATTTGTCGGCGCAGCGCTATCTGATTGCTGCGCCGCTCTATCACATGAACGCGCTGGCGCTGGCGCAACTCGCCGTTGCTGCGCATAGCACCATCGTTCTGCTGCCGAATTTCACCGCACGCGCCTATATCGACGCCATCCAAACATATCGCTGCACCTGGCTCACCGCGGTGCCGCCGATGATCGCCATGATGCTGCGCGAGAGTGAGCTCTTGGCGACGACCGATCTGTCGAGCGTGCAGTTCGTGCGCATGGGCTCGGCGCCGGTCAGCCAAAGCCTGATGTCGGCGCTCAAACGCGAGCTGCCCAAAGCCGCCGTCACCAATGCCTATGGCACGACCGAGGCCGGGCCGGTGGTGTTCGGGCCGCATCCGAAGGGATTGCCGACGCCGGAACTCTCGGTCGGCTATCCGCATCCAAAAGTGCAGCTGCGGCTGGTGGACGGTGGCGACAAAGGCGTCGCACAGGGCGTTCTGGAGATGAAATGTCCGGCCGTCATGACCGGTTATCACAATCGTCCTGATGTTGCTTCGCCGATCGGGCCGGACGGCTTCTATCGCACCGGCGACGTGTTCCGCCGCGACGCGGAGGGCTTTCATTATTTCATCGGCCGCACCGACGACATGTTCAATTCGGGCGGCGAGAATATTTATCCGGGCGACGTCGAACGCATGCTGGAGACCCACGCCGACGTCAACCAAGCCGCCGTCGTGCCGATCGACGACGACATCAAAGGCCAGAAGCCGGTCGCTTTCATCATCCCCAGAGTCGGGCGGCATCCGAGCGCCGAGGAGATCAAGCAATATGCGCTTGCCAACGCGCCGGCCTATCAGCATCCGCGCTTTGTCTGGTTTCTCGACAAGCTGCCGCTCGCCTCGACCAACAAAATCGACCGTACGGTGCTGCGCAAGCTCGCCGAGGAGCGCGTGAGCGCCGAGCGGCGGCGCTGAACCGGCGCATTGCCTATCCGGATTTCAAGCCGGATTCTTTCAGGATCGGCAGCCATCGCACCTGCTCTTGCGCCAGATATTTGGTGGTGCGGTCGGGCCCGAAATCGATGACCGACTCGAAACCCGCATTCTGCAACTTGTCCTGAAAATCCTTTTCGGCGACGACGCTGCTGGTGACTTGAGCGAGTCGACCGATGATCGGCTTCGGCGTTCCGGCCGGCGCGAACACGCCGACAAAAAGCTGCGCAATCAGGTCGGGATAGCCGGCTTCCGCCGTCGTCTCGATCTCGGGCGCGACCGCAAGGCGGTGATCGGTTGCCACCGCAAGAATGCGCACCTGGCCGGCTTTGTGCATTTCGAGCACCGTACCGCTGATATTGGAGGACATGATCGGAATGGTGCCGGCAATGAGATCGGTATAGCCCGGCGCCGCGCCCTTGTACGGGATGTGAACGATGTCCGGGAGGCCGGCGAGTTTCTTGAACAATTCGCCGCACAGATTCGACATCGTGCCCGCGCCCGCCGAGCCGTAAGACAATTTGCCGGGATTGGCCTTGGCATAGGCGACAAGCTCTTTGAGGTTATGCGCGGGCACCGATGGATTGACCATGATCATCGCCACCGAAATCGCCAGCCCCGCGACGGCGGAGAAATCCTTCACCGGATCGTAGAGCCGTTCGCCCGACAAAGCCGGATTGAGCACAAGGTCGCTGGTGCTGCCGAGCAGCAGCGTGTAGCCGTCCGCGTTGGCGTGGGCGACCATCGCCGTGCCGGTCATGCCGCCGCCGCCGCCGAAATTCTCGACGGCGATGGTGCCGAGCTTCTGCGCCGCGCCGTAAACCCAATCGCGCCCGATAATGTCGAGCACGCCGCCTGCGCTGCGCGGCACGATCAGGCGGATCGGCGATTTCGGATAATCAATATCGGCGAGAGCCTGCGAGAAAGGGCCCGCCAGCACGCCGGCGCCGAGCGCCGTCAAACCATACATTGCAAAAGCGCGCCTGTTCACCTGATACATGTCACAATCCTGATTGTTTATGGCCTGGATATTTATTGTGTGGTTGTGCCGCGCTTCGGGACCCGGCGAGATAATGGCATCCCGCAAGCTGCACGCGGCCTTCCGAGCCAGCACTTAGCAATCCGTGTGCCAAGTCGCCGAGACGGAATGACGCGCACGCATTCCATGCCTGCATTTTCCTGGTGCGTGTCGGCACACGAATGCCTAGAGTGACTCGCGCGAAGCAAATGGATATTTCGCCAAGTCGCTTCCAGTAGCCCCGAACAAAACGCAACAAGTAAATGGGTTCACGGCGTGCCCGCCGACAAAAGCCATCGCCAGCTTCCGCTCCGCGAGGAGATTTTTCTCGACCATGTCGGCCACTTTGCGCCTGACCCTGAGGCTGCGAGCGCCGCGCTCGAGGCCGCGGGCTTCTTTGCGACGCCGCGTTCGGTGCAGGTTAATCCTGACGGCAAGGGCGGCGTGGTGCTCACCGGGACTGGCAATGTCACCAGCATGTTCGAAGGCGGCTATATCGAAGTGCTTTACAAGACTGCCGACACCGCGCTCGGCCGCGAGCTTGACGACGCGATGGCGCGCTATGCCGGCGTTCACCTCGCGGCATTCTCCGTTGCCGATGCGGCGGCGACGCATCAGCGGCTTCAGTCTTTGGGCTTTCGCACCCGTCCGCTCGCCCATATGCAGCGGCCGGTCGAGACGGAGCAGGGACCGGATACGGCCAAATTCACCGTGGCGCGCGTCGAGCGCGGCGAGATGCCCGAGGGCCGGATTCAGATTCTCACGCATCATACCGAAGCCGCGGTCTGGCAGCCGCGCTGGCTTACGCATCCGAACGGTGCCGTCGGGCTGAGCGATGTCGTGATTGCGACGGCGGATGTCGACGAAGCCGCCGAGCGCTTTGCGCGTTTCACCGGCCGCCCGGCTGTCGGCACGGCTTTCGGAAAGGCCATCCGGCTCGATCGCGGTGGCGTTCAATTGACGACGGCAGAAGCGTTAGCCGAATTGGCACCGGATGTCGCGATCCCGTCGCTGCCTTTCATCGGTCTCTATGCCGTCACGGTGCGCTCGCTTGCCGTGCTGCGCGACTGCTTGCAGCGCGGCGGGCTGTCAGTCGCTACGCATGACAGATTCGTGCTCGCATATTTTCCGCCTGCGCTCGGCACCGGCGGCTGGGTCTGTGCCGAGACACCGGACTATCTGCCTTGGCGCTGAACCAGATGCGCGGACCAAAAGAAAAGGCGGCCGCAATCGAGCCGCCGCTCTGTTAGTTTGCTGGACAAATTTCTTCGGTGATTATTTCTCGACAAAGGCCTTCTCGATCACGTATTGGCCCGGCTCGCTGTGATGGCCTTCCTCGAAGCCGAGGTCGCGCACGATAGCGACGAGATCGCGCAGCATGCTCGGGCTGCCGCACATCATCACCCGGTCCTCGGCGGCGGAGAGCGGCGGCAAGCCGATCTCGTCGAACAGCGCGCTGGATGTGATCAGGTCGGTGAGGCGGCCGCGATTACGGAACGGCTCGCGCGTCACCGTGGGGAAATAGATCAGCTTGTCGCGGATCTGCTCGCCGATGAATTCGTGCTGCGGCAGGTCCCGGGTGATGAAATCGCCATAGGCGAGCTCGGCCACTTGGCGGCAGCCATGCACCAGCACGATCTTCTCATAGCGCTCGTAGGTCTCGGGATCTTTGACGATACTGAGAAACGGTGCGAGCCCGGTGCCGGTCGACAGCAAATAAAGATGCCGGCCCGGCAGCAAATTATCGAGGATCAAAGTCCCGGTCGGCTTGCCGTTGACGAGAATGCGGTCGCCGGTCTTGAGATGCTGCAGCCGCGAGGTCAACGGCCCGTCCGGCACCTTGATGGAGAAGAATTCCAGGTTCTCCTCGTAATTAGCGCTGGCGAGGCTGTAAGCCCGCAGCAGCGGCCGACCGCTGATCTCGAGGCCGATCATGGCGAACTGGCCGTTCTGAAAACGGAAGCCGGCGTTGCGGGTGGTGGTGAAGCTGAAAAGACTTTCCGTCCAATGCCTGACCGAGGTCACTTCTTCGCTGTGTAACGTGCTCATGCGGCTGGATTATTCCCTGCTTTGGTTGACAACCCCGCGGCTACAGCGATATAACTAACTAGATAATTAGCAAAAGCAAGCGCCGTAAAAGCGCTTATGGACGCGCCAAGGAATGCCGCCGCTCGTTGATTTGCCTGGCAAAAACGGCCGGATCGAACGCTATCGCATGCGCGGCCCGCAGCCTTGGAATGGCGGCGCAGCGGATAGCAAGCAGGTCGATGCCGATGCGGCCAAAGTCGCGCATCGCTTCGATCGCATCGCCTTTGCCGCCGCCCATGTCGTTGCCGATCCGCTGGCCGATGGCGATCCCTGGCTGACGCCGGCGATTGATTGGGACGCGACCATCGCGTTCCGCCGCTATCTCTGGTCGCTCGGGCTCGGCGTCGCCGAGGCAATGGATACGGCGCAGCGCGGTATGGGGCTCGACTGGCCGAACGCGCTCGAACTGATCCGGCGCTCAGTCGCTGCTTCGCGTGAGGTGCCGGGCGCGGTCGTTTTCTCCGGCGTCGGCACTGATCAGCTGGCGCCGTCGCCAGCCGTCACGCTCGATGATGTGATCCGCGCCTATGAGGAACAGATCGAGGCGGTCGAGGCATGCGGGGGCCGCATTGTTCTGATGGCGAGCCGCGCACTCGCCGCCGCGGCGAAGTCGCCCGACGATTACGCCAAGGTCTACGGGCGCATTCTCGATCAGGTGCGCGAGCCGGTCATCATTCATTGGCTTGGCGAAATGTTCGATCCGGCGCTCGCCGGCTACTGGGGCAGCGCGGATCACTCGGCCGCGATGGATGTCTGCATCGATATCATCGGCGACCATGCGGACAAGGTCGACGGTATCAAGTTGTCACTGCTCGACAAGGACAAGGAAATCCGGCTGCGGCGGCGTCTGCCGCAGGGCGTGCTCACCTATACCGGCGATGATTTCAATTTCCCCGAACTGATCGCGGGCGACGCGCAGGGCTTCTCGCATGCGCTCCTCGGCATTTTCGCCGCCATCGCGCCGGCGGCCGCGGCCGCGCTCGACGCGCATGGCCGCGGCGATATGGACGGCTATTGGCGCATCCTCGAGCCGACCGTGCCGCTGTCGCGGCATCTCTTCAAGGCGCCGACCCGCTTCTACAAGACCGGAATCGTGTTCCTCGCTTATCTCAACGGGCATCAATCGCATTTCGTCATGGTCGGCGGACAGCAGAGTGCGCGCTCTTTGCTGCATCTCGTCGACGCGTTCAAATTGGCCGATGCGGCGGGCCTGATCCGCGATCCGGATCGGGCCGCCGCGCGGCTCAACACGGTGCTGCGCCTGCACGGCGCCGGCTGAACCGAAGAGGCTTTCATGCCGGTTGCGGTGACATCGAGAGCAAAGAGGCCGGCGGCGGCGAAAGCCAAACTGCACCCGGTGCGCGATGCCGAGCGCACCAGGCGCGCGCTGCTTGACGCCGCCGAGATCGAGTTCGCCGCCAAAGGCCTAGCCGGCGCCCGTGTCGACGTCATCGCCGAAGCGGCCGCGGCGAACAAGCGGATGCTCTATTATTATTTCGGTTCCAAGGATGACCTCTATGTCGCGGTACTCGAGCGCGCTTACGGGGCAATGCGCGAGCGCGAGAAGGAGCTCAAGCTCACCGATCTCGAGCCGAACGAGGCAATCCGCAGACTGGTCGAGTTCAAATTCGACTATTATGTCGAGAATCCGCGGATCATTTCGCTGCTTGCCGCCGAGAACATGAACGGCGGCAAATATCTCAGGCGCTCGCGGCGGCTGCGGGCCATGCACCTGACCCTTGTCGACATGCTCCGTGATGTTCTTGCTGCCGGCGAGCGGAAGGGCGTGATCAAGCCCGGCATCGATCCGTTTCAGCTTTATGTGTCGATGTCGGCGCTAAGCTACTTCTACTTTTCCAATTCGGCGACGCTGTCGACGGGTTTCGGCCGCGATCTGACGAGCGAAGCCGAGCGCAAGGCGCGGCGCGAGCACGCCGTCGAGGTCATTATCTCTTATGTGAAGGCCTAAACCGCGTCAGGCGAACGGCGCGGCGGCGATGCGGAGGAAATATGAAATTCGGCGATTACCCCAAAGCTGGCTCGTTCGACGGCGTCTCCGGCTTTCGCAGTTACGTACAGTCGCTCGGGCTCGACATGCCCTGCGACGACATCGTCTCGGGCGGCCCGCATTCGCCGCTCGGCGCCCCGCTCGAATTCGACGGCATGACGATCGGCCATCGCATCGCCGTGCAGCCGATGGAAGGCTGGGATTGTCAGACCGACGGCCGTCCCTCGGACAACGCCAAGCGGCGATGGCGGCGGTTCGGATTGAGCGGCGCGAAGTTGATCTGGGGTGGCGAGGCCTGCGCGGTGCGGCCCGACGGACGCGCCAATCCGCGGCAGCTCGTCATGACCGAGCAGAGCCAGAAGGACATCGCCGACCTTCGCCGGATCGTGATCGATGCACACAAGGAAGCGACCGGCGGGCAAGATGATCTCGTCATCGGCTTGCAGCTCACTCATTCCGGCCGTTTCTGCAAGCCCCACGACAATACCAAGTTCGAATCCATCATCGCTTATCGTCATCCGCTGCTCGACAGGAAGTTCCGCTATCCGGCGGATCGTCCGGTCATCAGCGACGACGAGATCAAGCGCCTGGTCGAGGATTTTGTCATCGCGGCCAAACGCGCGGAAGCCTGCGGTTACGATTTCGTCGACGTCAAGCATTGCCACGGCTATCTCGCCCACGAATTCCTCACCGCCGTCGACCGGCCAGGTCCTTACGGCGGCAGCCTGGAAAACCGCACGCGTTTCCTGCGCGATGTCGTCGAAGGTATCCGTGCCGAAGCGCCGCGGCTGCGCATCGGCGTGCGCCTGAGCGCGGTCGATACCGTGCCGTTCAAGCCCGATCCCGAGCGCTCGCTGCCCGGTGCCCTCGGTCCCGGCATACCCGACGACTTCGCACGGCCGTACCGTTATGCCTTCGGCGCCGATCCGGACAATCCGCTGCGCCACGACCTCACCGAGCCCAAGGCATTCCTGGAAATCCTGCGCGGGCTCGGTATCCGCCTCGTCAACATCACCGCCGGGAGTCCGTACTACACGCCGCATTACATTCGGCCGGCGCTCTATCCGCCGTCCGATGGCTACCATCCGCCGGAGGATCCCTTTGTTGGCGTAATGCGCCATCTTGAGGTCGTGCGCGAGTTGAAAGCGACCTTTCCGGATTTCTGCTTCATGGGCTCGGGCTACACCTATCTTCAGGACTATTTCCCGAATGTCGCGCAGGCGGTGGTGCGCCAGGGCTGGGTCGATCTGGTCGGCCTCGGCCGCATGGTGCTCGCTTATCCGGAATTGCCGCTCGACATTCTGCAGAGCCGGCCGGTGCAAAAGAAGCGCCTATGCCGTACCTTCAGCGATTGCACCACGGCGCCGCGCAACAACATCGTCTCCGGCTGCTATCCGCTCGACGCCTTCTACAAGAAGTCGCCCGAGTTCAAGCAGCTCGCTGCAGTGAAGAAGCACGCCGAGACGGCGTAAGCGGCGCTTTCCGGCAGAGGCGAGGGCGTGGCGCCGCCGGCGTCGCGACGACAGACAAATAGTCTATAATGCCGAGGCCGGAGGGATCGCTTGCCGTCTTACGTTCTCGCCATCGATCAAGGCACGACGTCGACGCGGGCCATGCTGTTCCGCGCCGATACCTCGATCGCGGCCGTCGCACAGCAGGAATTTCCGCAGCATTTTCCCGCCGACGGCGAGGTCGAACACGATCCGGAAGATATTTGGACGACGACGCTCGCGACGTGCCGTGATGCATTGGGTCAGGCCAACGCGGCGGCGCGCGACATTGCCGCCATCGGCATCACCAATCAGCGCGAGACCACCTTGCTGTGGGATCGCGCTTCAGGCCGCCCGCTGCATCGCGCCATCGTCTGGCAGGATCGCCGCACCGCGGATCTTTGCGCTGAGCTGAAAGCGAAAGGACTGGAGCCGAAATTTGCAGCCAAGACCGGGCTTCTGCTCGATCCCTATTTTTCCGGGACCAAACTCGCATGGCTGTTGCAAAACGTGCCGGGTGCCGCCGCCAAAGCCGCACGCGGCGAACTCGCCTTCGGCACGGTCGACACTTATTTGCTGTGGCGTCTTACGGGAGGCAGAGTGCATGCGACCGATGCGACGAATGCATCGCGCACGCTGTTGTTCGACATTCATGCCGGACGCTGGGATGACGAGCTCCTGCAGCTTCTCGGCGTACCAAGGTCGTTGCTGCCTGAGGTTCGCGATTCATCCACGGCTTTCGGGGCCACCGATCCCGATCTGTTCGGCGCCGCGATTCAGATTTGCGGCATTGCCGGCGATCAGCAGGCCGCGCTGATCGGCCAAGCCTGTTTCACGCCCGGCATGATGAAATCGACCTACGGCACCGGCTGTTTCGCGCTGCTCAATACCGGAACGACGCCGGTGGCTTCGAGCAACAAGCTTCTCACCACGATCGCCTATCAGTTCGGAGGCGTGCGCAGCTACGCCCTCGAGGGCTCGATATTCGTTGCCGGCGCTGCCGTGCAATGGCTGCGCGACAATCTGCGCATCGTGCAAAGCGCCGAGCAGACCGGGCCGCTCGCGGCGGACGCCGATCCGACCCAGGACGTCATTTTGGTCCCGGCTTTCGTCGGCCTCGGCGCGCCGTATTGGCGGCCTGATGTGCGCGGCGCATTGTTCGGACTGACGCGCGCCACCGGGGCGCACGAGCTCGCGCGGGCTGCGCTTGAAAGCGTCTGTTTTCAGACCGCCGATCTGATCGCCGCCATGCGAGCGGATTGGCGCGCGGCGGATACGACGCTCAGGACCTTGCGTGTCGACGGCGGCATGGCGAATTCCGATTGGACGATGCAACGTCTTGCCGATCTCATCGGCAGCAATGTCGATCGGCCGCAGATCAAGGAAACGACAGTGCTTGGCGCGGCCTATCTCGCCGGCTTGCAGGTCGGCTTCTTCTCCGAACCGGATCGCTTTCTCGATCATTGGCAGTTGGAGCGCCGGTTTTCCCCGCAGATGGCTGCCGCAACACGAGAACACAAGCTCGCGACGTGGGCATCGGCGGTGCGTCGCCTGCTGACCTGAAGAAATTTCATCGGGCGATTTCTCGCGATGCGGCGGGCGCGCCGCATGGCTGGCATTTGCCGTGGAACTCACGGGAACTGGGCGGGTGCCCGGACGTTGTCGGGGACTGGGCGGGAGATTGGGCGCAGCGTGCCGCGTAGCCGAAAACGGTCGAAGACGAATCAGCAAAACTGAGGAGTTCAGCCATGGAATTCCGTTACGACCCGCAAGCGCGGCGGCTGCATATGCGTGCGCTGGCACCCGCGGGGCATAACGCCGAAAGCTTCGTCGCTACCGATGATTTCAAGTTCGGCATCGAAGAAGAATATTTCCTGTCCGATGCCGCCACGTTCGAAGTGCCGGCCGAGACACCCGATGCGTTATTCGAGGCCGCCGATTTCGGCGTCAGCGGCCGGATCGAGCGCGAGTTCTTGCAAGCGCAGATCGAGGTCGCGAGCGAGCCGCAAGCTGATGCCGGGGCGGCGCGCGCCGCTCTTCTGCGGTTGCGCCAGAATGCGGCGGCCGCGGCGGCGGAGCATGGATATGTGGTGCTCGCCTGCGGCACGCATCCGCTGGCGCGTTGGGGGCAGTCGGCGCAGAGCCCGAAGGATCGCTATTCGCATGTCATGGACGTGCTGCAGATGATCGGCGAGCGCGACATGCTGTGCGGCATGCATGTGCATGTCGAATTCCCCGATCCGCGGCGCCGCATCGATGTGATGACGCGGATCATTCCCTACCTGCCGCTGTTCGTCGCGCTCTCGGCGTCGTCGCCGTTCTGGCAAGGCCGTGCCACCGGATTGAAGGCCTATCGGCTCGCCGCCTATGACGAGTTGCCGCGCACCGGCCTGCCGGATCTGTTCCGCAACGAAGACGATTACAATGCCTTCGTCGATGCCATGCAGCGGTCCGGCGCGATGCAGGATACCAGCCATTTGTGGTGGTCGATCCGGCCGTCGCTGAAATATCCGACCTTGGAACTGCGGGCGCCGGATTGCTGCACGAGGATCGACGACACGATCGCGCTCGCGGCGCTCTACCGGGCGCTGGCACACTATTTGTATAGTCATCCGGAGCACAATGCGGGGATCGACAGCGTGGAGCGGGCAATCGCAGTCGAGAACAAATGGCGCGCCCAGCGTTACGGGGTGCAAGGCACGTTCGTGACCAGGTCCGGCGCCGTATCGGTGGCCGAAATGCTCGACCTAGTCGTGGATATGATCGAAGCCGACGGCGACCGGCTCAACTGTGCCGAGCAGCTGGAGCACTGCCGTTCCATCGTGCTCACGGGCACCTCGGCCGACACCCAGTTACGAATCTTTACCGAAAGTGAACACGAAGGCGCCGATATTGCTCTACATAAGGTGATTCGATGGATCCGGGACGCCACCTTGGTGGCTTGACCGCGCGATGAGGGCTGAGGCCCGGAAAGGTACCTTAAGGCCGTTCTATGTGCCGCTGGATTGCATATCGGGGAGAAGCCACCGCGCTCGAGCACTATGTGACCGAGCCCGAGCACTCTTTGATCTCGCAAAGCATCCATGCGCTCGAAGCCATGTCGAGCACCAATGGCGACGGTTTTGGGCTGGGCTGGTACGGCGAGCATCCGGAACCCGGCTTGTATCGCGAAGTCCGCCCGGCCTGGTCGGATGAGAATTTGCGCTATCTGTGCCGGCACCTGCGATCGCACCTGTTCTTCGCCCATGTCCGCGCCGCGACCGGCACGCCGATCACCCGGCCGAATTGCCATCCGTTCGCCTGCGGCAGTTGGATGTTCATGCACAATGGCTTTGTCGGCAATTGGAGCCGGTTGCGCCGCAGCATCGAGGCGCTGATCCCGGACAAGCTTTATCCGGCACGGGTCGGCACGACCGACTCGGAGGCGATCTTCCTCGCCATGCTCGGCGCCGGTATGGAGCGGCCGGTGACGGCTGCGGAGAAGGTCCTGCACACGATCAGCAACCTTGTTAGTCAGACCGAACCCGGCGACCGCTTTCGCTTCACCGCCGCGCTGTCGAATGGTGAAGACCTTTATGCCTTCCGCTACGCAGTGAACGACCGCGCCAATACGTTGTACTTCAGGGAAACCGAACGCGGCATCGTCATCGTGTCGGAGCCGCTCGACCGCGACCACAAGAACTGGGTAGCGGTGCCGGAAAACCACGTCGTCGTGGCGCTGGCCGGCGAGCGCGCCCGCGTCGTGCCGTTGTTTCACCGGCATCAGGAAGCGGCGGAATAATCTCTGTCGTCCTTGCAGTGAAGATCATATGCCGGCGGCGCGGCCGGCCGCCCGGCACCGGTGTATAATCAAGGCTTCCAGTTCTGCGTCCAGGCCGGCGGCGTCTTGCTGTCGATGAGGATGAAGGCGATCCGGCACGGTTGCGTGCCGTTGTTGACCCAGGCGTGGTTGGTGGCTTGCTGCACCAGCACGTCACCTGCCTTCACATGGATCTCGCTGTCGTCGAGCAGCATGTCGATCTCGCCGTCGAGCACGATGGCGTAATCGACGGTCCTCGTGCGATGCGTATTGGCGTGCCGGCTGAAGCCTTGCGTCGCTGGGTCTATGCCCATCGACACCAGGACCTGATGATGATCGACCGGCGCGGCGCCGGGTTGGATCGGCGCGAAGTCGACGATGCGGAATACGGTACCGTTGGGCGACGGTGGGACACCTTGATGGCTTTCGCCACGATCGGTCGAGGCCGAAGCGTCCAGGGGAAATTCATGCGTGGTCCAGAGCAGCGTCATGCCGTTGCTGCCTGCCGTGCGCTGTTTGGCCTTTATCGGGCCATCGAACACGACAACCGCTTTGCCTTTGGCGTCGTGCCCGGTGACGATCCGGCGTGTCGATCTCAACTCCATGATCCCAACCCTTTCCGCTGCGAATTTGGTCCGTACTCTTACTTGCACGCACGGATCCCAGACAAGCCTCATCGCATGGCCGCGGGCTGATCAAGCATAGACGCGATTGTCGGGTTGGGCGCCGCCAAGGCTGCAACTATTCCGATCAGTCGGCCGATTGCGGGTGCGTCGTCTTGACGTCCGGCTGACCGGACATGCCGTACCAATCATTAACTTCTACAATGTAAATCTGTTCAATACGCAACCGCCTGCGTAGACAAATTCACGGGTCCGAAGCTCGTAGCACGTAAATGGGAATGAGAATACGGCACGCGTCTCATCATCCGATGAGCGGCCGATTGAAAGTTCGTAGCGCAACGGCACACGGAAGCCGCCCAGTATGAGTTCCACCATCGATCCTGCGCTCGCACCGTCCATTGCGTCGGGTGCGGAAGCCGGCAACCGGCTCGGCGCCAAATCATCCTCCACTGAATTCATCAGCTTCGCCATCGGCGACGAGCAATACGGCGTCGACATCATGGCGGTGCGCGAGATCAAGGAGTGGTCGGGCGTCACTCAATTGCCCAATCAGCCCGATTATATGCGCGGCGTGCTCAATCTGCGCGGCACGATGGTGCCGATCATCGATTTGCGCTGCCGCTTCGGGCAGGGGCTGACCGATGCAACGCCAGTTCATGTCGTCATCGTGGTCCATGTCGATGGCAAGACCGTCGGTCTGCTCGCCGACCGCGTGCTCGACATCGTTTCCGTCGAGGGTTCGCAGGTGCAGCCCGTGCCACACGTGTCGCGGGCGTCCCAGGCCAATTTCCTGTCTGGTCTGGTGACAATCGACAGCATCATGATCGCGCTGATCAATCTCAACAATCTTCTGTCCGAACAAAGCGAGATGCTCGCGGCTAGCTGACGCCGCGCGCACCTGGAAACGTCCGGATGGCGTCGGGGCACCGTCGCGTCGGGGCATCAGGGAAGGCTTTAGGGCGGCTCGCGGCCCGTCGCGGAAAGTCGGGCGTGCCAAGGCGGCCGCGGCTGAAGGACGCAGAGCCGCCCGCGCACCGCCGCCATGGCCGCACCAAACGTTAACTACTGTCGGGTAATTTCATCCAAGTCCTGGTGTTAGGTCGCAGATGCGCTGCGGGATCAGTCCGCGCGGTGAATGATAGAAGTCGCTTGAATGTGCCCCGCCCTTGAAATTCGACCGGCGCCATCGATCGCGTTCGGATTAGGCGCCGGCGATTTGTTCCGAGTTCGCACCACCTCCTCCGGATTCATCGGTCTTGCGATCGGCGCGGTGCGCTGCGCCGGGCCACATGGCGGCCGGCCGGTACGGCCGGCGCCGCGCGCGCTCGCGCCGATCAGCTTCGACAATTCAACCCGCGCGCAGCGCGAAAACCTCCGGGACAATAGGCGGCCAACGAAGCGCGCGCCGCAGTTTTAAGGAAGTGGATCATGTCGATCAAATACCGGCTCTATGGCGGCTTCGGCGTCCTTGTTCTCATCACCATCGGCCTCGTCCTCTACGGCGCCATTGTCTTCGGCGATGTCGGTGCCGTCGTCACCCGCATGAACTCGATCGCCGCCAATAATGCACGAACGCTGCAGGCCGAGGAGAGTCTGGAGATCCTGCGCCGCAGCACGTTGCGATACGTCTACGACCGCGATCAGGCTTCGCGGAAGCAGAACGACGAGATGGCGGCCAACGTGCTTGCTGCGCTCCAAGGCGCGGAAAAGTCGGCACCGCGCGAAGAGCGAAAGAAGATGTATCGCGATATGCAGGCCGGTCTCGCCAGCCTGCAGCAGGAGACACATAACCTGTTCGACGCGGTTGACCAGACCGCGGCCGACCAGGTCAAAGTTATTAAAGCCGGCGAGGACATGGCTGCCCGTTTCAACACGTTGATCGACAAATATGTGGATCACGCCGCGCCTGATGCGAATCCCGCTATCGCGCCGTTGATCCTGAAGCTCGATTCGCAGTTGCTGCAGCTGCGCATCGTCAATCTGCGCGGTCAGCTTGTGCATAACACCGACATGCTGCCGGTTCTGGACGCAGCCGTCGCCAGAGCGCTATCAACCATTGCCGCTTTGGAGGCCGTCGGTCCGGACGATCTTCGCGCGCAGATCGCACCGCTCAAAACCATGGTCAACGATCTGCATGGCGTCTCCCGCGGCCTGATCAGCCGCGTCCACCGGGTCCACGATATTTTCGCCGACAAGGTCACGCCGCAGATCAGCCAATTGCAGCAGTCGCTTGCGGGCGCGCGGCAGGAACTGGCCGACAATTTCGAATACACCAAGAACTATGTCGAAAGCTCGATCGTGAGCACGGTGCTCAACCAGAAGATCATCGGCGCGGTTACCCTGCTCATCGGCGGCTTGATCGCGTTCTTTGTCGGGCGATCGATTTCCAACCCGATTACCGCCCTGACGAAAGGGATGCGGGAATTGGCGGAGGGGAATTTCGACGTTGTGCTGCCGGGTCTCAAGCGCCGTGACGAGATCGGCAATATCGCCAAGGCGGTGGAGGCGTTCAAAGTCAAAGCGGCGGAGAGGGCGGAAGCGGAAGCCCAGGCCAAGGCCGAACTGGACCGCAAGGCCGAGGCCGAACGGCAGGCCGCCATGGAGAGGATGGCCGAGGAGTTCCAGGCCACGGTCGGCGGCATCGTGCAGGCCGCGGTCGCCGGCGACTTTTCCAAGCGCGTCGAACTTCAGGGCAAGACCGGGCTCGTCCTCAATATCGGCACCGCGATCAACTCGCTGTGCGACAATGTCGCCAAGGCGCTGGGCGACCTGATCGAGATGCTGAGCGCGCTCGCGCAAGGCAATCTCAGCCAGCGCATCACCACCGATTATCAGGGCGACTTCGCGGAACTTAAGAACAACGCCAATACCGCGGCCGAGCGCATCGGTCAGATCATCGCCCAGATCAAGGCGGCGGCGCGCGAAGTGTCGGACGCCTCGGCGGAGATATCGTCGAGCACCACCGACCTGTCGCAGCGCACCGAGGAACAGGCGGCGAGCCTGGAAGAGACCTCGGCGTCGATGGAAGAGATCGCCGCGACCGTGAAGAAGAACGCCGAGAACGCGCAAGCGGCCAATCAGTCGACCGCCAAGGCGCGGCAGGTGGCCAATCACGGCGGCGACGTGGTGGCCAAGGCGGTGGCGGCGATGGCGCAGATCGAGACGTCGTCGGGCAAGATCTCCGACATTATCGGCGTGATCGACGAGATCGCGCGGCAGACCAATCTCTTGGCGCTCAATGCCGCGGTGGAAGCGGCGCGGGCCGGCGACGCCGGACGCGGCTTTGCCGTGGTGGCGGCCGAGGTGCGGACGTTGGCGCAGCGTTCCTCGCAGGCGGCCAAGGACATCAAGGACCTGATCACCAACAGCAACGGGCAGGTTCAGGCCGGCGTGGAACTGGTCAACAAGGCCGGCGAGGCTTTGGGCGAGATCGTGGAATCGATCAAGGACGTGGCGGACCTGGTGTCCGACATTGCCGGGGCCAGCGTGGAGCAGTCGAGCGGGGTTGACGAGGTCAACCGGGCGCTGACGCAGATGGACGAGGTGACGCAACAGAACTCGGCCTTGGTCGAGGAGAATGCGGCGACGGCGAAGACGCTCGAGCATCAGGCCAGGACCATGGACGAGCGGGTGTCGTTCTTCCGTCTCGACGAGGCGGCCAATGCCGCCGTGCCGGCCGCGACGATGCCGGCCGCGTGGGAGGATGCCGTGGACGGCGATGACGCCGACGCGGCCGAGCCCGCGCCGCGCCAAGCCGCGCCTGTCGCCAAGCGGCCGGCCCCCCGTGCCCACGGCGCGCTCGCGCTCAAGGACGACGACGCCGGGTTCTAAAATCGGGTCTTCGGCCGCGCCGGGGCGCCAAAAAGTCTTGCGGTGCTTGCGCCGGGTTTCTGGTAAAACCCGCCGCAAATTTGCCGCGAGGTTGCCGGCCAATCGCATGATGTCCGAGCTGACCGATATTCCCGTCGTTGATCTGCGCGATGGCGACGCAGCGCGTCACGTCCGCCAGAGCGCGGCACGTGCCCGTGCCTTGCGCGACGCTTGCCTCGGCATCTTTCCTCGCCCGGTGCTGCCGCTCGTGCCGGTGCTCGACCGCGCCTCGCAAAGCTGGCTCGAACGCTCGCGCTCGCCCTATATGCCGGAGATTGCGCAGATCGCCGGCGCGCTCGATTTTTCCGGTATCTGGCTCCTGAACGCATCCTATCAGTGGGGCTGCACCGCTCGCGTCGGCGAGGAGAGCGGCCTGCCTTGGCTCCTGCGCACTTTGGACTGGCCGTTCGCCGGATTGGGCCGTTATGCCGAAGTGGCCCAAATGCGGGGGCCATGCGGCGACTTCTACAGCGTCACCTGGCCCGGTTATGTCGGCGCGCTCACCGCGATGGCGCCGCAGCGCTTTGCAGCTTGCGTCAACCAGGCACCGATGCGCCGGCGCACCGCGCATCGCTGGCTTCGCGGCTACGATTTCGCGGTCAATGCGGCGGCGATCTGGCGGTCTGATAATCTGATGCCGCCCGATCAACTGCTGCGCCAAGTCTTCGAGGTCTGCGACGATTATGTCTCCGCACGTCGCATGCTGGAAACCGTGCCGGTGGCTCGCCCGGTCATCTATTCACTGGTGGGCGTCAAGGCGAAAGACAGCTGCATCGTCGAGCGCACCGAGACGGATTTCGTCACGCGCGAGGACGAACCCAGCGCCGCCAATGATTGGGTGCCGTGCCGCGCCGGCTGGGAAGGCCGGATCGGCATGCGTCGCTTTCTCAGGAGTTCCTTCGCGGAGGCAACGGACTATAACCGCCTGCGCCGTGAGACGCTCAAGGCGTGGGACGGGCCGTTGTCGGCGCCGGGCTTCGACTGGGTGCGCGAACCGGTGCTTAATCCCTATACCCGGCTTGCAGTCGCGATGTGCCCGGCGACCGGCATGTTGCGGGTCGTCGGCTACGACAAGGCGGAGGCCGCAGCTCCAGCCGAGCGGGTGACGCGGGTGCGCGAAGTCATGGCGGAAGCCGCTCCACAAGCGGCGTAAACGCCGCTCATTCCCGATCAGGGCTGTCGAGACGGCGGGTTTTATTTGCACTTTACGGAACTCTATCCATGCGCCGCAGCAAGGCACCGCCGCGGGGAACTTTGTAATGTCGACAGAGGTTTGGCCGAAATCCGACGATGTGTGCTGCAGGTCACATCTCGCATCGCAAGGCCGGCATAAGTATTTCACCGTACCGGGCCGGGTTTACGGAGCGAGTCATGACCAGGATCTTCATCAGCGACATGCCGAGTTTCGGTTGGCGGTGGGGATATATGAAACACCGCCTCGTGCAATGGCGGCGCCGGGCGCGAGCGCGCCATGAATTGCAGGGCCTGAGCGACGCTGCATTGCGCGATCTCGGCCTGACGCGCTGCGACGCGGCGCGGGAATCCGCCAAACCGTTCTGGATGGTCTGAGCAGGTTTGATCGACGAGTTTCTTAAGGCGACGCACACTGGCAAACTGGCGGGCCGCTCTTCTCGGGCGGTCCGCCTTCTCGTTTGCAGCGGCGAGTGCGTCCGCAAGCGATTTGCGCCGTCACGCGTTCTTTGTACGATGCGTGATCAATCATGACGGGAAGCGTGCGAATGCCCAAGGTCAAGACCGCGGACGGCGTGAGTCTCTATTGCGAGGAAGCCGGGACGGGAACGCCCATCATTTTCGTGCACGAATTTGCCGGCGACTATCGCACCTGGGAACCGCAGATGCGCTACTTCGCGCGCGCGCATCGCTGCGTGACCTACAGCCAGCGCGGCTATCCGCCCTCCGATATCCCCAACGATCCGGCAAGCTACGGACAGGACCATGTGCGCAACGATGTCATCGCCGTCATGGACGCGCTCGGCATCGACAGAGCGCACGTGGTCGGTCACTCGATGGGAGCCTATACCGCGCTGCATGTCGGCATTCGTCATCCGGAGCGCTGCATTTCCGTCACCGCAGCCGGCTGCGGCTGGGGCTCGGTGCCCGATCCTGCCGCGCGTGCCGCGATGCGCGCGCAAGCCGCCGAAAACGCGAAAATGTTCACGGCGAAAGGCATGGCGGAGGCGGCCGTGATCTATACCGATACGGCGTCGCGGCATCCGCAGAAATATAAGGACCCGCGCGGCTTTGCCGAATTCGTGGCCATGCTCTCGGAACATTCCGCGCTTGGCCATGCGCTGACCATGGCGATGTTGCAGAGCAAGCGGCCGACGCTGTGGGACATGGAAGCGGATCTGAAGAAATTCTCCGTGCCGCTTCTGGTCATCTGCGGCGACGAGGACGAGACCTGCCTCGACGGCAGTGTCTTTCTCAAGCGCACCGCACCGAGCGCCGGGCTGCTCGTCATCCCGCGCTCCGGGCACACCATCACCAGCGAAGAGCCGGCCGCGGTCAATGCCGCATTGGCCGACTTGTTCGCCGCCGCGGAAGCCGGCCGCTGGCTTGCGCACAAGGCGCCGGCTTGAGCGCCGGCGGCCGCGTCCCTTCCCGATGGAAGCCTAGCGGCCGCTTGTCGCCGGACCGGTTGCAGACATGATCGATTTCGCGATGGTGTCCCAGGCCAGGTTTTTGATCGCGACCAGCGGCGGGTTTTCCAGCACCGCCGTGGTCGCGGCGTGCTGATTGCAGCCTTGGACCAGGACTGAGATCTTGACGTCGCCGTCGGTATAGTAACGATCGCCTTCGCCGTTGCGGCCGTCGACGGTCGGGCCGATGCCGGTGACTTCGTAGATCGTGAGCACGACACGCGCATGTCTGAGATCGGTGGTGAGAAGGTCGCGCTCGGCGTCGATATCCGGCCCGATGTGATGGGTGATGCGGGCATCGTCATGGCTGAAGCCGACGCCGCGGTCGAACGTGGCCGCACCGAGCCATACCGCGCGGCCCTCTTCGCCGCGCTCCAGGACGCGCCAGAAGCGGACATGGTTGCGCTTGTCGGCGCTGTTGCCGACAAGCTTCTCGAAAGCAAGCTCCTGACGCCGGCTGTCATAATAGAGGTGGCTGACGGGCGCCTGCCGATAGGGGCGGTCGAGCAGCACGCTGCCGACGATCTCGATGCTCGAGCGCAGCGTGATTGGATCGGCCGGATACCAGCCGGCCGCGTTCATCGCGCACAGCACGTCCCCACGCGAGCCGACCAGGCCGACATTGATCGGGTCGCCCGGGATGCCGGCCGCCGTGCGCGTAATCATTGTGCGCCCGGCGAGGCCCTTTTGGTGCTCGTAATGCCGCCAGAACATCGGCAGCACGATATAGGCGACGAGAAAATACAGCCCGACGATCGCGGACGACGCCGTGATCAACAAGGCTCCCCATTTGACGTGATGGGCGCGGATCTGCATGGGGCGCTAATCTGCCACGCCTTCACGTCGGATTCGCGAGGACATCGAGATGGCGCGTCTCGTTGATGCGCCGTACCGCAATTTTTCCATTGGCGATGTCGATTTCGTTGAGGCAGCACGGGTCCTGCGCCACTCGCCAATAGGCCGACAAGGGCTGATCGAGAAGCAAGAGCAACAGCGCCCGATTGATGCTGTCATGGCCGACGAGCACAATCGTATCGCTTGGATGCCGTTCGAGCGCCATGCGCAAGACATTGCCGGCGCGCGCGACGAGGTCTTGCAGCGACTCGCCACCGGGAAAGCGGACGTGCTCCGGCGCTGCAAACCACGCTGCGAATAATGGCGCATCCAGCGCCTTGGCTTCGTCGAAGGTTTTAAATTGCCACGCGCCATAGTCGATGTCATTGAGGTCGCCGCAAATCTCCGCCGCAATGCCGCCGGCGGCCGCGATAGCGGCGCCGGTCGCGACACAACGGCTCATCGGGCTCGTATAGATGTTGCGCGGCCGGAAGCTCCCGGCGATGCGCCCGGCGATCGCCGCTGCCTGCTGGCGCCCGAGCGTCGTCAGTTCAAGCGGCTCGCGGCCGCGAAAACGCTCGGGCTTGATCCCCTCGACATGGCCGTGGCGCGTCAGAAGGATCTTGGTCATGTGCCAGGCTCACGTCCAGCCGAGCCGCTCGCTGAACGGATAGGATAGCGCCGGAGCGTTTCCGGCGCATATGGATGGGCCTGAGCGTCGACGATCATTGCATTATTGTCTGCCGGTTTGCGGTGCGAAGTGTGCCGCGCGCCGGTGAGGGCTGCAATGGTGATCGAGCGCCAATGAGCTGTTCGGCGGTCGGATTTACCGCGGCGGCAATGAAGCGGCTTCGCCAAGGTCCCAAAACAGGCCGGCTATGATGCCCAGACCCTCGCGCGCAATCGGCGCAAGCATGTGTTCGTTCGGCGCGTGCTGCGAGCAGCCGGCATAGGAATGCGGCAGCCAGATCGTTTTCAACTGCAACACATCGGCGAAAATGTCGTTCGGAAGCGAGCCGCCGAGATTGGGCAGAATGGTCGGGGCGCGTCCGGTGGTAAGCTGCACGGAACGCTTGGTCCAACTCACCCACGGATCGGCAGGATCGAGCCGGCTTGCATAAAAATGTCCGCCTTGGCCGGTGCGGATTTCGACTTGGTCGAATCCGCGGGCGTCGAGATGGCGACGCAATGCCGGGAGGATGTCGCTGACGTCGGTACCGACGACATAACGCAGCTGGCAATGCGCCCGCGCCGAACCCGGAATGGCATTGACCGGACGTTCCGGCGTGCCGGCGGTGAAGGCTACAATCTCGAAACTGTTCCAGCCGAACACCCGCTCGGCCGGCGTCAGGCCAGGTTCGCCCCAATCGCGATCGATCCGCGGACCGTCGGCGCCGCCATCGACTTCGACGTCCGTTAGAACCTGGCGCACCTCGTCGGGCAAAGGCGGCCGCCATTCCGGCACGCGGATCGTGCCGCGCGCATCGGTCATCGATGCCAGCGCCTGCGCCAGGATGATCGCCGGGTTGGCGAGGAGCCCGCCGAAATTGCCGGAATGATGCGCGCCTTCGCGCAAATCGACGATGAGTTCGAACGGCAGCGTGCCGCGCGCGCCGAGAAAGATCGTCGGCTCGGTCGGCGCATTGCGCGGCCCGTCGGAGCCGATCAGCACATCGGCCTTGAACACATCGTCACGATGTTGTTCGCACAATTCATGCAAGCCCGCCGAGCCGACTTCCTCGCCCATTTCGATGAGGAACTTGCAATTAAAGCCGAGCGCGCCGCGCTCTTCGAGCACGGCGGCGAGGCCGGCAATGTTGATCGTGTGCTGGCCCTTGTTGTCCGCCGTGCCGCGCCCGTAGATGCGCTCGCCTTCGACCGCGATCCGCCAGGGCGACAAGCCCGGCCGCCACAGATCATCGAGGCCGCGCACGGTGTCACCGTGGCCATAGACCAGTACTGTCACGAAGTCCGGATTTTCGATGCGCGCCGCGGACAGCACCGGCGGCCCGAGCGGGTTGTCCAGGATCCGGCAGACAAAGCCGAGGTGAGTCAGCGCCGGCGCAATCTCGTCGGCAAGATAGGCGCGCAGTGTATCGGCCCGCTCGGGCTCTTGGCTCGAACTCGGTATGGCGACGCGGCGGCCGAGATCGGCAAGAAAGCGGCCGTCATCAAAATAGGTGTGCGCGCGGGCGATGGCACTGTTGCGGCTCATTCGGTTTATCACTCTGCGGTTAATCCGGCGGTCTCGACCATTTTGTGCCATTGCGCCTCGTCGTCGGCGACAAATTTGGCGAATTCGTCGACTGACATGGTCGCCGGCACGCCGCCGTCTTCGGTGAAGCGGCGACGATCTTGGGATCCGCCGCGGCGTTTCTCAACGCGTTATTGAGCGCCGTCACAATTTCCGTCGGCGTGCCGCCTGGCGCAAATAACCCTCCCCACAATTCGCGAGGCCATCCAAACTCGCCGAGCTTAGCGCAGAGGCGTGCGGCCAAGTAAGGGAGGGTCAGATGCGCCGCAACGGCATCGTCCAGGCCATCCAGGCGCCGACAGCGGTGAAACATGCAACGGTGAGAAAAGCGGCATGAAACGCCTGATCGATCTGATACTGCACGAGCGCATGCCGTACCGGGTCGAGCGTCGCCAGCGCATCAGGGCCGCGCTCGATGACGATGCCGAACAAGGTTGCGGTATCGCGATCGGTCGCGGTCAGAATGGAAAACAAGATCGCTGAGACCGTCGCGGTGCCGAAGGCGGCGCCGACCGAGCGGGAGAACTGCACCATCGCGGCACCGGTGCCGAGCAGCCTTGGCCCGGACTCGGTCTGCACCGTCACCTGGACCACGCCCATGACCGTGCCCATGAACAAAGCCACGCCGCCGAACGCCCAGGCGATCTGCGCCGCGGTCAGATAGGGAATGAAGAAAGCGAGCAAAGCCATGCTCACCGTGGCCCCGATCAGCCCGTAAGTCGGAAAAGCTGCGGTATATCCCGTTCGCGTGACCATTTGCCCGGTCGCCATCGAGCCGATGCCGATGCCCGCCGTCAGCGGCAGCAGCATGAAGCCGGTTTCCGAAGGCGACAGACCGCGCACGGCGCGCAGATAGATCGGCAGGAAGGTGATCAGCGACACCAAGGCCGCGCCGTGAAAGGCCGCCATGGCGTCGCTGCGCCAGATCGACGGCTGGCGGAAAAGCTTCGGCGGAATGAGCGGCGAGGTGGTGAGCCTTTCCTGCCAGATCAGGAGGAATAGCGAAATCAGTCCGAAGGCGAACAGCCCGATCATCAGTGGCAACGCGCTCGCCTGCATGCGCTGCACTTGCTCGAGCGCAAGAATGACGGGGCCGACAAATAGCGCGAATAGAACGAGACCCGGCGCATCGAACGTGGTGCGGCGGCGGTCGCCTTGCCGTGCCGGAATGCGGGAGACGAACAACATCGCCAACAGGCCGAGCGGAATATTGACCAGGAAAATCGACGGCCAGCCGAATGCCTGGGTGAGGTAGCCGCCGGCGACTGGGCCGAACGAATTCGAAGTGACGGCGATGCCGGCGAGATAGCCCTGATAGCGGCCGCGCTCCCGCGGCGGCACGGCTTCGCCGATCAAGGCCTGCGACAGCGTCATCAGCCCGCCGCCGCCGAACCCCTGGAGTACGCGAAACAAAGTAAGCAACGGAATATTCGGCGCCAGCGCACACAGGACCGAGCCGATCATGAAGATCGTGAGCGCCACGAACATCATCGTGCGCCGCCCGAACGTATCGCCGAGGCGGCCATAGACCGGCGCGGCAATGGTATTGGCGATCAGATACGACACCACCACCCAGGAGGCGCGCTCGATTTCGCCGAGGCTGGACGCGATCGCGGGCAATGCGGTCGCGACAATGGTCTGATCCGCCACCGCCATGAACATTGGCAGCATGATCGGCGGAAAGATCATGAGAAATTGCGCGCCCGCGGAGCGCGATGCGGGAGATTCTGAGCTGTCTTGAGACTCAGTGTCCGATCCCTGTTCCGGCGTCTCTTGCGGCTGCTCCGGCACGGCAGTGGCGCCTTGGGCGGGATGGTCCGCAGCCTCCGGACGGTTCAGGGAATCATTCATCGCTTCTTATATCGCGTAGTTTTAGGCGAAACCGTCGTATCGCACGCCGCGATCCGACTGCCAATATGACTGCGGCCGGTGCAACGCGGATGCAACTTGCCGATATGGCGCAATGCGCTGGGGCGTTGATGTAATCGGCAACCGCGAGGGTCGCGGGCGGCGAAAGTCACGCCGGTGAGGTGCTTCGATCGGGGAACATTGTGGTCAAAGGCAGGCGCCCTCGGCGATTTCGCCTGCCGGCATGACACCAATCGGCTGGTCGCATGGCCGGGCGCCGTAAATTCCAGGTAACCGCTCTATCTAACCTTTACGCACAACGGGCTCGCTGGCATGAAAAAGAAGCAAAGCTTCTCCTGCCGCTCTGCGTCAGAACGGCAGCATACGCTCCGCGCTTTATTTCGGCTGAGGTGGTCATGCCCCGCAGCCGAACCACGAGTCACGAAAAATTGAAAGCTGAAGCTGCCGGTCGCCCTATCGGGCGGCCGGCCTCTTTCATGCGTTTGCGCCTGTCGGCCGAGTGAACTGCCTTAGCCGACGTAGCTGACGCGTTCCTGCTCGCGCGCCTCTTCCGCACTCGTCGGCTCTGCCGGCAATTGCAGAACGGTGGCCTCTTGGCCTTCGCACAACAGCGTCAGCAGCACGTTCCGCCCGTCGGGAAATTCGAGCGAATCGTGATGCGCAGCCATCTTGTCCTTGTTCACTTGGCGGAAGATGGCTGTCTTGTAGTTGATAGTCTTGGTCTTCCAGCCGAGCAGGCCAGCCGGCAGGCAGGCAACCTCGCTGGCGAAGGCCAGTTCGGTGCCGGGTCGGATGCACACTGCTAGTCCTGGATCATCGGCGGCGGAAAACCCGCGAGTTCCCGTCCCGAAGTCACGTGTTACGAGCTTATCACCGACTTTCGCCGGCCTAGAACGCACGCTTTGAAGGCTAAAGTCACACATTGGCGACTCCTTTCTTCCAGATCATTGCGCCAGTCAGCCCCGCAACCCCCTCGATAACGAGTTCAAGCAAGAACAGTGCCGAGGTTCCATGCTGAGCGGACATTTCGGCGCAACTAAGGAACTGGCGGCCCGCGCAAGTGATATGAATCGCACATTCGCGCGAGCGAACGCGGCCTCGCCTCGGCCTTGGTCCCGAGACGTTCAGGCTTTTGTGCCGGGCGGGCGTGAAGCCTGCGCAGCAATGACGGACTCATTTTTCGGCAAGTTGCCTGAGATATTGCCTGCGATGCAGGCGTCCGCGGCGGCAGCCAGGTCGCGATTCGGGCCGCCGCTTTTGGTGCGCCGCTGTCGGCGGCTATTGCACGGTGATGCCGCCGACCATTCCGTCCCAATCATGATCAGCACAGCGCAGGTCGTATGTCCCGGGTGGTCCGGGTGTTATCAGGAGGTCTTTGACGTCGCCGGGCTGCATCACGATCTCGGTGTGCTCGCGATTGAGCACATCGGGATTGCCGATCTCGGAAGCGGCGAAGAATGTCGGCGCGGTGAATTCGTGCGTTTCCTTGCCGTGATTTTCCAGATGCAGCCGATAGGGCACGCCGTGCTGCAAAATCAGATGGTCGGGCTGGAATCGGTAGTCGACCATGACGACGTTGAGCGTGACAGGCTCAGCTCCGGCAGCGCCGAGCAGCGACGGCAGCAGAGCGAATACAGCCATTCGCGTCACGGTCCGGGCAATGCGATAAAGATGGTGTCCCCGGCTTTCCTGCTTCATGATTTATTTTTGATCTTCCTCAAGCGCTCCGCCGCCGGGGCGAATCCTCATCAAACAAAACAAATCCCGCAGGCATGACGTGTCTGCAGCCTCAAATGAAAGCCGGGCCGGGAATTCAGCCGGCAACCACCAAGCCTTATCATATCAATGCCCGATTGCCGCATGGCCGTGAATTTGCACGCGCCGCACCATGATCAACACCAGCGGGATCATCAGCGCCGCGGCGATGGCGCAGACGTGGAAAACGTCGATATAGGCGAGGATCGTAGCCTGGGTCCGGATCATTTGACCGATCATGCTCATGGCTAGACTCGAGGCATCGCCGGCTGCGGAGCCATGCGACATGAAATATTTGGTCATTTGCGAAAGCGTAGATTGAAAGACCGGTGACGAAGGAATGGTATTCTCGACGAGGCGCGCCTGGTGAAATTGCTCACGCTGCGTCAGCACCACATTGGCGGCCGAAATGCCGATGCTGCCGCCGACATTGCGCGCGATGTTCATCAACGCCGAGGCCTGATTGGTCTGATCCGGCGGCAAGCCGTCGTAAGCCACCGCATTGATCGGAATGAACAGGAACGGCAGCCCGACCATCTGATAGACGCGCACCCAGCCGAAATAATCGAAGCTGGCGTCGGGGGTGAGCGAGGTCGAATACCACATCGACAGCGCAATGCCGGAGAGCCCGATCACCATCAGATATTTGGGCTGCACGCGGCCGGTGACCTGGCCGGCGATCGGCATCAGTATCAGCATGGCGATGCCGCCCGGCATCATCGCTAGGCCCGAGAGCATGGCGGTGTAGGGAAACGTTGTCTGCAAAAGCTGCGGCATGATCTGGTTCGAGCCGAACAGGATCGCCCCGATCATCAGCATGGTGAAGAAAGCCATGCCGAACTGACGGTGGAACAACAGCCGCAGCTCGACGATCGGCTCGTCCTGGCTGAGCTCCCAGGGAATGAACGCCATGAACGCAATGGCCGACAGCCCGGTGAAAAACACGATCGTGCCCGATTTGAACCAGTCGTCGATCTGGCCGCGGTCGAGCACGACTTCGAGGCAGCCCAGCGTCACGGCGATCAGGAAGAAGCCGGTCCAATCGACTTTCAGTCCGCGGGCGAGCCGCTCACGGCGCTCGCGCTCGAGCACTTCCGGCTCGTCGACCAGCCAGTGCACCAGCGCCAGCGAAGCGATGCCGATGGGAACATTGATGAAGAAGATCCAATGCCAGGAGAAATTATCGGTGATCCAGCCGCCGACCGTCGGACCGACGGTCGGGGCGACGATCACGGCGACGCCGTAAAGCGCGAAGGCTTGACCGCGCCGGTGCGGCGGAAAGGTGTCGGCAAGGATGGCCTGTTCGCTGGTCGGCATGCCGCCGCCGCCGAGTCCCTGCAGGATGCGGAAGAAGATCAGCGCGCTGAGACTCGGTGCAAGCCCGCACAATAGCGAGCTTACCGTGAACAGCGCCACGCAGATCATGTAGAAGCGTTTGCGGCCGATCACATTCGACAGCCAGCCGCTGGCCGGCAGGACCACGGCATTGGCGATCAGATAGGTCGTGACCACCCAGGTGCTCTCGTCGACGCTCGCCGCCATGGAGCCCGCGATGTAGCGCAGCGAGACATTGGCGATCGCGGTATCGAGCACCACCATGAAGGTCGCGATCGAAACCACGACGGCGACAAGCCAGGGGTTGCGGTCGCCGGCGGCCGAGCGGCTGTTGTCCCAGGCCGGCGCGAGCGTCTTGCTTCTCGGCGCTTGCTCGCTCATCGCACTTTCACGGTCGGCACAACCGACATGCCGGGCCCGAGCTCGACATCGGGCGGCTTGTCGAACACGATCTTGACCGGCACCCGCTGGACGATCTTGACGTAATTGCCCGTGGCGTTTTCCGCCGGCAGCAGGCTGAAAGCCGTGCCGCTGCCGGCCTGTATGCTGGCAATATGGCCTTTGAACGTATGGTCGGGATAGGCATCGATCTCGATATCGACCGGCTGGCCGGGCCGCATCAGATCGAGCTGCGTTTCCTTGAAATTGGCGGTGACCCAGATGTCGCGCGGCACGAACATCATCAGCGCCTGGCCGACCGCGGCGTACGCGCCTTTGGCGGCCGTCAGATGAGTGACGCGGCCGGCGACCGGCGCGGTGATGATGGTCCGCGACAGATTTGCTTCGGCCTGCGCCAATTGCGCCTGCGCATTCTTCAGTTGCGCTTCGAGGACGGGCTCCTCTTTTTCGGTTGCGGCCGCGTTGGCTTGCGCAGCCGCAAAAGCGGCCTGGCTCTGCAGCAGGTTGGACGAATATTGCTGGGCTTGTTCAACGGTGCCGCTGCCTTGCTTGGCCAGCGTTTGATAACGCTCGGCCTGCTGCTGGGCGAAGGTCAGCGTGGCTTGCGCCTGCGCGACTTGTTTTTCGGCCTGGTCGATCTTGGCCTTTTGCTCGGCGATCTGGGCTGTGTAGTTGTTGACGCTCGCCTGCGCCTGGTCGCGTTGGGCGACATAGTCGCGGTCGTCGAGCCGCACCAGTTCGGCGCCGGCTTCGACCATTTGATTGTCGGTCACCGGCACGTCGACGATCGCGGCGGCGACTTGCGCACTGATCTGAACAGTACGCGCATCGATGAAGGCATCGTCGGTGGATTCATATTTCCGCGCGTTCAGCCACCACAGGCCGAGCAGAACAGCAAGGATGATGCCGCCGACAACAAGCGCGAGCACGAGCCCGCGCCGCTTGCGCAGCGCACCCGCTGCGGCGGTCTGCTTTCCGGTCTTCTTGTCGTCGCCGGCTCCGCTATCCGCGTCGCGACCGTCATTGGACGCGGGGCTGCGCTCGGAGTCCTGACGCCTTTCATCCTGGCGCCTCTCGTCTTGGCGGCGTTCGTTGTCGACGCGCTGATCCATCGGGCTTGAACGTTTAACGTGTCAATAAGGTTGCCGTTTGCACGATTGCAGACACGGTCTGCGCCCGTGTGCCCCGGCCGTGTCTTAGCCGGTAAAAGTGTCACAGGCCAGCGGCGGGGATATCGGCTTTTGCTGGGCAGATCGGCGGATCGGGAAGGGCCGCTCAGGAGGCGGCGGGCGGCCGCAGCGCGGCCGAGATTTTCTGCACGAACTCGTCGAGTTCGTCACCGGCAAGGTCGCTGACGGCCCAGAAATCGAGGCCTTGCTCGGTCCAGTGCCGCACATTGTAGCCCTGGATCGTCTTCGTCAGGACGGTCGTGCGCGCCGTTCCGAGCCGCTGCGCGACAAAGAGGTTAATGACGTGCTTGCGGCGCTGATAGATCACCGAGGCCACCGGTTCGCCGTCGATATAATCGAGGCGGCCGCCGAGCAGCGTGAATCCTTGTGCGGTGAGATCAATCACCGGCGGCGCCACGTCGACCTTGCCGTTGAACCACGGCTTGACGGTGTGCTGGTCGCTGGTCTGCACGTCCATCAGATGGCCGGCTTGCAGCGAGCGGATATGCGCCGATACGACCTCGTCGGCGATTTGTTGATCCTGACTTGTAGTGAATAGGCCGATGACAAGCATCGCCGTGGCGGCGGCCGAAAGTGCCGCGCCGACCGAGAAGCCGCCGATGAAGGAACGCCACCAGCGCCGGACCGGTCCTTCCTGCGGAATGCTGGCCGCGCGTGGCGCTTCCGTCGCGGCGGGAAACAGCGCCTCGATGCGGCCGCGCAAATGCGCCGGCGCCGGTTCCCTCAGGTTTGCGTCCGCCATGGCCGAGCGCAGTGTCTGGATGGCTTTCAGTCTTTCGGCGCAGGCGGTGCAGCCCGCGACATGCGTTTCGACATCGCGCACATGGCCGGCATCAAGCTCGCCGTCGGCCAGCGCATGCAGCAGCATCTCATAATCGGCGCAATCTGTGGTGACGCTCATGACACGGATCCTGTCGCCGCGGCGGCGGACGGCGCCGACTGCGCGGCTGAGCGCGCAGGCGCTTGGGCCGTTCCGTCCGCGGCATTCCACGCCGCGCGCAGCATCGCGCGCGCCCGCGCGAGCCGCGACATCACTGTTCCCACCGGCACGCCGGCGACCTCGGCGATCTCCTGATAGGAGAGGTCGTTGATCTCGCGCAGCACAAGGGCTTCGCGGAACGGTCCCGGCAATGCCTCGACGAGCCGCCGCACCGTCGCGTCATCCTGCTTGCGCAGCACGACCGCTTCCGGCGTCGACTGCGGTTCCTGCCATATCGGATCTTCGGCGACAGGGTCGCTGTCGGTTAAATCGGCTGGCGTCTCCTGTTTGCCGCGGCGCCCGAATTCCGCATAGCAGACGTTCTTCAGGATCGCGAGCAGCCAGGGTTTCATGGCCGGACCGCGGTAGCTGTCGAAATGGCGCAGCGCGCGCAAATAGCACTCCTGCACGGCGTCTTCGGCGTCAGCAGAATTGCGCATGAGATAGCGCGCCAGCGCATAGGCATCGTCAAGATAAGGCAGCGCGGCGTCGCGAAAACGCCGCGCGCGGTCTTGTTCGGCGGTTGCATCGCTGGCCATCGTCTCGCTTGATGTTGCCGTGGCTGCCGTTCACTGCGTGGCGTTGCCGCCTGACGCCGCTTCTACCACAATCGTGCCCACCATATGCGGGTGAATGTAGCAGAAATATTTATAGGTGCCGGGCGTCGTAAAGGTGAACGAAAAGCTGTCGTCGGTGTCGAGCGCCCGCGATTTCTTGAATTCATTGTTCGCCGCGGCGATCCCGTGCGGAATATCGTCTTTATTGGTCCACGTCACGGTCGTGCCGGCCTTCACTGTCAGGCTCGCCGGGGTGAAGGTGAAGTTGTCGATCGATACGGCGCCTGCCGGCGCCACATTCTGCGCCGAGGTCGGAATGACGACTGCGGCCAGCATGGTCGCGGTCGCCGCTCCCAGCGCAGCGGCGATCAGCGCGCTGCGCACGGTGTTCGAGATGGCCATTATGTTCTCCTCACGCCTTTAACGGCGTATCGATGATGGCGAGCCGCTGTTCGTTCTGTTTGAACGTGACATTGGCGATGCCGAGCATGGTGCGCAGTTGATCGTCCGGCACCTTCATCGGCCCGGGCGAAGGGCCTTGGCCCGGCGCCGGCTGCGGGAAGGCGGTCGAGCGCGCGGTGTGGAAGGTGACGTTGCCTTCGACCTTCTGCATCACCTGATGGATATGGCCGTTGAGCACCGTCACCGAGCCGAAGCGCTTGAGATAGGACAGCGCCTGCGCCGCATCGTCGGTGCCCCAGCCCCAATCCGGATAGATGGTCCAGAGCGGGATGTGGGCGAAGACGACGATCGGTGTCGATGCCGAGAGATGTTTGACGTCGTCTTCCAGCCATTCGATCTGATCGGCGCCAAGGTCGCCAAGCCCGCCGGCTTTCAGATTGAAGACATTGACCAGGCCGATGAAGTGCACGCCGGAGGCGTCGAACGAATACCAGCCGGCGCCTTTGGTGCCGCGGCCGTAGCGGTCCTTGTAGAATTTCTGATCCGGGTCGAGGAAATCGTGCTCGCCTGGCACGTAATGCACGTCGAGGTGCGACTGCGAGATGATGCGGTCGGCATCGTCGAATTGCGATTCCAGCGAAAGATGACTGATGTCGCCGGTGTGAATGGCAAAGGCCGGCTTCTTCGGCAGCGCATTCACCTTGACGATGGCTTCCTCCAAGGTGCCGAGCGCATTTGGATTGGCCGGCTTGTCAAAACCGACATGGCTGTCGCTGAGCTGCAGGAAAGTGAGGCTCTTTGATTCCTCGGCCTGCGCCTCGCCCATGATGCCGAGCGAATGCGGAACCCCGCCGGAAATGGTCCACAGCACGCCGGTTCCGGCCCAGGTCATGCATTCGAGAACTTTGCGGCGGCTCACGCCGTCATCGCGATCGGATTCCATGGCAGTCTCCCTCGAAGCCATTGCGCCGGGCCGCCACATCTGTGAACGGCCATTCGGGCTTCCAGGCAGCTTGATCAGGGGAGGGGGAGCTTTATTCCCGGCGCCGCATATCGGGTGTCCGAATAATGTATGGGCAGGGGCTGCCGCGCGCTGCTATAGGGACATCTCGTTTAAGCATGATCCTTCCCGAAGCCGTTCTTGCCCTTCGGGATTCTGCTTCGACCAACCGCGCCAAAGCCTTGAAAGTCTGGCGCCAGAAACACGGGCCCTATGCTGCAGCCGGCTGTCCCATCCGTGGAAACACGTACGTCATGGGCGGTGGCCAGCGTGGTGCTCCTGGTCATGGCGGTCGCCTTCGGCGCGCCCTGGATTACCATCGTCGCGCTGAAGGACATCGCCGCCGAAGTCAACGGCGAGCGCTCGATTCCGGCCTTCGCCACCGCGCTGATGTGGATCGGTTCGGGGCTCGGCGGGCTGTTCATGGGGCGCGTCGCCGAGCGGCTCGGCGTACGCTTCACCTTCATTTTTGGCGCCGCGATGATCGCTGTGGGGCTTGCGATCTCCTCGCTCGGTCCATCCTGGCCACTCTATGCCGGCCACGGGCTGTTCATAGGCTTTCTCGGCATCGGCGGCATCAATGCGCCGTCCTATGTTTATGTCAGCCAGTGGTTCGACCGCCGGCGCGGCTCGGCGCTGGCGCTGATTTCGAGCGGCTCTTATCTCGCCGGCGCGGTATGGCCGTCGGTGTTCGCGCGCACGATCGCCTATTTCGGTTGGCGCGAAACCATGCTGTATTTCGCCGGCTTGGAATTGCTGGTAATCGTCCCCGCGGCGCTCGTCGCGATGCGCCGGCCGCCGAAGACGATGCATCACCTCACCGCGTCGGGCGCCGAGCACGGCAAGGCCGCGGTCATGGGCTGGCCGCCCAATCTCGTCTTTGGCCTCCAGCTAGGCGCGATCTTTACCTGTTGCATTCCGATGTCGATGCCGCAGGCGCATCTCGTCGCGCTCTGCAGCGATCTCGGCATCTCAGCCGCGCATGGCGCCGCGATGGTGTCGGTGCTGCTCGCCGCCGCTTTCATGAGCCGGCAGGTCTGGGGCCTGATTTCGGACCGCATCGGCGGCCTCTATACGATGCTTGCCGGCTCGGCCCTGCAGGCCCTCGGCATGATGGCGTTTCTTCTGACTCAGGACGAAGTCGGCCTGTTCACGGTCGCGGCGCTTTTCGGGCTCGGCTTCAGCGGCCTCGTTCCGGCCAATGTGCTCGCCTCGCGCGAAATGTTTCCGGCCGGCGACGCCTATTGGCGGATGCCCTCGCTGTTGTTGTTCAGCGGCTGGGGCATGGCGGGCGGCGGCTGGCTCGCCGGACTGCTCTACGATCATTTCGGCTATTACGCGCCGGCCTTCGCTACCGGACTCGGCGTCAACATGATCAATCTGGCGCTGGTCGGGACACTTGCGTTGCGCAAGCGCTGGACTACGGCATTCGCCTAAAATCCACAAAATCAATGCGCCGGCTGGATCGTACCGGTCCGAAGCGGTTTCGGCCGCGGCGATGACGCAGGCTTTGCCGCGACCGGGCGGGCGCGGGCCGCGCAAAAATCCTGGACGGCGGCAACGATCGCCGCACTGGTGCGGGCGCGGCGGTCTTGCGTGCCCAATTCCAGTTCTTCCTGACGATTGACGATAGAGCCTGCTTCAAGAAGCACTGCCGGCATGCGCGTCATCCGCAGCACGATCAACTGGTCGTAGCGATAGACGCCGGCGACCGGATCGACCAATTGGCGGCGGCGATGGCCCATCAAGGCGAGCGTGTAATGCGGGGTATAGTGCTCGCCGCGCGCCTGCAACTCTTTGCCTAGGAAGCTGCCGAACAACAAGCTGCCGGCGCGGTCGCCGTTATCGTTCGAAATGAACAGCGCGTAGCCCGGATAGTCGTCGTTGTAGTGTTGGTCCTGTCCCTCATATTGCCAAGTCTGCAAAAGATTATCCGGCACCGAGTCGTGATGGATCGACAGGAACAAATCCGCCGGCAGGCTGTTCGCCGCGATCGCGCGCGAGAACAGGCCTTGCAGCGGCGGCTTGTCGGTGATGAGCAGCACCGTCTTGGCAAAGCCGGCGTCGAGCAGCGCTTGCTTGGCCTGCCGGGCGAGCGCCAGATTGAAACTGTATTCCGTCGCGCCGCGCGCGCTCATGGCGCCGGGCACGTCCGCGGTGTGACCGACATCGACCACGACGCGGAAATTTTCCGGATGGCAGGCCGCCGCGGCGGGCTTGGCGGCCGAGGCAGGCTTGGAGGCAGGCTTGGATGCAGATTTGGCGGCAGGCGCCGATGCCGCAGCCGGCGTGGCCTTGGCCGCCGGTAGCGGACTTGCGGCACCGGGCGAGGCAGGCGCTGCTGCCGTATTTGATATCTCGGCCGGCACAGCGCTTGGCGCCGGCGCGGGCCGTATCGCGCCGTAAGCCGGGCGTTGCTGTTGCTGGCTGAAAGCGGGCCGTTGTCCCGGCGCGGCAAGCGCGATCGTGACGATGCAGGCGGCCAACACGGCATGCCGAGGGCGGATCATCAGAATCACAACATTAGCACGTCGGATGACGTCGTAGTTGACGCCGCAGCACGGTGCAAAACACTGCCAAGGCTGCTCGGATCATCGACTTTGCGGGATCGTGTGCGAGCATACGTTTCCCGCATTGCTGATCAGGACTAAATAAGGTCGTGTTTCGGGCCCTGCCCCTTGCGGGTGGGCAGGTGGTGAGGCAGGATTCCTTCGCCACAACAATCGAAATGCCGGCCAATGATGCCGGCAATATATATCGGGGAGGTTCGCATGAAGCGGGCATTGCTTTGCCACGCTGCGGCGCTGGCCATTGCCGCACCCTTGGCCGTGCTCTGGACGGCATTACCGACGCAATTCAACGTGCAACCGGCTTGGGCGCAGAGTGCCGTGAAGCAGGATGCTGCGGCGCAACACGTCAAAATCGACGCAGACGATATCGGCGGCGTCGTATCCGGTCCCCACGGTCCTGAAGCCGGGGTCTGGGTGATCGCTGAAACGCACGATCTCCCGACCCGCTATGCCAAGATGGTCGTCACCGACGATCAAGGGCGGTTCGTCGTGCCCGATCTGCCCAAGGCCAAATATCAGGTCTGGGTGCGCGGCTATGGTTTGGTCGATTCCTCCAAGGTCGATGCGACGCCCGGCCAGCATCTGAGCCTCACCGCGGTGCCCGCGCCCGACGAGGCCAGCGCTGCCAAATATTATCCAGCGATCTATTGGTTCGCGATGCTGAAAATCCCGGACAAGGATCAGTTCGGCGGCAAGAGCGATATTCCGGAAAACGTCACCCAGATCGGTTGGCTCACCACAATCAAGAACCAGGCCTGCGTCGGCTGTCATCAATTGGGTCAGCTGCGGACCCGCACCATCCCCGCGGCGCTCGGCACCTTCAAGAGCGGCGAAGACGCATGGATGCGCCGCGTGCAATCAGGCCAAGCCTCGCCGCTGATGGTCAATCCGCTTGCCGGACAATTGGGCGGCGTGCCGTTCAAATATTTCGGCGACTGGACCGATCGCATCGCCAAGGGCGAATTGCCGTTTGCCAAGCCGCCGCGGCCGTCCGGCATCGAGCGCAACGTCGTCATCACCACATGGGATTGGAGCGACGACAAACATTATCTTCATGACCTGATCTCTTCCGACAAGCGCAATCCGACGGTCGACGCCAATGGTCCGATCTATGGTTCGACCGAATATTCGACCGACCACCTGCCGGTGCTCGATCCCAAGACGTCGAAAGTGTCCTATATCACGCCTCCGGAAGGCGCCGACGTGCCGGAAGCCTTCGGTCCCGGCCATGCGGCCATCGAGAAGCCGCTCGCGGCTTCGGCCTATTGGGGCATGGAACAGATCTGGGATACCAAATTCGACAATCACAACGACATGATGGATGCCGAGGGCCGCGTGTGGATGACGGGCACCAATCATGCGCCCGGTACGCCCGCGTTCTGCCGCAAGGGCTCGAACAATCCTTACGCCAAGGCGTTCCCGATCGACAGCAACGAGCGGCAATTGGCCGTGTTCGATCCAAAGACGCAGAAGTTCACCTTCATCGACACCTGCTTCGGCACCCACCATCTGCAATTCGCCTTCGACAAGGATAATACCCTGTGGGTGAGCGGCAGCGGGCCGGTGGCCGGCTGGCTCGACACCAAAGTGTTCGACGCAACCGGCGACGCCGAAAAGGCGCAGGGCTGGGCGCCGTGGGTGCTCGATACCAACGGCAACGGCAAGCTCGACGACTACACTGAGCCGGGCAAGCCGATCGATCCGACCAAAGATGCCCGCATTGCCGGCTCGGGTCCCTATGCGGTGATGCCGAATCCGGCCGACGGCTCGATCTGGTACACGATGAATGTGTTCGCCGGCCGCGCCGGCGTTTTGCGGTTTGATCCCAAGACCAAACTGTCGGAGTTCTATGCCATCCCGATGCCAGGTTTCGGCCCGCGCGGCGGCGACATCGACTCCAAAGGCGTGGTCTGGGTGTCGCTCGCCAGCGGCCATGTCGGCAGCTTTGATCGTTCCAGGTGCAAAGGCCCGCTCAACGGGCCGAAAGCCACCGGCGATCAGTGCCCGGAAGGCTGGACCTTCTACAAATATCCGGGGCCCGGCTTCCAAGGCATCGGCGATAACAGCGCCGAAGCCAGCTATTACACCTGGGTCGATCAGCACAATGCCGTCGGCCTCGGCAAGGACGTGCCGATCTCGACGGCCAATGAGAACGACGGCTTTGCGGCGCTGGTCGACGGCAAGATGGTGATGCTGCGCGTTCCTTATCCGCTCAGCTTCTACGCCAAGGGAATGGATGCCCGCATCGACGACCCCAAGGCCGGCTGGAAGGGCAGGGGCCTGTGGTCGTCGGAAGGCGACCGCACGCCTTGGCTCAAGGAAGAGGGCAAGGGCAGCCTGTCGCTTGCCGTGCACATCCAGGTGCGGCCCGATCCGCTGGCGCATTGAGTAGACGGCAGTCGATCGACTTCACGACGTCGTCATGGCCGGACTTTGCTCCGGCCATGCTCGTCTTGCCGTCCGTCGCCACGCCGTTGCTCGATCGGCAATGCATGACGCGGCCGCTCACATCAGAAACACGCCTTTGCCGCTGACCTGGCGGTCGAACAGCCGATAGGCCTCGTCCGCCTGCAGGAGCTGCCAGCGATGCGTGAACAGATGCTCGACGTCGATCTTGCGATCGGCGACGAAGGCCGCGCATTCCGCCTGAATGATCGTCGAAAATGTCCACGAACCGATAATCGTCAGCTGCTTGCGCAGCATGTCCGGGCTCACATCGAGCGTAACGTTGCCGCCTTCGCCGACAAAACATGCCGTGCCCCAGGGCCGCGTGGCGCGCACTGCAATCAGCCGGCCTTCGGCCACGCCGGATGTGTCGAGCGACAGATCGGCGCCCGGGCCGCGTGTCAGCTCCTTGATGGCTGCGACCGGATCACCGGCCTTCGGATCGATCAATGCATCGGCGCCGAACTCTTTCGCCCGCGCGAGCCGTTCGCTGCTGACGTCGAGCGCAATGACGCGGGCGCCCATGGCTACCGCCAATTGCGTCGCCGACAGGCCGACCGGGCCTTGGCCGACAATGACAATGCTGTGCGTGCCGCCGAGATTCATCCGGCGCAGGGCGCCATAGGCGGTGCCGGTGCCGCAGGAGATCGCGGCGCCGGTGGCAAAGCTCAAGGCCTCCGGCAAAGGCACGAGTGTGGAGGCAGGTACCTTCATGTATGGCGCATGCGCACCATGTCCGGTGACGCCGTAGACCACGCTGCCTTCCGCGCACATTTGCGTCCAGCCGCTTTGGCAATGCCGACAGGCGCCGCAGCCGCTGTAATGGTGCACCATGACGCGATCGCCAACCTGCGCGGCGCGCGCGCCGACGCCGGATCCGACGGCTGCGACAATGCCGCACGGCTCATGCCCGGCAATGACCGGACCGCTGACCTTGCCGAGCCCAAGCGCCGCCGCAGCTCCCGCCGCCGCGCGATAGGGCTTGAGGTCGCTGCCGCACATGCCGGACGCCTTGATTTCGACGATCACGTCGCCGGGACCCGGCTTCGGATCGGGAAATTCGGCAAGCTCTAATTTACGATCGCCGAGGAATGTCACCCCGCGCATGGTCGTCCTCCCGAATTCGACACTATTTTCAGCCGATTTTCAGCTATTGGTTGCGGCGGTGCAACATGTCGGCGGACGGCTTTCAGCACCGGTTGCGTGCCGATATTGTTGGACGCGGCGGTTCGTTTGAGGAGGACATCATGGTTCGTGAGCCGTTATTGCAGACGGTCGCCATTACCGATCTTCGTCCGACGCAGATCACGGTCGGCATGCGCGAGGTCCAAGCCAAGCGCAAGCACTGGCGCGAGATCGGAATGAAGAAGGGCGGCGAGTTTCTCGGCAAGCATATGATCCCGGTGGTCCTTGGCCCCAAGAAACGCAACTACGTCGTCGATCACCATCATCTCTCGCTGGCGCTGCATGAAGAGAAGGTCAAGGACATCGCGGTGACGGTGATCGCCAATCTGAGCAGGCTCGAGCCGGATGAATTCTGGAACGTGATGGACAACCGCAACTGGATGCATCCGTTCGACGACAACGGCGTCCGCAAGCACTATAAAGACATCCCGAAATCCATCACCGAGCTGATCGACGATCCGTTCCGCTCGCTGGCCGGCGAACTGCGCCGCCAGGGCGGCTATGCTAAGGACACGACGCCGTTCAGCGAATTCATCTGGGCGGAATTTCTGCGCCGGCGGATGAAGCGCAAGAATGTCGAGAACAATTTCGACGGCGCTTTGGAGAAGGCGCTGCAACTCGCCAAATCGCCCGACGCCGGCTATCTGCCGGGCTGGTGCGGACCGGCGCCGGGAGATTGACACGCGATTGGCGCACGAGTCTGCCGAGACGACCGTACGCAGGCCCGCGACTTGCCGCCGCACAGCCGTGAAATCATCCGCGGCGCTTTGCTATAATGCCAAAAGGGGGACTGTAAGAGCGGGTTGGTCCAAGTGGTTCAAAGGGTTGGAGGGGTATATCTGGGCGGTCGGCGACTTTGTCGGGCCTTCAGACCCTTTATTCTGACGGCACTTCTGGCGGCTTGCCTCGCCGGGTGCAGCTTTAATGTACAGCACCCCGTAGCTCCTCAGGTCGACCCTAACCTCTATCCGCAGAACTACCGCAAGCAAGTCGCGGTCTACCTTTCGCAAGAACTGTCGGACCGCTCCGATTTCCGTGGGGCCCGTATTTCGTCGCCCGTGCTCAAGCCGGTCGGCGGCGACGCTCCGCACTACGTGGTATGTCTGCAGTTCAACGGGCGCAGCCAGATCAAGAACAAAGTGGTGATTTATCTGGCTGGGGACATTACCCAATTTATCGATTCCACGCCCGAGCTATGCAGCGACGCCGTCTATACGCCCTTCACCGAGCTTGAACAGGTCGTCCCCGGGAAGTAAGACCTGCGCCTGCAAGCGGCGAATGCAATTGGTGGATTTATATGGCGGATACTGATGTCCTGATCGTCGGCGGAGGGCCGACCGGTCTGACGCTCGCGATCGATCTCGGCAAGCGTGGGGTGCGTTGCACGCTGATCGAGCAGAAGGAAAAGCCGGCCTTTCTGCCGAAGATGGAGCGCATCAATGCGCGCAGCATGGAGATCTATCGGCGCCTCGGCCTATCGCAGCAGATCCGCGCTGCGGGCTTGCGGCCGGACGTCCCGATGGATGTCTACATCATGCTGGCGCTCAACGAGCCGCCGCTGCTGCGCCTGCACTATCCGTCGGTCGAGGAAGCGCAGAAGAGTGTGCGCGCGACCAATGACGGCTCGGTGCCGCTCGAACCGTATCAGCTGATTTCGCAATATACGCTCGAGCCGCTGCTGAAATCGGTTGCCGAAACCATCCCGGCGATCGATGTGCGTTTCGGCTGCGAGTTTCTGTCGCTGACACAGGACGAGCGCCATGTGATCGCGCAGGTCAAGACGCTCGACGGCAAGAGCAAACAGATCCGCGCGCAATATCTGGTCGGCTGCGACGGCGGTGCGAGCCTGGTGCGCAAGCAGCTCGGCATCGAATTGTCCGGCGAGGGCAACCTGCTGTCGCTGCGGCAGGCACTCTTCAAATGCGACGAATTGTTCGACCGGCTGCCGCTGTCGAACGGCCACGGGCAAGGGCCGGGTCACGGCCGCCATTATCATGTCGCCGACGACAAGGCGACATTCCTGATCATGCAGGATTCCACCAAGCACTGGACCTTGCATTCGGTGGTCGACAGCGACGACGAGATGAAGGCGCAGTTCGAGCGCACCATCGGCGTGCCGGTCAAATACGACATGCTGTCGTGTGCGCCATGGCGGCAGAACCTGCTGCTCGCCGACAGCTACGGCAAGGGGCGCGTCCTCATCGCCGGCGATGCCGCCCATCTGGTCATTCCGACCGGCGGGCTCGGGATGAATTCCGGCGTCGGCGACGCCACCGATCTCGCCTGGAAGCTCGCCGCCACGCTCGCCGGCTGGGGCGGACCGGGACTGCTCAAGTCCTACGAAATCGAGCGCCGCCAGATCGGCGACCGCAATGTCGGCGCCTCGCGCTATGCCACGCTCGGCCGGCGCAAATGGCGCGGCATGTGGCGGCCGAATATCCGGGAAGATTCGCCCGGCGGCGAGGAGACCAGGAAAAAGCTCAGTGCCGTCGCCGATGTCGAGCAGCGCAAGAGCAACGAGATGATCGGCGCCGAGCTCGGCTATCGCTATGTCGACTCGCCGATCATCTGCAACATTCCCGGCGGCCCGGAGCATCTGTTCCGCGAATATCATCCGACCACCTGGCCCGGCGCCCGTCTGCCGCATGTCCGGCTCGACGACGGCACGCCGCTGCAGGACAGGATCCCGGACGGCTATGCGATCCTCAAGCTTGGGAGCACCAAGGCCGACGCGACCGGCTTGCAGCGCGCCATCGCCGCGCATGGCGCGCCGGTGCGGGTGCTCGACGTGCCGGACAAAGTGGCGCGCGACGTCTACGGCTACGATCTCATCCTCGTCCGTCCGGACATGCACGTGGTCTGGCGCGGCAACGCGGCGCCCGAGGATGCCGCAAAAGTCGCGGCGATCGCGACAGGGCGGGCGGCTTAGGGTTGCGCGGCGCTCACGCTCCCGTATGCGTCGGCCAGTGCCGCTCGTGGAACCAGGCGCGATAGTCGCTCATCTTGGCGCGCTGTGCGGCCGGTGCGTGGCGCTTGCAGGTTGAGGCCTCGTCGCTGCCTTGCGGCGCGCCCCAGCGCAGCTCCACGCAATCATTCGGGTTATAGGCCATTTCAAGATCGTTCGCGCGATCGACCACGTCCTTGAGCGTCAGCGTCCACGGCGATCCGTCGCTGCGCGTATAGGTCACTTTGCGGGCGGCGAGCTCAGCGGCGAGCGCGCCCTCGAGCTGCGCTTTGACGCCGGCTGCGGTTTGGCCGAATGGAATCTTGTAGCGTTGCGGCAGCCGCGCCACGCGATCCGGGAAGCCGCGCACCACGTCGATGGCGACCAGCAAGCGGAAATCGCGCGCCGGGGTCGAGAAATCCTCCCAGGCGCCGTTGGTCTCGAAGATCGATGCGCCATTGGGCATCACGGCTTCGCCCTTGCCGCTGCTCTGGAATTTGCGGCCGTTCTCGACTGCGGTGACGCGGGTGTTCACCTGCTCTTCCAGCGACGCGATTGCGTCCGCCATGGCTTTCGCCGGATCGAGCGGCTCGGGCGACATCACTTCGTCCATGCGATCGTAGAAGTCTTCGACGCCAAGCTTCGTCTGTTCGAGCGAGAAGTCGCCGTAATTTGGATTCTTGGCGATTTCGGCGTTGGTCAGCCGGCGCAGGCCGCCGTTCTCGGCGCGCACGATCGGCCGGAAACGCTTGAAGCCCGGGCTGCCGAGCGCCGGGTCATGCGCGAACAGAAAGTTGCCGCGCCAGAAGCGCTTGCGCGTCACCGTGCCGTCGGGTTCGGCGTCGACAGCCAGATAAACGCCCGGTGTGCCGTTCACTTCGGGAACGCGCGCCACCAGCATCAGCACGTGGCCGTAGGGGTCGGCATAGACCGTGCCGGGACGCAGCGTGTCCTGCGTCAGCGGCACCATGTAGAAGTCGGTATTGTCGTCGGTCGCCGAGACGCGCACGGATCCGGTGTGCACGACGTCGCCGACGGCGCGCAGATATTGCGCGAATGTCGGTGCGAGCCCGAGCCGTTTTGGCGCCGGAGGCGGCGCTGCAGGCGCGGCCGGCGGCTCCGCTGCCGCAACTTGCTCGGGGGGCGGCGCCGGACGCGTCACTGTGGGATGCAGGATGTCGAACCACTGATAACATTTCGGCGGCGAGCCGCCCATGCCACGCGAGCAGTTCGAATAGCCAAACGGGAGCCCCATCTTGAAGGCGAAATAGGCACGCAGGAAATAGACGAAGTCGGCGCAGTCGGGGCGCAGCGATACCGCCACATTGTCTTCGCCCATGCCGAGATAATTGAACAGCAGATTGCGCGAGCGGTCGCGCAGTACTTCATGCCATGCCTTCCAGGACAGATCCTGATCGGGGGGCGCATCGAACAGCTTGGCGATCCAGGCCGAATAGAGGTCTTCGGTTGTGCGGTTCCAGGAATTGCGCACCGGCCAGACGCTGCCTTCCGCTGCCGGCGGGGCGGGCGGCTTCCGCGCACTCACCGTGATGTCGCGGGTCAGCGTCGAGCAGCCGGCCGGCGCGCCATTGAGCGCCAGCGTCGCATGCCATGTTCCCGCCTGGGGCGTTTCGACTTCGGCGAACCAGAAATAGGGCGGGCCGCCGTGCCGCTCGGGTGAAGCGGCTGCAACCGTGCCGTTCGGCGCGGTCAGCGACAGTTGGCCGTCGAGCGCCTTCTCCGTAACAAACATGACGCGCAGCGGCGCGCCCGTCCATGGCGCGATCGGCGCCGGCAAGACGGCGAGCCCGACGGCCTCGCCGCAGCTCGCGGAACTGCCTTGGGCGCGCGCGCCCGCTGCCGGGAACAACAAAAATCCGCTCGCGATCAGCACAGAGGCCGCCGCTGCAATTTTCCGTGCGAGAAGCAAAGCTGTTCCCTCCGCCTGTGCCGCCGCTGGACCCGTCCAAGCGCGACCTTAGCACATCGCCGCATCAGAGGCGTACGGCGTATTGCGGCAAAAAATTGGCCCGGCATCTGCGGCAAATTTGACGCGAGGCGAAATGCCGTCTCCGGCAGAAGCCGCGTCACAAAGATTTATTGCAGCTGCGCACTTGAACGCGGATTGACGCATATCAAAGTGATTTTGCGGGGCCGGTTCATTGTCGTTTTTGGTTTCAACCTGCGTAACTCCAATGGAGGTTATGTCATGCCCGAGCCCAACAAAGTTCCCGTAAAGTCCGAGAAGGCCTCTGTTGCAACGCTTCATCCGTTGCGGCCGTTCGAGAATTTCCGTCGCGAGGTCGATCGTCTGTTCGACGATTTCGCCGGCGGCATGTGGCGTTCGCCGCTCGGTCGTCCGTTTTTCGACATGGAGCCGTTTTGGCGCGGTCCGGCGGCGATGGCCGCGATGCCGGCTGTCGATGTCGCCGAGACCGACAAAGCCTATGAAATCACCGCCGAACTGCCGGGACTGGACGAGAAGAATATCGAAGTGAAGGTCGCCGACGACGTGCTCACGATCCGCGGCGAGAAGCAGGAAGAAAAAGAAGAAAAGAAAAAAGACTATTATCTCAGCGAGCGCAGCTTCGGCTCGTTCCAGAGGACGTTCCAGATTCCGAGCGGCGTCGACCCCGACAAGATCGAGGCCAGTTTCAACAAGGGCGTCCTGACCGTGACATTGCCGAAGAGCGCCGAGGCTCTGAAGTCGGAAAAGAAGATCACGGTCAAAGCCGCGTAACCCTGTTGCTCGCGCCCGGCCCCGATCGCTGTGCAATGTGATGCGGGGCCGGCACGATGGGTTCTTCTTGGCGCATGATCTTTGTCAGTATCGCGGTCTAAAGCGGAATGATCGGCAGCAACAGGTGCGAAGGCCGCTTCGCGTCATGATAGATCTTGTGCAGCGTGGTGCGGCTGCTGACGATGTGGTTCGGCACGTATTCAGCATTGGTCGCGCCGCCTATGCCGGTCGGCATGTCGGTCGAGGCAATCTCGAGACAGATGCGGTGGCCGCGGCGGAACAGGTTCGCCGTCGCCAGAATCTCGATGGCATATTCGGTAATCTCGCCCGGCGTCACTTTCTTTTGCGCAGCGCGGGTGAGCTTGTGCCAGGGCTTCCACGGCTTCGATCGCTTCGGATCGAGCGCGCGAAGCGAAGCTTTGAGCCAGCCGCGGGTCAGTTCGCGCTCGGGCAAATCGCGCGGGATTTCGCGCTCGCCCTCGCGGGCCGTGCGCACCGATACATCCGGGCCGACATCTTTGAGGATCGCGAACCAATTGGTGTCGTCCTGATCGATTGCCGCGAACAGAGTCAGCGCCGCCGGACCGGCCACGAGCACATCCTCGGGCAGCGGATCGGTCAGATAGCGGAGACTTTGCACGCCGTTGGTCTGGGTCGGCGGCATCTGTACGAACGCATCCGGCGGCAATTCGTCCTCGGCGCTTGACGGCACGAACGGCGCGGTCTGCAACCGCTCCCAGCTGTTCAGATAGAACTTTGTCCATTGCGTCTCCGGCAGCGGCCAATCGGAGCCCGTGCGCCATTCATTGGCGCCCATCACCCAGTAGCGCACGGCGGGCTCGTTCATGATCCCGGTGTCGATGCCCTTGAGCCACTGATCGTGCCAGCGCAGGATCTCGCCGTGCAGCGCGTGGAACGGCCGCTCGTGATGCGAGGGGCCGGCGAACATCAGCTTTTTCGGCGCGGAGATTTTCTCGAAATAATTCTGCGCGCCGTTCAAATGCGTTTTGTAGGTGTAGCCGTACCAGCCCGATCCGGTATAGGTCGGCACCTTGATGTTCTCGAAACTCTTTTCCGCGTCTTCGACGGCCGCTTCACTATCGTACGGATCGATCAGCAGCTGAAAATAGGGCGGCATGTGCTGCCCTTTTTGCGCGATCACGTTGTAGATGTGCGGATACATCTTGTAGTCGGGATTGTTCATTGCCTCCTGCCACAGCGCCTCCTTGTCGGGCGCAAGCGCGCCGGGCTTGCCCTTGGCGCCGTGCATCGCGGCGAGGTGCATGAGGTAGTAGCGAAACAGGTGAATGACGCCGCCGGGATATTCCTCGCGAAAGCTGCCGAGCGTGCCATAGGCGCCGCGCGGGTCGAGCGGCATGATCGCCTTGAGATGTGGCGGATTTTGCCGCGCCACATAGAGCTGCTCGGCGCCGAAGCCGGAAATGCCGATCATGCCGACATTGCCGTCGCACCAGGGCTGCTGCGCGATCCATTCGATCAGATCGTAGCTGTCCCATTGCCGCGAGCCGCCGGAATCGGATTTGCCGACGCCGCGCGGCGAGCCGATCACGTGCACATAACCGCGCGATACGAGGAATTTGGTGTCGCCGGCTTCGAGCGGGCCCGCCCATAGCGACGACCAAGCCGGCTGCGGCGGCAGCGCCTCGGCGACGTCCGGCCCTTGCAGGTCCTTGTTATAGATCGCAAAGGCGAGAAGAGCGGGGAGCCTTTCCTTGGTGTCGGGCCGGTAGACGTCGATCGAAAGATTGACCCCGTCGCGCATCGGCACGGCGACGTCCCGTTCCACAATCATGCCGGCATATTGCGGGGCGCGGTCGTAATGCACCGGCAGCCGGTCGCCCGCTGACGCGAGCTTGGCGTTGAGGCTTGTTTGCGAACGCGGCGTGTCGGCCATGGGCGCTTCCCAGATTGATTGCTGTTTTTCTGAACATGTTCATATTTCAACGCATCGGTTTTTGTGTCAAGTTCGGTTCATGACGACAAACCGCACTCCGCGGGGAGGGCGCGTCGCGGCGGCTGTCGCCGGGCCCGCCGAATCGCGCTCCGGCCGCCGCGCGCGCAACAAGCGCGACAAGCTCATTCGCATCAAGAACGCGGCGCGCAAGCTGTTCGTCTCCAAAGGCTTTGACGATGCGACGCTGCGGGAGATCGCCGCCAGCGCCGGCGTCGGACTCGGCACGGTATTTCTTTATGCGGCCGACAAACGCGACCTGCTCTTTCTCATCGCCAATGATGGACTTGAGGAAGCTGCTGCTGCGGCCGCCGCCACGGTGAGGCCGAACGCTCCGCTGCTCGATAATCTGCTCGCGGTGTTTCGCCGCCATTATTCCTTCTTCGCCCGCCAGCCGGTGCTGTCGCGGCTGGTGTTGCGCGAAATGACATTTTACGAAACCGGCGCACAGGCGCGCGCCTTTCAGGCGACGCGCGATGCGCTGATCGCGCTCATCGCCAAAGCCGTCACGCTTGCCATGGAGCAGGGCGGCGTCGCGGTGGCAGAAACGCCGCGACTGATCGGTTGGACCATCTTCTGCATCTATCAGGTCGAACTGCGCCGCTGGCTGTCGGACGGCGACCTCGATCTGCGCAAGGGCATGAACCGTTTGAGACGCACGTTGAATGTGTGCGTCACCGGGCTCGGTCCGGCGGCGAAGCCCAAGCCGGCCCGCTCAGCAACAGTTAGAGCGCCAGCGCTATCCCGGCCAGTGCGCCAAGAACCACGACCACGAGCGGCGGCGCACGCCAGACGGTGAGCAGAATGAAGCCGGCAAGGGCCACGCCGAAATCTTTCGGCGAGGCGACTGAGTTGGTCCAGACCGGATTATAGAGAGCGGCGCCGAGCACGCCGACGACGGCGGCGTTGATGCCGCGCATGGCGGCTTGCGCGTCGGCGCGCTGGCGGAATGTGTTCCAGAACGGCAAGGTGCCGAGCAGAACAAGAATTCCCGGAAGAAAGATTCCAAACAGCCCGAGGATCGCGCCGGCCACGCCATGCGGCGTCGCGTTGACGACCGTGCCCAGATAAGCGGCGAAGGTGAACAGCGGCCCCGGCACGGCCTGCGCCGCGCCATAGCCGGCAAGGAAGGTATTGTCGCTGACCCAGCCCGGAGTGACGAAAGCGTCGCGCAAGAGCGGCAGCACGACATGGCCGCCGCCGAACACCAGCGCGCCGGAGCGATAAAAGGCCTCGAACACCGCGACGCCCTGCGGGGCCCCCATCCCGCGCAGGATCGGCGGTCCGGCCAAGAGGATGAAGAACAGCGCAAGCGCCACAAGGCCGACGCGGCGGGATACGGGCGAAGGCATATAGCCGACAGCGCTCGGCGCCGCGCTGCGGCACAGCCAAAGTCCGGCAATGCCGCCAAGCGCGATCGCGCCGATCTGCGCCAACGACGAAGTGCTGAACGAAATGATCAGCGCCGCGGCCACAGCGATCGAAGCGCGCTCGCGATCCGGCGCCAGCGAGCGCGCCATGCCCCACACCGCTTGTGCGACGATGGCGACAGCGACCAGCTTGAGGCCATGCAGCAAACCTTCGCCCAAAGGTCCGTTCAATGCGCCGGCGCCATAGGCGAACAGAACAAGGGCGATAGCCGAGGGCAGGGTGAAGCCGGTCCAGGCCGCCAGCGCTCCGGCATAGCCCGCGCGCATCAGCCCGATGGCGAATCCGGTCTGGCTCGACGCAGGCCCGGGCAGAAACTGGCAGAGCGCGACCAGGTCGCCATAGGCGCGCTCATCAAGCCATTTGCGGCGCACCACGAAGGTCTCATGGAAATAGCCGAGATGCGCGATCGGGCCGCCAAAGCTGGTGAGCCCAAGCCGCAGGAACGCGCCAAACACCTCGGCCGCTGTGCCCGTGCCAGGGTCCGCTGGCGAACCGGAATTCTCGCTCATTCAGCCTCGTCCCCCGGTATTCGCTGCGCTGCAAACAAAGTTTCATGGGCGCGCGGTTTTAGGCAGCAATATCCCATTTCGGGGGCTATATTTGATAGAATATTCTTCTGTTTGCAGCCGTATTTATCCTTATATATAGAATAACATTCTTTGCCGGGCGAACCCAAGTCAGGACATGAGGCCGCGATGACGTCGCCGCTCGAACAGAAGAAGATCAAAGTGACCGGCCCGGTTGTGGTCACCGCCAATCGCACCGGCGATGGCGCGGTCATTTACCGGCAGGCGGAAGGCTGGACTACGGATCTTGCCGTCGCCGTGATCGCCACTGACGGCGCAAGCGCGCAGCAGCTGATGGCCGGCGCCGCGGCGGACGATCTCGGCGCCGTCGGCGCTTATATCGCACCTGTGAAGCTTCTGCCCGGCGGCTATGTGCGGCCCGGCAATTTGCGCGAGCTGATCCGGCTCGGCGGCCCGACCATCACGCCTCCTGTCGAGGCCGGCAGAGTGCTCGAAACCGATGCCGCGTGAAGGCTGAACAGTCTGGGCGGATTCCGGCGATCCAGAACGATTAGGCAGGCAGCATTGCATGTATGTCTATGACGCCTTCGACCGGACGCTCGTCAATGAGCGCGTCGCTGAATTCCGCGATCAAGTTGGACGTCGGCTCTCGGGCGAACTGACTGAGGAAGAATTCAAGCCGCTGCGGCTGATGAACGGCGTCTACCTGCAGCTGCATGCCTATATGCTGCGGATCGCCATCCCCTACGGCACGCTGTCGTCCGAGCAGTTGCGCATGCTGGCGCATGTCGCGCGCAAATACGATCGCGGCTACGGCCATTTCACCACCCGCCAGAACATTCAGTATCACTGGATCAAGCTCGCCGAACTGCCCGATGCCATGGCGGAGCTGGCAAGCGTCGGCATGCACGGCATGCAGACATCAGGCAATTGCGTGCGCAACATCACGACCGACCAGTGGGCCGGCGTTGCGCCCGACGAGATCGACGATCCGCGCATCTTCGCCGAGCTCATCCGCCAGCATGTCACCTTGCATCCGGAATTCTCCTTCATGCCGCGCAAGTTCAAGATTGCGGTCGGGACCTCGGTGCATGATCGTGCAGCGCTGCGCATCCACGATCTGGCGCTGCAGATGCATCGCAATGCCGCCGGCGAAATCGGCTTCGAGGTCATGGTCGGCGGCGGGCTCGGGCGCACGCCGTTTCTGGCGCAGACCATCAAGCCGTTTCTCGCCAAGCGCGATGTGCTGAGCTACGTCGAAGCGGTGCTGCGCACGTACAATCAGTTCGGCCGCCGCGACAATATCTACAAGGCGCGGATCAAGATCCTGGTGCACGAACTCGGCCCGGAAGCCTTCGCCAGGGAGGTCGAGGCGGAATGGGCGAACATCAGAGACGGCGCGCTGGTCCTTGACGATGCCGTCGTTGGCGATATTGCCGGCCGCTTCGTCTATCCGCGCTACGAAAAGCTTGCCGACAATCCGGATGCATTCACCGCGGCGCGCAAGAGCGACCGCCGTTTCGACGCCTGGGTCGGCAATTGCGTCGCCAATCACAAAGTGCCGGGCTATGCGATCGTGACACTATCGCTCAAGCCCGTCGGCGGCACGCCGGGCGACGCCACCGCCGTGCAGATGGATGCGATCGCCGATCTCGCCGACCGCTATTCGTTCGGCGAGATTCGCGTCGGCCACGAGCAGAATCTGGTCCTGCCGCAAGTCGCGCAGCGCGATCTGCCGGCGCTGTGGCGCGCGCTCGAGCCGCTCGGCTTGGCGCTGCCCAATGTCAATTCCATCGCCGACATCATCTCTTGTCCGGGGCTCGATTATTGCAGCCTGGCAAACGCGCGCTCGATCCCGATCGCGCAGGAGATTTCGCGGCGTTTCGCCAAGCTCGATCTGCAGCGCGACCTCGGCCGGCTGCACGTCAATATTTCCGGCTGCATCAATGCCTGCGGCCATCATCACGTCGGCCACATCGGCATTCTCGGTGTCGAAAAGAATGGCGAGGAGTTCTATCAGATCACGCTTGGCGGCAAGGCCGATGAGAACGCGCGGCTGGGCGACCTGATCGGGCCGGCGGTGCCTTATGCGCAAGTCGCCGACGTGGTGGAGGACGTCGCCTCGGCCTATCTCGAGTTGCGCGCGCGGCCGGACGAGCTATTCATCGATACGCTCGAGCGCACCGGCATCGAGCCGTTCAGGGAGCGGGTCTATGCCGCTCGTTGAAAACGGCAAGATCGCCGAGGACCGCTATGTCCGGGTCGCCGCCGACGCGCCGATCCCGGAACGCGTGCCGGTCATCGTGCCGGCGGCGCGATTTCTCGCCGAGGCGGACGCGCTGATCGCCCGCGACGGCTCGCTTGGCGTGTCGTGGCCGAACAATAAGCGCGTCGCTGAACTGAAGCCCTGGCTCGGTCATCTGGCGCTGATCGCGCTCGAATTTCCCAAATTCCGCGACGGCCGCGCTTACAGCCAGGCCCGGCTCCTGCGCGAGCAGTACGGCTTTCGCGGCACCTTGCGCGCCACCGGCGATGTGTTGCGTGACCAGTTCTCTTTTCTCGTCCGCGCCGGTTTCGATTCCTTCGAGGTGAAGAAGCCCGCCGATGCGGCGGCTTTCGCCAAGAGCGTGGCGCGCTACAGCGTCGTCTATCAGCCCGGCGCCGACGGCAGCCTGCCGGCGTTGCGGCGGCGGCTGCAAAGTGCGACTGCTGCGAGTGCGTCCAAGGACGTATAGGCAGTCGTTCCAGGACGCTGGTTTTCAGCCCCTTTGACTTGCTATCCTCACGGCGCAATTCGCAATGAGGTCATCATGACTCCCACCGTCGCAGTGATCGCGCCCGGCGCCATGGGCGCCGCCGTCGGCAAGAGGCTCGCCGACAGCGGCCTTAAAGTGCTCACTTCACTCAAGGGCCGCAGCACCGAGACGCAGGCCCGCGCGAAAGCCGCCGGCATGAGCGATGCGGGCGACGAGGAGATCGCGCGCAGCGATTTCATCCTCTCGATCCTGCCGCCGGGCGACGCGCTGGCTTTGGCGCAGCACTTCGTGCCGGTGCTCGCGGCCAGCAATGCCAAGCCGGTCTATGTCGATTGCAACGCCATCAATCCGAAGACCGTGGACAAGGTGGCGGCCGCCATCGCGCCGACCGGATGTCTGTTTGCCGATTCCGGCATCGTCGGCCAGCCGCCGAAGCCCGGCGACGCCGGCCCGCGCTTTTACGCGTCCGGCCCGGCGGCGCAGCGCTTTGCGACCTTGCGCGACCATGGTCTCGACATCCGCGTCCTCAACGGGACGATGAGCGCCGCTTCGGCGCTGAAAATGTCCTATGCCGGCATCACCAAGGGCACGCAGGCGATCGGCGCGGCGATGATGCTCGCGGCGATGCGCGCCGGCAATGCCGACGATCTGTTCGCCGAGCTGTCGTCGAGCCAGAAGGAAATGCTCGCTTGGTTCAAGAAGTCATTATCGATGATGCCGCCCAAGGCCTATCGCTGGATCGCCGAGATGCAGGAGATCGCGGGCTTCGTCGGTGAGGATCCGGCCGCGCACGAACTCTACGAAGGCGCCGCGCATTTTTATGAGCGGATCGCGGAGGATTTCGAGAGCGGCAAGAAGACGGACACCGCGGCGCTGCTTGGATTCTTGAATAAGGGCACTTCCTGATTCCGCCGTCTTGCGGCGCCGGCAAGCAGGATCACTTGTTCAGCCACCGCCGCGCGAAGCCCAGAATTCCCTGCGGCAAGAAAATAATCATCACGATGAAGATGACGCCGAGCGGGATCAGATAGGGGAACTGGTCGCCGAGCATGCGCGAGAGCAGATCACGTAAGAGCTGGAAGAAGCCGGCGCCGACGATCGGGCCGACCAGGGTGCCGATGCCGCCCATGACGTTGTAGATCACGGTGTCGCCCGAGGTGAGGAAGTAGACGAAGTCGGGCGCGGCGAACTGGTTCTGGATGGCATACAGCACGCCGGCGAGGCCGGCGAACAGGCCGGACAGCATCACCGACATCATCTTGTAGCGTTCCACCGCATAGCCGATGGCGCGGGTGCGCGCCTCGTTTTCGCGGATCGATTGCAGCACCATGCCGAACGGCGATTGCGTCACCCGGCGCAGGAACAGATAGGAGCCCGCCACCACGGCAAGGACGAACCAGTGCATGGTGGTCGAAGTGAAGCGAGCGTCGTAGAGGAACGGGATCCAAAGGTGGGGCCGGGTGAAGATCAGTCCGTTCTCGCCGCCGGTCACCGCCGTCCAGGTGAAGATGATGACGTAGAAAATCTGGCTGAAGATCAGCGTGGTGATGGCGAAATAAATGTCGCGCAGCCGCGTCGAGAAAAACGCCACGAACAAAGCGACGCCCGCCGCGCCGGCAAGTCCGCACGCCAGCGCGAGCCACAGATTCGGCGGGCCGAAGGCGATCAGCGCGCCGGCGGCGCCATACATGCCGAGTCCGAAAAAGGCCGAATGGCCGAACGAGATCAAGCCGGTGTAGCCGATCAAGAGATCGGACGACATCGCCAACAGGCCCCAGATCAGGATTTCGGTGAGGAGCCGGCGCCAGAATTCCGGCAGCAGCAGTGGGGCGCCGATCAACAGCGCCATGATGACGCAAAAGCCGATCCAGAACACGGCGGTATGGCTGAGCCGGCTCTTGCGGGGCTTGGCGAGCGGCGACAGTTTTTCGAGCGGGACGGTTGTCATTGAGCGTGCGTCATTTGGGCGTCGCGACAAACAAACCTGTCGGGCGCATCAGAAGCGTAAGGATCAGCACGACAAAGGACACGATCACCGCCTGCGACGGGTCGACCCAGATCGTGGCATACGATTCGAGAAGGCTGATGAAGATCGCGGCGGCGATCGAGCCGCCGAGATTGCCCATGCCGCCGACCACGACGACGATGAAGGCCTTCAACACCCAGTCGAGCCCCATCGTGTGATCGACGCCGGAGAGCGGCGCGAACAATACACCGCTCGCCGCCGCCATCGCGGCGCCGATTGCGAAGACGCCGGTATAGACCAGCGGTACCGGGATCCCCATCGCCTGCGCCATGATGCGATCCTGCGCGGTGGCGCGAATCCAGACGCCGAACTTGCCGTATTTGAGGAACAGATAGAAGCCGCCGATGATCAGCGCGGAAAGCACGGCGATCAGGATGCGATACCAGGGATAGTCCAGATAGAACAGCGTGAACGAGGAGCCGAGCGGTTCGGGGATGCGCCGCACCGTCGGGCCGAACTCCCACAGCGCCAGATTCTGCAGAACCAAAGAGACCCCGAACGTAGCAAGGATCGTGTTCAGCGGATCGCGTCCGATTAAAGGCCGCAAGGTCGTGATCTGCAAGGCGGCGCCGAGGACGGCGACGATCAGCGTCGCGGCAATGAGCGCGAGCCAGAAACTGCCGGTCATGGCCGCGACCACGACGCCGATATAGGCGCCGAGCATGAACAGTTCGCCGTGGGCGAAATTCACCACATCCATGATGCCGAAGATCAAGGTCAGCCCGGACGCGACCAGCGCCAGAATCATGCCGGTGACGACGCCGTTCACCGTCTGGATGATGAAGAGGTCGAGGAGATGGCTGCCCCCACCCATCGTTCACACCCCCATATATTGCTTGACGATCGGATGATCAGGGCTGAGTTCGTGCGAGGCGCATTGATGGCGCACGGTCCCCTTTTCCATCAAATAGATCCGCTGGCTTGCCGCCAGCGTCAGCGGCACGTTCTGCTCGACCAGCAGAATGGCGACGCCTTCGGCGTGCAGGGTGTCGATGATGGTGTGAATCTGCGACACCATGCGCGGCATCAGCCCTTCGGTCGGCTCGTCGAGCAGGATGATCTTCGGTTCGAGCATCATGGCGCGGGCGATCGCCAGCATCTGCTGCTCGCCGCCCGACAGCGTGCCGCCGGCCTGGCTGCGCCGCTCCGCCAGAACCGGGAAGAACGTGAACACCTTGTCGAGCAGCGCCTTGCGTTTCTCGTCGGTGACACCGGCCCGGTCGAAGCCGGTGCGCAAATTTTCCATCACCGTGAGCAAGCGGAAGATGCGGCGATCTTCCGGTACATAGCCGATGCCGAGCCGCGCCAGTTTGTGCGGCGGCATGCCGGTGATGGCATTGCCGTCGAGCATCACGGTGCCGTGGCTCGGCTTGACCAGGCCCATGATGGTCTTGAGCGTCGTGCTCTTGCCGACGCCGTTCCGGCCAAGGAGGCCGACCACTTCGCCGGGCGCGACCGTGAGCGACACGCCGTGCAGAATGTGGCTCTTGCCGTAATAGGTGTGAATGTCCTCGACCCGGATCAGCGGCTCGACGCTATCGGCGGGCGCGATCGTCGGGTTGTCGGCGAGAGGGCCTGTTGTTTCCAAGGCGCTCATGTCTTGAGATAGACCTCCAGCACCTTCGGGTTCTGTTGGATCTCGGCCGGGGTGCCTACGGCGAGCACGGCGCCATAGTTCAGCACGGTGATGCGGTCACACAATCCCATCACCACCTGCATGTCGTGCTCGACGATCAGGATGGTGAGGTTTTTGGCCGGATCGTCAGCGAGCCGCCGGATCAGCGCTTCGGTCTCGTCGGTCTCGCCCTGGCTCATGCCGGCCGTCGGCTCGTCGAGGCAGAGCAGTTTCGGCTCGGTCGCGAGCGCGATGCCGATCTCGAGATTGCGCTGCTCGCCGTGCGACAGGTTGCACGCCAGTTCTTCGGCCTTGGCGAGCAGGCCGACGGATTGCAGCGCCGCCTCCGCCTTGGTGTTGATGTCGGCCAGGGCGCTGTGGTGCGAGAGCATGTTCCAGCCGTGGCGGCGCGATTGCGCGGCGATGCGCACATTCTCCAGCGCCGTGGCATTGGGCATGATGTTGGTGATCTGATAGGAGCGCGCGACGCCCTTTTGCGAGATGGCGTTCGACGGCAGGCCGGTAATGTCCTCGCCGTCGAGAATGATGCGGCCCGAACTCGGCCGCAGCACGCCGGTGAGGCAGTTGAAGAACGTACTCTTGCCCGCGCCGTTCGGCCCGATGATCGCGTGCACGGTGCCGCGCGTGATTTCGAAATTGATGCCGGACAAAGCCGTCAGCCCGCCGAAACGGACGGTCAGCAGCTCGGTCCTGAGAATCGACGCCGCTACCGCTCCCCGGCCTTGCACCGGGGAGCTCAGTTCGGCGGACATTTGTGCGCTCACGTAACGTCTGTTGTGGACGGTTACGCCGACTGGAATTTGCAGGCCGGCGGCACGTAGGTCTTCTCCTTCGGCACGATCTGCTGCAGATGATAGGTGCCGTTGCCGATGGTGAAGATGAATTCGCGCAGGAAGGCCTGGTGGTCCTCCTTGCGCAGCGTCTTGTCACCCTGCGGGAAGTCGTCGCTTTCCTTCACTTCGAGGCCTTCGAGCGCCTCGATCAGTTTCATGGTATCCGCGCGCCCCTCGAACTTGCTCTTCTCCATGGCGATCTTCATGGCGTTGAGCGCTTCGTAGTTCGACTGCACGTATTTGTCGGGCAGCGGCCCGGACGGATCGACCTTTGCCAGCCGCTTTTTGGCTTCATCGAAGAAGCGGTGCAGATAGGGCGTATTGAGCGCACCGTCGAACACCGGGATGTAGCGGTTGATCGCGGTAAAGCCGTCGAGCTTGTTGCCGACCGCGATCAGGTTGGTCGATTCCGAGATCGAGCCGTCGCCGGCCCATTTGTATTTCTTGGTCAGGCCGAGATCGTAGGCCTGATTGGCGATGGTGACGCCGTCTTTGCCGAAGAAAATGCCGAACAGGCCGTCGAAGTCACCGGAGATTTTCGACAGGAATGGCGTCATGTCGGCGGTGCCGAGCGGGATGCCGGTGGTGCCGACCACTTCGCCGCCGTTCTTCTTGATCTCGGCAATATAGGCGTCGCGCGTCGACTGGCCCCAGGAGTAATCGGCGAAGGCGATATGCCACTTCTTGCCCATCTTGGTCAGCGTCGGTGCGAAGGCGACTGCTTGCGCCGGCGCATAATCGTGCAGGCGGAAGCTGTAGCGATTGCAGGCCGAGGTGGTGAGCGTGGTGTCGAGGCACACCGTGATCATGTTGACAATCTTGGCATCTTGCCAAACCGGCATGCAGGCCAGGCAGATATTGGACAGGAAGCCGCCGACATGGACGTCGATATCGTCGTCCGAGATCATTTTCTGGGTCTTTTGCCGAGCAACAGCGGGCGAGCTTTCGTCGTCGACGATGTCGAGCTCGACCGGGCGGCCGTTGATGCCGCCATTGGCATTGATGCGGTCGGCCGCCATTTGCAGGCCGACGATCGCGGTCTTGCCGCCGGCCGCGCCCGCGCCCGACAGCGGCTGTTCCGAACCGACCTTATAAGGTTTGGCCGCACCGAAGGCCGTTCCCCACGGCGCCGGCATCAGCATCATGGCACCGATGGCGCCGCCGCCATAGCCGATCAGGCTGCGCCGCGTGAGCTTGCCGCGGTACCAGAAGTCCTGTGCCCACGGCGCGTCTCTCCATTTCTCAGCCATTGAAATTCTCCCTCTGAATTTATCGCGTTCCCCGGCGGCCCCTTGCAAGGGGTTCTTCTAGTTTGATCTTTGCTGGCCTTAGCAAACGCGAAGTCGGTTTAAGTTTCAACTGGATTCGCGCACTTGGTCCTGGAAGGCTACTTCTGCGCGCCGCGTAAGATCGTCGCGCGCAGCCATTTCATAATGTCGTATGATCTTGCGCACTTTTGCTGGTAAAATAGGCAAACAGTTTGCGGCGAATGAAGTTAACAGACAGAAATTCCCCGCAAGTACCTGAAGGCCGGGGTATGCAGACGAGTATTAGCGCAGCTACAGGCAGGAGCCGAATTTGGCAATGAACAGGGCAGTGGCGGCGGCAACCGCGGCCGACGTGACGGATGATCTGCAGATTCCGCAAACCGGGCTCGCGGCGCGGCACAAAATCCGGCAAAACCGGCATTCCGGGCCGACATCTGGTCTCGCGCCCGGCTTTGTCCAGGCCAACCTCGCCATTCTGCCGCAAAGCCTGGCGCAGGACTTCCTGCATTTTTGCCAGCGCAATCCCAAGCCCTGTCCCCTGGTCGGCGTCTCCGCCGCCGGCGATTGGCGGATCCCGGCGATCGCCGAGGATCTCGATATCCGCACCGATCTGCCGCGCTACCGCGTCTGGAAGAAGGGCGAACTCGTCGACGAACCGTCCGACATCGTGAAATATTGGCGAGACGATCTTGTCACTTTCGCCATCGGCTGTTCGTTCTCCTTCGAACAGGCGCTGCTCGACGATGGCATCGAATTGCGCCACATGACCTGCGACTGCACCGTGCCGATGTATCGAACCTCGGTCGAGACGAACGCGGCGGGTCCGTTCCACGGGCCGCTGGTGGTGTCGATGCGGCCGATGAAGCCGGCGGCCGCGATCCGCGCTGTGCAGATCACCACGCGTTTTCCGACGGTGCATGGCGCGCCGGTGCATCTCGGCAAGCCGGAAATGATCGGCATCAAGGATATCGGTAAGCCCGATTGGGGCGACGCCGTGCCGGTGCACGACGACGAGATTCCGGTTTTCTGGGCCTGCGGAGTGACGCCGCAATCGGTGATCATGGCGGTCAAGCCGGAATTCTGCATCACGCATTATCCCGGCGCGATGCTGGTGACCGACCGGCGCAATACTGAATTTGCCATTATGTGAAAATCGGCGAATAGCTGCCGGAGCGTGGCGAATGGTTCGCGCTATTCGCCGCTGACGTCCTTTGGGAAAGAGATGAACGACATTTCAACGGCAACACAAGCTTTCGACCCCGCTGCCGCGGGCTGGGAAAAGGTCAAAGCGCACAATTTCGGCGAACTGGTCGGGCCGATCTGGCGCCGCGGCGATCCGCTGTTCGGTTTTCTCGCCACCGAGAAGCACGCCAACCACATCAACATCGTGCACGGCGGCATGCTGGCGACCTTCGCCGATCAGTCCATGGGCATGACGGCGATGCGGGCGACCGGGGGCAAGACGCACGCCACGATCGAGCTCACCATGCAATATATCGGCGCGGTCAAGATCGGCGAATTCGTCGAGTCGCATTGCGAAGTCGTGCGCATCACCCGCTCGATCATTTTCATGCGCTCGACGTTGAAGGTCGGCGAACGCATCGTCGCGTCCGGAAGCGGCGTGTGGAAGATTCTGGAGCGCGGGTGATTGGCGGCCGTCGTCCTGAAAGCGCAGCCCGGCCGGCCGCGCCAAACAGACTGACGATTTGTCGCTCGACCATGTGCAAAACAGCCGCGGCTGCACTGAGCCGGCGTGCTAGGCTCTCTCGGGGGAACCGAGCAAGGGGAGGAAGCCGATGCGGTGGACTGGCCTCGCATGTGCAAGTGTTGGACTCGCCGTCGCATTGCCGCTGTGTTTCGCGGCGATGAATCCGCTGGCGGCGCAGCCGCGCGGCTCTATCGCGCCGCGGCCCAGTCGCGGCAGCGTCAGCACCGACGATCAGCTTGCCCCCTCGCAAATCAACCAGCCGATTCCGCCGGCCGTATCGGAGCCGCCCTCCGCGTCGCATCCGGCGGCGCGCGCGAGCGCAACGGCGGAGCCACGCGCCGCGACAACCAGGCCGGTACTGCCCAGCGGCTCGCACACCGTCATTGCCTGCAGCGGTCCGTTCGCGCAGGACTCCGGCATGCTCTCCCTGGCCATGACCTTCGGCGACGGAAATGTCACCTTCACTCATGAAAAGGTGCAGAACAGCGAGGTTGGCGCGACGATCGTCTATCCGAAGGATCCCAGGCGGCGGCTCGAAGTTTGGTGGCAGAATCCGAACCGCACCGGTCTGTTTCTGATCGACATTACGGGGAAATCGATCTGGACGGGGCCGGAAGGCCTGCATCTCGGCTTGACCTTGCCGGATATCGAAAAGCGTAATCGCAAACCGTTCAAGCTCAAGGGCTTCGACAAGGACGGCGTGGCCGCGGTCAGCGATTGGGACGGCGGCGCGCTCGCCACGCTGCCTGGCGGCTGCAAGGCCAGCGTGAACTTTCACGCCGATCCGAAGACCGCCAAGGATGCCGCGAGCGCGATGTCGGCGGACCACGAATACAGTTCCGCGGATCCCGACGTGCGCGCGGCGAAGCTGAGCGTGAGCGAAATTCTGATCGGCTACTGAGCAGCTATTGAATGCGGTTTTTTCTTCACCGAAATCGCCGCTCGCATCGTCGCGATGTGAATCGACTCCGCTCTAGTGCTGCTGCCGAAAGCGCGTCAGCGTGCCGCCCTTCATTACCGAGCCGGGCAGCGGGTGGCCGACAATGTCTTCGGCCAATCTCGCGCATTCGATCAAAGCATCAAGATCGATGCCGGTGTCGATGCCCATTTCCTGGCACATGAACACGAGATCTTCCGTACAAATGTTCCCCGCCGCACCGGCGTGACCGGCGAACGGGCAGCCGCCAAGCCCGGCCACCGCGGCATCGAAGCGCTTCACGCCCATTTCGAGTCCGGCGAAAGCGTTGGCGACCGCCATGCCGCGGGTGTCGTGCAGATGCAGTGCGAAATCGACATCCGGCCAGCGTTCGCGCACCGCGCCGATGACGCGCTTGATGGCAAGCGGATTGGCCCAGGCCATGGTGTCGGCGAGCGAGATATATTTCAGCGTCACGCCATGCTCTTTGGCGACGTCGAGAATCTGCTGCGCCAGCGCGACGACGCGCGCGACCGGCACGTCGCCTTCGAAATTGCAGCCGAACGCCGCCATGATCATGCCGCGTTCAACCGGAATGCCGGCCGCCTTGTATTTCTCGACGATCGCGTGCTGGCCGGCGAGCTGCTCGGCAGCGGTGCGGTTCTGATTGCGCTTGGAGAACTTTTCCGAAGCCACAAGCGTGATCGAGCCGCCCAACGACAGCCGGTTGCTGTGCGCGAGCGCGCGCTCGAAGCCGCGCTCGTTGAGCCAGAGCGCGGTATAGGCGACGCCGGGCTTGATTCTGATGCCTTCGACGACCTCATCGGCATCGGCCATGCCCGGCACCGCTTTCGGATTGACGAAGGACACGATCTGCATGTGATCGATGCCGGTCTCCGCCAGCGCGTCGATCAGCTCGATCTTGCGCGTTGTCGCGATCGGGCCTTTTTCGATCTGAAAGCCCTCGCGCGGACCCTCTTCGTTGATATGCACGGCTTGCGGCAGATCGCTCATTGGCGGGCTCGTGAGGCTTATCCGGTCTTCGCGGTTGCGACGATCTTGCCTTCAGTAAGCGCCGCAACCGCATCCGCCGCAAGACCGAGTTCGCCGAGAATCTCCGCCGTATGCTCGCCGATGGCCGGCGGCTGCCGGCGCAGCGCCAGATCATGGTCGCCGATCTCCATCGGCATGCGCGGAAGTTTGGTACGGCTGCCATTTGGCAGGTCGAGCGCGAGCATGCGGTTCCCGGCATTGAGCTGCGGATCGTCGAACAGGTCGCCGGGCCTCGCCACCGGCGAGAACGGAATGGCAATGCGCTCGAAAATCGCGGTGAGTTCGGCGCGCTTGTGCTGCTTCACGATCTCGGCGACGAGCGGCAGCAGCACCGGCCGCGCCCGCACGCGGTCCTCGTTGGTCTTGTAGGCCGGGTCCGCCAGCAGATCGGCGCGGCCGAAATGCTCGCAGAAACGCCGCCAGTGGCGGTCGCTGGTGATGCCGACAAAAATCTGCTCGCCGTCCGCGGTGGTGAAAGGCTCGTACACCGCCCAGGCGCCTTCGCGCGCCGGCATCGGCGGCGGCGGCCGGCCGGTCACCGCCTGGCCGGCCATGTGCTGCATCATCAGAAAGCTTGTCGCCTCGAACAGCGCCGTTTTGACGAGTTGACCGCGGCCGGTGCGGTCGCGCTCGCGCAAAGCCGCCTGGATCGCGATCACGGCGAACATGCCGCCCATGATATCGACCACGGAGGAACCGGCCCGCAGCGGCTGCCCCGGCGGGCCGGTCATATAGGCCATGCCGGACATGAATTGCACGACTTCGTCGAGCGCCGGGCGGTGCTCGTACGGCCCGCTGAGGAAGCCTTTCAGCGCGCAATAGATGAGCCGCGGATTAAGCCGCGCAAGATCGCCGTAGCCGCAGCCGAGCCGGTCCATGGTGCCCGGCGCGTAGTTCTCCAGCACGACGTCGGCGGTCGCCGCAAGCCGATGCAAGATCGCGCGGCCTTGGTCGGATTTCAGATCGACGGCGAAGCTGCGCTTGTTGCGGTTGAAGGCCGGGAAGAAGCCCGCGGCAAAACCGGGCAGCCGGCGCGTCGCATCGCCGTCCCTGGGCTCGATCTTGATCACATCGGCGCCGAGATCGGCGAAGATCAGGCCTGCGGTCGGCCCCATGATGGTATGGCAGAATTCGAGCACCCGCAGGCCGGCGAGGGGGAGCGCGTCACTCGCGGCTTTTTCCTGTTGGCCGACGGTCTTGGAGGTCATGGGCCGCTTTTACACACCCGCTCATTCCCGCGAAAGCGGGAATCCGGAAAACCCCCACCTCGCCTTCGCGGGGACGCGCGGAAAACGGCTGTGGTTTTTTACCCGCCCGGTAGGCGCAAGCTCACATAAGCCCAGTGAACTCACATGCGACCTGCATGAGACTTACATGGGACTATATGGGCCCCAGGCTCTGCAACATGTAGGGCGCCCGCCGCTTCGCCCGCAGGATCCAGCCGTCCGGATCGCGCTCGCGCTGCATCGCCTTCTCGAGGCAGTCCTCGTCGGGCGGAAGCCCGCAATGCGGAAACCGCTCGCAATCGCCGCAGGTAAATTCGGGCGGCCGCGTCAAGCCGGCGACGAAATCGCGCATCTGCCCGCATGCCGTTCGGATTTTCTCGAACATGGCAGCCTCACATCGTTGATCGTAATTCAACCACGCGGCCGCCATGGAGCCCTTGATCAAGATCAAATGAACAGCCGCTCGGCTTCAGAGCTCGCGCCCAGCGGATCCGCGACGTTGCCAATGATCGCTAATCGCGGCCTGTCGTTTCCAGCGCCGCGAAATCGCGCCTAATCAACCGCGTGCTGGCTCGCCATTTTGGTCCAGTCGTGAATGAAGATCTCTTCCCAATATTGCGCGGCTTCTTCGTTATAGATGATGACCGTGGCGTCGCGATTGCGCAGCACGCCGTCGCCGGACCAGTTCTGGCTGCCGACGGCGACGACCTGCGAATCGACGACGATACCTTTGTTATGAACATTCGCCTGAATGCGCACGTGGGAGAGGTCGATGCCGGCGTCCTGGAGCACCTCGAGCTTATCGTTGGTTTCGTACTGGCTCATGATCAGGCGAACGTCGAGACCGGCGTTGATCTTCTTGGCCACCGCGGCCACCAGAGCCATGAACTGCTGATTCTGCGCATTCTTCGGGTCCTGCGGGTCGGCCGGATAATTGATGTATTGGGTCTGCATGTAGAACGACTTCTCGGCCGAATTGATGAGGGCGAGGATCAATCCGACATAATTGTCCGGGGTCAGGATCGGCTGGATCTTCATCTTGGCGGTGATTTTTTTCGGCGGAAAATATTGCTGCGGGACCTTCGCGGCCAAGAGAATCTCAGGTTCCGCCAGCTGCGCCAGCGCGTCCGCAAGTGCGGCCGCCTGCGTCGGGCTGGTCTGGTTCTTCGACGCGACGCTGAGATCGTTGAGCAGGTATTTTTCGTACAGCTGCGCCAGCCCCTCGTGCTCGACGATGACATGCCAATCGCGATCGCTTTTCTTGACCACGGGAGCGGCGGCGCTCGGATCGGTCAACGGATCGATATCCGGCTGATTGGTCGAATTCCAGTTGCCGCTGGAAAGCCAGAACGCCTCTTTGTCGCGCACGGCGACCTTGATGTGGTAAGCCGAGGGGAAGATCCACGTCGCCACTTTGGGATCGCTGCGTTCGAGCGCCCAGGCGAAGTCGAGGCGCTTGCCGATCGCGGAGGTCAGATCTTCGACCGTCTGATCGTCGGTCTGCTCGCGGTTCGATTTGCCGGGAGGATGGTCCAGGACAAGGTTGAGCGCGCGGCCGCCTTTGCCCATCGTGGTTTCCACCGTCTGCGCGATATGAGCGGATGTGAAGTCGTACATGCCGACAGTCAGCGTCTTGCTTGTGGCATCGAGAAAGGCCTTGAGCGTCGGCCAGCCCGCATCCGGGCTCGCATGGCATGTGATCGTCATCTTCTCGTCGACGGCGTGCAGCGGCGCTCCCGCCGGCGGAACGTATTTGATTTGTTGCTTGGCGGGCTTGCGCAAGGCTTCCACGGTCTCCGCGAGCGGCGCCAGCGGCTGGCCGGACAGATCGCGCTCGTAGGGAAATACCGGGCGCTCGAGCTCGGGCGTGACGGAGGCTGCGACACTGGTATAGAGCGCCGGTTTGCTGGCGCGGAGCTGCTGCAGCGGGTCGGCTTGCCGGACGTCGACGGCATAGCCGCCGAGCGTTTCCGGCAGCCGATCCGCGGCGGGAACGTCGTCGTTCTTGTTGGCGACGGTGACGACGATGGCCGGCTTCTTGGTCGGCCAGCCGTCGACGACCTGATATCCCGGCCGCACCGACAGCACGCCGGGCTTGCGCAACTTGTCGAGATTCTGCGTGATGACTTGATCGACGTCACGTGCGAAGTTCATGACTATCCTCCCTCGAGATCATCCCGTTCAGTCGCTCTCGCGTCGGCAAGGGCCGCCCGTATCTGCTTCGGCCGCCTATACCTGCTTCCAGGCCGCCAATGCGTCGACCAGGCCGGCGCCCGCGGCGCCCGTGTCGCTCGAATCCGCGGGCTCGCCCTGACCGTCTTCGCTGCTCGCGGGATTGGCGGCGCCTTTGGTCACGCTGCGCGCCGAGCGGCGCAGAATCGCTTTGACGTCGGACGGAGTGAGGCCCGGATTCTTTTCCAGGAGCAGCGCGCAGACGCCGGCGAGCTGCGGCGCGGCCGCTGAAGTGCCGCTGAACAAGGCCCAGCCGTCATCGGGCGCCGTATCGTCACCGGGCTGTCCTTGCGGGTCGGGCGCCGCCATCTCGCGGTCGAGCTCGCTTCCCGCAGGGACCGGGAGCATGATGTAGTTGGCACGCGGCAGCATGCCGACCAATCCGCACAGGTCCGGCACCGAGCGTCCCGCATAGATCTTGCTGTGGAACGCGCTGGCGTAATCGGAGGCCTGCATCGCTCCGTTCTGGTCGACGAACACGCCGCCCGCGGAAATGACATCGGGCATCATGCCTGGGAACGAGTAGTGGCCGTTGCCGGCGGAAATGACGACGACGATGCCTTTGGCGACGGCGGCCTGAATTTCGGCTTCCAGCGCCGCCATGCTGTTGGGCAGGACGGTCTGCTGCGAGACTTGGTCGCCGGCGCGCAGGTCGTAGCCGAGGCTCATCGAGATGATCTGCGGATTTTGCTGCAGCGCCTGCTGAAAGCCTTCGAGCATGCTCGCTCCGCTGCGCGGGTCGTCGTCGTTGTCGAGCTTGATGCCGATGAAGGTCACGCCTGGCGCGATGGCCAGCAGGTTGCAGCATTCGCCCGATCCGTGCGCTTGCGGGTCCGTCGCATCGTTGATGGCGTGCGGGGCGAGGTCGACGCTGGTATTGTAGCCTTTGCCGGCAAAGTACGGATGGCTGAAGGCGAAGCCGGTATCGACCATGACGACGCGCACGCCCTTGCCGGTGGTTCCCGCGCTGTGAACTTGCGGCACGTTCAGCAAGGCCGGCACGCTCGGTGGCGACCGAAGATCGAGGTGAAAATAGTTTACCGGCGGCGGGGTCGCGGAGACGCCTGCCGCGGCGCCGGCATGCATGCGCGGTCGCGGCGCGGCATGCGCTGTGCCGCCTCGCTTGGCGGCCCGAACGGCTTTTTTCCGCGCCATATAGATATGCGGCCATTGGATGTAGGCGTCGTCGATGAGGTCGGCGAGCGCTGGCGGAATCGCGAAACTCGCGTTGTCGGCCGGGTAGTAGAACGATTGAAACGCGTAATCCTGTTTCGGGTCGAGGTTGATTTCCTGCAATTGCGTATTGAAGGTCTGCTCGAACAGCATTCGGGTGCCGCGGATGGACACGCTCAGCTTGCCGCGCCGCGTCGGGCAGAATCCAAGCTGGCTGAGATAATGAATCGCCTGGTCGACATGCATCGGGTCGGGATCGAATTCCCGCACGCTCGCCAAAGACAGCGGCGGCAGGAATTTTGTCGGTCCGATCGTGCCGTTCTGGCGCTTGAACGTTACCGCGATACGAAGCTCGTCGGAGGGCAGCGCGAATTCCTGGTCGCGCGCAGATTGCGTCGCGCGTTTATATGCGTACATCGGCAGATCCTTTCTGACGGAAGCCGTAGAAATCAGTTCTGCAGGTAGACGTGCGGTGGTGCGGCGGAAATGCTTTCAACGTACGGCGCGAGTGCATCCGGCACGGCGAGGTCGGAAGAAACCGACCCGCCGGATTGGCCGAAATCCGTGCCGCTCGGCGGCCGCGGCGGCTTTGAGTCCGGCCTGACACCAAACACAGTTTCGAAATGCTCGGGCTGTGCTTCTGCCGAAATGGTGGCGGCGCCTGAGGCCGTCGGCTTCAGGCCGATCTCGGTCAGGAGCGTCCGCACCTTCTCAATGCCGTCGGCGTTTCGCCACGCTTTGCGAAGCAGCACTTGAAGTTTGACCGGCGGGCTTGACGTGGAAGCCTCCAGGCGCGACGCGGCGGTGACGAAATCTCCGCCAGCGCCGGTCAACGGCGGGACGCTGGCAAGTATCTCATACCATATATGTGCGGGCGAAGACGCGTCTCGCTGCAAAGGCCCAAATCCGCCGCCGGTCATGATGCAAAAGCCGATATGGTGTGCGAAAGCCGATGTGATCTGCGAAAGCCGAGATAATCCGCGAAAGCCAATGTCGTGCGAAAGCCAATGCGTACGGAAAGCCGATGTTGCGCGCGAAGGCCGAAGCCGTGACTCAGCTGCCGACCGGCAATGGGAAATCGTCAGTTCAATAAGATTGTGACACTTTAATATGACAATCACAAGATGTATAAGGCCGGGCGCTCAAAAATAACCGCGCGCGGGCAAGCCGTTGCTGCTCGCGTCGCCCGCCGGCCAAAGCCTCGGACAGAATTCCTGTGTGTCGACGAACGAGAGCGGGCTGGCTACCCCGCTTTCGGCCGTGCCTCGGTGATGGTGCGCCACAGCACTTCGGGCGTGGCCGGCATCGGCACGTGTTTGATGCCGAGCGGGGAAAGTGCATCGACCAAGGCATTGGCCACAGCCGGCATGGCGCCGACGCAGCCGGCCTCGCCCGCACCTTTGACGCCGAGCGGATTGGTCCTGGTCGGCACCGGATTGCTCTCGACATGGAACGCGGAGAGGTCGCCCGCCCGCGGCATGGCGTAATCCATGAACGAGCCGGTGAGGATCTGCCCCTCCGTATCGAACTTGATGTCCTCCATCAAAATCTGGCCGACGCCCTGCGCGATGCCGCCGTCGATCTGGCCGTGCAGGAGCAGCGGATTGATCACGGTGCCGACATCGTCGACGACATTGTAATTGACGATCTCGACGGTGCCGGTCTCCTCGTCGATCTCGAGCTCGCAGACATGCACGCCGTTCGGATAGGCCGCCATCGAGCCGCTATAGATCGCCTTCTCGATCAGGCCCGGTTCCATGCCGTCGGGAAGATTCTTCGGATCGAGCGAAGCCTTGGCGACTTCTTTGATCGTCAGCGTCTGGTTGGTCTTTTTGCTGGAGAAAAGACCTTCATGGAAATTGATGTCGGAAAGGTCGACCTTGAGCATCTTCGCCGCGACCGCTTTGCCCTTTGCCTCGACTTTCTCTGCCGCCAGAGTGAATGCCGCACCGGAGAACGCTGCCGAGCGCGAGCCGCCGGTGCCCTCGGCGAAGAACACCTGGTCGGTGTCGCCCTGGATGTAAGTCACTTCGCGCGGATCGAGCCCGAGCCGGTCGCACACCACCTGCTTGAACGCGGTCTCGTGGCCTTGGCCCTGATTGATGCTGCCGGAGAAGATCGACACCGATCCGGTGCGGTCGAAGCGGATTTCGGCGCCTTCAAGTCCCGCCGCCGCCGAGCGCTCGATGGTGTTGGAGAAGCCGAAGCCGCGCAGCTTGCCGCGCGTCTTGGCTTCGGCGCGTCGCTTCTCGAAGCCATCCTTGTCGGCGGCGTGCAGCGCCAGATCGAGATTCTTCTCGAACTCGCCGCAATCGTAAGTGAAAGTGACGCTGGTCTTGAACGGCATCGCGCTCGCCGGAATGGTGTTGCGCTTGCGCAATTCCGCAGGATCCATGCCGATCTGGTCGGCGGCGAGATCGACCATGCGCTCGATCACGTAACCGGCTTCGGGCCGCCCGTTGCCGCGATAGGGCCGCACCGGCTGGGTATTGGTGAAAACCGCGGTGACGTCGATATGCGACGCCGGCGTGCGGTAGACGCCGGCAAGCGTGCCGAGATTGCCGGTGAAAGCCGGCATGCCGGTCTGCATATAGGCGCCGATCGCAGCAATGATCTTGGCGCGGAAGCCGAGGAAATTGCCGTCCTTGTCGAGCGCGAGCTCGGCGGTCGTGACATTGTCGCGCGCCTGCGCATCGCAGACGAAGCTCTCCGAGCGCGTCGCCACCCATTTCACCGGCCGGCCGGTGAGTTTCGCCGCGCACAGCACCAGCGCCACTTCGTTATAGACGGCGGATTTCATGCCGAAGCTGCCGCCGATATCGCCGCAGACGACGCGGATCTTGCTGTCGGGCACTTTCAGCACGTTTTGCGACAGTTCGGTCTGGAACACGTTGGTGCGCTGCAAGGTCGTATAGACCGTGAAGCGGCCCTCGATCGGCTCGAACATGCCGATGCAGCCGCGCGGCTCCATGGCGGCGGCGGTGACGCGGTTGATGACGAAGTCGTGCTTGACCACATGCGCGGCGCGGGCGAAAGCGGCGTCGGTGGCGTCCTTGTTGCCTTCGATCTGGATGAAGCCGATATTGTTCGGACAGTCGTCCCACACCAGCGGCATGCCGAGCTTCACGGCGTCGCTCGTGGAGACGATCGCCGGCAGCGGCTCGTAATCGACTTCAATCAGTTCCGACGCATCTATCGCCTGATAGAGATTTTCGGCGACGACAAAAGCGACGTAGTCGCCGATCATGCGCACGCGGTCCTCGACCAGCGCCGGATAGCGCGGCTTGTAGCCGGGCGCGCCGTCGCGCCGCTTGAGCCCGCCGGGCACCGGCAGATCGCCGAACCCGGCCGCCTTGTAGTCGGCGCCGGTCAGCACCGCGAGCACACCGGGCGCGGCTTTGGCTTTTGTTGTGTCGATTGCGCGGATGCGTGCATGGGCGTGCGGGGAGCGCAGCACGAATCCGAACGCCATCCCGGGAAAGACCATGTCGGCGACGTAGCGGCCGTGGCCCTTGACCAGCCGCGGATCCTCAAAGCGCGGGACCGGCTGCCCGATGGCGAATTCCCCCATAGCTTCCTCGCTGTCCGATTTTCAATGACATGCCACAAAAACTCGCCCGGCAAGCGGCCGGGCAAGAAAGACACCCGGTCTTACCGCGACTGCCGAGGGCCTTCAATCAGCCCTTCAATAAAGCCCGAGTCGGCGCTACTTTGGGGACATGACCGCTGCCGCAGTCGAGACATTTGAATCCGCGCTGAAGGCCCGTGCCGATGCGATGGCGGGTGCCTGCACCCGATGCGGCAAATGCGTTGAGGTCTGCCCGGCCACCGAGGCCGCCGGCCTGACGGCCGAAGAGCGAGGCGACCCGGTCGAGGTCATTTCCGGCATCATCGACATCATTCGCGGCGAGGAGGGGAGCGATGCCGCGGAGAAATGGGCGAGCGGTTGCCTGCTCTCCGGCGAATGCGTCAAGGCCTGCGACTACGGCGTCAATCCGCGCTTTCTCCTCTATATGGCGCGGATCGCGCTGTCGCACGCCAAGACAGACGCTGTCGCCGAGCGCCGCGCCGGTTTCGATGCCTACCGCCTGGTCGGGCGCGACGTCGCGCACCTTTCGCAGATCCAGCTCGACGATGCGCTATTGGCGCGATTGGGGCAGGGGGCCACCGGCAAAGTAGCGCGCGCGGCCGACACGAAGCCGGACTTCGTCTTCTATACCGGCTGCAACGTGCTCAAGACGCCGCATATCGCGCTGCTTGCGCTCGACGTGATGGATGCGCTCGATATCACTTACGAGGTGATGGGCGGGCCGTCGCATTGCTGCGGCATCGTGCAGATGCGCATGGGCGACGTGGCGACGTCCGGCCGCATTGGCGAGAACACCATCGACAAATTGTCGCAGAGCAAGATGGGACAAGTTCTCTCGTGGTGCCCGTCGTGCCAGGTCCAGTTCACCGAAACGACGCTGCCGACCGTCGAGAAGTTGCGCGGCGCCAAGCCGTTCGAAATGACGCCGTTCACGCTATTCGTGCACAAAAATCTCGACCGGCTCCGTCCGTTGTTGCGCGAGCCGGTGCCGATGCGGATCGCCGTGCACCGCCATCCCGGCGTCAAAGGCGTGGTCGAAGCGGCCGAGGATATTTTGAGCGCCGTGCCCGGCATCGAGATTGTCGATCTCGATCAGCCGGCGGTCGGCCTGCAGAGCAACAATCTGCGCGTACTTCCGGAATTCCGGAAGAAGCTGCAAGAAGCCGAGCTTGCCGCCGCCGAGGCCGCCGGCGTCGATGCGCTGGTTGCCGTCTATCATTCCGATCACCGCGAACTGTGCGCGCACGAGCGCGATTATCCGTTCCGCATCATGAACCTCTACGAAATCGTCGGCATCAGCATGGGCTTGCAATACGACGACAACTATAAGCGCCTGAAGATCATGCAGGATGCCGACGCCATCCTCGCTGATTGCGCCGACCTCGTGCGGAAGCACGGGCTCGATCCGGCGACGACACGGCTTGCCATCCAGGCTATGCTCGACGAACAGCCTGCGCCGTTGAGAGGCAAATAAAATCCGGCCAGCCTTGGGGGGCACGTCATGGATGTTTTGACCCGCCGATTTGTGGCGGCAATTGTTGTTATGCTCGCCGCCGCTTCGTCCGCGCTGGCGCAAAGCTATCCGTCGCGGCCGGTGACCGTCATCGTTCCGTTCGCCGCTGGCGGCCCGACCGACCTGGTCGCGCGTGTCGTCGCCGACAAGATGCAGGCGGCGCTCGGCCAGCCGATGGTGATCGAGAATGTTGCCGGCGCCGGCGGCAGCATCGCCGCGGCCCGCGTCGCCCGAGCCGCCGCTGACGGTTATACGCTCGAGCTCGGCAATAACGGCTCGAACCTTTTGGTCGGCGCGCTTTACGACATGCCGGTCGATATCGTGAAGGATTTCGCGCCGATCGCCGAGCTCACCGACAATCCGCAGATCATCGTCACCCGGAAAACAGTGCCGGCCACCAATCTCAAGGAGCTGTTGGCGTGGCTTGCCCAAAATCAGAAGAGCGTCTCCGTCGGCATCGCGGGGCCCGTCGCGGAAGTGAGCGTGGTCAATTTCGAAACCATGACAAAGACGCAGTTTCAGCTCGTGCCGTATCGCGGCGCCGGGCCAGCGATTCAGGATTTGATCGCGGGCCATATCGATCTGATGGTCGATCAATTGTCGAATTCGGTGCCGCAGATCAAGGCCGATACGGTGCGCGCCTATGCGCTCGCCGCCAAAACCCGCTCGCCCGCGGTGCCAGACGTGCGGACGACGGACGAAGCCGGCCTGCCGGGCTTCTACGGCGCGCTCTGGCACGGCCTGTGGGCGCCGAAGGGCACGCCGGCCGACGTGATTGCGAAGCTCAATGCCGCCGTCAAACAAGCGCTCGCCGACCCCGCCGTCCGGCAAAAGCTTGCCGCGGTCGGCCAGCAGGTCGTGCCGCTCGACCGGCAGACGCCCGAAGGTCTCGGCGCCTTTCAGCAAGCCGAGATGGAAAAATGGTTCCCCATCGTCAAAGCGGCGGGGATGAAGGGGGAGTAGGCGGCGCGTCGCCCGCGGCCTGACCGTTCCGCGTTACTTCATATACTTGTTCACCAGCACCTCGGCGCTTTGGCGATCCTTTTTCAGAAACGCAGCGAAATCGCCGGTCGAGCCCGCGGCCGGTTCGAGGAAGTTCTGATTGGCGAAATCCTTGAACTTCTCGCTCTGGAAAATCGCCAGCAGCGCATCGTGCAGGCGCGCGACGATTGGCGCCGGCGTGCCGGTCGGTACCACCACGCCCCAATAGATCGGTCCGCCGGGATAAGCGCCGAACCCCGCTTCGGCAAAGGTCGGGATGTTCGACAATTGCGGCCAGCGATGCGAGGCGGTCAGCGCCAGAATCTTGATCTTGCCGTCCTTGAGCTGGCTGACCATGTTGCCGATGCCGATCTTGGTGACGTCGATCGTATCGCCAAGAAGCGCGCTGGTGATTTCGCTGCCGCCTTTATACGGGATCGCGACGAATTTCGTGTTCCAATGCTCGCCGAGCCATTGGCGGAAGGCATCGGTCGTGGTGCGTTCGCCAAGTGTGCCGTAATTGAGCTTGCCGGGCTCGGCCGCTGCCTTGGCGCGCAATTGCTCGATTGAACTGACGCCTGTCGCCGCCGGCACGATCAGGCCCTCGATCACGTTGTACATGTCGATGACCGGCGTGAAGTCCTTGTCCGGATCGTAGGGCAGATTGGGCACCGTCAGCGGGTTGAACGACATTGTGTCGGGGCTGACCAGACAGAGCGTGTAGCCATCGGGCGGCGACTTGGCGCAATCGGTGCCGCCGAGCACCATCGCCGCGCCCGGCCGGTTCACCACGACGACCGGCTGGCCGAGCCGCTCCTGCAGGTCTTGCGCCGCCAAGCGGGCGGCCACGTCGGTGATCGAGCCAACCGAGATCGGCACGATGAGCTTGATCGGATGATCCGGATAGGTCTCCGCCATCGCCGGCGTTGTGAAGGCCAGCCACGCAAGAGCAATGCCGCGCCACAATAATCTCATCTCTTCCTCCCCAGCCGAGACTTTTATCCCGGCTTATTCTCGGCTCATTCGAACCAGTCTCTGTTTCAATCTATTTTTTCACGATATGGCCTGCGAACGCGTCGGCGATGAACTGATCGATCAGGCGATAGCTCTGCCGTGCCGCCTCTTCATTGTATTCGGCGATGCCGGGCACATCGGCTTCCGGTTCGCAGAACGAATGAACGAGATGACCGAACGTCAGCATTTGCCAGCTTGCTTTGGCCGCTTCCATTTCCGCTTCGAAGGCGTCGCGCTGCGCCTTGGGTGCGGCCGGATCGGCGGCGCCGTGCATCACAAGCAGAGCGGCCTTGATATCTCCGGGCTTGGCCGGATTGAGGCTCGTGAGATCGCCGTGCAGCGAGACCGCCGCCTGCAGGTCGGCGCCGGCGCGCGCCAGTTCGAGCACATTGCCGCCGCCAAAGCAGAAGCCCACCGCGGCCTTTCGTGAACTGTCGCCGATGCCGCGCTTCTCGCTCTGGCTGACAAGAGCGGCGAGCGCGGCATCGATACGCAGCCTTCGTTCCTTGGGATCGGCGCGCAGCGCGTCGGCCAGCTGCGCGGCTTCCGGCGGCCCGGCGCTCACCTTGCCGTCGCCGTACATGTCGGCGACAAAACCGATGAAATGCGAGTCGGCCATCATCTGCGTTCGCGCGATGGCCTCCTCGGTGACGCCGAGCCAATTGGGGGCCATCAGCAAGAGCGGACGCTTGCCGGTGACACGGTCGTCGTAAACCAGCGCGCCGATGAAACGCCTGCCGCCGGCCTGATATGAAATCCGCTCAATTGTCATTTGCCTTCTCTACCGCGGAATGATTTCACCGATCAGGCCCGCGTCGAACGCCGTGTAGAACAGGCGGCCGTCGGGCCAGGCGCAGATGCAGCGCGCGCCGGCATTGCGCACCGGGATGGGATATTCGCCGACGACCCGGCCGTCAGGCTTCATGCGGCCGATCTTGTTGGCGGCATTGGCAGTGAACCAGAGGTCGCCGTCTGGCGCGACGCAGACACCGCGCAGCGACGAATCCGGTGTGACGACGGGGTGTTCAGTGATGCGTCCAGCGGCATCGATGCGGCCGAGCGCGTTGGTGCTGGTCTCGACGAACCAGATGCTGCCGTCGGGATGCGCCGCCATGGCGCGCGGCTGGCTGTCGTGACTCGGAATGGGAAATTCCGTGATCGTCCCGTCAACAGTGATATGGCCGATGCGATTGCCGGTTGCTTCGCTGAACCACAACGCGCCGTCGCGGACCGCGATCGACAGCGGCCGGCTGCCCGGCGTGATGCCCTGCTTGAACTCGGTGACTTCACCTTGCGGGGTTATTCTGCCGATCTGGCCGGCATCGGATTCCGAGAACCAGACATTGCCGTCGGGCCCAAGCAAGGTGCCGTCGGGCCCAGCCTGCGGCGTCGGCAATGCAAACAGCGTGATCGCGCCGTCGGGCGTCACGCGGCCGATCTTGTTCGCTTTCTTGGCGCAGAACCACAGATTGCCGTCGGCACCGGGCGTGATGCCGATCGGCATGGCGTTGGCTTCCGGCAGCGCGAATTCCGCAAAGGCGCCGCCGCCGACATCAAGCCGCCCGATCTTCGCGGCGCCGCTTTCGCAGAACCACAAGCGCCCATCGGGGCCGGCGATGCAGATATAGGGCTCGCTTTTCGGCGTTGGAATCTTGTGGTGGCGGAAAGCCGGCTCGGACGCTGCGGCGCTCATTCACTCCTTGCGCTCCTTGCGCTCCCTGCTTTCGTCTTATCCGCGGCATGTGTACCGCATGGCGATACAGCATGATCGCCATGCGGCACATGGTACGCATTACCATCCGGCTTGAGTCAAGCGGCTTTCGCTCTCGCGCGAAGGAGACGAGCGAGCATGTCATGCACGGAGGAATGGGTACCCGCCGCGCAGCCGCACGGCGGGGGTGAGTTCTATTCCGGCTGGATGCCGGCGTCGCTGACCATCTTGCCCCACTTGGCGGCCTGCACCTTGATGAAGTCGCCGAGCTGATCCGGCGTCGAGGCAAAGCCCTCGAAGCCGACATTGTGGAATTTTTTCTGGACCTCAGGATCGGCGATGATCTTGCCGATGGCGCCGTTGAGCTTGGCGACCACGTCGGGCGGCGTCTTGGCTGGCGCCACGAAGCCCGCCCAGGCATCGAGCTCGAAACCTTCCATGCCGGATTCATCCAGCGTCGGCAGGTCGGGGAACAGCGACGAGCGCTTGAGCCGCGTCACCGCGAGCGCGCGCACCTGGCCGGCGGCGACGTGCGGCATGCCGACGGTGAAGTCGACGATCATCATCGAGACGCGGCCGGCGATCACGTCCTCGATTGCGGGCGGCGAGCTCTTGTAGGGCACATGCAGCATGTCGAGGCCGGCCCAATGGGTGAAGGTCTTGCCGCCGACGATGCCTGCGGTATTGCCGCTGGCAAAGGATAGCTTGCCGGGATTGGCCTTGGCGTAAGCGATCAGTTCCTTGACCGAATGCACCGGCAAGCTCGGATTGACGACAAGCATCAAGGTGAAGCTGCCGACGCGGGTGACGGGCGTGAAATCCTTCACCGGATCGTAGCTGACGTGGCGCAACAGAAACGGATCGGCTGAGAGCGGCGAATTGGTCGCCAGCATCAGCGTATAGCCGTCGGGATTGGCGTGCTGCACGTATTGCGCGGCGACCGCGCCGTCGGCGCCGGGGCGATCTTCGACCACGACCGGCTGTTTGAGCGCCGCACTCAGCGGATCGGCGATGATGCGGCAGACCGTATCGCTGGCGCTGCCGGGCCCGAACACCGCGACAAAGGTAATGGGGCGCGACGGAAAATCGTCGGCATAGGCAATCGCGCTGGACAGAACGGCCGCAGCGGTCAGCAGAAAACCGAGCAAGCCAATGCAATGCAGCTTTTTCATGCGTGGTTCCTCCCTTGCTGTCACTGTTTTTGTTGTCTGTTGCGCGTTGGACTCTTTTGGTCCGCGCGCCAATTGGCGGGAGAGGATAGCAGATTTTCGCGGGACGTAGCGGTCAAATCTGCTGGTTTCCGCGCCAGCGCGAATCCTGCCGGACGATGCGTTGGCGCCAGTCCCCGCTTTTGGCGGGGACGAGCGGGTGGGATGCTTGGCCGACCTTATCTGATAAACGTCCCGTTTCGCAGTTCGGCGAAGGCCTGCTGCAACTCGGCTTGGCTGTTCATCACGATCGGGCCGTGCCAGGCCACCGGCTCTTCCAGCGGCTTGCCCGAGACCAGAAGGAAGCGGATGCCTTCATCGCCAGCCTGCACGGTAACGTCGTCGCCGCGATCGAAGAGGACCAGCGAACGATTGCCGGTCTGCTCGCGTATCAGGATTTCGTTCTCGCCGTCGCTTTTTTCGGTCAGCACGCCGAACGGTTTCGAGGCGAAGCGGAAATTGCCCGAGCCGTCGAACACATAAGCAAAGGCATGGCGGTCGACTTCGACCGGCAACGTCTTGCGCTTGCCGGGCGGCACGAAGACGTCGAGATAACGCGGATCGGCGGCAACGCCTTCGACCGGACCGCGCTTGCCCCAGAAGTCGCCGCAGACCACGCGCACGCGCGTGCCGTCATCGTCAACGACCTCCGGGATCTCGGCGGCCTTGATGTCCTGGTAGCGCGGCGCCGTCATTTTCAGGTGCGAAGGCAGATTGGCCCACAGCTGGAAGCCATGCATGCGGCCTTTGACGTCGCCCTGCGGCATTTCCTGATGCATGATGCCGCGGCCGGCAGTCATCCATTGCACGTCGCCGGCGCCGAGGCTGCCCCGGTTGCCGAGGCTGTCGCCGTGCTCGACCGTGCCGGCCAGCACGTAAGTAATGGTTTCGATGCCGCGATGCGGATGCCAGGGAAAGCCGGCGCGGTAATCCTCCGGCCGCTCGTTGCGAAAATCATCGAGCAACAGGAATGGGTCGAATTCCGACGATTTTCCGAAACCGAAGGCACGGTCGAGCCGCACCCCCGCTCCCTCGATGACGGGCTGGGACTTGACGATGCGTTTCACGGGCCGGATCGACATGGCGGTGTACCTTTTTGGCAGTGTGCCTTTATCAGGTGATCGGGTGTTACCGGCTAGATGGGCGATGCGCGCGGTGGAGCAAGAAGGCACATGGCTGATACCGGCGCATGTCGAAGGAGGGTGTCGTTACTTTGCGGAAGCCGTCAGGGCAGGGTGACCATGCCGCTCCAGAACTGCTGGAAGTTTCCGACGTCGACATCGTATTTGCGGACGAAAGCGAGCTTGCCGTCGCCGCCCATACGGAACACGGTCAGCCCGGCGCTCACTGTCGTGCCATCGGGCCGCGCTACCGGCAGAATGCTGGCGGCGATCAGGATGCGCCCATCGGGATCGATGGAGAACGTGCGTAGTTGCACGCCAAGGCCGTCGATGCTTTGGATATGCGTCGGTTCGCCGGTCTTCTCGTCGATGGCAAAGACGGCGACGCTGTTCTCGCCGCCCGCCGACATCTTCCGTCCGCCGCTCGGCGAAGCCGGGAAGGAGCGGTTGGTCAGATAGACGAATTTGCCGTTGGGATGGACATGGATGGCGCCGGCGCCTTGCTCGGTGGGACCGCGCGGATCAGCAAGCGTCTCCTTGATGAACGATGGTTCCCGCGCCAAACCCGTCCTTTCATCGAGCTTGTACATATAAAGCTTGTTCTGCCGCTCGATCGAAACGAAGGCCCACGGCTCGGTCGGATGAAAGTCCAAATGGCGCGGGCCGAAACCGAGGCCATTTCCGGGTGCGATCGAGGCGAGGTTTCTCAACACGCCGTTGTCAAAGCTAAAGGTCTTGATCGCGCCGGGGTCTTCGGCTTTGCCGTCTTCGGCGTTGTTGCCGCGCGTCACCAGCGCTGCAGCACGATTTGACGGCATCATCCGTACCTGGTGTGCGAAGATCCCGGTGTCGAGCGTTTCAGCTTGCGGCCGCAGCGGGCCGATCGTGCCGTCGGTGTTCAGACGATGCACCGTGACGTTGCTCGGAACGTTGAAGGCGGTGAGCAGGAACGCGCCGCTCGCGTCGACCGTGGTGTGAATCGGCCGCGATGGCAACAATGCGGGCTCGCCGTGAAGCCTCATGTCGCCGCTAGCCGGATCGACAACAAGCGCGCTGGCAAAATGCTTATCGCCGGCGATGCCCGGTCCGCCGGTACTCGACACCACATAGGCATAACGCCGCGACGGGTGCGGCCACAGATATTGGACATTCGCCGGCAGCGTGATCGCGCCGCGCTTCGTGAGCGCGGCATTGTCGATATCGAGATCGTACGCCGTCAGTACCGGGCCGACGCTGGCGTAAAACACCGTCTTGGACATATTTCCCCGCCTCGGCATTTCTTGCACACGCAGCACGACGCCGCGCGGTGCCGCATCATCTCATTGCAGACGTGCGATCGCCAAGAGTGGTTGCGGCAATGGTTTCGGGAATGGCCCCGAGGTTGTTTGGGCGCGCCTAGGCGGATTTCTGCAGCTTTTCGACCAAAGCCTCGATCTGCGCGACGGTGCGAAAATTTTCCGGCGTCATGTCGCGGTCGGGAATCTTCAGATCGAACGCGGCTTCCACCGCGAGCATTAGATTCACCATGTCCAGTGACGAGATGCCGCATTCGCTCAGCACATCGTCGCGGTCGATGAGGCGCGTGATCGCGCGCTTGGCAAGGATCGCATGTACCAGCGCCGTGATCCGGTCGGTGGCCGGCAATTGGCGATCCGAATTGATGCGGTCCAGCACGGTGAACGGTTTCCAAATTCCAAACAGAAAAACCGCGGTTTTGCGTAACGTGTATTGCATCCGCAGTGCGCAAACTCCCTATCACATAAAGGGTTTTCGAATCGTAACCTTTACGGCAAAGAAGCGCGCTAATTTCATGCAAATGCTGCGAGGTTTTGTAAGTTCTGCGCTAGCTGTTGAAGCAGGCTGATCGCATCTATGACAGACGGCCACTCTCGAGCGAGCTTATTGATGAAAGCGCGGACCGCGACGGTTTTCGAAATCGATCAGGACGTTGAAGCGGCGCGCCACGCGACGCGCAGCCTGTTGACGGCGGGAAGCAATTTGTCTGCCGAGAGCGGCGCCAATTTACGCGCGCGCACGGAGAGAGTCGCGGGCGTTGCGGCGGCGCAGGCCGCTGCTGTCGATTGCGAGTCGCGCTTGCCGGAAGAGGCGATCGCCGCTGTGCGCACCGAGCGTCTCCTCGGTATCGCGGTACCAAAGGAGTTCGGCGGCGAAGGTGCGAGCACGGCCGCCGTTGCCGATGTCTGCTACGCGCTCGGCCGCGCCTGCGCCTCGACCGCAATGATTTACGCGATGCATCAGACCAAGGTCGCCTGCATCGTGCGCCACTATCGGGACGCCGATGGCCGGGGCAGCGCCTGGCATCAGCTTCTGCTGCGCCGGCTTGCCGGCGAACAATTGCTGCTCGCGTCCTCGACCACCGAGGGGCAGAATGGCGGCGACGTCCGCAACAGCGCGGCGCCGATTGAGCGCAACGGCACGCGCATCCGCCTCGAGCGGCAGGCGACTGTCATTTCCTACGGTAAGGCCGCCGACGGCATTGTCACCACGGCGCGGCGTTCCGCCGACGCCGCAAGCTCAGACCAGGTTCTGGTGGCCTTTCTCAAAGCCGATTACACGCTCGACCGGGTGTCGGGTTGGGATGCCTTCGGCATGCGGGGAACCTGCAGCGAAGGCTTCAGGCTCGTGGCCTCAGGAACGAGCGAACAGATCCTGCCGGTCGGTTACGATAAGATTCACGTCCGGACCATGATGCCGGTGGCGCATCTGCTGTGGAGCTCGGCCTGGGCCGGTATCGCTGCCGCAGCCGTTACGCGGGCGCGGGACTTCGTGCGCAAGGCCATGCAGCGCTCGGGCGGCACGCTGCCGCCGGCCGCCGCCCATCTGACGCGCGCCAATGCGTCGCTGCGCGCGCTTAATAGTCTCATTGCCACGTCGTTGCGCCGGTTCGAAGCAGCCGACGTGCAGGCGCTCGAGGCGATCGACTTTCAGAACGGCATGAACCTGCTCAAGGTCAATGCCTCCGAGTTCGCTGTCGGGACCGTGATGAGCGCGATGCAGGCCTGCGGCCTTGCCGGCTATCGCAATGACGGCGACTTCAGCATCGGCCGGCATCTGCGCGATATCCTGTCGTCGCCGATCATGATCAACAACGACCGTATTCTCGCCAATGCCGCGACCGCAGCGCTTGTGAGCGGCATTCCGGATTCGCTCGCCGACTAAAAAACAATCCAAACAGAGGCGTAGACTGATGAACGTCGCATTCAAGAAACCGCCCGGTCCGGCCCGTTCGCTGGACTCGATTGCAGAAGCGCTGATGCTGCCGACCGGGATCGACGGCGTCTACGCGCGCACCGAGATCTTCGAAAAAGCGGTCGATGGCCTGTCCGCCTTCATCTCGTCCTATCGCGATGCCGATACCGAAGTCTTGCGCTTTCCGCCGGTGATGAGCCGCCGCCAGGTAGAGAAGTCGGGCTATCTGAAAAGCTTCCCGCATTTCCTCGGCTGCGTCAGCTGTCTCTCCGGTTCCGAAGATAAGATCCAATCGCATGTCGAGCGCTACGACGCCGGTGGCGAGTGGACCGGCGGGCTGGCGCCTGCCGACCTGGTGCTGAGTCCAGCGGCCTGTTATCCGGTCTACCCGCTGGTTGCGAGCCGCGGCCATGTGCCCGGCGCCGGCCTGAAATTCGACGTCGCCTGTGACTGCTTTCGCCGCGAGCCGTCGAAGCTGCTCGATCGGCTGCAATCCTTCCGCATGCGTGAATATGTCTGCATCGGCAGGCCGGAACAGATCCAGGATTTCCGCGCGCGCTGGCTTAAGCGCGCCGAGAGTTTTGCCAGCCAATTGGGCCTCAGCTACCGCATTGATCAGGCCAGCGATCCGTTCTTCGGCCGTGGCGGCCGGCTGATGGCGATGAGTCAGGTCGAGCAGGCGCTGAAATTCGAGCTTTTGGTTCCGGTTCATTCCGAAGACGAGCCGACCGCCTGCATGAGCTTCAACTATCACCGCGACCATTTCGGCACCACGTGGAGCCTTTGCGATACCGCAGGCCAGATCATGCATACCGGCTGCGTCGCCTTCGGCATCGATCGGCTAGCGCTGGCGCTGTTTGCCATGCATGGCGTCGAGTTTGCTCGATGGCCGGCGGGCGTGCGTCAGGTGCTCGGCATTTGATGGCTTTGTCGTCCGGATAAGATGCCGGAAAAAACTACACGCCCAGGATCGCGTATTCCGTATAAGCGAGATCGCCGAGCCGCGGGCGCTGCGGGCCTTTGTAATATTTCGGCTTGCTGCCGCGGCGGAACACGCCGACCAGACCGGGGATCGGCGCGTTGGCATCGACAATGACGACCGGCCGGCCGCGCCGCGCCAGATAGCGGCCCAGCGGTCCGGCGAAGCGGCCGAAATCGGCGATGTCACGGCAGTAAATCAGTTGCGCGCACGGAACGCAGCCCTTGACCAGCCGCGGCCGGAACACAAACGGATAAGCCTGTCCGGCGCTTTCGCACCATAGGCTGATGCAGCCATGCGCTGCGTGGTTTGCGAGCGTTTCCCGGTCGAACCGATCGAAGCTCACGGAGGGTTCGCAGCGCGCGTCAAACACGTCGGCCTCTTCGCCGCCAAAGGCGAGCGCCGGCAGTGCGACGAAAATGCCATCGCTGTAGCGGTGGAAGCCCTGCGCCTCGATGATCGGCCAGGTGTGTGGCGCGGCTGACACGTTGGTGTAGGTTACCTGCTTGTGACGCAGCGCCTGCGACACCAGCATCGGCGCATAGGCGCGGAAGGCGGGCTCGACATACCAACTCGACAGATTGCAGCGCGGCGCGAACGCGCCGTCGGCCGGCATCGCCGCGCAAATCAGAAGAAGCACACCGACCGGAGCGTTGGAGCTTTCCAGAAGGTAACCATATTTCGGCAGGCCGTCCGGCGGCTCATGCCGCGCCAGCTGGTCGAGCGCATGGCGCCAGAACTCGCCGCCGCGGCTTGGAAAACCGCGAGTGAGCAGTTCCGCCACAGCAGGCACATCGGCTTCCTCGATCTGTCGGCAGCGGATATCGGGCAGGGTGGAACTCATTCACGTTGGCCACGACTGCGTCGTGAACTTGATCGTAAGCGTTTCGCGAATATAGGGGTGGCGGGTGAACAAACGGTAGGCGCGGCACCATGTCGATAAAATTAACCATAATGGACCAGATGGCGCAGGTTGCGGGCGAGCACGGCAAGCAATTGGCGCCGCTCTCCGACGATCTCGTGCTGCTCGATTCCGGTCTCGACTCGCTTGGCTTTGCCGTGCTGGTCGCTCGTCTCGAAGACAAGTTCGGCGTTGATCCGTTCACGGCCTCCGAGGATGCGGCGTTCCCCGTCACGCTCGGCGACTTCGTGAAGGTCTATGAAAATGGCGCGCGCTGAGACGCTGCGCCAGCACCTTTCTGATAATTCGCCGGAGCGGTGCTTTTTCGGCCGCGCCGCGCGCGCCTGTTACAGCCATCTGTCGCGCGGGACGTGTCTCGGCGGCCGGCTTGCCGAATTGACCGGCACGTCGGTGCTGCTTGCGGCCGGCAACCAGCTCACCGCGGCGCTGGCACCGATCGAGCTCGATGGGGTCGCGCGCCGCATCACGATCTTGCCACCCGACGCCGCGCCGGAACATTTCGTCGCGCTGATCGCCGGTGCCGAGGTCGATGCCGTTGTCGGCGATCTCAATTCGCCCAGCGAGTTCTACGATATTCCGCTGCGCGTTGCGGCGTCACCCGAGATCGGTGCGGCGGACACGCTCCCGGCACCAACCTTTCAAACCGAATGGGTGATGCTGACCTCCGGCACGACCGGCGTGCCGAAAATGGTCGCGCACACAGTCGCCGGCCTGACCGCCTCGTTCGCGGCAAAGCCGCCGGATCCGAGCATAGTGTGGGGGACGTTTTACGATATCCGCCGCTATGGCGGCTTGCAGATTTTCTTGCGCGCGGTGCTGGGCGGCACGTCGCTCGTGCTCTCGAGCGCGGGCGAACCGGTTGCCGAACATCTCGCCCGCCTTGGCGAACACGGCGTAACGCATCTTCTCGGCACGCCGACGCATTGGCGGCGCGCGTTGATGTCGCCCGCGATCAGGAAGATATCGCCGCGCTATGTCCGGCTCTCCGGCGAAATCGCCGACCAGGCGATCTTGGACAGTCTGCGGGCCGCGTTTCCACGCGCCGTTGTCAGCCATGCCTTTGCCTCGACCGAGGCCGGCGTCGCCTTTGAAGTCAGCGACGGCCTTGCCGGCTTTCCGGTGTCCTATGTCGAGCAAGTGCGCGATGGCGTCGAGATGAAAGTCGAGGACGGCTCGCTGCGCATCCGTTCGCCGCGCACCGCTTTGCGCTATGTCGGCAGCGCCGCGCGGCTGGCCGACCGGGACGGCTTTGTCGATAACGGCGACATGGTGGAGCGGCGCGGCGATCGTTATGTTTTCACCGGCAGGCGCGGCGGCATCATCAATATCGGCGGCCAGAAGGTTCATCCTGAAGAGGTCGAGGCTGTCATCAATCGGCATCCGCGGGTGCGGATGTCTCTCGTGCGCAGCAAACGCAGCCCGATCACCGGCGCGCTGGTGGTCGCTGACGTCGTGCTCCGTTCGGGCAACGACGACGTCGAAGCGGTCAAAGGCGACATTCTCACGCTCTGCCGCGATGCGCTGCCGCGCCATAAGGTTCCTGCCTCGATCAGCATCGTGCCGGCGCTTGACGTGGCTGCGTCGGGCAAGCTGGCCCGGCGGCAAGGCTAGGAAGCCGAGGTTGGGGCACATGGCCAAAGCATCAGGAAAATTCGAAAAGCGGCCCCCGAAGAGAGCTTCGCGCACAGTGCTGATCACCGGCGGGAGCCGGGGCCTCGGCCTTGGTATCGCGCGCAAGCTGGTCGCCTGCGGCTACGACGTCATTGCTGTAGCGCGCAGCGAGAACAAGGATCTCAGCGCCGCCGTCGCCGCAGCCAAGCGCGCCAAGAACGGCACGCTGCACTTCGTACCGTTCGATCTCGGCGAGATCGGCAAGATCCCGAATCTGGTCCGCGATCTGCGCAAGGAATTCGGCCCGCTGTTCGGCCTCGTCAACAATGCCGCACTCGGCCGCGATGGCGCGCTGTCGCTGATGCACAATACGCAGATTGAAGAACTCATCCGGCTCAACACGCTGTCACCCATAGTGCTGACCAAATACGTCGTGCGGGCGATGATGTCGGATGGCCACGGCCGTATCGTCAACGTTGCCTCGATCATCGGTTTTACCGGTTATAGCGGGCTCTCCGTCTACGGCGCGACCAAGGCGTCGATGCTTGGCTTCACCCGGTCGTTGGCGCGCGAGGTCGGCCGGCTCGGCATCACGGTGAATGCCGTCGCGCCGGGTTTTCTCGATACCGATATGACGCACGGGCTTGCCGGCGAGCAGCGCGAAAAGATTACGCGCCGCAGCGCGTTGCGCAAGCTCGCCGGCGTCGATGATGTGGCCAATGCCGTCGAGTATCTGCTCAGCGACAAGGCGCAAAGCATATCCGGCACGGTGCTGACGGTGGATGCCGGCGCGACGGCCTAGTGCGCCGCATCAGGGGCACGGATGCCGCAATCCGTCGAAGCCCAGATAGGTTCCCGACGCCGGATCGTAGGAGCGGAATCGCGCTGCGCAGTACGAGGCGCCGTTTTCCGCGACAACGGGACCGGCGACATAGGGTCCAGGCGCATAGGCGTAGCCTGGGTAATAGTCGTAATAGCCGGGCGCCCACAGCGGTGACGTTGCCGCCGCGACCGCACCGCCCACGACGCCTGCTGCTACAGCGGCGGGCCATCCCCAGCCGCCATGCCAGCCGCCGTGCCAGCCGTGATGCCAGCCCCATGGCGCCGCCGATGCCGGAGCCGCCGTCGCAAGCACTGTGCAGGCTGTAAGGCCAAGAGCCGCAACGCCGCTTAACAGTTTCGATCTCATGTCGTTCTCCACGCTGGTTGGGTTCCAGTCCTTTGGAACAAGTCTTTTGATCGCGGCGGACGCCTCGCCGCGGCGCACGGTGATCAATCGCCAGATGCGAGCTCTGTTCCGGGAGTGCGTGAAACTGTCGCCGCGGCGACCTGATGCGTTCGGATCGCCACAGTCGCGCCGGAATTTGAACGGTGTCGCCCCTAACTTGCGTCGTTGTGCGTCTTGGTCAGCCCGGTCGGCGGACCGTCGACCGCGGTCCAGCCGCCATCGACCAGAAGCGCAGTGCCGGTGACATAGCTCGCTGCGTCGGAAGCAAGAAAGGCGATCGCCGCGCCGACTTCGCTTGGCTGCGCCCATCTGTTGAAGACAGTGTGGGCGCCAAGCGCATTCCAGATTTCCGGCCGCGCCTTGAGCGGTGCCACTAAGCCGGTTTCGACGATGCTCGGCACGATGGCATTGACGCGCACGCCGAACGGCCCGACCTCTGACGCGAGCCCCCGTACCATTTGAATGATGCCGGCTTTGGTCGCGCCGTAGATCGCAAGGCCCGGCTCGAGCGTGGTGGCGCGCACCGAGGAACTCGCAATCAGGCTGCCGCCGCCGTGCTTGACCATCATGCGGCCGAAGGCGCGCAAGAAATAGAACGTGCCGCGCAGATTGAGATCGGCGACGCGGTCATATTCCTCGTCGGTGTAATCCAGCATCAGCTTGCGGACATGGATCGCCGGTGTCGTCACCGCGATGTCGAGGCGCTTGTACGTCGTTTCGACGGCCGTTGCGAGCGCGTTGACGGCTGCTGCATCGCCGGCGTCGAGGACATGAACCCCGGCGCGATGCTCCATGCCGATCTCGCGCGACGTCGCCTCAACGCCCTCCCGGTTCTTGTCGGCGCAGATGACGGTCGCGCCGAGCGCGGCCAGTGCTTCGGCGGCGGCCTTGCCGATGCCGGACGCGGCTCCCAGCACCAGCGCCGTCTTGCCGTCGAGGCGAAACAGATCGCGATACGCCGCAAGGCGTTTCTCAGTCTCAGTCATTGTCTCTTAGCTCCGGACGGCGGGATCAGCCGGTCCGCCCTTGATCGGCCATTTGCTGGAACTTCTTCACGTTGTCGACGCCGGCATAGGCGGCGATCCGGGCATTGGCTGGCCCCATCAAGGCACGGAACGGCGCCAGATCCGGCCGTGTCAGCAGCATGCCGGAGGCGACCAGTTTCTTGATCTGATCATCCTCCTGGTCGGCGATCAGCTTGCGCATCAGGTTGCCGGCGGCGGCGCTCTCCTCGCGGAAGATGGTCTGCTGGCTATCGTCGAGCTTCTTCCATGTCACCGCGCTTACCGTATGGATCATGTTGTTGTAGATATGCCGCGTAATCGCGAGGTGGTTCTGGACCTCGTAGAATTTGTTGAAATAGATCACCGCGATCGGGTTTTCCTCGCCGTCGACAACATGTTGCGACAGCGCTAGGTAGAGTTCGGGAAAAGCAATCGCCTGCACGGTCGCTCCGAGCGCTTCGAGCGACGCCTGGATCTGCAATTCCGGCGGTGTGCGCAGCTTCAATCCTTTCACGTCGTCCGGCACATTGATCGGACGCACGGTATTGGTGACATTGCGGAAGCCGTAGTCCCAATTACGCAGCGTGATGAAGCCCTGCTTCTCGGCGAGCGGCGCCAGCCAAGCCATCGCCGGTCCGTCGAGCACGCGGAAGGCATGTTCCGGGCTGTCCCAGATGAACGGCAATTCCACGGCCGCGAAGGCGGTGTCGTATTTGTCCAATTGGCCTTGCGTCGGCAGGCCCATATCGATGGTGCCGAGCTTGATCTGCTGCGCCTGTTCGGGCGGGCCGCCGAGCACGTTGTTCGGAAAGATATTGATCTTGATCGCGCCGTTGGTGCGGCTCTCGACCCGCGCGACGAATTGCTTGGCGGCGATATTGGCTGGATGGTCTTCGGCGGCGAAATGGGCAAAGCGCATGGTAAGCGGAGCGGCGCGCAGCGACACGTAAGGTGCCGCGACCGACAATGCGGCTCCGGCCGCACCGGATTTGAGAAGATTTCTGCGGTCGATCTTGCCAAACATGACGTTTCTCCCGATGTTTCTTAAACGTGAAAGCCGAAATAGCGCGGCAGCGCCAACGCGAACCAAGGCACAAAGGCGACGGCCAAAAGCCCCGCGATGACCATGATCAGATAAGGCAGCATCGCGCGCGAGGCCTTTTCGATGTCGCAGCGCATGACGGCGCAGCAGACGTAGAAGCCGACGCCGGCGAGCGGCATGAAGCCGCCGATGCCCATGGCGATGATGAGAACCAGGGCATAGTGCAATTGGCTCAAGCCGAGCTTGCCGGCGATTGGAATGAGCAGCGGCGCTACCACATTGAGCGACGGCAGGCCCTCAAGCAGAACCCCGATCACGATCAGCAGCACGATCGAGCCGAGCATGAAGATGAAGGTTGATCCGCCAAAGCTGTGCAACAGGTCGACCAGCCGCTGCGGCAGATAGGCGACCGTCAGCGTCCACTGGAATCCGGATGCCGCGGCGAAAATGAACAGCAGGACACCGGTTAGCGCCGCAGTGTCGAGCGCCGTGCGCAGAAACTTGCCGAGATCCATTTCGCGATAGAACAGCATCGCCAAAGCGAGGCCATAGAGCACCGCGAAGCCCGCGACTTCGGTGGGCGTGGCGATGCCGAGCAGAATGCCGCCCAGCAACATCGCCGGCATCAGCAACGGCAGGATCGCGCCGAGGCCTGCGCGCAACATGACGCGAAGCGGCGCCCGCGGCTCGGGTGCCATGCCGGCGCGCCGGGCGCGGACATAGATCAGTGCCATCAGGCAAGCGGCCATGACGGCGGCCGGAATGAGACCGCCGACGAACATGGCGCCGACCGAGACGCTGGTGATCGAGCCGACGATCAGCATGGCAATGCTCGGCGGAACGGTTTCGCCCATAATCGCGGACGCGGCGAGCACGGCGGCGCCTTCTTCGGCGCCATGCCGCTCGCGCAGCTTGTTGCGCATCACCGTGCCGACCGCCGCGACGTCGGCGGGCTTCGAGCCGGACAGGCCGGAAACCACGTACATGCTGGCGACGGTGACTTGGAGAAGCCCGCCACGCCAATGGCCGACCAGGGTCTGGATGAAGCGCACCAGGCGTAAACTGATGCCGCCGCGTTCCATGATCAGGCCGGCAAGGATGAAGAACGGGATCGCGAGCAGAATGAAATTGCCGGTGCCGTTGACCATGTTCTGCGGCAGCACCACGAACGGCATGTCCGTCACCCACAGATAAGCTGCGGTGGCGAGAAGGAGTACGAAGCCGACCGGCACGCCGGCGAAAATGGCGACAAAGAACAGAAGCAGCGCCGTGACGATTGCGGCATCGCCGCCGAGATAGGGCAGCCAGAAATCACGCGTGGCGGCGGCGAGGGCGAGCGTCGCGACGAATGCGGCACCGACGGCGAGCGCCATGCGCGTGTCCTTGCGAAAGAGCTTTTCCAGCGCATGAAGCGCGATCAGCGCCGTGCCGACGGGAAGCGGCAATGCAATCAAACCGGCGGGCAACTGCAGGACCGGCGTCAGCTCGTGCCAGCTGGAAGCGATGAATTGCGCGGACGCAAGTCCGGTCAGCCCGACGACAAACAGGACGATAATGTCGGACAGGATCAGGCAGGCATGCTCGGCCGCGGGGTGCAAGCGATCGAGCACCAGCCGGACGAACGCGTGATCGCTGCGCCGATAGGCGACCGCGCCACCGATGAAGGCCAGGATCGAGAGCGACAGCCGCGCCGCTTCGTCCGACCAGAGAAACGATGTGCGGAAACAGACCCGGGCTACGACGTTGGCCAAGACCAGCGCGAGCTCGGCGAGCAAAGCGAAAACGACAACGGCTTCCGCGGCCATCTCGACGCCGCTCAACCAGGCCGGTTTGGGCCAGGCCGGTACGGGCGTTGCGCCGATCGGCAGCGACTGACCCCCATCGGCCTCACGCGCGGCCTCTGAGCCGGCAAGCTCGACAGAACTTTGCATGGACGCGTCCACCCGCCGCGCCGGCGTGTTGGCCGCCGGTCGCGACCGTGATCCTAGCGGCTGATTTTGCCGAGGGCCAGACTTCGCCGCGACTACGGCTTGCGGACGCGACTTGTTCTAAAATCGAAGGTCGTCGGCGACAATGTGCGCGTGCAACGTCGCATCGAGCCGCACATAGGCCTGTTGCCGCGGGTCGTCGAGATAGAGCGCATCCGATGTGGCGCTCGGATCAAAACCTTCGCGGACAAGATCGGACTTCTTGTGCTTGAACGTCGAGGTGACGTCGATGCCGTCCCGGATGCGAAGGAACAGAGGGCGTGCATAAGGGGGGAGCCGCTCGGAGAAATGTTTGCGCAAGGCTGCGAGATCGAGATCGCCGCCGGCGACCAGCGCCGCCATGCCGGCGGCGCCTTCGGTGCCCGGAACAGCAACACCATACACCGTTGCGTCGGCAACGCCGGGGAAGGTCGTGATCACATTCTCGACTTCGGATGTTGCGACATTCTCGCCTTTCCAGCGGAAGGTATTGCCGACGCGGTCGACGAAATAGTGGAAGCCGTTTTCGTCCATGCGCATCAGATCGCCGGTGCGGTACCACGCGTCGCCAACTTCAAATACGTCGCGCAGGATCTTGCGCTCGGAATCGGCCGCGCTGCTATAGCCCTCGAACTCGCCGCCGGGGTCCGACGCACCGTCGCTCCGGCTCCGGATTTTGCCGATTGCCTCGCCCACCTCAGCAGCTGAACTGCGGATGCAACGCCCGTTGCTATCCCGTGCCGGCGCGCCCGTCGTGTCGTCGAATTTCACCAGCGCCAGCGGAAAGCGGTGCCTCAGGAACGGCGGCACGCGGCCGACGGCGCCGACTTTGCCCTCGACATTGTAAAGCGAGACGTTGCCTTCGGTCGCGGCATAGAATTCGAGAATTTTCGGAATCCTGAACCGAGATTGAAATTTCTCCCACACGTCGGCGCGCAATCCATTGCCGGCCGCGAGCCGCAGCCGATGCGCATGCTCGCTTGGATGCCGTGGCGCGTTGACCAGATAGCGGCACAGCTCGCCGATATACTGGAACAGCGTGCAGTCCCATTTGGCGATGTCGTCCCAGAATTGCCGCGCCGAGAATTTCTCGGCGATGAGGACAGAACCGCCGCTCACCAGCAGGGCGCCCGGCGCGACCACGCCGCCAACCGAATGATAGAACGGCAGACAATCGTAGATGCGATCGCTCGGCGTCGCATTCATCAGGCCGGCGAACCACAAGCTCCACTGCAACAGCCGCTGATGGCTGACATTGGCGGCTTTCGGCAGGCCGGTCGTGCCGGACGTGTAGATCGCGAGCGCGCGGTCGGTTATGGTCACGCTGCGGCGTTCCGCGACGCTCAGCGGCGCGCCGGAAAGGCTTTTGATCTCCTGGTCGACGCGGGGAAGGTGACCGCCGCCGTGGCCCCAGATCTTTGCGCCGACAGTGAGCGTTGTGGATTGCAATGCATCCATCAGATCATGAGCAACGATCACGTGCCGTGGCGCGATGAGATCGATGCAATGCGCAAGCGATTGTCCGCGGAGCTGCGTGTTGATCAGCGACACCACGCCGCCGACGCTGGTGATGCCGAGCCAGATCGCGAGGTAATCCGGTCGGTTTGGCATCAAAAGACAGACGGTTTCGGCCTTGTTGAGGCCCTGTGCCAGCGCCCAGCGCCCATAGCGATTGGCGCGCGCGACGAGTGCGCGATAGGTCAGCGACTCTTGCTCCGAGACGAGCGCCGGTGCGTCACCTTGCTTGTGCGCCATTTCGGCGATGATATCCGACAGCAGACGCTGCGGCTGTTTCGCGATAGGTGCTGTCGCCTCCAGCGCGCGCACCCAAGAGCGCAACGCGCCGTCACTCCCGGCACTTCGTGCGGCCTCTGTCATTTCGGTGAAAGCCATGCCGGACCATCGCCCAATAAAGTGAATCTTTCGCTTCCAGATTGGACGAAATTTGAACGAATTCGGAGCGACCGCAATCGCCGCTCACGACGATGCGGGCGGCAATGGCAAACAATTAAAGTTAACCGCTCGAATTCGCCGTTGTTACGTTGCTCCGCCCCTACAAGCCACGGATAAGAAACGCAATCTCTCTAGTATTGCGCCGTGAAATGCGCACAAAAAAATCGCGCGACTGACTGCAGGCAGGCGAAGGGACGCATGAAAAGCGAAACGGTGGCCGTTCACGGCGGCTATGAGACCGACCCGACGACGAAAGCCGTCGCGGTGCCGATCTATCAGACGGTGGCCTACGAATTCGACAGCGCCGATCATGGCGCCGCGCTGTTCAATCTTGAAGTCGAGGGCCATCGCTATAGCCGCATCAGCAATCCGACTACGGCCGTGCTCGAGCGCCGCGTCGCCGAGCTCGAGGGTGGCGTCGGCGCGCTCTGCGTCGCGACCGGGCAGGCGGCGCTGAATTATGCGGTCCTCAACGTCACCGGCATGGGCACCAATATCGTGTCGGTGCCGCAGCTTTACGGCACCACCTACACGTTGTTCGGCCACATCCTGCCAAGCCAAGGCATCAGTGTACGCTTTGCCGAATCCGACAGAGCCGAAGCGATCGAGAACCTGATCGACGACAAGACCCGCGCTATTTTCTGTGAGAGCGTCGGCAACCCGGCCGGCAATATCTGCGACATCGAGGCGCTGGCGGCGGTGGCGGAGCGTCACGGCCTGCCACTCATCGTCGACAATACCGTCGCGACGCCGATCCTGATGCGCCCGATCGATTACGGCGCTCACATCATCGTCCACTCGCTGACCAAATTCATGGGCGGTCACGGCACGACGCTCGGCGGCGCCATAGTCGATTCCGGCCGTTTCGACTGGAAGAAACACGCCGCCCGCTTTCCGATGTTCAATGAACCGGACGCCTCATATCACGGTCTCATCTATGCCGATCATTTCGGCGAGGCCGCTTATATCGCGCGCTGCCGCAGTGTCTATCAACGCACCACCGGCGCGGTCCTGCCGGCGCTGTCGTCATTCCTGCTGTTGCAAGGCATCGAAACGGTGGCGCTGCGTGTCGAGCGCCATGTCGAGAATGCGATGCGCGTCGCCGTATTCCTGCGCGACGATCCCCGCGTCGATTGGGTCAACTATGCCGGCTTTGCCGATCATCCGCATTACAATCTGGCGCAGAAATATCTCGGCGGCAAAGCCTGCTCGCTGCTGACCTTCGGCGTGTTCGGCGGGCTCGAGGCCGGCAAGGCTTTTTACGATGCGCTGAAACTGTTCAAGCGGCTGGTCAATATGGGCGACGCCAAGTCGCTCGCCTGCCATCCGGCCTCGACCACGCATCGTCAGATGTCGGCGCAGGAACAGGCCAAGGCCGGTGTAAAGCCGGAAATGATCCGGCTGTCGGTCGGCATCGAGCATATCGACGACATCATCGCCGATCTCGATCAGGCGCTTGGGGCCTCGCAGTCGCGGCGTCCGCTCCTGGCCGCGGAGTGAACAGGAAAGGCCGGAACGAACATGCCGCTTTTCCTCGATACCGGTCGATCGCCTGCGGAGCTCAATGCTGCGAACTCCGTCACGATCGGTCTTGTCAACAATATGCCGGACGCGGCCTTCGAGGCGACCGAGCGGCAATTCATCGAACTGATCCGCGACGCCGGGCCGTCGCGCATCGTGCTCCTGAAGCTGTTCGCCATTCCCGAGGTGCCCCGCGCCGCGGAGATGTTCGGCTCTCTTGCCGGCAAATACCGCGACATTGCCGAGCTGTGGGACACCCAACTCGATGGCTTGATCGTCACCGGCACCGAGCCGCGCGCCAAGAATCTGAAAGACGAGCCGTATTGGCGGAATCTCAGCGCCGTCGTCGATTGGGCGCGCGATCATACGGCGTCTACCGTCTGGTCCTGCCTCGCCGCGCATGCGGCGGTGCTGCATGCGGACGGCATCGAACGGCAGGCGCTGCCGCAAAAGCAGTTCGGCGTTTTCGATTGCCGGCTCGCCGCCGACCATCCCATGACGCAGCAGTTTCCCGAGCCGCTCTGGGTGCCGCATTCGCGGTTCAATACGCTGCCGGAGGACGCCCTGATGTCCGCCGGCTATAAGATCCTCGCGCGCTCGGCGACGGCCGGTGTCGATGCCTTCGCGAAGCAGGAAGGCAGCTTATTTCTCTATTTCCAGGGTCATCCGGAATATGATGCCGACACGCTGTTTCGCGAATATCGCCGCGACGTTGCGCGTTTCTTGAACGGCGAGCGTGATGTCTATCCGAACTTGCCGCGGAATTACTTCGACGATGTCGCGACCGCGCGCGCCGAGAGCTTTCAGGAGCGCGCCATGGCCGCCAAGCTCGCCGCCGGCACTGCGGATCAGCGCAGCGCTTTGATGGCGGAATTCCCCAACGCGGCGCTCGGGACCGGATTGCAAAATACGTGGCGACCGGCGGCGCTCAGCGTCTATGAAAAATGGGTGTCGTTCTTGAGCGCCCGCAAGGCGGAGCGGCGCAACGCAACCGCTGCGATCAAGTCGCCCCGGTTGCGCCGCATCTGGCGCGACTGGCCGTTGCCGCTGCAGCCGCGAGCCAAAAGTTTGGGCGAGCTGAAATAGCTTTATACATTCGGTTTACGGTTTTTTGGGCAGTGAAGTGTTTACTGCCGGGCCTTGAGCGTCGCGCCTTTAGCGCCGTTTCATGTCCCTGGAGGGTGCCCGTGCCGAACCCCGTGGTTTTCGCCGTGCCGGCGGATGTCGAACTCGATCCGGCGCCGATTCCGCCGGACTGGGTCATCGAAGGCAATCCGCAGGCCTGCTCCAAACGCCTCGCCACGAGCGCCGATGGCACGTCGACGGTCATGGCCTGGTCGTGCACAGCCGGCCGCTTCAAGTGGTACTACACGGTCGACGAGACGATTCACCTCATCTCCGGCGAGGTTTTCGTCACCGACGAGAACGACAATGTCCGCCGCGTCGGACCGGGCGACATGGTGTTCTTCCCCGCAGGCGCGGTGAGCACCTGGCACATCCCGGATCACGTGCGCAAGCTGGCGGTCTGCCGCCACAGCATGCCGCGCCTGGCCGGTTTTGCGCTGCGCGCCTTCAACAAGCTCGTCGGCATCGTCACCGGCTCCGACAGTAGCGCTGCGCTCGAGAGCGCACCTCAGTCCGCTGCCGAAGCCCGGCATGCCGAAGCCAAGACGGCGTAGCGGCATCGTCAAGCTCAGTTCCCGATCGGTCCGTCCATGGTTACGCGTGCCGGCGCGAGCGCGGCGGCAAGTGCCGGCAATTGCGCGCGCTCGCAAAAAGCCGGGATCACGGTCTTGGCGTTGACGGATTTCACCAGCGCGACGATGTCGGCGAGGCGAGGGTGCACGTTCCAGCGCATGGTCTGCGCGCGGCCGCTTTTGGCAAGGCGCTCTGCAGGCGTCTTGGGATTGATGTAGCCGGTAAACAGGATCGTCACTTTGGCCTTATTTTCGAATTGCGCAAGAAGCTTTGCGCTCGCGCCCGAGGCGCCGTCCGCCGAAGCCGCGAGCATGACGCCGCGTGCTCCGCTGATCGGCTTGACCGTTTGAACGAGACGCGCGATCTCCGCGCGCAAACCATCGTGCATTGAGAGATGGTCGCCGTCGGCGAGATGCTGCAGCGCTTTGCGCATCGGCTCGTCGACATGAATGTCGTCGACGCCGTGACGCATCAGTTCAAGCGCGATCTCAGGACCGCGGCCGTTTGCCGGTATGGGGAGCAGCAGCGGACCGCGGCCGACAAATGTCGCCAGCCGGCTCCAGCATTCCGCCAGTGGCGTCTGATAATCGCCGTAGGAGCAGTCGATCAGTGCCGTCGCTGCATGCGTGGCGGGCGGGTCGTAGGCGTAGAGAACCGACTCCGCGCAAATATCACCGGTATAGAGAAAGCCATCGCCGACGCGAAAATTGAGCCAGATCCCGCCCGGCGCATGCCCGTCGCGGCCGGTCTCGACCGGAATGCCGATGACGTCGCTTTGGCCGCGGACCGGCAATGGCCGCGTGGCGACGGAGCCCGGCAGGGTCCGGGCGACGGTTGCGGTCGCATAGACCGGAGGATGTCCCAGCTTGGGCAGGAGCGAGAGCCCGCCGACATGATCCTTGTGGCCGTGGCTCAAGACGATCGCGTCGACAGGCCCCAGGCTCTCGATATCCGGCAAATATCCGGGCGGGGGCCCTTCGCCGAGGTCGAGCAGGAGCCGCTTTCCGGTGGTTTCGAGCAGGAAACAGGCCGGTCCCTTGCCGCCGACCCCAGAAACCGGCCGTAACGAAGCTGAATTCATCGCATTTCCACCCTATATGCTCGTCAGGGAACGCAACATTGACAAGGCAGGGCCGCCTCCTTAATCAACCGGTCAAATTCCAAGGAATAACGCCATGAAAGTCCGCAATTCACTGAAATCGCTGCGGGGCCGCCACCGCGACAATCGCATCGTGCGTCGCAAGGGCCGGGTTTACGTCATCAACAAGACCCAGCGCCGCTTCAAGGCTCGCCAAGGCTGAGGCCGTCTAAAGCCGCGACCCCCGGTCGACGCTGCGGGCTGCCCACTTCCGCCGCATTTTCCGCGCCCGATAGGGTACTTTTCCCACTTGCCGCAGGACGGCGGGGAATTAGACTCGTGCGCATGAAATTTCGATTCCTGGCTATGCTTGCTGTTGCGATGGGTCTCTGCATTGCGGCGGCACCGACGGCTGCCTTCGCCCAGGATGACGACCACTGGCCATCGTCGCCGGGCGACACGCTCAAACCCGTGCGCGGCGACACTTACAGCCTCGATACGCTGTTTGCAGCGCTGAAAATTGCGCCGGATGGGGCGAGCGCCAAGGCGATCGAGGATCGCATCTGGGCGATGTGGCTGGTTTCCGGCAGCGACACCTGCACGCTGTTGATGACGCGGGTCAAGGACGCCACTGACGATAAGGATTACGACCTTGCCATCAGGCTGCTCGATGCCGTGATTGCGCTGAAGCCGGATTATGTCGAAGCCTGGAACCGGCGTGCCACGGTCTACTATCTCAAGCAGGATTATGGCCATGCGCTCGCCGATCTGCGCGTGGTTCTCGCCAAGGAGCCGCGGCACTTCGGCGCCTTCTCGGGCCTGGGTCTCATCCTGCAGGACATCGGCGACGACAAGGATGCGCTCGAAGCCTATCGCAAGGCGCTCGCGATCGACCCGCACCTCGAAAACATTCCCGAGGTGGTCAAAACGTTGAGCGAAAAAGTCGAAGGCCGTCCGATCTAACCCCGCCTGCTTTGGCTGGATCGCAGGTCCGCATCCCGGATTTCGCTCTGCGCAATCCAGGCTACACTGGGCCCTGATCGCAATGGCCGAAGCCGGGGGAAATGCATGGACGCCGATCGACTGACAATCCGTGAGCTCGTGGAAAATTGGGCGGTGTGGCGCGATGCGCGCTTGTGGGATCGCTTCCGTACCGTGTGGCATCCCGAAGGCCGGATGATGGCGACCTGGTTTCAGGGCACCTTCGAGGAATTCATCAAGGGCAACGAGGAGGGCTGGAAGCGCGGCGTGCGCATTCTGCATTTCCTCGGCGGCTCGTCGATCGACGTCGCCGGCGATCGCGCCATCGCGCAGACCAAGATGACGATTTCGCAGCGCGCGCCTGTCGACGGCGTGATCTGCGATGTGGTCTGCACCGGGCGGTTTTATGATTTCTTCGAGAGGCGCAGCGGCCGCTGGGGACTGGTGCTCAAGCGGCTGGTCTATGAAAAGGATCGCCTCGATCCGGTCGATCCCTCGGCGAAGCTTGCGCTCGACCAGGACCTGCTCAACAGCTTTCCTGAAGGCTATCGGCATCTGGCCTATTTGCAGAGCAAGATCGGCTACAAGGTGAAGACCGACATGCCGGGCCTGGAAGGTCCCGATCTGGACGCGCTCTATGCCCAAGGCGCGCGCTGGCTCGACGGCGGAGTGCTTTGATCCATCGTGCGTAAGAATTCAAAAGCGGCGAAGGCTGCTGGCAAAGCCGCTCTCGACATTCGTTCGTCGTCCCGTTCAAAGACTCCGCCGCGCGAGCTCGCAACCATACTGGACTTCGTTCGCTACGCGGCGACCCGCTTTGTCGAGGCCAAAGTCGCATTTGGACAAGGGACATTCGATGCCGTCGAAGAAGCGCTTTTCCTGGTAGGCCAGGCGCTCGGGCTTCCGATCGACAACATCGATCCGTTTCTGCCGGCGCAGATGACGTCGGCTGAACGCCGGCGGATATTCACGCTGATCGAAGAACGGATCCGGCTTCGCATCCCGGCAGCCTATCTCTTGAACTGTGCTTATCTTCAGGGATTACCGTTCTACATCGACAATCGCGTCATTGTTCCGCGCTCCTATCTTGCCGAGCTGCTCTACAGCGAGCTGTTCAAGAGCGAACAGCCGATTGTCGATTCGAACGCCGTGACGCGCGTGCTCGAACTATGCACCGGCTCGGGGTGCCTGGCGGTCCTCGCGTGCAATGTATTTCCGAACGCGCACGTCGATGCAGTCGACATATCGGACAGGGCGCTCGAGGTTGCCGCGATCAATGTCGCCAAACATGACCTGCAGCATCGCATCACCCTCCTGCAGGGCGATCTTTTTGCGCCGATCGGCGAGGGGGTCTACGACATCATCCTCGCCAATCCGCCCTATGTGACGGCCAGGGCCGTCAAGAAGCTGCCAGCCGAATACGCACACGAGCCGCGTTTGGCGCTGGCCGGCGGCGCCGACGGCATGGACATCGTGCGGCGCATCCTCGCCGAAGCCGGCGCTCATTTGAGCGAAGACGGCGGGCTTCTTTGCGAAATCGGACGCGGCCGCGAGACGATCGAAAGAGACTATCCGGACACGGATTTTCTCTGGCTCGATACGGCAGAGAGCTCGGGCGAAGTATTCTGGCTGACGGCGGCCGCGTTACAGGAGTGACCACGGTGCTGACGGGCATCGCAATCGTCCTCGTCATCGGCGCCATCATCACGTTCATCGGCACCGTGCTGATCGAGCGCGCGCATCCGCCGCGCGGTCGCTTCATCGAAATCGGCGGCTTGCGCCAGCACGTGGTCGAGACCGGGACGAATGGGCCCGCGCGCGAGCTGCCGATCGTCCTCATTCACGGCGCCGGCTGCAATCTCGACGACATGCGGCTTGCGCTCGGTGATCGGCTGGCCGGGCGAACAATCATATTCATAGATCGGCCGGGCCACGGCTGGAGCGAACGGCGTGGCCGGCAAGGCAGTTCGCCGCAATACCAGGCGGCGATGGTGGCCGAGGTGCTGGACCGGCTTGGCATCGGCCGCGCGATCGTGGTCGGCCATTCCTGGGGTGGGGTACTGGCGCTGCGGCTCGCGCTCGATCAGCCGCAGCGTGTCGCCGGCCTCGTTCTGCTCGCGCCGCCGCTCTATCCACTGATGCGCGGCGTGACGTGGTTCTACGACATCATGGCGACACCGTATCTCGGCTGGCTGGTTGCCCACACCATGCTGCTGCCGGTAGGCGTGCTCTTCATCGGCATCGGATTTTGGAGCGCGTTCTGGCCGCAAATCCCGCCGCGCCATTATCTCAAGCGCGCCGGCACGCTGTTGTCGCTGCGACCCGGGACGTTTTTGGCGAACTCATGCGACATCGCCGATCTCAAGATCAATCTTCCGCTGCAGGCTGCGCGGTACGCGACCCTCGCGGCGCCGACAACCCTCATCACCGGCGACCGTGATTTGATTGTCGCGGCGCGTCAGCATGGCCTGGCCTTTGCCGGAGCGATGCCCACGGTCAAACTCGTGGTGCTGCCCGGCATCGGTCATATGCTGCATCACGCGGCCGCGGAACGGGTCGTCGCCGAGATAGATGGATTGGCCAACAGCGAATAGCGAATGGATCAATCCCCATTCGCCGCTTCAGTTATTCGCCGGCGCCGTCGTCGCCGACATAGGCGATGCGCATGGAATTGGTCGCTCCCGGTGTGCCGAGCGGCAAGCCGGCGACGATGATCACGCGCTGGCCGGCTTTGGCGAAGCGTTCGCGGAAGGCGATGCGGCAGGCGCGCTCCACCATGTCGTCCTGGTCATGGGCGTCTTCGTCGATGACGCAATGGATGCCCCAGACGACTGAAAGCTTCCGTCCCGTGCTGTTGATGGGCGAGATTGCGATGATCGGGCAGTTCGGCCGTTCGCGCGACACCCGCGTGCCGGTCGAGCCGGACGAGGTCCAGCATACAATGGCCGGCAGATCGAGCGTCTCGGCGACCTGCCGTGCGGCCGCGGCGATGGCATCCGCGCCCGTCGCTTCTGGCTCGGTGTGCAGTAGATGCACCGACGGCAAATAGGCCGGGTCGCTCTCCACTTCCTCGGCGATGCGATTCATGGTCGCGACCGCTTGCACCGGATATTGGCCGGCCGCCGATTCCGCCGACAGCATGACCGCATCGGCGCCGTCGAAAATCGCGGTGGCGACGTCGGAGACCTCGGCGCGCGTCGGCACCGGACTCGCGATCATCGATTCCAGCATCTGCGTCGCGACGACCACCGGCTTGCCGGCGCGGCGGCAGGCGCGCGTCATTTCCTTCTGCACGCCAGGCACGCGCTCGAGCGGCATTTCGACGCCGAGATCGCCGCGCGCCACCATCAGCGCGTCGGCCAGTTCCAGAATGTCGCCGAGCCGCGCCACCGCTTGCGGCTTCTCGATCTTGGCCATGACAGCGGCGCGTCCGCGCGTGAGCTTCTTCGCCTCGGCGACGTCTTCCGGCCGCTGAATGAACGACAGCGCGATCCAGTCAATGCCGGCGTCGAGCGCGGCTTCGAGATCGGCGATGTCCTTCGGCGCCAGCGCCGCCAGCGGTATGACGGTATCGGGCAGGCTGACGCCTTTGCGGTTCGATATCTTGCCGCCGACCTCGACGGTGGCGACGATGCGCTGCGGCGTCACTTCGGCAGCGACCAGGCGCAGTTTGCCGTCGTCGATGAGGAGAGCGTCGCCCGGCTTGATCGCGGCGAAAATCTCGGGATGTGGCAGCTCCACGCGCTTGGCGTCGCCCGGTGCGGGGTCGCTGTCGAGCGTAAAGTGCTGGCCCTCGTCGATCATCGCCGCGCCCTCGGCAAAGCTGCCGAGCCGCAGTTTCGGTCCCTGGAGGTCAACCAGGATCCCGATCGGGCGGTCATGTTCGACTTCGACGGCGCGAATCGTGGTCACGAGTTCGCGCATGCGCTCGTGACTGGTGTGGCTCATATTGATGCGAAACACGTCGGCGCCGGCTTCGAACAGCCGGGTGATCATGTCGCGGTTTCCTGAAGCCGGACCGAGCGTGGCCACAACCTTCGTCCGCCGCTGCCGCCTCATTGCCAGTTCCTCATTGCGGTTGGCTCCGCGGCGCTTTGGGGGCGATCGAGTTGCCGCCGGTCGCCGGCGGCGTCATGGCGGGAACTGTGCCCGGCGGAGTGGTGCTCGTGGGAGACATCGGCGGCGCCTGCTGCGTCGGCTGCT